>ERZ772863.15-NODE-15-length-205311-cov-17.024111_pt1 | contig 205311 bp, 174 predicted proteins | sample MGYA00512134_ERZ772863 | MGnify/ENA primary metagenome ERZ772863 (study PRJEB29015, sample SAMEA2737659) | human gut metagenome | biome: human gut; feature: human-associated habitat; material: faeces | place: China | collected 2012 ...
TAAGGGAGTCATTGAGGGGGTAAGGTGACATAGACTGAATAAGTATGGATTCGTACAAACAGATATCAGGAGCCGATATTGATAGGTTAAAATTAGGACTGTTCTGAATAGAATAAGCTGCCACAGATTTTTTCTGTAGCAGCTTATTTTTTTGTTTATGCTATTCATTCTTGCGAAGATATCCGTCATCATCATATTTCTTAGCTATATGCTGTGCAGCTTGCCAATCGCCCCATTTGTCTACAGCCTTATCCCAAATTGTCATATATTACAACATGTTTTCTGAAAAAGTTTACATTTATAAACATGGAAGTTGAAATAGCCGGGAGCGAAGAGCCAAACAGGTCGCTTTGCAAAACAAAAAGGGGCAGAAAACTCCGCCCCCATAGATCACATATTATCCCTGAGCTTCGCCCTGACCCTCTGTATCATTTTCTTCCTTGCAGTGGGGTTCTTCAAGTCCTCTTGGGAAAAATTCTACTGTCGGGAATGCTATCTTTTCAAACATCTCGCATGGGCTGTCACTGTTTGTGGAACACTCCTTGCCAGGTACGCAGTAATCATATACAGGCACCATTATAGGCACAGGTCTTGACAACTGAATGATAGCGAAAAGTCCGATAGTGATAAGAACGTTCTTTTCCTCGCTTGGTGCAGGCTCTGCGACAAGCTTTGCGTCAAGACACATTGGCGCTGCTACGCTCACAGAAGCGCAAGGCATTGCCGCTGTGCAGCAACAGCATGAGCAGCCGCTTGTAGGCGAGGTGGTGACGATCTGATCGGCTTCGCAGGTAGAAAATCTCTGTGTGCCGCCGTCGCTGCCGAAAAGAATAACTTTTTTTGTGAATGATGAGGTGCCGTAAACTACTGTTGGTGCTGCGCCTGCCGCTTCATATGCTTCTATCTGCGCCCTGAATGTGTAAGTAACGTCAACTGCGTAAAAGCCGTGATTGAATGCCACCGGAGATATTGCAAAGCTTACGTCTGTCACGTCGATACAAGTGCTTTTGATATACGCCGCAGCGTTTATCACGGTCTGGTCTGCCTCGCTGAATGTAAACGCAAGATCCTCCAGACAATCCTGTGACGAGCATGAATCAAACACACGCATTGCCTCGATACACATTGCTTCCTTGAAAGGTTTGCCGTTAAAATCGCTCATAGTAAGTCCTCCTATAAATCAAATCATGGAAGTTTTTTTACTTCGCTATATTCTATTCGGCAAAAGGCTTTTGTGTGCTTAAATTTCTGAAAATCCTCTCATAAAGCAAAAAAAAGCCCTGCGCATGAACACAGAGCCTTTGGATACATATAATCAGGTGTTCTTGTCTACCTGATGAAATTTCTTCAGATTGCCTATCTTTTCGTTTCTCTCGTCAAGGACCTTTTCCACGTCAGACCACTCGAGTCCCTGATTTGCCGCAAGCACCATAACGTGATAGAGAAGATCGTTTATCTCGTTTTTCAGCTCGTCATTGTCACCGTTTTTAGCAGCGATAACTGTTTCTGTAGCCTCTTCGCCCACCTTTTTGCAAATCTTGTCTACGCCCTTGTCAAAAAGATAAGCTGTGTAGCTGTTCTCCTGCGCCTTGCCTGCCTCGTAGTCAGCCTTACGCTGTTTTATTACCTCGAAAATTTCCTGATAAACTGTCATTTTATTCTTCCTCCGTATTATATATCTCATTGAAAAAGCAGCTGTACGAGCCTGTATGGCAGGCTGCACCTGTCTGCTTTACGTTAAGGAGCAGGGTATCGTTATCGCAGTCCGCATAGATAGAAACTACCTTTTGCAGATGACCGCTTGTTGCACCCTTGTTCCAATATTCCTGTCTTGATCTGCTCCAATACCATGTATAGCCTGTTTCAAGAGTTTTTTTCAGGCTCTCCTTATTCATATAAGCAAGCATAAGCACAGTTTTTGTATCCACATCAAATGCGATAGCAGGGGTAAGCTCGCTTTTTACAAAGTATTTATCCAGATCGTTTATATCAACTTTTATTGGGTTCATTATTTGTCCTTTCTGTTGCCGTCTTGGTCGAAATTATCTTTGAGTGCTCGTTCTGTTGGTACTATCGTCCAGCACAAAACTACCACCTGTATCACTTCAGCTATGCACATTATCACAGTCGCCTTGCCGCTGCTCATAAAGAAATATGGAACACAGACCAATGCCGAAATTATCGTCATGACCGCTCCGACCTTTACCCACAGACGTCCGCAATAATTGTGGGCAAAATCCCACGTTTCCTGATTTTTCATTGACATAGCAGTGCGATAGCCCACCAAGCCGTTGATATCTTTCGGTGTATGCTTATACATCAGATAGCCGCACAATACCATAAGCACTGGTATAAACAAAGTAAATACGATATTGAAAACAATCATTATGCTCACCTCACGATAATTCCCTTGCTCCTGCAATCGTCCTTTACCTGCTGTACTGTCAGCTCTTTGAAGTGGAAAAGACTTGCCGCAAGTGCTGCCGAGCAATCAGTTTCAAGAAAAGCCTCTGCAAAGTCAGAGAGTTTTCCTGCTCCGCCGCTTGCGATAACAGGTATCTTTACTGCACTGCACACAGCTTTCAGCATAGGCAGGTCAAAGCCGCCCCTTACACCGTCTGTGTCGATAGAATTAAGGCATATCTCGCCTGCACCAAGCTGTTCGCACTTTTTCACCCAGTCGATAAGATCCATTCGCATATCCACTCTGCCGCCATTGATGTAGACCGTCCACTTGTTGTCGCCGACCTTCTTTGCGTCAACGCCAACGCAGATGCACTGACAGCCGAAAATATCTGCGCCGTCCTTTATAAGCTGAGGATTCTGCACTGCCTGAGAGTTCACAGACACCTTGTCTGCTCCTGCACGGAGAGTATCTCTTATATCGTCAACAGTTTTGATGCCGCCTCCAACAGTGAGCGGTACAAATACCTTTTTTGCTGTTTCACGAACAACGTCCAGCATAACTCCTCTGCCCTCGTGGGAGGCTGTTATGTCATAGAAAACTATCTCGTCTGCACCCTGAAGATTGTATTCATATGCACATTCAACAGGGTCACCGACTTCTTTTATGCCCTCGAAATTTACGCCCTTTACTACCTTTCCGTCACGCACATCAAGGCATGGTATAATTCTTTTTGCAAGCATACTATTTTACCTCCTGTGACAGTTTCGCAAAGTTTTCAAGTATTTTTAGACCGGTCTTTCCACTCTTCTCAGGGTGGAACTGACAGCCGAAGATATATCTTCCGTCCGATACCACCGCAGGGACTTTTGAACCGTATTCGCAGTAGGCATACAGATTTTTATTATCGCAGAAAGCCTTGTATGAGTGTACGAAATAAACATACTCGTCATCACCCAGACCGTCAAAAAGCGAGCAGTCATGGTTATACACAAGCTTGTTCCAGCCCATGTGCGGGATAACGAGGTCAGGCTCGTTTATCTTGTCAACATAGCCGCCGATAAGGCCAAGACCCTTGCACTCCTCAAACTCATAGCTTTTCTCGAAAAGAAGCTGCATTCCAAGGCATATGCCAAGGAAAGGCTTTATTTTAGCCTGCTCCTTGATAGTGTCGATAAGACCGCTAAGACCGAGCATATTCATTGCCCATGGGAACGCTCCCACGCCGGGGAGGATAATTGCGTCGGCTTTTTCGATATCTTCTTTTTTGTCTGTGAGCTTGTTTTCAAATCCGAGATAGTCCAGAGCGTTTTTTACAGAGAATATATTGCCTGCACCGTAGTCGATTATTGCTATCATTTAAAGCACTCCTTTGGTGGATAAAACTCCTGTTCCTGTTATTTTTACAGCGTCCTTCAAAGCGTGAGCCACTGCCTTGTACATTGCTTCTGCAATATGGTGGTCGTTCTTACCGTACTCCTCACGGATATGCAGTGTTATACCTGAATTGAATGCAAAGGCTCTGAAAAATTCTTCTGTCAGGCAGGTGTCATACTGACCTATCCTGTCGTCATGGAACTCAGCATTGAACGCAAGAAAAGGTCTGCCGCTTATATCCAGTGAGCAGAATGCCAGCGCCTCGTCCATTGGCACAAAAGCCGAGCCATATCTTGCAATGCCTGCTTTGTCGCCCAATGCTTCCGCAAAGGCTTTGCCCAAGCATATGCCAACGTCCTCAACTGTGTGGTGTCCGTCAACATAAAGGTCGCCTGTGCACTCAACATCCATGTCTATTCCGCTGTGTACTCCAAGGGCTGTGAGCATATGGTCAAAAAAGCCTATGCCTGTGTTTACACTTACCTTGCCCTCGCCGTCAAGCTTCACGAACACTTCTATATCAGTTTCCTTAGTTTTTCTTTTTATCTCCGCTGTACGCATTTTCATCACCTTTACCGCTTAAAATCTTACCTTTATTGCATTTGCGTGAGCCGTCAGACCCTCTTTTTCTGCAATAAGAACGATATCGTCCTTTGCTTCTCTGAGAGCGTCCTCAGTATAGTATGTAAAGCTTGAACGCTTCTCAAAGCTGTTTACTGACAACGGTGAGAAGAATCTGGCTGTGCCGCTTGTTGGAAGAACGTGGTTAGGGCCTGCATAATAGTCGCCAAGCGGCTCTGAAGCATACTGACCAAGGAATATTGAACCTGCATTATCAAGTCTGCCAAGATACTCCATAGGGTTTTCAAAAAGCACTTCAAGGTGCTCAGGAGCAAATCTGTTTGCAAGGTCGCAAGCTTCGTCCTTTGTATTGCAGATAAGGATAGCACCGTAATTTTCAAGAGAGCTTTCGATTATCTCTTTTCTTGAAAGGCTCTGTACCTGTCTGTTTATCTCTTCGATAGTTCTGTCTGCAATGCTCTCGCTTGTTGTAACAAGGATAGCGGAAGCAAGCTTGTCATGCTCAGCCTGTGACATAAGGTCTGCGGCAATGAACTTAGGGTTAGCCTTTTCGTCAGCCATAACAAGTATCTCGCTCGGACCTGCCACCATGTCGATATCAACAACACCATAAAGAAGCTTCTTTGCTGTTGCAACGTAAATGTTTCCAGGGCCTACTATCTTATCGACCTTTGGAATCTCCTCTGTTCCGTAAGCAAGGGCAGCGATAGCCTGTGCGCCGCCGCTCATGAACACTCTGTCAACTCCGCAAAGAGCTGCTGCCACAAGAATATCCTTATTTGGTGTGCCGTCTTTGAGAGGAGGGGTCACCATGATTATCTCCTTAACGCCTGCTATCTTTGCAGGAACTGCATTCATAAGCACGCTTGATGGATAAGCTGCTGTGCCGCCCGGAACATAAAGACCAACTCTGTTAAGTCCTCTTACCTTCTGACCGAGAATACAGCCGTTATCCTTAGCGTTTATAAAGCTCTGTGACTTCTGTCTCTGGTGAAAATCTGTGATGTTCGCAACTGCGTTGAGCATTGCGTCAACAAAGTCCTGATCGGCCTCTGTGAGTGCGTCATTTATAACATCTCTTGGAACTTCATAATACTCCGGGAGCTTGCCGTCAAACTTTTCTGTATAAGCCTTTACAGCGTTGTCGCCACCCTCTCTGACAGTTTCGATTATTTCATTAACAACGGCTGTGACCTTCTTATTTGTTTCGCCGCTTCTCTTTTCAAGTTGCTTGAAAAACTCTACCTCGTCTTTGCCGTTGACAAAAATCTTCTTTATTTCAGCCATTTCAATAATGTCCTTTCCGTTTATATAAACTACTTGTCGATATTTTCTTCAACAAGCTTTACAAAATTCTCGATCTCCTGCTGGCGCATTTTCATGCTTACCATATTTACGATAAGCCTTGCAGAGATAGGGCAAACGTCCTCGATGACTTCAAGACCGTTTTCTTTAAGTGTCGTGCCTGTTTCAACGATATCAACGATACCGTCTGCAAGCTCAAGGAGCGGTGCAAGCTCAACTGAGCCTTCTATCTTGATGATGTCAACGTCCATTCCCTTTGCTTCAAAAAATCTTCTTGTGATGTTAGGGTATTTTGTTGCAACTGTCTTGACATCAAATCCGCCGTAGAACTTTGAGCCTTTCTTTGTGGCAAGTGCAAATTTACATCTGCCGAAGCCGATATCAACAAGCTCAAAGAACTTGCCCTGCATTTCCATGATAGTGTCCTTGCCAACAACGCCCATATCGCACACGCCATGCTCAACGTATGTGATAACGTCGTTCGCCTTTGCAAGAACGACTTCAAGGTTTCCGTCAGGTACAGGAAGAATAAGCTTTCTTCCCTTTTCTCTTATTGCGGTACAGTCATAGCCTATCTTTTCTAAAAGACCGACTGTATCCTTTTCAAGTCTGCCCTTTGTAAGAGCTATCCTAAGGGGTCTGTTCATTTTAACTTATCCTCCAAACTTATATATCAAGCTCTGTTATCTCGCTGCCAACGACCACAAGCTTCTTTATTCCCTTTGACTTTGCGTAAGACTTTGTTTCATCGAGGGTGTTGAAAAGCGAGTTTTCAACTGTCAGACCATCTCTTACAAGCGTCTGAGCATATTCCATGGCTTCCACCACATAGCCCTTTTCGCCAAACACAACTGCGTCAGGAGTTCTGAGCTTTGGTGCTCCGCCAAGCTTTTCGATATGTCTTGCAACAGAGTCAACGCTTATGCCGAAGCCCACCGCCGGGCAATCGTTGCCGAACTCTGCAAGAAGTCTGTCATATCTTCCGCCTTTAAGCACCGACTGACCGACCTCTGAAAGATAGCCCTTGAACACAATGCCTGTGTAGTAATCCGCATGGCTCACGATGCCAAGGTCAACAGATATCTTGCCCTCATAACCAAGGCTTGAAAGTCTGGTGTAGACCTCTTTAAGGTTATAAAGTATGCCTGTTATCTTATCGTCAGTATAAATATCCGCAGCCTTGTCGAACACCTCAACACCACCAAAAAGTCTTGGGAGTTGTCTGAGTGCGTTAGTCACCTGATTGTCGCCCACTTCGTCAAGAATATCGTTAAGTGCAGGATAGTTTTTTGCAGAGATAAGAAGTCTTATCTCCTCTCTTACTGCGTCGTCAACGTCAAGCTGAGCCACAAGCTCCTTGAAATATCCGATATGACCTATCTCAAGTCTGAAATTCTCTTTGTCAAAGCTTGAAAGGGCTTCAACAGCAGTGCATAGCACCTCGTAATCTGCTCTCTTGGAATTTTCTCCGCCAATAAGCTCGATACCTGCCTGAACTACCTCGTCTGAACGTCCTTTGAGCAGGGAGTTATTTTCAAAAATGCTCTGATTGTAGTATAGTCTAAGGGGAAGCTTTGCCCCCTTTAGTCTTGTGGAAGCAAGTCTTGCTATTGGTATCGTGGAATCAGGACGCATAACGATAAGTCTGCCCTTTGAGTCTGTAAGCTTATAAAGGCTCTCCTGCTGGAAGTTTCTCGAGCTTCCCATAAACAGATCGTAAAACTCTATTCCCGGTGTTACCACCTCGCTGTAGCCAAAGCCCTCAAACAGCTTTGACAGCCTGTCCTCCACCATTCTTCGTGCCAGACAGCCCTCAAACAGCAGATCTCTCGTACCCTCAGGGGTTATAAGATCATATCTTTTCATACACTTTCCCTTCCTGTATATAAATTATAGATTGTACTTCTTATGTTAACGCTTGAATAAATATCCGCATAAACACACATTTAAGTGAATTGTAGGGGGACGGCGTCCTCGACGTCCCTCTTTCTATGTTGTTATGTAACGCCTTCATTTACTTTACTGTAGTAAAGTGATAGCATAGTATCAACATAAATAATTTTATCACACCCGCCCCTGTTTGTCAATAGTGTTACAAGGGCAAAGTATGAAATTGTGCATAGTAACTATCAGAACAACGATATCTGGTTAGATTTAGGCATATCGCCGAAAGCTCCGTTTTTCTCCAGAGTTTCGATAACAGATTTGGACACTCCGCTCTGCTGTTGGAACTCCTCAATAGAGATAAACTCGCCGTTCTGTGCCTTTTCGTAAATGCTTATCGCCGCAGACTCGCCCACTCCGTTAAGTGAACAGAACGGAAGCCTTATCTTGCCGTCCTCTATCTGATAGATAGTTGCGTGAGATTTTTTGATGTTTACAGGCAAAAAGTCATATCCACGGCTGAGCATTTCATTCACAAGCATGAGAATTTCAAGCACACCGCTGTCCTTGCCTGACACCTCGTCTTTTGGTTTATTCTTTATTTCTTCTATCTTGCTTCTGACGATATATTTTCCCTTGAGAGCGATCTCTGCATCAAAATCCTCGCCCTTGACCGTAAAATAAGTTGCATAGAACGCAAGCGGCTCATGGACCTTGAACCAACAAAGTCTGATAGCTGCCGTAACATACGCCGCCGCATGGGCTTTCGGGAACATATATTTTATCTTCAAACAACTGTCGATATACCACTCCGGAACGTCATGCTGACGCATATTCTCTTTCATTTCCTCTGTGAGCAGTTTCGGAGCTTTTCCCTTACGGGTTATCTCCATTATCTTAAATGACAGCTTTGGCTCAACGCCATGATAAAGCAGATATGTCATGATACTGTCACGAGTACCGATAACATTTGAAATATCGCAAGTGCCGTTTTTGATAAGCTCCTGTGCGTTGCCGAGCCATACGTCAGTGCCGTGTGAAAGTCCTGATATCTGCAAAAGGTCAGAGAAGTTTTTCGGCTGACAGTCAAGAAGCATTTGTCTTACGAACGGCGTACCCATTTCAGGTATACCGAGCGTTCCCGTCTGACACATTATATCCTCCTCCGTCACTCCAAGTGACTCAGGGGAAGTGAACAGCGAATAGACCGCAGGGTCAGACATGGGGCAATCGAGGATATCTCGTCCTGTGAACATTTCCAGATACTTATACATTGTCGGGTTATCGTGACCAAGCTCGTCAAGCTTCAGGATAGTATCGTGGAGAGAATGGAAGTCGAAGTGGGTAGTTACCATGTCAGAGTCCACTTTTTCCGCAGGGTGCTGAACAGGTGTGAAGTCATAGACCTCATAGTCGCTTGGGATAACGACCATTCCGCCCGGATGCTGAGAGGTCGTTCTCTTTATGCCGCAGCAGCCAAGCTTTAGACGCTCTATCTCAGCCTTTGGAACTGTTTTTCCACGCTCGTCAAGATATTTCATAACATAGCCGAAAGCTGTCTTTTCCTGAATCATGCCGATAGTACCGGCTTTGAACACATGGTCCTCACCGAAAAGAACCTCCGTATATTTATGCGCCTTTGCCTGATAGTCACCTGAGAAGTTAAGGTCGATATCAGGGGCTTTATCGCCGTCAAAGCCAAGGAACGTTTCAAATGGGATATCGTGTCCGTCACGGTGCATATTCTCTCCGCACACAGGACAGTTTTTCGGCGGCAGGTCAAAGCCTGAGCCTACCGAGCCGTCTGTAATGAACTCGCTGTGGTGGCAGTTAAGACAGACATAGTGTGGCACAAGAGGATTTACCTCAGAGATACCTGACATGGAGGCAACGAAGGACGAGCCTACCGAGCCTCTTGAACCTACCTGATAGCCATTCTCGTTGGAGTTGGCAACAAGTTTCTGAGATATCATGTAAAGCACTGCAAATCCGTGCTTGATAATAGAGTCAAGCTCTCTTTTAAGTCTTTTGAAAACAAGGTCTGGAATGTGTCCCTCAAAATATTTTGATACGTCAACGTCCTCGCCCTCCGGAACTTCTATAGTCTCAGGGTCGCAGTCGCCGTAAATGGAACAGCATTTCTTCCAGCATATATACTGAAGCTGATAAACCGAGCCTTCGATAAAAGGTGTATAAGTACCGTTCGGGAAAGCTTTCAGGTCAGGGTCTACCATATCAGCCACGTTGTTTGTATTCGTTACAACGACCTCAAATGCCTTTTCCTCGCCAAGATAGTTCAGCTCGTCAAGCATTTGGTTTGTTGTCTTAAGATACAAAGGAGGCTGAGTATCGGCGTCAGGGAAGCCCATTGAAGCCTGTATCACCGACCTGAACTGTGCGTCGGTCTTGTCCATAAAATGCACGTCGCCTGTTGCGCAGACGGGTATGCCCAAGTCCTCCCCAAGTTTTACAATAAAGCGGTTTATATCCTTTATATCCTCCGCTGTGTGTATCCTGTCATAAGGAGGCTTTTCGGTGGTGAGCATAAATTTGTTGTTTCCGTCAGGCTGGATCTCCAGATAGTCATAAAAGCTTGCTATCTGCTTTATCTCCTCATAGTTTCTGCCCTCGAGATAAGCCTGAATGACCTCGCCACGCTCGCAGGCACTACCGAGGATAAGACCCTCACGGTGTCTTACAAGCTCAGACTTTGGTATTCTCGGACGTCTTTTGAAATATTTAAGGTTCGAGTCTGATATAAGCCTATACAGATTTTTCAGACCCGTGTTATTTCTTACGATAATAATTTGGTGATAAGTCGGCTTTGCAAGCACCTGATTTTCATTTGCAAGCAAGCTGTTGAGCATATCCACTGTTATAAGAATCAGAGGATACTGCTCCATGAGCATTTTCGACAGCCTTATGAATATCCCTGCAAGCACCTCTGCGTCATCACAGCCACGGTGGTGCTGAAAATCCCCAAGTCCGAAATGCTCCGCCACATAGTTGAGTTTATGCTTTTCAAGCTCCGGAAGCATTATCTGCGACATTGGCACAGTGTCTATAGAAGAATATTTTATCTCGATGCCCTGTCTTTTTGCGCAGGCGGATATAAAGCCCGTATCGAACTGAGAATTGTGCGCCACAAGAACAGGGTCGTCACCGATAAACTCCTTGAATTTAAGGAGAGCTTCCCTTTCGCTTGCACCGTCCTTTACCATATCGTCAGTGATGTGGGTGAGGTTTGAGATAAACTCAGGGATAGGTCTTTCAGGGTTTACGAAAATATCGAGCTTGTCCACAACTTCAAGTTCTCTCAGTTTGACAGCGCCTATCTCGATGATCCTATCTTCATTAGGATTTGTACCCGTAGTTTCAAGGTCAAAGCAGATTATCTCGTCTGTAAGCTCACGCTTGTCCGTTCCACGGAATATCTTTTCGTCATTATTGACCTCGTATGACTCTATGCCGTAAAGCACCTTGAAGTCACCGCCGCCCTTGCGTATTCCGATACAAGTATTTCCGGCGTCAGGATAGCCCTGAACGACACCGTGGTCTGTTATGGCAAGTGCTTTGTGTCCCCATGAATAGGCTCTTTCCACAAGCTTGCCCGCAGGAGTGAGAGCGTCCATCATAGACATATTGGTATGGCAATGAAGCTCCACACGCTTATGCTCGCAGGTATCCTTTTCCTTTTCACGCTTTACCACCATAATGCTGTCAGGCTTGATGTTTATAGAGTGGTCGAAATCGTCCTCCTCTATCTCACCTGCCACAAGTATGGTCTTGCCTGCCTTAAGGTGTTCCAGCATTGCCTCAAGCACTGCCCTTTTCAAGCCTTTCATGTTTCTGAAATTCTTGTTTGAGCCTATGAACTTTATAGAGTTTGAGGAAGTATAGTCGGTAAAATTCAGGTGTGCTATAAGCATACCCGACTTTGTTTCCTTTGTTTCCACAGGTCCGAAAATATCGCCCCAGACTACCACACGTCCACGGTAATCCGCAGGGATATCTTTCATCTGCATCACCTGCTCGTTTCCTGATATTGGCGCACCCATAAGCACAAGAGCGTCATCGCACAGAAGCGAGAACCTTGTGAAGTCCACATTTGCAGTTCGGAAATCCACAGAAGCACCGCTTGCAGTATTAGTGGTAACAGCCGCCTTTTTCTCAGGCTGTGCAGGGTCTATTTTCGGCACAGGGAGGGAGTTCAAAAACTCCTCCTGCTCACGCTGATGCTCTTCCATATCAGTTTCAAGCACACCTGTGAGCTTTATATCCGCCCTCACGGAAAAAAGCTCCATGGTGAGCGCAGGAAAAACCGTTTCTATGCCCGCCTTTTTCAGCAACGCTTCGCCTCCGTGTTTTATATCCACGGTGAAAATGCCGTTTTCATAAACAGCCTCAGCGTTGTCAAAAAAGCCGTTCACAAGAGGAAATCTGCTTTTAAGAAACTTGCAAAGCTCAGGAAAATACTCCGCACAAAGCATATCAGGGGTATATTTGAGCTGCAAAATAAACTTTCCTGCTCCGAGAGCCGCCCTCATTTTCATTTCAAATTCCACTGTGCTGTCAAAAGGCACCAGCTTGTCAAAAGCCGCCTGACAGGTAAAAGTGCCGTTTTCTTCGTTATAGCCCAGCCTTAATATCCTGCCCTTTTCTATCACAGAGGGTATAAGCTCCTTATAGTTCTCAAAGAAGCTTTCAATGGTGTATGTATTCATTTATGGTATATCCTTTTAAAGTTTTTCTATTTCCGCCAGAAGCGCAGGCAAAGCCTCCTCCTCTGATACCTTTCTGAGCTTTTCGCCGTGACTGAATATCACCGCACAGCCATCACCGCCTGCAATGCCGATATCAGCGTTGCCCGACTCGCCTATGCCGTTCACAACACAGCCCATAACGGCTATCTTGATATCCTTGTCTATATCCTTGGTGGCTTCCTCAACCTTTTTTGCAAGACCTATAAGGTCTATCCTAGTTCTTCCGCAGGTAGGGCAGGAAACTATCCTTACTCCGCCACTTTTGCCGATAGCCTTTAAAATATCCTTTGCGGCGTATATCTCTTTTACAGGCTCGTCGGTAAGTGAAACTCTTATAGTTTCGCCTATGCCGTCGCACAGAAGCGAACCTATACCGATAGATGATTTTATAAGACCCATTCTTTCGGTGCCTGCCTCAGTTACTCCAAGGTGCAGAGGATAGTTACAGGTCTGTGCACACAGTCTGTATGCCTTTATCATAGTCGGCACGTCTGATGACTTTATGGAAATAACGATATCCTCAAAGTCGCACTGCTCCAAAATTCTTACATGACCCATTGCACTTTCCACAAGAGCCTCCGCAGTTGGCGAGCCGTATTTCGCAAGCAACTCCTTTTCAAGAGAGCCGCCGTTCACACCTATCCTGATAGGGATATTTCTTTCACGACAGGCTTTAACCACCGCTTTCACCCTATCCATAGAGCCGATATTGCCGGGGTTAATCCTTATCTTGTCGATACCTGCTTCCGCCGCCGCAATGGCAAGGCGATAGTCAAAGTGGATATCCGCCACAAGAGGGATAGAGATTTTCTCTTTGATAGCAGGGATAAGCTTAACGGCTTCCATGTTCGGTATAGCCGCTCTTACTATTTCACAGCCAGCCTTTTCAAGCTCCACAGCCTGCTTAACAGAGCCTTCTATGTCTGTAGACGGCACATTGAGCATTGATTGAATATATATCTTTTTGCCGTCAAGAATAAGTCCCCCCACCTTGACAGGTCTTACGTTTCTCTTATTTTCACCTGACATAAACAGTTCCTCCTTTAAACAAGCTTGATAATATCGCTCACTGTCACCACTACCATAAGAAGCAACAGAGCCGCCATACCGATAGCGTGTACCATTCCCTCATGCTCAGGCTTGACAGGCTTACGGCGTACCGCTTCAATAATAAGAAACAAAAGTCTTCCGCCGTCAAGTGCAGGCAATGGCAAGAGATTGAAAATGCCGATATTTATGGTCATGAACGCACCCAGCGACAACATTGTGTCAATAAGTGACGACCAGTCTATCTTGCCTGACTGGCTGTCCCTTTCGCTGTCGATAACATTGTCGATAGTATCAACGATACCCACAGGACCGCTGAGGTCTTTTATGGAATACTTTCCTCTTATAAGGTCGGCAAAGGAGATATAGATAAGTCTGCCGTCAGTACAGCCCTGCTTAAAAGACTGAGTTATCACAGAGCCGACGGTCACAGCTTTTGGTGCGACCTTGAAATCGATGTGCATGGTATTATCGTCCGTTGCAAAGGTGACATCTTTAAGCTCCACCTTTTTTCCGTCACGCTTCACCACCATATCGAATTTGCCGTCCTCATCGTTACCAAACTGATAGGACATATCCATAGTAGTGAAAATCTTCATGCCGTTGACCTCGATTATCTCGTCACCCACCTGCAAGCCGGTCGATTGGGACATAGCGTTATCCTCAAACCACGATATAGTGGTGGTTGCGATGCCGTCAGACCTTGCGGTGCTGATACAAAGGATAATATATCCAAGCACAAGATTCATTATAACGCCTGCCACCACGATAAGCATTCTTTTTGGCAGGCTTTTATTACAAAACGCACCGCCGTCCTCACTTCCGTTATCCTCGCCCTCCATGGCACAATAGCCGCCTATGGGAAACACACGCCAAGCGTAAAGGGTATCGCCCTTTTTCTTTTTGATAATGGCAGGACCCATGCCGATAGCGAACTCGTTGACCTTTACTCCGCTGGCTTTCGCCGCAATAAAGTGACCAAGCTCGTGTATTATTATGATAGCTTCAAAGATCAATATTGCAAATAATATACTCATTTTTTTACCTCGCATGAACACTCTGTGCGTTTGGTTTACTGATGTTGTTGTAATTTATTTTCTGTAGGGGAGCGGCGCAATTTCTGCTTTGCATAAATCCGACGTCCCGACCCCTCCGACATTTCGTCTACAATCTCATTTGTGTTATCCACATAATGTTTTCTACATAAGCTCTGGATAATTCAAATCTCGCTCCTCCGAGCGGGCTGTCGAGGGCGCAAGCCCCTACAAATATTCGGGATAGTTTATCTTGCCGCAAAATCGCTTTGCTCGATGCTTTATTTTACTTTTTTCTGGTGATTTGCTTGGTCGGCTTTGCCATTCCTCACTCCTCACTCCTCACTTAAAAGCCGCTCCTCACTAAGCTTTGATAAGCTCCTTCGCTCTCTCCCTAGCCTTTCTATCCGCTTCCAGCACATCTTCCACGCACTTTATCTCTTCCCGTGGTGTATTCTCGCAGACATTCATTACTATCCTGCCAATGTCAAGAAAATCTATCCTGCCGTCAAGAAAAGCCGCAACGGCTTCCTCATTCGCTCCATTCACTGCCGCAGGAAGATTTCCACCGATAGTGACAGCCTTTATACAAGCCCTCAGACAATCGAACGTATCATAGTCAGGCTTCTCGAAAGTGAGCTTTCCATAGTCTGTAAGGGACAGCTTTTTCACATCACATTCCACTCTCTCAGGATAAAGCAGAGCATACTGTATAGGTATTTTCATATCAGGCACGCCAAGCTGTGCGATAACAGAATTATCCTCATACTCCACCGCTGAATGTACAACGCTCTGTCTATGGACAACTATCTCTATTTGCTCAGGTCTGAGCTTGAAAAGCCACATTGCTTCGATAAATTCAAGACCCTTGTTCATAAGCGTAGCAGAGTCAATGGTTATCTTTCTGCCCATTGACCAATTAGGGTGATTAAGAGCCTGCTCAACTGTCACGCCCTCCAGGTCAGACTTTGTTTTGCCGAAGAATGGTCCGCCCGAAGCAGTAAGGATTATCCCTTTGAGCTTGTTGCCCTCGTTTCCCTGCAGGCACTGAAAGATAGCCGAATGTTCGCTGTCCACAGGATATATCTTCACTCCCTTTTCAGCAGCCGCCTTTATAACAAGCTCACCGCCTGCCACAAGTGTTTCCTTATTTGCAAGGGCAATGTCAGTGCCTTTTTCGATAGCCGTAAGGGTTGGCACAAGACCCACCATGCCAACGACTGAGTTGAGCATGATATCGACCCCGTCCATTCTTGCTATCTCTTTAAGTCCCTCCATGCCTGTGGATATTTTTATGCCAGTGCCACTGAGAAGCTTTTCTAGCTCTGCCTTTTTGTCCTCACGGTAGATACACACACGCTCAGGCAAAAGCTCTTTTGACTGAGCCGCAAGCTTTTCAACGTCAGAATTTGCCGCAAGCGCCTTTACTTTAATATTATGCTTTGCAGCCACTTCTAATGCCTGCGTGCCTATAGAACCCGTTGAACCGAGTATGGTCATTGTTTTCATTTATTGTCCCTCGTCATATAAAATAAATTCAGGCAATTCCGCATAAAGATGGTTTGCAAGCGGTGTTGCCTTAATAACGCTTAAAAGGGGTAAGCCTAAGCCTGCCCCTAAAAGTCATAATTTTCTATTTAAGTATAAGCCCCTGTGTGAACATATAGTACATAAAAGGTGCAACGAGCAGAACGCTGTCAAAGCGATCCATTATTCCACCATGACCCGGCATTATGTTGCCATAGTCCTTTATACCTGTCTGTCTTTTTATCACCGAAGCTGTAAGGTCGCCCACAAGTCCGATAAGAGCCGCAAGCATACCTGCGATTAGAACACCTAGATAGTGGATAGGCTCGCCTTTAAGTACAAACTGATAGAACAGGCTTATTACAAGCATAAGAATACCATTTGAGATAACGCCGCCTATAAGACCCTCCACCGTTTTCTTAGGGCTTATCTCAGGGCAAAGCTTTGTTTTGCCGAAGAAAGTTCCTGCAAAATAAGCGCCGCTGTCAGCCAGCCAAGCCGCTGCAAGAGTAAGAACTATCATAAACACGCCCTTGCCGCCCAGACCTGCCATTGTGACCAAAGTTGAGAATGAATACGGCAGAAGTATGCCCACGCCCAGCATGAAGAAAAACTCTGTATACTGGAATTTTGTATGCTCTTTAAGATAAAGCAGACACATTGCTATAACGAAAAGCCCCATATAAAGCTTGTAGCTGAAAAAGTACAGCCAGCCGTGTCTGTAGAACACAGGCATGAAAGCGTCCACAAAGGCAAACGCACAGCAGGCAATGGTCTGATACTTATGCTCTGTCATTTTTGTCGCCCTGAATATCTCATATATTGCAAGTGCAGAAATTGCGCCCACCGCAATGTTGAACAGGAACGTTCCATGTGCGATAAGCAGTATCACTGCGATAACAATGGCAACTGCCGCAGATTTAATACGGGTAGACATTTTTTACACCCCTCCAAATCTTCTGTTTCTTTCGCTGTATGCGATAACAGCCTTGTCAAGGTCGCTGCCTTTGAAGTCAGGCCATAGGATATTTGTGTAATAAAACTCCGCGTAAGCCGCCTGCCATATCATAAAGTTTGACAATCTTTGCTCTCCGCTAGGTCTTATAACAAGGTCAACAGGAGGTATCTCCTCAGTGTAGAGATTTCTCTCTATCATATCCATTGTAATATCCTCAGGCTCTAACTTACCCTCTTTCACCTGCTGCGCCAATGTCTTAGCCGCATGGCAAATCTCGTCCCTGCCACCGTAGTTGATAGCAAGCACAAGGGTCATAGAGTCAAAGTCCTTTGAGTCCTCCTCAACGGAAGCCATTTTCCTTTGCAGATTTTCGCTGAGCCTTGTTCTGTCGCCTATAAAGCGCACCCTGATATTCTCCTCGATAAAGTCCCTGACCTCGTCAAGATACTTTTCAAAAAGATCCATAATCGCGTCTACCTCGTCCTTAGGTCTTTTCCAGTTCTCGGTAGAAAACGCATAGTAAGTTATATACTGTATTCCAAGCGCCTTGGCGTGTCTTGTTATGGCACGAAAGGTCTTTGCGCCCTCTCTGTGTCCGAACTTTCGGGGCAAGCCCCTCTTTTTCGCCCATCTGCCGTTGCCGTCCATTATAACGCCCACATGAACAGGCACAGACACGTTCTCTCCAAGGCTTATCTTCTCATTCTTCGCCATGGCTTAGATAGAGAGTATCTCTTTTTCCTTTTCGGCAACGTGACCGTCAACTTCCTTAACGAACTTGTCAGTAAGCTTCTGGATCTCGTCCTCGCAGTCCTTAAGATCGTCCTCTGTGATCTCGTTGTTTTTCTTCATTGCCTTGAACTTTTCCATAGCGTCACGTCTGATAGAACGGATAGCGACCTTGCACTCCTCGCCCATTTTCTTGATGTCCTTAACAAGCTCCTTACGTCTGTCCTCAGTGAGCTGTGGGAAAGTAAGTCTTATAACAGAGCCGTCATTCTGTGGATTGATGCCGATATCAGAAGCCTGGATAGCCTTTTCGATAGGCTTGAGAGTTGACTTATCCCATGGCTGTATAACAAGCACTCTTGCCTCAGCAACAGAAACCGCCGCCATCTGTGTAACAGGAGTCATTGCGCCATAATATTCTACCTGGACTTTGTTGAGTACGGACGGATTAGCTCTGCCTGCTCTGATGCCTGCAAAGTCCGAAAGCATAACGTTTATGGATTTCTCCATTTTTGTCTTAGCATTTTCCTTGATCTGTTTCATATTCAAACGATCCTTTCTTGATTTCTTTATTATTTTACGAGAGTGCCTATATTTTCGCCCATGCAAGCGTCATAAATATTGTCTGGTCTTGCAAGATCGAAAACGAGTATCGGGATATTGTTATCCTTACACATTGCCGCAGCGGTCGAGTCCATTACCTGCAGACCCTTTGCAAGGATATCAGCAAATGTAAGTGTGTCATACTTAACAGCGTCTGGATACTTGTGAGGATCCTTGTCATAAACGCCGTCTACCATGGTAGCCTTAAAGAATATGTCAGCCTCGATCTCAGCCGCTCTCAGTGCAGCAGCCGTATCAGTTGAGAAGAATGGGTTACCAGTGCCGCAGCCGAAGATAACTACTCTGCCCTTTTCAAAATGACGCATAGCTTTATTTCTGATGTAAGGCTCAGCCACCTGTGGCATTGAAATAGCCGTCTGTACTCTCACTTCAAGACCGCAGTTCTCAAGGCCGTCTGCAACAGCAAGTGCATTCATAGCAGTTGCGAGCATACCGATATGGTCGGCTCTTGTTCTGTCCATTGCACCGCTTGATCTGCCTCTCCAGAAATTGCCGCCGCCTACAACGATACCTACCTCAACGCCGGCGTCAACACATTTTTTTATGCTCTTGCCGAATGAGGTGATAACGTCATAATCAAGACCTATCTTCTTATCGCCTGCGAGAGCCTCACCGCTTAATTTGAGCAATATTCTCTTATATTTAGGTTCCATATTTCAAAGCACTCCTTAACACATATTTCGTTGGAATTATCCATATTAATTATACAATATTTTCAGCAGATTGTAAAGAGGAAAAACGCCAAAATCAGCCCTTTATTATCTTCACAAAAAAGTTTCTTGTTCTCGGTCCGTCAAACTCAGCGAAATAGATACCCTGCCAAGTGCCAAGAAGAAGCTCGTTATCCTCGATGATAACAGTTTCCGAAGCACCAACACAGCTTGACTTCATATGAGCGTCAGAGTTCCCTTCAGCGTGACGGAACTGCGGTCTGTTAGGAAATGTTTCCTCCAAAGCGTAAAGAAGATCAGTTTTTACGTCAGGGTCGGCATTTTCATTTATGGTTATCGCCGCCGTGGTGTGTGGACAGAATATAACTGCAATGCCCTCCTGAACTCCTGATTCGGTCACAGCCTGCCTTACATAGCTCGTGATGTTGTAAAGTCCTCTGCGTTCTGTCTTGATAGTGTATCTTTTAAGCATATGTATCCGTCCTTTCAACGGTCGCTTTCCTAACTCAGAAAAGTTGACTCAGTTTCATTTCTGTTCGGTCTGCCCATAAGATTTTTGATAGCGTTAGCCGCAGGCTCACCCTCAAAAAGCACCTTTGCAAGCTGCTCTGTGATAGGCATTTCAATTCCCATTCTCTTTGAAAGCTCCCATGCGTTTTTGGTGCATACATAGCCCTCAACAGTACCGACCTGTCTTACAGCCTCCTCAGGGGTAACTCCCTTGCCTATGAGGATACCCGCACGGCGGTTTCTGCTGTGCATTGAACAGCAGGTAACGATAAGGTCGCCTATGCCGCTAAGTCCGCCAAAGGTTTCAAGCTTTGCGCCCATTGCAACTCCAAGACGTGATATCTCTCTGATACCCCTTGTCATAAGTGCAGCCTTTGTGTTGTCACCAAGTCCAAGGCCGTCGCAAACGCCTGCCGCCAAAGCGATGACGTTTTTCAGCGAACCGCCTATCTCGCAGCCCATAACGTCATCATTAACATACACTCTGAACGTATCGTTAGAAAGAGTGTTCTGTATATAATATGAAACCTCCCTGTCGTCAGAAGCAGTAACAACAGTAGTGGGAACTTTTCTTGCCACTTCCTCTGCGTGTGACGGACCGGTAAGCACCGCAACATGATTGTTCGGAAAGCACTCTCTCGCCACACAGCACATAGTTTTAAGGCTTCCGCCCTCAAGACCCTTTGCCGTGTTCACAACTATCGTTCTGCTTTCAAGATAAGGCACAACGCTTTCACAGACCTCTCTGAGAAAAGGCGAAGGTATGCCAAGTATCACCATGTCTTTATCCTTAACACAGCTTATATCCGTTGTAAGCTCGATAGTCTTGTTCACCTGAACGCCGGGGAGCTTTGCTTTAAGCTCGCCTGTTCTCTTGATAGCATCTATCTCGTCCTGAAACTTTGACCATACTGTTACTTTATGCCCTGCATTGTCGCACATTATTGCCAGTGCAAGACCAAATCCGCCTGAACCGAGTATAGTAATATCTGCCATAATAAAACCTCCCTTACGCCTTTTTCTTGCTTCCGAATTTGTTTTCGGTGCCGTTCATAAGGCGTTTGATATTAGGTCTGTGCATATAAATGATAAGCAGACCGATAGCCGTTGCCATAAGAGTGTTTGCAAGAACGCCGTCGCCCTTGATGATAAAAAGCTGAACGATAGGCGTAAAAACAGGATATGCGATAGCGGCGCATATAGAACCTACAGACACGTATTTTGTTGCCGCAAGCACGATAGCGAAAACAGCCACCGAGAAAGCACAGGTCAGCGGGTCGATAGCGATAAGAGTCGTTGCCGCAATAAGAACGCCCTTTCCACCGTGAAAGCCATAGAATACCGGGAAAATATGTCCAAGCATTACAAAAAAGCCCGCAAGATATCCGATAAACTTATCGTCATGAAAAAATGTCACGCCAAAACCGTTTGTCACCACAAGTCGGCAGATAACTACCGCAAGCACGCCCTTTGCAAGGTCGCACAACAGCGTTGCCGCCGCAGGCCCTTTTCCGAATACTCTCAGAACATTGGTCAAACCTGCGTTGTTGCTTCCGTAATCACGGATATCCTTATGCTTTAAAACTCTGCACACAATTATGGCAGAATTAAGACTTCCGAAAAGATAGGAAAAAATTATAGTGAATGCCAGACTTAAAAATATGTCCACAAAATAACCTCCAGAATTTTATTTAACGTCGTCCTTGTCACGCTCTCTTATCTTGAAAACGATAGGCGTGCCTTCAAGTCCGAAGGTCTCTCTTATCTGATTTTCAATATAACGCTGATAGGAAAAATGATACAGATCGGCTCTGTTTACAAAAAACACGAATGTAGGCGGCTTGGTAGAAACCTGCGTCATGTAGTATATCTTCAGCCTTCTGCCCTTGTCAGACGGTGGCTGTACCCTCTGGGTAGCATATGCGAGAACATCGTTAAGTCTGCCTGTCGGTATTCTAATAGAGTTCTGCTCTGCAACGAACTTGATAGTATCAAAAAGCTTGTCCATTCTCAGACCTGTTTTTGCAGAGATGAACACAAAAGGCACATAGCTCATGAAGCTGAAATCGTCCTGAAGCTTTTTCTGAAAGTCGTTCATGGTGTTAGTTTCTTTCTCGATAGCGTCCCACTTGTTCACAGCAACAACGCAAGCCTTGCCCTTTTCGTGAGCATAGCCTGCCACCTTTGAATCCTGCTCAGTAAATCCCACAGTTGCGTCAATAACGATAACGGCAACATCGGCTCTGTCAACAGCCATATAAGCCCTCAGCACAGAGTATTTCTCGATAGTTTCCAGCACCTTTGACTTACGTCTGATACCAGCCGTATCTATGAAAACGAACTTGCCCTTTTCATTTTCCACAACCGAGTCAGTAGCGTCACGGGTAGTACCTGCAATATTTGACACGATAACACGTTCCTCACCGCATATCTTGTTTATTATAGAGGACTTTCCAACGTTAGGCTTGCCGATAACAGCGACCTTTATCGAATCATCGTCATCGTCCTCTTCATTTTCCTCCGGAAGATATTTCAGCACCTCGTCAAGAAGATCTCCCGTTCCGTGACCATGAACAGAAGAAACAGGGAACGGTTCGCCCAAACCGAGATTATAGAACTCATACAGCTCCATAGGCGGTTCGCCCACATTATCCACCTTGTTCACGCAAAGCACAATAGGCTTGCCCGATTTCAAAAGCATCTGTGCCACCTCATAATCAGTGGCAGTAACTCCGCATTTAAGGTCTGTCACAAGAATGGTGACATCGGCTTTCAGTATAGCAAGCTCCGCCTGTCTGCGCATCTGAGCAAGGATAATATCATCAGACTCAGGCTCGATTCCGCCAGTGTCAACCAGCATGAACTCGTGTCCGAGCCATTCGCACTTTGCATATATCCTATCTCTTGTGACGCCAGGAGTATCTTCAACTATAGAAAGTCTTTGACCGATAAGCTTATTAAAAAGAGTAGACTTACCAACATTAGGTCTGCCCACTATCGCAACGATCGGCAATGACATATATATCGACCTCATTTCATATAAATTTGCACATTGATACATCATATAGTATAACACAATTTCTCACGTTTTGTCAACCATACGAGAAATACAGCACCCACATTCCATAGATTTTTTTACTACAAATATGTAGAAGCAAACAGCGTTTGCCCGCCTTTTTCACTGCTACAACAAAAAAGAGCAGAACGGCCTAAGCCATTCTGCTCTATGTGCTTATCAAAAATTATGCTTCCTTCTTGATAACCTCTACGCCCTTATAATAACCGCAATTCTTGCAAACCTTGTGTGGTGAAGTAAGCTCACCGCAGTTAGAACATTTACAAAGTGCAGGTGCGTCAAGCTTCCAAACTGCTGAACGTCTCTTGTCACGTCTAGCCTTGGATACTTTTCTCTTTGGTACTGCCATTCTGGCACCTCCTCGTCAGTAAAATCATTATAGTCTGTTCAGCTATTTCCCGTCAAGAGCAGTTACATTTGCCCTCATTCAAATCCTGTCCGCAAACGTAACACAAACCCTTGCAGTCATCCCTGCAAAGAATTTTTGTAGGCAGCTGTAACAACAAATCTGAAATAGCTAATTCGTCCAGATCAAGAGTATTGTTCTCGCAGACCACATAATCGTCCCTGTTGCTTTGAACACTTCTCACCAGAGTGTGTTCAAAGTCATAAACATACTCCCTGCTGAACTCCTTTAGACATCTGTCACAGGTGTGATCCATAGTAAAAACAGTCTTGAACCTGAGCGTTACCACCCCTGCCCTGTTCTCTATCTCACCTGTTACCGCAACGGGCGATGCAAAAGAATATCCGCCATACTCCGACAGCTTGTCTGCTGTTATGGAATAATCGATCGTTTTTCGCTCTCCGATTATATCGAAAAGTTCCTTCAACTGTACATTCATACTTGCACCTCAAACATCACAAATTCCATTATAACCTGAGAAACGTGATTTGTCAATACTTTTTTTCAATTTTTTCGTTTTTGCTATCAAAATACCAATAAACGAAGCGCAAAGCCTTACTTGATGAAAGCCTTTACCTTTGCAGGCAGCTCGTCAACGTCAGCAGATACTGTGAAAGTAACGTTTACGTCCTTTGTGAGAACTGCTACCTTTTCAAGCATATTGCCAAGAGCGTCATAATCTCTGCCGCCGATCTTCAGGATACCGTCAACGAAAACTTCCTGAATGTCATAGTTGCCAGCCATCAGACCTGCAACAAAGCCATAGAAGCTGTCAAAGCTGTTGATACCGTATTCTTCAGCGTCAGCCAATCTTACATTATGAGGAAGGTCATAGGTAAGCTGCATACCTCTTTCGATGCAAACAACGTTGCCTGTAGCATTTTCAGCAGCCTTCTTGATAGAATCAACAAGTATCTTAGTCTTGCCTGTGCCCTTTTTACCTGGAATCAAATTAATCATATAAACTCTCCGTTCCGCTTATTAAAGCATTTATTTTAAGAGCAGACCCCCGAAGGGGAAACGCTCAAAATTTCCTTTTGTTCTGCCTTTAGGATATTAGCCCAGCTTAGCCTCGAGTTCAGCCTTCTGTGACTCATAACCCGGCTTGCCGAGAAGAGCGAACATATTCTTCTTGTAGCTCTCAACGCCCGGCTGATTGAATGGGTTTACGCCAAGCATATAACCTGAGATAGCACAAGCCTTCTCAAAGAAGTAGATCATCTCGCCAAGGTTTTCCTCATCGAGCTTGTCAACATCTATAACGATATTAGGAACGCCGCCCTCAGTGTGAGCAAGGATAGTACCCTGATATGCCTTTTCATTTACAACTGACATATTCTGATTTGTGAGGAAGTTAAGTCCGTCAAGATTATCCTTGTCAGGCTCCAAGAACAGGTCGCTCTTTGGTGTCTTGATGTGCATAACTGTCTCAAACATAAGCTTTGAGCCGTCCTGAATGAACTGACCAAGTGAGTGCAGGTCTGTAGAGAATGTAGCGGCAGATGGGAATATACCCTTATCGTCCTTGCCCTCGCTCTCGCCGAACAGCTGCTTGAACCACTCGCCCATCATTGTAAATGAAGGGTCATATGAAACAAGCATCTCAACGCTCTTGCCTTTTCTGTAGAGAATGTTTCTGAGTGCTGCATACTTATAGCAATCGTTGTTATCATCAGCAGAATACTTCTTCATACCCTCTCTTGCACCAGCCATGAGCTTGTCGATATCACAGCCTGCTGCTGCGATAGGGAGAAGACCAACTGCTGTAAGAACTGAAAATCTTCCGCCAACGTCATCAGGAACAACGAATGTCTCATAGCCCTCCTCGTCAGAAAGCTGCTTGAGAGTACCCTTAGCCTTGTCTGTTGTGGCAAAAATTCTTGTCTTAGCCTCTTCCTTGCCATACTTATCTTCAAGAAGCTTCTTGAAAATTCTGAAAGCAAGTGCAGGCTCAGTTGTTGTGCCCGACTTTGAAATTACGTTTACGCAGATATCTCTGCCCTCGCAAATTGAAAGCACCTCATTGAGGTAAGCCGAGCTGATATTGTTTCCGACAAAATAGATGTCAGGAGTATCCTTCTTAAGATTGTTGTAGAATGGCGACTTGAGCAGCTCGATTGCAGCTCTTGCACCAAGATAAGATCCGCCGATGCCGATAACGATGAGAACATCGCACTTTTCCTTGATCCTTGCGGCAGCAGCCTTGATCCTTGCAAATTCTTCCTTATCATAATCCTCAGGGAGAGTTACCCAGCCGAGAAAATCATTTCCCAGACCGTTTCTGTTCACCAGAGTGTTATGAGCGGCAGTTACCTGCGCAGCCATACCCTCATATTCATGTTCACTTACAAAACCCTCAAGATACTTTGTGTTAAGCTTTAATGACATTATCCTTCATTTCCTTTCCTTACCTGACGGAGACGCACTACCATAAAACACGTTTCTCCGTTAATACTAGATAAATTATACTATATTTTTGTGAACATTTCAAGAGTTTTATAAAGCGAAATCATCTTTTGTGCATTTTAAACAAATCTCTCATTGCATACTCAGCAGATTGTACACAAGCTTTTTTATGCCGCAGATAAAATTCATTTTCTTCACCTCTTTGCAGGCGACTATCTTTCCCTCTAATATCACCTCACCGCCCATGGTGTATCTTATTTCTCCCGCAGTTTCGCCATTTTTCACAGGTGCGTCAAGCTTCTCCTCTGCCGTAAAATCGCACTCCACCATACGATATGTTCCCCTCGGTATAACTATAGGATAAAGCCCCTCGGGAGCAAGCTCCACAGAAAGTTCCTCTCCTCCGCACACCACAGTTTCCTTTACCATATCCTCAGGAAGTTCAGGGGTGTATATCTCATATGTATCGAACGCCAAGTTCAGAAGTTTCTTCGCCTCAGCATTCATATCCTCCTGCGAATCACAGCCGTTAAGCACTACGCATACTGACATATCCCCTTTTTCAGCCGTTGCCGCAATACAGCTCCCAGCCTTTTCACTTCCCCACGCTTTCATGCCTGTTACGCCCTTGTAAGTACGCACAAGCCTATTAAGGTTCACAAGCTCCGCCTTTCCGTCTCTCACAGTGTCAAGCCAGCAGGTAAGGTAAGGAGTGAGATTTTTGTATTTTGCAAGTTCCGAACAAAGCAAAGCCGTGTCCTTTGCTGTTGTAACATTGCCCTCTCCCATGCCGGTACAATCAGTGTAAACAGTATCATTCATGCCAAGCATTTTCGCACGGCTGTTCATAAGCTCCACCGCCTTGTCTGCCGAGCCTGCCACCTTTTCCGCAAGCGCTGCACAGCCGTCGTTTGCATTGCCTGCAGACACTGATTTTATAAGCTCCTCCACAGATATCTTCTCTCCCTTGTCAAGCCATATTTGGCTTCCCTGCTGAGAGTTGGCATACTCCGACACCACTGACGTGTCGCTCATGGAAAGCTCACCGCTGTCTATCTTTTCTGCTGTGAGCAAAAGCACCATGAGCTTCTCATAGTGACCGCACTCACACTGCTCCTGTGGCTCTTTTTCAAAAAGCACCCTGCCTGTGGTCATCTCCGTCACCACTGCAGACCTAGCCGTAAGCCCATCTATGATATCACTCACCGCCACAGTGTCCGCAGGCACAAAGTCCTCCGATGACAGCGCACCTGCTTTTTCTTTCCCCTCCGCCAGCGAACACACCATAAACACTGTCACCGCCGCACATAACACTGCCGAGCATATTTTCCTTAATATTTTCACATTTTCCACCTCTCACATATACTATTTTTATATTTATATTCACCCTGTCCCGAAATTAGCATTATACCCCGAAAAGTTTCCGGAAACTCATTTGTAAATAGTTGCAGGAATTTGTTAAATAACTGTTACAACTCTTGAAATAAATATGGGAGTGTGCTATAATGTATTCTATAGAAATGTGTATTTTATAAGCGAAATATTTATATGAGGTGATTTAACAATGACAGAAATGGAACTTTACAAGCTTTGGTGTGAAAAGGCTGTTGACGATCCTGATCTCCAGACAGAACTTAAGTCTATCGAGGGCGACGAGGCTGCAATCCAGGACAGATTTTACAGAGATCTCGAATTTGGCACAGGCGGACTCAGAGGAGTTATCGGTGCAGGCGCATACAGACTTAATGTTTACACTATCAGACGTGCAACACAGGGTCTTGCAGACTATGTAAACGGCGCATTTGAAAACGGCAGCGTAGCTATCGCATATGACAGCCGTATCAAGTCTGACAAGTTCGCAAAGGAAGCTGCTGCGGTTTTGGCTGCAAACGGCATAAAGGTATACATCTATTCAGAGCTTATGCCTACACCAATGCTTTCTTGGGCTGTAAGAGAGCTTAAATGTCAGGCAGGTATCGTTATAACTGCATCACACAATCCTGCAAAGTACAATGGTTACAAGGTTTACGGCGAGGACGGCTGTCAGATCACACTCGATGTTGCAAACACAGTTATCGGCAAGATCAACGCAGTTGAGATGTTCGGCGGTGCAAAGGTAATGGACTTTGAGGACGGTATCAAGTCAGGCAAGATCGAATATATTAAGCAGGAAGTTATCGACAAGTATCTTGACAAGGTAGCACAGCAGGGCGTACATACTGACCTCGTAGCAGACAGCGGTCTGAAGGTAGTATACACTCCTCTTAACGGCACAGGCAACAAGCCTGTAAGAGCTATCCTTAAGAAGATAGGCATAAAGGAAGTAACAGTAGTACCTGAGCAGGAAAATCCTGACGGAAACTTCCCTACCTGCCCATTCCCTAACCCTGAGATAAAGGAAGCCCTTGCAAAGGGACTTGAGCTTTGCAAGACAGTAAAGCCTGATCTTCTTCTTGCAACAGACCCAGACTGTGACAGAGTTGGTATCGCAGTGCCTGACCCAGAGGGCAACTATGTACTGTTCAGCGGAAATGAAGTAGGTGCAATGCTCCTCAAATACATTTGTCAGGAAAGAACAGCTCTTGGCACAATGCCAAAGAACCCTGTAGCTGTTAAGACTATCGTAACAACAGACATCTGTAAGAAGATCGCAGCAGAGTACAATGTAGAGCTTAGAGAAGTTCTCACAGGCTTCAAGTTTATCGGCGAGCAGATCGGTTTCCTTGAGAAAGAGGGACAGGACGACAGATATATCTTCGGATTTGAAGAGAGCTATGGTTATCTTGCAGGCTCATATGTAAGAGATAAGGACGCAGTAGTAGGCTCAATGCTCATTTGTGAAATGGCAGCATTCTACAGAACAAAGGGCATCTCACTGCTTCAGGCAAGAGAAGATATGTACAAGAAGTACGGCAACTATCTCCACAGCCAGAAGTCATTCCAGTGCGAGGGTGCAAGCGGAATGGAGAGAATGAAGGAGATCATGACTGATCTGAGAGCTGATCCACCTAAGGCTATTGGCGGACTCAAGGTAATAGACATAGCAGATTATCTTGCATCTGAGGAAACAAACCTTGAAACAGGCGTAAAGACAGTTCTTACACTTCCAAAGTCAGATGTTATCGCATTCAAGCTTGAGCAGGGTGCAAGTGTAATAATCAGACCTTCCGGCACAGAGCCAAAGATCAAGGCATACTACACAACTATCGGCGACACAAGAGCTGATGCAGAAGCACAGGAAGAAAAGCTTATTGAAGATTTCAAGGGCATTCTTGGTTTCTAATAATTACTGAATATAGCGAAAGCAGGCGAGTCAGTTTTTTGACTTGCCTGCTTTTTTATTTGCGATATCCACACAATGCTTGGCGTTTCACAAACCATGTAGGGGAGCAGCGCAATTTCTGCAAGCAGAAATGCGACGTCCCGCTTCTCGTTTGCCTGTCCAATTCTACGTTATCCGCACAACGTTCGGCATATTTTTTCAAAACACTGTACGGCACAACATTTCCGCACACGGCACGTCTACACAAATTCATGAATAATCAAACCTTACCGCTTCGAGCGGGCTGTCGAGGGCGCCAGCCCCTACATTTTGTTCAGACAAATTCGCTGTGCCGCAAAATCGCTACGCTCTTTGCGGATTTTACGTTGTGCTATGGGATAGAAAAAGCGGTGCAGAGTTTTTTTTACTCCGACACCGCTTTGTTTTAATCACTACTTTATATTTCTTCTTTACTTTTTCTGCACCGCTTGGTAGGCTTACGCCTATTGAGGCTCTGCCTCAAACTCCGACAGGGCTTTGCCATGTACCCACAATGGGTTTCACCCCTTGACCCTGACCAGGGGCGTGCCCCTGGACCTTTTGCTCGCTACACTCGGTGTTGACTTTTACTTTATGCTTGTGATTTACTCGGTTTGGCTATGCCATTCCTCACTCCTCACTCCTCACTTTAACCGAGCAGTTTATCCGCGATCGTATCCAGCCAGCCGCCCTCGACTTCTTCTATCTCACCATTATCGCAAGCTTTCGCAAACTTCGGGTCTATAGGCATTTTCGCCACAGCGTCGATACCAAACTTCACTGCCGCTTCGTCCACATGGCTCTCACCATAGATATTATGCTTCTTACCACAATCAGGGCACTCAAAATATGACATATTCTCCACTATTCCAAGCACCGGTACTTTCATCATATCCGCCATATGCACCGCTTTCTCGACTATCATGGAAACCAATTCCTGTGGCGAAGTGACGATAACTATGCCGTCAACCTTAATGGATTGAAAAACTGTCAGTGGCACGTCGCCTGTTCCTGGTGGCATATCTATAAACATCACGTCAACGTCGTTCCATGCCACATCTGTCCAAAACTGCTTCACTGCACCTGCGATAACAGGGCCACGCCATACAACAGGGTCAGTTTCATTTTCAAGAAGCAGATTAAGGCTCATTATCTCGATACCGGTCTTGCTCACCGCAGGGATAATGCCATACATATTGGTATTAGCTCTCTCGTGGATATTAAACGCTGTCGGTATAGACGGGCCTGTTATGTCAGCGTCCAACACAGCGGTCTTAAAACCACGTCTTTGTGCCGTTACTGCAAGCATACTTGTCACCAAAGACTTGCCTACGCCACCCTTTCCGCTCATTACTGCATATACCTTTTTCACAGAGCTCGCAGCATTAAGCTCCTCTTTCAAGCTCTTTTTATCAGAGCATTTTGAAGCACAGTTTTCGCAATCATGTGTGCAGCCTTCGCTCATAGAATCATTCCTTTCAAGGCATTTACGCCTTTATTTACTATGTTAAGTATATCACTTTGACCGTGAAAAGTCAACCAATACTGACTTTTCACCCAAAGCACTGCTGGCGCATAAAATAAAACAGCCCTGCACCTTGTAACAAAATAGATACTTTGGTATAATACCCCGATAATAAGGCAATAATAGGAACAAGCAGGAGCAAAAGCCTGCAAATCAAGGCGAAAGCCCATAGAATAGGAGTGTTTACAAGTGACTGTACACAGGGGCGATATATATTATGCAGATCTCAGCCCAGTGGTAGGCTCAGAGCAAGGCGGTATGCGACCGGTGCTGATAGTACAAAATGACATAGGCAATAAGCATTCACCCACAGTGATAGCAGCGGCAATAACGAGCCGCCTTGATAAAGCGAAACTGCCGACACATATAGAAGTTGGCGGTGGCACCTGCGGACTAGCGAAAGATTCCGTGGTATTGTTGGAACAGATCCGTACATTGGACAAGAAAAGGCTAAAGGAGAAAATGGGAACACTTGACGTAAGCTCCATGTCCGCAGTAAATTCGGCATTATCAATAAGCTTTGGATTAAAGCTCTAGTTTAATGAGGAATGAGGAGTGAGGAATGAGGAATGGCAACGCCAAACCGAACAAATCACAATAACAAAACAAAGCGGTGTCGGAGAACAAAACTCTGCACCGCTTTTACTATCTCATTTTACAAACTCCCCCCACAAAGAGCGCCAGCGATTTTGCAGCAATAGAACTTGCGAACAAAATGTAGGGGACGGCGCCCTCGACGTCCCGTTCGGAGAGTGTCAAGGTTTTGCTTTATCACAATTTTGTGTAGACGTACCGTGTTGCAAATGTTACGCCGTTAAGCATTTTGAAACAATACGTCAAATGTTGTGCGGATAACACAGGATTAAGCAGGCGACCAAATTTGGGACATCTAGGACGCCAGCCCCTACAGAATTTCCACACAGAAAAAAGGGCGGTCAAAAACCGCCCTTCTAAAAATCATATCAAACCTATCTGAGAATATCAGAGTGCGGCAATAATAATTCCTCACTTCTCACTCCTAGTTCCTCACTAACCACGACCCTATGAAAAGGCAGATTGTAAGCCGCATAATCAGTTATGCCCTTGCCCTGATTAGGATTAGCCTTTGAGTAAACAGCGTCACAACAGAATAATACAACAAGTATCACGCACGCCGCAAACCTTGCCTTGAATGGTATCTTCTTCAAAAGATCATCAAAAAACGGTGCCATGATGTATATTCCTGCACAGCCTGCAAAGCCAAATATCAACGCTCCCTCAAGACATATCCTGCCATTGATGTTGCAGAAATATCCCGTGTAATCCCAATATTTCATGTGCTTGAACGTTTCAAGATACCAGCTCGTTGCGTATTCGACCACCGAGCATAGCCCCACAACAAGGAAAAAAGTCGCCACATGGTGGTCTATGAACCGCTTCAGCAGTATGATACCGCACACACCACCAAAACCATATATAGGAAGCCATGGGCCAAACATGGTTCCTCGATTGACGAAAACTCCGTCCTCAACAATGTGTATGCCCACTTCCCATATCCAGCCTATAAATGCAAATATGAAAAACAGCAGTATATACGTCATGAGTGTATAGTTTCTGTGATAGTCACGGTGAACTATAGTCTTGTTGGCAAATCGGCTGAAATGCGCCTTTCTGTCTACCGCAAGACCGGGGTATTGCTCAAATTCCCGCAGATCATCAAGCGTCAGCGTTCTCTCCATTATTCACCGCCCCCATTCTCATTATTTTCAGGCACTTTTATCGTGCATATCGGTATGCTTCTAACAATGTCAGGATTTTCACCCTTTTGTGCAGCTTCCTCAGCCATAAGCTCTTCCAGAAGGTCAAGGTCAAGCAGCTTGTCATTAAGCTCCTCATAGCCCTCTATCTTGTTCTTGATAGCCTCACGCCTTAGCTGTAAATACACCTCTGCGTCTATCGCCGTTGTGTATGGGTTAGACCAGAATACTCCCACCGCACCGAACGATATGCTCGAAAGCAGTGTCCAGCCTATCATAGAAAGATCCACCTTGAAAAGCTGCCACTTGTATCCCCTAGTCATGGCGATAGAAAGCTTTATTGCCTTTCTCGTCTTGATGTTAGGGTTTTCCGCACATATGAACGGCACCATTGAATAGGCATAATGTTTTATAGGATATCCCACGATAGTAAACGCCCATAAGGTCTGATATATGCTGGTTACAAACATAGTCCTTGCGGGGTGAAGCGTTCTCTCGCGGAAAAGAAAGCCTAGTCTGCCTATCTTCGTTTTCTTGTATGTGTGATTTTCAAGGAAAAATCTTCTCTCACATACCCAAAGCACATTCACTATGAATATGGTGAACATCAACTGGAAAATAAAATACACGAATGAAACTATAGTATCCCATGTGGATTTTTTTCCTAAAACATTCATTATCGCCGTAAGCAATGAAAACTGATAGGAATTAGAGCTTGTTGCACTGTCAAAATAAACCGAAGCAGAGGCTGTAAAATTATTGAGCCTGTCATTAAGATAGGTCTGTGCCTTTTCCTTTGCATTTCGGCTAAAAGAAAAAGCGTCTGCCAGTGCTTCCAGATTAGAAGTGTCGTTTGATGAACCAAAGAACGTGACTTCCTTTGAATTTAGCCCGTCAACTCCGTATTTTTTATAAGCGTCCAACCACTTTTTTACAGCGTCAGGGTTATCTATCTGCCACTTGTCACTGACCTGCTCTGCTGTAAGCTCATTTTTAACCATGTCCTCAATGATCTCTTCCTTATCTTCGGCGTCATATTTAAGATCAGCAACGTGAGAATTATCATAGCTTGACACATTCTGCGTGGTCGAGCCATATTCTCCTGCAATAAATACCATTATGAAGCACACTGCTATGCAGGCGATATAATTTCGCTTCACCCTGCCTTTAGCCGACTGCTTTAGTTTTTTTCGGTCAAGCTTTATGACCACCGGCATATCTCCATTTTTCTTCATCTAAAACTATGCCCCCGACGGGACATATCCTCCCTTCACACATACCACTTAACAAAACACTACATGATCAACAATAAATCGACTATTTAATTATATCTTTTTTTTGTGAATATGTCAACGATTTTGAGATCAAAACAAGTTTATTTTAAGATAGTTTTAAGTTTACGTTTAAAACGCCAAACTTTTTTTGCATATTTTCATCTGCAATGTAGAAAATAACATCAAATGACGATATTCATTAATAGGAGTGATAAAATGAAAGCCACTAAGCTTATGAAAACCTCACCCTCTGTCATCTCTTTCGCAGCCATAGGCGGCAAGAAAGAAAACGAAGGACCTTTGGGCGACTATTTTGACAAAATAAACGATGATCCATATTTCTCCACAGACAGCTTTGAAAAGGGCGAAAGTCAGCTTCAAAAACAGGCAGTGCTTCACGCTTTGGATAAAGCCGCCCTCTCCCCCGAGGATATAGATGTGCTTTTCGGCGGTGACCTGCTAAATCAGTGTGTCGGCACTACCTATGGCGTAAGAGCCTTTCAAATGCCCTTTCTCGGCATTTACGGAGCCTGCTCCACCATGGCGGAGGGACTTCTCCTCGCCTCTCTTTTCGTGGACAACGACCTCGCCCAAAAAGCAATGGCGGTCACATCTTCCCACTTCTGCACCGCTGAAAGACAGTACCGCTTTCCCCTCAACTACGGTGGACAGCGTACTCCCACATCTCAGTGGACAGCCACAGCCTCAGGCTCATTGGTGGTTGCCCCCTCGGACAAGCCCCCCTACATCAGGGGCTGTACTATCGGAAAAATAGTTGACCTGGGCGTGAGCGACGCCAACAACATGGGAGCAGCCATGGCACCTGCAGCCTTTTCCACTATAAGCACATTTTTCACCGACACAGGCATGACCCCCTCCGACTTCGATTATATCGTCACAGGCGACCTTGGCAAAGTTGGAAGCCGTATTCTCTGTGAGCTTTTCGAGCGTGAAAATATAAATATCCGTGACAATCATAAAGATTGCGGCATGATGCTCTATGACTTTGACGAGCAGGATATCCACGCAGGGGGAAGCGGCTGTGGCTGTGCAGGAAGCGTTCTGTGCGGCTATTTTCTCCCGAAGCTCCGTGCAGGTGAAATAAAAAATATCCTCTTTGCTGCCACGGGTGCGCTAATGTCACCGACAGTAAATCAGCAAGGGGAATCTATCCCATCTATATCACATCTCGTGTGGCTGTCAGGGGAAAAAGATACGAAAGGAGCAAACTAATGGACTATCTATGGGCTTTTCTTATAGGAGGTCTTTTTTGTGCCATAGGACAGGTGCTTATGGACTTCACAAAACTGACCCCCGCACGAATACTGGTGGCATACGTCACAGGCGGCGTGCTTCTGGGTGCGCTGGGACTTTATAAGCCACTTATAGACCTCGCAGGCTGTGGCGCAACTGTCCCTCTCACGGGCTTCGGCTATCTTCTCTATAACGGTGTCCGTGAACAGATAGATAAAATAGGCTTCCTAGGCATTTTCACAGGGGGACTTACCGCCTCCGCCGCAGGCATAACTGCAGCCATGACATTCGCCTTTATCTTTTCGCTTTTCTTTAAAAGCTCAGCAAAAGAATAGTTTTATCTTGACAAACCCCAAACCCAGTGGTATTATAAAGATATGTAAATTGGGGGTGCAGAATAATGTACAAACAGATATATCCCGTCATAGGCGACGAAAAAAACCTGCCCTTTTATGTGGTAGGTCTGGGACTTGAAAGCTGGCAGTTTCCAATAAAACGTGCAGATGGCTACGAGTACCCACAAATATTTTTGTCACGCTCAGGGGAGGGCGAGGTCATAATAAACGGAGAAACCACAAAAATACCGCCCGATACTGTTTTCTATATCCCCCCATTCTGTCCACATGAGTATCATGCGCTAAGCGATGCGTGGTATCTGGATTGGATAGCCTTTTCCGGCTCACAGGTCATTCCCCTCTTGGAGCAGTGGAAGCTTAATAAGTTCACCGCCATTCAAGGGGTAGATATGGACAGATTACGCCGTATCATAACACGCATCTATTATACTCTGAAAAGTGATAAGCTTTATGGCAATCATTACGCTTCAGCACAGCTTTACGACTTTCTTATAGAATATCGTAAAATAGCTGATAACAGGCTCTCGTCATTTTATACTGCACAATCTGTTGCCTTGGCAGACGTATTGCAATATATTGAAGAGCATTATCCGGAGCAAATAAAGCTTAACGAGCTTGCAAAAATCGCAGGAGTATCCGAGCAGCACTTATGCAGACTTTTTAAGAAAAATTTTCAGCTCAGACCTATGGAGTATCTTGCGCAAGTAAGGGTACAGCACGCAAAGGATCTGCTTGTGTATTCCAACAAGACCATAGGCGAGATATCAGATGAAACTGGCTTTCAGGACGGATCTTATTTCTCCGTGGTATTCAAACGGTATGAAAATATGACTCCGGGAGAGTATCGGAGAATAAAGGTGTAGGCTAAGTGAGGAGTGAGGAATGGCATAGCCAAACCTAGCAAAGAGCCACTACCAAGTAGAAGAAACACAAACTAAAGCAAATAACAAAGCGGTGTCGGAGTAAAAAACTCTGCACCGCTTTTACTATCTCATTTTACAACCCCACCCCGCAAAGAGCGAAGCGAATTTGCGGCAGTAGAATTTGCGAACAAAAAAAGAGCGGTCAAAACCGCCCTTTTAAAATCATATAAAACCTATCCGAGAATATCAGAGTAAAAGCAAGAATAATTCCTCACTCCTCACTACTTAGTCAGCAGCTTCTTTATTCTCTCCATAGCCTCAACAGTTCTGTCCTTATCACCAAAAGCAGTAAGTCTGAACCAGCCTTCGCCGTTCTTGCCAAAACCTGCGCCAGGTGTGCCAACAACATTTGCATTCTCAAGAAGATAATCAAAAAACTCCCATGAACCCATGTTGTTAGGGCATTTCAGCCAAATGTATGGCGAGTTCTTGCCGCCTGTGTACTTGATACCAAGCTCGTCAAGTGTGGAAGCCATTACCTTTGCGTTGTTCTGGTAGTATTCAATGTTTGCTCTTGTCTGTTTCTGACCCTCCTCAGTGAATACAGCCGCAGCAGCACACTGAACAGGATATGATACACCGTTGAACTTTGAACCTTCACGTCTGCCCCAAAGCTGAGCGATAGATACTTCACTACCGTCAGATGCCTTAACAACAAGCTCGTGTGGGATAACTGTATATCCGCATCTCATTCCTGTGAAGCCTGCTGTCTTTGAAAGTGAGCACATCTCGATAGCACATTCCTTTGCACCCTCAACAGCAAAAATACTTCTTGGTACGTCCTTTTCTGTAATGAATGCCTCGTATGCAGAATCGTAAATGATTATAGCGTTGTTCTTCTTTGCATAGTCTATCCAAACTTTAAGCTGCTCCTTAGTGTAAACAGAACCCGTTGGATTGTTAGGTGAGCAAAGATAAATAATGTCGCACTTTACGTTCTCGTCAGGCATAGCCGCAAAGTTGTTCTCCTCGTTTGAATCAGCATAAATTACCTTTCTGCCGTTCATAAGATTTGTGTCAACATAAACAGGATATGCAGGGTCTGTGATAAGCACTACATTGTCGTCACCGAAAATGTCAACAATGTTTCCGCAGTCAGACTTTGCACCGTCGTTTATCCTGATGTCGTCAGCAGGAATGTCAACACCGAAACTCTTGTAGTAGCCTGCAACAGCCTCTTTCAGAAAGTCATATCCTGCACCGCTGTCCTCATAGCCCTTGAATGTTTCCTTGACGCCCATTTCGTCAGCGCCCTTTTTCATTGCCTCAACAACGCACTTTGCGATAGGCTGAGTAACGTCGCCGATACCCATTCTGATGATGTCAGCCTCAGGGTGTGCCTCAGTGAAGGCCTTTACCTTCTTGGCAATGTTTATAAAAAGATAATTCTTTTCCAGCTTGAGAAAATTTTCGTTTATACTTGGCATAATTCCAACTCCTTTTCATTTTTGCGACCCGAAGTTTCACGGGTCAAACTTATAAAACGCACACAGCCGCAAAGCACATTCAAAACGCTCTGCGGCTGCCGCTTTTTTAACGCAGTGTCCGCTGCGAAATTTACATTACGATGTGACCTGAGAATACTGTTACAGCGTCGCCTGTAAGATATACAGCCTCGTCTGTGTATCTTATCTTAAGAGTGCCTCCCTTAAGTATAACAGATATCTCCTCGTCCTTTTTGCAGAATCCGTTAAGAACAGCCGCAACTGCTGCCGCACAAGCACCGGTGCCGCAAGCCCAAGTCTCGCCGGAGCCTCTCTCCCATACTCTCATCTTGAGTGTGTGGTCATCGATCACCTTGATGAACTCAGCGTTCACTCTCTCAGGGAATATCTTGTCATGCTCGAACTCAGGACCTACCTTGTCAATGTCAAGGCTGTCAACATTGTTCATGAATACAACGGCGTGTGGGTTGCCCATTGAAACGCAGGTGATGTTGTAGTCATTTCCTGCAATGTTCACCTTTCTGTCAACTACCCTGCCGTTCTCGTCAGGCTCAAGTTCAACAGGAACAAGGTGAGGAGCAAGAATAGCCTTGCCCATGTTTACAGTAGCACCGCTTACCTCACCGTAGTGACGGATAAGTGAAACTGTCATGATACCCGAAAGTGTTTCGATAGTCATTTCGTCCTTGTCAACAATGCCGTTATCTCTCATGAACTTAGCAACGCATCTGATACCGTTTCCGCACATCTTGCCCTCAGAACCGTCAAGATTGAACATTCTCATCTTAGCGTCTGCGACCTTTGAACGGCAGATAAGGATAACACCGTCGCCGCCGATACCGAAGTGTCTGTCAGACAGATTGAGTGCCAGACCCTCAGGATTGTCTATTCTCTGGTCAAAGCAGTTGAAGTAGATGTAGTCATTGCCGCAGCCCTGCATCTTTGTGAACTCAAATGTCTGCTTTTCAGTTCTCATGTTGTTGATATCAACTATCTCAGTAGTTGACTCAGTGTATTTACTTCTGATAGATGCCGCAATAGCGTTTGCAGTGTCGATAGAAGTCAGACAAGGAATGTTCCACTCAACTGTCTTTCTTCTTATCTTAACAGAATCTCTTGTAGGTATTCTTCCCTTTGAAGAAGTTGAGATAACATAAGCTATCTTTCCGCTCTCGATAAGTGTAAGAGTGTTGTTGTCCTCGTTCTCGTGTATCTTAGCCACTACCTCAGCGTCAATGCCGTGCTCGTGAAGCACCTTAGCAGTGCCGTTTGTAGCGTATATCTTAAATCCAAGGTCAGCGAACATCTTAGCTGTCTGTGGTATCTCGCCCTTGTCAGAATCTCTGACAGTGATGAATACTCCGCCCTTCTTGCCAAGCTTGTAGCCCGCAGCAGTAAGGCCCTTATACAGTGACTCTTCAAGAGAATTAGAAACTGCAAGCACCTCACCTGTTGACTTCATCTCAGGTCCAAGGTGGTTGTCAACGCCGATAAGCTTCTCGAATGAGAATACAGGAACTTTAACGGCAACATATGGTGAATTTCTGTAAAGACCGGTGCCGTAGCCCATGTCCTTGAGCTTCTCGCCAAGCATACACTTAGTAGCAAGGTCTACCATAGGAACGCCCGTTACCTTAGAGATATAAGGGATAGTTCTTGAAGAACGTGGGTTTACCTCGATAACATATATCTCGTCATGGTAAGCGATATACTGAATGTTTACAAGACCCTTAGTGTTAAGAGCGATAGCAAGTTTCTTTGAGCATTCGATAATTCTGTTTATCAGGCTGTCAGAAACGTTCCATGCAGGATAAACTGCAATAGAGTCGCCTGAGTGGATACCTGTTCTCTCGATATGCTCCATGATACCAGGGATAAGAATATCCTCGCCGTCACAGATAGCGTCTATCTCAAGCTCAGTACCCATAAGATACTTGTCTATAAGTACAGGGTTCTCTATTCCCTGGTCGAGAATGATAGCCATGTATTCCTTGATATCGTCATCGTTGAATGCGATTATCATGTTCTGTCCGCCGAGAACGTAAGAAGGTCTCATAAGAACAGGATAATGTATCTTATTTGCGACCTCGAGAGCCTCGTCACAAGTCATGACAGTGAAGCCCTGCGGTCTTTTTATCTTAAGCTGTTCAAGAAGCTCGTCAAATCTCTCTCTGTCCTCAGCAGCGTCGATAGCGTCAGGAGGAGTACCAAGAATGTTTACACCATGTTCAGCCATGTGCTTTGTGAGTTTGATAGCAGTCTGTCCGCCGAATGCCACAACAACGCCAACAGGCTTTTCAACTCTGATGATGTTCATAACGTCCTCGTCAGTAAGAGGCTCGAAATAAAGTCTGTCAGCAGTATCAAAGTCAGTTGAAACAGTTTCAGGGTTGTTGTTTACGATAACAACGTCATAGCCCTTTTCTTTCAAAGCCCATACGCAGTGAACTGACGCATAGTCGAACTCGATACCCTGACCTATTCTGATAGGACCTGAACCGAATACTATAACAGTCTTTCTGTCATGACCCCTGTTTGCAATGAACTCGCTTGCCTCGTCCTCGTTGTCATATGTTGAGTAGAAGTAAGGTGTCATAGCCGCAAACTCAGCCGCACAGGTATCAACCATTTTAAATACAGCATGAACAGGCTTTTCTATCTTCTTGCCTGTTATCTTCTCGATGACCTTATCAGTATAGCCTATCTTCTTAGCTTCAAGATAAGTTTCCTCGTTGAAGTCATTCTTGAGCGTCTTTTCCATGTCTATAAGCTTGCAGAGCTTGTAGAGGAACCACTCGTCTATCTTAGTGATGCTGTGTATCTCATCAACAGAAACTCCACGTCTGAGAGCCTCGTATACAACGAAAAGTCTTTCGTCTGTGCAATCAGAAAGTCTGTCATGGATAGTCTTGTCATCAAGGTCAAGCATCTTAGGTGAGATAAGGCAGTCATGACCTATCTCAGCTCCTCTTACAGCCTTCATTATAGCCTGCTCAAAAGTAGAGCCGATAGCCATAACTTCACCAGTAGCCTTCATCTGTGTACCAAGCTCACGCTTAGCATAAACGAACTTGTCGAAAGGCCACTTAGGGAGCTTAACAACAACATAGTCAAGGGCAGGCTCAAAGCAAGCATAAGTCTTGCCTGTTACAGCATTCTTTATCTCGTCAAGAGTATATCCGATAGCTATCTGAGCTGCGACCTTAGCGATAGGATAACCTGTCGCCTTAGATGCCAGTGCAGAAGAACGTGAAACTCTAGGGTTTACCTCGATAACAGCATACTCGAAGCTGTCAGGGTTAAGAGCGAACTGACAGTTACAGCCACCCTCTACTTTAAGAGTATCGATTATCTTCAAAGCCGCAGAACGGAGCATCTGATATTCCTTATCAGCCAGCGTAACAGCAGGAGCGATAACGATAGAGTCGCCTGTGTGGACACCAACAGGGTCAAAGTTCTCCATTGAGCAAACCGTGATAACGTTGCCCTTAGCGTCTCTCATTACCTCGAACTCTATCTCTTTCCAGCCTGCGATACATTTCTCAACAAGCACCTGAGTGATAGGTGAAAGATAAAGACCATTTCTTGTGATCTCCTTGAGCTCTTCCTCGTCATTAACTATACCGCCGCCTGTACCGCCAAGGGTAAAAGCTGGTCTGATGATAAGAGGATAACCGATACCGGGCTGATTAGCGAAGTCTACAGCGTCCTCAACAGTATTAACGACCTTAGAAGGGATACATGGCTGACCGATAGACTCCATAGTGTCCTTGAACATCTGTCTGTCCTCAGCCTTGTCGATAGTTTCAGGGTTAGCACCAAGAAGCTTAACATTATACTTGTCAAGGAATCCCTCCTTAGCAAGCTGCATAGAAAGCGTAAGACCCGTCTGACCGCCAAGGGTAGAAAGCAGGCTGTCAGGGCGTTCTTTTTTGATAACTCTCTTAACAGTTTCAAGAGTAAGCGGCTCAATGTATATCTTGTCAGCCATAGCATTGTCCGTCATGATAGTGGCAGGGTTAGAGTTTATAAGAATAACCTCCAGACCCTCCTGCTTGAGCGCACGGCAAGCCTGTGTACCTGCATAGTCAAACTCTGCAGCCTGACCTATAACGATAGGACCCGAGCCGATAACGAGAACTCGCTTTATATCTTTATTTAAAGGCACTTAAATTCAATCCTTTCTGAAAAGTTTAGGGAAACGCTGAAAGTGAGGAGTGAGGAGTGAGGAGTTATCCCTTCTCACACTCTCGAAAACCGCACCCAGCAACCCTCTGTGTTAAAGCTTAACGACCTCAGTAAAACATAATGTAGGGGCGAACAGCGTTCGCCCGTTCACTATCACGACCGCCCCATATAAAAGCCGCTCGAATAATGAACACTACAATAGTCATATCAAACACATTCCGTCAGCCACGGGCGAACACTGTTCGCCCCTACTGTTGCAGAAACTGAGATCAATAATTTCTATACTTCAAAAAATCAGAGCTTATTTCTTGTTAGTGTCAATGAGCTCAATAAACTCATCAAACAAGAAGTCAGTATCATGCGGACCACCACAAGCCTCCGGGTGGAACTGTACAGAAAATGCAGGCTCGTTGAGATATCTGATACCCTCACAAGTGCCGTCATTGGCATTTACATAAAGCACCTTTGCTTCACCCTCAGGGAGCGAATCGTTCTCTACTGCATATCCATGGTTCTGTGATGTTATGTAAACTCTGCCTGTTTCAGTGTTCTCAGCAGGCTGGTTTGCACCTCTGTGACCATACTTCAGCTTGTGTGTCATCGCACCATGTGCAAGCGCCAAAAGCTGATGGCCCAAACAAATTCCGAAAGTAGGTATTTTCATCTCAGAAAGCTTTTTAAGCTCCTCGATTATCTCCACATTCTCCGCAGGATCTCCAGGGCCATTTGAAAGCATTATGCCGTCAGGTGCAAGCTCCTTTATCCGCTCTGCCTTTGTATATGCAGGAACAACAGTTACCTCGCAGCCTCTCTTAACAAGCTCTCTTCCAATGTTGTGCTTTGCACCGAAATCGTAAAGCACTACCTTCCTCTTGACCTCTCCCTCAGGCTCGAATGTTTTCTCCTCCGAGCAGGTCGTGTTCTTTACAGCCTCAACTATCGTGTAGTTCTTAAGATCTGTCAGTCCGAAACTTGAACCCTCAGGAACGATCTTTCCGTTCATAACACCCGACTCACGAACTATTTTTGTGAGCTGACGAGTGTCGATACCGTAAAGACCTACGATGTTATGCTGCTTTAAAAAAGTGTCAAGATCACCCTCACAACGGAAGTTGCTAGGCTCTTGACACCAATCTCTAACAATATAAGCTTTAACATGAGGACATTCACTTTCAAAATCCTCAGGAATAACGCCATAGTTACCAATTAACGGAAATGTCTGAACAACTATCTGTCCGTAGTAACTAGGGTCAGTAAGTGTTTCGAGATAGCCTGTCATAGCCGTAGTAAAAACAATTTCGCCAATAGCTTCGCCAGCTGCGCCGAAACTTTTACCCTCGAAAATAGTACCGTTCTCCAAAATCAGATACGCCTTCTGCACTATAAGCTCCTCCTTTTTCACGCAAATTTTTACGATTACTATTATAACACAACCGCCTGCCTTTGTAAAGGCTTTTAACACTTTTTTTAGTTTTTATTTTTCAGTGTAAAATAAAAAACGAGCAGACTGAAGTCCACTCGTAAAAACCTTATTCCGCAGCTGCAGATACAGCCCCGCTTTTCTGTTCACGTTCTCTGAAAATAAGTCCGAAGACAAACCTCACTATAGGGCCTGCAAAGAAAAGCTGCCAGCAAAGAGCCATAGGAAAGTTCATAGCCGTTGTTTCTAACCATACCGCAATAACTTCTCTGCCTGCGTCCTTAAAAAGAAGCGTAGCCGCAAGGCTCATGAGTGGGCACATAAAAATAACAGAGATAACAGATATGGCAAGCACAAGATGAAAAGGATTATCCTTTCTCACATCAACAATGCTGAAAGCCTTTTTCTTTGCTATCTTTCCCACAGCAAAAAAGTCAAGAACAAAAGCTATCGGAGCCATTATCACAAGCTCATGAAAAGCCTTGAGAAATACGGCATTTGACATTCCGCCCATGTTGAGTGCAATGTTGTAGCATATCATGGCGTATACCATCACAAACACCATCAGCACCGTAAAAACTATCTCCTGAAACAAATTCTTTGGCATAAAAAAATCCTCCTTATGATATCAAACCTACAGCCCTTTCGCAGACGCTGTGTTGTTCGTTATCATTCAGAGAATGTGCGTTTCCAATATAAACCTGTCCTAACAATATTCTATTGCTGTATTCCTTACTCATTCATTTTACCATATTTTAAGCCTGCCGTCAATTATCCAAATATGCAGAATATTTTCAAAAACTTGTCGAGAAAAATATATACTTTTACACAAAAAAACGAGCAGACCGAAGTCCACTCGTCTAAAATACTATTTTCTCTTTTTCAACGCCGCTTTAAGCCCTCTCATGATAACATCTCTCGCCTTAACAGCGTCCTCCTTGTCAAGAGGCGGCGTGTCACCAAGAGGATAATCTATACCGAGCTGCTCATACTTCACCTTGCCCATGGTGTGATAAGGCAGAACGTCAAGCGCTTTCAAAGTCTTGAGCTGTGAGATAAATTCACCCAGCCTGAAAAGATATTCTTCCTTGTCCGTGATACCCGGCACAACAACATGACGTATCCATATAGGCACACCATGCTCCGACAAAAACTTCGCAAACGCAAGAATGTTGTCATTGTAATGCCCCGTAAGCTTCTTGTGTTCCTCACGGTCAATATGCTTGATATCCAGCATAACAAGGTCAGTGCATTTGCAAAGCCTTTCAAACTTTTCCGTGCTGTCAGGCGTAAAAGTGATGCCAGAGCTGTCAAGACAAGTGTGTATCCCCTTTTCCTTAGCCTTTTCAAAAAGCTCCGTCACAAAGTCTATCTGTACCAAAGGCTCGCCGCCCGTGCAGGTAATTCCGCCGTTTTTCATGAACTCTTTTACCGAGTCATATTCCGCCAGCAGACTTTCAACCGTCCTCTTTGTACCCGTGCCTATCTTCCAAGTATCAGGATTGTGGCAGTAAAGACATCTCATAGGACAGCCCTGAAAGAAAATAACAAACCTTATCCCCGGTCCATCCACCGTACCAAAGCTTTCCGTAGAATGTATAAATCCCTCCATGGGATATCCCTCCTTTTTTATTTCGCATGAACGCACGCCCTTTCAGCCTGCACAAACCACTCTGTGGGGGACGGCGCCCTCGACGTCCCGTTTCTGCTCGCTCACAAATTTATATAACCGCACACCTATCCGCAAAAAGCAACAAACGAGCGGCAGCTCTCATCCACATAAAACAAGATGTTCCATGTAAGACGACGCCGACCGCCCGTGTGCATATTATCCGCAAAGAAACTCATTCTATGCGGCAAAGCTCAAATTAAAGGCTCTTGTGGAACGTTCTTGAAATAACGTCGTCCTGCTGCTCCTTAGTAAGTTTTACGAAGTTTACAGCGTAGCCTGAAACTCTGATAGTGAGCTGTGGATACTTCTCAGGGTGAGCCTGAGCGTCCAGAAGAGTTTCTCTGTTAAGTACATTTACATTAAGGTGATGACCGCCTTTTTCAGCATATCCGTCAAGAAGTCCGATAAGGTTGTCTACCTGTGCCTCTGTTGGTTCAAAGTTTGCCATAGTATTACATTCCTTTCTTAGTATTTATGGAAAACAAGCGGAGAACGAACCTCCGCCGTTTTCTAAAATAGGGAGTTAATCTTCATCTCTGTCAACAGCGTCCTCTTCTGTAGGCTGACAGCAAGCCGTCTTGCCGTCACCGCCACAATCGGAAGTGCTGTAAGTTTTAACGTCCAGACCTTCTTCAGTTTCGTCAATGTCTATCGTAAGATGACCCTGACCGCCCATCATAAGTCTGTCAATGACGTCAACAAGCTCGTTTACCTGAGCCTCGTCCTCGTCCTTTTTAACATTAAACCCCATCTTCGTTAAGCTCCTTAGCTATGCTTTCAATATCAAGGTCGCCCATGAATACCTTGTCGTCCTTGCCAAGAGCGTCAGGAATGATAGAGAATGTGTTTGAGATACCGTCCTGAGCGTGTCTGAACGGCAGCTTAGCAACTGAAGAAAGTGATGCAGATGCGCCGTGAGTATCTCTGCCGTGCATTGGGTTAGCACCAGGAGCAAGAGGCACACCGATTTTTCTTCCGTCAGGTGTAGAACCGGTCTTCTTACCATAAACAACGTTAGATGTGATAGTAAGGATAGACATTGTAGGAACACCATCTCTGTATGTGTGGTGCTTTCTGATCTTGTCCATGAATGTTCTGACGAGGTCAACTGCGATCTTGTCAACTCTCTCGTCGTTGTTGCCATACTTAGGGAAATCGCCCTCAACTTCGTAGTCAGTTACGATTCCGTCCTCATCTCTGATGCACTTTACCTTAGCGTACTTGATAGCAGAAAGTGAGTCAGCAACAACTGACAGACCTGCGATACCTGTAGCGAAGTATCTCTTAACATCTCTGTCATGAAGAGCCATCTGAACTCTCTCATAAGAATACTTATCGTGCATATAGTGGATAACGTTCAGTGTATTTACATACAGACCAGCCAGCCACTCCATCATATCGTCATACTTAGCCATTACATCATCATAATCGAGGTAATCGCCTGTAACCGGACGATACTTAGGACCTACCTGTATCTTAAGTCTTTCATCAACACCGCCGTTGATAGCATAAAGCAAGCACTTAGCAAGGTTAGCTCTTGCACCGAAGAACTGCATTTCCTTACCGATCCTCATTGAAGATACGCAGCAAGCGATAGCGTAGTCATCGCCGTGTGTAACTCTCATAAGGTCGTCGTTCTCGTACTGGATAGCAGAAGTCTTGATAGAAGTCTTAGCACAGAACTTCTTGAAGTTTGAAGGAAGCTTTGTGCTCCACAGAACTGTCATGTTCGGCTCTGGTGCAGGACCAAGGTTCTCAAGTGTGTGGAGATATCTGAATGAAGTCTTTGTTACCATTGGAACGCCGTCGATAGAAACGCCGCCGATAGACTCTGTTACCCAAGTTGGGTCGCCTGAGAACAGTGAGTTGTACTCAGGTGTTCTAGCGAACTTAACAAGTCTGAGCTTCATGATGAAGTGGTCAACAAGCTCCTGAGCCTCCTGCTCTGTGAGGATACCTCTGTCCATATCTCTCTTGATGTAGATATCGATAAATGTAGAAGTTCTGCCAAGTGACATAGCAGCACCGTTCTGCTCCTTAACAGCAGCAAGGTAGCCGAAGTACAGCCACTGGATAGCTTCCTTAGCGTTCTTAGCAGGACGTGAGATATCGTAGCCGTAGATCTCGCCAAGCTTCTTGAGTTCGCCAAGGGCTCTGATCTGCTCAGAAAGCTCTTCTCTGAGTCTGATGTTCTTAGAAGTCATTCTTACCAGTGAAGTAGCAAGCTGATCCTTCTTGTCCTCAACGAGATAGTCTATACCATAAAGAGCAACTCTTCTGTAGTCGCCTATGATTCTTCCTCTGCCGTAAGCGTCTGGAAGACCTGTGATGATAGCAGCGTGTCTGGCGAGCTTCATCTCAGGTGTGTAAGCGTCAAAAACGCCCTGATTGTGAGTTTTTCTATATTCAGTAAAGATCTTTACAACTTCAGGATCAACCGTGTAGCCGTTCTGCTCGCAAGCATTCATAGCCATTCTGATACCGCCGAAAGGCTGAAGAGAACGCTTGAAAGGCTTGTCAGTCTGGAAACCAACGATCTTCTCAAGATCCTTGTTAAGGTAACCAGGGCCGTGTGAGGTGATAGTAGAAACGATCTTAGTGTCCATATCGAGAACACCGCCGGCTTCTCTCTCCTTCTTTGAAAGCTCCATTACCTGTTCCCAGAGCTTAGTAGTTGCTTCTGTAGGGCCTGTAAGGAAGCTGTCGTCACCGTCATATGGTGTGAAGTTCTTCTGGATAAAATCACGAAGATTGATAGAAGTGTTTGACCATCTGCCGGGCTTAAAGCCTTCCCATTCGTCATAAAACTGTCTTTCCATTTTATACTCTCCTGACATAAGATTTCGGGCAGCACATATTACCTCAATATTCAGTATTGCATACCTATTAATAATACTACCGCTCGTATGTTAAAATAATAACATACTTCAAAATCAAAGTCAAGTCACATTCAGAAATATTACTCTTACGCCATACTTCTTTCATATGTTAGAATCGGTTACCCAATTCACGGAAAATTATTTGAATAAAAAAAGTGATCGCCTCCAAAAAAGCTCAAACATTTTTTGTAACAAAAGCGGTGCAGAGCATTCCGCTCCGACACCGCTTTGTAATTGATTTTTTTGCAATTCTTCTATTGCTTTTCTGCACCGCTTAGTAGGCTTGCTCCTATTAAGGCTCTCTCCGCAGACATTTTGCTCGCTTCGCTCGTGTGTGCGTTTACTTTGTGTTGGTGATTTGCTCGGTATGGTGCTGCCATTCCTCACTCCTCACTCCTCACTTAAAAACTACGCTCTCTCGACTTTGAGCAGATTTGTCGTTCCGCTCATTCCAAGCGGTACTCCTGCTGTAATAACGACAAGGTCACCCTTCTTCAGATAGCCAAGCTCCACAGAACGCTCCAGAGCGTGTCTGATGAGTTCGTCAGTGTTTGTTTTCTCTTCGATAACGCCTGCTCTGATACCCCATGAAAGGCTGAGCTGATGATATGTTGTATCGTCAGTTGTAAGTGCGATTATAGGACAGTTCGGACGGAATTTTGAAAGCGTTCTTGCTGTTGTTCCGCCCTTTGTTACTGTCAGGATCGCTACAGCATTAAGGTCATGGGCAGTTGTAACAGTAGCGTGTGAGATAGCGTCAGTGATAGATGAATTTCTCTCGTCTGCTCTTTTCTTGAAACGTGAGATATAGTCGATATCCTTTTCAGTCGTTTCTGCGATAAGGCTCATGGTCTTGACAGCCTCAACAGGATATTTACCTGCGGCAGTTTCCCCTGAAAGCATTATAGCAGACGAGCCGTCATAAATAGCGTTTGCAACGTCGGTTATCTCGGCTCTTGTAGGACGTGCGTTTGTTATCATAGACTCCAGCATCTGAGTTGCTGTGATAACGTTCTTGCCTGCGTTGTAGGCTTTTCTGATAAGCTCTTTCTGGATAGCAGGTATCTGCTCGAAAGGTATCTCAACGCCCATATCACCTCTTGCTACCATTATTCCGTCAGCAGCGTCAAGGATCTCGTCAATATTGGCAACACCCTGAGCGTTTTCTATCTTAGCGATAATTCTAGGATTGAACCAACCAAGGCTCTGGGTAAATTTTCTAAGATAAATAACGTCAGCGCCTGTTCTTACGAATGAAGCTGCGATATAGTCAAACCCCATTTTTGCGCCAAATTCAAGGTCAGCCATATCAGCATCAGAAATGTAAGGCATAGAAAGGTTTACATCAGGTACGTTGATACCCTTGTGGTCGGAAACAACTCCGCCGTGGATAACTTCGCAGACGATATCGGTGCTGTCAACTCTCAGTGCTTTCAGCTCGATATTTCCGTCATTGATAAGTATTCTAGTGCCTACAGAAACGTCCTTTGGAAGCTGTGGGAATGTGATAGAGCAGATAGTTTCGTCACCCTCCACTTCTCTTGTGGTAAGTGTGAATGTATCGCCGTCCTTGATAGTAACAGGCTTGTGATCCTTAAAGTTTTTAAGTCTTACCTCAGGTCCTTTTGTATCAAGAAGAGTTGCAATATTAACGCCAAGTTCTTCCCTTAGCTTGCATACAGTTTCAAAACGAGCCTTATGAACACTGTGGTCAGAGTGTGAGAAATTGAATCTCGCAACGTCCATGCCGTTTTTCATAAGCTCACGCATAATGTTTTCGTCATCTGTGGAAGGTCCGATAGTGCATACGATCTTAGTTTTTTTCATTTTTACTCTCCTAACATACATTACTATTTCAACGCATTAGCGTTTTAATCCAAAAAATAAAGCTTTTTCATTTATTATAACCGATTTTAACTTAATCGTCAATAGCGCAATGTATAATTTGTGTAAAATCGAAAGACAAAATCATACATTTGTTTTAAAACAAAAAACGGACGGTCTAAATAACCGGCCGTTCAACATCTTATCTTCCGAAGCAATCCTCGCAAAGCTCACGAAGATCCTTTGCCGCCTTTTCAATATCAGGCTGGGATACCACTGCAGAAACTACCGCAGCGCCGTCAATACCCATATCCTTAAAGTTCGGCACAGTTTTTTGATTAACTCCGCCTATTATTACGATAGGGATATCCACAGCGGCTCTTATTTCTGCAAGCTGTTTCTTTGTGACAGCCCTTGCGTCTGTCTTTGTGTTGGTGGCATACATTGCACCAACACCAAGGTAATCTGCACCGTCTGCCTGTGCTTTTTTAGCTTCTTCAAGAGTTGCCGCAGAAATACCTATTATCTTGTCCTCACCGAGGATTTTTCTTGCAACTGCACATGGCATATCGCTCTGTCCCAGATGAACGCCTGCACAGTCAACAGCCTGTGCAATATCAAGTCTGTCGTTGATGATAAGCGGCACATTGTATTTGTCCGTTATCTTTTTTACTCTGACTGCAAGCTCATAGAACTCTCTTGAAGTGCAGTCCTTTTCTCTTAGCTGGATAACTGTACAGCCGCCTTTTACGCCCTCCTCTACCGACTGCTCGATAGTTTCGCAGGACATAAGTCCACGGTCAGTGCAGAGATAAAGCGTGTAGTCAATTTTCGATTTGTCCATTTTTTTACCCTCTTATCTTTTATCATAAAATAACTTCCATACCTGTCTTGTATGGCTTCAACCCTGCTTTTTCGTAAAATTTTCTTGCCGATGGATTACACTCCCACACGTTGAGAGTAACATTATAACAGCCCTGCTCCTTAGCGAATTTCTTCACCGCCTCGTAAAGCACCGAGCCGATATGCCGACCTCTGCAATTTTCATCAACGCACAGATCGTCGATATACAAAGTCTTTATATCCGTGAGAACATTGTCGCCCTTATGCTCCTGAAACACACAAAAAGCGTAGCCCTTCATCACATCATTTTCATCAACTGCGGCAAATATAGGCTTTGTTTTATCCTTGAGCATATCTTTAAGCTCGTTATCAGTATACTTTTTCGCACCCTCTTTAAAAAGGTCAGGTCTGCCCTGCTGATGAACTCTCTCTACCTGATAGAGCAAGCTGTTCATTTGCGGTATATCCTTTTCACAAGCAAATCTTACGGTCATTTTTCATTCTCCTTTGTATGAAAAAGTATGATATGCAATGCAAACGGACGAACACTGTTCGCCCCCGCAAGCAACATCACCACATAAAATTTAGTGGCATCACATTGATATGATACCACTAGATCTGAAATATTGCAATACTAAACTTCTTCTATCTTAGCCTTAGCCGCAAATACCTGACTATTCATTTTGCTGATTGCGTCAATGATAGAAATATGGAAGCTTCCAGAGCCTATCTCTCCAGCATTTTCATATGCGAATTCGCCTGCTATGCCCATGCTTGCAATGCCTGTTACAGCAGCGGTATACATATCGTCGCAAGCACCTGCGAATGAGCCTACAAGTCCTGTTGTCATACAGCCTGTGCCTGTTACCTTTGAAAGATATGGGTGACCGTTTGATATCCTTGCGACTCTTTTTCCGTCTGTTATTGTATCCACCGCACCTGTGATAGCTGCAACACAGTTATACTTTGCGGCTGTTTTTTTCGCAACGGAAACAGGGTCGTTTTTCTCGTCAGCTTCCGAGGTGTCAACACCCTTTGTGGAAACTTCTAGTCCTGCAAGATATGACATTTCAGAAAGATTTCCTCTGAGTATGCTTATTTTCACATTTTCAAGTATACGCTTTGCAGTTTCATTTCTGAAATTTGATGCGCCTGCTCCAACCGGGTCAAAAACCACAGGAACGCCAAGCTCGTTGGCTTTCTTTCCAGCAGCTACCATTGACTCGACCGTTCTTGCATTGAGAGTACCCATGTTTATAACGAGAGCCTTTGAGATAGAAGTTATATCTGCTGCTTCTGCGATATCGTCTGCCATGATAGGTGAAGCGCCAATGGCGAGAATGCAGTTTGCAACGTCATTTACAGTAACATAATTTGTGATACAATGCACCAAAGGGCATATATCTCTTACCTTGTCTGCTGCTTTCGCACAGCTTTCAATTATAGTGCCCATTATGCTCTTACCTCCTTTGAGAAGCCAAGGAAATTATCAAATACTTTTGCCTTTTTAAGAGCTGTAACGATAACGATAGCAAGAACTGTACCGCCTGCACAGCTTACAAAGAAAGGCAGGATATAAACTGTTATTGCTGCGGCTGGTGCGCCAACGAGAAATCTTGCAACAGGGTATGCAAGAAGTCCACCGAGGACTGATGTGCCGAAAAGCTCGCCGACATAAGCGGCAGGGAGCTTCTTTATGTACTTATAGAGCATACCTGCAACGAATGCGCCAACCATTGAGCCCGGGAACGCAAGGAGAGAGCCAAGTCCCAGAAGATTTCTGAGAAGTGCGGCTGTGAAGCCAACGCCCACTGCCCATGCAGGCCCAAGGAAAACTGCACCGATTATATTTACAAGGTGCTGAACAGGTGCGCACTTTGAAGCGCCGATAGGGAACGAAACAAGCGAGCCTACCACTGCAAGGGCTACCAATACTGCTGCGAATACCAATTTGTGAATGTTTGTCTTTTTCATTTTTATTCCTCCATATCGTATCGCACCGCCGAACGAAAAAGAGCAAGTTATCCAGCGGCGCACAGACCGTGGCTATGCTATCCGCTCACGATCTGACGTAAATTATTTTCGGTCGGTGCTCCATTGCACCCTCTCACCCCGAAACACGGGTTCCCTCGCTGAATACTTTTTATGAAAAAGTTCGCAAGACGCTCCTCTTGCACATTACATTCTTTTTATATCTGCTCTCATACAATTGTCCGATTTTTCGTACAATTGTCGAGCTGACATTCAATTTTTATATCATGCGGGCGAACGCTGTTCGCCCCTACATCAAGTTTTCTACTTCTCTGAGCAGAATTTCACCTCTTTGCCCTCGAGTATCATGTTTGTTGTTCTAACGGCACACATCTTGCCACACATTGAGCAGGTATGTCTGTCTGCAGGTGGGGTCTGCTCAAAGAATCTTCTTGCCTTTTCACCGTCAAGTGCTATCTCGAACATTTCGTCCCAATCCATTTTGTGACGTGCCGCTGCCATTTTATCGTCGATATCTCTTGCACCCTTTACGCCCTTTGCAATATCTGCGGCATGGGCTGCTATCTTGCTGGCGATAATGCCCTCCTTAACGTCGTCAACGTCAGGAAGTCTGAGATGCTCGGCAGGGGTAACATAGCAGAGGAAGTCTGCACCGCTTGCTGCGGCTATTGCTCCGCCGATAGCTGATGTGATATGGTCATAGCCAGGGGCGATATCTGTTACCAGAGGTCCAAGTACATAGAAAGGTGCGCCGTGGCATATCTTCTTTTCCATTATCATATTTGCGGCAATCTCGTTCATTGCCATATGGCCAGGACCCTCTACCATTACCTGAACGTCCTTTTCCCACGCTCTCTTTGTGAGGTTGCCAAGCTCGATAAGCTCGGAGATCTGAGCGGCGTCGGAAGCGTCTGCAAGACATCCCGGACGGAGTGCGTCGCCAAGTGAGATAGTTACGTCATACTCTCTGAGTATTTCAAGCACCTCGTCATAATACTCAAAGAATGGGTTTTCATTGCCTGTCATCATCATCCATGCAAAGAGCAGTGAACCGCCACGGGAAACGATATTCATTTTTCTTCCCTCACGTCTGAAAGCTTCAATTGCACGTCTGTTTATACCTGCGTGGATAGTCATAAAGTCAACGCCCTCTTCTGCATGGGCTTTTACAACCTTAAGAAAGTCCTGAGCGGATATTTCAAGGAGGTCTTTATCGAGGTAGCCGATAGCGTCATACATAGGAACAGTGCCTATCATGGCAGGCGACTTTGCTACTAGCTCTTTTCTGAAAGTATTGGTCTTGCCGTAGTTTGACAGATCCATGATAGCTTCAGCGCCGAACTTGATAGCCATATCCACTTTCTGCATCTCAATGTCATAATTCTTAGCGTCCCCTGAGATACCGAGATTTACATTTATCTTAGTTTTAAGACCTTTACCGATACCCTCGGCAGAGAGAGCAGTATGGTTTACGTTGGCAGGGATAGCAACCTGACCTGCTGCAACAAGAGCCATAAGCTCGTTTACGTCCATATTTTCTTTCTTAGCCACTGTTTCCATTTCAGGGGTAACGATACCCTTTTTAGCGGCTTCCATTTGAGTTTTATAATTTCTCATAGAACAGTTCCTTTCAAATCGTAATAGTCATAAAAGTGATTAACGGGGCTATGTCCTTTGCCCACTGTGAATGATTTTTCTATTGCCTCGGTGATATAGTTTTTCGCCTTTGTTACAGCAGAGAGCATATCCATACCGTGGGCAAGGTTTGCAGTTATGGCAGATGACAAAGTACAGCCAGTGCCATGGGTATTAGGCGAATCAACACGCTTGCAGGCAAGCTTATGAACGCCCTCTGGGGTACAGAGATAATCCACAGCGTCGCCGGTGAGATGACCGCCTTTGACGAGGACGTTTTTTACGCCCATATCCATTATTATCCTTGCGGCTTTTTCCATATGGTTTTCATTCTTTATCTCCAAGCCTGAGATAGCTTCGGCTTCGGGGATATTCGGTGTAAGGAGCGTAACTATAGGAAAGAGCTTTTCCCTCATGGTGGAAACAGTTCCGCCCTCAGAGAGAGCGTCGCCGCTTGTAGCGACCATGACGGGATCGCAGACGATAATACTTGGTTTATACTCATTAAGCTTATCCGCAACTGCTGAAATAATTTCGGCAGTTGGGAGCATACCGAGTTTTACGGCATCGACGTGGATATCCTCAAACACAGCGTCTATCTGTTTTTGTATCTCCTCAACGGGTACGTTGAAAACAGACAGCACACGGGTAGTATTTTCAGCGACGACAGAGGTAATAACGCTCATGCCGAAAGTTTCATTAGCGCTGAAGGCTTTAAGGTCGGCTTGTATACCTGCGCCACCGGAGCAATCCGAGCCTGCCACTGACAAACATTTTAACATACTTTATTCCTTTCTTATGGAAAAGGGGAAACAAAAAAACCTCCTGACCATGTAGGAGGTAAATTTACACAAAACTTGCTTCCTACACTGGTATTGACCAACAGGTTCAAAGGGTCAGGTTTTACCTTCTCAACCCAGCTTTTTCGCTTGGGTCCCCCTGCAAACTTTATTCGATTTTTCGCAGTTTTTCTGCTTTTTTATTATAACACCGGTCGGCGAGATTGTCAAGGAAAAATTGTGCAGATATCGCAAGTATTATCGAGCAAACAAAATCGGGCTGTCGAGGGCGCCAGCCCCTACATTTACATTTGAAAATTTGCCGATACAGTGCTATGAAACCAAGCGGGCGACCAAAGGTCGCCCCTACAGTTATTCGACAGTTTGTTATGCCGCAAAATCGCTTTGCTTTACAGTATTCTCCTGATAGTGTTTATCTTTCCGCAATACTTGATATTTGCAAGAGGCTGTATTCTGATCCCATAATATGTACTCATGGCATGGACTATTTTCCCACCGCCTATATACATTGCTACATGGCCATAGTTATTACAGATTATCAGGTCGCCTGCTTCTATATTCTTCAAAGACACTGCTTTTCCCATTTTCGCCTGCGAATATACGCTGTTATACATATTCACACCGGCTTTTCTATAGGCTTGCATTGTCAATCCACAGCAGTCCGTTGCCTTATATTTTGTTCCGCCCCAGACATATCTTCCGCCGTTCATGCTTGCGGCATAATCAACGGCTGTTTTTATTCTTGCTTTTCTCTCTGGTGTACGCTTCACACCTTTTCCTACCTTGACGTACTTACCTTTATGATCGCCTTCATTGATAAGGACATAATTTGCTCCGCCGATATTTTTGCTCTGACCTGCCACACGCTTATTTTTATTGGTAGTGAGAGTACCCGACACAGCCACAGAGGCTTTTGTTTTTGAGGATTTCTTGAACTTACCGTTTTTAAAGCTATAAAGCTGAACGTTTTTATCTATATGATAGTATGTTTTTGATGCCGTCTTTACGTTGAGGACCGATGATTTTGACTTGGCACTGCCGTTTACCGCTTTGACAGTGACTTTATATTTTGTGGAAGCTTTAAGATAAAGCTTGCCGTCATCGGTTATATTTATATAGTTATCCTTTTTAAGTGCCTGCCATGTATATTTTCTTACATAGCGTCCGTTTACATAGACCTCAAATGTAGTCTTTGATGAAAAGCTGGTGAGATTTTTTACTCCTGCTTCTATTTTGTTTGAATACGCTTGTCTTTTTATCAAAACAGGTTTTGTCATCGAGTCGGCAGCAGAAGCTGTTATAACATTCACATAAGTCTTAGCGGATCCCTGCGGTGCAAATGCCACAAAGCTTATCATTATAACTGATGAAATTATTACTGCTGTTATTTTTCTTATTATGTTGATAACGGATCAGTCCTTTCCAGTTTTTGTATTCATGTACTTATACGATTTTATTTATACTATTATACACCGTAAATTATTACAATCTGTAATAATTAAGTTTCTATTTTGTAAACCTTTATGATAGTATTATACATTTTTGTTTATTGCTAGTATATTAATCTCCTATTTTAATGCAGTTGTTGGTGTTTTCTTTCATTATCATGAACGACATATCATTCTTTATTAATATTATATAAATATAATTTATGATAATCTTACAAACACATGAAAAACATCGTCTTATGATTTGGTCGATTTAATCAAGCAAATTCTATAAATTGGTATTAGTCTTTTGCATCACTTGCGAAAACGTTTGCTGCTATAAAATTACAGCATTCTCAAAGATTGAGAACGATATGTGAAAACTAAAATTATTTTGCGTAAATTAATTGTGAAAAGTGACAAAAAAGCCGTTCACAATCAGTGAAAAAGTTCTGAAAATTAATTTTTTATAAATAAAATATTGCGAATACCATTGACAAACATAGTTTACTGTAGTATAATTTCATTAGAAAATACAGAAAACGTTTAAGTTCAGTTACGAGATATATATTTATAGTGGGTATAATGGAGGTCACGCTGATGAAAAGCATTAATTTTATGGGCGACAATGGTTTCAAAAAAGCACTTGAGAGCGTTGGTGTAACTGCAAGCAGCAGTATCAGCAGCGAGAAGATCTCGGGCTGTTTTAAATATGTTACGGCTGACGATATGTGTATTATCACCGGATACTGCGGTGACAGCCATATCGAAGTGCTGGAGCTTCCTTTTGAGCTTCGTGGCAAAAAGGTCATAGCTGTTGCAGGCGGTGCTTTCGCACATCTTTACGACCTTAAATGTGCTGTTATCTCAAAGGACGTTGTTGTCATCGGAAGAAAGGCATTTTACAAATGCTGTTCACTGGTGAATGTGACTATACCTGAGAGCGTAAGGTTTATTGGTGAGATGGCATTCTGCGGTTGTGAATCTCTGAGATTTGCGACTATACCTGATGGTGTGGAAAGGATACTGCCTTTCACATTCTACAATTGCGACAGTTTGGAGAGAGCTGACCTACCCGAGAGCGTAAGAGAGATCGGTGAGTCTGCATTTGGTTTCTGCTCTTCAATGAAAGAAATTTATCTTAATGAAAATATAGTTTCCATAGGAAACGGAGCTTTCCAGAACTGCATTTCTCTGAGAGAGCTTGAGATACCGTCAGCTATGATCGAGATCGCAGAGAATGCTTTCACGTTCTGCTCAGGTCTGGAAGCGATCTCTATACCATTTGGAATCGAGGCTGTTGGCGACTACGCATTCTTCGGCTGCTCTGCTCTGAAAAAGGTTGAGTTCGCAGGATCTGTAAGAAAGATAGGCGAGTGTGCATTTGCACTTTGTGAGAAGCTCGAGAGCGTTTATCTTCCTGATTCCGTTAGCAGGATAGGCAAAAGAGCGTTTGCTCAGAATACTGTAGTTAAGACGGTGAGAATATCAGGCAAGATCGCTTATGTTGGAAGCGAAGCTTTCCGTGGCTGTAAGACTTTGAGAGAAGTTGTTATCCCATCATCTGTGAAGAAGCTTGGTGCAAAGGCTTTCGTGGATTGCTCTGAGTTAAGAAGCGTTGTTATTCAGCATGGTGCCGATGGCATTGCGGAGGACGCTTTTGAGAGAGGTGCAGCCTTGATCACTGCTGACGCTGTTCCTGCACTTGATGACGAAACATTTAGGATAGCCGAGGCTGTTTACAACAAAAATTTCGCTTTATAAAATATATAACCTCTGGATCGGGGCGGCAGCTTTTAAGTTGCCGCCCTTTTTCTGTCTATTTGCAGGTGGGATATAATGATCCAAGTCGTTAGGATATAGGTCATTGTCGGAGGTACAAAAAAACGAGCGACCAAAGGTCGCCCTGCGATATGTAAACAAAAAAATACGCTCTGCTTAACACAGAACGTATTCAGTGGGGTGGGTAGTGAGATTCGAACTCACGGTCTTCAGTGCCACAAACTGACGCGTTAGGCCAGCTACGCTATACCCACCATACATATTAGAAGAAAATACTCGCAGCAGATTTTCATCTGGAACGAGTTTAATGGTACGCCATACTGGATTCGAACCAGTGACCTACCGCTTAGAAGGCGGTTGCTCTATCCAACTGAGCTAATGACGCATACTGTACTCATTAATATCTCAAACTCGGATAAAAGTTTAAGATATATTGGAGCGGGTGATGGGAATCGAACCCACATGACCAGCTTGGAAGGCTGGAGTTCTACCACTGAACTACACCCGCATACTGCCTGACCAGGCTTTTTTGGTGGTCTTTCAAGCTTACCGCTCAATCAACGATATTTATTATACCACTACAAGAGCCTTTTGTCAAGCACTTTTTTATATTTTTTTCATCTAAACTCAACTTTGTGCAACTTTACTTATTTGCTCTTCTTATGTTGTTTCATTTTATTCACTATAACATCTTTGAACAAAAAGCCAACAATACCTGCTACGAGAGCTACTCCAAGCACCACAAGTGCAACTGTGAAGTTGCCGCTTTTCACATTGCTCCCCAAAATCGTTGAGAGCATTATTGCCGGAAGTCTGCAAGGCATGACATAATAGAAAAAATCCTTCTTGCTTATGGGAGTCAGTGGGACAATATATGAGATAACGTCCTTGGGTATTCCCGGTATGAGATAGAGGATTATAAGGATAACGGTTAGCTTTTTCTCATTTTGCAGGAATTTGAATTTTTTTAGCTGTTTCTCGTCAACAAAGGCTTCCACTATCGGTCTGCCAAATTTTTTCACAAGCACGAATATTGCCATTGTGCCAAGGAGCGTACCTAAGAATGATAGCAACCCGCCCCAGAACCAGCCGAACAGCACTCCACCCACCACTTGTATAGGCGGTATGACCGCTATGACCACTTGAAGAGCTTGTATGAAAGTAAAGATAAGCACTCCCACAATGCCACTGTAGTTATCAAGCTTACGCTCCAAGGCTGCAATGCCTGCCTTGCTGTGAAGCGCTTTTATAAGAGGTATACACGCCACTGTAGCCATTGCTATGACCGCTATTATTGCAACAAGGCTTATTATCTGTATTTTTTTCTTGTGCCTTGCAGTTTGTATTTTCGCCTCGTTTAATATTTCTTTCTCTTGTTCTTCGTTCATAAAAACGTCACCGTCATTTTCTTCTGAGTATTTTTTTCCTAAACCAATTTATGTACATATCCGTCAGCTGTGTAAGTGCGTAGTCATAAATAAAGAAAAACAGGTTCGCCGCCGCCCACAGAACAAGCACGGCATACTTGCCAAACATCTCCATGCCCTCGAGCATATCCACCGAAGTAAAGATATACTGAAAAGCCAAAAAGAATATGACTATCGCCACATTGAACACTGCAAGCTTTATTGCCCACACCAACAGGCGGTTTTTCTTTTGATCGAGATAATATTTAAGTATTGGATAATACCCCATGAACAGTATGAAAAGCAGGGTTGCTTCGTAATTTGGGGTCACGAAAATGCTCAGCAGGCTCACTGCGCAATAGGTGGCTATCGCCCAGTTTTTATCCACCTCCACTATCATCACAACCATCATGAAGCCGGCGAAGGTAGGTATGGTATAATCCAGCATAGGCAAAAAGCTGCTTGAAAACATCAAAAGCAGGCAGACAGCAGAACATATGCCGCCAAGCGCCACTCGAAAAGCTATTTTATTTCTCATGGGTCTTTAGCAGCACGGTATAAGGTCGCCGCCCATCATTTCACAGCAGCAGTCTGCACAGCAAAGTGAGGAACAGCAGTCAGGGCCGCTCATACCGCCTGCTCGGTAGCCCTGAGTTGGGTTGCCGCTCATATAGCCGCTTCGCTGTCTGTTCATCTGTGCCAGCACGCTTTGGTACTCCATGTTATTTGGGTCGAGCTGGACGGCTCTTGTGAAGTTGTTATAAGCCTCATTGAGCCAGCCTCTGCGGTGGCAGATAGTGCCTTTGAGGAAATACCACTCGGCATTTCTTTCCGAGGAGGACACATTATCAAGTATCTGGTCTGCCTGTGTGTAGCTTCCGCTTTGGATAAGGCTTCTGACATAGCCTGAGTCAAAGCCCTGTGAAGAGGCATAGCCGTCATAGCCGCTTTCTGCGGACTGGTATCCTCCGCCACGTCTTGAAGTCATGATCTGATCGTAGGCGGCGTTTATCTCAGACATTTTCTCCTCAGCTACGTCAGCTAGGGGGTTATCCTGATACTGGTCGGGGTGATATTTTTTCACAAGCTCTTTATAAGCTGATTTTATTTCAGCGTCTGAAGCTGTTGGGGATACACCTAAAATTTTGTAAGGGTCTTTGGAGATCATTGATCGTTATTTCCTTTCCTGTTATTGCGGAATTTTCCGCTTCTTATTTGAGTATAGACATTTTTAAGTCCAAGATACACGATATTATCAAGTATATCACGATATCTTTTAAGATCGAGCTTCACATAGATATCTGCCATTTCACCCAGGGTGAAGTTTATGCTGTCATCACAAAAGGCGTGAACTTTTTTGAGATAGTCCGCATTTATGCCCTCGGTGGGTGGAAATTTTGTAAGGAGCGGATTGTAGCTTTCACTCTCGTGGTCGTCGGGCAGGTCGTCAAGAGCGTCGCAGATATAGATAAATCTGCCGAGGAGGTAGCCGAATCGTTCAAGGAGCGGTCGGCGTTGGTCATGCTTGCTTGTAAGTCCGCCTGCGACGGCTTGCATCATAAGTGCGGTAGGCTCGCAGGCAAGGTCGATGCCTGCTGTTTTTTCACGCTCTATTTTATTTTGCAATTCCATTGCGTTTTCAACGGCAGGGGCAAGATCCGGATAAAGGCAAGCCGCTTTCTTATAGGGCTTTTTGAAAAAAGGCAGAAGTGCAAATGCGGCAAGCTTACCCTTTAGCCCTTTATCGGCTATATCGTCACGGAGCTTATGATATGTGAGTATCACGGCGGCTGAGGACGTGTATTTAAGATTACAGGTACACTTTGCGCACATGGTCTTTTTAAGAGGGTGTGCGATACAGCGTTGCTTTTCTGCGTCAAGCTTCACTCCCCTCACAGAGAGATCCATAAGGGAGAGAAATGCGAAATCGTAGCTAAGGGTAAAGCGTGTCACAAAGCCATAGCGCCTGCCCATATCCTTACAGAGTCCGCAGTAGACAGCTTTATAGATATCATATTCAAACATTCGCATATAGGGTTTGAAAGGGCGGACATATCCGAACATAGGCACTCCTTAGGTTTTCGTTACTATACATTATAAAACACGATTGTGTATATCCCGTGAAATATATAACATTATACAACAATTTTAAGATAAAAGTCAATAATTTTTATGATAAAAATAAGGGTGGGGTAATGGAGGGATCGAAAAGACGGACGGGATAAAAAATAGGGCAAAATACAAAAGGGCGACCAAAGGCCGCCCCTACATCAGGTTTTTATAAACAAACGTCGGGATCAGGTCACAGCAAACTGTGAGTTATAGAGATCGGCATAGAAGCCGTTCTTTGCCATAAGCTCATCATGACTTCCCTGCTCTACTATGTGTCCCGAATCCATTACTATGATAGTATCTGCGTTCTTGATAGTAGAAAGTCTATGGGCGATTATAAAGCTCGTTCTGCCCTGCATCATTTTCTCAAAGGCACGCTGTACCAATATCTCCGTACGTGTATCTATAGACGATGTAGCTTCGTCCAGAATGAGCATTGGCGGCAGGGAGAGCATTACTCGTGCGATACAGAGAAGCTGTTTCTGTCCTGCGGAGATAGTGCTGTAGCTGTCTGAAATAACGGTATCATAGCCCTTTGGCAGACGCTTTATAAAGCCGTGACAATGGGCTGACTTGGCGGCGGATATCATTTCTTCCTCGGTGGCGTCAGGCTTGCCGTAGCAGAGGTTCTCTCTTATGGTGCCTGTTTTCAGCCATGTTTCCTGCAGGACCATGCCGTACATACTTCTCATGGAGTCACGGGTACAATTCTTTATAGGCTCGCCGCTTATGCGTATCTCGCCGCTGTCGGTGTCATAGAACCTCATAAGGAGGTTTATCATGGTGGTCTTGCCGCAGCCTGTTGGTCCTACGATAGCTGTACGCTGACCGCTCTTTACATGGAGGTTAAAATTCTCGATAAGCTTCACATCAGGCACATAGCTAAATGACACGTTGTCAACGTCTAATGTGCCGTCAACGGAGGTAAGGACAGTAGCGTTAGAGCTGTCAGGTATCTCCTCTGTTTCGTCTATGACCTCAAAGACACGCTTTGCAGAAGCGAATGCACTTTGAAGCTCGGTGATAACTCCTGATATTTCATTGAAAGGCTTTGTATACTGATTTGCATAGGTGAGGAAACAGCTAAGGTTACCAACTGTAAAGCCAACGCCTTTTATTACGGAGAATGCGCCTACGATACCGACAGCCATGTAGACGAGGTTGTTTACAAAACGTGTACATGGGTTGGTGAGTGAGGAGAAGAATGTGGCGTTAAGTCCAACTTTCTGGAGTTTCAGATTCACTTCTTCAAACTGCTCCTCAGCTTCTTCCTGATAGCCGAATGCTGTTACTACCTTCTGATTGCCTGTCATTTCCTCAACAAGGCTGGTCATGTCGCCTCTTGCAACTGACTGCTGGTGGAAAAGCTTGAATGTGTTCTTGGCGATAAATCTTGCGACAAATAGGGAAAGCGGAGTTAGGATAACCACGATAAGGGTTATTTTCACGTTGATAGAGAGCATGAAGCCAAGTGTACCAAAAATTGTACATACACCTGTAAAGAGCTGTGAAAAGCCCATGAGAAGTCCGTCTGACACCTGCTCCAAGTCGGAGATTATACGGCTGATTATATCACCGTGAGGGTGGGAGTCGATATAAGAAAGTGGTAGCTTTTGGAGCTTTGCGAAAGCATCGTTTCGGATATCTCTTACCACGCAATAGGTTATCTTATTTGTACAAAGTGACATGAGCCACTGGGCAATGCCTGTTACGGTGACTGTTACGCCAAGCTTTATTATTATATTAATGATGCCGTCAAAATCAACAAAGCCCATTTCTACGATAAGGTCAACGGCATTTCCCACGAGTATAGGTGCATAAAGCGTTGTTGCAACGGTTATGACTGCAAAGACCATAGACAGGACGAACAGCCACATATGCGGTTTTGCGTATTTGAGAAGCGGTCTGAGAGCTGAGGTATCAAGCTTGTTTTTTGTGCTTTGCTTAGCCATTTGCCTGCGCCTCCTTTTCTGAAAGCTGTGAAAGGCATATTTCTTTATATACCTCGCAGCCGTTATAAAGCTCTGAATGAGTGCCGATACCTGCTATTTTGCCATCGTCAAGAACGATTATCTTATCGGCACTTTTTATAGATGAGATCCTCTGTGAAACTATGAAAACGGTCATGCCGCTTGTTTTTTCGTGGATAGCTTTTCTTAGTCTTGCATCTGTGGCAAGGTCAAGAGCGGAGGCTGAGTCGTCAAGAATGAGTATCTCAGGATCACCAACCAATGCTCTTGCAATGGTAAGTCTTTGACGCTGACCGCCTGAGAGGTTTTTGCCCTCCTGCAAGATCATTTCGTCAAGCTTATCAGGCTTTTTCTCTACAAAGTCTTTTGCCTGAGCGATATCAAGAGCGTTCCAGATATCCTCGTCCGTGGCGTTTTTATCACGCCACTGCATATTGTGTCTTATAGTACCCTTAAAGAGAACGGCTTTCTGAGGGACGATGCCTATCATGCCTCTAAGCTGTGAGAATGGGTACTCTTTTACGTCAACGCCGTCAACGAGGACTTCGCCCTGACGGACGTCATAAAATCTTGGTATAAGGTTGATAAGAGAGGTCTTACCCGAGCCTGTACCACCGATTATGCCGACAGTTTCGCCTTTCATGGCTTTGAAGCTTATATCCGAAAGAGAGTCGGCTTCGGCTGATGCGTATGAGAAGAAGCAGTTTCTGAACTCAACGCAAGGGGCGTTATCATCAGTTGTGACTGGTTTATTATCCTTATCGGATACACTTGGCTCCACAGCGAAAACGTCGTTTATTCTGATAGCGGAAGCCTGCATTTTGGTGATATTTGTAACAAGTATCGCCATAGCAAGGAGTGCCAAGAGTATCTGGTTCATATAGTTTACAAGTGCTATCACTTCGCCCTGTGAGATAAAACCTGTATAAACCGTTTTGCCGCCAAACCAAATGATAGCGATGATAGCGAAGTTTACGATAACATAGGTGGCAGGGTTCATAAGAGCGGAAATTCTTCCTGCGATAATCTGCTGACGTTTAAGCTCCTCGGTATTATCAGCAAACTCTTTCTCCTCGTCTTTCTGACGGGAAAAGGCTCTGATAACTCTTGCGCCTGTGAGAGTTTCGCTTGTCATAAGGTTAGTTTTATCAAGCTTTTTCTGGATATTCTTATACTGCGGTATAGTGATGTGCATTATAAGATAGATGACATAGGCAAGGCAAGGTGCGATTATCAGGAAGATAAGGGTAAGCTTCACTGAGATAGAGAATGCCATTATGATTGAACCTAAAACGATAAAAGGCGAACGAAGAAACAGACGAAGGAGGATATTCACGCCCTGCTGAGCGGTATTGATATCCGCTGTCATTCTTGTGACGAGGGTATGGCTTCCAACGCTGTCTATTTCCGCATAGGACAGTGAATTGATATGCTTGAAGAGGTCACGTCGGAGGGCTGTTCCAAAGCCCAGGGACGCTTTTGCAGCAAAATACTGAGCAGTCAGCGAACAAGCCAGACCACAGAAGGCGAGGAGAACAAGCACGCCACCCATTTTATAGATGTAGGGCTTATCTTGATTTTTTATACCCACGTCAATGATATTAGCCATAACAAGCGGCACTGCAAGCTCGAAGCAGGCTTCGATAAGCTTAAACAGCGGACCGATTATGCTTTCTTTTTTATAGTTTTTCAGATACCTAAAAAGCTTCAGCATTTTTCTTTCTCCCAACTAAATAAAATCATATAAGTTTTATTATATCATATGTTTTTGTACATTTGTAGACGAATAAGTTAATTCTTTAAAAAAGTGGGGGATAATGCAGGGGCAAAAAGGTCGCCCATCTTTATACGCCGGCATAGTTTGTGAAAATTCAAGCCTCGCACCTCCGAGCGGGACGCCGAGGGCGTCGTCCCCTACAATAATCATCGCCGCAGGCGATACCTTCATTCCTCATTCCTCATTCCTCACTCCTAACTTCTAACAAAAAGGGGGTTGACAAAAGGGTGAAAGTGTGCTATAGTCATATCAATAGGTTTAAATGCTATGACGGAAATAAGTAGCCTTTTGCGAAATTTCAGAGAGCTTTCGGTCGGTGCGAGAAAGCATTTCTACAAAGTGTGAATACATTCCTGAGCTGTTCGCTGAGAAAGCTTTTGCGTAAGGCGAAACGTTTTGCACACGTTACAGTGCTATGGCTTCGCTTTCTGCTGAGCCTGTAAGGTCGGGAGTTTCCCCGATAAACTGAGGTGGTACCACGATAATTCGTCCTCTGACAGATATTCTGTCAGAGGATTTTTTATTTATGTACCGCAAAAAAATAATACGGAGGTATGAAAAATGACAGTATTTGAAGAACTGAAAAGAAGAGGTCTTCTCGCTCAGCTTACTGATGAGGAGGAAATAAAGGAGCTTATCAACGCTGGTAAGGCTACTTTCTACATTGGTTTTGACCCAACTGCTGATTCTCTACACGTTGGTCACTTTATGGCACTTTGTCTTATGAAAAGACTTCAGATGGCAGGCAACAAGCCTATCGCTCTGCTGGGCGGCGGAACAGGTATGATAGGCGACCCTTCGGGCAAATCTGACATGAGAAAGATGCTCACAAAGGAAACTATCGAGCACAACGTTGCTTGCTTTAAAAAGCAGATGAGCCGTTTCATTGATTTCTCTGACGGCAAGGCTCTTGTGGTAAACAACGCTGACTGGCTCATGGACCTTAACTACATCGACGTTCTTCGTGATGTTGGCGCTTGCTTCTCTGTAAACAAGATGCTTACATTTGAGTGCTACAAGCAGAGAATGGAAAGAGGACTGACTTTCCTTGAGTTCAACTACATGATAATGCAGTCTTACGATTTCTACAGACTTTTCCAGGATTACGGCTGTAATATGCAGTTCGGCGGTGACGATCAGTGGGCTAATATGCTGGGCGGCACTGAGCTTATCAGAAAGAAGCTTGGCAAGGACGCTTATGCAATGACTATCACTCTCCTGCTCAACTCTGAGGGCAAGAAAATGGGCAAAACAGAAAAGGGCGCTGTATGGCTCGACCCTGAAAAGACTTCTCCATACGAGTTCTATCAGTATTGGAGAAACGTTGGTGACGCTGATGTTATCAAGTGCCTGAAGATGCTCACATTCGTTCCTATCGAGGAGATAGAGGAAATGGAGAAACACATGGAGGGTGCTGAATACAACAAGGCTAAGGAGCTTTTGGCTTACGAGCTGACAAAGCTTGTTCACGGCAAGGAGGAGGCTGACAAGGCTGACGCTGCGGCAAAGGCTATTTTTGCTGGCGGTGGAAACAGCGACGATATGCCTAGCACGACTATTGCGACGGCTGATCTGACTGACGGCAAGATAGGTATTCTTACACTTCTTGTTAAGTGCGGTCTTTGTCCTTCAAACGGTGAGGCAAGACGTCTTGTTACACAGAACGGCATTGCGGTGAATGGCGAGAAGTTCACTGACCCTAAGGGTCTTGTTGATCTCTCTGAGCCTGTTGTTATCAAAAAGGGTAAGAAGATCTTCCACAAGGCTATTGCGGAATAATATAGTACAAAATAATTTCCACGGGCGGACAGAAGTTCGCCCGTTTTTTGTATATAAATATAAGGTATTTTGCAATATTCATAAACTTTTACACAAAATACATATAAGGTTTAGCTATATTTAAAGTTATTCATATATACTTTTAATCAAAGGAAAGTTTACACAAGACATACGAAAAAAACACGAAAAGAGGCGTGGATATGAATGGCAGTCAGGAAGTGTTCAGACGAATCGAGAAAAAATATATCGTTGATGAACCGACTTATGAAAAGCTTATAAAAAAGCTCGATGGGCATTTTGTCAAAGACAGATATTACAAAAGCACTATCTGCAACATATATTATGACACACCAAGTCATCAGCTTGTGAGAAACTCCATTGAAAAGCCTGTTTACAAGGAAAAGCTGAGAGTGAGGAGCTACGGCGTACCTAATGATGAAGACATGGTCTTTGTGGAGCTTAAAAAGAAATACAAGGGTGTGGTCTACAAGAGGCGTATTGAAATGACCCTTGCACAGACCCGTGATTTCTTTACAGGCAAAGAGGTACCTCATGATAATCCGCAGATAGAGAACGAGCTGAAATATTTTCTCAAATTCTATGAGGGCATTGCTCCTGCTATGTATCTGAGTTATGACAGACTTGCTTACTGCGGTGCGGGAGACCCGTCCCTTAGGCTGACCTTTGACACGCACATTCTTTACCGTGAGGAGCAAAAGGAGCTTGACAAGGGCATATGGGGAAAAGAGCTTCTGCCTGCTGGCGTGAGGGTAATGGAAATAAAGATACCAAACGCTATGCCACTTTGGTTATCGGCTATACTTGATGAACTGGAAATATATCCTGCGTCATTCTCAAAATACGGAACTGCGTATCTTAACGAGTTTTCTGAAAAAATACATAAAGGTAAGGTGATAAGCTGTGCTTAATTCAACTACTCTTGCGGCTACTACTGTGACCACCACTGAAACGACCGTGGCGGCGATAACTACAAACGAATTTATTCTCTGCACTGCGGCTTCGTTGGTGCTGGGTCTTATAATAGCGTTTGCATTCAACTTCAAGCAGAAAAAAACTAAGAGTTTTATGATGACGCTTGCTTTGCTGCCTGTTATAGTACAGGTAGTGATAATGCTTGTAAACGGAAACATCGGTACCGGTGTGGCTGTTATGGGTGCATTCAGCTTGGTAAGATTCCGTTCTGTACCGGGAAGTGCCATGGACATATGCGCTATATTCCTTTCAATGGCGGTTGGTCTTGCAACGGGCACGAACCACTTGGCACTTGCTCTTATGCTTGCTGTGTGCGTGAGCCTGCTGAACATTATTTACACGCTTCTGCCTATTGGCAAAAAGAAGTCGGGTCACAAGGAGCTTAGTATCACTATCCCTGAAAGCCTTGATTACACCGAGGTATTTGACGATATATTTGAAAAGTATCTTTCAGAATGTGAGCTTGTTTCGGTAAAGACCACAAATATGGGAAGCCTTTTCAAGCTGAGATACCGCATTGAGCTAAAGGGTGATGCTAACGAAAAGAAGCTTATTGACGAACTTAGATGCAGAAATGGCAACCTTGAGATAATGTGTGCAGTGGCAGCAGACATTGAGGAACAATCTTTCTGACAAAATAACAAAAGTATCCATAAGCAAAACCGCACAAGGCTAAAGCGGTCTTGTGCGGTTTTTTTCAACCTTTTTTACCATACAAGGGGGTATTTTTCATGAAAATTTCGGACACTAAAAAGCTGGCCGCTATCACGGCGGCGTTTTTTATCACGGTCACAGCTTTTTCAGGCTGTTCAGAGAGTGCAAATTCTTCGCAGGCGGCAAAGTCTGACATTGACGCAAGCATTGCGGCAGAGGACATTGACGTTGGATATGACGAGGAAAGCTCAGTAGGGATTACATTTGCTGATGGCAGTGCGGCTATAGACGGTGAGGGTGCGACCTCAGAAGGGGAAACTGTTACCATTTCGCAGGCAGGCACTTACATTCTTTCAGGCACGGCGACCAACGGCAGGATAATCGTTTCAGCGGACAAGACGGCTGAAATAAAGCTTATTTTCAATGGATTGGATATCACCTGTTCAGACAATGCTCCCCTGCTTGTGAGCAAAGCTAAAAAAGTTTATATCGTGCTGGAGGACGGCACAGAGAACGTTTTGACGGACAGTGCAAGCTACTCTTTAGGAGAAGATGACAGCAACACAGACGGTGCGATATTCTCAAAGGCCGACCTTACTATAAACGGCAGCGGTACACTTACTGTGAATGCAAACTACAAGCACGGCATAGTTTCAAAGGACGATCTTGTTATCACTGACGGCAATATCAATGTGACCTCAGCTTCAACCGCTATGGAAGGCAAGGACAGCGTTAAGATATCTGGCGGAACATTCAACATTTCCGCAGGCACGAACGGCATAAAATCCACTAACACAGAGGCTTCTGACAAAGGCTTTATAAGCGTGACAGGGGGAAGCTTCACAGTAGTCGCAAACAATGACGCATTCGAGGCGGAAACTGTGCTTTCTATCGAGGGCGGAAGCTTTGACATCACCACAGGAGGTGGAAGTGCAAACGCTTCTATGAAGTCTGACGGCACGCCAAACAGAAACTGGCAGAACAACATGGACAACGGTGGTGGTGGTCCGAACGGAATGGGCAGACCTGACGATAACGGAAACGGCATGGGAGGCGACCCGCCTACGATGCCTACGGCTGACGACACGGGGCTGACAATCGAGGCTACGGCTAACGCCGCTACAGACAGCGACAGCACATCAACATCTGCAAAGGCGTTAAAAGCAGGCAGCGAGGTGAACATAAGCGGCGGTGAATTTAAGATAGACTCGGCAGATGATTCTGTACACAGCAATGGAAGCATTGTGGTAACAGGAGGAAACATTTCTGCGGCGTCAGGTGATGACGGTATGCACGCTAGCGGAAACCTGACCATATCCGATTGCACTGTAGACATCACAAAGAGCTACGAGGGTATCGAGGGATCTATCGTGACAATAGACGGTGGCACCATATCAGTGGTATCAAGCGATGACGGAATAAACTGTGCAGGCGGCAGCGACACAGGGTCAACAGACAGAATGGGTGCTGACCAATTCTCGTCACAGGACGGTGTTGAACTTAACATCAACGGGGGAACTGTAACCATTGACGCTGAAGGCGACGGACTTGACTCTAATGGCAACTTCACAATGGCAGGCGGTACAGTTTGCGTTTGCGAACCTACTAACGGTGGAAACGGCGCACTTGACTACAACGGCACTGCGACTGTAACAGGGGGAACGCTCATCGCCTGTGGTGCAGTTGGAATGGAAGAAGGCTTCGGTGACAACTCCACACAATACAGTGTTCTGCACGATCTTGGTTCGACAGTTTCGGCAAACGAAAAACTGACTATCACTGACAGTGACGGCAAGGAGATCTTAAGCTTTACCCCTACAAAGACTTGGCAGAGCGTTGTATTCACAAGCGCTGACCTGAAGAAAGGCGAAACTTACACCATTACGGCAGGGTCGCAGTCGGAAACTGTGACTATTGACGGCATTGTTACTTCTAACTCCTCGGGAAAGAACTTTGGCGGTGGTCATGGCGGAGGACGTGGTTTCTGACATGAACGACAAAAGGGACTGTAAAAAAAGTCCCCAAGAAAAAAGGCTGCGATCTTGCAAAAAAGCAAGACAGCAGTCTTTTTTGTGGTATAATTAAAGTATCATGAATAACCAACCACAAGAATATTATACACCATATTAATTAAAATTTTCAATAGAAATTGAAAAAATAATTGAAACAACTGACCCGGTATATACATTTTGTGTAATTATGATCAACGGGCAAACACTGTTCGCCCGTTGATTACCCACCATTACTATAAACTGATACAAAAAAAGACCGCCTCATGATGAAGCGGTCTTTAGTAAGCAATTTAGTTTTGGCTGTGCAGATTATGCAAGCTCAGCAAAGTACTTGATTGTTCTTACCATCTGTGATGTGTAAGAGTTCTCGTTGTCGTACCAAGAAACTACCTGTACCTCATAGAGGTCATCAGCGATCTTAGATACCATTGTCTGAGTAGCATCGAAGAGTGAACCAAATCTCATGCCGATAACGTCAGAAGAAACGATTGGATCCTCGTTGTAGCCAAATGACTCAGAAGATGCAGCCTTCATAGCAGCGTTGATGCCTTCAACTGTTACGTCAGCACCCTTTACAACTGCTGTAAGGATAGTTGTTGAACCAGTTGGAACTGGAACTCTCTGTGCAGAACCGATGAGCTTGCCGTTAAGCTCTGGGATTACAAGGCCGATAGCCTTTGCAGCACCTGTTGAGTTAGGAACGATGTTTGCAGCACCAGCTCTTGCTCTTCTCAGGTCACCCTTTCTGTGAGGACCGTCAAGGATCATCTGGTCGCCTGTGTAAGCATGGATAGTGCTCATGATACCGCTCTGGATAGGAGCATACTTGTTAAGAGCATTAGCCATAGGAGCAAGACAGTTTGTTGTGCAAGATGCAGCTGAAATGATTGTATCGTCAGCTGTAAGTGTCTTCTCGTTTACTGAGTAAACGATAGTCTTGAGGTCATTACCAGCAGGAGCTGAGATAACTACCTTCTTAGCACCAGCATCGAGGTGAGCCTGGCTCTTAGCCTTTGATGTATAGAAGCCTGTGCACTCGAGAACTACGTCTACACCAAGCTTGCCCCAAGGACAATCCTTAGCGTCCTTTTCTGCATAAATCTGAAGAGTCTTGCCGTCAACAGTGATAGTATTAGCCTCATCATCAGCTGATACTGTGTGAAGGTTCTCACCGATCTTACCACAGTAACCGCCCTGAGCTGTATCATACTTAAGAAGATCAGCGAGCATTGAAGGCTTTGTCAGGTCGTTGATTGCAACTACCTCGTAGCCCTCTGCGCCAAACATCTGTCTGAATGCAAGACGTCCAATACGTCCAAAACCATTAATTGCGACTTTAACTGCCATAATTAATTTACCTCCTAAAAATTTTTCTGTATTTATTATACTACATTTTTCTATACATTGCAAGTGTTTTTACAAAAAACTTAGAACTTTTTTTCTTTAAGGCAATACCGCAAAGCCACCTGCGTCCTGATCCGTCAAAGCACTGCTAAATTCTTTAAAATATGATCAAATATTGATGATTTTTTATTGACTACCCCGACAGTTTAGGTTATAATATTTACATGAGATCTTTATGAAAGGCAGGCTAACAAAGTGGAACTGACATCTTCTGTGAAAGAGATATACGCTCAGTCTGAGGAAAACATCATCCTCACTGACGCTGAACTTAATGTCATTTGGAAAAATCATGGCGATCTGCCTGATGTTATAGATATTTCTGCTTTATGCGATACTCCGGAAAACGCTTTCATTCTGCCTGTTGAAAAGACAGCTACCTTTGAATATAAGGGCAGGTTTGCAGACTCAGCGGCAATGCGGTTTGAACCGCTGAGAGATAATGGCATTATAACGAATTATCTCATACACTATTACTCCTGCATGGACATAGAACGTCTTTCGGACAAGTCTGGATATTTACGCTTCAAATCGAATTTTCTCGGCAACATAAGGATGGAGCTTTCTAAAATGTTAGCGATGCTTGACAGCCAAAAGGAATCCTTTTCTTCAAAAGCCGGCACTGAATATGAGCATTTTGACCATGAGGCGAGGCTTCGTATACTGAAGACTTTTTCCGCAACGGTGAACATGACAGAACTTGCAAAATATTTCAGCGGCAATTTCACCACTGAATATCAGAGCCTGTCAGACATATGCGGTGAGGTGTGCGACGAAGAAGGCAATTTGCTTGAAGAGGACGGCTGTATTTTCAGATACTCCATTGACCCGTGCATTTATTTTGAAACAAACAAAAGCCTTATTAAAAATGTGCTTGTAAATCTGCTTGTGAACGCATATATGTACAATGACAAGGAACAACGGCAGGTGGAGCTTATCCTAAAAACTGAGGACGACAGGATAATACTGTCAGTAAGTGATAACGGCAACGGCATGACAGACGATGTATGGCAGGCGGCTATCACGCCCTTTGGCACATTCCAGAAATACAGTAGCAGTGAGGCATTGGGGCTTGCACTGGCAAAATGCTTTTGCGACCGTTTTGACGGTGAACTAAGTTATCGCAGCGAGATCGGCAAAGGCACTTGTGTGACCATGAATTTCCCATGTGACAGCCGTGGTTTGCCGAAAGAGTTCCATGTGAACAGAATGCCACCCATACCGAACCCATACGGCAGTACCTACTGCATAATGGCTAAAGGGCTTGACCCGCTGAAATAGGATAAATAAACATTTGGAACAGACAAACAAATTTTAATATAATGCGCAGCGTTGAAAAGCGGGACGTCGTATTTCTGCAAAGCGGAAATTGCACCGCTCCCCTACAACATATATAGATAAAAAAGGCAGTGCCGATTTTCTCGGTACTGCCTTGATTATTTTATGGAAATTAGTCCTTGATGATAGACTTACCTGTCATTTCCTTTGGCTGCTCCAGACCCATGAGTTTGAGCATTGTTGGTGAAAGGTCAGCAAGCACGCCGCCCTCTCTGATAAGAACATTGCCTGCGCCTGCGATAATAAGAGGTACAAGGTTTGTTGTGTGGGCTGTGAACGGTGAACCGTCCTCTTCCATCATCTTATCTGCGTTGCCGTGGTCTGCCGTGATAAGTGCTATACCGCCCTTTGCAAGAACTGCATCAACTGTTTTGCCTACGCACTCGTCAACTGCTTCTACTGCTGCTACGGCTGCGTCGAACACGCCTGTGTGACCTACCATGTCGCAGTTTGCATAGTTGAGGATAATTGCGTCATACTTGTCAGACTCTATTCTCTTGAGAACTTCGTCGCAAACAAGATATGCACTCATTTCAGGCTGGAGGTCATAAGTTGCTACCTTTGGTGAATTGATGAGGGCTCTGTCCTCGTTCTCAAAAGGAGCTTCTACGCCGCCGTTGAAGAAGAATGTAACGTGTGCATACTTCTCTGTTTCAGCGATTCTAAGCTGTGAAAGACCCTTCTTTGCGATATACTCGCCGAAAGTATTTTCAAGGCTTGCTGGCTTGAATGCAACGTCAACGTTTGGCATTGTTGCGTCATACTGTGTCATGCAGACATAGTAAAGTGGGAATCTGCCATTTCTTCTCTCAAAGCCTGTGAAGTCGTCGTCAACGAGAGTTCTTGTTATCTCTCTTGCTCTGTCAGGACGGAAGTTGAAGAAGATAACGCTGTCGTTTGCGGATATCTTGCCGTTCTCATCGATAACTGTAGGAACAACGAACTCGTCTGTAACGTCAGCGGCATAGGAAGCCTTGATAGCGTCAACTGCGTTATCAGCCTTATTGCCCTCGCCGTATACCATTGCGTCATAAGCCTTGCCTACACGCTCCCAACGGTTATCTCTGTCCATTGCATAGTAACGTCCCATTACTGTTGCTATCTTGCCGACACCAATTTCCTTGAGCTTTTCTTCAAGCTCAGCTACGAAGTCAACACCGCTTGTAGGAGGAACATCTCTGCCGTCCATAAAGCAATGAACGTATACCTTTGTAAGACCTGCTTTCTTAGCAAGCTCCAAAAGACCATAGAGGTGTGAATTATGTGAATGAACGCCGCCGTTTGAAAGGAGTCCGAACAGGTGGAGTGGGCTGTCATTCTTCTTGCAGTTCTCAACGGCTGCTGTGAAAGCTTCGTTTGAGAAGAATTCACCGTCCTTGATAGACTTTGTAATTCTTGTAAGCTCCTGATAAACTATTCTTCCTGCACCGATATTTGTATGGCCTACCTCTGAGTTACCCATTTGTCCCTCAGGAAGTCCAACGTCCATGCCGCTTGCACCGATAAGAGTGTGCGGATAGTTGGCAAGAAGTCTGTCGATATTAGGTGTTTTGGCAGCTCTGATAGCGTTGCCGTAATCCTTGTGATTATAGCCGAAGCCGTCCATAATGATAAGTGCTATGGGTTTCTTTGACATATTTCTTAGTCCTTTCAACATCATTTATATTCGTATTATCCCCAATAACCGCCATTTTCAAGGAAGCTCAGGACATATTCCTTAAATTCCTTGGCAGTATCGTCGCTTGTGTAATAGGTCTTTGCGCCGATACGGACATAGTTACTCTCTCCTGCTTCATAGTAGATAGAAGTGCCGTCTGAACATTTCATATCGAGCCAGCTACCGCCGATGACATCTTCATGTGAATCAGGCTCTTTTTCCTCTGCGTTCTCAGTTACCTTTTTGGTGAACTCTGCGGTTTTGTCGAGAAGCTCGCTGTCTGTAAACTCAACGCCGCTAAGGAGCTTACTAGAGTCCATTTTAATAGTTACATTTTCAAGCTTAGCTTCAGATGTTGTCTGAGAGCTTTCTGCCGCAGGTGCACTGCTTTCGTCAACGCTTCCGCAGGCTGCAAATGACAAACACATGGATAATACTAATGCTGCAAATATTAATTTTTTCATAGTTGCGTCCCCCTGTTCAAAAAAAGCAGAGGACAGCCGCAGCCGTCCCCTGCGGAACTTTTTATTTGTTTGTTCTTGTGACGTATAATATTACAGAAACTTATGTTTCTAATAACCCCTAAAACGTAATATTAGCCCTCAACAGCAGCCTGAACGATAGTGTTGAAGTCAGCAGCCTTCAGTGAAGCGCCGCCGATAAGACCGCCGTCTACGTTCTCCTTAGAAAGAAGCTCTGCGCAGTTCTTAGCGTTCATTGAGCCACCGTACTGGATTGTAACTGCCTCTGCTGTAGCCTCGTCATAGATCTTAGCAAGTGTTGCTCTGATGAATGCGCAAACTTCCTCTGCCTGATCTGCTGTAGCTGTCTTGCCTGTGCCGATAGCCCATACTGGCTCGTAAGCGATAACGGACTTCTTAACGTCCTCAGCTGATACGCCGAAGAAATCAAGCTTTACCTGTCTTGCGATAACTTCCTCTGTGATGTTGCACTCACGCTCCCAGAGAAGCTCGCCAACGCAAACGATAGGCTTAAGACCAGCTGCAAGAGCTGCCTTTGTTCTCTTGTTTACTGTTTCGTCTGTTTCACCGAAATACTGTCTTCTCTCTGAGTGACCGATAACAACATACTCAACGCCAAGCTCAACGAGCATATCTGCTGAGATCTCGCCTGTGAAAGCACCGCTCTTCTCAAAGTGAACGTTCTCTGCACCGATCTTTACGTTTGAGCCTGCTGTTGCGTTGACAGCAGTTTCAAGGTTTGTGAAAGGTACGCAAGCGATAACTTCTACCTTGCCCTCAGCGTTTGCAACAAGTGGCTTGATAGCTTCGAGAAGCTCCTTAGCCTCAGGTCTTGTCTTGTTCATTTTCCAGTTTCCTGCAATAATTGCTTTTCTTACAGCTTTTTTCATGATAAAAAACTCCTTTATTTTTTATAGGGAACAGAAAAACTGCTCCTGCTAGTTTTCCAAGTCTATTATACAACATTCCCTCGTATTTGTCAACTAATTAACAAAGGCTTGGACTTATTTTATCTGTTTTTTACAGCTTGTCTATAAGCATAACGACACCAAAAACGCCAAGCAGGACACCGATAGCGATAGCCGCATAGCCGAAAGGAGTTTTTTCCTCTTTTTCCTCGGCTTCTTTTTCCTCCTCGGTGACTTCCACCTTTGATTTTTCGTCGTCAAGATAAAACTCCTGCGGATTCTCAGGATTATACTTTATATCGATCATATCCCCTTTATTATAACCGTTGTCTGTAACTATCTGGGTATACTTTTCTCCGTTCACAGTATAACCTATTTTCCATTCAACAAAGACCTGATCTTCACCGCCGCTAAAAGACGGCATTGTTGTTTTTACCTTCTGCAAAGCCTTTGCCTGCATTGGCTCATAATGGTCTTCTTCGGGAATATTCTGTTCTTGATCCGGGAAAAACCGATAGCCTTTAAGCGCCTTGATACCGAAATATATCAGCCCTATTCCTGTAAGGAACAGAATTATCCCTCCGATTCCCTGCCAGCCAAGGTTAACGCCTGCCAAAACACTGACCTTGAAATTTTCAGCTAAAAGCATTAATTCGTTCATTCCGTCACCTCGTTTCTTTCAGAGGAATCGGGCGAGATAATGACAATATGTCCGCTTTCCGACCCGCTGTCCTCGAAGGTTTTCATATTAAAAGTATGTATGAAAGTCATTATAGAGATTACAGCAAACACCGCTGCAAAAGCTCCGAAAAAAATTCTCATGCTTATCCCGTAAACAAATTCGCCGCGGCATTCATTTTCAATTTCGGCGATACCGTCTGCATAATCCGAAAGGTAAAAATCGTCGGGATCATTCTCACCATAACATATATTTACATAGCCGTCGTTAAGAATGTTTTCGATAAATTTGCGGTAAACTATGCCGCTTTGATCTGTATATTCGATTTCAAGCTGGTTTACATAGGAAGTATACGCTCCCCTGCTTTCGGAAAAATCCTCATATTCGGATCTGCTTTCCCCTACTACCTTAGCAAACGTTTTAACATATTTACTGCAATCATCGGAACTTTCTGAATTTCCGTAACGCTTACAGCCGATCTTTACAAATCCAACTGCCGCCAGTGCCGACGCAACAGCCAATATACAGGCAAAAACAAATGCCGCAGTAATACTGCTTTGTGAATAGTATACTGTCAAAACCAAAGGTTCACGGTAAATCATTGATACCCCCATAATTAAAAAGGGGCAGGCAAATGACTGCCTGCCCCAGCTTTTAAGTCGAGCAAATATATAAATTACTTGTCGGCAATAACGTCGATACCCGGAAGAACCTTGCCCTCGAGGTATTCAAGTGAAGCTCCGCCGCCTGTTGAGATGTGTGACATCTTGTCAGCGAAACCGAGCTGGATAACTGCTGCTGCTGAGTCGCCGCCGCCGATGATAGTTGTAGCGTCTGTTTCAGCAAGTGCCTTTGCAACTGCGATAGTACCTGCTGCAAGTGTTGGGTTCTCGAACACGCCCATAGGACCGTTCCAAACAACTGTCTTTGCAGACTTAACAGCCTCACCGAAGAGTTCCTGTGTCTTTGTGCCGATATCAAGGCCTTCCTTGTCAGCTGGGATCTTATCAGAATCAACAACTTCTACATCGATAGGAGCGTCGATAGGATCAGGGAAACCTGCTGCAACTGTTGTGTCGATAGGGAGAAGAAGCTTCTTGCCGAGCTTTTCAGCCTTTGCCATCATTTCCTTGCAATAGTCGATCTTTGTATCGTCAACGAGGGAAAGACCAACTTCCTTGCCCTGTGCCTTGAGGAATGTATATGCCATGCCGCCACCGATGATAAGTGTATCGCACTTCTCGAGGAGGTTTGAGATAACGTTGAGCTTATCTGCTACCTTTGCGCCGCCGAGAATAGCAACGAATGGTCTAACAGGTGTTTCAACTGCATTTCCGAGATAGTTGATCTCCTTCTGCATGAGGTAACCAACTGCTGTTTCCTTAACGAACTTTGTAACGCCTGCTGTAGAAGCATGAGCTCTGTGAGCTGAACCGAAAGCGTCCATTACGAATACTTCGTCGTCAACGAGGTCAGCAAGTTCCTTAGCGAAAGCTTCGCCGTTCTTTGTTTCCTCTGCGCCTCTGAATCTTGTGTTCTCAAGAACAACGATATCACCGTCAGCCATTTCAGCAACTGCCTTCTTAGCGTTGTCGCCAACTACTGTATCGTCAGCAGCGAATGTTACCTTTGTTTCAGGAAGAAGCTCTGCAAGTCTTGCAGCAGCAGGAGCAAGTGAGAACTTAGCCTCTGGGCCGTTCTTTGGCTTGCCAAGATGTGAACACAGAACTACCTTGCCGCCGTCAGCTACCAGCTTCTTGATAGTTGGGAGAGCAGCTGTTATTCTGTTATCGTTTGTAATAACGCCGTCCTTAAGAGGAACGTTAAAGTCAACTCTTACGAGTACCTTTTTGCCCTTTACATTAATGTCATCAACAGTAACTTTGTTTAAACCTGCCATTTTAAAGACACCTCTCAATTTAATTTTTTAATTCACGTTGTTAAAAAACTAACAACCTTACCTTTATTATATAACATACCGTCATAAAAATCAAGTATTTTTTTATAATTTTTACCCTGATTTTATAACTTTAGGCTTTTAAAGTGCGTCCACCTTTATCTCTCCGTTGTCAGCGGATATTGCCACGGCGGACACCGCTCCCTCGCCCTTGTCTATAAGCAGTTCGGCTATCTTATCCTCCACCTCGTTTCTTATGACGCGGCGGATATCTCTTGCACCAAGCTTCTGACCGTATGCCTTATGTGCAATAGTTTTCAGAGCTTCATCTGTATATCTCAGGCTGATATGTTTCTCATCCAGCGGCGACTTCATCTCGTCCAGCATAAGACCTGCTATGCCTGCGAAATTCTCCTCTGTGAGCGGATTGAACACAACTATCTCGTCTATTCTTCCAAGGAACTCAGGTCTCAGGAAATCTCTCAGGGCTTTCATTGCTTTATCCTTGGCGATATCGCTGTCGGTCTTATTGAAGCCCACACCTGTATCTCTGTCAGTCGAACCTGCATTTGAGGTCATGACGATAACTGTGTTCTCAAATGAAACGCTTCTGCCCTGTGAATCATTGATACGTCCCTCGTCAAGTATCTGGAGAAGTATGTTCATAACGTCAGGGTGAGCCTTTTCTATCTCGTCAAAAAGCACCACTGAATATGGTCTGCGGCGCACCTTTTCGGTAAGCTGACCTGCTTCGTCAAAGCCTACATATCCCGGAGGTGAGCCGATAAGCTTTGATACTGAGTGCTTCTCCATATACTCGGTCATGTCAACTCTGATAAGCGGTTCGGTGGCGTCAAAAAGCTCTTCTCCAAGGACTTTCACAAGCTCTGTTTTTCCAACGCCTGTTGGACCGACGAAAATAAATGAAGCCGGTCTGCGGCGTTTAGAAAGCTGAACCCTTGTACGCTTTATTGCCTTTGCCACCTTATCAACGGCTTCGTCCTGGCCGATAACACGCTTTGAAAGGGCTTCTTTAAGATGCTTTATCTTGTCATACTCGGTCTGAGCTATCTTATTGGCAGGGATACCTGTCCAAAGCTCTATTACCTTTGAGATATCTTCCTCTGTGACCTGAACGTTTTTAAGAGTTTCTTCCACCTCTTTGAGTCTGTTCTGGATCCTGAGTATCTCGCCCTTTTCCTTTGCGATTATCTCATAGTCAGGGTCTGACTTCTGCTCATAATCCTCAACGAGCTTTTCATGCTTTTTAAGCTCCTCGTTAAGTGCGTCGAACTCCTCAATCTCAGGTGTTCTGATACTTGTGCAGGCACAAGCCTCGTCAAGGAGGTCTATGGCTTTATCAGGAAGGAATCTGTCATTGATATATCTCTCTGAAAGCACTGCACACTCTCTGAGCATATCGTCTGAAATCTTTACTCTATGGAAATTCTCGTAATACTGTTTTATGCCCTCAAGAACTGTGATAGTATCCTCAACTGTCGGCTCGGAAACTGTTACAGGCTGGAAACGTCTTTCAAGTGCAGAGTCCTTTTCGATATACTTTCTGTACTCCTTGAAAGTCGTTGCGCCTATTACCTGTATCTCGCCTCTTGAAAGGGACGGTTTCAGGATATTTGCAGCGTTCATCGTTCCCTCGTTGTCGCCTGTGCCAACAAGGGTATGCACCTCGTCTATAAAGAGAATAACATTACCCTGCTCTTTGACCTCTTCCACAAGTCCTTTACAACGGCTCTCGAACTGTCCTCTGAACTGAGTGCCTGCAACAAGTGCGGTAAGGTCAAGGAGGTAAAGCTCCTTATCCTTGATATGGAACGGCACATCTCCGCCAACTATCCTCTGTGCGATGCCCTCGGCAATGGCTGTTTTACCAACGCCAGGTTCACCTATAAGGCATGGGTTGTTCTTCTGACGCCTTGACAGAATGTGGATAACTCTTGATATTTCCTTATCTCTGCCCACAACGTTATCAAGCTTGCCCTCTCTTGCTTTCTGAGTAAGATTTGTGCAATAGTTGTTGAGAAATTTAAGCTTTTTCTTTTTGTCCTTTGGCTTTTTCTCACCGTCCTCATCGGTGGCTTTAGGCATACCTCCTGCGAGGTTGCTGAAAAGATTGGCTGCGTCACCGCCGAAAAGATTGCTCAGGAAGTTCGTTCCGCCCGGCTCAAAATCGTCCCCGTCGGAAGCCTCCATAAGCTGATTTGACATTGCTTCAAGGTCATCGTCTGAGATGCCCATTGCCTTCATATAATCGTCCACCTGTGAAATGCCAAGCTCCTTGGCGCAAACAAGGCAAAGCCCCTCGTTCTTCTTGTGCTGAGGGTCCTTGGCGTTCATCTGTGAGATGAACACCACAGCAGGACGCTTTTTACATCTTGAACACATTAACATTTTTATTTGCTCCTTTCCTTACTGATACACCTTACGGTGATCATTTATACAGAATATCAAAGAAGTAACTGAACAGATAGGTATTTTCAAAAACAGCACTGTTGAACTTTGGAAGCTTGTTCTCGGTGGCATTTATCACAGTGCAGACCATAAAGGCTATCAACACAAGATACAGACCGCCTTTGCAAAGACCAAGCGCCATGCCTGCGAAACGATTTGCCGCTGTCAGACCTGCCATTCGGGTAAAAACTCCCGACAGACGCAGGATAAGCCTTATGACTATCTCCATAAGCACATACACCGTCATGAACACGCAAAGCCTTATAAAAGTCAGGGCAATCGGTCGGAAAATGTTCTTTTCCAGATACTCAGCACCAGTTCTGCCACCCTCAGAGAGAGCCTTTACGGCTTCATCTATCTGCTCGGCAGTGAATTTCACCGCTTTCGACAAACTTTTTCCAAGCTTATTGCCCTCCAGCTTTTCGCTGAGCTTTTGGGGCATAACGCTGTGGATATACTCTGAAAGCTCCTCACCCTTTTGCTGAGCGGTATCAAGGTCTGTTCCCTTTGAAACAAGCAGCTTTTCAGTATTCTCCGCAAGAGTGCCAGCCCCGGACATGACGTTTTTTATCTCCTCATCTGAAAGGTCGATATCAACGCCCTCGTTTTTCAGTTCATTGCTCACAAGCTTTGAAAGATCCGTCTGTTCAGCAGCGTTTTCAAGGCTCGTTATAAGCTGTGTTTTGAAATATTTGTTATATACATTTTCAGCCGACATATTGGCTATAAGAAAAGCCACAAGAACGGCTGCCACTGTTCCGAGCATTGTGATGACATATCTCACAAAGCCCTTACAGTATCCTGTCAGAGCGGTCACGATAAGGATCATTATAACTGCTCCGTCAAAAAAATATGCCATATTTTCCTGCCTTTCGTCAGGTCTCGAAAGCTATTTTGTTTATCTCATGCAGACCCAGGAAATAAACGCTGTCGTTGAGGTAAACAAAGTCAAGATACTCAGAGGACACTGCCGCTGTTGCAAGTAGATTTCCTGCACTGTCATAGGCTTCTATATTATCCTCGCCGAGTAGGATCACCTTCTTGTTCTCTGCGGTCATTTTCTTAGGCTTGCCGCTTTGAGTATAAACAACGCTATCAGGCTTATCTCCGTCAGAGTCCGAACGGAACACCGCAAGAGTTCCTGTTTTACGCTGTATGCCGTCAAATGCTACTGCGGCAGTGGTATCTGTCAGGGCATAGTCTGAAAGCTCCTCAGGATATTCATACTGCATAAGTATTTTACCATTGCTGTCAAGCTTGTAGAAGCAGGTATCGCCCACTACCCAATAATCGCCGTTATCGTTTCGCTGAACGGCAACTGCGAGGGTTTCAAGCTGTTCGCTCTTCATCTTCTCCTCTGCACTGTCAAAGGTCACATAATAGATGACCGAGCGTAACGCTCCGCCACTGCTGGAAAATGTTGAGATACAACAGCCGCTTCCGTCCTTATCAAAGCTTATATCGAGTATTCTTCGTGAGCTTGACCACTGATATATCTCTGCTCCCGAGGAGTCATAAACTGTCAGCACTGCGGCATATTTCTCCGTCTGGGTGACCACTGCAACTGTGCTGTCAGGGGCTATCTCCGCCAAAAGTATAGACTGGTCTATATCCTTTGAGAGCAACTCGCCCTTTTTATTCAGCACTCTGAAAGAATTTCCACCGTTATCGTAAACAAGCACACGCTTTCCGGATGTTCTTACAACAGGGTTTGCAAAGTTGTGAGAATTATCCGATATCTTATTGCCAGACTCGTCATAAAAAGCAATGTTCCTGTCGTCAACTCGAACTATACCGTCGGAAAGCTGTTTTATAACATTTACTGAACTTTCATCAAAGGTCAGCGGGAAATTTCCGCTTTGCTTTTTGCCGTCGTTTACTATAGTGGCATGAGGTCTGTCCAAAATGCCCTCAAGCTTCGGCACCCACACTCCTCTTGAAGCATAAACGCCCACACCAAAAGCGACCACCACTGCTATGGCGGCTATCTTTTTATAGAGCTTTTTGTTTTTCTCTTTCTTTCTTGCCGCTCTTATATCGGTGACGTTGGATATCTCCTCGTCAGACCTCTCGGCTTTCTCAGCCTTCTCAGCCTTTTTCTCTTTTCTGCTTTTATGCTCGGATTTTTCCTCTTTGCTTTCTGAAGCCTGCTCTTTATTTTCACCGCCTGATACTGTTATCTTGCTTTCATCAGCTTTTTCAGGCTTTTCCTCCTCGGCTTTATCCTCGGTGTTCGTCAGCTCTATTCTGCTTCGTGACTCCTCGGCTTCTTCCGCTTCTTTTCGGAGCTGTTCTTCCTGCTCACGTTCCGCCGCTTTCTGAGCCGCCTTTTTCTGACGCTTTATCTCTCTGAAAGTAACGTTCGGCATAGGCTCTTCTGCACCGTGAAACTCGTCACGCTGAACAAAATCCGTCTGCTTGGTTATTCTTATTGTTTTTTCTTCTTTGGTAGGCGGATTTTTCTTTCTCCGCCTGCTCTTTGATCTTTTATCATTCACCTTGTTCAGATCCTTTGTCTTTATCATAATACACTTCGTTAAGATACAATCCCTGCGGCGGAACGGTCTTTCCGCCTCTTGTTCTGTCCTTTGACGCAAGTATATCGGGTATTTGAGTTTCTCCTATCTTGCCCTCATTTATAAAAATAAGCGTGCCTACCATTATCCTTACCATATTGTACAGAAAGCCGTCTCCCGAAACTGTGAATATCACAAGCTCGCCCTCACGTCTTACATGGAAAGAGAATATAGTCCTAACTGTATTCTCCTTTGTGCAATCGGTGGAACACATGGCTTTGAAATCGTGCGTTCCCACAAAATCCTGTGCCGCCTTATCAAGCTTTTTCTCGTCTATCGGAAACCAACTGCGGTAAGCTGTATCCCTATAAAAAGGATTTTTTATCTCGCTGTTATGTATAATATACTCATACTCCTTGCCGCTGCACATATATCTTGCGTGGAAATCAAGGGAAGCTTTTTCGCACTCCAGCACTGAAATATCGTCCGGCAGCTTTGAATTAAGTCCAAAAACTATCCCACGGCAGGTTATTGTGGACTCTATAAGAAAGCTTGCACAAAATCTTCTTGCGTGTACTCCTGCGTCTGTTCGTGAGCAGCCGTTCACTGTGACTGTCTGTCCCGTCAGCGAGAGGATAGCCTCTTCAAGCACCTGCTGAACGGCAAGAGCGTTGTTCTGCCTTTGCCACCCATGATAGGCTGTGCCGTTATAGGCAAGTATTATCCTGAAATTTGTCATGAGTATATCCCGTTTCTTTAGTCGAGTGTTATGGAATCTATATTGTCAAGTCTTACTATCATGGTGCTGTCGCTTTTCTTTTCGTGGATGATAAGCTTTACCCACTCGTCGTCTGCGTCAAGAATAGTACAGCTATGACCATAAATCCCGTCGCCGTCAATGGTACATTCTCTGCCGATAAGTTCTTTTATAATGCCTGACATTTTACTTCCCCCATTTACATTTCTCTCAAGTTTCTTGACTTTTCTTTCCAAAGTGTCAAGTCTGTCATCTTGGTCCATATCTTTAAAAACACTGCTCATAATACCCCTCCTATATGACTATATTTATGACGATAACGCCTGCAAGGAACAGCACGCAGAATATAGAGCCATAGAGATCGACTATGCTCATATGGAGCTGTTTCATTCTTGTTCTGCCCTCTCCACCGTGATAACAGCGGCACTCCATTGCGAGAGCAAGCTCCTCAGCGTGTCTGAACGATGCCACAAAAAGCGGTATCAGCACAGGGATGAGAGCTTTGGCTTTCTGTATCAGCGAGCCTGTTTCCATATCCGCTCCTCTTGCTTTCTGGGCTGACATTATCTTGTCTGTTTCCTCGATAAGGGTAGGGATAAATCTCAGGGCAATAGTCATCATCATTGCAAGCTCATGGACAGGCACTTTTATCTTTTTCAGCGGTGAAAGCAATCTTTCGATAGCGTCTGTCAGATCGATAGGCGAGGTGGTGTAGGTAAGAAGCGAAGTGCCGACAATAAGGCAGATTATCCTTATCATCATGAACACTGCCGTGTCAACGCCTTCATCGGTTATCTTGAGAAATTTCCACTCAAAATAAGCTTTTCCCGTTCTGATAAAAAGCAGATTGAGTATCGCCGTGAATATTATTATCGGCACGATAGGCTTCAGGCTTTTTAACATGAGTTTGCCGGGTATTTTCGATATAATAAAAGTGAGAATAGTAAAAGCTATGCCCACAAGAAGTCCCCACACGCTGTTTGCGGCGAAAAGCATTACTATGAAAACCGCCGTCATTATTATCTTTATTCGTGCATCCATTCGGTGAATGACAGAATTTCCGGGAAAATACTGTCCTATAGTAATATCCTTTATCAAGGTATATTCCTCCAATTTTCTATCTCAACTTACACAGTCCTGCTCTCTGCTCATATGGGTCAAAGGCAGTCCGCTGCTTACTTATTCTTTTTCTGCTCCAGCATTTCAAGGATGACCTTTTTCGCATAGCCAACTGTATACACATCGTCCTTAATATCTATGCCCATGGCTTTGAGCCTGTTTATAACTCTTGTTATCTGTGGCACTGCAAGTCCCATCGACACAAGCTCCTCAGAGCGGTGGAACACCTTTACTGTATCGTCATAGCAGAAAAGCTTCGATTCGTTCATGACGAGTATCTTTGAAACGTTCTTTGCAATATCTTCCATAGAATGTGATACCAGCAAAACAGTGTTTTTCATCTGCTCATGATACTCTCTTATAAGACCAAGTATCTGCTCTCTGCCCTTTGGGTCAAGACCCGAAGCAGGTTCGTCAAGGATAAGCACCTTTGGGTTCATTGCCATAACGCCTGCTATAGCCACACGCCTTTTCTGTCCGCCCGAAAGCTCAAAAGGCGATTTGTCAAGTATCTCAGGGCTTAGCCCCACCATTCTTGCGGCTTCTTTGACATACTTGTCTATCTGATCTTCCTTGATACCCATATTCTTAGGTCCGAATGCGATATCCTTATAACAGGTCTCCTCAAAGAGCTGATATTCAGGATACTGAAACACAAGACCCACCTTAAATCTTATAGGGCGAAGTCTTGATTTATCGTCCCACAGCCTTTCTCCGTCTATATAGACGCTTCCGCTCGTGGGCTTCAAAAGACCGTTGAAATGCTGGATAAGGGTAGATTTGCCTGAGCCTGTATGTCCTATTATACCCACCATTTCGCCGTCATTTATCTCTATATTAACATTGTCTACGGCTGTTTTGCGAAAGGGCGTACCCTCGCCGTAAACATAAGTCAAGTTTTCCGTTTTAATTACTGCCATTGTTACTCCCTATCATTTAAGCATTTCATAAAGCTTCTGAACGCACTCGTCCTCGTGGATTATCTCGGTGGAGATGTCATAGCCTGCCTTTTTAAGCTCCCAGCAAAGCTCTGTCACCTGTGGCACGTCAAGTCCCAGATTTTTCATGGTTTCCACATTTGAGAATATCTTCTTCGGAACGTTATCCATTATTACCTCGCCGCCGTCTATTACAACAACACGCTGTGCCTGTGCGGCTTCCTCCATATAATGGGTGATAAGCACGATAGTAACGCCCTGCTCGTTGAGCATTTTGACAGTTTTCATTACCTCGTCCCTGCCATGAGGATCGAGCATGGCGGTAGGCTCGTCAAGAAGTATACAATCAGGCTTCATTGCGATTATGCCAGCGATAGCCACACGCTGTTTCTGTCCGCCTGAAAGCTTATGGGGTGCATGAAGTCTGTATTCATACATACCGACGGTTTTAAGAGCCTCGTCAACACGCCTGCGTATCTCATTCGGCTCGACGCCCATATTTTCAAGGGCGAAAGCCACGTCCTCCTCCACGATAGTTGCGACTATCTGGTTATCAGGGTTTTGAAACACCATGCCCACCTTTTCTCTTATAGGCAAGAGGTTATTTTCGTCCAAAGTGTCCATGCCGTTCACATAGACAGCCCCCGACTCAGGAAGATTTATAGCGTTTATGCACTTTGCAAGTGTAGATTTGCCTGAGCCGTTATGACCAAGCACTGCCACAAACTCGCCTTTTTCTATGTTCAGATTTATGCCTTTAAGCACCTCCGTTTTAACAGGCGGCTCTTCAAGGTCGTTCACATAGGAAAAGTGCAGATCCTTTATTTCAATAAAACTGCTCATTTTACTTTCCTTACCAAATTTAGTTTATTCCTTATCTTCAGGCTGTTCTTTCTGTTCAGCCTTTCTTTCCTTATGCTTTTCGTAAACATTTTCGGCTTTGTCTATTCCTTTATCAAGGAGCTTTTCAGCCTTGTTCTTTACCTTTTTGCCCGTTTCGCTCTCTGCGAACTCATGGGCTTTTTCCTTGCCCTTTTCAAACAGCTCTCCTGCTTTGCTCTTTATCTTCTGCCCCTTTTCACTTTCGGCGGCCTCGTGAGCTTTTTCCTTGCCCTTTTCAAGCATATTTCCTGCCTTGTGTTTAAGTTCATCAAAATCAAAAGACATAACCTTCCCTCCTGTCTGAAATTTTTGGTTTATACCTTATTATAATATATGGGTATGCGAACGCTGTTCGCCCCTACATATTGCCCATAAGCTTTTCAATATCTTTTACTGTTGGCGGATAAAGTGCGATAGGGAACTTTTCCACCGCCGCACCTGCCACAGCACAGGCCGTTTTTACCAATGTATCGTCATCAAGACCTTTATAAAGCCCATATACAGCGCCCGCCTTAAAGCTGTCCCCTGCGCCAAGTGTTGACACTACGTCTACTTTAAATGCAGGGCACATCTTTGGCACAGCACCCTTTCTGCCATACATCGCACCCATTTCACCAAGGGTAAATATCACAAGCCCGTCTGTATTATCTGTATAAAGCACGAAAAGCTCATCATAGCTTTTATCCGGATAATATTCATCAAGGTGCTGATGAGATATGCAATTTACTGCACAATGCTTATGTATATAGCTGTCATAGGCACAATCTATGGTGACGTATTTCTTGCCATATTTTACGCAATACTCAGCTATCTTATCACCAAAATAAGGGTCAGCCGCAACGCAGGCTGAATTTTTCACCGACTCCTCCGAGGGCTGTTCATAAAAAGCCTTCGGACGTGAATAAAGCTTATCCCACTCGCCAAAACAGGTGCGTGTATTTTTATCTATGATAACATAGTCGGTCACGCCCTCGAAACCCTCTGTTACAAGCTCCGAAAGGTCAGCAGTCTTGTCTGCAAAATAATCCTTTATAAGCTTTTCATTGCCGCTTCCAAGGTGAGTACCCCCAAGCTTTACAGGCACATTCAGACTGCAAAGAACAGCCGCCGCTGTTCCGGTCTCACCACCGACAAGGTGATATTTTTCCTTTATCTCGGCCGTGCCGTCAGCCTTTGGAAAATCACCGTCAAGAAGAAACGAACAGGTGGAGATCATTTGACCGTACATATAAACATAATTCTCAGTATATTTCATGTGAACACCATACCTTACTATAGCAAAACTATTTCTGCCAAATTGCCGTTGAACCGCATGGAAGCACTCCGCCTGTTGCCTCCACAGGCAATCCTATCTCATCAGCCGTGACGTTTCCGCCAAACCTAGTTCCGAGGACATCTCTCAGGATATATGCCATAACTGAGGGTGAAAGTCCTGTGGTATAGCTGTTGAGCAGGAAGAAAAGCGGTTCATCACTCAAAACGCCTGAACAGGTCTTTACAAGGTCATAGATACAATCTTCAAGCTTCCATATCTCTCCGCCGGGTCCTCTGCCGTAGGACGGAGGATCCATAACGATAGCGTCATAGGTCTTGCCACGGCGTATCTCACGCTGAACGAACTTTTCGCAATCGTCCACAAGCCAGCGAATAGGCTTATCGGAAAGCCCTGACGCAGCGGCGTTCTCTCTTGCCCACTGCACCATGCCCTTTGATGCGTCAACGTGTGAAACGCTTGCACCTGCTTCGGCACAGGCAAGGGTAGCTCCGCCTGTGTATGCAAAGAGGTTTAACACCTTTATCTCTCTGCCTGCGTTTCTTATTTTGTCAGCCATGAAGTCCCAGTTCACAGCCTGTTCAGGGAAAAGACCTGTGTGCTTGAAGCCCGTTGGTCTGATTATAAACTTCAAATTCTTATAGCCTATGTTCCAGCTTTCAGGCAGGCGCTTTTTATATTCCCATTCGCCGCCGCCCTTTGAGGAACGGTGATAAATGCCGTCTGCCTTTGTCCAAAGGTCAGAACGCTTCGGTGACTTCCATATTATCTGAGGGTCAGGTCTTACAAGCACCTTTCCGCCCCAGCTTTCAAGCTTATCTCCGCTTGAAGTATCTATTATTTTATAGTCTTTCCAGTTTTCTGCAATTCTCATATTTTTTATCCTTATATAAAATTTACTTTTTCCACGGCCTTTTATTTTCCGTCCAGCCCTTTGCCTGCCAATATGCACTGTCAGCAGGATTCCAGCCCTTTTTGTTTGCAAAGTGGAAAATGGTGAAATACACTCTGCCCTTAGCACTGACCTTTGGCTCGAAGCTATCGCTTTTAAGCTTTGCGGCAATGCGATCGGTCTTTTTCTCTATCTTTGCAAGCATTTTGTCGGAAACTTTGCTCCAGTTCGTTGCGTGCACGCCGAAACCTATCTTATATATCTTCGGTACGCCCCAGAAAGAAAGGCTGTCAGCCATATCCTTGTTAGTGCTTTTCATGCCTGCACCTGCGGCTGTGGATATCACCACGGCACGTTTTGAGAACATTTTCTCCTCAGGTCTGTGGACTATCCAGCGCCAGCCGTAATGGTCGAGCCATGCTTTCATCGAGCCTGTGCAGTGGTAGACATACACAGGGGAAGTGAGTATCAGCACGTCTGCTTCGTCCACTGCTTTTGTGATAGGGTCGAGCTTCTCATAGTGAGGACACTTTTCTTCGCCTTTCATAAAGCAGTTGGTACAGCCACAGCAGAACTCGCCGAAATCTCTCGGCAGGAAGAACTCTGTAACCTCGCCGCCAAGTTTATCGGCTAACATTCTGCCTATATGATATGTAGAGCCTTTATGGTTTTGACCATTTATCAAAGCTATTTTCAAAATATCACCTTACATTTTTTCAATAAGCTCCGCTATCTTGTGTGCATATTCTGTGATTATGCCTGTTCTCTTGCCCTCTATCATAACACGAACGAGAGGCTCTGTGCCTGACTCACGGACAAGTATCCTGCCCTCGTCCCCAAGCTTTTCGGAATACATCTTGATAGCGTCTGTTATCTCAGGGACTTTATCCCACATACCCTTTTTGTCTGCTGTTATCTTAACGTTCACAAGCACCTGTGGGTAGCACTCCATGCAGGAAGCAAGCTCGCTTGCCTTTTCGCCTGTACATTTGAGGACTGTCAGAAGCTTTGTACCTGTCAGCTCACCGTCGCCTGTGTTTGCATAGTCAAGAAGAATGATATGGCCTGACTGCTCACCGCCGATATTATAACCGCCCTTGAGCATTTCTTCAAGAACGTATCTGTCGCCCACCTTTGTGGTAGCGGCAACGATGCCGTTTGCCTTTGCATACTTGAAGAAGCCGAGGTTTGTCATAACTGTAACAACGCAGGTGTTGTTTTTGAGTATACCCATGTTCTTCATATATTTTGAGAAGATAGCAAGTATCTTGTCACCGTCGATAAGCTCGCCCTTTTCGTCAACTGCAAGACATCTGTCAGCGTCGCCGTCAAAGGCAAGACCTATATCGCAATGGTTATCAACAACTGCCTTTTGAAGACCCTCGATATGTGTTGAGCCGCAATCCTTATTTATATTCGTTCCGTCAGGCTTATCGTTGAGCATTATGCACTTTGCACCAAGTCCCTCAAAAATTCTCTGTGCGCACACGGAAGCTGAGCCGTTTGCACAGTCAAGAGCCACACGGATACCGTTGAAATCTGTCTGAACTGTTTTCATAACGTAGCGGATATAATCCCAAGCTGCGTCCTTTTCGTAATAAACGTGACCTATATCACAGCCGTCTTTCAGCTCTATCTTCTCAGGTGTGTCAAGGATAAGTGCTTCTATCTCGTTTTCTATCTCGTCAGAAAGCTTGAAGCCTGTGCCAGAGAAAAGCTTTATGCCGTTAAACTCAACAGAATTGTGTGAAGCGGATATCATAACGCCTGCGTCTGCGTTGTATTTCTTTACAAGCATTGCAACGGCAGGGGTAGGAACAACACCGAGTATATGAGCGTCTGCGCCAACTGAGCAGATACCTGCCACCAGTGCGGACTCCAGAATGTCGCCTGAGATACGGGTATCCTTGCCTATGATTATCTTAGCCTTGTGGTTTGTTTCCTTCGTGAGTACCATTGCGGCAGCTCTGCCTATCTGCATAGCAAGCTCGCAGGTAAGCTCTGTAATAGCTACTCCTCTTGCGCCGTCAGTTCCAAATAATCTTCCCATAATAATTAGCTCCTTTTCGAGGTCATACCTCTATATTATTTTTTATTTATGTAAACTCTATATTAACACACATATTAAATTTATCCGATAATAAAATTTTTCCAAAGATAGAAAGTGCAGTGGCAGGCGAACAGTGTTCGCCCCTACAGAACAAGAAATTCATCGCCGCAGGCGATACCTTAATTCCTCATTTCTCACTCCTCATTCCTCACTAAGCTCACAGGTGCGTTTGTCCGTCCTTGAGAAATCCCAAATGATCGTAAGCAAGCTGTGTCGCCACACGTCCCCTTGGGGTCTTTGAGAGGAAACCTAACTGCATAAGATACGGCTCACAAACGTCCTCAATGGTGACAGACTCCTCGCCGATAGCCGCCGCAAGGGTTTCAAGTCCCACGGGACCGCCGTCATAGCCTTTTATTATCATTGTCAGCAGACGTTTGTCGAGAGAGTCAAGTCCCAACTTGTCAACGTCCATTCTGTTGAGTGCTATCTTTGCAATGTCTGCGGTTATCCTGCCGTCACCCATGACTTCGGCAAAATCACGCACACGCCTTAAAAAGCGGTTTGCTATTCTTGGAGTTCCTCTTGAACGCTTCGCTATCTCCTCTGCACCGTCATCATCACAAGCCACGCCAAGCAAAACTGCAGAACGCTTTACGATATCGGAAAGCTGTTCTGTATTGTAAAGCTCCAAACGCTGGATAACACCAAAACGATCTCTCAGCGGTGCAGAAAGCGAGCCTGCTCTTGTGGTCGCTCCGATAAGAGTGAATTTGTTAAGCTCGATCCTTATAGACCTTGCCGCAGGACCTTTGCCCATGATTATATCCAAGGCATAATCTTCAAGGGCAGGATAAAGAACTTCCTCCACCTGTCTTGAAAGGCGGTGTATCTCATCAATAAAAAGCACGTCGCCTTTTTCAAGGTTTGTGAGAAGTGCTGCAAGGTCGCCCGGCTTTTCAATGGCAGGCCCTGATGTTATCCTGATATTCACTCCCATCTCGTGAGCGATTATGGCAGAAAGAGTGGTCTTGCCCAGACCCGGTGGGCCGTAAAGCAGAACATGGTCAAGGCTGTCTCCCCTGTTTTTTGCCGCTTGTATATATATTTTCAGGTTCTCCTTGACCTTTTCCTGACCGATATACTCGTCAAGTGTTTTAGGTCTAAGGCTCACCTCGAAATCGTCAGTTGTTTCCGCCTGAGTTTCTTTCGGGGTGACTATCCTGTCTATATCAAAATCTCCTTTTTCGATCATTTATGGAGTTCTCCTCTCAAAATTTCGCAAGTCCGATAAGGGCTTTCTTTATAAGCTCTTCAACGCTCAAATTCGGGTCAAGCTTTGATATCACTGACATTGCTTCGCCCTCGGTATATCCAAGCACCACAAGGGCTGTGACAGCTTCTTCGACAGCTCCGCTTGGAACCGCCGCAAAGCCCTGAGCCCCATTTCCTCTGACGGATATGGTATTCTCTTTTGCCACCTTATCCTTAAGCTCGAGGACTATCCTTTGTGCTATCTTTGTACCGATACCCTTTATCTTTGTGAAAGCCTTTGAATCCCCCGTTGCAACCGCAAGCGCAAACTGTGACGGAGTGCAGGCTGAAAGTATGGCAAGACCTGCCTTCGGGCCTACTCCGCTGACAGATATGAGCATACGGAAGCTTTTAAGCTCCTCCTTAGTTGCAAAGCCGAAAAGCTCCACCGCGTCCTCCTTTACGGCAAGATGTGTATAAAGCTTGACCTCGCTTTTGCCTGCTATCTGCTGCAAGGTGGAAAAAGTAGTTTTGCAGGCATAGCCCACGCCTGCACATTCTATTACGGCAAGGTCGCTCTCGGTATGGACGAGCTTTCCGCTAAGTGAATATATCATATTATTTCTCCTCAAAATTTTTCATAACACGCCTTGTGTTCACCGAAAGCCCATGAGTTATAGCAATAGCCACTGCGTCCGCTGTATCGTCAGGCTTTGGGATAGCTTTAAGATGAAGCATGGTCTTTGTCATTTCCTGCACCTGCTTTTTCTCGGCACGTCCATAGCCGACTATGGAGCATTTCACCTGCAAAGGCGTATATTCATAGATTGGAATATTTCTTATTATGGCAGGAAGCAGGGTCACTCCCCTTGCCTGTGCAACGTCAATGGCGGTCTTTTCATTGGTATTGAAAAAAAGCTTTTCTATTCCCATTTCATCAGGCTTATAGGTGGTTATTATCTCGGTCATATCATCATAGATGACTTTCAGCCGTCTGTTGAAATCCATATCCGAAGAAGTGGTTATTGCACCGTAGTCAACAACAGTGAATTTTCCGCTGTTGTATTCAAGCACTCCGAATCCCACAATGGCGTAGCCCGGGTCGATACCAAGTATTCTCAAATCCACTCCTCCGTTCAATTTCAACGCTATCCTATAATGACCCTATTATAACAACTAATTATACCATATTTTTCGGTCAAATGCAAGCAAAACGCTGAGTTTTCACCTATTTCTCACAAGGCGAAAATGTAGAAATGCCACTTTGTGAAAAGTCTGTTTTTGGCTAAACTGACTATAGAACAAAACAGCGGTCATCAGGTATGCCCCTGACACCGCTGTTATCTTTTTATGCTGTATTTTCTAAGTGGCGACTTCCACAATCTTCGGAGGATAAGACCATTGAGCGTGCCAGTGAGAATGCCGCTTATTATGAGATAAGGCAAAAGGCTGAACACCGCCCATGTGCCTGATATTACTGCCGCCGCACAAAGCTGACCTATGTTATGGAAAAAGCCACCAAAAACTGATGTCACCCAAAGCTGGTTTTCACCAACTCTCGAAACCGCAATGCACATGGCGAGATACGCTAAAATTCCACCTGTGAGTGAGAATGCAAAGCTCACCACAGTTCCGTAAAGTCCTGCCGCAAGGACTATCCTCAAAAGCAGTACCAAGCCTGCCTCTTTTCTGCCGATAAAAAGCATTGCTGCCATTGTGACGATATTTGCAAGCCCAAGCTTCATGCCGCCTATGGGCATAACAGGAAATTGTGCCTCCACCATGAAAATGATAAGTGACAAGGCGGTGAAAATTCCTACAAGGGTGATTTTTTGTACTGATATCTTCATGTTTCCACCCCTATATCACAGCGTCAGCAGAGGTCTCACCGACTATTTTTATCACAAGCTTGTGCGGTGCACAAATGACGGTCTGTCCTGCGTGGGATATCTTTCCTGCATGAACACAGGTCTGGTTCGAGCAATCTGCGACAGACACCCAAATGCTTCCCTCGCCAACGGTTATGGTATTAGTGCCGTTTTCTGTTTTTATCTCAAAAGAATACTCCTTATAGGGGGAAAGGTCAGAAACAGTCTTTATGAGCTTGCCGTTTTCATATATCTCGGCAGAATTTTCTCCGCTCTTTCCACCTGTGAGGAAAATAAATATCAGGCACGCAGCGATAACAGCCGCAAAAACTGCCGCCCATATGAGATTCTTTCTTTTTACCACTGCCGCACTCCCCTTTTTACAGTATATCTGTTGTTATGAGTATACCACAGCCGTTCTTTTTCGTCAAGACAAACGGCAAGTGTCTTGTTTTTTGTACTCAAATATTACACCAAGGTTACAATAAGGTACAAGATTTCGTACAGTTGTAACATTGCTGTAATTTTCGCCTAAAAAGCCGAAAAAATTGTCGAAAATTTATCAAAATATCCTTATTCACTATTGATTTTTTGAATGGGGTGTGTTAAAATATAAGAGTTGGATATTCTATTGTTAAGAGTATGTGAACATTTGTTCTTTTTATAGACCGCCGTAGCCTGCATTATATGGGCAGATTTAACGATTGCTTGGGTGTATGTTAAATGATTTTAACCAAATCGTTGAAATTCTTGCTTTTTGCTTTTATTTTGCCAGTGGCTGTGGTATAATAATCTGAGCGTCGGCAGAGAGAGAAGCCGACAATCTCGTTAAGGAGTGTGTAAACTTGGAGAAGTTTGTTATACATGGAGGTAAGCCGCTGCATGGTACTGTGCAGATAAGCGGTGCAAAAAACGCTGCTGTTGCATTGGTTGCGGCAACTATCCTGTGCGACGAGCCGTGCGTTCTTGAGAACGTGCCTGAGATAAGCGATATAACTAAGTGCATGAAGATCCTGCGTGAAATGGGCGCAGAGGTCAGACTTTTAGATAAAAATACTATATATTTTGACACAAAGGGCATTGAAAAGCCTGAAGTGCCATATGAGCTTGCAAGAACCATGAGAGCGTCATGCTATTTTCTTGGCACACTGCTTGGAAGATTTCACGAGGCTTTTGTTCCGATGCCGGGCGGCTGTGACCTTGGCGACAGACCTATAGATCAGCATTTGAAAGCTTTCAAGGCGCTTGGTGCGTCTGACGAGATAGTGAACGGAGCTAATCATGTCACAGCAGACGAGCTTGTGGGCAATCAGATATACTTTGACTTTGTTACAGTTGGCGCAACTATGAATGCAATATTTGCCGCTGTAAAGGCAAAGGGGCTTACTATAATCGAAAATGCGGCGAAAGAGCCTCATATCGTTGACCTTGCGAACTTCCTTAACTCAATGGGTGCTGATATCAGAGGCGCAGGTACAGACGTTATCAAGATAAGAGGCGTTGATTACCTCAAAGGCGTTACCTATGCGACTATCCCTGACCAGATAGAGGCAGGCACTTATATGGTAGCGGCGGCTGCCACAAAGGGCGACGTTGTTATCGCAAATGTTATCCCTAAACACCTTGAGTCTATCACGGCAAAGCTCCGCAAGGTAGGCGTAAACGTTGAGGAAAGCGACGAGAGCGTTCATGTTTGGGTGGACGGTCCGCTCGTGAAAACTTCTGTAAAAACTATGCCGCACCCTGGCTTCCCTACTGATATGCAGCCGCAGTTCTCAACACTGCTGACGCTTGCAGAGGGTACGAGCATCGTTACAGACGATATTTTTGACAACAGATTCAGATATGTGGCTGAGCTTAGAAGAATGGGCGCTGACATTTCTGTTGACGGCAAGGTGGCTGTTATACAGGGCGTTGGCAAGCTCAAAGGCGCTCCTGTTGTAGCAACTGACCTGAGAGCAGGTGCTGCCATGGTGATAGCAGGACTTGCCGCAGAGGGCACTACTGAGATAGACAATATTTTCTACATCGAAAGAGGATATGAAAAGATAGATGAGAAACTCAGAGGGCTTGGAGCTGACATTCAGCGTGTTTACAAGCCTGACGCTAACGAAATGGAGCTTAGCGGCTGATTAATATTGATAACACTGCGGCGGCATATTATTTGCCGCCGTTTTTTACAGCATTTGAGAGGACATGATATGGAGCTTTTTATTTCCGACCTTGACGGAACGTTGCTTAACGGCAATGCAGAGGTGACGGAGTTCACAAGAGACACTTTGAACAGGCTCATGGCAAAGGGGCTTAATTTCACTGCCGCCACGGCAAGGACGCTTGCTTCCGCAGGAAAAATACTTTCGGGGCTTGACCTGAAACTTCCCGTTATACTTATGAACGGCGTGCTTATTTATGATATGTCGGAGAAAAAATACGTCAAGATAAACAGCCTTTCCGGGGAGCTTTGCGGTCTTATCATAAGTCTTTCAAAAGGACTTGGTTTAGAGCCTTTTATGTACTCAGTTTCAGATAACCAGCTTTCCACAAGATATGAGAGGCTTATTTCACCTGCAATGAAGAGCTTTTACAACGAACGCAGAGAGAAATATTACAAGTCTTTCACGCAGGTCAGTGACCTTTCTCAGTACATCGACAATGTGATATACTTCACATTTATTGCAGAAAAAGAAAAGCTTGTACCGCTGTATGACGCTCTTAAAGAAAATGAAAAGCTGAACATCACATACTATTATGATGTCTATGACCCCAAGCTTTGGTATCTTGAAGTGTTCTCTTCGGTGGCTTCTAAGGAGCAGGGCGTGAGGTATCTTCGTGAGAATTACGGCTTTGACTTTGTCACGGCTTTTGGCGACAACACCAACGATCTGCCTATGTTCAAGGCGGCTGATAAAAGAGTGGCAGTAAAAAACGCCTGCAAAGAGGTGCTTGAATGCTGCGACCAGGTGACAGGCACAAATGAAGAAGACGGTGTTGTAGATTATCTTCTGAAAACTTTTGAAAGGAATTAGTTATGGCAAGGATATATCCACTTTTTTCATCAAGCAAGGGCAACAGCTCTTTTATCGGCAACAGTGACGGCGGGATACTTGTTGACGCAGGAGTATCCTGCAAACGTCTTTGTGAGGCTTTGAAAGCTAACGAGATCGACCCTGCTGTGATACAGGGAATTTTTATCACACACACACATTCAGACCATGTTTCTGGGCTTAAAGTTCTCACGAAGAAATATCATATCCCTGTGTTTGCCCAAAAGACCAATCTTGAGATACTTGTATCTGACGGCAAAATAGACCCTGCCTGTGATGTCAACGAGGTGGACGGCAATGAAGTGTGCATAGGAGATTATGCCGTAAAAGGTTTTGCCACATTTCATGATACCCCTGCAAGCTGTGGATATCAGATAAAGACCCCTGACGGCAAGCAGGTGTGCGTATGCACCGACCTTGGCACTGTTACAAATGAGGTCGATATGCACCTGAGCGGTTCTGACCTTGTTTTGCTGGAGTCAAATTATGATGAGTCAATGTTGAAAAATGGACCTTATCCATATGAGCTGAAAAGGCGCATCGCTTCAGACCATGGCCACCTTTCAAACTCTGCCTGCGGAGAACAGCTAAAAAAGCTTATGACAGCAGGTACATATAAATTTATTTTAGGGCATTTAAGTCAGGAAAACAACACGCCTTTGCAGGCTGAAAACTCGGCTGTGGGAGCACTTGGGGATTACGAGCGCAACAGCGACTATATTTTACATATAGCAAAGCCTGAGGGCAGCGGAATGGCGGTGGCATTTTGATAAGGATAAATCTTATTACAGTTGGAAAGCTGAAAGAAAAATACTGGCGTGACGCAGCGGCGGAATACTCAAAGCGGTTGGGGGCGTTCTGCAAGCTTGAAATAGTTAAGCTGAACGAGTCGAGGTTATCTGACAACCCATCCGAAAAGGAGATAGCGGCGGCGCTTGAAAACGAAGCAAAAGCCATGAAAGGCTACACTGACATCAAGGGTGCATACAATATTGCAATGTGCATCGAGGGCAAGCAGCTTTCAAGTGAAAAGCTGTCAAAAAAGCTCAGCGAATGCGGTCTGAACGGATTCAGCACAGTGAATTTCATAATAGGCTCGTCATTCGGCATTGCACCTGAGATAAAGGCGGCCGCTGACCTTCGCTTGTCAATGTCGGAAATGACATTTCCGCACCAGCTTGCAAGGATAATGCTTTTGGAGCAGGTTTACAGGGCGTTTCAGATAAGTGCTAATACTAGGTATCATAAGTGAATTTCGGATATGACAAAACCGCCGCAGCCAAACTCGGCTGCGGCGGTAATTTCATCTGCTATGAATTATTGTTCTTGCTGTAATACTCTGTCTGCTTATCGTAGACCACTTTCGGCGTGTAACGCTTTATGGCCTTGTTGTTCACCTTGATGTCAAGCTTTTCTACCCAGCTTGTTAATTTCTTCTGAAATTCATCGCTCTTCATTTCTTTTAGAAGATCTTCATGATTGTCCTTGGCATATTCTGTATCTCTGCCCTTTATATCGCCCTTGATAAGAATGTAATATGCGTTATCGTCCTCATAAGCTGTTGCAACGTCTGTGCTCATACCGCTTACTTCTTTGAGTATTTTGCCGTTTGTAGTGTCTTTCTGTGAATCGTCCATAGCACCGTAGTTCATCATTTTCTCATTTGCATATGGGTCAGGCTCTGATGATGAGCTGTCTGTTGACGAGTCACTGTCTGCAGCGGAGCTTGAATCTGCTGTGCTGTCAGATACAGAAGATGTATCGTCGGAAGCCGTGGAGCTTGTGTCGCTCTCTGCTACAGAAGAAGTGTCGTCAGAAGTCGTGCTGCTGTCTGAGGCTGATGAATCGCTGTCAGTGGCGGAACTGGAATCTTTGGCTTTCTTTGAGGCAACATAGTCGTTGTACTCGTCTATAATGCTGTCGAAATCGTCAAATGAAACGCCCTGAGCCTTTTCAAGGAACTCATCTCTTTTTGCCTTGGCTTCCTCATTTGCAGCGGCTGCCGAATCTGTAGAGGAGTCAGTGGCTGATGATGAAGAATCAGTTGATGCTTTAGTTTTTGCAAAGGAAATGGATTTATATCTCAGGTAGTTATCATCAAGATACTTCACCATTTCATCGTCTGAAACGGCTTCCTCGCCGCCCTCTGCATAGTAGTGATCAAAAAGCTCTTCCCTCATTTTCGAGCCTTTGAGCGCAAGCTTTACAGATTCCTTTGAGATACCCTCCGACTCGTAAAACTCACCCTGAGAATCCCATGTGCTGCTTATGCTGTTATTAATGGACTTTATATCCTCATCTGAAAGAGTAAGTCCAAGCTCGTTGAACTTGTCAACTACAGCCGCATACTCCTTAGTTGCAGTGAGAGCATAGTCTGAAAGATACTCTTCAAATGCCTTTCCGTCTACCTTCTGATCGAAATAGTCCTTTTTGATGCCTTTCTGATAATACATCATCGTCATTTGATAGGACATTTCTGTAAGCTCATTATAAATGTAGATACCTGCGTTTATCTTGCTGTCACCTACTGTCATCACATAGCTTGTGTCCGAGCAAGAGGTAAGGCTCGCAGTACAAAGCAATGCGGCAGTAAGAGCAGCCGTTATTTTTTTAGCTTTAGCCATTTTATTATCCATTTCCTTTCCGAAAAAAATCGTCTTACTAACAGGCAGAAAACCGCCTTAACTTTTACATTATACTACATTTGAGCCTATAAGTCAAGTGGATACGGCTCTCTTACACGCAAAAAACGGACGATCACTGACCGTCCGTTGTAATTCACTGATATTTTATCTATTGCTATTTCCTGTTTTTATGTCTTTCCAATTTACTTGCGTACATTATCTTATCCGCCTGTGTAAACATATCTTCAAGCTCGTGGATATCTGTTATATGTTTACAAATACCGCCTATACTGACGCTGACCTCAAACTCGTTACCTGCAAACCTGTTATATACCCTAAGCCGGTCGTTGACCCTTGCAGAAAATCGTTCAGGATAGTTGTCGTTATAGTCATTACAGCCTATCACCACAAATTCATCGCCGCCTACCCTTGCACATATCTCATGATTTTTGGTTGATGCCAAAACTGCGTCTGCGATCGCTTTTATTGCAATATCACCGCAGTTATGGCCGAAATTATCATTTATCTTTTTAAGGCAGTCCAGATCGCAGACAGCGATAAAAGCCTTATTTTTAGAATCTGACATTCTGTCAATAACAAACTGGATATTTTTCTCAATGCCTATTCTCGAATAAACACCTGTCATAGCGTCACGGACTGCAAGATTAGCTATGGAGTTTTGTATCCGCATTGATTCCAGAGCATTGCTTACATGATTTGTCCAATTACGATAAGTGATATCTATCGTTTTTATTTCGTCACCGTAAGACAACACAGCATAGCCATAGCACCGATCTATAAAATGTACCGGGGTGATAAAGAATGCACAAGGGCTTTCACGCTCTTCATCCAAATCAGGAAATATCTCTTTGAGTTCAAAAGGATCATGGAGAGTTCTGCTTTTGCCGTCAACGTTTCTTATATAAAGCACCATATCTTCTGTATATTCCTTTGGAACAGCGGATATCTCACCGACTATCTCATGCTCTCCAAGGCAATCCTCATTAAGGCAGAGATAATACCTCTTCTGACCAATGATAAGATAGAGAAAATATTGTATCCTGGCCATCAGATCATCGGGATCTTTAGAGCAAGCCATTATATCGGTCATACTGCTGTCCAAAAAGTCATGATAATTCATCTTGTTCTGAGATGATAAAAGATCACGCTTTGTATAGCTGTAATCCTCATGACAGCCGCAGGAAGCACCTATCTCCACCTTGCCGCCGTCCTCTATAATGCCCTGAAGTTCAACGCCTTTGATCCTTGCCTCTATGGTCATTACTGCGTTCACGCCAGTTTCAAAGATCGGCGGTGAGCACGAGGTTATAGCTGGCACGCAATGGATAGCCTCGTCTATTGCGTCATAACCTGCAACTATCATATCCTCAGGCACGCTCAAACCGTTTTTCTGATATTCATGTACAACGCCTATAGCCATATAATCTCCACAGCAAACGATAGCGTCAGGCTTTTTACGTCTGCCATAAATGATATTATTTGCCACCTCTGCCGCTTTATCATACCAGAAGCCTCCGTCAAAGCAGACAAAATCCGGATCATACTCTATGCCATGCTTTTCAAGGGCACGCTTATATCCCGCAAGACGTTCACGAGTGGTGGCAGTCTCCAGCGGACCGCTCAAAAAAAGTATCTTCCTGCATCCATGGACCTCGATAAGATGTTCTGTCAATTGCATAAAGGGTTTTTCGTCACGGGTATAAATACTTTCATAGTCCTTATAGCTTCCATCTATAAAAACCACAGGAACATGACATTTCTCATCTATATCCCTGCATATTTTGTCAAAAAGCCCAGGCATTTTCAACGTATCTGCCAGAACGATGACGCCATCGAGCTTATCATAATTTATAGCGTCATATATCTGCATTTCTCCAACAGACACTGCTTTTAAGAATGACTCTTTGACAAAGCTTGTGAAGATAAGCACATCATAGTCAAGCTGAAAAGCCTTTGTCATTACGCCTTTCAGCAATCTTTCCTGATAATAGCTTTCTGCCTCAGACAATATCACTCCAATGCGTTTTCTTCCCAAAATGTCTCACCTTCTCCATAATGTCGCATTTAGACGCACTGCACCCTACCTTTGTTCAGATATTATACCACATTTGGTTTGATTTGTCAAAGTTGTTTTGTGAATTTTCGTAAATATTTTAACGACTTTTTTATTTTTGTGATAAAATTATTAAGCTATTTTCAATATTATCAATACCGTTTATTTGATTAAATTTGTTGCAAATAAACTAAATAATTCACTTAATCGTTTTCCAAATTGCGAAAATTTTCGGTAGCATGTTCATATAGACAACAAAATAAAAACTTTCAAAAATATTGTTAATAAATAAAACATCACAGAGAGATCTTTTTTTACACGGTAATATCGAGCAAGAAAAGAACAAAAAAAGTTTCAAAAATGTCTTGACAAGTAAAAGATCATATGGTATAATATTAAAGTCGCTTGGATAGTGTGACACATATAAAAAAATGATAAACTGGAGAAGTCGCCTAGCCCGGTTTATGGCGCACGACTGGAACTCGTGTATGGGTTAATAGCTCATCGAGGGTTCGAATCCCTCCTTCTCCGCCATAAGTCCACCGTAATTTTGATAGAATTGCGGTGAATTTTTATGCTATAATGAGTTAGACAAATCGGAATTTATGGAGAAAAATGAAGTATGGAACTGTGGGACGCTTATGATAGAGATTTCAAAAAGATTCAAGGTGTAACTCTGGTTCGAGGAGAGGCAATTCTGGAAGGTTTTTTTCATTTGGTCTGTGAAATAATCGTTAGACATATAGATGGAAGTTATCTCATCATGCAAAGGGATAAAAGAAAGCATTTGGGCGGAATGTGGGAGGCTACAGCGGGTGGTTCTGCTTTACAAGGTGAAGCCCCTGTAACCTGTGCCGCTAGAGAACTTCATGAAGAAACGGGAATTACCTCCGATAATTTAGTGGAAATAGGAAGGGTGCTCCACCACAACCATAAATCGTTTTATGTGGAGTATCTTTGCATTACGGATATAGATAAGGATAGTATCGTTTTGCAAGAAGGAGAAACATCTAATTATAAATGGATTACGGCTGATAGATTGCTAAAACTGTCCAGGGATGAGTTGGCAACGCAGCGTATTCTAAATTTCATTGAAGAACTTAATTTATAAATTCTGGTTTGACGTGGAGTGGCAGTGGAGTTGTCAAAAACAATGCACCCCCTCAAATCGAGAACTGCACCCCCCTCTGAACCGAAGTTGCACCCCCTTTGATGGTTTCTATCAAAATTACGGTTCTTTGCCAAAAAGTCTCGTAAACACGTTGTTTGCGAGACTTTTTATTTTCTAAAGATATGACACGCAGAAAAACTTAATAAAACAAAAAAATCGGACAGCCCGAAGACTGTCCGATTGAATGTTTTTGTGATTATTCTATGGTCGTGATGTCGCTTCCGAACCAAGTTGTTGATATCTCAGCGAGCTTGCCGTCCTGCTTCATTTCGTGAAGGATCTCCTCGATCTTGTCGCAAAGTGCCTGATCACCAAGTCTGAAGCCGATAGCGTACTCCTCTGGGTCAAGGCCGTCAGGAAGCACCTTGTAATCCTTGCCTGATGTGGATATCTCGTAGTTTGCAACTACTGAGTCAAGGAACGCTGCGTCTACCATGTTAAGCTCCAACTGCTGGAGGGCTTCAACATTTGTTGCAAGCTCTGTTGTTGTCGCACCATTTGCTACAACGTCAGATGCAAGAAGTGTTTCCTGTGCTGTTGAGCCGTTCTGTACGGCAATGTTCTTGCCTGCAAGATCAGCCTGTGAAGCAACGTCGCTTGAGCCGTTTACAACGAACACCATTTCATTCTTCATGTAAGGCTCGCTCATGAGCATTACTTTCTTTCTCTCATCGCTGACAGAAAGGCCGTTCCAGATACAATCTATTGTGCCTGCATTAAGATCCTGCTCCTTTGTATCCCAGTTTACAGAGTAAGTTTCAAGCTCTACACCAAGTCTTGAGCAAACTTCCTTTGCAACGTCGATATCAAAGCCTACGATGTTGTCGTTCTCGTCTGTGTAGCCCATTGGCTTGAATGTTGGGTCAAGACCAAGCACAAGCTTGCCTGAATCAAGAACCTTCTGAAGTGAGTTATCCTCGCCTGTTGCAGCGGCTGTGCTGTTTGTGCCTGCTGATGATGATGAATCAGATGTGCTTCCGCAGCCTACAGCCAAAAGCATCATGGCAGCAGCGGAAAGTGATGCGATAGTCTTAAAAATAGATCTTTTCATTATTAACTTCCTTTCGGGTATCGTCAAAATACCATTTCATACGTTTTAACACTTTAATATAATAACATATTATAACGTCACTGTCAATTATCATTATTGCCCAAACCTTTGCAGGCTGTGGGTGCTTTTTCATAGAAAATGACCGCAGACAGTGGAAAAATCAGCACTTGCCCAGCTTTTTGGCTCTTTCCATGAACCTTGCATACTTGCCTATTACCGCTTCTCCCTGTGTGATACCTGCATTTTTCAGTATCTCCAAAGGCTTTTCGGGATAGTCTGCTGTATATTCAAGCTCCAACTCATAGTCTGTCAAGCCGAGATATTTGCTTTTGTCAAGGCATATCTCAACATGGTCGAAATCGGTGCAAAGCTTGCGCTGAGTATACAAAGAGCCTGCAAGGTCAGCGGCAGGAAAATCTCTCCCCATAAGCTGTGAAAGCTCCTGTGCGGTGAGCTTTTCAGGCAGGCTGTCAAGCTGTTGTTCATACTCTTTTTTCACATGAAGTGCACCGTTTTCGGAGATAGGTGCTTTAAGCTGTAAAAAATACCTATCCCCTATCTGCCTGACACGGATACTTGTCATGCCCGTATCCTGCTGTGGAATATAATAAAAATTGGTCTGCTCTATTATTTTGCCCCACTGAAAAAGCTTTTCAGCGGTGTTATATTGTTCTTTTGTGAGAGAAATTTTTATCTCACGTTCTATATTTTCGCTCATGATATCCTCCTGAATATATTATCATTTTACTATATTATAGCAGTATCATGCCCTAAAGTCAACTGGCGTAAAAGGTTGACAAAATCCCATAAAAATAGTAGAATTTAAGTATATGATTTTAAGGAGAGTTTGAGATGTCAAGAATATTGACGCCACAGCAGAAGATAGAGCGGAGCATTGTTACTGATTTTCGCAGAGATATATGGAACAAGTTCGTAATGGGATATGAGCGTTACGATATGATAAAGCCGGGGGACAAAATAGCGGTGTGCATATCAGGCGGCAAGGACTCAATGCTTCTTGCTAAGTGTATGCAGCATTTGCAGAAATATCAAGGCATGGACATAGGACTTGAATTTATTGTAATGAACCCCGGTTACAGCGACGCCAACAGGCAGAGAATAATCGACAATGCGGCACTTATAGGCATACCCATAAAAATGTTTGAAACAAAGGTCTTTGATATTGCATACAACACAAAACGCAACCCATGCTATCTTTGTGCAAGAATGAGACGTGGCTGGCTTTACAAATTTGCGCAGGATCTTGGGTGCAACAAGATAGCTTTGGGACATCATTTTGATGATGTTATAGAAACCATACTCATGAGCATGGTATACGGAGGACAGATTCAGACTATGATGCCGAAGCTACACTCGAGGAACTACGCAGGCATGGAGCTTATCAGACCACTGTACATGGTGAAAGAGGCGGACATTATCCGCTGGGTGGAGCAGAACGATCTGCATTTTATCCGCTGTGCCTGCCGTTTCACTGAGAGCTACGAGGTGTCAGAGAAAAAGGGTGAGGTATCAAAGCGGCAGGAAATGAAGGAGCTTATAGCAAAGTTTCGTGCCACCAATCCCAACATTGAAAACAATATTTTCAAGAGCGTTTACAACGTCAATCTGCGCACTGTGATACAATACGAATACAAGGGCAAGAAGTACAATTTTATGGACACATATGATGATTACGACCCAAGTGTTCAGGCAGATGACGATGATGATGAGGGAATAGAGTAAAAAAGTTGTAAAAAGGGCTTGACAAAGCGGCAGAGATAGTGTATAATATATTACTGTAATTGGTTTGCTGCTATGGCTCAGTAGGTAGAGCACGTCCTTGGTAAGGACGAGGTCACCGGTTCAAGCCCGGTTAGCAGCTCCACAGGTGCTTGCACCTGTACCATATTCCGCCTTACAAAATGTAGGGCGGTTTTTTATTGCCGCTCAAAAAGCAAATCAAAAACAATAGCTTCGATTACTTGCCGTGACGGGCATTGCTTGTCACGTTTTTTTGCGTATTTGTGTAGAGGAGCAACGCAATTTCTGTTTCACAGAAATCCCACGTCCCGCTTTTTCCCCTGCCACGATACCCTGCACACAAAAAACACCGTCCGAACTCCTCGGACGGTGTTACATTTTTATCTCGTATTACAGATTTGTATACTCCATAAGGCTCTTATCCACCTCACGGGCAACATCTCTGCCCTCTCTGATAGCCCATACTACAAGTGACTGTCCTCTGCGCACATCGCCTGCAGCAAAGACGTTCTTCACGTTCGTCTGATGTGTGCCGTCGGCTGTTGCGATATTAGTTCTGCCGTCTACCTCAACGCCAAAAGCCTTTGTGAGATAGCTTTCAGATCCCAGAAAGCCTGCCGCAATAAGAACAAGCTCGGCTTCTACCTTGTATTCGCTGCCCTCAACAGGCTTCATTATCGTTCTGCCTGACTTAGGGTCTTTCTCCGGTGAGAGCTTTACAAGCACTGCGCCCTTAAGATTGCCCTTTTTGTCTTTGAGAAACTCCTTTACAGTTGTCTGATAAACTCTCGGGTCATGACCGAACACACCGATAGCTTCCTCCTGACCGTAATCTGTCTTGCAGACCATTGGCCACTGCGGCCATGGGTTGTTCTCGGCTCTCGTGTCAGGAAGCTTTGGCATCATTTCAAGCTGCAAAACGCTCTTTGCACCGTGTCTTACGCTTGTACCAACGCAGTCATTTCCCGTATCTCCGCCACCTATTACCATGACGTTCTTGCCCTTTGCGGAAATGTGGTTTTTATCCGTAAGGCCGCCGTTCAGCAGCGCCTTAGTTGTGGATTTCAGAAAATCCACTGCAAAATAGATACCCTTTGCATCTCTGCCCTCGGCTTTGATATCTCTAGGGTTTGAAGCACCACAGCAAAGTATTACTCTGTCGAAGTCCTTGAGAAGCTCAGCCGCTGTGATATCCTTGCCCACATTAACGCCTGTGCGGAACTCGATGCCCTCTTCTTTCATTATGTTTATCTTGCGCTCGATAATCTGCTTTTCAAGCTTCATGTTCGGTATGCCGTACATAAGCAGACCGCCCACTCTGTCCTCACGCTCGAAAACTGTTACACTGTGACCTCTCTGATTGAGCTGGTCAGCGGCAGCAAGACCTGACGGGCCTGAGCCTATAACAGCGATAGTCTTTCCTGTTCTTACCTTTGGAACTCTTGCGGAAGCATATCCGCAGGCATAGGCATTTTCGATAATGCCGTATTCGTTAGCCTTTGTGGTAACAGCGTCGCCATTAGCTCCGCAGGTGCAGGCTTTTTCGCAAAGTGCAGGACAAACTCTTGATGTGAACTCAGGAAAATTGTTCGTCATATGAAGTCTGTAATATGCCTGCTCCCAGTTGCCCTTGTATATAAGGTCGTTCCATTCAGGGATAAGATTGTTAAGCGGACAGCCTGAAAATGCGTTGCCTATCTTCATTCCTGCCTGACAGAACGGCACACCGCAGTCCATACATCTTGCACCCTGCTTTTGCTGCTCCTCCTTTGAAAGAGGAGTGTGAAATTCATTAAAATTCTTTATACGTTCCTCAACGGAGAACGCTGCTGCGTCCTCACGCTTATAGTCCATAAAACCAGTTGGCTTTCCCATATCTCAACTATACTTGCTTTCACGGCAAGTATATCCTCCTTTCGATTTTAAAAGTACAATATCTCATGTGCGCAGGCTTACTGCTTGCCGTTGATGATCTGATAGAATGCTTCTATCTGCGCCTGATCGCTGCTCATACCCTTTTCTTCCATTGAAGCTATAGCAGACATCATCTTCTTGTAATCGTGAGGGATTATCTTCTTGAACTTAGGCAGATATTCCTCAAAGTTATCAATAATACGCTTGCCCTTTTCAGAGCCTGTTGCGTCAACGTGCTGCTGGATAAGGTCTTTGAGCTGAATTATATCGTACTTCTCCTTGACCTCAGAGAAAAGTACCATTTCCTTGTTGAGTCTTGTGTAAAGGTGTCTGTCCTCGTCAAGAACGTAAGCTACACCGCCCGACATACCTGCCGCAAAGTTTTTGCCCGTCTTGCCGATAACTACCACACAGCCGCCTGTCATATACTCACAGCCGTGGTCGCCAACGCCCTCGACAACTGCCACTGCGCCTGAGTTTCTTACGCAGAAACGTTCGCCTGCAACACCGTCGATGAATGCCTTACCGCTTGTTGCGCCGTAAAGTGCAACGTTACCGATAATGATATTGTCCTCGGCTTTGAAAGTGGAATCCTTCGGAGGATAAACGACGAGCTTACCGCCTGAAAGTCCCTTGCCGAAATAATCGTTAGAGTCGCCCACAAGCTCGAGGGTCAAGCCGTTCGGGATAAATGCGCCGAAGCTCTGTCCGCCTGAGCCGTTGCAGACTATCTTGTATGTATCGTCAGCAAGTGTGTTATAATACTTTCTTGTTATCTCTGAGCCGAAGATAGTACCGAATGAACGGTCTGTGTTCTTGACATTTACTGTGATAGACTTCTTCTCACCACTCTTAAGATTTTTCTCGAACTCCTTCATGAGTACCTTTTCATCAAGAGTGTTTTCAAGCTTGAAGTCATACTTGGATTTCTTGTTGTATTCTACCTTTTCTGAAACGTAATCAGAGTTGATGATATTAGAAAGGTCAACTTGTGCCGCAGTGCCTGTGATACCAGCCTTTGGCTTGATAAGGTCAATTCTTCCCACAAGCTCGTCAACTGTTCTTACGCCAAGCTTTGACATATATTCTCTAAGCTCGGAAGCCACGAATATCATAAAGTTCATTACATATTCAGGCTTGCCGGGGAACTTCTTTCTAAGCTCTGGGTTCTGTGTTGCAACACCAAATGGGCAAGTATCAAGATTACATACTCTCATCATTGCACAGCCGAGTGTTATCAGCGGAGCTGTTGCAAAGCCGAACTCCTCTGCGCCAAGGATCGCTGCGATAACAACATCACGGCCTGTCATGAGCTTTCCGTCTGTTTCGATAACGACCTTGTTTCTAAGGCCGTTCTTGATAAGGGTCTGATGTGCTTCTGCAAGTCCAAGCTCCCATGGAAGTCCTGCATTGTAGATCGAGTTTCTCGGAGCCGCACCTGTACCGCCGTCATAGCCTGAGATAAGGATAACACCTGCGCCTGCCTTTGCAACGCCTGCCGCAACTGTACCAACACCGCACTCAGAAACGAGCTTTACAGAAATTCTTGCGTTCTTGTTTGCGTTTTTCAGGTCATAGATAAGCTGAGCCAAGTCCTCGATAGAGTAGATATCGTGGTGTGGCGGAGGTGAGATAAGCGACACGCCAGGTGTGGAGTGTCTTGTTTTAGCTATCCATGGATAAACCTTTTTGCCGGGGAGATGACCGCCCTCGCCAGGCTTTGCGCCCTGTGCCATTTTTATCTGTATCTCATCAGCAGATGTGAGGTATCTTGAAGTTACGCCGAAACGTCCCGAAGCCACCTGCTTGATAGCTGAACATCTGTCCTCAGAAGTACCCTTCGTGAGAAGTCTGTCAAGGCTCTCACCGCCCTCGCCTGAGTTTGACTTGCCGTGAAGTCTGTTCATTGCGATAGCAAGTGCTTCATGAGCTTCCTGCGAGATAGAGCCGTAGGACATAGCACCCGTCTTAAATCTTCTTACAATAGAGTCAACGCTCTCAACTTCCTCCAGCGGAACAGGATTTTCAGCAAAGTTGAAATCCATAAGACCTCTGATGTTCACAGGGTCCATTTCCTCAGAAATAAGCTTTGAATACTTCTTGTATGTTTCATAGTCGCCGGTCCTTGCAGCCTGCTGGAGCAGATAGATAGACTGAGGATTGTAGAGATGCTCCTCCTTGCCGCTTCTGAACTTGTGGCTTCCTCTTGATTCAAGCTCTGTGTCTGTGCCAAGTCCAAGAGGGTCAAAGGCTGATGTATGAAGTCTGTCAACGTTCTTTTCAATATCAGAGATAGTGATACCGCCTATTCTGCTGACAGTACCTGTGAAATACTTGTTTATAACGTCCTCGCCAATACCGATAGCCTCGAATATCTGTGAGCCTTGATATGACTGTATAGTAGAGATACCCATTTTTGAAGCTATCTTTACAATACCATGGAGAACAGCCGCATTATAATCGTCAACAGCGGCATAGTAATCCTTGTCGAGAAGGTCGTCAGCGATAAGCTCGTGGATAGTTTCCTGAGCAAGATAAGGGTTGATAGCGGAAGCACCATAGCCAAGCAGTGTTGCAAAGTGATGAACTTCTCTAGGCTCGCCGCTTTCGAGGATAATAGCAAGAGATGTTCTCTTCTTTGTAACAACAAGGTGCTGATGAAGCGCTGATACTGCAAGCAGCGACGGGATAGCAAGGTGGTTCTCGTCAACTCCCCTGTCTGAAAGGATAAGGATATTTGCGCCCTCGCTGAACGCCTTGTCTGCTTCTATATAAAGTCTGTTTATAGCCTTTTCAAGTCTTGTGTTCTTATAATAAAGTATAGGGATAACAGCTACCTTAAAGCCGGGAATGTGCATATTCTTTATTTTAAGAATATCTGTTGAGGTAAGGATAGGATTGTGTATCTTCATTACCTTGCAGTTTTCAGGCTTTTCTTCAAGAATGTTGCCGTCCTCACCGATATAGACAGTTGTGGAGGTAACTATTTCCTCTCTGATAGCGTCTATAGGCGGATTTGTTACCTGTGCAAAGAGCTGTTTGAAGTAGTTGAACAGTGGCTGAGGCTCTTTTGAAAGCACCGCAAGCGGGCTGTCTGTACCCATAGCGGCAATAGACTCAGAGCCGTTCTTTGCCATTGGCAGGATAGATGTCATAACGTCCTCATAGGTATAGCCAAAAGCTTTCTGAAGTCTTTGTCTTTCCTCGTAGCCGTGTTCCTCTACCTTGATGTTTGGTATCTTAAGGTCTTTAAGTCTGACAAGGTTGCTGTCAAGCCACTCGCCGTAAGGCTGCTTTGAAGCATAGTATTCCTTAAGCTCGTCATCGTCGATAACTCTGCCCTGAACAGTATCAACAAGAAGCATTTTGCCCGGGCGAAGTCTTTCCTTTTCAACGATATTGTCTGATGGGATAGGAAGTGCGCCAACCTCAGATGAAAGGATAAGATTGCCGTCCTTTGTGATATAATATCTTGACGGACGCAGACCGTTTCTGTCAAGCACTGCACCCATGATATCTCCGTCAGAGAAAAGGATAGAAGCAGGTCCGTCCCATGGCTCCATCATAGTTGCGTAATACTGATAGAAGTCTTTCTTAGCCTGACTCATCGTGCCGTTGTTATCCCATGGCTCAGGGATCGTTATCATGACAGCCAGCGGCAGATCCATTCCACTCATGACCAAAAATTCAAGTGTGTTGTCGAGCATTGCAGAGTCAGAGCCTTCTGTGTTTACAACAGGTGTGACCTTATCAAGGTCGCCCTTCAAATGCTCAGACTTCATCGTTTCCTCACGGGCGAGCATTTTATCAGCATTGCCTCTGATAGTGTTTATCTCACCGTTGTGAACGATCATTCTGTTAGGATGTGCCCTCTGCCAGCTTGGGTTTGTGTTGGTAGAAAATCTTGAATGTACCATAGCGATAGCAGACTCGTAGTCCTTATCCTGAAGGTCAGGGAAGAACTTTCTGAGATCCTGCACCAAGAACATTCCTTTATATACTATAGTTCTGCTTGAAAGTGATACAACGTAGGTGTCCTCGTTTGACTGCTCGAACACACGTCTTGCAACATACAGCTTGCGGTCAAAGTCAAGACCCTTTTTAACGCCCTTTGGACGCTTGATGAAGCACTGCATTATGGCAGGCATACACTGGACAGCTCTCTTGCCAAGCACCTCAGGCTTTGCAGGAACGACTCTCCAGCCAAGGATCTCCAGACCCTCTTTTTCAGCGATTATCTCAAACATCTTCTTTGCCTGATTTCTCGCAAGCTCGTTCTGTGGGAAGAAGAACATACCAACGGCATAATCTCTCTCCTCGCCAAGCATGATCCCAAGCTCAGCGGCGGCGATCTTCTTAAAGAATTTATGTGAGATCTGAAGCAGGATACCTACTCCGTCACCTGTTTTGCCCTCTGCGTCCTTACCAGCACGATGCTCAAGCGTTTCAACGATAGTCAGCGCATTTGCAACAGTATCGTGGCTCTTTTTGCCCTTAATGTTCACAACAGCACCTATTCCGCAGTTATCATGCTCGAATTTCGGTGAATACAGGCTTTTTACATTAGTCATATCCTCCATGCGTTCCATTTTTATCACCCTTTCCTGCCAAACTGTAAAAAAATTATAGCTTATCGTTCAGCGACGTATGTTATTTCACGGCTCATAGCCGATTTTTAGCTGTTTTTAACAAAAAGCTTGCAGGAAGAAATTAAAATCCTGCAATCCTGCATAAGTGCAAGCAAACTCAAAGCGTGGTTTTTCGCACAAATGCAAGGAAATAGCCTTTTGTCGTCTTTTTTGACGGCTTAATCATTATAACACACATTACAGCAAAATGCAAGAGTGAATGATAAAACTTGCATAAAATCATTATTAATTTTTAGTTAATCGGTATACATATATAACTTATGATTTCATATCGCTTTCCTAGGTAAACCTTGCAAACTAACGTAACAACGCTCTTTTCAGCTTATTTACAGCCATTTTCAGTGGAGAATCGTACTCTTTGTAAAAATGCTGATAATCCTTAGAATTGTTCCAGTCACCGCCCCATTTCCAGCCGTGACGCTTAAAAATGCAATAGCAAAGGTCTGTTCTGTCAATCTTGTGATCAAAAGCCTTGTCACGGTCTGCATACTCTGTAGCATTGGCAGGCATGACCTTATTTCCCACTATATAAGGATTTATAAGAGGGTTTATGTCTATCGCCCTGCCGTAGCTGTGAGCCGAAATAGTGTTGGTGCCAGCCACCACCCTATAGTTGAAGGCAGAGGAATTGTTATCCGCCATTGATCTTTCATCATCAGCGTCATACTCGTCCACGAGCCTGATTTTTTCTATCTCATAACCGCCCTCGAAAAGCTCATAGAAGATATCCAGAACCTCCTGCGCAAGCTTCCTCGCCACGATAAGCTCCCCCGACTGCACCTTATGCTCAAAGTCATAATATCTCACACGCAGATATGCAAGGTCGCCCAGCTTCACATAGGGATTTTCCTTATAGGAAACGCCTTTGATACGCTCTATCACCTCATTTGGAAGCTCCTCAGCCGTAAAGCCCTCTCTGTATAATATCTTTTCCATAAAAAACACTCCTTACAAAAAGCGGTCAAGGCATGATACCTTGACCGTCCTTATTATTTATCCGCAGACTTGTAGTACATAACAACAGGCGTACCGTAAGGCACGTTGTCATAAACATATTTGGCGTCGTCATAGCTCATATTTATACAGCCGTGAGAGCCGTTGTATTTGTATATCTCACCGCCGAAATATCCGCCTCGCCACGTTGAATCGTGAAGACCTATTCCGCAGAGAGAAACATTGTTCCAGAAGTTGCACTTTGTATCCCACTCGTCACCGTCGGCATTTGTGTCTTTCATACGCTTGTTGGTCTCCTTTGACCACAGCTTATAAACACCGGGGAGAGTTGTTCTCGCCTTAGATGTGGTCTGACCTGAAACAATATAGGTATCGAGCTTTTTCTTACCCTTTTCATAATACCACAAGTGCTGGTCGGTAAGGTCTATCTCAATATAAGTGTCGCCTATATCATCGTCCTTGCTTCTCGCAGACTCAACGCCCGTAAAGTCATAATAACCGGTACTGTAATAGATAGGGTCTACCTTGTCAACGCTCTCGCCCTTTTCAAGCATATCCACAAGATCGTCACAAGTCTTTTCCTGATCTATCCACCAGCCGTATTTAGCATCAGAGCTTGTCGGCACGATTATGTCGCCCTGCAAAGTTGCGTGGAATTTTCTCTTAGTATTATATGTATCATACTTCTTTGCGAGCTTTTCCACATACTCCATGGCTTTCTTTCTGTCCACAGTGTAGCTTCCGTCATCTTTGAGCTTTATAATCTTCATAAGCTCCTCGCCCGTGAGAGTTTCTGTGGTGTAGTCAAAATCGTATGTGACAGAAAGCTGGAAAACATCATTTCGTTTCTTGCAATCGTCCTCAAGGTCTGCGCTCTTCACCTTTGGAAGAGAATAACAACCCGTGTCCTTGTCAAGCTCAACGCTAAGCTCACCTGACGCCACGCTTTGCGTAACATAAGCTTCGAGCTTTTTCATATCGGTTATCTTGTTTCCCTGCACCTCAGGGGTGATAACATAAGCCGTCTTATCCTCGTTAAGACCAAGCTTTGCATCGGCAGTTTCAACATCGCCCCATTTTGCTTTCTCCACAAGCTTCTGAAGCTTCTCAACATCAAATGTGATATCCTCATTAAAGCTATAGGTGGAGTTCTGTATAAATCCCGAGAACCATGTTTTTCTATTCACGCTGTCATAGATCTTCTGAAGCTCGTCCTTGCCGCTTAGTCTGTAATCAAAATCAGCCGTCTTGAAAACAACAGACGTGCCGTCGATAGTTTTGACCGTAAGCTCATAAGGCATATCGTTCACCCCGAGCAGGTCGCAAGCCTGTTCAAATGTCCTTCCGCCCACGTCAACGCCATTCACTGTTGTGCCGCTCAGAAATCTGTTGCTATAGTAAGCTCTTCCAATGAAATATCCTCCGCCCACAACTATCACGATAGCCGCTGCCGCAGTGCCGCAGATAATGCCGATATTGTTGCGTTTTTTCTTTCTTTTCTTGTTCTTTGACGAACCTTTGACAGAGCTGTTTTTCTTCACAGATGCCGCAGTCTTTTTCTTTATTGTTGTGGAATTTTCCGTCATCAATTATCCTCCTGTACAAAATGACGTTCGGCATTTGCCGACAATGTATCAAGAATAATTATATCATGCTTTTTTCCTTTTGTCTATAGGATAGGCTGAAAAATTTGTCACAAAAAGAGTGCCGGATATTCTCATTTAATGTACAAATAAACGTACTGCAAACAAACTACACGCAAACACAGTAAAAAAATATCGGGCAGATAACTCCACCCGATACAATATCAGTCTTTTATATACTTGTTCTTGACCTCGCTGTAGGTCTTGCAGAAGCGGTCATGGGAGATATACGCTCCCCAGCTCATGTTATCGTCCACCTGAGGGTCCATAACATATACCTGACCGTTTATCGTTACCTCCACCCACATATGATAGCCGTAACCGCCTGCCGCCATAGCGGTCTTGCCGTCAACAGTCTTTGCGTCAAAGCCTATGTAGTTAAGCATTGCGGCGTAAACGTAAGAATATTCTGTGCAAGTGCCGTAACCGTCCTCAAGAACAGCCTTGACAGGATTTGCCCAGCCGCCGTAATCGTAGACCGTGTTCTTTATAATATAATCGTAGCAAGCCACAGCCTTTTCGTAGTTTGTCATATCATCTGATATTATCTTATCGAGATATTTCAGAAGTATCTTTTCTTCCTTTGCGCTGAGCGTCGCCTTTGGATCAAGCACTGCAGAATTAAGTCGCTGTGCAGGGGTCTTGCCGTTGTCGACAACAGGAGCAGTGGTTGTAGTTGTAACAGGCTTTTTAGTTGTTGTCACCTTAGTAGTGGTGGTTTTTTTCTTGGTAGTAGTCACCCCAGGCGTTGTGGTCGTAACAGGGGCAGTTGTTGTCTTTGCAGCGGTAGTAGTTTTTGCAGTAGTAGTTTTCACTGTTGTAGTCTTTTTTGTAGCCTTTGAGGCAACAGTATCGCTGTCAGTAGTGCTGACAGGGGCGGAAGTAACAGCAGAAACCTTTGTTTCAGACTTTGAAGCCTGCTGAGTTTTCTTTGTCACAAGGCTTACTGATATGCTAAGCTTTGTGTCAGCGGAAGTCACGCTCTGCACTGCGGTCACTGACGCTGGCTTCTGTGATATTACAGAGGTCGTTACGCTCTCTGATCTCAAAGCTGTTTCGGAAGCTGACTTTGTTGACTTTGTTGTTTCGCTTTTTGCAGTTTTTACAGCCTTTACAGCCTCGGTCTGAGAATTTTTCGCAGTTTCCTTGACGGCTGATGTTGTAAGAACAGTTGTGATATCCCCGATCTGCTCAGATGTTTCCTTGTCAGAAACAGCAGAAATGACCTTTGCATTTTCAGGCGGCATGACCGCACATGGCTGGATAACGTTTTTATCAAGTGTCGCAAAAGTCACAGCAGATACTGTCACAACTCCGCAGGCAGAAAGCACAGCCACACAGCGGGATATTCCCGACTTCAAATAACCCAATTCAGAACGCTCCTTTCAAATGTGATAAACTACACCATATTATAATGAATAAGGTTACAAAAGTCAAGGGGCATTGTAATCAAATTGTAATTTTCAAGCCGTTTTTTCGCTCATTTATGAAGTTTATATGAACGTCAAGTTACAACCATTGTACATTTTATATCCCAGGAACTACAATAAGGGTTCTATTTTTATCACTTTTAACAAATTTCGCAAAACTTTTATTAATAATACCGAAAAACGGACACCTGCGTTACAAAAGCCCATATTTTCCACGATATTTTACATATCTATCCACAAAATCGCCCACGCAAAAAAAGAACGCTGACACAAGCCAGCGTTCCCTTTTTGAAGTATATGAAGTATATATGGAGAAAAAAGTATATGTGTAAATTTCATCTTTTTGTCTTTCTCTTATCTTGATTATATGATACTCCGCCAATGTGACAGTTTTATGATAGTGTGCTGAAAACTAATACACAAAAAATAAGTGCAAAAAAAACGCCTGCCATATGACAGACGTTTTCTCTTAGTTTAAGTAAATTACTCAGCCTGAGGTGCTCCTACAGGGCAAGTACCTGCACAAGAACCGCAGTCGATGCACTCGTCAGCGTTAATAGCACACTTACCGTCAGCCTCGGAGATAGCTCCTACTGGACAGGCGTCCATGCAAGCGCCGCAGCCGATGCACTCATCACTAATCTTATAAGCCATTTTCACAGACCTCCTTGCATAAATTCTACAAGTATCATATCAAATACTATACTTATATAATAACACATTTTCTGAAAAAATCAAGAGGTTTTCGGCATTTCATAAAAATTTCACATAGATTTTAAGTGATTTTTCAGTTAGTATTCACTAATTAGTTAGATGCTTGCCAATTCCTGCTGTGAGATAAGTGCAAATCCTGCTTCACTCAAAGCTTCCAGAGCGGCTGTAACGTTCTCTACTCTAAGGATAAGATAAGCCGTGTTTTCCTTAGTGTTTATGAATGCAGAATACATATACTCAACGCTGATGTTGTCATTGTAGAGAGCTTTCATTGCTTCTGAAAGTCCGCCCGGGCGGTCATTTATCTCCACTGCAAGCACCTGAGTGGTGGTAACGGAAAAGCCCTCTGTTTTCAAGGCTGAAACTGCTTTTTCAAAATCGTCAACGATAAGTCTGAGAATACCGAAATCCTTTGTGTCAGCAAGGGACATCGCACGGATATTCACATCATTATCTCCAAGTATTTTTGTAACGGCAGACAATCTGCCAGGTCTGTTTTCAATAAAAACCGAAAGCTGTTTTACTGTCATAAAATTACCCCCTGTCTTTTAGACAAGCTTTCTCTTGTCGATAACTCTTACTGCCTTGCCCTCAGAACGCGGAATGCTCTTTGGCTCAACAAGTCTTATCTTCGCCTTGATGCCAAGGATATTATGGATATCGCTGGATATCTTCTTTTCAAGATCCTCGATAGACTTGACAGTATCAGAGAACATATCGTCATTAAGCTCGACTCTTATCTCGAAAGTATCAGAATTGTTCACCCTGTCAACGACTATCTGATAGTTAGGGCTTGCCTTTGATATCTTAAGAAGCACTGACTCTATCTGCGATGGGAACACGTTTACGCCCTTAATGATGAGCATATCGTCGCTTCTGCCCATTGGCTTGCACATTTTGACGAGAGTTCTGCCACATGAGCATTTCTCTCTTGTAAGAATACAGATATCTCTTGTTCTGTATCTCAGCAGAGGGAAAGCTTCCTTTGTGATACTTGTGAATACAAGCTCGCCCTTTGAGCCTTCAGGAAGCACCTCTCCTGTGTCAGGGTCGATTATCTCTGCGATAAAGTTGTCCTCATTGATGTGCATACCGGACTGTGCTTCGCACTCGAAAGCTACGCCGGGACCGCTTGTTTCTGTCAGACCATAGATATCGTAAGCCTTGATACCAAGAAGATTCTCTATCTCGTGACGCATTTCATCCGTCCAAGGCTCAGCACCGAAGATACCAGCTTTAAGTGTAAGCTCCTCCGGCTTTATGCCCATTTCCTTTACAGTTTCACCTATATAAGCGGCATATGACGGAGTACAGCAAAGGATAGTCGAACCAAGGTCCTGCATGAACTGTATCTGTCTTTCTGTGTTTCCTGATGACATCGGCAGAGTAAGACAGCCCACCTTATGAGAGCCGCCGTTAAGACCTGCTCCCCCTGTAAAAAGTCCATAGCCATATGCAACGTGGCAAACGTCGTCTTTTGATCCGCCTGCGGCAACTATAGCTCTTGCACAGCAATTTTCCCAAAGGTCGATATCATGCTGAGTGTAGAAAGCCACAACTCTCTTGCCTGTGGTTCCGCTTGTTGAATGTATTCTCACGCACTCTGAAAGCGGCTTTGCAAGCAGACCGTAAGGATAAGCCTCACGCAGATCAGCCTTTGAAAGGAACGGCAGCTTGTGCAGGTCCTCAATGCCGTGGATATCATCAGGCGTTACACCCTTTTCTTCCATAAGCTTCTTGTAGTATGGCACATTGTCCCAGACGTGCTTGACCTGTTTGACAAGTCTTTCGCTCTGGAGTTTTTTCATGTCCTCATGCGCCATGCACTCGATCTCTTCGTTCCAATATTTTCCCATTGGAACACACCTCCTGTTAAAATGGTTTCGGTCATATTACTCGGGTATCAACTTTGCACAAGTATCATACGCCGTACATTTCTTCAAGCATCTTAATGCCTGTTTTCGTTTTGAACACCTTGTCACGGAAGCTTTTTATGCTCTCTTTGGAAAGGCTGTCCTCGAAAGCGTTCACAAGGAAATCTGCTTCCAAGAGTATCTGCCAGTCAAGCCCCTGGACGCCCTCATAGGTGTGATGATGTGCGATAAGAAAGCACACCCTGTCTATGATATCCTCGTCAAAGTCAAGCTCTGTGAGCATTTTCCGTGCAGGCTCAGGACCTAACTGTTCCTGAAGCTTTCCGCCGCAGTGACCCTTGCCGTATCTCTCCTCCGCAGGCTTTATGCCTATATCATGCACCACAGACGCAACGTCAAGACAGTACATAGTGCGGATATCAAGCCCCTCTGTCCTGCCGATAACACGGGCAAAGGTATGCACCTTTATAAAGTGCTGTATACGCTTAGGGTCGCCGCTGAAAAACTCGGTCATTTTTATGATAAGACCGCTTATCTCGTCCATTATTTTACCTCTCTGCCGAGAGCGAACGCCTTTTTATTCAGTTCAAGGAACTTTGCAGGAACACAGTTTTCAAGAGCCTTCTGCCAAACGTCCTCGTCAAAAGCCATTTTAGTTGACACAACGCCCATGAGAACAACGTTTGAAGCCTTTGCAGTACCAGCCTGCTCCGCAAGTGCCAGTGCGTCAACAGCGATAACGTCAACGCCCTCTGCTTTAAGCTTGCCTATTATATCCTCAGGATAAACAGCCGCACCTGTGATAACAGGCATTGGGTCTATCTGCTGAGTTGAAGTGATGATATGTCCGCCCTTCTTGAGATATGAAACATATCTTGCGGCTTCAAGCTGTTCAAAGCTGATGATGATATCAGCTTCGCCTTTTTCAACTACAGGCGAGCATACCTCGCTGCCGTATTTAACGTATGTAACAACAGAGCCGCCACGCTGGCTCATACCGTGTACCTCGCTGACCTTTACATCAAAGCCCTGTGAGAGAAGCACGTTTCCTATTATTCTTGACGCAAGCAGAGAGCCCTGTCCGCCTACGCCCACTATCATAATTGATCTTGTTTTCATTATTTACACCTCGAAATATATGTTATCATTAGTCGCATATCGCACCCAGCTTACACATTTCCTTGCATATGCCGCAGCCTACGCACTGTGTATGGTCGATAACGCACTTGCCGTCATGGATAGATATAGCAGGACAGCCTATCTTCAAGCACTGCTTACAGCCAACGCACTTATCCTTGTTTACCTTGAGCGGTGGATTGTGCTTTACATATTTAAGAAGTGCGCATGGACGTCTTGAAATAATAACGCTTGGTTCTTCCTTGGCAAGCTCTTCCTTGATAACAGCTTCTGTTTCAGCCATGTGATATGGGTCAACGACTCTTACGCTCTTGATACCAAGTGAATGGCAGAGCATTTCAAGGTCAACGGCATAAGCAGGGTCGCCCTTAAGGTTTTTACCGGTTGTAGGGTTCTGCTGATGACCCGTCATACCTGTGATAGAGTTATCGAGAATGATAACAGTTGAATTTGTGGAGTTATATGCAACGTTCACAAGACCTGTCATACCGCTGTGCATGAATGTAGAGTCACCGATAACGGCAACAGACTTCTTCTCTGCCTCTGCGCCTATTGCTTTGTTGAAGCCGTGAAGTCCGCTGATAGACGCACCCATACAGATAGTTGAATCCATAGCGCAGAGCGGAGCTGTTGCGCCGAGAGTGTAACAGCCGATATCGCCTGATACCATAACGCCCAGCTTATGCAGGCAATAGAACAGACCTCTGTGAGGACATCCCGGACACATAACAGGAGGTCTTACAGGCACGTTATCCTCAAATGTGATATACTCAGGTTTCTCGCCAAGTATCTTTTCAGCAACAATAGACTGTGAGATCTCGCCCATAAGGCTGAAAAGCTCCTTGCCGATAACGTTCACGCCGTTCTTTTTGCAGTGTGTTTCGATAACATCGTCAAGCTCCTCGATTACATAGACCTTTTCGCACTTTGCGGCGAAGTCCTTTATTATCTGAATTGGCATTGGGTTTACGATACCGAGTTTGAGATATGAAGCCTTGTCGCCCAGAGCTTCCTTTGCATACTGATATGAGATACCGCTTGTGATAACGCCTATCTTTGTATCGTTCATCTCTACCTTGTTGAGTGGTGAAGTTTCAGCATAATCAGCGATAGCCTTCATTCTTGCCTCAACAACAGGGTGACGGCGGATAGCGTTACCAGGCATCATAACATACTTCTGGATATTCTTTTCATATGGGATATTCTCCCTTTCCTCTCTCTCGCAAAGCTCAACGGCTGACTGAGAGTGAGAAACTCTGGTGGACAATCTTACGATAACAGGAACATCGAACTTTTCAGAAAGCTCGAAAGCAGCCTTAGCAAACTCCTTGCACTCTCCTGAATCGGAGGGCTCTATCATCATTGTCTTAGAAGCGATAGCATGGTGACGTGAATCCTGCTCGTTCTGTGACGAGTGCATACCAGGGTCATCAGCGACAGCTATTACCATACCTGCCGTTACGCCTGTGTAGCCTGCTGTGTAAAGAGGGTCAGCGGCAACGTTAAGACCAACGTGCTTCATTCCGCAGAAGCTTCTTGCACCGCCTATAGAAGCGCCAAGAGCCACTTCCATTGCCACCTTTTCATTAGGCGCCCACTCAGCATATACCTCGTCATATTTTGCAACAGCTTCTGTTATCTCAGTTGACGGAGTACCAGGGTAAGATGATACCACCTTACAGCCTGCCTCATACAGACCTCTTGCAAACGCCTCGTTTCCAAGCATTAGTTTTTTCATACAATAAATCTTTCCTTTCACTGCACCGACCATTTTTTCGTGGTCGGTAAAAATAAACAATAATTAAAATAGACACAAGTAATTATACCACAAATTTCACCAAAATGCAACAGCTTTTTTGATTTAAAGCACCAATAGAGTGTTATAAAAAGTTTGCTTACGGCAATTTTGTCAGTTTGCATAAAATATCAAGGGAGCTTCTGTGCAAAAATTTATGCCAGCTTACACGTTTTGAGCAACAAAAAAATAAATCGCCGCCAGGCGATACCATAATTCCTCATTCTCACCTCCTCACTTGTTAAAAAAATGTACTTGAAAAAAGAGCATAAATGTTGTATAATAACAAAGTATACTTATATTTACGTTCGGAGGATATACATAATGAAAAAATACACACTTGACGAGGTCTACACTGCCGATATGACGGTGTTTCAGAGAGAAAGATATAACAGAGTTGCAGATGAATTTGAAAAGCTTTTCGGTGAAAAGCCAACTGCTTTCTTCTCAGCTCCGGGCAGAACTGAGGTAGGCGGCAACCACACCGACCACAACTTCGGCTGTGTCCTTGCGGCAGGCGTTTCACTTGACGTTATTGCTGCTGTCGCTCCTGACACCGAAGAGAACGTTATTACCATACAGTCTGAGGGCTTCCCAATGGACACTGTAAACGTTGATGACGACACTATCTACGAGGAACAGAAAAACACATCAGCGGCACTTATAAGAGGTATGTCCGCAGGCTTTAAAAAGAATGGCCACAAGGCAGGGGGCTTCAAGGCTTATGCAACTTCAAACGTGCTCAAAGGCTCTGGACTTTCTTCATCTGCGGCTTATGAAGTGCTTATCGGCACTATCCTCAACGGTCTTTACAATGACGGTGAGGTATCTGCTGTGGAAATAGCTCAGATAGCTCAGTTTGCAGAAAATGTATATTTTGGCAAGCCCTCAGGTCTTATGGACCAAATGGCTTCATCAGTAGGCGGATTTATCACTATCGACTTTGCTGACGAAAAGCACCCTGTTATCGACTCTGTAAAGTTCGATTTCACAAAGAGCGGTCACGCCCTTTGTATCGTTGACACAAAGGGCAACCATGCCGACCTCACCCCTGAGTATGCGGCTATCCCTGCGGAAATGAAGTCTGTTGCGGCTTTCTTTGGCAAAAAGGTGCTGAGAGAGATAACAAAGGAACAGCTTCTTGAAAACATCTGCGCTGTTAGAGAAAAGTGCAGTGACAGAGCTGTGCTTAGAGCGCTCCACTTTTTTGACGATAACGAGAGAGTTGGCAAGGAAGCTTCCGCACTTTCAAAGGGCGACTTTGACGCTTTCCTGAGCCTTATCAATGAATCAGGCGATTCATCATTCAAATATCTTCAGAACATCTATGCCTCTTCTGCTCCAAACGAGCAGGGTCTTTCACTTGCTCTGTATCTTGCAAAGCAGGCTCTTGGCGGTGAGGGTGCTTGCAGAGTTCACGGCGGTGGCTTTGCAGGAACTATCCAAGCGTTCGTACCCGAAAAGAAGCTTGAAGGTTTCAAGACTGAAATGGAGAGAGTATTCGGTGAAGGCTCATGCTATGTGCTGTCCATAAGACCTGTTGGCGGCGTGCAGATCGACCTTTAATATGGGAGTTGTCATGAAAAATCCATTTGCAGGCTTGAAGAAAAAGCAGGTGAAGTTGCAGTTTTCCACCTGCGGAGAGATAATGATAGACGGACTTCCCTTTGCTTTCGGAGTGGAGAGTGCAGGGAAAGCGTCAGACAAAGGGCTTTGCGTTTCGATATCCGGTGAAGCTGTCAATGACGGACGTGTTACCTTTTCAAACCTTGAATACTACGAAAACCATGGCGGAAAGATAACCCTTGTGAAGCATGGCTTTTCACTTGTCACCAAAAAGGACGGCAAGAAAATTTATCAGGCGAAGTTTACCAAAATACCTATCGCCGAAAAGGACACCTCAGTGCTTTTCAGAAAGCTCACCGAAGAAGAGGTCGTCCAACGGCTCAACTGCGAGATAGCTTTTAAGGTGACACCTCATTTCAGCGGTGAGGACACACCCGAAGTCATGCTCACAGTTTATCCTTATGAAAATATGCTCACAGGGTCGGCTGTGCAGTGGCTAAAGGTCACGTCTGACAAGGACTATTTTCTGCACAAATATTCTAATAAATAACAGGAGAGTTTATCCCATATGAGAATGAGAAGAAAGAAAAATCTTGAGGCACGTCTTGAAGCCTGCGGAGATTATATTTTATATCTTGACCGTGACGAGAAGAATTTTCAGGACAAGTCAAACAAACAGCTTATTGACTTTGAGAAGATATTCGGAAACAGCAATCCCCTTGTGCTGGAGATAGGCTGTGGAAAGGGTCAGTTTGCAAGAGAGATAGCAAAGAGAAATCCTGACAAGAATTTCCTCGCAGTAGAAAAAAGCAGTAACGTTATAGTTGACGCCGCACAAATGGCTATAGACGAGGGCATACCGAACCTGAGATTTGCAAGGGGCGAGGCTGAATATCTGGATTGCTTTATCCCTGAAAAGTCAGTGGAGTGTATCTACCTTAACTTTAGCTGTCCGTATCCTAAAAATACATATGCACGTCATAGGCTCACATACCGAGCTTTTCTTGAAATATACAGACGTATTCTTGTGGACAAAGGCGAGATATACCAAAAGACCGACAATATGCACTTCTTTGAGTTCTCCTTGGAGGAGTTCTCTGCGGCAAATTACGGACTTAAAAACATTTCTCTCGACCTTCACAACAGCGGCTTCGAGGGCAATATCGTAACGGAATATGAGAAGAAATTCTCAGACATGGGTATGCCTATCTACAGATTGGAGGCGTTCGTAAAATAATGAGCGAGCAGATAAATCCAATTGTCAGCGAGAAAGATATGGGTGCTGACGGCAAGCTTCGCAAATGGTCAACAGGCAGAAAAGTCAAGTGGATAATTTGGATAGTCATTATTCTTGCAGTAGCACTCGGCTTCTGGCATCAGCACTATATGCGCTCCGACAGCCAGATAAAAGCCGTTTTCGATGACAATAAGGCTAGCTTTCAGACCACTGCGGAGTTTATGATAGAAAGCATTTCATGTGAAAAGCCGACACTGCCAAAGGGCAAATGCTCAATTAAATCGCTCACTGAAAACAATGCCTGCAAGTCTGTGAAGAAAGAGCTTGAGGAGCTGGAGCGCAGGAACGTTACATACATCGACAGCGACGGCTTGACAGTGAGATTTTATACCATTTATGACCATTACTATATTTACCGCTCACCCATAAGCTCATCAGGGAGCGAGGATAACCTCGGTGACGGGTGGTCTTATGTAAAAACAAGTAAAAGCTGATTTTTTTATGGACGAAAAAATTATTTTTCGTCCATTTTTTATGCAATCAAACGGTCTTTACATTCGTGTTATAGATGAAAGGCTTTTCAAAACAACAAAGGAGGTGACAGCTTTGACAAGAGATATTGACTACATAGTTGACAAATTTTCAGACGATATCTACCGATCGGCACTGGCAGTCACAGGCAGCGTCCACGAGGCGGAGGATATAGTCAGCGAGGTCATAATAAAATATTTCACAAGGCAGGGTGAGCTTTTCTTCAATGATGACGAGCATCTTAAAGCGTGGCTGCTGAGAACGGCGATAAATCTATCCAAAGACCTGCTAAGGTCGGCAGGCAGACGTCTGCGTGCAGAAAATGAGGTAAGTGCAAGCAGCGATTTTTCATCACCTGATATGCAGATAGATGTGCAAAACGCTATAAACAGGCTGGATAAAAAATACAGGATAGTGCTTTATCTTTTTTATTATCAAGGCTGCAAGACCGATGAGATAGCCGACATTTTGGGAACAAGCAAGGGCACGGTCACATCAAGGCTGAAAAGAGCAAGAGAAAAACTAAAGCTTTCACTTTCAGACTACGAAAAGGAGATGAGCGTATGAACGAAAGAGATATAAAGAATTATTTTGCAAACGCAAGCCTATCGGAACAAAAGAAAGATCAGCTCAAAGAAACGCTCAAAAAGCGTTTTCCACAACAAAACGGAGATATAAATACGGATACTTTCACACCACAAACCGAGCCGACACAGCCTGCCATAGTCGCAAGACACAAGGGTGCAAAGGTAGTTGCGGCAGCGGCGGCAGTGGCGCTTGTAATGTCAGGCGGAATTTACATGACAAGAAATATCCATGACTACGAGCCGAACGCAGGCACAGCCCCACCTGCAAACAGCAGTGTATCCGGCGATACAGGTACACTGCAGTTGTGTTCAGCAGACTTTATAAAGCTTGCAGACACAGTGCTTGAAAGCGCAAATTCTACGGTAGGAAATCTCGACATAATACAAAACAGCCCTGCATACTGCGATATAGTCTACAGCGGCAACTATGACGAAAATATCGAGGGAAAGGAACACAGCACAAGGTATTACGTTGACCTGCTGGAGAAAACCGACAGCGGACTTCCAAGCGTGGATTTTTTGACAGATGATAACAGCTATGAGCCAAATTCTTTGGTAATCGATATCCTGTCGGAGATAAAAACCCTTGATGAGGACGCTTTTAACAAGGCGGTGAATTGCAGAATAGAAGCCCATATTGAGAATAACAACTGCAAGATAACCATTTCAGACAGCGATAACAGCGTTTCTCTCAAATACGGAAGCGGCGAAAGCTTCACTGAAAATGCCAAAATTATAGCTCAAACCCTCAAAAATGACCTGCTGGATATCTATGACGAAAGCTCTATGAAAAACCCAGACAATGCCATTTTTAGCTACTCCCCTGCTGACTATAATTATTACAACGATATCATGAACAGCAACAATACAACAGAATATGTAAAGTCAGACTATGCGCAAAATGGATATATCACAAACGAAAGTCTGAACCTCCTGACCCTGAATATCGTCAACGATTCGGACATACAGTTCAATATGGCGACAGATTATTTCACTGTGGATATGTTCACAAACAGATTTACTCTGTATAGCTACGCCAATGACGGAAGCTGGGCGGTGTATGATTCCGCTCCGTTTTCAAGCACCAGCACTGTGGAAGCTGACCCGTCAGCCACGGCGCAGTATATTTTTGAAAAGGCGCAGGCGCTTATAACAAAGTATAACACCAGCGGCAAGAAGCTTCACTTTGACAATGTGACCTCACTCGACCTTGCGAAAGAGCTTGCAATGTCGTATGTGCCAGATATGGACAAAGAAGATAACATCACGCCGGAGCTTTTCGCATATGCATTGTGGCTTGAAATGCTGTCACACGACAGAGAGTACGGCGACCTTGATCTATCCAAGTTTGAATTTTCAATATACTTCGAAAAAGACAAAGACGGAAGTGCATATAATGTCAAAAGCGTAGATGTGACAGTTGATGGTTATATGGTCTATTCATACTCCAAAGGTGCGATCAGCGGAAATTGATAAAATGCCAACAAGACAAAAAGAACGGCCTGCGTTTGCAAGCCGTTCTCTTTTTATGCAATAATATTTATCTGCAAATTAGTTGTTGATGAGCTTCTCGTCATCGTTGTTCCAGCTGTAGAGCTTTCTGATCTCCTTACCAACCTTCTCAGAAGGATGCTCAGCGTGGAGCTTTCTCATAGCCTTGAAGTGTACCTGTGAACCTGCGTCAGACATATCAAGGAGGAAGTCCTTAGCGAATGTACCGTCCTGAATGTCAGACAGAACCTTCTTCATAGCCTTCTTAGTGTCCTCAGTAACGATCTTTGGACCTGTGATGTAGTCGCCGTACTCAGCTGTGTTAGAGATAGAATATCTCATGCCCTCGAAACCTGACTGATAGATAAGGTCAACGATGAGCTTCATCTCATGGATACACTCAAAGTATGCGTTTCTTGGGTCATAACCAGCTTCACAAAGTGTTTCAAAACCAGCCTGCATAAGTGCGCAAACACCACCGCAGAGAACTGCCTGCTCACCGAAGAGGTCTGTTTCTGTTTCTGTTCTGAATGTTGTCTCAAGAACACCGGCTCTTGCTCCGCCGATACCAAGTGCATATGCAAGTCCGATATCCTGTGCGTTGCCTGTTGCGTCCTGCTCAACTGCGATAAGGCAAGGTGTACCCTTACCAGCCTGATACTCAGAACGTACTGTGTGACCAGGAGCCTTAGGTGCGATCATGATAACATTGACATTCTTTGGTGGTACGATGCAGCCAAAGTGAATGTTAAAGCCGTGTGCGAATGCAAGAGTCTTACCTTCTGTGAGGTATGGCTCGATAGATTTCTTATAAAGTGCAGCCTGCTTCTCATCAGGAATAAGGATCATGATGATGTCAGATGTCTTTGCAGCTTCCTCAGTTGTCATAACTGTAAGACCCTGCTGCTCAGCCTTTGCCCAGCTCTTAGAACCTTCGTAAAGACCTACTACTACGTCAACACCGCTCTCCTTAAGGTTGAGTGCATGAGCGTGACCCTGTGAACCGTAACCGATAATGGCAACTCTCTTACCCTTGAGTACGTTAATGTCGCAATCCTGCTGATAGAATATTCTTGCCTGTGCCATTGTTAATTCCTCCAAATTCAGAAATTTAAGATTTATTTTATGTAGCCTTTCGGCTATATAATCAAAGTTTATTTGCCTGCGTTGAATGTGTCAGAGCCTTTCTCTATTGCGATAGTGCCTGTTCTTACCATTTCGATTATTCCGTAAGGTGCTATGACCTCCTCAAATCTGCAAAGGTGAGCGTAAGTGTCGCAAAGCTCCAATGTCATTGTCGTAAGCGTTATATCCATGACCTTAGCCCCTGTGATATCCGCAATAGTCATTATCTCACTGCGTCTGTTTGCGACCGCAGACACCTTGACTATCATAAGCTCCCTTGCGAGATACTCATTAGCCTCAAATGTCTTTACCTTGATGACCTCGATAAGCTTGTTGAGCTGTTTCTCGATCTGCTCAACTGTATGCTCGTCACCGTCAGCAACTATCGTTATTCTTGAAACGTCAGGGTCATGAGTTGGACCTACTGCAAGGCTCTCGATATTGAACCCACGTCTTGAAAACAGTCCGGAAATTCTTGATAGAACACCGCTGTGGTTTTCTACAAGAACTGAGATCGTATGTTTCATAAATCAACCTCCATAAGGAAACCTTTCCTTGATTTTTAATTATATCAGTTTATTATTAAGATTTCTTGAACGTAAACGCTATATACTGTAAACGCTACAGATAGTTAAAATATTGACCTTATAATGTTGGCATATCCTTATCCACAACGACTTCAACAAGGCAAATGCCCTTATGTTCAGCAAGCATTTCGACGCCCTTTTCCATAGTATCATCGTCATAAACTCTCATTGCAGGTATGCCGTAAGCCTCTGCAAGCTTGATAAAGTCAGGAGAACCGTCAAGGAAAACAGCAGTTTGCCTGTCATGATAGCCGTTTGTCTGAAGCTCTCTTACCATGCCAAGGCGGTTGTTTGTCATTACTACCACCTTTATATCAACGCCGAACTGAACGGCTGTTGCAAGCTCCATGAACGACATCTGAAAAGCTCCGTCACCGCATATAGCAACTGTTGCTCTGCTGTCGTCAGCCATTTTTGCACCTATCGCCGCAGGCACAGAATAGCCCATCGTACCCATGCCGCCTGAGGTAAGAAGTCTGCCCTCTTTGCGGAACTTATATTCAGTGCAGGTCCATATCTGATTTTGTCCAACGTCTGCCACAACAGTAACATTGGCAGGCATTTTCTTTGCAAGCCTGTCGATAAACACCCTCGGATTGACAGTACCCTTTGCAGGCTCAACATACTTTCTCTCGCCCCCAAGGGTCTTTATGTGAGCTATCCACTCATCGTGCTTCATAGGCTTTGCAAGCTCCGTCATTTGCTGTAAAACAAGCTTTGCGTCACCAACGAGAGGCAGGTCAGCACCAATATTCTTGCCTATCTCCGCAGGGTCGATATCTATATGTATTATCTTAGTAGTTTTCTCCAGAGCCAAAGGTGTTTTAACGGCTCTGTCGCCAACTCTTGCGCCCACAAGGAACAGCACGTCGCACTCATTCACAGCAGCATTAGCCATTTTGACACCGTGAGTACCTATCATGCCGCAGAAAAGCTGGTCGTCATCAGGGAAAACAGAAATGCCCATCATAGTTGTGATAACAGGTATCTGCATAAAATCAGCAAGCTCTCTTATCTCATTCTCAGCGTGAGCGGCAAAAACACCTCCGCCAATACAGATAAGCGGCTTCTCAGCCTCTTCCAACGCCGCCATTACACGCCTTACCTGAACGTAGTTGCCCTTTGTGGTAGGCTTATAGCTTCTTATCTCGCACTTTTCAGGATACTCAAAGTCGATAACAGACTTCTGAACGTCCATAGGAATATCTATAAGCACAGGACCCGGTCTGCCGGTGCCTGCAATATAGAAAGCTTCCTTGAAAACTCTTGCAGTGTCCTCAGGGTCTTTGAGAAGATAGCTGTGCTTAACGAAGGGTTCAGCCGAGCCTGTAATGTCAGCCTCCTGAAAAACGTCAGAGCCTATCTGGTCGGTATTCACCTGACCTGTTATGCACACGATAGGTATAGAATCCGCATAAGCGGTAGCAATAGCAGTAATAAGATTAGTTGCACCCGGACCTGATGTAGCGATACAGACCGCAGGCTTGCCTGAAATTCGTGCATAGCCGTTAGCCGCATGACCACCGTTAGCCTCCTGTCTCACAAGCACCTGCCTGATGTCGTTTTCAGCATCCAGCAAAGCGTCATAAAAAGGACAGATAGCAGCTCCGGGATAGCCAAAGACGACTTTTACGTTCTCAGCTTTCAAACATTCAACCATAGCCTGACTTACAGTCATCTTCATAATAAAGTCGCCTCCATAAAAAAATTTCTGTATAAATTATCATATAAAGTGATAAAACATACAAAGCTGTGATTTATTATACCATATTTATAAGATTTCGTCAAGTATCGTTAGCATACGAAGGAATATTTATGCTTAAAAAATTTTCGCAAAAAATTTGAAAAAGGGGTTGACAAGACAGATGAACTGTGCTATAATAATTAAGTCGCTGAGAGAGAACGACACAAAAACAAATAATTAATGTGGACAGGTGTCCGAGTGGTTTAAGGAGCTGGTCTTGAAAACCAGTGATACGGCAACGTACCGTGGGTTCGAATCCCACCCTGTCCGCCACATTTTTTATATATACAGGTTTGCGGATTTACCCAAGTGGTGAAGGGGCTCCCCTGCTAAGGGAGTAGGTCTGGAAACGGGCGCGAGAGTTCAAATCTCTCAATCCGCGCCAGCAAAAGTTTAAGCTTTTGCTTGTATCCGCTTTACGTTATGTAGAGCGGATTTTTTATTATATAAATACACAAACGCCGCAGAGATATCTGTCCTCTGCGGCGTTTTTTATTCTGCAAGCCCTGCGGCACTTTTCATTCTGTCTTTGAAGAAATGGTCGAATACTGCCACGCACCTTCCCACAAGGAGCATAGCCGCCACCGTTCCGATACCGATACCTATTATCCGCTTGTCAAACAGCAGACCTATCACGCAGGCAATGGCAACACACGATGCGTCAAGAATATTCTTGCCAAAGCCCATGTTTTTTCCAAAGGCTTTTCCTATAGCCTGAGCAAGACCGTCGGCTGGGTTCGGCACGAACTTCATCGCTATCATCATTGACATTCCCGCACCCGTGCAGATTATCGCTGCTGCCAGATACAGCGTGTTTTGCCACAAATGTCCGAAATTGAAATCAAGCAGCTTTGAAAACATATTCAGCAGCAGGCTGAACACAATGCTGAATGGTATTTGCAGCCAGTCTATAATAGTTCTGTCGCTGCCTTTTATTATCATTTCTATCACAACGAACAGTGCATATGTAGCAAAAGTCACAAGAGAAAAATTCACATCCCATATACTCGATATGGCAAATGGCACTGATATAATAGTGGATACGCCTAGCCCTGTTTTGATGTTCATCGTTATCCCTGCGGCAAGTATCACAAGCCCCATGGCATATATAGCCACCCTTGCGGCATAATTCTTCTTTTCCAAACTAAATTCGCCTCCATACCAATTATACCACCTTAATCACACTTTTTCAAGAGCACAAAAAAGCTGCCGTACCAAAAGGCACAGCAGCTTTTATACTATATAATAGTATCAGAGTTATTGATTATTCCTTTGGACCTGCTGATACAAGAGCCTTACCTGCTGGGTTGCCCTCATACTTAGCAAAGTTCTTAACAAATCTGCTTGCAAGATCCTTAGCCTTTGTCTCCCACTCGGAAGCGTCAGCATATGTGTCACGAGGATCGAGAATTGCAGGATCAACGCCTGGAAGCTCTGTTGGAACTTCAAAGTCAAAGTGTGGTATCTTCTTTGTAGGTGCGTTGAGAATGTCGCCGTTAAGGATAGCGTCGATGATTCCACGAGTATCCTTGATAGAGATTCTCTTGCCTGTGCCGTTCCAGCCTGTGTTTACCAGATATGCCTTAGCGCCGCTCTTCTCCATCTTCTTAACAAGCTCTTCAGCATACTTTGTTGGGTGAAGCTCAAGGAAAGCCTGACCGAAGCAAGCTGAGAATGTTGGTGTAGGCTCAGTGATTCCACGCTCTGTACCTGCAAGCTTTGCAGTAAAGCCAGAGAGGAAGTAATACTGTGTCTGCTCTGGTGTGAGGATAGATACTGGAGGCAGTACGCCAAATGCGTCAGCTGAAAGGAAGATAACGTTCTTTGCAGCAGGTGCAGAAGAAATAGGTCTTACAATGTTCTTGATATGGTCGATAGGATAAGATACACGAGTGTTCTCTGTAACGCTCTTATCAGCAAAGTCGATCTTGCCGTTCTCGTCAAGAGTTACGTTCTCAAGAAGAGCATCTCTTCTGATAGCGTTGTAGATATCAGGCTCAGATTCCTTATCAAGGTTGATTACCTTAGCATAGCAGCCGCCCTCGAAGTTGAATACTCCGTTGTCGTCCCAGCCGTGCTCGTCGTCACCGATAAGAAGTCTCTTAGGGTCTGTAGAAAGTGTTGTCTTACCTGTACCGGACAGACCAAAGAAGATAGCTGTGTTCTCACCGTTCTTATCTGTGTTAGCTGAGCAGTGCATTGAAGCCATGCCCTTGAGTGGAAGGAAGTAGTTCATCATTGAGAACATACCCTTCTTCATCTCTCCACCGTACCAAGTGTTGATGATTACCTGCTCACGGCTTGTGATGTTGAACATAACTGCTGTCTCAGAGTTAAGACCAAGCTCCTTATAGTTCTCTACCTTAGCCTTTGAAGCGTTGTATACAACGAAGTCAGGCTCAAAGTTCTCAAGCTCCTCAGCAGTTGGCTTGATGAACATATTTGTTACAAAGTGAGCCTGCCAAGCAACCTCAACGATGAAACGGATAGCCATTCTTGTATCCTTGTTAGCGCCGCAGAATGCGTCAACTACGAAAAGTCTCTTATTTGAAAGTTCCTTGATAGCGAGTTCCTTAACAGACTTCCAAGCCTCCTGTGAAGCTGGGTGGTTGTCGTTCTTGTACTCGTCAGAAGTCCACCAAACAGTGTCCTTAGAATTTTCGTCCATAACGATGAACTTATCTTTAGGTGAACGGCCTGTATAAACGCCTGTCATAACGTTTACTGCGCCAAGCTCACTTTCCTGACCCTTTTCATAGCCTTCGAGTGTTGGCTTTGTTTCTTCCTCGAACAGCTGCTCGTAAGAAGGGTTGTAAACAACTTCTGTAGTTCCGGTGATACCGTACTTGCTCAAATCGATCTTTGACATGTTGCAATAACTCCTTTTCAAAAAAATATCGTTAATAGGCGCTATAATGAAACAGCATACGCTGACACATTCATTTTCTTTCCTTATTATTAAGCATAAGCTATACAGAAATTCATCTGACAATTGAAAACACACTGCCAGCATTTCATGCTGTGCTCCTATTACAGCAATATAATTATACCACATATTTTTCTGAATTGCAAGGGTAAACGCAGATTTTGTGAGCTGATTTTTTACATTTCGTTTAAATCTATGATGATTTTTTATGAATAAATGTAATTTCATGGTATAAAATAGATAATAAAAGATATTGACTATTGTCAAGGGTTAGCTCAGGCTTATGCAGACCGTTTTGCATTATCGATATAAAATAATTGCATTTTTATGTTTTTTTGCAAAAAAACGCCCTGAATTATGCAGGCAAATTCCGCTTTCCTGCAAACAGAAAAAAGGCAGTCCACAAGGAACTGCCCTTCTCCGAAATATCAACAATAGGGGAGATCTTATTTACTTTTTCTTCTTAGCCATGACCACAGCCGCACCGCTCAGAAGAGCAAGGGCGAATGCTCCGCCTGCAACGCCGGTCGATGGGTTTGTGTTTGAAGCGTTTGAAGCCGCCTTTGAGCTGCTGTCTGACTTGCTGTCAGTTGCCTTGCTGTCGGCAGAAGAGCTGTCAACAGTAGAACTGCTTGATATATCAGAAGAATTATCAGAGCTGTTCTCGCTGTCAGGCTGTGAAGAAGCAGGTGCTTTCTTTACAAGGTTTGCCACAGCATCGTTTATAGCCTTTGCCATAGCGTCCACATCAGCCTGCTCTGTGATGTTCTTTGTTCTGTCGATAGCGGCAAGAGCCTTTTCGACTGCTGAGAAGTCCTCATAATCGTCTTTGTTGAGAGCCTTTGCGGCTTTCTCTGCCTTGTCAAGCTCTGTATAGTCTGCTGACTTGTAAACAAGTGCTGCAACGGCATCGTTTATGTCTTTCGCCATTTTGTCAACATCTGACTGCTGTGTAAGGTTTTTAGTTCTGTCGATAGCTTCAAGTGCCTTTTCTACGGCTGTAAAGTCCACATAGTTGTCCTTATTAAGGGCCTTTGCAGTTTCTTCTGCCTTGTCAAGCTCTGTATAATCTGCCTTTGCATACTCAAATACAGCCGAACTGTCTCTATGAACTGCGAATGGTTTTTCACATTCATCAGTATGGAATGTACCGCCCTTTATCTCGCACTTTTCGCAATCGTAAAGGAAAATTCCGATGTTACCACCGAGTGTGATATCTCCGCCGGAAATTACCGCATTCTTAGTATTGCCTGAACCAACATAGATATCTGCAAGTTTACCATTGATATCTAACTTTCCGTCCTCTATGATCAAACCTGTCTTAGGCTCAGGAGCGCCTATGCCAACAACAAACAGACCTATTCTTCCAGCCTTAACATTGACCTCTCCACCGTATATCTCGATAGAACCGTTAGCATACAGACCATCGTTCCAACCATCTTCAGGGTCAGCCATAGTTGTATCAATATTCACAGCCGCTTCCATTACTTTTATGGTATACAAAGTAATGGCTGCACCGCCCTGAATATCAACTGTACCTGACTCAAAGGTGATATTTGGCTGATCCATTGAAGGACTATTGCCTGTTTCTTCAAGATCAAGCACACTGTCCTTAGTCTTTCCACTTAGTACTACACCGGTATCTTTTGCGCTTCCTTTTCTCGAAATAACTGTAGTGCCTGAGGTCATCTTGTTATCTCCTGAGAAAACTATATTAGTAACTTTTTCTCCGTCAACAATGACACAAGACTTTTTCGCCGTCGAAAAATCAACATTGTCAAGAGTAAGCGTCAGAGTATCAGCGTCCCAGCTCCAGCCCTCGTCTTCATTTTTTTGATCGTTCTGAAATTCTGACGTTGTAAGGTCAAGAGTTGTAGTTCTCTGCTGATTTGCCGCAAAAACATTTATTGCAGGCAAAGATGCCATACATACGACCGTTGCGAGCATTGTGCTAAAAATTCTTGTCTTTTTCATATTTTATCCTCCCGAAATATAAGACTTCATATCATATTTGCATTGCGTTATAAAACCGCCCTGCTTATAATTATGATAGCAGAACAGTAATAATTTTTCAACTATTTTGACACAAACGGTCAAAAATCTGCACAAGCGGTATTCATTTAAACAAATAATGTATGAAAGTCCCACTTAATTGCTTTATATATCCATTTAATGGATATATTACTTTTTCTTCTTAGACATGACCACAGCCGCACCGCTCAGAAGTGCAAGAGCGAAAGCTCCGCCTGCAACACCGGTCGATGGGTTTGTGTTTGAAGCATTTGAAGCTGCCTTTGAGCTGCTGTCTGACTTGCTGTCGGAAGATGGACTGTCAGAAGCGGAACTGCTCGTATCTGACGAAGCATCAGAACTGCTTACGCTGTCAGGCTGTGAAGAAGCAGGAGCTTTCTTTACAAGGTTTGCCACAGCGTCGTTTATAGCCTTTACCATAGCGTCCACGTCAGCCTGCTCTGTGATGTTCTTTGTTCTGTCGATAGCGGCAAGAGCCTTTTCGACTGCTGAGAAGTCCTCATAATCGTCCTTGTTGAGAGCCTTTGCAGCTTTCTCTGCCTTGTCAAGCTCTGTGTAGTCTGCTGACTTGTAAACAAGTGCCTCAACAGCGTCGTTTATATCATTTGTCATTTTGTCAACATCTGACTGCTGTGCAAGATCTCTATACCCTCTTAAAGCCTCAACTGCACTGTACAAGTTTGCAACGCTTTCATCTGTGTAGATAGAAAGGTCGGCAGGAATATTACCCAGCACTTCATAAACATTGCTGTAGTCAGCAGGCTCAGCACCGCAGGCAGGAGTATCGTTATCAAGCTTTGTCCAGGCTTCACTGCCAAGCTTATCAGTGAACTCGCCTTTTTTCATATCATCTATGGCGTACGGCAATGCACTTTCAGCAGCATCTGCTGTATTTTCTGCATTATAGTAACAATTTTCAAACTTGCTTCTCTCCATGGTGCTCTGCATAGCAAAAGCATAAGCGAAAGAAGAAATATCAGATACAAGACCTGTTGCATAGCAATTCTTTACAGTGCCATAATAGTTATTGCTTGCAGCGTCAGTACCCAAGAATGACGCACCAACAAAACTATTGCTTACATCACCCTTTGCATAGCAGTTGCTGATGTTAAGACCTGAGATGTTTCCAACAAAGCCGCCTGCATATTCTGCACCTGTTATATTGCCTGTGGCATAGCAATTTTCTATCAAAGTTTCATCAATTGTCACTCCATTACCTATTCCAACGAAGCCACCTACTGCGATACCACGACCATTTCCTGTTACCTCAACAGAAACGTCTGCACCGCAATATTTAGCAGATGAGCCTTTTGCGAGCGTACCAACAAAGCCACCAACATTGCCCTTTTTTGTTGATTCCTCTATCTTTCCGGAAACACGGCTGTGGCTCACTGTTGTACCTCCGTCCTGAATGCCTACTAATCCGCCTATGCTGTTAAGAGCAACATAGCTGCCGTCAGAGCCTGCTTTCATGTCAAGACCGATAACAGTACAATTTACTATATCGCCCATAGAATAACCTACAAGCGCACCTCCCATGCGGAAGCCATATCCACTGCTGTGATTTCCGCCAACATAGTTTATAGAAACATTTTCAAGAACTACGTCCTCGATAGTGCCGCTAGTCGCACCGAACAAGCCGCATACATCGCCACTGTATGGCGATGTTTCTGTTCCAATGGTAAGATTTTTGATAGTATAACCATTTCCGTCAAAGTTGCCAGAGAAAACAAAATATTCATGACCACCCATAATAAGATCCGCCACAGTTTCTCCTACTGGAGTCCACTCTTTTCCACCGAGGTCGATATCCTCTGTAAGCTCAAAGTATGTGTCTGCATATTTTTCACCATATTCCTCTGCGTTCACTCTTTTCGCAAAATACGCAAGCTGTGAGCCGGTAGCTATTTGATAAGGGTCATCTTTGGTGCCTTTTCCTCCTGCAAAAGACTCCGCTATAGAGCCATCCCAGACCTCTGTACCGTCAGCAAAAACAGAAACAGGCACTAAGCTTGCCGCAAGACCCATCGTCACCAAAAGACTTAAAATTTTCTTTTTCATTCTAATTCCTCCATAGTATTTTTCGTTGCTGATATTTCTTTTTTTACTCAGAGCATAGATTTTCACGATTATTTTAACACAACCCACACACTTGTCAACAAGTTTGACACAAGCCGTCAAAAATCTGCACAAGCGGTATTCATTTAAACAAATAATGTATGAAAGTCCCACTTAATTGCTTTATATATCCATTTAATAGATATATTACTTTTTCTTCTTAGCCATGACCACAGCCGCACCGCTCAGAAGTGCAAGAGCGAATGCTCCGCCTGCAACACCGGTCGATGGGTTTGTGTTTGAAGCGTTTGAAGCTGCCTTTGAGCTGCTGTCTGACTTGCTGTCAGAAGATGAGCTGTCGGAAGCGGAACTGCTCGTATCTGACGAAGCATCAGAACTGCTTACGCTGTCAGGCTGTGAAGAAGCAGGAGCTTTCTTTACAAGGTTTGCCACAGCGTCGTTTATAGCCTTTACCATAGCGTCCACGTCAGCCTGCTCTGTGATGTTCTTTGTTCTGTCGATAGCGGCAAGAGCCTTTTCGACTGCTGAGAAGTCCTCATAATCGTCTTTGTTGAGAGCCTTTGCGGCTTTCTCTGCCTTGTCAAGCTCTGTATAGTCTGCTGACTTGTATGCAAGTTCAAAAGCCTGTGTATGTGTTGCGATATCCGCTGAGACAGTTATTTCCTTGCTGAGAAGCTCGCAATCGTCAGCAGTTACATCTACTGTGTAAGTGCCTGCTGTAAGCATTGCAGTATTGCTTGTTATCTCTTTTTCGTCTACCTTTATTACAACATTTTTCAGGTCAGCAGGTGTTACTTCAAAATCAACTGCATACTCCTTAGTTGGCAGGACAGGCGTTTTTCCCTCAACATACTGATACTTTGCACCGTCGGCTGTCAGCTCGTCATAAAATTCTTTTGTTGTCATATAGTCATAAGCTTTAGCCTTGCCTGCTTCTTTATTTGAACCGCAAGCTTCAACATTTTCTGTTTCTGTGAAATAGTTGTTTTTAAAGTCAGTTGTAGACGAGGAATCCTTCCCCACTATTCCGCCGAAACGTGTATATGGCTTTTTGGCTGAATACTGTGAAAGGTCAATTTCTCCTGCAAAATAGCAATCACTTACAGAACCGCCAGCTACTGAACCAACAATACCGCCTACATCTGTGGTTCCGTTGCCAACCGGCGTGAGTTTTCCTGTAACATAGCTGTTTATGACCTTGGAATCGCCATACAAACATCCTACGATACCGCCGGCGTCTGGTGCAGCATATACCATATCGCCTGTGCTTGAACAATAGCGGACTTCCGTTCCATTCTGTGCATATCCAACTATACCGCCCACATAAAGACTTCCGCTGTCGCCTGAGATAGTTATGTCTGCTGTGTTCTCACAATATTCAAAAGTTGTGGCGTCTGCCTGACCTACCATGCCTATTAAGCCATAAACATATTTGCCGTTATTGTTGAACGATACGTTTGACACACAATCAGAAATAGTACAATCACCTGCAAATCCTGCAATAGTGCCATAAAAAGTATAGTCGTTATCAGTATTTGTCACATCAATACTTCCCTCTATAGTCAGACCTGATACCTCCGCTTCCTCGATATCGCCAAAGAAACCGACCAACACGTCTTTACCATAAATAGACGTAAAATCAATGTTTGAAATAGTATGACCATTTCCGTAAAATTTACCGCTGAAACAATGTTCAATATAGCCGTTTTTACCGATAACGTTTCCGATAGGTGTCCATACAACACCCGTCAAGTCAAGGTCATTTTCAAGAACAACAACTGCGTCCTTATTCTTGTCATAATCTCCGTTGTTTACCGCTTTTGAAAACGCCAACAGGTCGTCAACAGTTTTTATTACCGTCTTATTATCGTCTGCAAATGCCGTTGTCGGCACAAACAAAAGACAGCCCGTCACCAAAAGACTTAAAATTTTCTTTTTCATTCTAATTCCTCCATAATATTTTTTTGTTGCTGATTTTTCTTTTTTACTCAGAACATAATTTTACTCGATTATTTTAACATAGCCTACACACTTTGTCAATAAAATTGGCACAAACGGTCAAAAACCTGCACAAGCGGTAACAAAATAAATGAATAATGCTTGAATTTTGCTTTGATATGTGTTATTATATATTAAGAAATCATGTATAAGAAAGGATTTTTACAGTATGAGAGTGGCATTGGTAGACGATAATAAAAACGACCTTGCACTTCTTCATGAATATATTTCCGAACAAACCGCTCACAGCTGTCAGATAGATACGTTTTCAAGCGGAGAAAGCTTTTTGTCATGTTGGCAGATGGGAGCTTATGATCTGGTGGTGCTTGATATATTCATGGGGAAAATGACAGGGATAGAGGTCGCAGAAAAGCTTCGTGAAACAGACAAAAGCGTCCATATCGCATTCGGCACTTCAAGCAACGAGTTTGCAAGCGAAAGCTACGACCTCAACGCCTGCTACTATCTTTGCAAGCCCTTTCAGGCTGACAAAGTAAAAGCCATGCTTGACCGGATCGGTTCTGATGAAATTGATCGTATGCGTTCCGTTAAGCTTCCCGACGGTCAGAACGTGATACTCAGAAATGTTATCTACATAGACTGTGCGTCACATATCGTGACGATCCATTGCACAGACGGTGAAAGCATAGTTTCAAGAAATTCTTTCGCTGAGATCGAGAGCATTTTTTGCAGTCATTCATACTTTTACACCTCCACCAAAGGCGTCATCGTGAATTTCTATGAGATAGCCCAGCAAAAAAGCGACCTTTTCATAATGAGCGACGGCACACATATCCCCATAAGTCGCCGAAAATCCAGAGAAACATTAGACGCCTTCGCTCAGTTTCGCTTCAGTGATCTGCGAAAAGGCGGTGAGCAGTAATGCCTCCTTTGTACCGCCTTGTGGAAGTGGGCATATATTCCCTGCTGAACTTTCTGCCACTTATGGTGCTTGCCCTTTATCCCTTCAGGCATAGGCTTCGCTTTTCCAAAACAGCTACTGTGGGACTTGTTGTGGCTCTTTCACTGGTGCAGATCTTCTTAGGCTGGCAGGCGGCATTTTTCAGCACAAATGCAGGTCTGCTAAGTGCAGTCAGCACCCTGCTCTATGCGGCTTTTTACTTTTTCGCTGTGAAGGTCAAGGTCGGCAAAACAGGCTTCACACTGCTTCTGCTTTCAAATAACGCAAGCTTTATCGTCATTACCTCAAAATGTCTGGAGGGCATTCTGTTCCCGTCACTTGCCTATGAGTCATACCGCTGGTCGTTTTCCCTTTGTATGCTTATGACAGAAGCCGTGGTATGGGGGCCGCTTTTTATCTACATGAAAAAGGTCTACACACCTGCGGTGGAAAGAGAGCCGTCAGGTCTGGAGTGGCGCTATCTTTGGCTTATCCCATTTACGTTCTATATAATATGGTATTATACTCTCTACGGCAACTCTGCGAAAAGCAGCTTAGAGCTTGCTCTGGAGCCAAAGAACACCATAGCTCTGTTCTTTATAAACGCAGGAGCATTTCTGGTGTATTACATCGTGGCACGGCTGGTCATCGAGCAGCAGAAAAATCTGCGGCTTCAGGAAAATAACCACCTGCTTGAAATGCAGAACCTGCAATATGACTATTTGCAGGATAAGATAAAAGAAACAAGACGCTATAAGCATGATGTCAGACATCATATCGCTCTTATGCAGGAGCTTCTGAAAAAGGGCGAATATGATAAGCTTTCGGAATATCTCAACGCTTTCAGGGATTCTATGCCCGATATATCAGAACACATTTACTGCAAAAACACATCTGTAAGCGCACTTCTTGCATATTTTGCTCAAATAGCGGAAAGCAGCGGCATTGAATACAAGGTGAGCGCTGACATCCCAGATGATATAAAAATAGACATAACCGACCTCTCTGTGCTTTTCGGAAATCTTATCGAAAACGCCATTCACGGCTGCGTGTCTGACAGTGCAAAGAATAAAAAAATAATAATCAGAGCAAAGGCTGACAGCTATTCCCTCTGCTTGGCGGTGGACAACACCTTCACCGGAACTATCCTCACTGACCCAGAAGGCGGTTTCCTTTCCTCAAAACGCAAAGGCAAAGGGATCGGCACAGAGTCTGTCAAGAACATTGCCGCCAAATACAATGGCGTAGCTAAATTTGAATACGGTGACGGAATGTTTTACGCTTCTGTAATGCTGAACATATGAAAAAGGCGGAAAGCTCCCAAAGAGCCTCCGCTTTTTCTGTTTTATCGTCCTCCAAGCTTTACATTTTCAAATGTTGCCACAACAAATAATTCACATATCATTTATAAAATGTTCCTTGCATCTTTTGTGCAAAATGCTATAATCTAATTGAAAATACGGAGAGAATTCCGTATAAAGTTAATAAATCAAACAAATCGGAGGTAATTCATTATGATGGGAAGACTCAGAGCAATGCGTGAGCCGCTCAAATATGTTCAGGGCAGAGATGCTACACTTAAATTTCATGAAGAAATGGGCTATATGGGCAAAAGGTGGCTGTTTGTATGTTCAAACAGTGGCTACAAAGCCTGTCATGACAAGATAGAAAAAAGCTTTGGCGAGCTTGACGATTACAGACGCTATGAAGTATTTGGTGGTATATCAAGCAAGGGCGAGATAGCCAAAATGGAAGAGATAGTAAAGGCTGACAACATCGACACAGTAGTTGCAGTTGGCGGCGGAAGCGCAGTTGATACTGCAAAAGCTACAGCATACTATACAGGCAAGCACATTGTTATCGTGCCTACAGTTGCGGCAACAGATGCGCCTTGCACAGGTCTGTCAGTAATATACAATGACGACCACAGCTTTGACAAATATCTTTTCTATCCTACCAATCCAGACGCAGTAATGGTAGACACAACAGTTATCGCAAACGCACCTGTAAAGTTCCTTATTGCAGGCATGGGTGACGCACTTGGTACATATTTTGAGGGCAGAGCTTCCATAAGAACAGAGTCTGCAAGCCTTGAAGGCACAGGCATCACAAGAGCAGGACAGGCACTTGCAAGACTTTGCTATGACACGCTGAAAACATACGGCAAGCAGGCAGTTGAGGCTTGCAAGGTACACGCAGTTACACCTGCCCTTGAAGCTATCTGCGAGGCTAACGTATATCTTTCAGGTGTTGGAGCAGACAACGTAAACTGTGCGGCTGCACACTCGTTCTACAATGGCGTAACATCATTGGGAATCAAGCACGCAGACCACGGCTGCTGTGTAGCCCTTGGTACACTGGTTCAGCTTGTACTTGAGGGTGCGCCAAAGGAAGAGTTTGAAGAGGTACAGAACTTCTGCCTTGAAGTGGGACTTCCTGTCACACTCGAGGAGATAGGTGTAACTACACCTGAGCAGGTAGAAACTATCGCAAAGAACGCTTGTATCCCAGGCGAAACTATCCACAATCTTGCAGGCGACGTACAGCCTATCGAGCTTTATGACGCTATCATGCAGGCAGACGCAATGGGCAAGATAGCGCTGGGAAAATAAAGAATAGTGTATATTTAAAATAATATTGCCACCCACGGCTGATTTGGCTGTGGGTGGTTTTTTGTGTTAAAACAAAAAACAGAGAAACCCGATCAATGGGTTTCTCTGCCTCTTTTAGCTGTATTAAATCATAATATCTTAGTAAAGTATATCTTCCTGCGAAGTTCAGTTGTCTGCAGCGTCTACAAGCTCAACAGCAATATCGTCAGACTCGGCATCATCCGCATCAGCTTTAATATCGTCCGGCTTATCGTCCTCTATGATAGCTCCTGTAAAATCAATACAAACATTCTCACTTTTGCCAAAACGAGCCATTGTCAGCAGATCGGTGACAGTCGAGCGTGTGACATGAGCACCTGTGAAATCCATCACCACATTTGCAGAATTATCCTCGCTGTTTTTGCTGTTGATCTCATCACGAAGCCGGTCAAAATTCGTATCCTCAAGTTCTGCATAAGCTGAAAACTCTTTTGGCGCATAAAGCGTTGCAACAGCGTGCATAGCAATAAATACAAACCTGAAATCCTCGCAATCAAAGGTGCTGAAAGGTATCTCAAAAAGCCTCAGCATACCCTCGTCGGTCTTTTTGCATAAAACAGGCTTATATCTGTTCTGAGCCAAATCGTAGGTGTATCTGTCTTCGTAAGCTTCATCGGTTAAGCTGCCGTCTGGCATAGGCACGATCTCAAAAAGAGCAGTTTCATTGCACGTATTGCAATAGCCTCCGACTATCACAAATCTGAAAACATAGTCGGTATTTTTCTCAAGCTTTTTGTCACAGCATATCTGCGTCCAATCCCAATTCCAGTTTCCAATAGAATAGGCAATAACGTTTTCGCCGTCCTTATCGGTCACAAAATATTTAGCTATGACATTGTTTTCGCAGGACTTATCTGCCTTAAAATCTCTAGGATCAAAATCTATTACTTTACTCATATTATTTACCTCCGTAACATCCACGGTCGGCTTATGAGTATCCAACATTCTTATAGTACATTTTTCACAGTCGCTTGCATACTCTGCCCGACCGTTCTTAACAAGCCCCTTAGCCCTTTTGGGATAGGTAGCTCCGATTCGTTTTCCGTTTATGTCTGTAACAATAACGTTTTTTTCTATGGGTATCTCCCCCTTGCACAGCTATATTAAATTAGCACCTGTATTACACAGGCTTGCGTTTAGCTCCGACGCTGTTATTTTCTATGGGTGTCGTCCCCGGTCTTTGCTTAGGATAAGTTTAACAGACGTCCGGTCTTTTGTCAAGACTATCTGCACCTTTTTGACATTACATACAATTGCGATCTTGCAGGCTTAGCACATATGCACAAGGGGCATGAGTACATAAAATGCATGTCACAGCGAGTGATTTCAAAATTTATCATAACGCAATTCTATCTCACCGGGAACAAAAAATCCGTCCTACCCAAAGTAAGACGGAAATTGGGTGCAGGGTCGAAACTTTTAGAAAAAGACCAGCGATTGGTGCTTGAAGTTTCTGAAAGACTAGGAAAAGAATAATTTTTGAGGCCTCGAACTGCAATATCAAAGTAAAAATAAAACAGCGTACCGCAGTCCCCTGCGATACGCTGTTCTCATATAAAATTATTTCTTAGTAGTCACACTCTTTGAAGCCGACCAAGCGCCATAGTATTTCGTACCCTTTACATTTGTGTAAGAACGAACACGAACGTAATATTTCTTTTTGCCTGAAAGCTTTGAAACAGTGGTCTTGTCGGTCTTGTTGTTTGTTATGGTAACTTTTTTTGCACTTGTGAACTTTGAGTTGGTAGCGTACTGAATCTCGTATCCGGTAGCAGAACCTTTCTGCGCCCAATCCACAAAGAATGCCTTGCTCTTTGCCGTAAGCTTCTGTATCTCCTGCTTTGCAGGATTTATCTTGAACGTCTTTGTGACAGTGCCTGTGTAAGAGCCTTTTCCTGCAATTTTTACAGTGGCAGTGCCTACTTTCTTGTTGTTTGAGTACGAAACTGTGTAGTCAGTGCCTTTTTTCAGCGTTTTGCCATTGTATTTAACAGTAATGCTCTGAGTGATGTTCTTGCCAGTGAAAGCCTTTGTGGAAATGCCCGAAACTGTGGCTTTCTTGAAGTTATTTTTGATACTGTAGGTCTTAGAAACTGAGCCAGTGTAATTGCCCTTGCCCGTGATAGTGACCTTTGCTGTTCCGACCTTGATGTTGTTTGAATAGGAAACTGTGTAATCTGTACCATTCTTCAAAGTTTTGCCGTTTAGCTTGACCGTTACACCAGGCTTCTTTGCCTTGCCGTCATATGCGTAGGTCGAAGTGGAAAGTGTCACGCTTGCCTTTGAAATGCTAATTCTTGAAAGTGCAGGGATCTCAGCCGTTTCAAGAACTTTCTTGCAGACTGTACATTCCTTGTGCTTTGAGCCTTTAACTCCGATAGAAGCCGCCTTGTCAGTTATCCAACCGCTTGACTTGTGACCTGTGGCAGTTATCGTTGTCTGTGCCTTGATAACAGCACCGCAAACTGAGCAATGTGAGCCGTCTGTCTTGCCTGCGGTGGTGCAAGTAGCAGGGTAGCCCTTGTCGGTAACTGCGGTGTGACCCTTTGCAGGAAGCTTTTCTGTAACTGTCGCATTGCACTTTGTGCAAGTCTTTATAGCAGTACCCTCTGATGTGCAGGTTGGTTGTTTTGTTACAACAGAATTTCCGTAGCTGTGACCTGTTGCTTTTGTTGTGCTATCCTTGTATGAAGTACCGCAAACTGAACACTTGTGGAGAGTGTATCCGTCAGTAGTGCAAGTAGGTGCAACCACTGTGTCAGCATATTTGTGTGAAGTCTTTGGTATAGTTTCTGTAACTGTCGCATTGCACTTTGTACACGTCTTTATAGCAGTACCCTCTGATGTGCAAGTCGGCTGTTTTGTTACAACAGAATTTCCGTAGCTGTGACCTGTTGCTTTAGTTGTGCTGTCCTTGTATGAAGCACCGCAAACTGAACACTTGTGGAGCGTGTATCCGTCAGCAGTGCAAGTAGGTGCAACAACTGTGTCAGCATATTTGTGTGAAGTCTTTGCTATAGTTTCTGTAACTGTCGCATTGCACTTTGTGCAAGTCTTTGTTTTTGTACCCTCTGATGTGCAAGTCGGTTGTTTTGTTACAACAGAATTTCCGTAGCTGTGACCTGTTGCTTTTGTTGTGCTATCCTTGTATGAAGTACCGCAAACAGAACACTTGTGGAGTGTGTAGCCGTCAGCAGTGCAAGTAGGTGCAACAACTGTGGTTGTGTAGCTGTGGGAAAGCTTTGCAATTGTTTCTGTTACTGTTGCTCCGCACTGTGTACAAGTTTTTGTTTTTGTACCCTCTGATGTGCAGGTCGGCTGTTTTGTGATAACAGCACTGCCGTATGTGTGGCTCGTGCATCCGCAGGTGAGTTTGTATGTCTTTGCTACAGACGGATTGTATGTAGGATAAATTTTTACAGTGAGTGAACCGCCATTTTTGAATGTGATACGTCTGATATCATTAGCATAGTTTTCAAGCTTATTTACACTTACCATACTGCGATCAGAAAATTCAACTGTGTAGTCTGTATCGTCATAAAGCCAGAAATCAATGCTGTCGCCCACACTGAATTGAGTTTTGCTCAATACGCTTGAAAAGGACGTATTCGAAAGGTCTGTGCGCCAATAAACAGTGGTAGAGGTCGGAACTGTGAACTTATTCACATAACCGCAAGACTTACAGGTCTGTGTTACAGTGCCGTCAGTTTTTGATGCGTACTTTGTTTCGTAGTCATGACCTGTTTTGACGTCAACCGTCTTTATATCGTCAAGATTTGAAAGGTTCAGGGAGTTGAAGGTCACGTTATTTTTATCGTAAACATACCAAACTGCTCTGCCGTTTTTGATAACAGGTTGGCAATCTGAAAGGCTTCCATCAAAGGTGTGTATACTGCCGTTTACTGTGCCGTCAGCGTTTAGTTTTACACAGCTTACCTTTGTATCTCTGGCCCACAACAGCAAAAAGCTGTTATTATTTATCTTCACAAGCTGTGGAGCAGAAGCTGAGTCTGTACCCTCTGCATAAGAAGTTATCTTATTGAGCTTGTTTGTGGAAAGGTCCTTTGAAACAGCGGAAACGTAAACGTTTCGTGTTTCTGACGTATTGATATAATCAAGGTCAACTGTACTCTGTGCCACGATATAGCTTGATGATGACACATCAAAGCCGCCTATAGCCGCACCTGTATAGTTATAGTGACCGGAGGTATATTCAGGGTATGTAACAACGTCGATATTGCTGACCTTATCAAAATAGCTTGGGAAGAATTTGCCTGTAGTAAAATCAGAATTATACTTCACCAGAACAGCAGAACGTGGATGAGCGTCACCATGGTCGAGGGCGACTATATGGTTGCCGTCGGTTTTTATAAACTGATTGAAGGAGTGGCTAACATAGCCATAATCAACGTTCATGATGCCGGTATATGAATCAGTGATAGTCATTGAAGGCATATCCACTTCAATGGTAACATTAGACTGATGATTATTGCCGTCGCTTGACTTATACATCTCGTGGCAAGTTCTGACAAGCAGGTGGTCACCGCTGTGGGTCATTCTTGCCGAGCCTGCATCGAATGGAACTGTAGTGTTAGCTCCATACAGACCGCAGGACTTTATTTTGTTCCAATTCTTGTCATACTTTGTGATACGGAAAACCTCGAGGGAGTCGTTTTGTTTCGGATTTTCCTGACCGCTAAGGACATAATAATTATTGCCGGAGTCATAGAAAGCACCAAAGACCGGCAGTTCATTGTCGATAAGCTTAGTGCTGAGCGGTTCAAAATCAGAGCTGTAATATTCCACAAGGAGTTTGCCCTCGATAGCGCCTGACTGGACACGCATATAATTGCCGTTGTCGCACACTGTCAGGTAAGATTTCACTGTGTCAGACCATTGCACATAGTCCTGAGCATTCACATTAGAGCCTGAATACGCAACACATTGCGCCACGGCAAAGGCACTGAACGATCCAGCAGACACAGCAGTAGAAACAGCCATTGCGCCAGACAGGACAATGCTCAACATTCTTTTCTTCATATTCATCAATTTCATCACCTCATACAAAAACTTTTAAACGAGAACACCTTTATATATATAATATCACAACGCAAGGCGTATGTCAATGAAAATAAGTTACAATGAGAATGATTTCAATAAATTCGTCATACACCACAGGTCAACGCAGTAAAAAAGAGCAAAGAGGATACAAAACAGAAAAAAACGCCTTGACAAGGTTTGATGGGTGTGATATAATATTACAGTGGTATTTCGAGGTGTGGCTCAGTTTGGTAGAGCGCTGCGTTCGGGACGCAGAGGCCGTGGGTTCAAGTCCCGTCACCTCGACCAAATAATGTAAAAAGAGAATTGCAGTCGCAGTTCTCTTTTTTTGTATGCTCCACATAGCAAAAGTGCCTTATGACTAGCATTAAGGCACTTTATCGATTCAATCTTTCCCCAACCTCTCCGAAATCTCCAAGACAAGCTTCTGATCCTTCTCAGAAAGCCTCGATACGCTGTCCACGATCTTCTGTGTGAGAGCTGGGTTTTTGCTGCCATCGTCGAAAAACTGCTTCGGAGTGACTTCAAGATACTCGCAAATGGCAAGAAATTCACCAAGGGACGGCATTGTCCGACCCGATGATATGCTTTGGATATACCCTTTACTGTGTCCGAGTGCAAGGCTCATCTTGTATTCGGACACATTTTTTTGCAATCTAAGCTGCGTGATTCTGTTGCTGATATCCTTTTCTGTCATTTTATTACTCCCTTCGTCGATTTGTATCACTATACCTATTATAATATATATAATGTGACGATATTACCGCTTATACTAGTATTATTTCTTGACATATACCGCTATAAAGGGTTATAATGTAAAAGTAAACTAATTTTAAACGGACATACCTTTGTCTGGCAATTATGCTATACTGAAAGCAAGATAAAACGACAAAATACGATGATTTGCCGCACCGATAATTTGACATTTTTGGTTAAAATAAAAAAATATTATTCGAAAACGTTATACTAAGCAGCCAGCTTAACAAATTCAAAATCAAATGTGGTATAATTGTAAGAAAGAGGGGTAATAAAATGGAAAATGAGCGTTTAGACAGAGTACTTGAAATATTTTATCGGCTTTTGCACGGCGAGGTCGTGCCTAATCGGCTTATTGCGGAGGAGTATAGGATATCATCAAAGAGTGTCAGTCGTGACGTTGCAAGGATAAACGATTTTCTTGCGGAACACAGGGAGCTTATGCAAAATGCCGAGGTCACATATTCGCACAAGGACAGGGCTTACATACTTAAAAGCGACGAGTTTCTGAAAAATCAGGAACTTTTTGCCTTGGTAAAAGTGATACTCGGGGCACGTTGTTTCAGCAAAGAAGATATGCTATTCATTGTATCTAAGCTGAGAAAGTTTACCACTGCCAATGACCGAAAGCTTCTTGATGAGGTGATCCTCAGGGAGATATATCATTATCACGAGGTACGCTCTGATTGCAACAGCGTGATAAACAATCTTTGGCGTCTTGTGCAGTGCATTGATGGTAAGAAGGTCATTTCGGTAACATATCTGAAAATGGACAGGAGCGAAGTTGTTAGGAAGCTGAAGCCTGCGGCGATAATGTTCAGCGAATATTATTTTTATCTTATCGCATATGCGGCAGATGATACCCAGTACAAGGCGAGGTATTTCCGCATTGACAGGATAAAAAATATTGTTGAGCACAGGGAAAATTTCCAGCTTGATCGTGAGCACAGCTTTGACGAGGGCGACCTGCGTGAGAAAAATCAGTTTATGTTTCCAGGGGACAACGTGCGGATAACCTTTGAGTTTTCGGGGTTGTCTTTGCAGGCAGTTCTTGACAGGTTGCCCACCGCAAAAATCATTGAGCAGAACGGCACAAAGAGTGTTATAACTGCCGAGGTCAACTACGGCAGGGGGATAATAATGTACCTGCTCTCCCAAGGCTCGTGGGTAAAAGTCCTTGAGCCAAAACCGCTGGTGGAGGATATGCTGGCAGAGATCAAAATTATGAGAAACTATTATTAGGAGGATCTTATTATGTTTTTAAGTATGTTGAATTCCAAGCAGAAGGATATGTTCAGAGAGCTGTGCGTATATCTTATAAACGTCGATAATGACGTTGATGAAAGAGAAGTGACTATGTTGCAGGCATATTGCGATGAAATGGGTATTCCCTTTTCGGAAAAGGTCGCATATAACAATATGGACGATCTTATGAAAGATATCTGTGAAATCAGCTCTGAATCAGAAAAAAGAATGATTGCTTTTGAGTTGATAGGTATCGTATATGCTGATCAACTCATCAAAGATGAAGAATATGATTGTATCAGTACGTTCTCAGAAATATCAGGCATTCCTGCAACAGTAATGAAGCGTTTTGAAAAGTCCGTAAAAGATATCTATACTATCAACAGCGAACTCATTAATATTATAAACAATGTTTAAATGTGATAAATGCGGCTTATGTTGCCGCCACCTACCTAATTCAGATTTGTTTAAGGATATGCGCTTAAAATCAGGAATCTGCAAATATCTTGGTCAAGATAATCTATGTACAATATACTCACAACGACCAATATTTTGTCGAGTAGATGATGCATATGATTTGATTTTCAAAAACAATATTAGAAAAGATGATTATTATAAGCTTAATTACGAAGCTTGTAGGAAATTGAAGGAGGAGTTATAATGCCAATACCATTTATTGTTGCCGGTTTAATAGGAGGAGTAGTCGGAGCTGTAAATATTGCCGCACGATCAGTAAATAATGATGCCGTAGATGAACTTAATGCTGTTAATAGGCAAATTGAACAATTAGCAAAAGAAACACAGGGACAATATCAGGCTGCGGCAAATATTTTAAATGATAAGATAGAAAAACTAAATGATTTGAAAACAACTGTGCAACAAGAGACCATAAAGGATTACAGCGATCTTTTCAACAATATATCTAATCTCACATATGAGAAATTTAAAGCTATATCTTCAAAGCATGGCGGTTATAACTTTTTGGAGATTGAAAAGGCTGCACAAAACTTCCGAAAGGAAGAGACTAGTGGTGTATCAATAGCTAAAAATATCGCAGAATTTTCATTGCTTTCACCTATCGGTGGTGGATTATTTGTCGTTGGCAAAATAATCAAATACAACAAGATATGCAATGAAACAAGTTTAGCTAAGGCACAACTTGAAAAGCAAAAGACAAACTGTGAAAAGGTACAAATAAAAATAGCACTTTTGAATGACACTTCTCAGAAGTGCGATGAAATAAAAGCGATCATATGGAAGCTTAATGGTATGCTTGTAAACCTTACAAGCAGCATAAATCAAATTATAAGAAAATATGGCAACAACTATGACGATTGGGACGAAGATAGCCAAGAATTGCTTATGACGAGCGTTAACGTTGCATATGGTTTGAACCGAATGATAGTAACGCCGATAGTCAAAGAGGACGGAGATATAAACGAAGAACTTGTGAAGGTAGTTAAAGAAGTTCCTAAAATAACAGGTTTGCAGGAAGATGAAGGACAAAGAGAACGGCTAAAGCCTACTGAAATATTCCATAAATACAACGATCTACGATTTTATATTGTTTCACAAACAACAGAAGAGATCGACGGTAAATACGAAACAGTTGATAATTACAGCTTTGGTAATGCATACAAAGAAGTAGCAGAAAGATTAATATGTAGCTGTGAAAAGGCATATGTTTCTGCTTTGGACAAGTATGAGTTCAATTATGATATCAAAGCCGAGATAGCAAAAGAAGTCTACTTAGAGTTATCCCAAAAGCTTACTAACATAGAATTAGTTGCTTTCTGCAAAAAATACAACAATGGTTTATCGTTTAGTATAACTATAGGCAGAGTAAATATCGGCAAAATACCTGAACACGCATTTAAGGAAGTGGCATATAGTGCAGTTTCAAGCGCTTTGAAAAATGTCAATAAGGCTCATAAAGGAGTACTCTTTGATCAAAGTGCAGAAGAAAAATATGAGAAATTTATTGGAATATTTGCTGTTAATAACAAACTCTCAGCGTATATCACATCCAGTGAAACTGATTACAAAAATGGCAAACTTATTACTGTACATAATTATAGTTTTGGCAATGAATATAAGGAACTAGCTGAAAAAATAACGGACAAATGCCAGGAAGTATTTGCGGACACAGCTATTAAATATGGCATTTCTGAAACCACTGCCACAAATTCAGCAGTTACTATACATAACTCACTTACAGAAGTGTTTAGTAACTTAAATGAATTAAAAGAGATGACTGATGATGACATAGCTGAACTTGCAAAAGGTACAGTAAATGACAGTATTCCATATTACATAAAGCACAAAAAGAAAGAATAAAGAAACGTAAAATAATTATTGAGAAGGCGGCGATATATAATGACCAACGAGGAAATTGTTGCTGATAAAATCAAAGAATATGAGGTCTTTAAAAAGGAAGCAGAAGAAAGAGAAAGCAAGTCTCTTGAAACTATTGAGGCAGGTTTACCAAGTGCCACAATGGATACTGTCAATATGCACGCAAAGATAAATAATGAGCATATAAAACTATATAAAAGCCTTGACCCAGATCATATTCAAGGTTCTGACAAACAAAAGCATGGAGGTGCTGCAGAAAGAAAAGAAGTTCATGACAGAAATGTTGAAAAAATAAAAAACGGTAAAGATCCAAATGCAACACTTTCTGAAAGCGGCATAGACCAATCAGCTGATTTTTATGACGGAAAAGTAGGCTACCAATCTAAATTTTGTAGTACGCCAAAAAAGACCTTTGATGCATTAATGCAAAAGGACACCTATGATGGCGTAAAAAAAATCGTACCAAAAGATCAAGGCGATAAAATTCGTGAATTGGCAAAAGATGCTGCAAAAGACTATAAAACAAAGGCAGAACAATGTAAGGCAAATGGCGATATGGACGGCTACCAGGAAAATATGAAACTTTCAAAAAGAGCCGAAAATATTGCCAAAACTACTGTAGAGTCAGATTTGACTTATGAGGATTCCAAAAAACTCATTGCAAATAAAAAGAAGGATCTGATACTGAATACTGCCAAAGATTGTCATAGTGCCGGTATGGATTCTATGAAAGCTGCTGGAAAAATAGCCGTTGTATTCAATGGCGCAAAAAACATTGTTGAGGCGTTGAAGGGTAATGAGGAATGGGAAGAAGCCATTAAGAATACCGTAGTTGATACAGCAAAAGCATCAGCATCGGCTTATGCTATAGGCTTTACTGCCACAGCAGTGTCCACAGGAGCAGGAGCATTGGCTTCTGCTGTATCAAACAACACAGTTGCATCGGCACTTGAATCTTTTAGTAAAGGTGCAGCTCCTGCAATCGCAGTGGTAGGAACTGTTGAGCTTACAAAGTCAATTTATCGTTATGCAAAAGGGGATATTGACGGAGCAGGATTAGTTAAAGAATTAGGAGAAAAAACAGCAGGATTAACAGCTTCTGTAATAGTTGGTAATGTGGTTGGTGCAGCAACCGCTTCAATACCAGTAGTTGGTCCATTTATTGCACCTCTTGCTTCAATGATAGCATATACCATAAGTACCTCAATTTACAATAGTGTAATAGAAACCATAAAGATCTTAAGAAGCACCGAGGAAATCCAGCGCCTGTTTCAGTTCTATAAAGACGCTTACGAAAATTTATGTGAACAAAGAAAACAACTTATGTCCTATTTGGATCAACAAACTCAGTTAAGAAAAAACATAGTTATGTCAGCATTCACTGAAATGGAAACGAGTATATTTAATAATGACCTTTCTAAGTTTAATCAAAATTTGGGCAGAGTATTAGATATTTATGCAGATGGCTTGCTTTTTCAATCAAAATCTGATTTTGATAAAACGATACGAAATAGGATACCGATAAAAATATGACTCTCTCCACTTTGTGAACCCATAAAACAGCACAATATAAATAATTTCAAAATGTTGAGCTGAACATTGCTCAAAACTCAGGTATTCTCATGGCAGCAAACCAGTTAAATGCAGTTATGAGAATCTCAGTTCTATGTTTGCCAGAAATAACTGCATTCTTTATGCCGTATCAGAGAAAAATATCATAAGCATAAAAGACGGCAAAGCCGGCAAATACACAGGCACTAACGCTTTGTTTTATCAAGACAGCGGTATGCGTCCTCAGATATTTCCCGATCTTTCATCGCAAGCAAGGGAGCTGCCCAATATGATAAGACAAGTGTTTAATATAAAAGATGAGTATTTACTGAGATTTATTGCTCAGTTACTCTGTTTTTATATTCTTGATATCAATACGCCAATACTGCTGCTAAGTGGTTCTCACGGCACCTCATAGACGACTACGGCAAGAAAGATCAAGTCCTTAGTTGACCCTGCTGTTGTTGACGTAATTTCTGTGCCCTCCAAAGAAGATGATTTTGCGGCAGCACTTTCAAATAATTATCTTGTTGTATTTGATAATTCTGACAAGATAGACCGCAAAGCAAGCGACCTTCTCGCCATTGCCTGCACAGGAGGTTATACAAGCAAGAGAATGCTGTATAGTGATAATAATCTTGTGTCTATATCTCTAAAGGCAAAAAATGATCATTACTGGTATTGGTGATATCGTGTCAAAGCCTGACCTTGCAGAGCGTTGCAATCCTATATATCTTGACACTATAAGTGACAGAAAAACAGAAGCTATTGTATGGCAAGAATTTAACAATATCAAGCCAAAGCTGTTAGGAAGCATATTCAACACAATAAAAACGGGATCGCTTTATCTTAATGAATTTTCGCACATTGAAAACGCACCAAGAATGGCTGACTTTGTTCAATATGGAGCTGCTTTCACTAAGGCTATGGGGCTTGATCCACAGGCATTCATTACTGAATACTCTAATGGCAATGCAGAGATCGTCCAAGAATGTGACTCATCGGACACTTTGTTTGACCTGTTACTAAGATTTCTTGGAAACAGAAATGGCAGTTGGAGAGGAACGGCAAGAAATTTGCTTTATGACCTTGAGCAATATGCAAAGAGTGCAGGTATTGCTTTTGATCTTCCGCTTTCAGAATCAAGTCTATCAAGAAAACTAAATTCAGAAAGAAATGCCCTCAATAGCTTGGGAATATTGTTTGAAAAGCACAAGGGTAGTAAAAGAGAAATAATTCTCTCAATGGCGGACAGCAGACCTACGCCTATTCCAAAAAGGATAAAGGTTGAGGGCAGCGACTTGCCGTTTGGCAAGCAATTTGAACTTGACACGAAGGAGTTTTGACTATGGAAGTATATACAGTAAAAGAAGCCGCAGCTGTTTTAAAAAGTTGAGTACCATACCGCTCTCAAACTAATAAACAATGGCTCTTTGTCCAGCATAAGAGTTAATAGGACTCACCGTATCTCAGAGAAAGCGTTGCAGGATTTTATTTCTGCGGCGGATAATGGGGAATCGGTAATCTACGAAGTAAAATAACAACCAAAATCGAACTACAACCTGCAATAATGTTGTGGGTTGTAGTTCTCATATTCATATATAGGAGGAAAATATTATGGCTAGTTTGATAACGATAGGAAACGGAGCAAGCAAAAAATACAAGCTTACGTGGGATGTAAACACAACGGACGGCACAAGAAAAAGAAAGTCAAAGACTTTTCCTGCTGGTACTTTGCTGAGTACAGTAAAACAATTTAAGCTAAAAGTTGAGCAGGAGTATGCACTTGGAGAGTTGCAGATCGTTGAAAATACAAGGACAGTAGAACTTCTGAAAAAAGCAAGGGAGAACTATGAAAAACGTAAATCCGAAAATCCAGATTGGACTGATTCAGGACACATTCTGTATCAAGAAGATAGAGGACTTGCTATGCTGCCAAAAGTCATTGGCAGGAGATACAAGAAATTTATGCAGAGTACAGATATTCCATACCGCAATCTGCACGTTTGCAAGTTTACTTGCGAAAAAATGGTGCGTCACCGAAAGACTTACAAAGCCTTTTAGGACATTCAGATTCTTATACTTCGATCCAAATTTACACACATTCCTATAAGGAAGTTCAGCGTAAAAACACAATGCTTTTAGACCAAGAAATCTTTGAAAAAGGCAGTGAGGTTGGATAAGCGTTTTTGTGCTAAAATAAGGGTTATACTTCGTGTGCGACACCAACTTGTCGCTTGAAAGAAAATCAGATATATCAAGGTGGCATATGGTGTGAAGAAGTTGTATGCAGACGATACAGTAATCAATGATTATGAAATTCAAAGTTTCATATTTTCATATATTCAAGTCCCGTCACCTCGACCAGTAAAAAGGGTTATGCTTTGAGGAACCGAAAAGCGTAACTCTTTTTATTTTGGTCGAAACGCAGGCTTGAACCCACTGTTCAACGTCCCGTCACCTCGACCAGTCACTCGCCGTGACGGGCATTGTCCGTCATGGCTTTTTTTATTATCAGAATTTAACGCCGCAGGGGGAGTTTTTGTATTACCTAAACAAGTAGGGTTATGCTTTGAGAAATCGAAAAGCGTAACTCTTTTTTTGTATGTTCCACATAGCAAAAGTGCCTTATGACTAGCATTAAGGCACTTTATCGATTCAATCTTTCCCCAACCTCTCCGAAATCTCCAAGACAAGCTTCTGATCCTTCTCAGAAAGCCTCGATACGCTGTCCACGATCTTCTGTGTGAGAGCAGGATTTTTGCTGCCATCGTCGAAAAACTGCTGATGATAAAGATATAGAGCAGATAAAACGAACCATGCTTGAACGTGTCGAAAGTATCGAGCCTAGAATAAGAGATTATGCAGAAGAATGGCATATCAACATATTCAGACAAAAAGATCTCCGTTGGAGATATAAGAAAAACTCAGCTTATCACTACACATGGTGTTGGCGCTATAGTTGACTTTAAGAACGATACTGTTGTTATCGCTTCTACAGACGATTGGGACTATTCCCCTAATGACGCTGATGAGGTAGAAAATCAAAAAATATTCAATTTTTTAAGGAGCTTCATCAGCTTTTTGGCTTCTTCTTTTGTGATATGAGTTGTTACATCTTTAGATATCTCGCCGTCTTTATCCAACAGCTTTATGCTGCTAAGCGTTTGTAGATATCCGCACCACATTGCATACAGCACTCTGATTTTCACTTGTCCTATTTCTTCTTTCCAAAAAACAGATCAAACAGAATATCCACCACGTCTTTTACAAGAATGAATATCACCGCCGCCACCTGTCCCCCAAGAGAGCGGCGGTATCTACACCACGCTACTTTTCAGTAAGATATTCATTTCTGTCAAACAACTGCTCAATTGAAAGATTTTTAAACCTCGGAATGTTGTATCCAAACGGCGAGTTGAGAGCCTTTACAAAGTCTTTCGTATAGCCGTGATTTTTTAAAAGATCGTCCTCATACTTTATTTTATCTTCTTGCTTTGTGTCATCTTCCCTTTTCGTGATACAGCGCTGCATAACATAATGATAAATGGAGAAGTAAGAATCCACTGTACGAATATCTCCTATGTATTCTTTCAGTTCACGAACTACAGTAAGATGAGCAATACAGTTGCGGTATTTTCTAGTCATGTTGCTGTCTGCATTATTGATATCAACTTCAACGCACTTGCGCAGCCGCTCGTTCTTTTTCAAGAACAAATTCGGCGACTTATCACAAAGTTCACAAAGCGTCTGTGAAAGTATCCTGTAGTCATTTTTCAAGTTCTTTGAAGCCAACTCAGGAATTATCTCCTTATACAGCCCAAAATCACGTTCAAGGCAGTGTATCGCAATAACATACCTTGCATTGACATTTACAAGATTTTTCACCAGCAGATACATGACCGTAAGATAAAGCCCGATAACAGCCTTTGCCCTCTCCTTAGCCACGTTTTCTCTGCCCTTTGCCTGCTGTTTCACATTTTTGAAATCATCAAAGCTGATGTTCTTTATCATTCTCGCAAGCTCACTGCGCTTTACTTCCAAAGAACTGTTCATGTCAGGAAATTCCACACAACTCTTGTAATAACGTTCTATCTGCGTGTCAGGGATACCCCCAAGAACAAACATGACAACTTTCTCATTCTTAGCCACTTCTCTTATCTTCTGAGCGTTCGCATACTTGATAAGGTATACAAACCGAGAGGACTCGATAACATTGTTTGTTATAAAATTTCTCAGACCATGTATGCCCTTGCCTTTTTCTTTAAGTTTTAAAATCTCGCTTATCCTATCGTCCGTGATCTTGTCGTCTATACCGAGTATAGTCAGTGCGTCACGGAACATCGTAAGCTTCGCCGAAGCCGCAGGCTTTCTCATGGAAGCAATGTTCTTTACGATAAAAAGCTCGTTGGTTATCCTCTGGCTGTCATTGAACAGCTTGTAGCCCGCCGTAAGCTCACACTCAACATCAACAGCAGAGCTTTTCATTATCTTCAAAAACTCCTTGATGTTATCAAACTTGCTGATAAGCGTTGTTAGAAGATCGTTTATCTCCTTGCCGTCAAGAAAATATGTAAGCATATATATCATTTTGGAGAAATACAAAAGGTCAGACGCATTCTTCTTTTCACTGTCAAGAATTTTCTCATCAAAATCCATGTCAGTCTTGCCAAGCTCCTTGATAACGTCACCGTTCATATGGTCGGCGATATTTTCAAAATCATTCCTGAATTTGCCCCAAAGCTTTGCCGCTTCATCAGCATATATCCCCTCTTTTTCATCATCGGTCATTGAAAAACGCAGTTTGCGCACAAGAGCTTCGCCTGCGACAACGTCATTTCTGTAGTAGTTGCAGAAAAGCAGAAAATCCATAAGCTTGTACATCTTTGAGCGCACAGAGTCATATTGCTTGTCCTTAAATCTGAAGCCGTATTCGTCCAGCATTTTCTCACGAAGCTTTTTTATAGAAAAACCGAGATTTTTCTGAGATTTAAGCACAATGAAATCGTAATAAAGGCGTATGATATCATCAGCCTCATAGCCTTTCATCATATCAATAAGCAAGCTGATATTGACCTTGTTGCCCTCGATAAAGTCCTTATTTATAGAATCAAATCTCTCATCTACAAGATAGTCAAGAGTTTCTCTGCACTCTCTGTACACTTTTTTGCTATTGTCAATAAAGCTGTAAAGGTCATACTCTGAGTGTTCTGACAAGTCATGAAAAACGCACTGCCTTATCTGCCCCACAATGGCAAGCATATAGTAAACACGCTTTTTGTATGCTTCTAAAACTCTTGTATCCTTTGTCTTTGGCTCTTCAAGGCCGAAATAGCCAAGACGCTTAGTTTTCAGCAGGTCATTGAACTTTCTAAGGCTTTTTCTGATATTCTTTTTCTTATCGTCAGATAAAGTGCTGCCATTAGGGTTAGTGAAAACATCATAAGTATTTTTGGCAGAAAGATACCCCATAAAATCGTCATGACTTTCATCGCCGCCTTCCCCAAGCATATTATTCAGCGCATAAACGATATTTGTTACATACACCGCAAGTATCTTTTCGATATCCAGAATGTTGTAAATAAGTTGGATATGTATATTATCATCAAAAGTTTTGCCGAAAAAGCGCTTTTCAAGCTCCGATTTAAGCCCCAGCATATCCCATCTTACAGGCGAGCTTTCACCGCTTCTGTGAGTAGGGTTTGAAGTATTTATCTCCACTCCGCTCCCAAAGCCATGCTTGCTTGAAAAAGTGATGTTTACCTCGTCTACATCACCAAGCTCGATATTGCTGTTGTCCTTTGAAGAAAGCTGAGTTTTGTTGTAGTTATCATTATCCACCTTATCCACCTCATATTCAAGCACAGCAGAATTGCCCTTGCCGAAAGAGGTTATGTACATTTTATTTTTGCTGACAAGAATAGACTTCATTCCTGCCGCCTTTACGGAGGATTTTTTCTTCTCTGCCGCAGGTGCAATGACCTCTGCAGCAGGCATGGCAGCGATCGCAGGAACAGCGTTATTATTTATCTCAGCCGCTTTGAGCTGTCTGGCTTTTTTCTGAGCCTCACGCAGCTCTCTGGGCTTCATTTTATTCTTTTTTGCCATAAATATCACTCCTTATATTAGTTATCCCTTAGCGCATTGAGCGTTAAGGGATTTTTTTTATTTGTTGGTTTTGATGTTAAACTTTGCCAGCTAGTGCAAATTCGCACCAGTGTAGTAGCAATGCAATTCCTGACTATTGTTTTTCGTTTTAGACTAGTGCAAATTCGCACTAGTGTAGTAGGAGTGAGGAAGAGTACATCGTCAAGCTGTCATTTTAGACTAGTGCAAAATTGCACCAGTGTAGTAGTATGAACATTACTCACGCACCAAGAGAAAGTTTTAGACTAGTGCAAATTCGCACCAGTGTAGTAGCTTATGGACGAGAATATTAAGTACAAAGACGTTTTAGACTAGCGCAAATTCGCACCAGTGTAGTAGAGCAGAAATTCAGCAGTGATTTTGACAGCTGTTTTAGACTAGTGCAAATTTGCACCAGTATAGTAGATCTGGTTCACTTGAAATCGAACTGGTGGAGTTTTAGACTAGTGCAAATTCGCACTAGTGTAGTAGGACCAGCACAAATGGGAACATGAACACGAGTTTTAGACTAGTGCAAATTTGCACCAGTGTAGTAGGTCAAAGTTGACAAAATAATCAATGATATTCTGTGATAAAACACCAAACTTATTTTATCGACGCTTTAATATATATATTATACCATTTTCGGACATAAATGTCAATAGAAAATGGCTGTTTTACATAAAGCATTTTAATCACCTCCCGTCTGTTGTTATTTCATCCCATTCCCCAATCTCCTTGACAGCTGCGATAGCGCAGTCAAGTACAGCTACAATGATAGCCGTAAGGATCGTCTTTCCCATTTTTATCACCTCCTGTCCTTTGTTCTGTATACATTATACCACCTTATCATCGTCAACAAAAGTGTAATTTTCAAAAACTTTTTTGTCTATGTTTTTGCACATTTATCACGTTTTTACGGCATTTTTATTATAGTTTCAGCAAAATAATTTTCTATGATATTGACAAAAAGTACATTTGTGATATAATGGATACAAGAGGTGATAAAAATGCTCATGACCCCAAGCACATTTCTGCCCAAGCGTGAGGGCGGCGTACCATATATCGCAGAGGTGCAATCCATACCCCTCTCACCCTCTGCATATTCCGTCATTATCAAGGACAAGTCCATATTTGAAACAAGCCTTTCCCCTAACGGCAGCGTATCAATGTCCTCATTTCTCACAAGTATATTTGATTCAGCATATATCGCATCATTAAAATACAAAAGTGACGATAACTATAAATATATTGGTATCCCACTTCTGAACGCATTTGTAAAATGGCAGATCGAGGAGATCGATGACGGCCTTGATGATAAAAGCAAGGAGATAATAAAAAGCTATCTTATCTCAAAGCTCTCTGCAAAATACGAAAAGACCAAGACCGAAAATGCAGTGCGAGTAAGGCTCAGCATATGCCGTGACCTTTACGATACACTGAGCAGTGATGACCTTTATTATGAAAACAAGGTGTACAGCTCGACCCTAAGAAGATTTCTGAAAGCCGTGTATGAGGACTATGCCCTGCTGTCAGATTGCGAACGTGAAAGGCTCATTTTCGCCGACAATATCATAAAAATAAATGAAGTCATCAAACAAAACGGCAGCAGATATTACAGCTTCATTTACGCATATTCTAATATGTACAGCCGTGAAAAGCGCCGCATAAGGCTTATCCCCTACCGTATCGTCAGCGACGAATATAAGATGTATAATTATCTTGTCTGCCTGTCCGACGAAAAAAGCGAAGGCAAAGAGTTCAAAGCCGACAGCTATCGCATAAGCAGATTGAGCGGACTAAGCATTGCAGAAAAGCTCAGCCAAAAGGAATACTCCTCCGTCACCGAATACGAACGGCTGAAAGAAGTTCACGTCAAGTCCGTGAAGCACCTACTCAGCGACCCACGTTTTGGCAGTGATGAGAGCGATATCTCCAAAGTGTACCTCACCGAAAAAGGCGTTGAAATGTTCGTCAAAATACTCTATCAGCGCCCCATACTGAAAGGCAATGAAAAGCCCAAGCCCAACGCTGTCAACGAGTTCATCTCCCCGCCTATCCAAGTCAAATACTATTTCAATAAGTTCGGCAAAGACGGTGTTATCCTATCCCCAAGCGACTCGTTTGAAGAAATGAGAACGCTGTATGTTGAGGGGGCTGAGGCGTATAACCGAGAAGTTGAGATGTGAGAATATATGAGTTTATCTTTGTAAAATAAACCGACCCCATTCGCTAGACTTTTTGACCTAGCGAATGGGGTCAGTTCAAATATCAATATCATTAACTAAAAAAATCAAGACATAAACGCAAGCGTAATATGCGGATCACTTTACTTTTCTGCCGTAAACCTTGCCCACTCATATTCCGCTGTAAGCGGAACTGTACCGTCAAAGGCTTTCAGCCAGCTGTCAACGCCAATGCCGTTCCACGCATTCATCATTATTTTACCAGGCGTAACAGGCAGATTTTCCGTTGCCTTGTATGCTTCTTTTCCGTCAACATACCAAGTTATGCTATCCTCTTTCCACTCAAATGCGTAAGTGTGAAAATCCTCAGAAGCGTCAAATCCAAGATCATACATATATTCGTGATTGCCAACGCCATTGGTGTAGTAATTGAACTGCACCTTTGTTGTGTCCTTGCCAAGGACTTCAACATCTATTTCGTCCCAAGGATTATCCTCCGACGGACCTGTGTATGTAAAGAACGATGATACAACGCCGTCATTCTTTATGGCTTTCATCGATACCTCATAAAGTCCATAGCCATAGTTCTCCTTTGAACGATACTCGCCGCCTCTGTACGCTTCGGAATCGCCCATGCTGTCAATGGTAAGCTGCATTTTTCCGTCATTGAAAGTCACGTTATCTTCGCTCCACGAACAGTTGAACGGATCACCATTTGACCAGCCTGCTGAAATGGAAAAATCATTTGACGCACCCTTGCTGAAATCTGCCTCAACCGTGTATGGAGAATTGCTTTCCGTTTCCGCCTTGCTGCTGACATCTTGCGAAGAACTGCTGTCAGATGAAGCACCGCAGCCACCCATAGACATAACTATCATTGTGAGAATCGACATAGCCAAAACTTTTTTCATTTTTCATTACCTCCGAATAAATATCAGAATTTTATCTTCTATAAGTATTATAAATCAACAAATGTGATATTTATATCAGAAAAGTAATGCAAATATCAGATTATTAACATCAACTTAAATTTTCGATCTGCTTGTGCTATGCTTGTTCCAGTTTGCACGGAAAAACTGATCTCTATACTGTTTCGGCGTAAATCCTGTCTGTTTCTTAAAGCAGGCAATAAAATGGCTGTGCGAGCTGAAAGCAAGATAATTGGCTATATCAAGCGGACTATATTCAGAATATCTCAGCATATTTTCAGCCGCTTGTATCCTTTTTGACATAATGAAATCAGAGATCTTTACGCCAACTTCCTCCCTGAAAAGCTTTGAAAGATACTGTGGCGTTATGTTCAGTTCATCTGCTATCTGATTCACGGTCACGCCCTTGTAAATATTATCGAAAATGCAGTCAAAGCACATAAGGATATGCTTTGAGTAAACGTTCTGTGACGCAGCCTTTTTCATTTGCTTTGTATAATAAACGATGACTTCTTTGTGTACAGCCATAACGCTTTCTTCATTGCGGCACTCATCACATTTATTAATGTATATATCGCTTATGGTATACGCAGTTTCCGGGTCAAGTCCACCCTCGATGCAAAACCTGCACAGCATAGCTATGGTTATGACAAGATGATACTTTACGTTTCTAAGGTCGTCTTTGCTGAGCCTGCCCTTTCCGTTTGTATCCAGCGGCGTATACAAACGTTTGACCGTTTCAAGGTCGCCCTCCCGCACCGCAGAATAGAATTCCAGTTCCGTTTCATACGGTGAATGATGATAGTCATTTTCCTTTTGCATAAACTGCCGCTTAGACAATTCTCTGTTTATTTCCATAGCTTTCACCCCCTGCTTTTTAGCTTATTATATCATATTTACAGACACAAGTAAAGCTTCATATTTATAGAAAAAGGACGGCAAATCACCCTGCCGCCCTTTTTTCTGATAATTAGATATTATTTAGCCTCTTTCATTGAAGCCATAGCCTCGTCGATAAGATAATCTATAGCCTTTTCATTTTCCTGAACGACCTGTGACCAGCTCTTTGACTCCTGCGGATTCATTGTTCCTCTTATTGCAGTATCGCAAATAGAGTTAAGGTCGGCAGATACGCCCTGTTCAAAGTCGAACACAGGGTTCTGTGCGGAAAGATCATATATAGTATCTCTCATTTCAAGCATTTCATCAGACCAGCCGTAATCGTCCTTGTACTGATCGAGGGTTATCTGATGTGCAGCCTCGTCAAGCTCAGCATAACGGCAGCATTCAAGGAAAGCTGCCACGCCCTCAGGATTTTGAGCGTTCTTTACAATGCTAAAGCCGTGTACTCTTGAAGGGATATACTGTTTATCGCTGTCAGCCGAGCAAGGAACAGGAACGAACATTACCTCTCCCTTTGATACATCGCCATAGTTTACAGTTGTTGACGGAGCATTCTCAAGTGCCCAAAGTCCGATAGGATAGAAAAGCGTCAGACCTGTTGCCATTCCGCTGCCCTCTGCGTCGCCTCTGAGTTTCCAGTTATTCTCGTGCTTTGGATAAACAACATTGTTCTTCTGCAGCTCATACATCATATTCTGAGCCTTTGCTATCATAGGGTCAGAAATATTATTTACAAGCTTGCCGTCTGTGATACCGATGAGCGGCACACCTGAAGACTGCTGCAAAGCCTTTTCATAATACCAGCCGTCAAGTGCGTATTTATCGCTTTCAGCGTCAGTAAAATCAAGACACATTTCTGTGAAAGTATTCCAGTTCCACTTGCCTTCTTTGAAAAGCTCAGCAGGATCATCATAGCCGTTATCTTCCATTGTCTGCTTGTTGTATACAAAAACATATGCAGGGTCTGTTCTGATAACGCTCACATAATGCTTGTCGCCAAGCATAAACTGATCTGTCGCACCCTTTATGTCTGTCCAAAGAGGCTTTGAAAGATCGATATAATCGTCGATAGGCTCTATCATTGACTTTATAGCACCCTTAGGGAAAACGTCCATATCATCAGCACCAATGAAATCAGGTGAATCATTTGACATTACAAGTGCCGCAAGGTCGTCAAACTTAGTGTCCCAAGTGGTCTGCACCCAGTTTATCTTACCATTATACTTTGTCTTGAACAAAGCAAGGTCAGCGCCTATCTCCTTGTCCTCTGCCTCAGTAGGGTTGATATCCCAATGTGAAAACCACTTTATTTCGTTGCTCTTGAGATCTCTCACATCTTTCATATCATCAGCAAGTCTTTGAACTATCTGCTGCTGATCTTCCTTAAGCTTTTTGTCAACTACCTTGCTTGATGAATCACTTGAACTTCCGCAAGATGCAAATGCTGAAAGCGAGCAAACCGCAAGGGCAAATGTCAAAACTCTTTTTGCATTATTCATAGCCATACCTCCGAATATTACTTTCTTCTCTTTGCAACGATCACTGCTGTGCCTGCAAGAGCGATAACAGCAAGTGCTCCGCCAACAGCCGCACCTGTTTCTGCTGCCTTAGATGTATCGTCAGATGCTTTTGAAGATGTAGCCGCTGCTGCGGAAGTCTTGCCTGCATCTGCCTTAGATGAAGAAACGTCTTTCTTTGACGTATCAGCCTTTGAGTTTGAAGCATCAGACTTTGAATCTGCCTTTGAAGCATCTGTTTTTGAATCTCCGCCCTCGGCAGATGCAACACCGAAATCAAGCGTCATTGAAAGTGTGCCGCCGTTGAAAGCGCCTTCCTTCTCCCAGCCTGCGACCTCAGGACAAGCTTTCTTTGTTACCTCGCCTGTTTCCTCATTGACCTCGTCAGTTGGTCTGATATGTATTCTTATTCCACCCTCTGCGTCCTCGTCCATTGAAGTGATAGAATTAAGCGAATCAAAAACTGTTGTTGTGCCGTCCTCGGCAACGAACTTTGCGTCAGATATCTTAACGTCCACAGGATAAACACCATCAGGAAGATTAGCCACCATAACGCCCATATCTCCAAGAGTTCCCTTGCCTGACATTGTCTTGTCGGTGATAACTTTGCTTATCTTATATTCAACAGTTATCTTGCCGGTATCATCGATGCCTACCCAGTCGCCCTGATTCCAGGTCCAGTCCTGACCCATATAAAAGCCCATTGCTCCGATAGAGTAATATGAGTCATTCATTTTTGAGTCCTCCTCTGACGGGTGAACAACATCGCCTAGCTTTGCTGCCGAAACAGAAACTGACATCATTGTTGCTGCGAGAACCGCTGCTGAAAGACCTGCTACAAATTTTTTGATCTTCATAACCTTTTCCTCCTATTTTTCAATAAAATTTTTCGCTAAAAGCAATTTATTTTGTTGTTTCTGTATATATTATAACCATGTAAACGTTTTGTTTATATCAAAAACGTAACATAAATATCATAAAAGTGTTTAATATCAAATTTATGAAAGATTATAAATATATGAAAACAGACCCACTTGATATTCAAGCAGGTCTGTTTATTCGGAAGTTATTATAAGAAAGTGACTATGAATTATTATGTTTATATTATACGCTTTGTTTTAAAATTATTATATCAATATTCAATTATTTATATCAAATAATTATCGTAAATAGAATTTTATGAGCAAACATCAATTTATGAAACTAAGCATAAAAAAACAAGCTCGGCAAACGTGACCGAGCTTGTCCAAAAATGGAGTTATATTAAGAAATGATCTATTAAAGATACTTTACCAGTTCATCAAGAACGCTGTCAAGATGTCCGTCAATAAAGCCATAGTCAACGCCCTTGTATGACCAAGCCGCTCTTCCGATAGAACATTTCTCAAAGGCACTGCTTATATCCTTGTACCAGTTAAGAGTATTTTCAGCAGATGCAAGATTTATAACACCGTATTCGCCACAATACATAGGAACATTTCTTTCCTCTGCGACCCTTACAGCCTCAGCAAATCTTCCCATAAAATAATCAGGTGTAAATTTCTCTGTCTTGACCTCCTCGTATGTCTGCATATATTCAAGACCAAGACGCTTTATCTCACTTCTGTATTTTGGGACGCTTCCCGGATAATCGATCCTGAAATCTCTCGGCATCTCATCTACCCAATAGGCAGCCTGATGAGTGAAAAGAAATGGGTCATAGCAATGGAAAGTATAAACTATATGCTCGTCATAAGGCTTATCAAGGTCTTTCATTGAATCAATAGAGTTGTTCCAGTAGCTGCCCACAATGATATTTATATCAGCACTGTATTTTCTGATAAGCTTTATGGCATTTTCAACGATAGCATTCCATTTTGCACTGAATTTCGGGTCAGTTACCTCATTGAGAAGTTCAAAAGAGACCCTGTCAGAATATTTGCTGAAACGCTTTGCAAACTCTTCCCAAAGGTCATAGAATTTCTGCTGAAGCTCAGCGTTATCAAAGAACCCACTTTCAGCCTGAGCCTTGTCAAAGAAAAAGCCCATTGTCTTATGGAGATCAAGTATCATATTGATACCGTTATTTCCGCACCAATCTATACATTTCTGAACATAGTCGAAACCGCTCTCTATAAAGCCGTTTTCGTCCTGAAAGATATTATAATCCACAGGCACTCTAACGTGGTCGCAGCCCCAGCCCTTTATACGCTTGATGTCCTCCTCTGTAATAAAATTATCAAGATGTTCCTTACTGTAATCGCATTGTGACAGCCAGCCTCCGATATCGATGCCGTGCATATAGCCATTAAATCTTCTCATATTTTTAACCGTCCTTTCTGATTCTAGTTTTGTTTGCAACTATATCGTATCACTATATGGCCGGAAATTATATCATAATTTTAATATTCGTGTAAAAATCGTAATGCTATTATAACAGACTTGCATAAATGACATAAAGGCTTTATACTTTTTTCCTGCATAAATCCCCCACCTCTGCAAATAATATTACTGCAATTTTGAAAAAACAACGGAGGTCATAAATATGAAAGCAACAGGAATTGTCCGCAGGATCGACGATCTCGGCAGAGTTGTCATACCTAAAGAAATAAGGCGCACCATGCGTATCCGTGAGGGCGACCCGTTACAGACAACGTTGAACTACGAACTGGAATGCTGTATGTGTCTGCTGAGAATTGCGGACAGGCTGTACATAAAATAAATTAAAAGCAAAAACTATAAACAGCTTGACATTTTGATAAGAATGTGTTATTTTAAATCTGTAACTTAAATTACGTTATAGATTTAAAAGGTGAGCATATGAGAGAATACCTAAAAAAAACGTTAAGACAAAACGTTAAAATAAAAGAGAATAATGACCTATACGACCGATTGCCGCTTGCTTTCAAAGGGAGATACGATCTATTTGATGTTGAAATCAACGGAATAGACTGGCTTGCAATTCAACCAAAAGGCGATGTTGGTCTTATTGCGCTCCGAAAGGACAGAGCTAAAGTTCAGAATATTTCAGGACTTAACTGTGCAATATTTCTTAAATCGACCACCCCTTATATCAAGGAAAAACTTGTCGAGGACGGCATCCCATTTGTACTGAAAGGCAAGCAGGTTTATTTGCCGTTTATAGGCTGCCTGCTGTCTAATTCAGGTGAACGTGATATTGCACCTGTTGATATTATTTCGTACTTGACGCAAAAGCTAATACTTATGGCAATCTATGAAAGGTGGAACAAGGTAACAGTATCAGAAGCTGCCACAAAGCTGGGCGTATCCAAAACGTCTGCGAGCAGGTGCTTTGATGAAATAGAATATCTGAATGTCAATATCCTTGATACAAAGGGCAAAGCAAGAGCTGTTACCGTTCCGTCTGATATAAAGCAGCTGTGGGAACAGCTTCAGCACATTCTTAGAAGCCCTGTTATTAGAAGATACGAGTTTCCGAATGATATATATTTAGACAAAAAGGCAGGAATCACTGCTCTGTGCGAGTATTCATTGCTCTCTGATAATGCTTACACTACCTATGCGGTGACAAAAAAAGAGTTATCTGACACAGGGGTAAAAAAGCTGAAGCAAGTTCGAAAAGGAGAAGCTATTGGCTGTGCAGTTCTTGAAGTGGGCTATTTCATTGACTATAACCATAAGCCGATACAAGACCCACTAAGCGCATCCCTGTCATTGACCGATGAAGAATTGCAGGACGAAAGAGTAATGAAATCTATAAACGAGATGTTGGAGGAATATGTGTGGTAAAAGGATTAGATACTTTCAGAAACTATTTTGCCGACTACGAAGAACAATATGTGCTTATAGGCGGTGCAGCCTGTGATATTATATTTGAAAGCAATGACGCAACTTTCAGAGCAACAAGGGATCTGGATATGGTTTTGATAGTCGAGGCTCTTACGCCTGAGTTTGGAGAAAGATTCTGGAAATTTATTCAGAACGGGAGATACCGAAATAAGACAACAAGTGTACAAAAGCCGCAGTTTTACAGATTTGATAAACCTGAAGATGATACCTATCCTAAAATGATAGAACTGTTTTGTAGGAATAATTTTGAACTTCGTAAAATGACAGGGATCACACCAATACACATAGATGATTCTGTTTCAAGTCTGTCAGCAATTCTGCTTGATGATGAGTATTATAAAGCTTTGCTGGAAGGAAAAGTTGTAAGAAACGGCCTGTCTGTTCTTCGCCCTGAATATCTTATTCTGTTCAAGGCAAAGGCATATCTTGACTTGAAACAAATGAAAGAGAAAGGCGAAGCTGTTGATTCGAGCGATATAAAGAAGCACAAAAAGGACATTTTACGAATAACAGCTGAGCTAATGCTTGAAAGCGTATCTGAATTACCCGCAAAAGTTAAATTAGATATTGATACTTTTATTGACTTGTTGGGGCAAGACCCATTTGACAGCAATTCCTTGAAAAGCTATGGACTTAAAAATGATGATGTAGTAGAGGTATTACATAGGATCTTTGGATGATAAGCAGTGTTCTTAATTATTATGAAGTACAGCGGTTGTGTTTTTATGCTACAGCAAAAAAATTCAACTCCGTTTTGAAATTGGTGCGTTTTTATTATATTTTCTGCTTGCGTTTTTGAGATTGACGGATAGGTTGTGCATAAAGTAAAACGGAAACCGGACGGATAGTGCAGACACGCATTTTTTACCGTTTGTGAGCGAAGCTGGCTCTGCGAAAAAATCTCTGTAAATTAATCAACTGTGATAAAAACATTAGTTGGGAGTGGCATAAAATTTGCCACTCTAATTTTTTACAGTATACAATGGGTACTGTAATTTGTCAAGGTTCTTTTTGAAAATCAGCCTGATGGAGTGGAGCACAGCGCAATGGAATCAGGCTGATTTTCAGCGGCTCGCTCAGCCAAGCCTGTCGGGATACATGATTTCAAGCTCACCAAGAACTCTGCACCAGTTTCTCAGTGGCATAGTCCATTTTTTCGCTATTTTATGAGTTGCAAGATACAGAGCCTTCAACAGCGCCGTATCGCTCGGAAATACGCTTCTCTGTTTGTTCAGACGGCGGTATCCGCTGTTACGGCTCCTTTCATACCCGAAAGACCATCGGCACATATCACGAGGACGTCCTTTACGCCACGATTTTTTAGCTCGTTCAGAACGCCAAGCCAGTACTTTGCACTCTCGTTTTCACCGATATGTATGGACAATACCTGCTTATGTCCTGTAAGACTGACAGCAAGAACAACATACGCTGCAAGCTTTTTATCTGTCCGTTTTCTCGTACAGATAGATGTACAGCATCAATAAATACAATGGGATAAACCTCATCAAGCGGACGTTTCTGCCAGTCCTCTATCTGCGGAAGGAGACGGTCTGTGATATCGGATACCATACCATCGCTGACCCCAAATCCGTAAATATCTTCGATGGTATCGCTTATCTGGCGTGTTGTCATGCCCTTTGCGTACAGCGAAATGATCTTCTGTTCAATGCCGGAGATGTCCTTTTGACGCTTTTTTACCACCTTTGGCTCAAATGTTCCGTCTCGATCCTGTGGTACTTCGATCTCTGTTTCGCCCAAATTTCCACGTATCTTCTTGGTTTTCCTACCATTACGGTAATTGGAGTTGTCCGAGCGTTCATATGAACTGTACCCTAAGTGTTCATCCAGCTCTGCCTCAAGCATTTCCTGTATAGTGCCGCCAAGAAGATCCTTCAGAGCATCTTCTATATCCCTTGCTGACCGGATATCATACTCCTTGAGCAGCATTCCGATGATGTTCTTTTTTCCTTCACTCATTGGTTCTCTTTTTCTTCTTCCCATAAAAAATCAGCCTCCTGTGTTATTTCTATTTTACCACAGTTGACTGACTTTTTACAGACTTTTTTTTCAGAGGGTCGAAAAGCAGCGACATTGCTGCCGCTGCTTTCCACCGTTTTATCTCGCAGCTTGCATAGGGTCGCTCCTCAGCGTTGCCCTATTTGGCTGCAAATATAGTATTGATTTTATTTTGGGTGTTATACGCATTTACACAGTTGTTTTTTCAGAACCGAAATAGGACCTAATGGATACGTCACTATATTGAAAATGTCTTTTAGTATACTATTTATTAATTTTACGAGTCATAATTTTTCTGCCCAAAACATCATACGTACATACTCACATACAGCATCGTCGTATTTTTTAGTTTCAATAAGATCTACGATATAAACGATTTTACTATAGATTTCATTGTAAATCTCATCTTTTCTATCTAATTTGTTGATCTTTTCTATAATTGCAGGTGCTGTTTCATAGTAAATTTTTATTAACCCATTTCCGAAAACAGACTGTTTCATATAATGATCTCTTAAAGATCTTAATGTTGTTAGCTCGTAGCAATCATCAGGTAAGCCTTTATGTTCGCAGCAAGCTGTTGTTAAAAAACATCCTCCGGTGCTTGATATGTTTCCCTCTTCCCAATGGCTACACGAGTCATCTGCATAGTAATAAGATTTATACCAACTGCAATAGCCTTTCTTATATTCCCCCTCATAAGTATAATACTTACAGGAACCGCATTTATTCATTTCTACATAATCCATAATTATCATTTCCCTATCTGAATTTTAATTTTCCGAAAATATCCCTTTTGAATCTGATCAAAAATTTTTTTGCATCTTCAAACCCAAGTTTATATGCTGAATCAAAAGAATCATAAGCCATTGAAATCTCATTTATATTTAAACAAAAGATACCGTGTTTATAACATAATAAGCCTTCTAAATAAAATGTGATTTCAGCAATCTGAGGATAAGCGTCAGTCATTTTAGAAAGCTTTGATAAAAGACCATCTAATTTATCCGTATGGTTTTCATTTATATATAGATCACTTAATGAATCAATAATTGAATAATATAATTGATTTTTATCTTCAGAATCACTATTACATTCACCAATAATATATAAATAATCAGTACACAATTCAAGACCTTCAATATTTTTCGCTTTATCAAAAAAAAGAAACATTGCTTTTAAAATAAAAAATGAACTTTCATAATTATTATTGGTTTTTAAATATTTTTTTGCTACTGATATACCTTTTGGGACATTTGTCCACGATTCATTTATAGAACCATAATATAAATTTAAAAATGCATATTTTGCACAACAATCCATATTATCCGACATTCCGAGCTCATAATAATAGCTTGCTAATTTATAATTTGGCTCAATATTTTTTTCATCTGAAAATAAATCACCAAGTATTTTATAATTTTTTGAACGTTCAAGATAAAATACAGCTTTATTAATATCCTTCGGAAAGTCTGGTGTACCTGCAATATATAACTGACCAATAAGCGTATCTGATAATGGACATCCGCCTAATGCCTCACTTTTCTTTAGATACTCCGGAATTTTTTCATCTCTATTCGGCAAGTTTTCATTTTTCAGATATAAAAAAGCTGCGGCTGAGTATCCGGTTGGATCATGCGTTTCTTCAGAAAATGCACAATAATAATCTTCTGCTTTTTTTAGATCAACAGTTGTTCCAAGTCCTTCTTCATATATATTCCCCAAAATAAATCCCGATCCTGCACCTTCATATTCGTAAGCTATTTCAAGGAGCTGTCTTGCTTTCTCATAGTTTTGAGGTGCACCATTTTTTCCGTGACGAAAAAATACTCCTAATATCCATACAGCGTTCGGGTTGTGCTGATAATATGCTTCACGAACATATTCATAAGGCATTTGAGACAATTCTTGTTTTGTGCAATTCCTTAAGTCCATATATTACCGACCTCCTTTATATTTTTCAACCCGTATCAATCAAAATTTATTTCTTTCGGCATTTGATTTTAAATCATCAATAGTACAGCCATTACATTGCTCAATAGTTATTTCGTAAAAATTGTAATATGAATATTCATTCTCAGAAAATTCAAGTGCATCACCTTTATAAATTTCCTCTGACGTTAATTTACCATTAGACAAGGAATACTTTGTAAGAAAGGTTATTATTCCACTGGGTGTATTTGCATTAACATCACAACCATGAGAATAATAATTTACAAGGCAATTGAGCGTTTTTGAATAATACAGATCATCCCAGCCAGTATCACTATCACCTGTAGATACTACCGATCCATCATCAGGGTCATATTCATATACATGAAACCTTGAGGCTGCTGCTATATCATATATGTAAATCAATTCATCTGTACCATCTCTATTTATGTCAAATAAAGCGTAAGCGGGTTCTACGGAAGATTGTTGATTTAATTCCGATAATTTGTCAAGATATGCACTGTATATATCTTTAACATCAGTGTTCTTACCATCGTCGGGATTTTTATTTTTTTCTATGTTATCGGTGTCCTTTTTATCAGAACTGTCTTTAGGAATACTATCGATCATATCTTTAAGCGGAGGCCTAATGCTTTTATCTTCGGTATATTTAAAAGCATAATAAGATTCAGTCAATGCCTTTTTACGTTCTTCCTGAGTCATTTTTAGATAATCCAGCTTTTTTATAGTTTTAACTGACGCTTTTAAAGGAGTTTTATCTGCAAAATAATTGTTATATGCATTAATGACTTCACTTGATGTAGTTTCATCATTTCCTACTTTAAATGAAGAATACTTTTTATTTTCACCGTCATAATTAAAGTATATCTTCTCGGTACACCTTACTTTTTTATCGTTCTCTCCTAAAACAACTTCATTTAAGGTATATGCGCCTGCATCTTCAGGAAGATCTGTACCTGTGTATGCATAAAATTGTCCGTCTGCCAATATTATTTTTCCGTTTGAATCTTTATATGGAGTAAAGGTAAACGCATCATGTCCATAATCACTTCTGTTACTACTCCATACGGTATAGAGATCTTCTCCCGTTGCAATAATTCCATTATCTTTTTCATAAACAGTGAAGCATTTTTGCTCCTCCTGTCCGATCATAAGTCCATATCCGCCAATAATAAGTTCAGGTTCCCCATCTCCGGTTAGATCCTGGAACCACATTTCATCCTTTTCAGCATAATTATGACCAATATAACCTTTATACATTTCATATGAATCAAGCCAACCGGTACCGCTGTCCATAGGTTCATGTTCTTCCGACCAGCTTAATATTTCTTCAACGAATTCCGGCGTTTGTTGAGATGTGTTTTCATTTACTTCAACAAGCTTATTTTGACCTCCTATTGCAATTTTGGGAGTAGCAACTTCTGGCTTGATCTCATTATCGGTTAGATACATATCAGCCCATTCTATATCACTTTCACCCCAGATATCTGTTGCAAAATCAAGGGCTTCGTCTATGCTGTCTCCGCACATTAAGCTATAAACAAATGCGTCCTGAATATAGTAATTGTAATATGTATATACTGTTTCTGTATTTGCAATTACACTTAATGCTCCTGCGTCTTTGAATGCATTCACAAGCTTATCGTTTATGTATGCTTTACAGGAACCTAAAAATACTATTGATCCTTCAAGCTCGTTATTTTTATAGTGAGATGTAAAATAGGACGGCATAATACAGTAATAAGTATTTCCGGAGCTATCGTCATCATATGTCACTTGAATAATATTACCGTTAATTATATCATCAAAATATTCTCCGATATTTTGTTCAGTCACAACTTCCTTTGTACATATAATAGGAGTATCATTATAAAGTGTACCATGCTCTTCAATATCAATAAAATCATATCCAGCCAATTCCTCTGCAAAATCTGCAACAGTACAATCTGTGTCGATATCTGTTAAAAGCTTTTCGCTTGTCCACACATCTGAACGCTGATTTAACAATTCAAGCATATCATCGTATCCAAGACCATACATTACTTTTGCTTTCATATCAGTTTTGCTGTATGAATATTTTTCCGAATCAAAGGCTACTTTATTATCGATTGCTTTGATTTGACCGTTTTGATCTATATCGGCATAGTTTTTTGCTATTCCATTAACACTCTCGTCAAAAGGTTCCAGCATTACTCCGCCCAAAGAGCCATCGTTATAGACATATTCATAAATCATAGTATCTTCACTGTAGTCAATGTCGCTGATCATTGATTCCTCGACCATACAGTTTAATGCATTTTCGATTTTTTCTTTTTTGTCGTTCTCTGATCCATTCTTATAATCAGGATCGGATATTATATCTCTCAAAGTAGAGTTTACCTTTTCATAGCTTTCATAAGCGGTTTGTACTTGTTGAACAGTAGGTTTATTTGAGGATAGATATTTATATGCAAAAAAAGCTCCTATTCCCAGAACTGCAACAGAAAAAACACAAGCAGCTATTTTCCCAACACGATTTTTCTTCCGGGAAGAATTTATTTTAGACCTATTTTCCATGCAATTGGGGCATAATTTTCCTGGGTTAGAGCTGTGAATGGTAAATCCGGTGCCGCATTTGCTGCATTTCCTCATAACAATGGGATCGTAGTTGGGATCGTAGGGTATATTAATTTTAAATTTATATCCGCATATATTACAGCTTCTCGCATCTTCATTTAGCAGCTTCCCACATTTAGGGCATCTTTTATTCATTGTATGTCACTTCCTATGAATTACTTTGAAATTGTGGCTTTGTTGAGTATTTTTCCTTTTTTCCGTATATACTTCTATCGTTTTTGTCTTATAATCAATTTTTATAATATATTGCTCATCATTTTTTAATGTCAGAAGCGATCTCGTTCCGTCTTCGGGTTTGTCAAATGCCGTATAAACGAATTTTGCGCTTCCTTTCGGAATTTGACATGATAAAAAGGAATCTTCCGGCGGATAACAGTATGCTATAAAGGTACCATTTTTATTAAAAAAATAACCATTCATAATACATAAACTATCTCACTCCTGTATTAATCATCTATAATCAACGCCTTAATATGTATTAAATTACTTCAACTTCCTTTTCTGCTACAACATCATCACCATAAATATAAGAAATCGTTAACTTGCCTGTAGACTTTATTTCAAACTGTTCATCACCAAATGTTATAATATCTTCGTTACTTGAAACAAATTCACAGTCTTTCCACGCTATATCTATCGGGATTTTTTTTAAAACTTCACCATTTGATTTTTTTATAAATAGATTTCCTGAACATGGAGCTGCATAGAAAAGGCTTACGGTCGCATGACCGTTTTCTTTATCATAAAAGTCAATACCATTTTTAGAAAATGGATCTACATAAGCTTTATCGCAATCCGTTTCTGCGATAAGGTCATAAACCGTTGCGTCCGAATCAAAAGATATATCGATATCATAAATATTAACACTAAAACTGAGGGTAGGTGCAGGTATTGTAGACGACTCATACGAAGAGATAGTTTCGGGAACATCCCAAATTACCTCCTCGTCAAAGTCTATCTCAGCGTAAGCCGATATTTCATCAACATTAGTTTCTATATTTTCAATTGATATTTCTTGTTTATTTTCTGACAATTCATTTTTATCTATAGTTGACATCGGAGTAAAAATCGAATTTGTTTTATACAAACTGCTGTCGATAGTATCATCGTAATAATTATATGTATCAGTAACATTTTCAGCATAATTTGGGGAGGATTCATCTGAATAAATACCAATCAAAGCAAGTATTAAAAAAAATGATATTATGAGAATCGTAGCTATCAATGCTCTTGTCGCTTCCTTGTCTTCGTTGTGAGTTTTTGGTTGAGGGTTTGTTTTAGGTGTGGAGTGAGGTTTTGATTGAGGGTTTGTTTTAGGTGTGGAGTTGCAAGATAAACATTTTCCATTAACCAATAATGCTCCGCATATTGGACAGGTAGGAGGGAAAATAAAAGTATAATCGTTTTTCCTATTTATTTCATCTTTTGATGCTTTTTCTTTATTTTGCTTCCTGCGAAATTCCTCCCATCCGTCGTCAATTTTCAAATCTCCCGGATTTGGCTTTGATTTATTTCTTATTTCCATGTCAAGCTTACACCAAGGACAACTGCTTAGTCCTATAAAGTATTCATGCTTTGGATTGTCGGTACATTTGCACAATCTCTGACTTAAAGAATCAAGTGCGTAAAACCATTCGTCTGCTCTCGGTCTGGCGCTCTTGCTTTGTTGACCTTCAATAAATGCTCTTTCAAATAGCTTTTGAATATCTCTCGGAAGAATACCTATATTAGGTGAATAGCGCGTTTTTGCTATTTTCCCATTAATATTACTTTTTGTAAAATAAGGACAATATCCATTTTGTATGTTCTTTACAGGTTGGAAATTACTCATAGATTCTTTGGTGGTAACAACGCATGAAAAAGGATGAACGCCGTTCATTAAAAGCCTGAAAATAATAACTGCAAGAGCAAAATTGTCTGTGCTTTCGTTAAACATATTCCGTGCATTATTTTCATCAAAAGTTTTACCCTGAAGCTCAGGAGGAATAAACTCCGGAGTAACTACAGTACATGGAAAAATTTCTCCTGATTTACTTTTGATATGATATGAATCCGTATCTACAAGCATAACTCGACCAGTGTTCACATCTAACATGAAATTATTTGGGTTCAGATCTCCGATTATATGTCCGCTGTCGTGAACATTATTCACGGCGGCAGCAATATTTTCTGCCACTTTTACATATTGTGACCACAAATATTTTTTTCTGTTATCATAAACGTAAAAATCTATCAAGCTGCTTAACCCTGACACTTTTTGCATTACATATCCGCAAAAATTGTTATCCTGATACAGAATGGCGTGAGGCCATGCACATTCAGACAAGTCATTTGAATCTGTTTCAAGCATAGCCAGAAGTTTATTTTTCCTGTTTTCGGTACGATTCTTTTCATGATAGATCTTTGCAACCAAATCGGGCATACCTTCTATATTATAAATGCTGCCCTCGCCGCCGGAAGTAATGCTTTCTTCAAATAATACATATTTTTGTCCGCTATTCAAATCGTAATAAATTCTTCTATCATTATTAGAAGCCACTGCTGGAACCCCCCGTTATATTACTATAGTGCTCATCAACAGCTTCTGAATTAATATAAGTAAAATGAGTCGATGTTTCCACCTCTTGGAGAGCTTGTTTCATTCTTGGTAAAGCATCTTTTATAGCTTTATCTTTAGCTTTATCATTTTCAGAATTTGACGCCATACTATCGCTTTGTGTAGAATCATCTGCATGATCAGAAGTATCATCATCCGCAATAGCGCTTCCCTGCGTATGTTTGCCGTTGTAAGCGCTATCCTTACTTATACTGGAAGATTCCATACTCTTTTTCGATGTATCCTGAACGTTACCTTTGTTTAAAAAAACAATACAGATAGAACAAATAATAATAAGCACTAATATCACTATCAGCTGTATCAAAACGATTTTCCTTAGTTGGCGGTTGATTCTATACGAATTTTGTAATCTTTTCTTTAACTTTCTGGATTCATCATTAATTACTATGCTTTCACCAGTAGGAGTTACTTTGATTATATTTGTAGGCTTTTTTATATCAATAGGAGTAGGTCTGCGGCCTTCACGGAGTTTGCGTTTCATGTTTTCGTTTAACTTATCCCAATCAGGTTCCTTGTAATATTCCTCGTCTTTTAAATCTGCTAAAATATCAGTGTTTATCAATCCTACGATAGTTTTATCATCTGTTACATTAGGCAAGCCGTTTCCCGAAACAAATTTAGATATGCTTTTTTGCAGATTTTCAAAATCAGTTTTGTTATTTGCCCTAAGAATATTTCTGTCCATAAATCGGCGGATAAATGGAATATTTATTTTTTGAGCTTCATTTGCAAGCAGAGGATGACACACAATATCAAATATGCCGTCTGTCATAAGCGTTAATGCACAGACCTCGTCGGGATATTTTCCAAAGGACCAATTGTCGGGACCGCCCAAGAGCGGATATGTTTCATTGAATGCTTCTCCCTTTTTTACTTCTGTTGCACAATCATAATTACCGCTCGGCGTTAAAACGATAATACCGCCGTCACCGCATTGACCGTAATATAAGTTTTTACCATTATAAATCGCAGCAGTGAGGGTTGTATTATATTCCGAAAAATCTATTTTCATGTCTTCGGCAGTATTCATTACGTTGTTATATGCTTCTTGATATGCCTGTGATATAAGATCAATGTAAAACTTATCGCTTTTTTTGGTTTTAATATGCAAATTTATGTAAGCCAAGAATGAATTCACAGCCACTTTTGCACCTATATCCGATTTACTTGCACTGCCTAAACCGTCGGCAATTACAGCTATTGTATATCCGTTGTCAAGCTTTAGCACATCAGAATAATCCTGACATACACCGTCAGGATTTTCTAAATGTGCTGTTCCTATTGCCGAAATTTTAAAATATCCAATCATTCTTACAAACTTACTCCTTTATCAGCAGAGTGTATCTTCCGATCTATTTCATATCTTTAAAAATTTCCGCAGGCTCAATCAAGCGGAACCTTAAACATTGTATCAGGTGCAGGAATATTTAACGAACCGGATTCCTCAGTACTGTTTCTCAAAGCATCCAGACTGGATGAAACAAATTTAAACAGCCCAGTGAAATCACAATTTTTTAATCCGTATATATTATTTGGATCAAATATTTGTTTCATAATATCGGCTCTAAAACCGTCCACGCCAACACAGTATGCAATCGCCTTTCCGTTATTCTCCATCCACTTTAATCTCTCAGCTGACTCACGGTAATCATCATTTGGACCACCATCAGTTACGCAAAAGATCCAAGGTCTGAAATAAGGTGTTCCTGCGTAGTTGTATTTATTTTTTTGCATCGTGACCATATCCATTGCAGTTTCCAGGGCTTTGCCCATAGCAGTATTTCCATATGCTTTTAGTTCAGGTAATTCCATTTCTTCTACCGGAGCAAAATCCTGAATTACCTTGACATCACTGTCGAACGTAACAACAGCCACATCAATACAAGCCTTTGCATGGGTATCAAGACTTGATAGGGTCTGCTGCTTGAATACTCTGAGTCCCTCGTTAAGCTGTTTTATTGCTTCATTGCTGTTCATTGAACTTGACGTATCCAATAGAAAAACACAGGCAACGTGTTTTTCCGTAACGTATTTTACCGGTTCGTCATTGAAATCTCTTTGGTTTAATTTTGGCATAATAAGTCCTCCTAAATTTGTTATATATAATTAGAATATTTACTGGTTTGATTTTATAATCATACCTACATCATTAACTGAGAGAGGCACATCAATTACCAAATCAGTAATAATACATCCGTACATTTGAAATACTATCCCACCATATTCTGTATTGTCATCGTTTATAGTAGCGTTGTTTTTTAGATAAGATATGGCTTTTGCAGAAAGATTGAAAGAAACTGTCTCAGGCTTAAAGTCAAATAAACAGAAAAAACCGTCTGATTGTATAAATGTTCTTGTATTTTCAATAATGTCATTACTGATCTCATTTGGAAAAGTATATGATTCATTATTAATGCTGACTGCATCTGCTGCCGTAGGTACACCGGTTATGTAATTCCCGTCAAGCTTATAAAGAGCATTCCAATCTACAGCATCTTTGGGTGCAAATACATAATAATCAGTATTAAGATATTTTAAAGTAACAGTTATTGAACAACCTGTTTCTTCGAAATCAGAAAAGTATTTGTTATCGATATACTCTACTTCGTTTCCGTCAGTATCATAAAAATTTGCAGCTGACCAGTCGTCATAATTATCGATTCCAATGAATTCAATCGATTCATAGGTTTTATTATTTGAGTCTGTTTTTTCAGACTCTATTTCAACGTTTGTATTAGAATCTGTTATTGATTTGGCTGATTTGCTTTTAATAGCATTATCAGTAACACCAGATCCAATCTCTGTTTTTGATAAATCGTCATCCGTGACAATATTTTCTTGTTTATTATGTATTTTAATAATAACTGTTATCAAAACTATAGCAGTTAATACAGTTATAATAGAGGATAGTGATATTATAATATTTTTTTCACTTGTTTAGACTTTATTGCAGAACTGTTTTCGGTTGGGGTATTTAAATACGCTTTCTGGCAAGATGATTCCGCAGATACTTTGTATCCGCAAAATTTGCAAAAAGTTGAGTTATCATCTATTTTATTGCCGCATTCTTTACAAATCATAGTTATAACCTCTTAAAAACATACGTTCTATCTGTATTTATTTTCCTCAAAATCAATTTGTTGGAGGAAAGTTTTTCAATTACATACCTTTTAGAATGTCCAAGTAACTTACTTACTCTATAATCATCATCATATATTTCAAGAGTATCACCATCGATTGAGTAGTAGCCTTCCTCGGAATAAGCACCGGAAATGAGTAACCTTCCATTGGTAAATTCCCAAGTCACTTGATCTTCTTTATCTACCAATTCGGTACCATCAGAATAAAGCAACCATTTTCCTTGAATCTTACTCTCGTTGCTCTCAAATATCCCGAATAAAATAAAAGCAATTATAACAATAAACAACATTAATATAATAGCAATAAGTATATTACGTTTTTTATTAGTTTTCATTATTGCTGCAAATCCTCCATCTTGAGGGTTGAAGTTATTTAAAACACATCCGCAATGTAGACAGAATTCCGCATTAGGTGCAACGGCATTACCGCATTTAGGACAATAACTCACCTGAGGGGCAGGAGCAGGCTGCGGCTGAGGGCGTGGCTGTGGTTGAGGGCGTGGCTGCTTTCCCGTAGGTTCTCCGCAAACGGGACAAATAACTGTGTTGTCTGATAATTTCTTTCCGCATTTTTTGCAAAACATAGCTGGTCACTTCCTAAAAATTATTTTGCATGGTTGAATACATTCTTTGAGAAATAATCTGATTTATCATCTCTTCAATGTTTTCACATTTTGTTTTTTCCATAATGTAAAATGGAATTTCTTCTACGTTTCCCGATGTCTTTTCTATGACAAGCATTGTTGTAAAAGAATCTATAATAAACAATGCTGCCAGTAATAACAATATAATTCCCCATGCAGGAGATCCACCTAAGCATATAATGGCAGCAATTAAAGCAACAAGTCCGTAAATAAAGGATTTTGGATTCAATGAGAAATTTGAATTGACTGATGAAATTTGATTAATAGGAATACTTTTTCGTTTAGTGCCAAATGGTATGAATAAAATCGCATTCGGAAGTTTGGTTTTAATAAAATTCTGTTCCATTCTAATCTCACCTTTCATATAGAATAATAAGAGTGAGATCATAAATGTTATTACTTTCGGGTTTTGCCCGGTTAGTTGACCTGCTTGGCAATTGCTGCATAGAGTCTGCCCATAAGGCAAAGCAGCACCGCATTTACGGCAATAACTCACCTGAGTGGCAGGATCCGGATGAATGGGTGGCTGTGGTGGAGTGTAAGGCGGCATCATTCCCGTAGGTTTTGGTGGAGTGTAAGGCGGCGGCATCATTCCCGTAGGTTTTGGTTGAGGGAAAGGCGTCGGCTGCATTCCCGTAGGTTCTCCGCAAACGGGACAAATAACTGTGTTGTCTGATAATTTCTTTCCGCATTTTTTGCAAAACATAATAAAGCTCCTTCACTTGAATAAATCTAAGTGTCTATACCTATCTTATAATATACCACTATAAGAAAAAGAGCCCCGCAATCCCCGATAAATCAAGGCTTTGCGGAGCTTTCCGACCACAATTCTGACCAGAAATAAAAAAGAAAAGCTAAACATAAGCATACAGTTTTTCAAGCTGTTTACGCTTCATATCCATGTTGGAATGCACATATCTTTCAAGAGTAATTTTCACGCTTGCATGACCCAGCAGCTCACTGACCGTCTTTACATCAATCCCAAGCCGAATGCACTCCGTAGCAAAGGTATGCCGCAGAACATGAAAATTCTTATACGTTACACCAATGTGTTTCAGAAAAGTTTTGTACCTGTACTGATAAGTCCTCGGTTCGGTATAATTCAAAGAGCAAGTCAGGAAGTAGCAGTCAGGATTGACATTTCGTTTGATTTTAGCAATCTGCGACAGCATAAAAGTCGGAATAGGAATATCACGGATAGACTTTGCACTCTTAGGCTCATCGATTATTACAATAGTTTTAGGACTAATTCCGTTCGGATTTTTAATCCGCTGGAGCGTTTTCCATACATGAATTACCTGATTTACAAGGTCAATATCCTGCCATTTCAAAGCGCATATCTCGCCTATTCTCAGACCCGTATAAAGACACAGCAGAACGCCAAGTATTTGACAGTCATCACACAAAGCATTTTGACGGATTTTTGCCATTTCAACGCTTGTAAAAACCTCAATTTCCTTATGTTCCGATTTTGGCAGCGATACATTTTTAGCAGGGTCATCTAGCTTGTATTCAGTTTCTCCGTATGCGAATACAGATTTCATCATGATCAGAATTGCCTGCACGCTCCTTGATGAAAGCCCTTTTCCGTCATCTCCGCCGCATTCCAACAGTTCGGACACATAGCGATTGATTATAAATGAAGTCACTCTGCCAACACGCATATCTCCGAACGGCGCAGCGATGTAATTCTGATACATAGTGCGATAACTGACATAGGTTGATGATTTAATGCTATTTTTGCGACTTGCAAGCCATACCGAGAACAGTTCTGATACCGTTATCGGATCGTTTTTCGGCAACAAATCAACTTTAGCAAGCTGTAGTTTCTGCGAACATTCCACATAGCTGTAAGCGTAAACAGACGAATACTTTGCTCTACCGTTTTCCATGTAACTTGAAATATACCTGCCCTCCCAGCGACCGTCCTTGCGTTTGAATATGTTTTTTCCTCGTCTTGACATGGCGAAACCTCCTTAAAATATGTACTTTAAGTATACACCCGTTTTGACGAGATTTTTGACCAGAAATAGAAGAAAAAAGAGTTAAAAACAGCCTAAAATCCTTGATATTTTGCAATTAAATATACAGATTGTGAGATTTCGTTCGTTGAATTTGTACAAAACATACAGTAAATTTTGTCAGTTTTAGTCAATCCGTGGATTGATTTTTTTTTCTTATAGTGGTATATTATAAGATAATTTCGGCGTATACTGCACATTTTGTCGTATGTTAACTCTGTTTTAGGGAGAAGTCAAGTCCATTTTAAAGGTTTATTGCTTATGCTTTAAGTTGGTTACTGAATTTTGTAGCATTGTGTGATATACTTGTAGTTCAAAACAAAGCGCTCTCCGAGAATAAAAATATTGGAGTGCCAAAAAGTTTTTTATCAGCCCTTGACAAACGAGTGTTCTAATGCTATAATATCAAATAGAAACAACAGCATTTAACATAAAATTACAATTTAATAAATAAGTGCCTTTTACTTACATAAACATATCGGCAAATACTTTTAGAGCTTAATGCTCGTACATATTTAAGGCACGATTTTGATAGCAACGGGATAATTATATCCTTTTGCACTAATCGTGAACTTGAAATATGTGCGAGCTTTTTTGTTGTCTAAATAAATTCAATGTGGTATGTAACGAATTGGCAACGCGGTCAGAATTACATAAATTGCGATACCCTCCGTGTCACATAGACATACCTTTAATATAACATACTAATAATATTAATATAGCAGAAGAAAGAATGTATAGTAGAGATAAGTATTGGTAGGTGCGTAACGAAATGGAGGCGGAATATCAAATTGCGCATCTGCGATTTTCATTTTTCTGCTATGGAAAGGAATTTTTATGAAGTTGAAAAAATTAATGATAATTGATGGTAATCCTTTTGCGGACACAGAGTTCGGTCAGCTTGAGTGTGTTGAAGTTAACGGAAAGCTGTACTTCCCCGCATCGGAGTGTGCAAAGGTTCTCGGATATCACAATCCGAGAAAAGCTATCATAGACCATTGCGACGAGCCAATAAAGCTTACTGTTCCGCATCCGCAAAGTCCGTTAAAAACTATCGTGAAGAATTATATCAGCGAGGGAGATCTGTATTCGCTGATTTTCAATTCAAGGTTACCGATCGGCAGACAGTTTCGTGCTTGGATATGCGACGAGGTGCTCCCGACGATAAGGAAGTACGGATTTTATGTTACGCCGAAGGTTCTTGCGGAGTGCGACGGCAATCCCGAAAAGCTTAAGCGTAAGCTAATGGAAATACAATGTTATCAGTTCTGGAACTACTGTCTGGACCATCCTGATAAGGCGGCAGATTTGATATCGAAATTTTATGAAAAGGCTATGAAAGAAGATGATATTATAGACGCTGAATTCTGTGATGAGGTAAGTAACGAAACCAGTCGCTTGATTGAATGCTCTGCGGTGAGTAACGAACTGCGCACGGCAAGAAACGCCGAAATCTCGCCCGTGTGAGCCTGCCGATTCTCGGCGGTATCCTTGCCCCACCTATGTTGGTTAAAGCCCATACACGCCGAATGTGTGCGACGTCCGAGGCGGTTAACGGTGATTTCTGATGAGAGAATGAAAGTCCGGTAAAAATTGCTCCTGTCAGTATTGCACGATCACCGATATGCAGAGGTTAAAGCAAATCGAAATATTGTAAAGCAAGTTAAAGCATCGGGGTCGTAAGCCCCCGATGCAGTCACAGCGGACAGCAAAGCTGACCGCAAAAGTGCCGAAAATACGCAGTTTCAGCAAAATTGTTGTGCATAATTTTTATGGGGTCATAAATTCGAGGTTTGAAGAATTCAGGGGTCGTAAGTACTGAAAATCACGTAAAATCGGTGTGATTTCAGGAGTCGTAACAGAAAATCAAAGGACATTGCCGCATTTTTCAAAATTGAATAACTTAAATCCCAAAGTCAAAAATGAATCAAAAGGAGTGTTGCCTATTGGAAATTAACGTCAGTGAAAATAAGCGGATCGTAGAGATCTGGCTGACAAATCAGGAGCAGGAGGACGATAGTATCAGCGAATTCGTGCAGAATACTGCAGACAAGTACAGCGATAAAAAATACAAGGTTGCCGTATTTATGTCGGGGGACAACGACTTGTTTGACTGCACGGAGGGATTGATAGAGCACAACCTCTGCCTATGATTTGTGGTGCGCAATCAGGCGCACCGTACATAACTGACGTAAAAAAACATAAATTGCGGCAAAGTCATAAAATCTTCACTCGGATATTTATTGCCTTTGCCTATTGCAATTCTGAAAGATATATGATACAATATTGATATAAATTAAAACGAATATTTCTGACAACATTGTAAGTATTTGCAAAGGTAAAACCGAACCGAAAAAATAATCAACATTGAAAGGGTGAAACAATGAGCATAAAGTACAGCATAGCAGGCTATTGCCGAATTTCTGTCGACGAGGAAATGGACAGAGACAACACCTCGATAGAAAACCAAAAAGCTATCATAGCCGACTTTGTGAAACGCAAGTTTCCAGACAGCACGCTTGATTTCTATGAGGACCGTGACCGATCGGGATATACGTTTGAACAGCGTGAGGGCTATCAGGAGCTGCGAAAGAAAATGCTTCGATTAGAGTACGATATTCTGATCATCAAGGACTTCTCCAGATTTTCCCGACGAAACAGCAAGGGACTGGTGGAATTGGAAGATCTGCGTGACGCAGGAATGAGGATTATCTCGATTGGCGATAACATTGATTATCCTACCTATGACGACTGGACGGCAATTCAGTTCCGCTTTCTTATCAATGAAATGCCTGTTACCGATACGTCCAAAAAGGTCAAATCGGTCATCAAACGCCGTCAGGAGGAGGGCAAGTGGATATGCGCTGTGCCCTACGGCTACGTTATGATAAACAACAAGACCATGCAGTTCGAGGTTGACGAACCTGCGGCGGAGGTTGTCCGAGATATTTTTGACAGGTACAACAGCGGCTGGGGATACAAAAAAATTGCCAACTATCTTACGGACAAGCATATTCCCACGCCTAGAATGTGCGAAAAAATGCGCAGGGAGGCTAAAGGCGAGGAGTGCAAGCGTGAGGTAAAGCAGACGTGGAGTATCATCACCGTCAGCGAGATATTGCAGAACGATTTTTATATCGGCACGCTCCGTCAGGGCAAGTACAGGCGTAAGAAGATAAACGGCGGGGAGGTCAAGCAGGACGAAACAGACCACATAGTATTTGAAAATAATCACACTCCTATCGTCGATTACAAGGTGTTCGCTCTGGCTCAGGAGCAGCTGAAGAAGCGTACGACCTCTCACTATCGGGGAGTGAAAAAGTACGACAATGTGTACTCGGGCTATCTTTTCTGCGGAGACTGCGGCTCACCCATGTTCGCAATGAGCCGTAACGATCTTGCTCCTGCCTACACCTGCGGAACCTACCACAAGCGAGGAACAAAAGGCTGTACCTCGCACCATACCAGAGTTGATATGCTGGACGGTCTGCTGAAAAGCTATATCAAAAAGGTGCGTGACAACTCCGCAGAGATGATCGACCGTTTGCAGGAGTCCATTGCTAAAGAACAGCTTGAAACGAAAAGCAGTCAGTCCACCGTTGACGTGATAAAGGGGCAGATAGAGGACGCAAAGGCGGAAATGAAAATGCTCACCCGACAGCAGGCGAGGGATGTTATGAAACACCCCGACCGTGCGGAGATAATCGAGGAGACCTACACCGAGATAATAGACGAGCTTACTCTGCGTATCGAGGGACTGAAAAATCAGATGCAGCTTGCAGTCGACAAGCACAACACCGTTGTCAGAGTGAACCGCACCGCCAGAACCGTGCTGGAGATTTTCGATGACATCATTAACAAGCCCGCTCTTGACAAGAACGACCTGAATTTTATAATTGACAAGATAGTGGTCTTTGAAAACAGAATTGAAATTCATCTCAAAGCGGATATCGACTGTTTGCTGAAATACGGCACGCTTACAGAGCAGCAGCTTGTGACAGTCGGAGCAGATGGATCAGCCGAAAATTTTAATCAAGGCACTAAGATCGGAAAGTCAGCCGGACAGCTTGCAGCTGCTGTAACGGACAGCAGAGGCAGGAATCTTAGTGTCAACGTTATCAGTAACGGCGACCCCCTCGAGATCTACACCAACCCCGACGGCGAAGTGATATTCAAAAAGTATTCTGCCATAAACGAAATGTCCGAGGGCGCAGCTCAGGCAGCGGAAGTCATCTCAAAGCTTGGGGGAGCGCCTGCCGTGGTGTTCGATAAGGACCACGTCGTGGCAGTGTCAGGCGTGCCGAAGAAAGAGTATTCCCAGCGCCGCCTGTCCCCTGCTTTGGAGGAGCTTTTGGAAAACCGCAAAACCTTTGACTATACCGATACCACAGCCGAGCCGCTTAGAGCTGTCGAGGGTATCAATACCCACGCCCTCACCGTCGCCCCTATCCTCACAAACGGCGATATAACAGGCGCAGTGGCGTTCATGGCTACCGACGATACCGAGCTTTGTACCGATAAACAATCCATGCTCGCCAAAGCCGCCGCAATGTTTCTTGGCAAACAGATCGAAGAATAATATAAAGGACTGCCGCCTGACCGCAGCAGTCCTTTTTTCTGTACTATTACATCTTTCATTGCCCCATGTCCTCCGCAGCAACGTAATAATAAACCCTCCGACCCATACAAATGGATCGGAGGGCAAACTGCAAACCACGCTGCGATGGAGCTGATAGTCGGACTCGAACCGACGACCTGCTCATTACGAATGAGCTGCTCTACCAACTGAGCCATATCAGCATATCAGACTTGAATATTATACACCAAAACCACACATTTGTCAACATCAATTCAAGCATTTTTTTAAAGTTTTGCAAAACTCCTGTAAAATAGTCATATCATATGTACCTTTTGAATATAATGTATGAAATAAATACGTTTTCTTTCCGTATCGTTATTTTGCACAATAAAAAAACGCTGAAATATGATTAAACGTTTTATAAATATCTTCGCAAACACCGAATATTCCAACTTTTCCGATCAAATGACTATCATATTTTAATATCAGGATAATATTTTAACAATATCATATGTCACAGCACACTTTTCAACAATTATTATCCGAAAACGTTTAATGAACGGGCTGTTTGATACTTTTTGTAATTTCACATAACATAATCGAATACAAAAGAAATGTTTATATACATTTTTCACATACCACACAGCTGGTTTCATATACTCCCTCAGAAAACGCAGTTCATTTTCGCAGCTTTTTGATTAGCCTGTCAGTTCCTTTGTAACAAATCGATTACAATTGTCCAAATAGCATTGTTAATATGCACAAAAGTAAAGTTGAAAAATTGGCTAAACCTCCATAATTTATTACAGAGGGCATAAAAATGCGAAAAAAGACTTGAAATTATGCCGAGAATATTGTATATTTTTATTAACGGAAACGTTTGAAATAAGTTTTCACGGAAAACATCAAGCGTAAACGTTTAAAATCTACGGAAAGGCGGAAATATCATTGGTTTCCTTAAAAGACATTTCCGTTCGCTGCGGAGTATCCGTCGCAACCGTAAGCAAAGCCCTCAACGGCCATAAGGACGTAAGCGAGGCAACAAGAGAAAGACTTATGAAAGCCGCCAAAGAAATGGGCTACTTCCCAAATTCTCAGGCAAGAGCTTTAAAGACCAACAGGACCTATAATCTCGGGGTCATGTATCTCGACGAAGCAGGAAGCGGTCTTACCCATGAGTTTTTCGCAAAGGTGCTTGACAGCTTTAAGACTACGGCTGAAGCAGCAGGATATGATATAACCTTTATAAATAGAGATGTGGGCAAGCAGAAAATGTCTACATACGAACATTGCAAATACCGCAATGTTGACGGTGTTATCATTGCCTGTACGGATTTTACGTCGCAGGACGTGTACGAGGTGATAAACGGAGATATACCAGTGGTCACGATCGACCACATCTTCGATTGCAGAACAGCGATCATGTCCAATAATGAAAAAGGTATGGAAGAGCTTATCAACTATGTGACGAAGATGGGGCATAGGAAGATCGCTTTTATCCAGGGCAACAGATCGGCAGTAGCCGAAAGACGTCTGGCAGGCTTCTATAAAGCTTGTATGACAAGAGGAATTTCAGTTGATCCCGATTGGATACTTAACGGTGATTATCACAACCCTGATCTGACTTATAAGCTGACAAAAGAACTTCTTAGCAGAGAGAACAAACCGACCTGCGTTTTCATGCCCGATGATTATTCAGCAATGGGAGCTTTTAATGCAGTCAAGGAAATGGGTCTTTCAGTACCGGAGGATATCTCGATAGTGGGCTACGACGGAATAGCTTATTCACAGCTTCTCTCTCCAAAGCTTACGACTTATCTTCAGGACACAGACCTTATCGGTGTAACAGCCGCAAAACAGCTGGTATCACTGATAGAAAACCCACAGACCACCTTTAAAGAGGTGATAACAGTCGACGGAAAGCTGCTGGAAGGCGGCTCGGTAAGCGACATCAATTAATTCAAGGCATTAATTTTCCGCAGAAATGCTGCGGAGCAAATCAAATAAACTAATGCGATTTTAAGGAGGAAAATTATTATGGCAAATCTTAAGAAAGTACTTGCAGGTTCATTGAGCCTCTGTCTGGCAGCTTCAATGTTCACAGCTTGCGGCAGCTCAGATTCATCTTCAACACCTGATGCTAAGGGCGGCAGCACATCAAAGGCTGGCAACAACACAGGCATCAACAACAGCTCTGACAGAGTAAACACAGCTGAGCTTCACGGTGTGGATTCATCAGAGGATTCAAAGAAGACTCTTACAATTTACTGCTGGAACACAGAGTTCAAGTCAAGACTTGATAAGTACTATCCACAGGGCACATCAAACGAGCTTACATACAACGAGCTTGCTGATGGTTCTAAGGAGATCGCAACAATCAACGGCGTTAAGCTGAACTGGGTACAGGTTGAAAACGAAGGTAACGCTTACCAGACAAAGCTGGACGAAGCTCTTAAGGGTCAGCAGGACAGCACAGAGAAGGTAGATATGTTCCTTATGGAAGCTGACTACGCTCTGAAGTATGCTAACGGCGACGTTGCACTTTCTATTCAGGACCTCGGCATCACAGACGACGATATGTCACAGATGTATCAGTACACAAAGGACGTTGCAACAGATACAAAAACAGGCGAGCTGAAGGGTGTATCATGGCAGGCAACTCCAGGTCTGTTCCTCTACAACACAAAGATCGCTGAGGACGTTCTCGGCACAAGCGATCCAGAGAAGGTTCAGGAAGCTGTTAAGGATTGGGATACATTCACAGCAACAGCTCAGAAGATGGCTGACAAGGGCTACAAGATGGTATCCGGTTTCGATGATACATACAGATGCTTCTCAAACAATATGTCAAGCCCATGGGTAACAGACAACAAGATCACAGTTGACCCACAGATCAAGGCTTGGGCTGACCAGACTAAGGAATACACAGACAAGGGCTACAACAACAAGACTTCCCTTTGGGACGATGCTTGGGCTGCTGGCCAGAAGATCGACGGTGGCGTATTTGGCTACTTCTTCTCAACATGGGGCATTCCTTTCACACTTCTTCCAAACACAGTTGACGAAGAAATCAAGGCTGATGGTTCAAACGCTAAGGAAGGCAACGGCGGTTATGGTCTCTGGAAGGCTTGCTCAGGCCCACAGGCTTACTACTGGGGCGGTACATGGATCTGCGGCGCTATCGACTCCGATAACCAGGATATCGTTGCTGATATCATGAAGGTTATGACTTGCAACAAGGACGTAGCTAAGGCTATTACTGAGGGCGAGCAGGACTACACAAACAACAAGGCTGCTATCAAGGAGCTTATCGACGGCGGTTATACAAACGCATTCCTCGGCGGACAGGATCACCTTGCACTTCTTACAGAGGCTGCTGACAAGATCTCCCTCGAGAACAAGCTTTCTGCTTATGACCAGGGCTGCAACGAGAAATTCCAGGGTGCTATGAAGGACTACTTCCTCGGCACAGTTGATTCATATGAGGCTGCTCTTGAGAACTTCAAGAAGAACATCACAGACCTCTATGGTAACCTTACTTGCGATTTCTAATCGTATAAAAAAACAGTATCTAATTAAATATAGGGGGTGGAGGATATCCCCCCCTATTATTTATTAATCTCACGAAAGGAATAGGTATACTTATATGAAGAGAAAAAGCATAAGCTATGCCAAGTGGGGATATATTTTCCTTATCCCATTCTTTGTAGTTTACATCATCTTCTCACTATATCCTCTGTTCCAGACTTTCTATTACAGCTTTACGGACTATGTTAAGGATCAGGGCTCTATCGGCGGTGGTTGGACAAGACAGGCTGTCGAAGTAACACCGACATTCTGCGGTTTCAATAACTATTCAACTATATTCACATCAGGAAGTGACCTTCTCCAGTCTTTCTGGAATACGATCATCATGTGGATCGTAGGATTTATCCCACAGATCGTTATCTCTCTTATCCTTGCAGTATGGTTCACTGACCTTCGTCTTAAGATAAAGGCTCAGGGATTCTTCAAGGCTGTTATCTATCTTCCAAACGTAATCATGGCATCTGCTTTTGCATTTCTGTTCTACAGCTTGTTCAGCAGAGGCGGTGCTATCTATGATCTTATCAAGGTACCACTCCTTGAAAGTGTTTGGGGATCAAGAGGTGTAGTTGGACTCATCAACTTCATACTTTGGTATGGTAATACAACAATTCTTCTTATGGCTGCTATCATGGGTGTTGATACATCACTCTATGAGTCAGCACAGATCGACGGTGCAACTTCCAGCCAGACATTCTGGAAGATCACAATTCCGCTCATCAAGCCTATCATGTCATATGTTCTTGTAACATCACTCATCGGTGGACTTCAGATGTACGACGTACCTGCCCTCCTCACAAAGGATATGGGTAGCCCTAACGGAAAGCTTAAGACCGTCGTAATGATAATCCAGGCAAATAAGCAGGGCGACATCGGTAAGGCGTCTGCACTCTGCGTAATAATCTTCATCGTTTCCGCTGTTATCGGACTTGCACTTATGTTTGCGTCTGCTGACCATGACGGAAAGAAGAAAAAGAAGAAAAGGGGGTAAGCTGAAATGCCAAGAAGTACTGAAATAGTTGGTGAAAAGACAAATAGTACTGGTCTTATCATACATAGGATAATAGCTTATGTTGTCCTTGTTCTTTTGGTCGTTGTTTCACTTTTCCCATTCTATCTTTTGATAATCAATGCGACACGAGGCAGATCACAGGCAGGTATCAGATGGTATCCTGACCACTTCCTCGCAACAAACTTCAAGAACCTGTTCAGTGGTTCAACAGCCGTAGCATACGGAAGCGTATGGCGTTCACTGGCTAACTCACTGTTCATATCAGCTTGTGCTTCATTGCTCAGCGTATACTTCTCAGCACTGACAGCATATGCAACACACGTTTACCAGTTCAAGCTGAGAAAGTTCGCAGATATGTTCATTCTCATCGTAATGATGGTTCCAACACAGGCTTCAGCTATCGGTTTCTACCAGTTCATGAACAAACTCGGCTGGACAGATACTTATATTCCGCTGATTGTTCCTGCTGTCGCAGCACCGGCTACATACTACTTCATGAAGCAGTATATGGCGTCTGCACTTCCGCTTGAGATCGTAGAAGCCGCCCGTATCGACGGCTGCGGAGAGTTCAAGACCTTCAACAAGATCGTTACTCCTATCCTCAAGCCTGCATTCGCAGTTCAGATCATCTTTACATTCGTAACAAACTGGAACAACTACTTTATGCCAAGACTTATTCTTACATCAAAGAGTAAGTACACTATCCCTCTGGTACTCAACGCAATGCGTTATGCAGGACCACAGGAGAAGGACGTGGGAATGTTCAGCTTGTACATCGTACTTGCTATCCTCCCTGTAGTAATTGTTTACCTTTGTCTTTCAAAGTTCATCATTCGTGGTGTTGCTTTGGGAAGCGTAAAGGGTTAATACGAAGCTTCAAACAGCGTACAGTTTTTCTGTACGCTGTTTTTTTTGCTCTATTCATTCCTTACTTCTCTTTCCTATTCACATAAAAGCTTCGTTTGCATACCTTTGCTATTGACCGTTATCTCCATTCTGCTTACTCTTTTTCCATTTACGCCATATCCATTACAAATTATTTTATCCGTGATATCCTCACCGCAATACCCCTCATATGTGATATGCTCCACCAAATACTCCCTCTCTGCAAACTCTATCCTATCTTTAAGCCCGGCATCCACATTATTGAGCCACTGCTTATCAAGACCATAATACTTCTCCCTGGTGATACCATGTGGTATAGTTTTACCGCTTGAAAAGCTATATCCATACTCCCCGTCCACGTTTTTCATATATATCTTTGACAGCATCGTTCTCGTATCAAGCTGTTTGCCGTATTCAATAATACGCTGAGTACCAATATTCACCGAAAGGATACTCAGCGACACATTGACCTGCCTGTCCCCTCTGATATATGCACGCCTGCCATAAGCCTTGACCGCATATACGCCGATAACCTCCCACAGTGTAGACTTCTCTTTGATGTTCACATAGTTCACAGTGTCAGTTCCACTCTCGTAGGTTATCTCGCTTGAGGGACTGTAGCTCTTCATAATATCCGTCAAACTCACCTTAGACCATACCCCAGGTTCAGGCTCGTTCTGCCCCAGCATAAGTGTTATCCCACGGCTTATAAGTTCAAGAACAGTTTTTCCGCCTCTCACCCTTGTTCTGATGTAATCCGCAGGGCCATAGTGCATACGCCTGCTGCCTATATAAAGTGCCACACGCCTGATATTGTTAAGATTTATGCTGTTATTCAGAACGACAGAAGCTCTAAGTTCACTGTATGGCGTATAGCGGTCTTTCACAAGCCTTGCTGAAACAATGTTTCTATAGTCCAAATTGCCACTGCCAATAATTTCGAACCTGATGTATATCTTCGCCATTATTCCGCCCCCCTGAGCTTTATCATAAGGCTTCCGATCATCCTGTCAGGCTGAAAATCAATTTCTATCTCTGAGAGTATGTATCCGCTGTATAAGACCCCGTCTGCCGTGAAATTGATCGTCTTTCCTCCGTTCTCGCTTAGAGCAGCCCAAGCGTAAGCCTTGTCCGACGGAGCGATCCTGCCGCTGAACTGAAATATCTCCGCCGCATTGCCTGAGATATTTCGCAAAATACCATTCACAGCCTTTGTTTCCTCCTGAATGTAACCTCCGCTTCGCTTAACTCCGTCCATGTAAAATGACCGTGTGCCGATGTCAAGCTTTATCTTTCCCTTTTTACTCACTTATATCCTCCTCACTGCAAATGCCGATACTAAGCTCTGCCTGCCTTTCGAGCCTGTGAAGGGGCAATGTCTGAACTGCGCTTCCAAGCTTTGCGCTCTTTACATTCAGAACGTCGCTTTTTGCAAGCTCCGCCATAACGCTTTCACACTTTTCCTGAAGCTCCTCCATGTCATCGTATTTTCCTGCCTTGCCCATGAGCCGCAGGTCTATATGACATATATACTCAGTGTAAAGCTTTTTGCCGCCCTGCCCAATGACTTCATCGACCACATCATAGCCTTTAAGTCCATAGAAGCCAATTGCTTCTCCACTGTGCAATAGACTGTCAGCCGAAGTGTATTCACCCATTGCAGTAAAGCCTGCTCCGTCAAGTATCTTTTTTATCTCTGCCGCCATTTCTGTCCAGACTGTCATGACTCGTCCCCCTTCCTAATATGCGATAACGGCATTGAATACAAAGCCGTCCTTTGAGAAAAATCTTTCCGCCCTTGAAACTGCGCTGTCACGAAGCTCTCTTGCCGCCTTTATCCTGTTCTCCTCGTCAAAAGCCTCCACCGCCTTGCCCTGTGCCGTAAACATGACCTTGTATTCAGCGGCTTTCAGACAAATAAATCTGTAAAAGACCTCCGCTGCCGCCGCAAATTCGCATATAGCCGTCCCGCCCTCAGCGACCATTCGCTCCTGGTCAACAGCCTTTTCCATTTCGTCAGCACACACCGTTATAAGCCCTGCATACACCTCAGCCGACGTGCTGTCAAGTCCGCTTAGCTCCATGAAATTGCTTTTTACATTGTCTTTGCTTATTGCCATTTTCCTGCTCCTTTCAAAAAAATATACCCGCCCACCGTCCCTTTTTCATTATCCTCTCAGCTTACTTTGTAGTTTTCAGCGTCTTTACAGCACCGCTCGTAAGTACAGAGAAACCTGCAAGCACCGAGCAAACGATCTCGTTGCTCTGATTAGTAAGAAGCTTATCGTAGTCCACGATAACATCTCCCCCAAGCACCATTTCAACAGCACTGCTCTGGTCGATGCCCACCGCAATACCGCCTGTGAGCTGAGGACACTTTACAAGCGTTACACCATATGGCGTCTGAACTGTGCCGCCTGCCATATAGTCGCCAATGCAGTATTTCATCTCGTCCATAGCAAGGATCTTAGCCATAACATCAGGAGTACAGATCATGGTCGTCATGTTGAACTCGCCCATGGAAGCCCAAAAAGCCGCCAGATCAGCGTAAGTAAGCTCGCTGCCAATAAGAGTCTGAGCTGTAATACCTCTTGTTATCTCAGTCATGGCAAGACTGTTTACATCTCTGCTTATAGTCGCTCCAAGGTTTCTCAGCACCACGCCGAAAGCCTCAAGCTTCTGCTTCCTTACAGACTCAAAAGAACAGTTAAGACGTCTTGCAAACTTTGTGAGAGTCTTACTGGAGGTGCTAAGTCTGACAGTTGTGATAGGCACATTTCCACCCTCTGACACAACGTCAGTTGAACCTGACTTTGTAACGTTCAGACCTCTGAAATCCACTCCGTCAGTGTATGAAACAGCCGCCGCTACCTTGCCCATGATAGAAGCCTCGTCCATGCCCTGCTTGACAGTACGTCTTATGTACTCAGGGAAAAGCACTGCCGACTCAGTGGAAATGAAAAATTTCTCCACCCTGTCAGAATTTGCGCCCTTTACCTTGATGTCAAAACGCTTGAGCTGTCTTTCAAAGGCGTCAAGACCTTTAAGCTCGGTGTTCTCATAGTTTGCGTCAGGATCAAGCTCAGCCAGCGCCTGTGTGAATGTCTTGCCTGTGATAGAATAAAGTCCCTTTTCAAGTTTGATATTGTTGTACATATTATTTTCTCCTTTTCGATAATTAAATTTGTCCGATTTTTTGTACTGATTTTCGTATCATCGAAAACCATTTGTCTTTTCGGGTGAACACTGTTCGCCCCTACAGTGATGATATCACATTCTGGCATTTAAGCCCCTATCTCCACATTGTCATCGCCCCCTTTCACATCTGTCCCTTACATCTTGTAATCCCCCGTGATAAAGCTCTCCCTTTCGGCTTTGTAGACCTCCTCATTCTCAGCCGCCTGCTTTTCAAGCCTGCCACGGAAGTCAATAAGCTCCGTAACTGTCATAAGCTCCGCAAGTTCTTTCACACGCTTTGCACTCATAAAAGGCTTGCAGAAATAGCTGAGCCTTAAAACGTCCTTTTCAAAAGCTTCCCTCGCAAGGGCAAGCTCATAACTCTTGTCTGTGCCTTCATGCTTCTCCCTTAAGGCAAAACGCTTCGTTACCCCTGCGTTCACCTGTGCAGGCACTGCCACGAACGACCACTCGTAAGCGTCAAGCGGCTCGTCAAGAATGTGATAACACAGCTTACCGCCGTATTCACCGCCCTTTTCATGGTCACAGCCGCCCTTGTACATATCCGCTCCGCATACAGAGCAAAGCTTCTTTCCCATGGTGCAGCTAACGGATACCTCTTTCTTTATGCCGCCCTGGATCTCGCTTATAAGGTCGCCGTTAGAAGAAGTACGCACCATATAAGCCTTTGCCATAAGCCTGCGGTAGACCTCTCCGTCTGTCGTAGTTTTCTCAGGCAGAGTTTCCACCCAAGTGTCGAATATTCTGGCAGTCTGCTTTGAGCTTTTAGGGTCATGGTCGAAAATACCCGTTCTGCCCTTAAAAAGCTCCGCAAGCTTCTCCAAAGCGCCTGATGAAAACTTTTCACCATCTCTGTCAATGTCATTGTCACAAAGCGCCACCCTGAAAACAAAGACCTTGTCCTCCGTGAGCGGCTCTCTCGCATAGCCGTTTATCTTTTCAAGCTCCTCGCCTGAAACTTTTTCGCTCATTGCATTTCCTCCTTTTTTCTCTCATTCTCTACCCTTTCGTTTTCAAGCTCCGCCGCCCTAGCCTGCGCATTGTAAAGCCTTGACTTCGCCAACGCTTCCTCGTCCTGAAGATTTATGTTGTCCCACTCTATCTCCACCCCACAAGCATATCCGTTAAGCCTTAAAAACGCCTCGCATATCTCTCTGAGTATAGGTTCAAGCAGTCTGCGGTAATATTCAAGCTCGCTTGTGAGGATATCCGATTGCTGTGCAGACATTCGCTCAGTGGTTGACCAGTTCAGCCCAAGCAAAAACGGTGGTATTGAAAGCTTCGCCACAAGCTGTTCCATAAGCTGTCTGACAGGTATCTCCGTGTCTATCATCTGATTGTCAGCGCCTATGACCTTTATATCCACATCACCCACAGCCACAAAATCCTGCACAGAGCCGTTTCGTGAGGCCCTCATGCCTCTGCTCCATTCCTGAGCTATCTGCTCTGCACGTTCCTTGGCTCTCGCCCTGTCGCTCTCACCCTCAGGGTGATAAGTCACCGCATAGCGCACATTTCCTACCCTGTCGAAGTTCTGCCCCATGCACTCGTAAATTCGCATAAGTATCTCGCTCAGCGCAGGCAATCCACGGAGTATGGACACACCGTCAGGGTGCTTAGGACTAGGATTGAGCGCCGTGTAAAGCAGTTTTTCAGGACTTCTTACCGGTATCTCCTCACCGCTTCCCGTGTAAAAAATACGTTTTTCAAAAGCGTTCCTGCCCTCACGCACTCTGTACAAAGTCGGGTCGCCAACATATATCCCCTTTACCTTGCCTGTTCTGTAATCTGCATATAACCTGCCTATCGCCTTGCCATATGTAAGCAGTGAATCCAGATACATATCCGCAAAAGTGTAAATGGACTTTCCCGACACCCCCACGGAAACCTCTCTGCAAAACCTGTCAAGCTCCACCTGCGCCCTCTCGTCACAAGCCGTGACCTTAAAGCCCCCTGTGAGCCTTATTATCTTGCCGAAGCAAGCGTCAATAACAGGAACGTTCGCCCTCAGTGCGTCATAAAGCTCCTGCTGAAAAGCCCCCTCAGGCGCAAGCCTGTAATGAAACCCCGACTCTCTGTCAGAGCCTGCCGTGTTCGGCACAAATTCACGGCCCTTCTTTCTGAAAATACTCATTTTCTCTCCTTTCTTTCTGTACACTTTTTTGTACTAATGCTCAACTGTCAGCACAAAAAAGCCGTCCTTTTCACGTCCCAGACATTCTGCTGCAAAGTATCTCATATCGTCCATGGCGTGATCGTTCTCTTTCACAGGTGCGTCCTTTCCTGCCTTTTCGTCCCAGCGGTAAAGATTTATCTCACGAAGCGTATCACGACACCTGCGGTTTATCCTTATCCTGCCGTCCTTTATGCAGTCTGACACAAGCCTGATACCCGAAACAACGTCGTTCTTTGCAGGCTGGACAGTGAATTTTCCGTGCCTGCGTATGCACTGTATGAACGAAGCCGCCGAGGGGTCGCAAATGACCTTTTCGATGCAAAGCCCGTCGGCAAGCTCTTCAAGCCCCTTGTAATGCTCCTCGTCAGTTTTCTGCATACCCTCACGGCGTGAGTCATAGTAATACTCCCTGAGCCTGTACCATACTCCACCGCTCTCGCCCCAAAGCCCGAAGCTTGAAGGATTTACAGTGCCGTAATCACAGCTTATAACATACCGCTCGCACTGTATATCCCCCTCAAAGACGTTTTTCTCCTCGTCGAACATAGGGTAAACAAGCCCCTCTGCCGCCGTCCATTTGCCAAGCACAAAACGCTCGTAAAACGTCCCCGTATATATCCTGTGATAGCGTTCTATCACCGCCCGGTCAAGGGTCGGATTGTCCTCCAGCACAAAATGCCTGTAGATAAGACGCTTTTCCTCCGCCTTGTCTATCCACTCTTTCTTGAACCAGTGGTAAGGATTGTCAGGGTTGCAGTTGAACCACAGCTTGCTCCCCGCCACCGAACACCTTGCCACAGCCTGCTCTATAAAGCTTCTGGGCATAAGTGCCGCCTCGTCAAGAAGCACCCCCGCAAGGGTCACGCCCTGGATAAGAGAGGGCGAGCCTTCGTCCCTGCCGCCAAAGTAGTAAAACCTGTTTTTCCTGCCGCAAAAGCTCACGTCCATATAGTTCTTTGACGTGACCTCTACCGCCGTCATGCCCATGGCTTTCATATACTCCCTGAGCGCAGGCAGGATATTCCTTTTCAGCGACACGATAGTTTTTGAGCATAGCCCAAAAATGCACTCGTCAAAATTAGTCATTGCCCATGTCATAAAAGACGCCGACAAACAAAAGGTCTTGCCCGATCTGACCGCACCGTCACAGATTATCCCGTCGTAATCACTAAGCTCCCGTGCCGTCCACCATCTGAAAACAAACCTCTGATTTTCCGACAGCCTTGTTATTTTCACAAGCTATCACCGTCCCTGCCATAAATGCTCTCGATAAGTCGCTTCGACTCACCACCGCCGTCAAGCTGAGGCGCAAGCTCCCCAAGCTTTTCCAAGGCTTTCTGCCTGTCAAAAAACTTGATCTCCAAAACGTTCTTTCCGCTGATCTTTATCTCACTCACATTGAAAAGATCCATGCCCATGATGTCCCTTGCCGTCATGTTCTCAGCGTCAAAAACCAGCTTTACAGCGTCATTCACCGCCCCGAAAGCTATCCTGTTAAGCCCTCGCTTCACATAAGAAAGGGTGTCGCTGTCAGCCTCCTCAAGCTTTTTAAGCTCCGCCTCCGTTTCTGCCGAGTGCAGAAGCTCAAGCCCCCTGTCCTCAGCCTCCTCCGCCCTTGCACCGGTGTGCAAAGCCGCTTCACGAAGATTTCTCAGATAGAAGAAAAATCTCGCAAATCTTTTCTGTTCGCCTGCCATATCGTTCCTCCTTTTTTTAATTTCTGCGAAAGATGTACCACCGTATCTTAACGGCTCTCAAAAAACATCTCTCACTTATCCCGAAAAATGCCCCTTTTGTTGCATAAAAAATGCAACAATTGCAGAAATGTTGCCAAATTAAATCATTTATCATTTGTTTGCATAAATCGACCTGTCCAAAACTGTGCAAAAGCCACATACTTTCATGAACAGAAAAACTGTTGGTAAAAAGAAATACTTTTATTTTTTTAGGACGTTTCGTACCATTACTGCACCTTATTTCAGACAAATATGTAAGTCATGCGAAACTTTCAATATACCTTATGAAAAAAAGTATATATTACTTGACAAAAGCCGAAAAAATAGTACAATAGTAAGTGTATGACACAAATTTGAAGAACAACGCAGGAGGTAAAAATATGAAAATGAGAGGTATCTATTCCTCAGTAACAGATATCAGACGAAAAGTCTTTACAGAGGTGGCAAGACTTGCCTATGAAGAGGGCGATTATGCCGAAAAGATCGCAGAGCTTCCTTATAAGATAGTACCGGGAAGCAAAGCTGTTTACCGTGAGTCTATCTTCCTTGAAAGAGCTATCGTTGAAGAAAGGCTCCGTCTTGCTATCGGTCTGCCCCTAAGACCGATCGAGGAGCATAAGTCTGTGGCTGACGGCATTGAAGAAAGTGCGATCGCAGAAAAGTATTACGATCCACCGCTTGTAAACATAATCAAGTTTGCCTGCAACGGCTGTCCTGAAACTCATTATCATGTTACCGACTGCTGTCAGGGCTGTCTTGCACACCCATGTCAGGAAGTCTGTCCAAAGGGTGCCATAACCATCAAGCACGGCAAGTCAGTAATAGATCAGTCTAAGTGTATAAAGTGCGGCAGATGTCAGAGCGTCTGTCCATACAATGCAATAAACAAAATGGAAAGACCATGCGCAAGAGCCTGCGGCATGGACGCTATCGGCTCAGACGAAGAGGGCAAGGCAAAAATAGATTACGACAAGTGCGTATCCTGCGGAATGTGTCTTGTAAACTGTCCATTCGGCGCTATCGTAGACAAGGGACAGATATTCCAGCTTATAACAGCAATGAAGAAAAAGAAGAAGGTCATCGCTATCGTAGCACCTGCATTTGTAGGTCAGTTCGGACCAAAGGCAAGCCCTGAAAAGCTCACAGCGGCAATGAAGAAGCTTGGCTTTGCAGACGTGGTCGAGGTAGCAATAGGTGCAGACCTTTGTTCCATCGAGGAAGCAAAGGACTTCATGAGAGAAGTTCCTGAACATCAGCCATTCATGGCGACATCATGCTGTCCTGCATGGTCAGTAATGGCGAAGAAGCTTTTCCCTACCCTTGCTCCATACATTTCAATGGCTTTGACCCCAATGGTACTTACAGCAAGAATGCTCAAAAAGGACGATCCTGACGCTTGTATCGCATTTATCGGACCATGTGCGGCAAAGAAGCTTGAAGCTTCAAGACGTACTATCCGCAGCGACGTAGACTTTGTGCTTACCTTTGAAGAACTCATGGGAATGTTCAATGCCAAGGGCGTAACATTTGAAGACATTACAGATGAAGAAAAGGTAGATCTTTGCGAGGGTACAGGCGACGGACGTGGCTTTGCAGTAAGCGGCGGCGTAGCAAAGGCAGTAGCAGACGTTATCCACAAGCTTGACCCGGAGCGTGAGGTCAAGGTAGTATCAGCGCAGGGACTTAAAGACTGCCGCAAGCTTCTCACACTTGCGAAAGCAGGCAAATATGACGGCTATCTTCTCGAGGGCATGGCTTGTCCTGGCGGCTGTGTAGCAGGAGCAGGTACGCTTCAGGCGGTGGAAAAGAGTACAGCGCTTGTAAACAAATATGTAAAGGACGCACCTTTACAAAACTCTCTCGACTCCAAATACGAGATCAATCTTGATCTTATCACCGAGCCGCATGATGACAAATAAGAGATAGAATTGAAACGGACAGCGTTATACTGTCCGTTTTTTTTGTACTGTCACTCGCCGTGACGGGCATTTTACGCTATACATTGTGGTATAAAACACTTTTTCACCGCTTTTTGAATTCGTATAGAATACTACACATTGTAATTATCACACACCCCCTGATACCCCCACAAACGGCAGTAGGGGCGAACAGTGTTCGCCCGTCGAAGAAACAAGCCCACGATTATATCATTGTTGGATAGAACTGAAAACTATCCAATCACATCTTCAGGGTAGCGGCGCAATATTCTCCACACGGCACGTCTACACAACATTGTGATAAATTCAAACCTTGCCGTTTCCCGAAACGGGACGTCGAGGGCGCCGTCCCCTACAATTCTACCCCGACTTCATCACGCCGCAAAATCGCTTTGCTCTTTGCGGATTTACGTTGTAATTGGGGATAGGATAGGCGGTGCAGATTTTTGCTCCGTTATTACTTTTGATAAGAAGCACAACTTTTGTGTGCTTTTTCTCATTATATCTGCACCTTGTCGGCTATCGCCGAATGAGGCTCTGCCTCATACTCCGCAAGGGGCTTTGCCCCTAGACCCCACAAGCCCTCTGGCGCCGGGCTTGAGCGTGCGCTTTATCTCTCGCTTCGCTCGGTGCTTGGGGGCAGCTTTGCTCATTCCTCATTCCTCACTCCTCATTCCTAATTCCTCATTCCTCACTCCTCACTTAAACTCCCCTCCTGTAGGTTTGTCAATCATATTGGACACTATTATTAAGAAATTCGATAGGCGAAAACCATTTGAGGGGACGCATAGGACGGTTGTTTGTTCGAC
>ERZ772863.16-NODE-16-length-203767-cov-8.405661_pt1 | contig 203767 bp, 177 predicted proteins | sample MGYA00512134_ERZ772863 | MGnify/ENA primary metagenome ERZ772863 (study PRJEB29015, sample SAMEA2737659) | human gut metagenome | biome: human gut; feature: human-associated habitat; material: faeces | place: China | collected 2012 ...
GTTACCGCTGTGGGCTGTTTTTGTTGCCCTCGCTCGCGGCGACTTGATTATAATAGCACCCGGTCTGGTATTTGTCAACACCATTTTTCAACTTTTTTTGATTTTTTTCTTTTTTTATTTCCTCTTATTGTTAAAAAAACGGCGGGAATCCGCATAAACAGTGTGTTTTCACTATTTTTATTTTCCGGACTTTCCGCCATTTTTTCTTAATTTTATCTGTTCTTTGTATTCTGAATACATTTCCGGAGCAAATCTACCGGTATCATGGTCATTGCAAGCAGAGCAACCACAATCCAGCCTTTCATGCTAAACGGTACACAGCTAAACATACTGCCAATCCAGTCAAATACCACAAATGGTACTCTTTTTGCATTGACGATGCATGCCTGAACCGCAATAATGATAAAGAAAACCTTTAAGAAATCCGGATTTTCCTTTAATCGTTTAAATATTCCAAAACCGTCATCACGGACATTAAATCCATTAAATAACGCACTAAGTATAAACAATACAAAATATCCTGTTAAATGCTGCTGCTGTGCCAACACATTATACTGTCCGTCTACTGCAAATAACTGCTTAAAAAACGGCAGTTTTAAATATAAGAAACTGATAACAACCAGCCACACTCCCATTACTCCGATTTGTATCATCATCTGTGGGCTGACAATACTTTCATCGCGGCGGCGCGGTTTTTCCTTTAAATATTTTTCAAGCGCCGGTTCATTTCCGAGCATCATCGCCCCCAGTCCGTCCATAACAAGGTTGACAAACAAAAGATGTGTCACCTTCAACGGCTCTTCTACTCCAAAAAATGGTGCAACGGCACTGATAATCACCGCCGCCATATTAATCACAAGCTGAAAACGGCAGAACTTTAAAATATTGTGATAAATTGTTCTTCCATACCAGATGGCATCCTTAATAGATTTGAAATTGTCATCTAATATTACAATTTTTCCGGCTTCTTTGGCAGCTTCTGTACCACTTCCCATGGCAAAGCCGACATCTGCCCGCTTTAACGCCGGAGAGTCATTGACACCGTCCCCCGTCATGCCGACAACAAGATTCATTTCCTGACACAGCCGCACCATTCTGGATTTATCTGTTGGCAGTGCACGGGCAATTACGCGGATATGCGGTATCATACGCTTCACTTCTTCGTCAGACATTTTATTTAACTGGGCAGATGAAATTGCCTTATCTTCCGGATTTTGTAAAAGTCCCGCATCTTTTGCAATGGCGACTGCCGTTTCCAGCCTGTCGCCTGTAATCATGACAACCTGTATACCGGCTTCCTGTACTTCCCGGATAGCCTCTTTTGCCTCACTTCTTACATCATCGCGGATTCCCACCAGGCCAATCAGAACAACATCATCCTGAATTTCATTTTCTTTGAGTTCACGCCCGGAATACCCAAATGCCAGTACACGCATTGCTTTTGCTGCCAATTCATCGATTTTTGCATTTAATGCGGCATGATCTAACGGACAAACCGTGCCTTCTGCATCCAGATACTTTTCTGCCTTTGCAAGCAGACGCTCCGGTGCACCCTTATAAAAAGTCTTGCCGAAGCTTTCCACTCTTGCCTGACTGAATTTATTTTTGGAATTAAAGCCCTGAAATGCCGTTACCTGACAATCCTTATCTTCCTGAAATGCGCGGAATGTATTTTCACCGATAAATTTCATCAGCGCCTGATCGGTCGCATTACCGCCGATAACCTGATGACGGCTGTCAAACATTGCCTGTGTATTTTTGCCGATTGCAAGGTCTACGTAGCCTTTTACCTTACTGTGACGGCTCAATTCATCTATTGGAATGGTTTTTCCGTCCGCCGTGAAAAATTCCACGACTTCAAGACTTCCCTTTGTAATTGTCCCTGTCTTATCACTAAACAGAATATTTAAAGACCCTGCTGTTTCAATCCCTTCAGCTTTTCTTACCAATACATTATGGTCTAACATTTTACTTGTATTCTGCATCAGTACCAGTGAAATCATCAATGGCAGACCTTCCGGCACGGCACATACAATAATAACAACTGCCAGCGAAACGGCTTCTACAATTTTTGTAAACACCGCTTCAAATCCCATTGCAAAAAATGCGGACGCCCCGCCTGCAAGAATTACAAAATGTACCAGATAAAGCACTGCAATGACAACTGCGCCAATATAACCGAAGCGCGAAATCTGATTTGCCAGCTTTCCAAGCTTGACCTTTAACGGAGAATCCGGTTCATCCTCCTGCATTTCCTCTGCCATTTTCCCCATCATTGTCTTTAAGCCGACTTTGCGGACATCCAACACTCCTTCGCCATCAAATACGACCGCACCGCGAAACAGTGAATGTTCATCGACAAATGTATCGCCTGTAATGTCCTCCGGAAATGCAGTGCTGCCATCTGCTGCCTCTTTTTTACATTCCTCCGCTTCTCCGTTTAATGCAGAATTATCTACACGCAGACTGCCGGACAGCAACACCCCGTCTGCAGGAATCTTATCCCCGGACTGCAAAAGAATCTTGTCACCCACAACCACGTCTTCGACATCAAGTACTGTAATGACACCATTTCTGTAGACCTTACACTGATCCTTTTTTGTACTGCCTTTTAATTCCCTGTACTTTGCATCACTTGCCACACTGGTCTTTGCCGAAACAAATGCTACAATTAATACTGCCACAATCGTTCCCGCAGGCTCATAAATATCTGCATATCCAAGTACCCACATAACAATCATCAATCCTGCGATAATCAGCAGAATCCGAATCATCGGGTCGCCAAAAGTCTCTTTAAACGCTTCCCAAAATGTCGTTGGTTGTGAATCCGGTATTGCATTTGATCCATACTGCTGTCTGGAATGTTCAACTTCCCGGTCTGTCAGTCCACTGAATTTCATAAATAATGTTCCTCCTGATTTTGTATGCCTGTTAATAACTTCTTATTTATAATAAGATACTAGATTTCGTTTTAAACTTCAACCCATTATTCCATTTTTTATTTGTTTTAATGTATTTTTATTTTTTTAAATTTACACACTTTTTACTTATGTGTGCTTTATGTAAAAGTGATGTAAATTTCTATTTATTCAACATTTTTCAGTCTATTTTAACAAAAAAGTCCCTTTTTCTCATTGCATTGTCTAACAATATAGCATATAATCATCTTTAGTAAAGACATTTATAAAACTATACCAGCTTAGATATAGGGAGGCCGCTTATTATGGAACATTCATCGCCTGATATGACTGTTGAACAAATTTGTACAGTCATTGATTTATTAAACCCCTGCATTGATGATCATTTATATGTATATGATTTTACTAATGACTATTATTATATTTCCCCTCACGCAGCGGAACGTTTTCCGATTCCGGGAACTGCTTTTCACAATGTCATTGAAAATCACCGGCATTTTGTCTATGCCCCTGACCTTGCGGCATTGCAGACCGATTTGAATGATTTGATTGCAGGCAGAAAAGATTTTCACAATATGCAGTACCGCTGGATTGATAAAAAAGGGCAGCCTGTATGGATTAACTGCCGTGGATATATTGTACATGAAAAGAATGTTCCGCACTATATGATTGGCTGTATTAATGAAATCGGAGGCAGACAAAAAGCCGATGATGTCAGCGGTCTTTTAGGCGAATCCAGTCTCCGCTCTTATCTGGAGGATTATTATGCAGCCTTTCCATCCGGATATCTGCTGCGGCTCGGTCTTGATGATTTTAAGGAAATTAATGAAAAATTCGGTACAGAATACGGCGATATGGTCTTAAAAAAGACCGCACAGTGTATTTCTTCCTGTATCAAACCCGGTCAGATGCTCTACCGGATTGTCGCAGATGAATTTGTCATTGTGGATTTTATGGGTGGTACTGTCGATGAAGCCTGCGCTTTGTATGTACGGATCCGCCAGCAGCTCCAGCAGTTTGTGGAAGATAACCACTATGAAGTTGTATTTACAATTTCCGGCGGCATTTTAAATTGTGCAGATGTCTGGGAAAAGTCTTATTCCAATATTATGAAGATTTCAGAATTTGCCTTAAATGAAGCAAAACGCAACGGCAAAAACCGTTACAATATTTTCACTTCAAAGGATTATGAAAATTTTCTGCGTAAAAAACAGATTACAAAAATTCTGCGCCAGTCTATTTTAAATCACTTTGAAGGTTTTGAAGCTTACTTTCAGCCACTGTTTCACGCTGAAGACAACACTTTGTACGGTGCTGAAACCTTAATGCGTTTCCACTGTGCAGAACTTGGCATGATTTCTCCTGCCGAATTTATTCCGATTTTGGAAGAAACCGGGCTGATTATTCCGGCAGGACGATGGATTATGCGTCAGGCACTTGCCTGCGGTAAAAAAATCCAGCGGGTAATTCCAAATTTTCAGATCAGCATTAATGTTTCTTATATTCAAATTATGAAAAGTGACATTATCAGTGAAATTGCTGCTGCCATTGAAGAATTTGAAGTCAACCCGGCTAATGTCGTAATTGAATTAACAGAAAGCGGACTGCTGGAATCCGACCCGCGCTTTACAAGCCTGTGGGGTTCTTTAAAATCCGAAGGCATCCGTCTTGCATTAGATGATTTTGGTACCGGTTATTCTAATTTTCATTATCTGTATGAATTAAAACCGGACATTATTAAAATTGACCGTTCCTTTACTGCAAAGGCACTGTCAAATGAATATGATTACAACCTCTTGTCTTTAATGAGCGACATGGTACATCATCTGGATTTGAAACTTTGTGTAGAGGGCATTGAAACAGAAGAAGAACGTATCCGCCTCCAACAGGTCGGTCCCGACTACAGTCAGGGCTTCTTCTTCGGACGTCCTTGTCCTTACAAACAGTTTCACGATGACTTTGTTGCAAAATGCAGTGCCTGAAACTGCATTTCTTAAAAGCAAAAGGATGTTATATAAGTTTTAACAGAAAGAGAGGACTTTATTATGGCAAACAGATTTATTCTCAACGAAACTTCTTATCATGGTGCAGGTGCAATCAAAAGCATTGTAGATGAAGCAAAAGGACGTTCTTTTAAAAAAGCTTTTGTATGCTCTGACCCGGATTTGGTAAAATTCGGTGTTACAAAAAAGGTATTGGACGTATTGGACGGCGCCGGACTGCCTTATGAATTGTACTCTAACATTAAACCGAATCCAACGATTGAAAATGTACAGACCGGTGTAGAAGCATTCAAAGCTTCCGGCGCTGATTATATCATAGCAATCGGCGGCGGTTCTTCTATGGATACAGCTAAAGCCATCGGTATTATCATTAAAAACCCTGAATTTGCTGATGTACGCAGCTTAGAGGGCGTTGCTGATACAAAAAATAAGGCTGTTCCTATTTTTGCAGTTCCTACGACTGCCGGTACTGCTGCCGAAGTTACGATTAACTATGTTATTACTGATGCAGAAAAGAACCGTAAAATGGTGTGCGTAGACCCACATGACATTCCGGTTGTTGCCTTTATTGATCCGGATATGATGTCTTCTATGCCAAAGGGCTTAACTGCCGCAACCGGTATGGATGCCCTCACACATGCCATTGAAGGTTATATTACTGCCGGTGCATGGGAATTATCCGATATGTTCCACTTAAAGGCTATCGAAATCATTTCCCGCTCTCTGCGCGGTGCCGTTGATAACACACCGGAAGGCAGGGAAGGCATGGCACTCGGTCAGTATGTCGCAGGCATGGGCTTCTCAAACGTCGGTCTTGGTATTGTACATTCCATGGCACACCCACTCGGTGCATTATATGATACACCGCACGGTATCGCAAATGCAATTATTCTTCCGACTGTTATGGAATATAATGCAGAAGCAACCGGTGATAAGTATAAATATATCGCACAGGCTATGGGTGTGGAAGGAACTGAATCCATGACTCAGGAAGAATACCGCAAAGCTGCTGTTGATGCTGTTAAGAAGCTCGCAAAGGATGTTGGTATCCCTGAAAACTTAAAAGATATTGTAAAGAAAGAGGATATTCCTTTCCTTGCACAGTCTGCTTATGATGATGCATGCCGTCCGGGCAACCCAAAGGAAACCAGTGTTGCTGATATTACAGAACTGTATGAATCCTTAATTTAAAAGCACATATTAAAAAAGTGGCGCACTACAGCTTCTTACTGTGGTACGCCACTTTTTTAGTTCCCGGATATTATATCTTGATTATTATGTCTTTTATGCCTGAGGAAGACTGTTTTTCAGACACAGTCTTCCCCAGCCTGTCTGTGTATCAGGCACTGCTGCTCCCGCCAGCGGTTCTGCCCCTTTAATCAGATATGCCTTTAATTTTTCACCATAAAGAAATGCATCATTGCCACGCACAATGCCCCATTCCATTAAAAGTGCCGCACTGCCTGTTACAAAAGGTGTGGCATAGGACGTTCCACTCACACGTGCCATGCCGGATACCGACGGTACAAGCACATTAACACCAGGTGCTGCAAGCTCCGGCTTTACCATCAGGCTTCCACCGATTTCCACGATATAACCCCGCCCCGAAAACGGAGCCGCACTGCCCGTTCCCGCATCATACGCCCCCACTGTCACTGCTTTTGCCGCCGCAGACGGAATGGTAAATGTCGATGCACTGTCAGGGCTTGTAAATCCCGTCCCAAAGTTTAGCACGCCCTGTGCCGGCAGCCACATATCATATCGTCCGTTCCGGATAGAACGCGGAATCAGCCTGAGTTTCCACAATCCGGATTGTATATATACTGTCTGTGGAATCATATCAATATAAATTTCCTGACGAATCCTAAACGGCGAAGGTTCTCCAAAATATGTAAGCAGTTCCATATCTTCATAACGGATCCGGCTGACACGGCTGTTCTCCTGAATCCGCCCCAGATTTCTGCCGGACGGCGCAATGATTTCCACGGCAATATCGTCCCAGTAATCTTTCCATATCTGGATACTGAGTCCCGTTTCATAACTGCTAACAGCAAACTCAACCGTTTCTTCCATATCTTCTGTCAGCGTTCCGCCTGTATGGACTGCTCCCAGCCCCTCATTGCCGCTCCCGATGCAGATAGAACATTTCCAGCTGTCTGCAATATCATTAATAAAATTTTCTAACAGAGAACTACCGGTATGGTCCCCGTAATTGTTGCCAAAACTGATGTTGACCGCAAGCGGTTTCCCGTAATCTATCGCTTTCCTGACTACATAATCCAGTGCTTCCATTAACTGTGTCGTACGTGGAAATCCGTTCTTAGCCGCAAGCCCCAGTTTTACTACCAGAATGTCCGCCTGAGCTGCCACACCGCTGCTGCCGCAGGCAATCGCAGCAACCTGTGTACCGTGTCCTAATACATCCGCTCCGGGAATACCTGCTGTATCTTTTGTTTCATTTTGCAAAGCTTCATCAATCTGGCTTCTGTCATACTCGGTTCCGGTTGTCTGGTCCCATATATTTAAAATGCGTGTACTGCCGTCCGCATTACGGAATTCCATGCTTTCTGCGCGGATACCGGTATCAATCACGGCAACAATCGTTCCTTTTCCGAAAAGTCCAAACGGATTATTCATCCCCTGCTGTACTGCATTGATACAGGATGCAGCTTTGCCTGCCTGTAATTCAAAATACAGCTGTTTGGGTTTTTCGACATACTCTATGACCGTTTCCTGTGAAACTGCATCTACCAGCGTTTCCGGCACAATAAGCACTGCATATTGGTTTAACAGTTCCCGTATCCGAATCTGCGGATAGCGTATTCTCAGCCCGTCTAAGCTGCCCGTATAGCGCACAATCAGCTCCCATGTATTTTGCTCCGGATCATATCCGATACCAAGTTCTTCTGACTTTTCCCGTTCCTCCTTCGTTGCCTGCAGGCTGATATTTAACAGATTTTCAAGTTTCTGGTCTGCCATTTTACTCCTAAAAAAGCTGCTATGCACCTATGCACAGCAGCTTTCTTGCTTTTCTTTTATTATATGCTTTTTGTCACAGACTGTTCTGACAATTTTATTCTTTCAACCTACGATTTTCTTGTAAATTCAATCCGGCATTTCGGACACTTAATCAGAATTTTGCCTTTGCCGCGCGGCACTCTGATTTTCTGGGAACAGCTTGGGCATTTAAAAATGCGGTGGGTCTTGCTGTCCTTTATACGCATCTTCCACTGATTGAACCGTTTTAACACATCGTATTTCACCTTTAAATACGCCTGATTTTCACTGTAACGTTTTGAAATATTTCTTGAAAATGCACGGTAGTAGGAATATACAATTCCTCCCACAGCCAGGATATACAGCAGCATACTATGTGTAAATAAAGTAAGAATCAATAAAGCAAAGCTGATATAATTTACCATCTTAGACAGCTGGTCCATGCCGTAACGGCCAATCATAAACCGTGCCATCCGTTCTTTCCATCTTTCCATTGCAGTACACGCGCCGGTAAACAGCGCCCTTTCTTTATCATTTCACTATATCTACTGTATCATACTTATCCACAAAATCAATTAATAAAGTATAAATTATTGTGTAGATTATCTTTCAGTCATATAAACATTTCCGTCAAGGTCTTTCCAGTAAAATTGATCTTCTAAAATAACATAGCTGTGTGCGCTTCCTTCTTTTGGAATAGACACAGAACCCGGATTAATATAGGTGTAATCACCGCGCTTTTCGCACTTTGGAATGTGTGTATGACCGCATACCAGATAATCTCCTTCTTTTAACGCCGGAATATTTTTCTCATCCAGCTTGTGTCCGTGTGCCAGTACCAGTGTTTTTCCATTCACATCGACAAATGCCTGCTCACATAATACATTAAAATCGAGTACCATCTGATCAACTTCCGTATCACAGTTACCACGGACACAAAGGATTTCATTGCGCAGCGGATTAAGCATTGCAATCACTTCCTTTGGTGCATATTCCTTTGGCAGGTCATTTCTCGGACCATGATATAAAATATCTCCTAAAAGAATCAGGCGTTCTGCTTTTTCTTCCTTATAACGCTCAAGCAGCTGTCTGCAATAATATGCTGAGCCGTGAATATCCGATGCAATCATAATTTTTTTCATAATATACCTCTTTTCCGCAGGCATTTTAATGCCGGAGGAATCGCGAACTGAATTTATTCAGTTCTGCGATAAAAAGCGGCTTTGTGGTGCCTGCGACACAAAGCGCTGTGTGAACAAGCTTTCGTTTATGGCTTGTTCACACTATACCTCATTTCCGTTATTCTATTTTTTCCTTAATAACTCTTACAAAATACAGGACATAATAAGTCAGGAACATATTTACCGGCAGCTGAATGATATTTTTCATAAAGCGTGTCGTCAGATAAAATGCAAATCCTTTTCCATACATCACATGAACCCAGTATGTTCCTAAAAGGACATTGACAAGCAGTGTGTCAATTACCAGCACCAGTACGACACGGATAAAAAAGGCAATGTCAAATACTTTCCCTTTTCTTGGGAACTTCTTGTATAAAAATGCGCCATAAATCAGCCCTGCAAGTGCTGCATTGATTGTCCAGCCCCAGAAATACGGTCCTGTCGGTTTAATGACAAACTGCACAATGTCACCTACACCGCCGCAAATAAAGCCCACAACCGGTCCGAACATTGCACCCGTTACGACATTTGCCAGAAACGAAACTGAAATACGCAGGGACGGTGTCACCTGAAACGATACAAAGTACGCTAAAACCGTATGCAGTGCAATCAGCAGTGCAGCTGTTACCAGTGACCTGACATTTTTGAATTCCTGTGAAGAATCCTTGAAGTTTTGTAAAAATGTTGTCATAAAAAATACCTCCTTTGCAGTAGCCTTCGCTCTACATAAAGAGGTACACGATGTATATATGTATATTTATGTAGCAGCGGGATGCGGATTGTGCACCGCAAGATTTTTCTTTTCGTCCGGATGACAACTCCCTGTTCATCCGGCACTTAACGCGCACAGTCCTACTCTGCTTCTTATGTTTTATTTTTATTGCTCTCACAATAAAACGTATTATATACACATATTTTACTGTTGTAAAGCCCTAAATTCATTTTTTTACAGAATACCACGACAAAGCTGCCATCGTGCCGGCTATAACTTTGCAACCCGCTGTACTGCCGGAAGCCGGTAACGCGTGGCAAAACTGATAAACTGTCCCAGTGAATTTTCCGTTTTATACATATCCAGAATCTTCTTCATAAACGCAACCGTGCGCTTTTTATACTTCATATTCTCAATGACGTAGACTGCCGCCGCATCCTGATAACCGGTTGCAAACTGTCTGGCATACCGTGCAAATTTGTGTTTGTTTAAGCCTTCGATTTCATCAAAATGTTCTAAAATCTCCAGCGCTTCCACTACTCTTGTATTCTCATAATTTAATACAATCGTTGTTCTTTTCACATGAATATTGCCGATATTTGCCGTCTGCTTTGTCATTTTATTGGAATAGAGTTCGACAACCTCACTTTTTTCTTCCGTGATTCCATACTTGTGATACAAATGATACCCGATGTACATTCCATTGTCGTTATTCTCTCCGAAGTAGTAATTTAACACGGCTTCCTGTGCTTCTTTTGGCGAGCCGGCTTTGACATACATGCCCTTTGCGGCACGCAGTAAAATCCCATCTGCCACCAGCCGCTCCATTGCCTTAAAGAATGCCGCCTGCGACATCTTATAAAACTGCTTCTCATACAGTCCGTTGAGGTTTAAGACCGTCCCCGGCTCTACCGTATCTAAATATGCAATGATTTTATCCCTGTACTTCATCGGTTATTCAACTTCTTCAATATCCAGCTTGTCGTCTGCTTCGCCATCTTCTGATGGCTGTAACGCTTCTTTCTCTGCTGCAGCTTCCTGTTTGTCTTCATCTACAAAAATATCTTCATCAGTATCTTCAAAATCATCGTCATCATCCATATAGAAGTTCACAGGAATAATCTCGATACTGCTGCCAACCGCCTTACCGATGACATATACCGTATGGATTCCTTCCTCGTCGACGTTATCCACAAGATTTTTCACACTGCTGACGCTCTTTTCAATATCACATGCCACATTCACACCTTCCGGCAGAATAATTGTGAGTGTACTTGCCGTACTGTTAAAGTTAATATAAACGTCTTTTTCAAAAACTGCCAGACCTAAATCAAGCACTGCCTTTGCACCGACGGTCTTGATTTCACAGCCTGAAAATTCTTCATCTTCTACTTCTACAACTTTCTTTTCAAAAATAGCATTGTACTTTTTAACTTCTGCATCTACGCTTTCATTTTCCTCTTTTGTAAAAGCTTCCTTTACGGTCTTGTACTTATCGTAAGCAACTTTTCCGGCAACTGCTGCCGCACCGATTCCCACTAATGTCTTTGCAAATTTTTTTGCCATAATCATACCTCATTTCTGCCGTTTTCCGGCGGTTTTCCATGATGAATATCCGGTTTTTCTACTCTTTAGTATATAACATTTTCCGGTGAAAAATCAACGGGAATACGCACATCCGCAATAATTCTGACGGTACAGACCATACTCTTTTGACAGCTCAATGGAGCGCTTATAGCCCTCTTTCTTTTTAAAGTCCGACAGCAGATACGGCACGCCATATTCTTCTCCAAGCCGCAGTCCGATTTCATTGAGTTTCACACTGTTTTTTAACGGACTAATAGTAAGCGTGGTTGTAAAATAGTCATATCCTTTTTCTGCCGCCAGCTGCGCCGTCTTTTTTAGGCGCAGCTCATAGCACAAAAAGCACCGCTCGCCGCCCTCCTTACACTGTTCGTATCCTTTCACCGTATCAAAAAAGACCCTTGGCTCATAATCACCTTCGACAAAATCAACCGGATACTTTGCCGGAAATTCTTTGATAAAACGCTGCTGTTCGAGAACACGCTTGCGATATTCTTCCTCCGCAGAGATATTCGGATTGTAATAAAACACCGTAATCTGAAAATATCGTGAAAGATATTCAATCACATAACTGCTGCACGGTGCACAACAGCTGTGCAGTAAAAGATGTTTTACGTCCTGTTGCTGTAATTCCTGTAACTTTTTTTCCAGTTCTTTCTGAAAATTTCTGTTTTCAAATGGGACTGCCATTTCTTACTCCGTTCTTTTTCCCTCTGCCCTATGCATTTACGATTTCTTTTAATGCGGCATACAGTGCCTGCATCTGCGCATCGGTTCCGATGGAAATTCTTAAATAATTGTCAATCCGCGGCTTGTTAAAATAGCGCACATAAATATTTCTTTTCTTTAATTCTTCAAAAATCGTCTTTGCCGGTACGCGCTGATGTGTCGCAAAAATAAAGTTTGCCGTAGAATCGGGGAAAGTAAAACCAAGTGCCATAAGCTGCTTTTTCGCTTCTTCTCTTGTATTTTTAATTTTTTCCACACATTCTTTAAAATAAGCATCATCTTCCACTGCCGCCACGCCGTATGCCAGTGTCGGTGCATTCATTGTATAAGAGTTAAATGAAAACTTCACATCGTTTAATGCCTTGATTAAATCCTTATTACCAAATGCATAGCCGATTCGCATACCTGCCATGGAGCGGGATTTTGAAAATGTCTGTACAACCAGCAGGTTGTCGTATTTATGAACCAGTTCTCTTGCAGACCTGCCGTCAAAATCAATATACGCTTCATCCACAATGACAACTACATCCTGATTGTGACGGATAATTTCTTCGACTTTTTCCAAATCCATATGCAGGGCTGTCGGTGCATTCGGATTCGGGAAAATCACACCGCCGTTTTCCTTAAAATAATCCTCCGGCACAATCTCAAACTTGTCGTTTAACGCCGGTGTTTCATACGGAATCCGGTACAAATCCGCCCATACACTGTAAAATGAATACGAAATATCCGGGAATAATATCGGCTTTTCAGAGTTAAAAAAGGTCATGAAGCACATGGCAAGCACATCATCCGAACCGACACCGGTAAACACCTCATTATCATCCATGCCGTAATACTGTGCAATTGAATGAACCAGTGCAGAACACTCCGGGTCCGGGTATAATCTTAACTTATCCATATCAAATGCTTTTGCTGCCTCATATGCCTTTGGTGCAGGCGGATACGGATTCTCATTCGTATTTAACTTAATGACATTATCCACCTTTGGCTGTTCGCCCGGTACATATGGTTCTACTCTTCTAATGTTCTTTTCCCATGCTCTCATCGCTGATACTTTCCTCCAATGCTCATTTTTCATCATTATACTGCAAATTCCTAAACACTGCAATCTGAAATGCCTTATAATAAATGGTTTCATAACGGTCGTTATTTAAATAATCATCCACATTAAAATCCGTACTGCCTGTGCGCAGATCCAGCGCAATGTACTCTGTGGTTTTATCAGTGTAATACAATTCATAAAGAATATCCCTGTCGGAAAGTGCCGGACACAAAAAGGTGGTTGCCGTCACGCCGGCATCTTTTGGAATCAGGGACAGTGCTTCGTTAAAATTGGCATAAACTTCCTGATTATATGCCGAATTGTAGCGCTCTATAACCGAGCTTCTCTGATATACCGTTGCCCCGAAAAACAGCAGACATGCCGCTGCAAGCATCGGAACGGCACGCACGCGCAGCTCCCGTCTTAATTCCGAAAGATTGACTACTGCCAGATAAAACAGCAGTGTACCCGAACCGAATGCATACTGAAAATAAATGCTGTGAAAATACGTGTAATCCGACATTAAATTAAACAAAATGTAGGGTACTGTTAAAATATAGCGGGACCATTTTTTTGACACCAGTGGTAAAAACAGCAGTGTGCCCATTGTCTGCATGATAAATTCAAGCTTTTCCTGTGTAAGTACCTGTGTCACCAGATACGCCGGGTCTGCAAGCACGGTGCGGATCATGCCAGACATACTGCCGCTGTCCCCGTACACCATATTGTCAAAGCGGTATGTCATGACACCGTCCCCGATGACCGACAAAAGCACCGTTGTAAAAATAAAATACAGCAGACTTGCCGCAAGCATGATACTGTGGCGCTTCCAGCCTGTCTTTTTCTTGACAAACAGCATGTAAACAAGAATACACACCGCATACACCGCCGCATCTTCTTTTACCCCCAGCAGTAAGATCAGACTGATGATACTGCCCTTTAAATTTTCCTTTTCCAGAAAATACAAAAACGACAATATAAACAGCGGCAGGAACAGATTCTCATGGATATCGTAAAAACAACCGCCGCTCATTACCGGATAGAGGCAGTATGCAATCACTGTCAATGCGGATTCCATGCGGGTTAAGCCGTGATTTTTACAAATCCCGAGCAGCGGCACAATCCCAAGTGCAATCACCACTGCCTGCATGACCTGTAATGTCACTGCCTTTGAATACAGTGCATAAAACGGCAGAAGCAGATAAAAATCCGGCGAGATATGCACACACAGATGCGATAACAGGTGGTCACGCTCACTGGTTGTATTCATCGTAAATGTTGTCTTCATATAGTGAAACATCTGTGAGAACAGCCCGCAGTCAAAATTCGGTGCTTCATAGGCAAGCACCCGCAATGCTGTACAGCCACCCGTAAACAACACAAAAAGAACACCGGATACAATACAAATGATGTGCAGACCCTTTCTGCCGGACAGTTCGCCTTTTTTCTGCGTATTGACTTGCGATGTTCCCGCCTGAGTCGCCGTTCCGGCTGTATTATCCATATCGATATCTGTACAGGCTTCCGGCTCAAACGCATATGAAAACGTAAATGTCAGCAGCAGCACCATCCCGGTACAAAACCAGACATCCGGTGTCTGAATAACTGCGGTGAATGCATACAGCACCGTTACCAGTACCAGCAACATTTTTTCTGTCCAGATATTTTTTATTTTTTCAAACAAGATATGCAATACGGCAAACAAAACGGCAATCGTCAGTATATGTAAAGCAACCGGCACTTCACCTACATACGATAAAGTACTCATCTTCTTTTTTGCCGTCACCGCAATCCATACTGCCTCTATAAGACAGACAAAACACCACGCCATAATAAATCTTATGACGCAGTGTTTTAAATTAAAATTCTTTCTGAAATTCTTCATGGTATTCATCATTTTTTACACCGTGGCATATCTGCCCCGCTACTCCTTAGATATTACTGATAAAATCTCCAAGAAACATCAGTGCCGCACCGGTATCTGCCTGTTCTGCCGTACACTGTGCAAAACTGAAATACGAACCGTCCGTATCAAATGAATACTTTTCAACCAGCATTCTGCGGATTTTATCCTGATACGGTACCAGATACTTTGCAACCGGACCGCCGACAACAACATTTCCATCACACATAATATACAGGTTGTTAATGCCTGTTGTCAAATCATCTAAATATTCCTCGAATACCTTGATAAAACGCGGATTTTCCTGCTGTAACTGGCTGAAAAATTCATCCAGCGTACAATCCTGCTCCGTCGAAAGCCGTCTTGCTGACACATATGCTTCAAAACAGCCTTCTTTTCCACAAAAACACTTTCTGCCATGTGGATGAATCGTCATATGTCCGAACTCGCCATAACGGTTATGCACACCGGTCTGTAATTTTTCTTTATCGATATATGCCCCGCCGACACCTGTATTTAACATGACGTACAGCTTTGCATCAGACTGACCCGATGCCGCAGAACGGTTAAAATCCTCCACATTATTCATCGTCAGATTCTCAAATTTTCTGTCAAACCAGAATTCCGCATACGCATTTGCCCTTGTAATATTGGTTGCACGGTAGGTATAAGGAATTGCTTTGGTAAGCTCCGCTATCGGATAATTGCGGATTCCCATGGTCGGGGAGAACACCAGTGTCTTATTGTCATTATCAAAAATACCGGGAATTGTGATTCCCACACCCAAAACATCTTCGTCTGCGACATTGTTGCGGGAAATCACATCTTTTACAAGCTGCGCAATACTCTCACTGTAAACGGCATCTTCCGTAAAAGAAATGCTCTTTTTTTCCGAAAAGACAATCTCCCCTTTTAAATCGACAAGGGACACTTTAATGCCGGCATCTGAAAGATTGACACTGACCGCACACTTTGACATCCCGTTTACCGTAATTGCCTGTGCCTTTCTACCGCCTGTTGATTCAAAATTCCCCACAAAGTCAATCAGATTTTTCTCTAATAAAAGCTTTAAATTCTGATTAACCGTAGGCAGGGATAACTGTAAAATATCCGCTATCTCCTGTCTTGAAATCTTATCCGCATAATGAATCAGCCGGAATATTCGGTTTTTATTGAAACGTTTTACGTCCGTTGTTGTGATTTTTTCCGTTGTAATCATACTTCCTCCATGCCGCAGACGGCGTTTATCTGTATCTTCTAATCTCCATTCCGCAGGCATTTTAATGCCTAAGGAATCGCGAACTGAATTTATTCACCAAAAACTGCTTTATAATCATTCTGGAATTTTACAATGCCCGCATCAGTCAGCGGATGGTGAATCATCTGTTCAATAACCTTGTACGGTACGGTCGCAATGTCCGCACCTGCGAGTGCACAGTCTGTAATATGGATTGGATTTCTGACACTTGCACAGATGATTTCTGTCTGAATGTCATAATTGCTGAAAATATCTACAATCGTCTGAATTAAGTCAATCCCCGGCTGTGAAATATCGTCTAATCTGCCAAGAAACGGCGATACGTAAGCCGCACCCGCTCTTGCTGCAAGCAATGCCTGATTGGCTGAAAAGATTAAAGTGACATTGACCTTGATGCCTTCGCCTGATAATACTTTGGTTGCCTTTAAGCCCTCTGCCGTCATCGGAATTTTAACAACCATATTCGGATGGATTGCGGCAATCTCCCTGCCCTCTGCAATCATGCCTTCGGCATCGGTTGTCGTGGCTTTGACTTCCCCGCTGATTGGTCCATCTACGATAGATGCAATCTCCTGAATGACTTCTTTAAAATCCCGTCCTTCTTTTGCAATCAGTGACGGATTCGTCGTCACCCCGCAAATCACCCCTAAATCATTCGCCTTTTTAATATCCTCTACATTCGCTGTATCAATAAAAAACTTCATACTCTCCTCGATTCTAAACTAAAATGAACTCTGTGCTATACTGTCAAACACCGGTTTTAATGCCGGGTATATCTGCTGAAACTGACGATACTTTTCTTCGTAGCGTGCCGCAATTTCCGCATCGGGTTCAATCGTATCCACAACGTGGACAATCTGTCCTGCCGCCGCTTCTACCGTTTCATAAGCACCCGTGCCGACTGCCGCAAGCATTGCCGCACCAAGGGACGGTCCTTCTTCTTTATCCAGTACACATACCCTTATATTTAAAATATTGGCAATCATCTTGCGCCACAGCGGACTTTTTGCACCGCCGCCGCAGATTTTGGTTTCGGTAATCTTCATACCTAAGCTTTTTGCCACTTCAAAGGAATCCCGGATTGCAAATGCAACACCCTCTAAAACAGCCTGTGTCATATCGGTTCTTGTCGTGTCCATCGTCATGCCTGTAAACGTTGCCCGTGCCAGCGGATTGTTGTGCGGAGAACGTTCACCCATCAGATATGGCAGATAAAAAACATGATTGCTGCCAAGCATCTCATCGGTAATGCCTTCCTGCTCCTTTGCATAGTCACCTGTACCTATTATATCATCAAGCCACCATTTATTACAAGAGGCAGCACTCAACATACATCCCATTAAATGATAATGACCGTCTGCATGGGCAAATGCATGAAGGGCATTATTTGCATCAACACCAAATGTCATGCTTGAAATAAAAATTGTACCGCTTGTACCCAGTGAAATGTTACAGCTTCCGTCACCGACCGTTCCCGTGCCGACTGCTGCCGCCGCATTGTCCCCGGCTCCCGCAATGACTGCCGTATCTGTTGTAAGCCCCAGTTTTTCTGCTGCTTCCTCTGTCAGATGTCCGATACATTCATAGCTTTCAAAAACTCTTGCCATACAGTCTTTTGAAATACCGCATATTTCTAACATTTCCTCAGACCAGCAGCGGTTTTTGACATCAAATAAAAGCATCCCGGATGCATCCGATACATCGGTTGCGTGTACACCGGAAAAACGGTATGCCAGATAATCCTTTGGCAGCATGATTTTACGGATTTTTTGGAAATTTTCCGGTTCATTTTCCCGTACCCACAAAATCTTCGGTGCCGTAAATCCCGCAAATGCGATGTTTGCCGTGTACTCTGTCAGCTTTCCTTTGCCGATTGTATTGTTTAAATATTCACATTCTTTTGTCGTTCTGCCGTCATTCCAAAGGATTGCCGGGCGAATCACCTTATCATTTTCATCTAAAATTACCAGTCCGTGCATCTGTCCGCCAAAACTGATACCTGCCACTTCTTCTTTCTTTATGCCCACTGTCAGTTCACGGATTCCCGCAACCGACTGTTCATACCAATCATACGGATTCTGTTCTGACCAGCCGGGCTTTGGAAACGAAATCGGATATTCTTTTGAAACCGTTTTTACAACCGTCCCCTGTTTATCCATAAGCAGAAGCTTTACAGAAGAAGTCCCTAAGTCCACACCAATATAATACATATTTTTCTCCATTCCACAGGCATTTTTATCTGCGCCGGTTCATGCGCCTGCGGCATAAACCGGCCGTATATTTTTATCTATGGTATCTTAGCCAAACGGATTTTCCGTCTTATAAAGCATGCCCTTTGGCTGGTTAAATCCGATATCCTCGATACCAATATACTTAAATACTTCAAAAATAGCTTTTCCGAAATGTCCGAATGCAACCGCACCGTGATGCGGGAAGTTCTTTTCGATTAATACGTGTCTGTAGAATCTGCCCATTTCAGGAATTGCAAAAATACCGATTGCACCAAAAGACCTTGTTGCTACCGGAAGGACTTCGCCCTGTGCGATGTAAGCACGGATACCGCCTTCTGCCGTTCCCTGTAATCTGTAGAATGTAATGTCGCCCGGAACAATATCCCCTTCTAATGTACCGTTTGTTACTTCTTCCGGCAGGGAGCGTGCCATAATCATCTGATTGCGCATTTCATGGAAGGACAGCTTGCATGCCGCCGTATTGCCGCAGTGGAAGCCCATAAACGTATCCTTTTGTGTATAGTCAAACTTTCCTTTGATATCTTCGTTATAAATGTCTGCCGGTACGGAATTGTTAATATCTAACAGTGTTACAACGTCTTTGCTTACCGTGTAGCCGATAAATTCGCTTAATGCACCGTAAATATCGACTTCACACGAAACCGGGATTCCCATGGCAGTCAGTCTTGAATTGACATAACACGGTACAAAACCAAACTGTGTCTGGAATGCCGGCCAGCATTTTCCTGCAATTGCCACAAATTCCCTGGAGCCTTTATGCGCTTCTACCCAGTCAAGCAGTGTCAGTTCATACTGTGCAAGCTTATTTAAAATCTCCGGCTTTTTGTTGCCTGTGCCGAGTTCTTTTTCCATGCTCTTTACAACTGCCGGGATTCTCTCATCGCCTGCGTGCTTGTGGAAGCTTTCAAATAAATCCAGTTCTGAATTTTCTTCAATTTCAACACCTAAGTTGTAGAGCTGCTTAATCGGTGCGTTGCAGGCAAGGAAATTTGTCGGACGCGGACCGAAGGTAATAATCTTTAAGTGATTGAGTCCATATACTGCACGTGCCACCGGTAAAAATTCATGAATCATATCTGCACATTCTTCTGCGGTTCCGACCGGATATTCCGGTATGTAAGCGCCGACATTACGCAGTTTTAAGTTGTAGCTTGCATTTAACATACCGCAGTATGCATCACCTCTGCCCTGTACAAGTCCGCCGTCTGCGGAGGTTTCCTCGGCCGCCGCAACAAACATTTTCGGTCCGTCAAAATACTTTGCAAGCATGGTTTCTGAAATTTCCGGTCCGAAGTTGCCAAGGTATACGCAGAGCGCATTACAGCCTGCCTTTTTAATATCTTCTAATGCCTGCTGCATATGGATTTCACTCTCAACAATACAGATTGGACATTCGTAAATGTCGTCTTTTCCATACTTTTGTATATATGCATTTACTAAATTTTCCCTTCTGTTTACGGAAAGAGATTCTGGGAAACAATCTCTGCTGACTGCGACGATTCCGACCTTCATTTCTGGCATATTATTCATTTTGTCCTCCATTCTGCCGACACTGCGGCACCCTTATATTTTCTGATTTTCCTGATGTTTTTTATATTTAACATTTGTTTTTTGCATTTACTTTTTAAACCGGCTGTTTTGCCGTCTGTGCTGTTACAGATTTCCGATGGAAATGTTCTCACCTTTCAGCCCGTTAAATGCGCCTGCTATCTTTGCTTCTTCATGCGCCAGCAGCCATTTGTTGGACGCAGCTAAAAGCTTATCTTCTTTTAATAAATGCGGCTGTTCTATCGGATAATTTGTTCCTTTCGGAAGCACTACCACACAGCGGAAACCCTTCTTATCTACACCACACGGTGCATAGTGCAGGGTTGTCGCATAAACTTCTATCACCGTTCCCGCTGGTACGAAAAAGGCTTTAACCTTTGCGGTGTCATACGTGTCATCTGACTCTATATCCTGCTGTTTTCCAAGCAGTAAAATCATATCGGTCACAGCGATATTGATTTCTGAGCTTCTGTGATACTCTAAACCGTTCAACTTTTCGTTGTGTCCGTTACAGTATCCAATCTGTACCGGCAGTCCGCCGTATACGCTTCTCCTTAAAACTTCACACACCTCAAGCGCTTCAAGGGATGCATCAGAAGGTTCGTAAATGACATCGTCCGGCAGCGGTGTCTTTTGCATTTTCTGTAAAAGCTGCGCTACGTCCAGCCCCTCAATAACCCTTCCGTACTCCTTAAATTCCTTTTCTTTCACACTGATAATTTCCATCGTTTCTCCATTTCAGATAAATATTTCTGTCAAATACAACATTGACATAGGTTGTTAAACTTTAGAGCTTTTAGAAAAGTGTTTTTTAAAAGCTTTTATTATTTTAACACCTATGTCAATGTTTTTCAATCATTTTCTATTGTTTTTTTATGAATAAAGTATGAATTTTTATTCATTTTAATCGTTGTTTTCCGGTGTATGCCACTTCCAGTCGCGTACTTCCGGTAAATCCATGCCGTATTCGCTGATGTACTGCTTATGTGCTACAAGTGTGTCACGCATTTTCTGAAGCAGGTACGCGCCCTTGTTTCCAAGCTGTGGCAGTGCATTGACAGCGGCTTCTACCAGATGGAAACGGTCGATTTCATTCTGGACACGCATATCAAACGGTGTTGTAATCGTTCCTTCTTCCTGATAGCCGAATACGTGCAGATTTCTGTTGTGTCTGTAATATGTCAGTTCATGAATCAGTGTCGGATAGCCGTGGAATGCAAAGATAATCGGCTTATCCTTTGTAAACAGTGCATCATAATCCGTATCGGACAATCCATGCGGATGCTGTGTATTGGACTGCAATTTAAACAAATCGACAACATTGATGAAACGAATCTTTAATTCCGGCAGATTGTCGCGCAGAATGGTGACTGCCGCAAGGGCTTCCATGGTCGGTGTTTCACCGCAGCCGACTAAAACTACGTCCGGTTCCTGTCCCTGGTCATTGCTTGCCCACTCCCAGATACCGACACCCTGTGTACAGTGCTTTACAGCCTGTTCCATGGTCAGCCACTGTGGTCTTGGGTGCTTTGAAGTTACCAGTACATTGACATAATCACGGCTTCTGATACAGTGGTCAAAGCAAGATAACAGGCAGTTTGTATCCGGTGGCAGATACATTCTGACAACGTCTGCTTTCTTATTGGCAATGTGGTCTAAGAAGCCCGGGTCCTGATGTGTAAATCCGTTGTGGTCCTGCTGCCATACATTAGAAGACAAAATGAGGTTTAATGAGGCAATAGACTGGCGCCACGGAAGCTGTGAACATACCTTTAACCATTTTGCATGCTGTGCCGCCATGGAATCCACGATTCGGATAAATGCTTCGTAGCTTGCAAAGAAACCGTGACGTCCTGTTAAAAGATAGCCTTCCAGCCAGCCCTCGCACATATGCTCTGACAGCATAGAGTCCATAACACGTCCGTCTTTTGCAAGGAATTCATCATTGTCCTTTAATGCATTGTTCCAATCCCTGTTGGTTGCTTCAAAAATTTTACCCAGTCTGTTAGACATCGTTTCGTCCGGTCCAAAGATACGGAAGTTTCTGGTCTTTTCATTGAGCTTAAAAATATCTCTGATAAATCCGCCCAGCTCAATCATATCCTGACCTTCTTTAGCACCCGGTGACGGAACATCTACTGCATACTCCCTGAAATCAGGCAGACGTAAATCCCGTAACAGTTTACCGCCGTTTGCATGCGGATTGGCACTGATTCTTGAATCCCCTTCCGGTGCAAGTGCCTTTAATTCCGGAATCAATCTTCCTTCTTTATCAAACAGTTCTTCCGGCTTGTAGCTTCTTAACCATTCGTCTAACATCTGTAAATGTTCCGGTCTATCCATCATAATCGGAACCTGATGCGCACGGAATGTTCCTTCGATTTCCTTTCCGTCTACAACCTTCGGTCCTGTCCAGCCCTTTGGTGTACGAAGTACAATCATCGGCCAGAACGGTCTTTCAGTCTTGCCGTTTTCCCTTGCCTCCTTCTGAATCTGATGGATTTCTTCAATAACCGTATCCACGGTTTCTGCCATTTTGCGGTGCATAGTCATCGGGTCATCGCCTTCTACAAAATAAGGCTTCCAGCCGCAGCCGTGGAAAAAGCTTTCAATCTCATCATGTGAAATTCGTGAGAAAATTGTCGGGTTGCTGATTTTATATCCATTTAAGTGAAGAATCGGAAGCACTGCACCATCTGTTACCGGATTTAAAAACTTATTGGAATGCCATGCTGTTGCAAGCGGGCCTGTTTCTGCTTCACCGTCACCGACAATACAGGTTGTAATCAGATCCGGATTATCAAATACAGAACCAAAAGCGTGTGCAATGGAGTAACCCAGCTCACCGCCTTCATTAATAGAACCCGGTGTTTCCGGTGCTACATGGCTTGAAATACCGCCCGGAAATGAGAACTGCTTACACAGCTTTTTCAATCCGTCCATATCTTCGCTGACATTCGGATAGACCTCACTGTATGTACCCTCTAAGTAAGAGTTGGATACAAAGAAGTTGCCGCCGTGTCCCGGACCTGAAATCAATACCATATCCAGGTCGTACTTTTTAATCGCACGGTTCATGTGGCAGTATACAAAATTCTGTCCCGGAACGGTTCCCCAGTGTCCGACAATCTTTTTCTTGATATGCTCCGGCTTTAACGGTTCGCGAAGCAGTGGATTATCCAGCAGATACAGCTGGGCTGCTGATAAATAGTTTGCCGCTCTCCAGTACGCATTCATTTTTTCAAGGTAAGCATCTGTCAAAGGCTGTTTTTCAACGCATGTCGTTTCTGTGTTCATGTAAATCTTCCTTTCTTCCTGTTGATTTCATTTCAACGTTTTGCAAAATGTTTTTACAAAAGCCATTTACATAATATCACACAACCGCCCAATGTCAATATCTTCTTTTATGAAACTTTTCCGATAAATTTTAGAATTGTGTCACCTGCTGCCTGCACCCGATACGGGATTCTGGGCGGACATCAGGGATAACAGCGTCGTCTTTCCCGCACCGTTTCTTCCTATCAGTCCGTATATCTTACCCGGTTCAAACTCCAGATTCACATTTTTTAAAACTGTCTTTTCTTTATAGCTTTTTCCTACATTTTTACAAATCAGATTCTCCATTTACTTTCCCTCCATAATCATCTGCACCAGTTCCTGTTTCGTGATGCCAAGGCTCTGCGCCTCAGCAAGCATGGACGCAATATAGTCCTGATAAAATGCATCTTTTCGTTTTTTTTGAATCACTTCCTTTGCTCCCTTCGCCACAAACATACCAATCCCTCTTTTCTTGTATACAATCCCTGCTTCAACCAGAATGTTGATTCCTTTTGCGGCAGTTGCCGGATTAATGGCATACAGCTTCGCCAGTTCATTCGTACTCGGCACCCGTTCTTCTTCGCAGAGTATATCCCGTAAAATGTCGTTTTCAATCATTTCACTAATCTGGATATATATTGACTTTTCCTGTGTTAAAATCTCATTCATTCTGCTCCTCATTCCTTATGCTTTTTAACCGCACACCGGCGGATATAAAAATTTGCTCCTGCTTACATCAATCGCATGAATGTTATTTTATCTTGCTCAGTTACATGGTTAATTAGTTAAGTAACTAACATATGAACTAAAAATAGCACTTGAGGTCTTTACCGTCAAGTGCTATTTCTTTATTTTTTCCACAATGTTTTATACGATGCGCCTTCCACCAGCACTTTCCGCAGTCTGCCCGGCTTTTCAAGCACCTTTTTCATAAGCAGATAAGCTGCCCCGCCGTATGCCGAACCGAATACGACACTTGCCAGTACATCGGTCGGATAATGAACCGTCAGATACAGTCTTGAAAATGAAATGAGTGCCGCAAGCACCAGTGCGCCGATGCCTTCTTTTTTATTCCACAGGCGGATTGCCACCGCCGCCGCAAAGGAGGCAGAGGTGTGTCCTGACGGAAATGACCAGTCGTAAATCCTGTCAAAGACCCGGTAGAGATTTTCAAAGGTCGGGTCTGCATGAAACGGACGCACCCGCTGGTACAGATTTTTCATGATGCCGTTACAGATGACCAGCGAAATGAGCAGTGCCGCAACCACGGTCGCACCGGTTTTCCGGTAGCGCTTCGGCAGCACAAACAGCATTGCCGCCGCAATCACCAGCCAGATCAATCCGCCGTTTCCAAGACAGGTAATCTGATACATCAGAAAATCCAGCACCGGATTATGCAGTTCTTCAAACCAGTGCAAAATTTTTAATTCCATACGCACCTTTCCGCAGCTTTAATCTGCAAATACAATAACATTTTCATTCTTTTCCTTGCAGACAGGCTCCTGTGCCGCGTAACCTAAGTCTACAATGCCCCATACGATATGGTTGTCCGGCACACCGAACTTCTTTAATTCGGCACGTACCTGCGGCTCGTCACAGATTTCCTTTAACTGGTTAATCCAGCAGGAACCAATGCCAAGCTCCTGTGCCATCAGGAACATATTCTCCATTGCACAGGCACAGTCTGCAAGTCCGTTTGTGTTATCTTTTTCATTGGATGCCAGAATAATGACATCCGGGTCGTAAAAATTGTAACTTTCCGGGCGGTTTAACGTTTCCCTTACCACCTTTGCCAGTTCCTGTATGTTTTCTTTTTTACGGATTACCGTAAACTGCCATGACTGTCGGCTCATGCCGCTCGGTGCATAAATTGCCGCCTTTAAAATAGTATCTAAGTCTTCTTTGCTGACCGGTCTGTCTGTATATGCCCGGCAGCTTCTTCTTGTTAAAATATTATCTAATACCGCATTGTTACTCATTTGACACTACCTCGCTTTCCTGTGCGTTCTCCATGCCCTTTGCCTTCTTTTTGGCTCCGGCACGTTCACCCTGCGCAACCTGTTCCATATATTTCCTGGTTTCCGCAACTACCACACCACTTAATGCCACAATGGCAATCAGATTCGGAATCGCCATTAAGCCGTTGAAAATATCTGCAATTTTCCAGACCGCAGATACCGTCATAAACGGTCCGATAAATACACATACAATATACAGCCATCTGTAGCCTTTTACAACCTTTTGTCTGCCGCCGACCAGATATTCCAGACATTTTTCACTGTAATAATCCCAACCGAGAATCGTTGTAAATGCAAAAAATACCAGACACATCATGAGGACAAATGCCGATACCTTAGCCGGAACCGGAAGTCCCTGCTGAAATGCCGCCGTTGTAACCGCAACACCCTGTAAGCCGATGTTCCATGTACCTGTAATTGTAATGGCAAGACCTGTCATCGTACAGATAATAATGGTATCAATAACCGTTCCCGTCATGGAAATTAAGCCCTGCTGTGCCGGTGAATCACTATTGGCTGCTGCCGCCGCAATCGGCGCACTACCAAGTCCGGCTTCATTTGAAAAGATACCGCGGGCAACACCCATCTGCATTGCCATAAGCATACCGCCGATTGTTCCGCCCGTTACCGCACGCAGACCGAAGGCACTCTGCACAATTTCAACCAGTGCGCCCGGAATTGCCGTAAAATTAAAAATAAGAATCAAAACAACCGCAACCACATAACAGCCTGCCATAAACGGCACAATTACCTGTGCTACGGAAGAAATACGCTGGATTCCGCCGATAATAACAAGTGCCACGCAGACAGTCAGTAAAATACCCGTAATAACAACAGTCCATGAATACGTTCTTCCAAATAAATCAACGGTCCATTCGTTATTGGCATCAAAAAATCCGTTGACTGCACTGGTAATGCCATTAATCTGTGTAAAGGTTCCAATACCCAAAAGACCGACACCTACACCGAAAAATGCAAAAATCTTTGCCAGCCACTTCCACTTGTGTCCCATACCGTTTTCAATATAATAGAACGGTCCGCCTAAGATATGACCGTCTTCATTGACAACGCGGTATTTCACCGCAAGAAGACATTCTGAATATTTGGTAACTGTTCCGACAATCGCTGCAATCCACATCCAGAACAGCGCACCCGGACCACCTGCTACCATAGCCGTTGCAACACCGACGATATTTCCCGTACCGATGGTTGCCGAAAGTGCCGTACACAATGCCGCAAAGCTGGATACTTCTCCGTCTTCGCCGCTTCTCTCATTTGAAAACAGTTCTTTGACCGCCAACGGAAATTTCGTTACCTGAAGTCCTTTTAAACGGAATGTCATAAAAAGTCCGACTGCAAGAATCGCTATAATAAGCGGCAGTCCCCAGATAAAATCATCAATCGTTGTCAATGCGGTATTAATGGTATCTAACATGAATTTTTCCTTATCCTTTCCTGATTAAAACTTTCTTTCGCAGTATCATCAAATACGTATTTTGTTCTTATGAAACATATACACCGAAACAAACAGACACACAAACTCTGCCACCGGAATTGCCATCCACACGCCGTTTATGCCAAACAAATATGCCAGTCCGACAATCGCTATCACCTCAACAATCAGTGTACGAAGAATCGACACCACCGCAGAATCCCGTCCGTTGCCGAGTGCCGTAAGATATCCCGATGCAAAAATGTTAATGCCGTTTACTAAAAAACAAACCGCAAACAGCCTGAAACCGGACAGCGACATTTCATATAACGCTGTATTATTTCCGACAAAAATGCGCATTGTCCATCCAGCTGCTAATTGGGATATTGCAAATATCACAATGCCTGCTGCCAGAAGAATCCGGATACACATTGCAAACAGCTTTTTTAAATCCGCATAATTGCCTGCACCGTAATTATAGCTAAAAATCGGTGCAACACCATTTGTAAAGCCCATATACGCGGACGAAAACAGAAAGTGTGCATATAGAAGCACCGTAATCGCTGCAACACCATTGGGCCCAGCAAGGCGCATCAGTATAATATTGAAAATAAATGTCGTCACCGCACTTGCGATATTCGTCACCATTTCCGATACCCCATTGCTCATCGCCTTTAATAAAAAGGACGTATCCCACCGGAACTTCTCAAAATACAGTTTAAGATTCTTCCGGCTGTATACAATCACAGGTACAGCCGCACCGATACCATAACTGATAACAGTTGCAAATGCCGCACCCATCAGTCCAAAGCCCGCACATTTTACAAGCAGGTAATCCAGACAGATATTGCTGAATCCGCAAGTCAGTGACAGAATCAGTCCGTACTTCGGCTTATCATTCGTCGTCCAGAACGGCATGAATAACATCTGTAACATGGAAAACGGTGCGCCAAGTGCCATGATTGTGCCATACTGCACACAGTACGTAACCAGCGGTTCTCCCTTTGCGCCAAGCGCCAGTGAAATCGGACGCATTGTCAGTGCAAAAAGAATTCCCAGCACCACACCCGAAACCACTGTAAAAAATGCAAGCTGTGTAAACCGCTGTCTGGCAAGACTGCCCTTTCCTTCACCGAGCAGCCTTGCCACAATGGCATTGCCGCCCATGGAAAGCATGACACCGATTCCGTTTAACAGATACACCACAGGATACACGATATTGGTCGCCGAAAGCTGTTCACTTCCTGCAAACTGGCTGATAAAAATACCGTCCGTCATGACATAAATCGAAGTGACAATCATCATGGCAACTGCCGGAAAAACAAACTGTAACAGCCGTGCCGTATTAAATTTCGTTGCAATTGTTAATCTACCCATTTTACCTCCACCACATTTTCATGCGGCTTTTACTCTAAACAATCCCGACTGCCTGTTTTGCAAGCCGGTCTGCCTCTTCGTTTCCGGCAACCCCGGAATGTCCTTTTACTTTGATAAAATGCAGCGTAATCTGATTTTTTACAGACTGCACATAATCGTAGTAGGCAATTGTTCCCTTTTTATTGCGCTTCCACAGGCCCTTTGCCCACATTTCGATTCCCATATAATCGTAATAAATGGACAATTCTTCCAGTCCGAGTTCAACGGCTTTTTCAATCGCCGCCATACTGCCAAGCACCTCGCCTGCCACATTCCTCATGGAAGCCATGTCCGCATCTTTGCCTGACCCCTGCAGTACTTCTTTAACGCCGTCATGGACAAGAAATCCGCCATAACCGTATACATGTGTCTTCTGGTTAAATGAACCATCGACAAACGCATAAACTTCCGGTTCTTTTCCAGCCTGCGCTGTTTCTGCATCTTCTTTAATATACGCCTCTGCCTCCTGCAGGGTTGTAAAACTTTTATATTGTGCACCGGAAAATCCCGTCACCATTGCTTTGCACGTATTCCAGTCCTTATAAATGCCGGGTTTAATTCCCTTTCTTACTGCATAATATTTTACTGCCATTTTTCCACCTTAATAAACTCTGATTACACCTGAAATTTCTTTTACAACAGACATTCCGCTAAAAATGGTCATTGCATCATTGAAGTTATTTTCCTGTACTTCATCGGTAATAATCACCAGTTCCGCGATACCGCCCTTACGGCTCTTTTGTACAACCTGCGCAATGCTGACACCGTTGTTGCCGAGGACACTTGCGATATTGGCAAGAACTCCCGGCTTGTCCTGTGCATGAATCCGCAGGAAGAATTTGCTCTTTGTTTCACCAATCTGCTTGACCGGAAGCTGCTTGTAACAGCTGCAGCCCACTCTGCCGCAGCAATTATAGACAAGATTTCTCATCACATCCACAACATCACCCATCACTGCACTGGCTGTCGGCATCTGTCCTGCGCCCCTGCCCATAAACATTGCATCATCCATCGCATCGGCATGGACAAACACCGCGTTAAATGCGTCTTTTACGCCTGCAAGCGGATGATTTTCATCAATCAGCATCGGATGTACCTTGACTTCAATGCCCTCCGGTGTGTTTCTTGCCAGTCCGAGCAGCTTAATCACATAGCCGAATTCTTTGGCATAACGGATATCATCAGCTGAAATCTTTGTAATACCTTCTGTATATACCTGTGGAAATGTCACACGCGAATTAAACGCAATCGATGCCATAATCGCCATCTTTCGTCCCGCATCATATCCTTCCACATCGGCTGTCGGGTCTGCTTCCGCATAACCAAGCTCTGTTGCCTGTGCCAGTGCTTCTGCATAATCCATGCCTTTTTCGGACATTTTTGTTAAAATGTAGTTGGTCGTTCCGTTTACAATACCCATGACTTCGCTGATACGGTTGCCCGCCATACTCTGCTTTAACGGACGGATAATCGGAATCGCACCGGCAACTGCCGCTTCAAATTCAAGGTCCGCACCGGCTTTTTCTGCTGCAGCCATCACTTCCTGTCCGTGTTCTGCCAACAGATCCTTATTTGCCGTTACAATCTGCTTTCCGGCTTCCAGTGCTTCAATAATATAGGTCTTTGCCGGTTCAATACCCCCCATGACTTCAATCACAATGTCAATTTCCGGGTCTTCTATAATTTCTTTCCAGTTATCGGTTAAAACTGCATCCTCAATGCCCTCTCTTTTCTTTGATACATTTCTTACAAGCACTTTTTTTACGACTAAATCCGCACCTGTCTTTTGTACAAATTCATCTTTCATCTGCTGGCACAGCTTATAGACACCTGTTCCTACCGTACCTGCGCCTAATATTGCTGCATATATTGTTTTTTTGAGATTTTCGCTCTGCATTTCTTCCTCCCATCTACCGAAAAAACGGTAATTAGTATCTATTATAGCAAATAAAACGGTAAATGACAATCACTTTAACGTGCTAAATAGAAAAAGCAAGGCGTGTTCACCCTGCTTTTCCTGTATAATATGTGTCGTTATTAAAAACCATTCTGCCAAAAGTATGGCCACTGGAATCCATCTGCTGTTCCCGATTTTGACCAGATACAATCCCAGCTGCTCATTTCCCATGTGTTGTTTTCATTTTTGGTAAAATATAATATAAGCCCCTGCTCTTTTTCCGGTGTTACATAATATACCTTTGACATTTTTTTTGAATAAGACAATACCTTACATGATTCCTGTTCACTATTCTCATCAAAAAAACCTGTATCTATATAACGATTATAAAATTCCTTTCCATGCAATACCGTCAGCAATTCATTATGAATAAACGGTACTGCCCAGATAAAAATTATTATTAGTACAATTATACCCAGAATTTTTTGTGTTTGTTTCGATGTTTTTTTCGTTTAGATTCCCCTCCTCATTTTATTTATATACTATATGATTAAGATTTTGTTTATCCAAATCACTCTTTCAACACTCTTAATTATAACACCAATATATTTTAAATCATTTCCTAGCATTTTGCCAGTATTTCGTATAAATATATGTACTTTAATTCAAATTTCATATTATTATAAAATCACCTATCGAATAATAATCGCAGAATTCTTTTGCAATCTTTGAAATAAAATGCAGAATTACAATCACTTTAACGTGCTAAAGAATAAAGTGCAAAAAGACAGGGAGCAATTCGTTCTCCCTGTCTTTCCTGTGTGTACCCTAGACCTCTACATGTCCGTTTACAACATTCCATGTTCCATATTCATTATCTGCTGTTCCGTTATACGTTAAATCCAGTGCGCCATTGGTCATATACCACCAGCCGTACTCATTGGCTGCGAGTCCTGTATATCCATAATCCGGATTATCATTGCGGTAATACACCCAGTTATCACCATCATATATCAATCCATTGAGGCTTCCCAACGCATTTCCATTACTATCCACGCCGTAAAAAGTTACATTTCCATCGCTATCGGATGTATACCACACTACGGTATCACTGATATATACCGATTCACAATCTGAAAGCATTCCATTCATGGTATATACCGGGCTGATCTGACTGCCGTCCGCTTCTGTCATCCTTACACATCCTGCACGAAACGGAAGAAATGTGTTACAATCATACAATCCGGCTGAACCGATTCTGTTCCAGTTCTTGTCATACTCATAGCTTTTACAAGCCCTGCTGACCCTATTATAGAATAGTCCGGAACAAAAAACAATATTGAAGTTCTGCTTTAAATGCATAAAAGATAAAATGCACTTATCCTCTGTACCGGTTCACTACCGCCATAAATTCCTGCTTCCTTGGCAGTGCCAGTCCTGCCGGGACATACGAAAGCCCACAGACCGATTCAATTCCGTCACGATGAATTTTTTCATAAAGTTCATCTGTTACCTGTAAAAGTGTCTTTTTACCGTCAAACAGGTGTTTCTGTGCATAAGCAAGCATATACCCCAGTGCATTTAACTGTTCTGAATCTACTAGCTGCTCAATATAACGGACATCAATATTTTCCTTATTAATACAGATGGTATCCAGTCCTGTTGTTTTGATTTTTACCCTGTCGTCTGCTCTTTTTGAAGCCTTCGGACAGCGCTTATGACTGCTCTTTTCATATGCCGGATTTTCGGACTGTGCCAGCGGAAATTCCTTTGCCTGTGTTTTGGCATATTCCGTAATATCCACCGGTTCGTAGCGGTTCATCTGAATAATCAGGTCCGCTTTATGAAAATACGAGCCGCAGCTTCCCGCTACAAGTATGGTGGAAATGCCTTCTTTTTCATAAAGTTCCCGCACCCTGTCTATAAACGGAATAATCGGCTCCTGACTGCCATGTACAACCCGCTGCATCAGCACATCACGAATCATAAAATTCGTTGCACTGGTATCCTCATCAATCAGCAGCAGCTTTGTCTGTGCTTCCACAGCTTCGGCTACACCTGCTGCCTGTGACGTACTGCCACTGGCATCCTGCGTAACAAAATGCACCGTGTCTTTTCCGTTTGGCAGATTGCGGATAAACATGGAAATATCCACATCGTGAATGCTTCTGCCATCTTCCGACCGTACCTTTACCGCGGTATCATCCGTCACCGTATATTCCCTGCCGTCCCCTGCAATATGATTGTACACACCGGCTTCCAGTGCCTTTAACAGCGTTGACTTACCGTGATACCCGCCGCCGACAATCAATGTCACGCCTTTTGGAATGCCCATGCCGGTTATCACGCCCGCATACGGCAGGTGCATTTCAACCCGCAGGGATTTAGGCGACTGAAAAGAAAACGCATCCCGCATGGGACGGTCAGATACCCCGGACTGCCTTGGAAGCACTGCACCGTCTGCTACAAATGCCGCCAGATTTTTTTCTTTTAACTGTCTGCGCAGACTTGCCGTATCTTCTGCAAGGTGGACTGCTTTTTGTAATTCTTTTGCCGGAACTGCTGAAAAATACAGTGCTTTTTTTACACACTCCGGCAGATATCCGAATAAAATCTTTTCCAGTGCTTTTGCATCAATTGTCCTTCCATGTGCCGGAAAACCAATTTCCAGCCGCACTGTCACACTGCCTGTATGATTATCCATCTGACACGCTGAGCGGGATAAAATTTCCTGTCCGCAGCGGCTTACAGATAATAAACCGCTTTTCCCCGAACCTTTTGCCTGAAAAGAATAGTTTTGAACTTCCCCTGCAAACAGGCGCAGCACAAAATCCTGCACTGCTGTACGCTTATCCTCTGTATCATAATATTCTTTTGGGAAACCGGCTTTCTGTCCCGGCACTTCTATATGTACCTTTGACGGTGCTGCAAACGGATCTCCCTGCACATGGTCAATAGAGAGCATATATGTACCAAAGTCATACATTCCCTGCAATTCTTTATATGCCGGATACCCCCTGTGGTCTATCCTTGCCAACATATTTTTTAAAACTTCCTGCGATTTCAAAATTCACTCCATTCTGCCCTTTCTAAGCGTCTTATCTACTTATTAAATTCTTTTGCAATTTTTGAAATATATAAAATAGAAACTAAATCCCATGCACCTTCAAATACAAAGACCACACCGATAAACAGCATAACTGCCGCTACCGTTGCAAACGGATTAAACAGTACAACGATTCCCAGAATAATCATGACAACCGCACAGACTGCTTCAATCCACCAGCCATTTGCATCGAGTTTTCTGAAATCCAATGCGTACTGTAATTTTAAAATACCATCGACAATAATGATAATTGCAAAAACAGTGGTTAAGAATACTTCAATAATGCCCGGACGAATCAGAATATACAATCCGAAGCCTGCCAGTGCAACGCCCTGAACCAGTCCGAATGAACCAAGAATCTCATCATTTCTAAAATATGCAACCAGACGAACCACACCCCAGATACAAAGAACCGCACCCACACCGCGGCAGATGATATTACCCGAAGTATTCGGGAACAGAATCATAAAAATTCCCGCCAGCATCAGCACAATGGACAATCCTATCATTTCATTTCTAATTCCTTTAATTTTCTTTACCAAGCCTTCCATAAGTCATGCTCCTTCCTTAGGTTTCGCTGTCCTGGACTTTTGTCCCTGACATCTTTTTATCATTATAGCATAAATGCCATCCTTTGTTTGTTAAATTTTTCATAAACTTCGGAACAAAACCTTTGATAAGGAAGAAGCATCACCGCCTGCTGCAAGTTTACCGGAAACGGTGCTTATGGAAATCCCCCTGTTTACAGGGATTTATACGTGCAAGAAAATTTCTGCTTTGCTTCATCGACCTTTTTATCTTCTGCCTCCGGTGTCGGATAAAGTCCTCTTGTATGCATGGCATTAAAAACTTCTTCCTGAATCTTGTGTTCCTCAGACAGACAGTTTAAAATTGCCTCGCGCACAGTATCATGCACACATTCATTTGCATACGTGTTGTAATTATTGGTTGCCGTCTTTTCGGCTGTTAATGCATCCTGTAACACTTCTTTGTCCGTATAAAGCTGTTCCATAATAAACCTCCGTTTTTCTTTTATTTTGTTTTAGCCAAGCTGCTTGTAAAGGGAATCAAAATGTTTCTGGTGTCTTTCTGAAATCTGTTCAAATTTATCCTTAATTTCCTCGTCTTCTGCATGGTTTGCAAGCATCTTAAACTTTTTGATGAGTAATTCTTCTTCACCTAAAAGGTCATTTAATGCCAGTAATTCTTTTTCTGAAATTGAATTCATCCCGGTTCTCCTTTTTTGATTGATTTGCAGCGCAAAATGCACCTGCACTACAAGAGTATAACCATTCTTTGCTTTTTCACTCCCGAACATATTTTCACTTTTTCAGAATTTACCACTTTACGAACATTTGTTTGTGTGTTATAATAAGTCAAACAAATGTTCTAATTAAAAAAGGGGAATGTTATGATTATTCAACAAGATATGGATTTGATGAAAAAGCTGACGATTCTTTCTGATGCTGCGAAGTATGATGCCGCCTGTACCTCCAGCGGTGTCAATAAAAAAAATAACGGTGCGGGGCTTGGCAATGCGAAAGCCTGTGGCATCTGCCACAGCTTCTCAGCAGATGGCAGATGTATTTCCCTATTAAAGATTCTTTTTACAAATGAATGTATTTACAACTGCCGCTACTGTGTGAACCGCTCCTCCAATGACGTCCTGCGTGCCACATTTACACCGGAAGAAGTCTGTCGCCTTACAATTGAATTTTACCGCCGCAATTATATTGAAGGACTGTTTTTAAGTTCCGGCATTATCGTAAGCCCCGATGAAACGATGAAACAGCTTACAGAAACCGTGATGCTGCTGCGCACGAAATATCGCTTTGGCGGCTATATCCACCTTAAAGGGATTCCCGGTGCTTCTCAAAGCCTGATTGAAACCGCCGGGTGGTATGCCGACCGCATGAGTGTGAATCTGGAACTTCCGACTGCTGATGGTCTAAAGACCCTTGCGCCGCATAAGAGCCGTAAAAATATCCTGACCCCGATGCGGCAGTTACAGCGTGGTATTCATGCCAGCCAGCTCGCACTGGGAATACAGGAGCCTTCCCATGCTTTGCTTTCAGAAAATGCCCCTGTTAAGACCGGCTTATCCCACGGCACAGGTGCCCTGTCTGCTTCAGGATACCAGCCACCGCAGCGTTCTTTGCAAAGACAGCAGCCCCGCTTTGTGCCTGCCGGGCAAAGCACACAGATGATTATCGGTGCCACAAAAGAAACGGACTATCATATTGTGACCGTTGCAGAAGCCCTCTATCACAACTATGATTTAAAACGTGTGTTTTATTCGGCTTTTGTCAATGTCAATCACGATGAAGCCCTGCCGGCGCAGCCTAACGGAAAAGGTGTACCGCTCTTACGCGAACACCGCCTGTACCAGGCAGACTGGCTGATGCGATTTTATGGTTTTCATTCCGGTGAACTGCTATCTGAGGAAAAGCCGAATTTTAATGTTTTATTAGACCCCAAATGTGACTGGGCAATCCGGCACTTAGAGCAGTTCCCGGTTGAAATCAACCGTGCAGACTACTACACACTGCTAAGAGTTCCGGGTATCGGTGTCCGCTCTGCCCAGCGCATTGTAAAAGCCCGCCGCAGTGCCAGACTGGATTTTAAGGATATTAAAAAGATGGGTGTTGTATTAAAGCGGGCGCTTTATTTTATCACCTGCTCCGGCAGAACACTCTACCCAATCCGAATGAATGAAGATTTTATTACCAATAGAATTATCGGTGTTGAAGCCTTAAACCGGTATCAGATTGAACACCATGACAGCTACCGGCAATTGTCGCTCTTTGATGATTTTCACATGGATACACCATCATCTGACAAATAGAATGTTATCAATAAACAATGAAAGGAAGACCGCCTGATGTATACATCCAGACCCAAAGCACCACTATGCCCCGTTACCGTTTATCTTTGCGAAGATACCATTGACGGTATTTTTACAGCCATTTACCGTGCATGGGCAGACGGCACCAGTCATACTGATGTCCGTGTGCGCACCAACGATACAATGTCCTTATTTGAAACCTATATCTTTAGTGAAAGCGATGGAACCCTTGCCCGGAAAGTCCAGCATTCTATCATCCAAAAGTTATCTGTTGATATTTATGAAACCTGTTATCAGGCGATGCTTTCCGATGATGATAAAAAAGCTTCCACGCTGTATCACTTTTTACAAAAAGCCTTCCGCTGCGGCAGTGACATTTTAAACCGTCTTAACGACCCCGACGTTTTCCGGATTTTTGAACTGTCACGCACCGTCGGGCATGAAGCACACAAGTATCTTGGTTTTGTGCGTTTTGAAGAACGCAATGAAAATCTGCTGACAGCACGTATTCAGCCCAAATCAAATGTCCTGCCGGTGCTTGCCGCACATTTTGCCGACCGGCTGCAGCCTGAAAACTGGATTATTTTAGATACCATCCGCCGTTTTGCTGCAATCCACCCGGCTGGAAAACCTTATTTCTTACAATGGGGTGTGACAGAAGAAATGCTTTTATCCGTTCCGGTTTCAGACCATGAAAAAGACTGGGAGCAGCTCTGGTCCTGCTTTTTTAACACCATTGCGATTCAAGAACGTAGAAACACCGACCTGCAGCGCAGTCTTATGCCGTTACACTACCGCACTTATATGCCGGAAATCACAAAATAAGACAAATGGTAATATTTAATTCTGATTTTAGTGCAGGCGCAGACTGCGCTTTCCCGACAGCTGCTTTTTATCAGACAGCAGCCATATCAGCCCATGTGCCAGTCTGCGCTCCACCTTGCACATATGTCCACCGGGTTCATGGACAAAAGTAGTCTGCGCCACTTTCTGAAATGCTTCATATGTCCATCTGGTATCTTCTTCGATATGGCACATTGATGGATCTGTTGTATTCTTTTCCTTGCCGCCAAGACTGAAATACACACTATCTTTTATCCGCATTTCCTTTTCCTGCAATTTCTTTTCAATCTGTTCCCGGCAGTAGTCCTGAAATCCCGGATACCACAGTGAACCAGAACAGCTGATACAGCCCGCAAATCCCAGTTCAAAGTAATAATACAGTGCTGCAAGCCCACCGAGCGAATACCCCAGTGTATACACCTCTCCCGACAGTGGAAAGCTTTCTTTTAAATACGGCAGTAACCGGTATTGTATAAAATCAAGATACTGCGGTGCATTTCCGGCAAATTCACGTCCCTGCAATGCCGTGGCATACCACGGTGAATAATCCGCATCCCATTCTATCGGACCATATAGTGCCAGCACAAACGGTCTGACTTTGCCCGCTTCTATCTGCGGCATAACTGCTTCTTTTAAGCTGTCATGCAGCTTTTGTGTATATTCTCCCACAAACGCAAAAACAAGCGGGAATTTCTCCCCGCCTGCCTCTGCCATGGAATGTTGCTGCTCCGTGCAAAACACCTCCGCCCTGCACGTCTTTTCTTCCAATAAAAAAATCATACTACTCCTTATTTTTTCCACGTTCCCGGCGCAAGCAGTATCAGCATTGGGAATATTTCAAGCCGTCCTGCCAGCATATCAAAAATCAGCACGATTTTTGAAAACATGGAAAATCCTGCAAAATTCCCGGTCGGTCCAACGACATTTAAGCCCGGTCCGATATTGTTAAAGGTCGCCGCAACCGCTGTAAAATTCGTCGTCAGATCAAACTTATCAAAACTGATTAACAACACGGAAAGCATATAAATAAAAATATATGCAATCAGATAAATATTAGCTGAACGTATTGTATCATGATCCACTGCTTTGCCATCACATTGAATTACTTTCACGCTGCGCGGATGAATCAGCGTAGATAATTCTTTTCTCAATGTTTTAAAATAAATAATATATCTCGATACTTTCATACCACCGCCCGTACTTCCCGCACATGCACCGATAAACATCAATACAACTAGTATCGACCTTGAAAAATTCGGCCATAAATTGAAATCCACTGTTGCAAAACCGGTTGTTGTCATCACGGACGCAACCTGAAAAGCTGAATGATGCAGGTAATAAAACGGGCTTCCCCCCTGTACAATCGTAAGGTTGGCTGCAATCATCAGCGTTGCGGCTGCAAAAATAATCAGATACCAGCGTACTTCTTCCATTGCAAAAGCTTCTCTTACTTCTTTCACCAGCAGAAAGAAATAAAAATTAAAGTTAATGCCAAAAAGCACCATAAAAATCGTTACGACATTTTGCAGATACGGACTAAAACTGCCCATACTGTCATTGTAAACACCAAAGCCACCGGTACCTGCCGTACCGAATGCCGTACAGATGGAATCAAATAAAGACATTCCACCAGCCAGCAGTAACAGCATTTCAATCACTGTCATTGTCAGATAAATCCCATAAAGTGTCATTGCACTCTTTTGCAGCTTTGGCAGCAATTTGCCAAACTTCGGTCCCGGACTTTCCGCACTCATCAAATAGACTTCTGAGCTGCCTCCAAGAGGCAGAATTGCCAGAATAAATACCAGTACACCCATACCGCCAATCCAGTGTGAAAAACTCCGCCAGAACAGCATACACTTTGGCAGGCTCTCTACCTCCGGCAGAATACTCGCACCGGTTGTTGTAAAACCGGATACAATTTCAAACATTGCATCAACAGGATTGGGAATCACACCGCTTAATACAAACGGCAGCGCACCAATGATACTTAATACAATCCAGCTTAATGAAACAGACACAAATCCTTCTTTTGCAAAAAAGGAACGGTTTCCGCTTTTCTTATGGGTCATAAGCGTTCCCACAACCAGACAGACTGCCCCGCATATCGCAAAATATATGCCACTGGACTCTCCGTAAATTAATGCTATTATTACCGGAATCAACAGAAATGCCCCCTCAAAACGGATGACATGTCCTAAAATTGTTCTAATAATTGAATAATTCATCTTTCTTCACCATTCTGCTGCAAATGCAGCAAATTTCAGATTCAAACTAATCTTCATTTCAAATCACGTTGCTGTTATTTTAAAATGTCTGACAGACGCTTTAAACCAAGATGGGTCGTTACCACAATCACGGAATCTCCCTCCAGCAGGCAGTCCTGTCCACTCGGGGTAATAATATTTCCACCACGGTTAATACAGCAAAGCAGCAGGTTCTTTTTTAATTTTAAATCCTGCAGCTGCACGCCGGTCAGTCCCGGTGTGTCACAAACAACAAACTCCAGTGCTTCCACACGGTTATCCATCAGTCTGTACAGTGTTTCTATGCTATTATTACTCTTTGAATTTTCCATTGCGCGCACATACTGTAAAATAAATTCTGTCGTAATAAACTTTGGTGAAACGACACTGCCAACATTTAATTCTTCACTGACTTCTTCAACACGGATTCTATTGATTTTAACAATATTTTTAGCATTGGCAACCTTTTTTGCATGCAAAGATAAAAAGAGATTTTCCTCATCAAATCCGGTCAGTGCAACAAAGGCATCTGTTGCCGCAAGATCTTCTTCCTCTAAGAGCTTATTGTCCGTTGCATCTCCATGAATAATCATCGTCTTTGGCAACAGACCGCTTAAAAGTTCACAGCGCTTACGGTTCATTTCAATGATTTTCACCTTTTTATTTGCCTTATTCAAAATCTTTGCAAGATAATAAGACATTGTACCGCCGCCGGCAATCATTACATTTTTAATATTTCTTGTGTGGATTCCAACCTCTTTGCACATCTTATCAACCTCAGCAAGGGGCATAATTACGGAAATATTATCGCCCTTCTTTAAGACAACATCTCCGCTTGGAATGATAATTTCATGATTTCTTTCAATCACACAGATTAAAAAACTTCCTTTAAATGCGCCGCCCACATCAGCAACCTTCATATCTGCAAGCACAGAGCCTTCCGGAATCAGAAAACGAATCATATTCACCCGGTTGTTTGCAAAAGAATCCACTTCCATCGCAGACGGAATCTGAATCAGTCTTGCAATTTCAACTGCCGTTGCCCATTCCGGATTAATTGTCAGCGACAATCCCATTTCCTGCTTAATAAACTGAATATCTTCATTATATTCCGGGTTACGCACTCTTGCCACGGTATGACAGTTTGATGCTTTTTTTGCAATCAGACAGCTGAGCAGATTAATCTCATCACTGTCTGTCACAGCAATAAATAAATCTGCATGCTCAATTCCTGCCTCTTTTAATGTGGAATATACGGTACAGTTTCCTTCAATAACCTGTACATCAATCATTCCCATTACTTTTTTTAATAATTCCGGTGCCGTATCAATAAATGTTACCTCATGTCTTTCTCTGACAAGCTGTTCTCCCAGGGTTGTGCCTACTTTTCCACAACCGGCAATTATAATATTCATTTTAATCCGATACCCTTTCCCTTAACCTCTTCAATATTAGCGCTATGAGTGGCATGCCACTCTTTGTTATATAAAAAATAGCTGTATGCTATGTATTATAACAGATTTCTTAAATAACTCAACAGATTTCTTATTTATAAACTGCAAAAAGTACCCGGAAAACACTTCCGGATACTTCTTACTTTATGGTATTTTATTTTTGTTTCCTTACTCTGCTTCTGTCCACAGTCCGTCTGCATTCAGACGATCCCAGTCCACTTCCAGTACGGTTACCATATGCCCCCTGTAACCCATCTGTTCTTTTTCCAGGATATATTTTTGTTTCAAAAGATTATCTAATGCAAGTTTAACCTTCTCATATGGAACATGATTATATTCCGAAACACTCTTTACTGTTTTTCCGTATGTGACCGTCGTTTTCGGTTTATTCCGCAATCTGTTTAAGCTTGTCAGAATTAATTCGTTATAATGATTCTTTTCCTGTGACTGTCTTGGCATCTCCACATAACTGGTTGCCTCTGATTTCAGCCTGTTGCTGAATCCGTATTTCACACCATAAATAACTACCTTTTTTTCCAACTCTTTCAAATACTGTACAACTTTTGTAAAATGTGCATCCCCTGTAAATAAAACATAAACTTCTTCGTTTTCTTTATCTGCAACGCTTCTATATATGGCATCCAGCATGATTACATCTGTAAAATCCTTATCCACGCCGTCTTTTTCACTCGCTGTATGAATTACATTTTTAGTCAGGCTTTTCAGACGTTCTAAATCCATGCCGATATTATACTTTGAAAAATCTCCAAATATATACAATCTGCTGATTTCATATTCATCTTCCAGTTCTTTTAACCATTCTTCAATATTGGGTTTCATCTGAAAATTGTTGCGATAGCCATAATACCAATGCTCATAATCTACAAAAATTGCTGCCTTCGGCTTTCCGCCTTTTTTCTTAAACCAAAACACTTCTTCACCCCCTTTAATTTGCTCCCATAAAATACCATACGTATTAATCATACTAAATTTGTATGTAAAAATCAAATAAATTTGCACAAGGCATTTTCACCCCATGCAAATTTATTTTTCATATAAGCCTCATTTCTGAACAGCTTTGCCGCAAAACGATTTCTCATCTGCCCTCAGGGCTATTAAACTTCATCAATCGCCTTGCCGATATCATGACGCATATACTTATTGTCGAAGTTGACCCATTCTGTTGCTTCATAAGCATTGGCACGGGCTTCCTTTAACGTCTTTCCGGTTGCCGTAACACCTAATACACGTCCGCCGTTTGTAACAATTTTTCCGTTTTCGTCAAATTTTGAACCGGCATGGAACAGATAATATCCGTCCTTGTCCTTGAAATTTTCCATTCCCGTAATTTCAAAGCCCTTTTCGTATGCCAGCGGATAACCGTCAGATGCCAGTACAACGCAGACACATGCATTGTCTTCAAACTGTAAGTCAATCTGATCAAGTGTGCCGTCAATGCAGGCTTCAAATACATCAATAATATCATTCTTCATTCTCGGAAGAACAACCTGTGCTTCCGGATCACCGAATCTTGCATTATACTCTAATACCTTCGGTCCTTCCGGTGTCAGCATTAATCCGAAGAAAATAACACCTTTAAACGGTCTTCCCTCCGCTTTCATTGCATCTACCGTTGCCTGATAAACATACTTCTTACAGAACGCATCCACTTCATCTGTATAGAACGGACTTGGTGAAAAATTACCCATACCACCTGTATTTAAGCCCTGATCGCCGTCTTTTGCACGCTTGTGATCCTGCGCAGAAGACATAATCTTAATCGTGTTACCGTCTACAAACGAAAGTACTGACACTTCACGGCCTGTCATAAATTCTTCTACGACAATGGTATTGCCTGCCGAACCAAATTTCTTATCTAACATCAGTTCGTTGACACCAGCCATTGCATCTTCCTTTGTTTCACAAATTAAAACACCTTTACCGAGTGCCAGTCCGTCTGCTTTTAACACAATCGGATACTTTGATGTTTCAAGATATTTTTTGGCTTCTTCCGGTGATGTAAATGTTTCATAAGCCGCTGTCGGAATATGATACTTCTTCATCAAATCCTTTGAAAATGCCTTAGAACCTTCCAGAATCGCTGCATTCTTTCTCGGTCCGAACACTCTTAAACCTTCTGCTTCAAATACATCAACAATACCGCCGACTAACGGATCGTCCATACCGACAACCGTCAGGTCAATCTGATTGTCCTTTGCAAAGGCTGCCAGCTTATCAAATTCCATTGCTTTGATGTTGACACATTCGGCAACTTCTGCAATTCCTGCATTTCCCGGCGCACAGTAAATCTTTGACACCTTACTGCTCTTTGAAATCTTCCAGCAGATTGCATGCTCTCTGCCGCCGCCTCCTACTACAAGTACTTTCATCTTTTACCTCTCCAATATTCTTATTTCTGATTTGCTATCATATTAATGGCAGCAGGAAGCAGTTTCCACTCTGCCTGTTCCATTACACGTTTCTGAAGGATTTCCGGTGTATCGCCTTCTTCTACCATAACAGGCTTCTGCGCGATAATTTCTCCGGTATCCATTCCCTCATCTACATAATGAACGGTTGCACCTGTTACCTTTACACCTTTTTCAAGCACCGCTTCATGCACGCGCAGACCATAGTAGCCCACACCGCAGAAAGATGGAATCAGAGAAGGATGGATATTAATAATCCGGTGGCTATACTGGTGTACCATTTCTTCCGGAATCTTAACAAGATACCCGGCCAGAACGATTAAATCCACCTTCAGCTCATTGATCTTTTCAAGCAGCGCCTTATGAAAATCTGCTCTGTCTGCATAGTCCTTCGGAGAAATGCAGAGTGCTTCAATCCCGTTTTCCTTTGCTCTTGTCAGCGCATATGCATTGGCATTGTTGCTGATAACTGCTACAAGCTCTGTATTGGTAATTGTACCGTCTTTTACGGCATCAATAATTGCCTGAAGATTTGTTCCGCCTCCGGAAACCAGAACTGCAACTCTTAGCATACAGTTACTCCCTTCTCACCGGCTTCTACACGACCGATTACGTAACCTGTTTCACCTGCTTTTGCAACAGCGGCTAACACCTTGTCTGCATCTGCCGGATCAACAGCAAGTACCATACCGATACCCATGTTAAAGGTATTGTACATCATCTTTTCTTCGATTTCACCGTCATTCTGAAGCATCTTAAAGATTGCAGGTACTTCATAGCTGTTCTTTTCGATGACTGCATGTACACCGTCATGTAACATTCTAGGAACATTTTCATAAAAACCACCGCCTGTAATATGACTGCAGCCCTTAATCTTTACACCGGCATTTTTAATTTCTTTTAATGTCTTTACATAAATCTTTGTCGGAGCAAGTAATGCTTCACCTAAAGTTTTTCCTAATGCATCATAATATGTATTTAATGCTTCTTCTGTAATTTTAAATACACTTCTTACCAGAGAAAATCCATTGCTGTGTACACCGCTTGATGCAATACCGATTAAAGTATCCCCGGCTTTGATGTCTTTTCCTGTAATTAAATCTTTTTCATCTACAACACCGACTGCAAAACCTGCAAGGTCATATTCGTCTACCGGATAAAAGCCCGGCATTTCTGCGGTTTCACCACCGATTAATGCACATTCGGACTGAAGACAGCCGTCTGCAACCCCTTTTACAATCTGTGCAATCTTTTCCGGTTCATTCTTACCGCACGCAATATAATCTAAGAAGAATAACGGTTCACCGCCTGCACATGCAATATCATTAACACACATTGCCACGCAGTCAATGCCGACTGTATCATGCTTATCCATTGTGAAAGCAAGCTTTAACTTTGTACCGACACCGTCTGTACCGGATACAAGTGTTGGCTTTTCCATATCCTTAAACTTATCCATTGAAAATGCACCTGAGAATCCTCCCAGACCGCCAAGCACCTCCGGACGCATGGTCTTTGCCACATGCTCCTTCATTAATTCAACTGATTTGTAACCGGCTTCAATATCCACACCTGCTTTTTTGTAATCCATTTTTTTCTCCATTCTGCTGCCTTGCAGCTTAATTTTTCTGTAGCGTTCAATCTATAATTATTTTGTATAATTCTTATAACCGACTTCCTGAAGGTGCGCATCTTTTTTCTGTACGCTTTCCTTTAAGCCCGCAGAATAATCCTTTAACTTTGAAAGAAGTTCTGCATCGGATGTTGCAAGAATCTTCGCTGCAAGAAGTCCTGCGTTGGCACCGCCGTTAATGGCTACGGTTGCAACCGGAATACCGCTTGGCATCTGTACAATCGAATAAAGAGAATCCCTGCCGCCTAAAGAAGTGGTGTGCATTGGAATACCAATGACCGGCATCGGAAAAATTGCCGCACACATACCCGGTAAATGTGCTGCCATTCCTGCACCTGCAATAATGACCTTAAATCCCTTTTCTTCTGCTGTCTTTGCATATTCAAAGAATACATCCGGTTCTCTGTGTGCCGAAATGATCGTCATCTCATAAGAGATTCCCAGCTGTTCAAGAATATCTGCTGCCTTTGCCATAACTGGCATATCAGAATCGCTTCCCATCACAATTCCTACTTTTGCCATAACTTGATTCCTCCATTCTGCCGGTTCATACCTGCATTTTGATTTTATTTGTAGTATTATTTAATTGTACTTTGTTTTATATTTTCCGTCAATATCTTAATCCAAAAACTGTTATTTTAAAAACGGTTTGTTTAATTCTTCACAGCCTGCAAGTACAAATCTGCCGTTTTCAATAATGACGGTTTCGCTGCCATCTTCCGATACTGCCGAAATACTGCCGATTTCATCATACGGAATTGTAATGTCCGTATGGCAGTTAAAATACGCTTTTTCCGGCTCGGTCTTTCGCAGTATGGAAATTTCATTATCCCGTGAAATAATTTCCTTACCGTTCGGATTGTATACAATATTGTCTTCCGCTCTGGAATAACATGTATCACCGATTGCAAAATGCGGTCCCATTTTTTCCACAATAAGAATCGGCAGCTTGTATACAATGTCGTATTGATTTGCCATCACATACGCTGTTGTATTCGTTCCAATTGCAAATTCACCGATTGGCAGGGTGTCATGGTTCAATAACACATTTTCTTTAAAATACTGTCTGCCTTTTTTCGCATCTTCAAAATTATCACAGGAATAATCCGTGACCATACCATCTTTAAAAGACACCTTTAAATTAATAAATTTCAAATCATTCAGATAAACACTGCTGACATTTAAAATGCCTTCTGTTCCTTTTAAAACGGGAGAGGTAAAGACTTCTCCCAACGGAATGTTGACATCGGCAAGACAGTTTTCAAAAACCGTTTCCTTCTGCGGATTGGTGATTTTCTGCAGAGACACACGCATATCCGTCTGATTATTACCACATCCTTTGACATGCACGTATTCCGCGCCGTCCAAGGTATCAATAATCGTCTGCTGGATTTCCTTATACTGATTGTAGTCGAGGGTATTAATCCGCACGATTTCATGAAAGATTTTTTCATATTCGTCCGCATTTTCACTGATTTCCGGCAGCGGGTATGCAATAATCGTAAAGCTTCTTTCCTCGCCTTTAATATATTTGTTAACAACTGCCGAAGACTCGCTGTCATATTTTACAGAAAGCTTCTGCTGTTTTTCATCTAAATGCAGGGCTTCTTTTTTATCTTCCGGCTCAAACGGATTTTCGCCGAACACTTCCATGACCGCAGGACCGCCAAAAACTGCTGCTGCTTCCTTATGCTGTTCATATGCAAAGCGGAGTGCCCCAAGCTTTCGCTCTGTAAACTGCGCGTCCAGGTAGAGTGCATTGTCAAAACGATGGTCGTAGTCCATCTGCTTGTTCGGGCTGGTTGCATAGTAGCCGATTTTATGGTGCATGCGCTTATTGATAGAATGCTGTGCCGCACGATATATCGTCGTCTTTAAGCCCATCTGTTCAAACTGACGGATTTCCTCTCTTACCAGCCGTTCAAATCCGATGCAGTAACGGATATTAACCAGTTTCTTTTTGCTGATATCTTTATTGCCCAGTTCAAATCCGATGCGGTATCCTTCCGTAAAGGTCGATGCCATTTGTTCAATCTCTGTCTGGGAAAGCGTATTTAAAAATGCTGCGGTACGAAGTTCATTTTCCGTAATATACTCACCATACCGGTATAAATATCTCAAATCCGTCAAATCGCTGTCCATAATAATGCGCACCGCAAAATCCAGCGACGGGTCTAACTGCTCCCGCACCCTGTACTCGATAAAATCATCGCTGTAATCACTCATATACCAGTAAATGGAATCCTTTAACTGTGCTGCAATATTTTCACCGCCCTTGCAAATGCAGTAACATTCAACAAAAAGTTCTAACAATACCGTAAAATCAGCTTTACGCTGTTCTGCTGCAAACACGATACACCCGCGCAGTTCTGTATACAAAAACGATAAAATCCTGCCTATGTCTTCTCCAAGCCGTGCACAGGCATAAGACGGATTGGCAAAGCTGTTATCATATTGTTTCCCGATAATGTCTTCATACAAAACCGTATTCCAGTGCTGCAATTCTTCCAATGGCAGTTTATCATATCCACCGGCTTTTCTTTTCTCATTCCATTTATCCACAAGTAAAAGAAATTCTGCCGTGTACGTAAAATACGCTGCCAGTCCGGCATCTTCTATCTCTGAATTTTCTTTAATTTCCGCAATACGATCAATTGCCAGACCGTATCGTTCCTTCAGATTATCTTCAAACATTTACAAATCCTCACTATTCACACTATGCCCATCATCAGCACTGCTACCATAAATATTGCAAAAATACCACACATCAGGGAACCTGCTCTTGAAAATGTATAAAACTTATCTTCTTCTTTAAAGCTTAATAGTCCGATAACCAACCCAATAACAGAAAGCATGAAACTGAGCAGTCCAAGGCTTCCTACCTCGAGTCCTGCGTTTCCTTTTGCCTGGAATGCAATATAAATGCCATAGCCAAACGACACCAGTGCCGCCAATCCCATGACTGTTGATATCATGCCCCCCAAGGTCTGGCTTTTATCCGAAAATTTATATTTATTAAAAAGTTTCATGATTTTTTCCTTTTCCTATGAAACTGACACATTTTTTTGTAACACAAAAACGTGAGATAGCCCAATACACCACCGAGTGTATTGAGCATTAAATCATCTACATCAAAACTTCCCACTTTAGATACAAGCTGAATCAGTTCGATTGCAAGACTTAACCCGAATGTATACAACATACACCCAAAAAACTTAATCCGATGGTCTGCAATCAGCGGCAGGCAGAACCCGAATGGCATAAATGCTACCACATTTCCCGCAATATTGGCAAGCACCGCCGTCAGACCAAGCTGCCAGAAGTGATTAACAAACCGCTTGATTTCTTTAAATGGTACAAGATTATACCGGTACGTGCGTGATACATCCGTCCTTCCGAGAATTTCCGCAAAGAACATAAAATATACCAGTGCAGCAATATACGCAATAAAAATCAGCCATTTCAATGTCTTTTTCATTTTTCTATTTTTCACACAATGCCCATACCTTCCTGATACGCTTAAAATAATGTGTCGGATTTATGTGCCAGAAGTCTTGCACCATTTACAATCAGCAAAACTCCTGTTGTAACACCACATACGACTGAAATAATGCCAAAAGCAATATTCCCGGCGCCAATTGACTTGATTTTTTTATATAACTTTTCGTCCATACTACTCCTCATTTCTGAGCGACTTTATCGCGAAGCTGCGATGAGAAATTCGCGCAGGCGATTTCTCATCTGCAATCATGGAGATTTGTTTTCGCTCAGAAACAAATCTCCGTGTGAAAAATAAGCGCATCAGCGTTATTTTTCACACTATCCTCATTTCGCAAACATTTACTTATTTATGCTTCCTTCGCACCGTATTCTTCATAATACTTGTCAATGGCAGCCTTAATTTCATCATCAATAACCACCTTGCCGTTGCAAGGCTTGTTGTATAAATGTTCTACAACGTCTGACATGCTGACAATTGCATTTGCCGGAAAACCGTACTTTTCCTGAATTTCAACAAGGGCACTCTTTTCGCCTTTGCCACGTTCCATTCTGTTTAAAGACACCATTAAGCCTTTGATTGTCACATCGCCCTGTGCCTGAATAATCGGAAATGTTTCTTCAATGGATTTACCGGAAGTTGTTACGTCTTCAATAATAACTACTTTATCTCCGTCTTTAATCGGGCTGCCCAGTAAGATACCTGCATCGCCGTGGTCTTTTGCTTCTTTTCTGTTAGAGCAGTAACGGATTTCTTTACCGTAAAGTCTGTGATATGCCATGGTTGTTGCCACGCTTAACGGAATACCCTTGTAAGCCGGTCCGAACAGCACATCAAAATCATCACCGTAGTTATCGTGAATTGCCTTCGCGTAATACTCACCCAGCTTTTCAAGCTGTGCACCCGTTACATAAAGTCCTGCATTCATAAAAAACGGGGACTTTCTGCCGCTCTTTAAAGTAAATTCACCAAACCGCAACACATTGCAATCTACCATAAATTCTATAAATTCCTGTTTGTACTGTTCCATAATCTATAAAGCCTCCTGTTTGTAATACTTTTAACAATTTTTAATATCTTTTTTATTCTAGCATAAATTTCCCGGTGTTTCAATATATGGTTGTTTTTGGAAGAAAAAGGGCAATTTGCAATACAAACTGCCCAATCAATATATGCAGCCGAAAAGAAAGCCTGTTTCTACACCCGGCCGGCATACTCTTATACGATAAATTTTTCAACCTGTGACTTTAATACATCTGCCGATGCATGTGCCTTAGAAGCTTTTTCTTTAATATCTGACGATTTTTCAACCACAACAGTTGTCTTTTGTGCAATATCCGTTGTACCGGAAGCTCCCTCCGATGCCGCCTTACTTACATCACCAATACCATTCATTACCCCACTGATAGAAGCAAGCAATTCTTCTGAAGAGGCCGAAAAATCCGTAACCAGTTCGTCAACCTTTTGCGCATCATCATTATACGAATCTGCCATTTGTGAAAAGTCTTCCAGATTCTGTACAACATCTGTTCCGACAAATTCAAGCAGTCTTGCAGAATCCCCTGCAAGATTATCAACCGCACCCACAACACTTTGTGTTACTTCCTGAATATTAGAAACTGTTTCCTTGGACTGTTCAGCAAGTACACGAATCTGCTCGGCAACAACCGCAAAGCCTTTTCCAGCTTCTCCTGCCCTTGCCGCCTCAATGGATGCATTAAGAGCCAAAAGATTCGTCTGTGCCGTAATCCCCATAATAGATTCTGCCAGTATGCCAATCTGGTCTACGATTTTAATATCTTCCAGTGCCTTTGTCAGATGGTCACTAATGTCTTCATGAATTTCATGTGTATGTTCATATTTTTTCTGCGTTGTATCCTTAATCACAACTGCACGGTCACGGATACTGTCTGCTTCAAGCGCACCATCCTGTGAACGTGTTGCAATGCTTTTCGCTGCCGTTTCAATTTCATGTGACATTGCATCAATCTGCTGTGAGGATGCCGCTGTTTCTTCCATGGCTGCTGCCAGTTCCTGTGTTGTGGCTGACACCTCTTCAATTTCATGGTCAAGGGACCGGACATTTTCATCAATCTCCTCAACCATACCGCTGATATTCGATGCTTGCCCTTTTACCTCACCAATCAGTGTACCTACTTCACAACGCATATTTTCAAGAAATACCGAAAGCTGCCCAAAATCGTCTTTTCTCTTTAAAAGCGCCGGGGCAGTCGGCTGTGAAAAATCTCCCCGTCCCATTGTCTTTATAGAAACTACCGCTTTCTTTAACGGCACGGTAATACTGCGTGTAATGACAATCAGCAGGATAATCAGTAAAACTTCAACTGCAATGACCAGACCAATAAAAATTCCCTCCCTGCTGAGCACATAAGCCGCATATTCTGACCGTATACCATCTATTTTTTCATCGATATAATCCGTATAATTTCCTGTTCCGATAACCCATTCAAATGGTGCAAATGCTTTGCTGTAAGAACGTTTAGGCTGATTATCGGTTTCACCCTCCTTCGGATAAACATAGTCTGTAAAGCCACCATCAGCCTGCTTTCCTACACGAATAATCTCTTTTACCATTTGGTAACCGTTGCCATCCTTTGTTTCCAGACGATTCGTTCCTTCTGTCTGACTGCCAAGCAGCACAACATTGGTTCCATCATACTGATCAACCCAGAAATAGCCGCCATCCCCATATCGGAGCTGACGTATCTCATCTGCTGCCAGTTTTTTTGCCTGTTCTCTGGTATACACCCCTGCTTCATACTGTGTGTAAATGTTCTGGCACAATGAAATCACATTGTCAACCTGATTCTGAATCATCTCATCATAAGATGCACGCTTATCTGACTCTATCGTTTCCAGTGCCTTTGTCTGCATCGCCTTCATAGATTCTGTCGAAAAAACAACACATGCCGTCATTGCCAGAAATGCGGCCAGCATTACAATAATCAGCTTTGTTCTTACCTTTACATTATTCATACTCTTTACCTCTTTCTCCATAATAATCCGGTCATCATTGTTTCCCGTTCGTCCTTACTCACATGCATTTTCAATGTACAGACCACACACCGGAATCCAACGTACAAAAAATGCATTTGTCCTTCCCAGGTTTCTGTCTCCCATCACGTACAATCTATATTTATTATGTCACTTTTTACACACTTCGTCAATTATTTGTCCTTATTTATTCTATCCCTTCTTCCACCAGCTGTCCAAGCTGCGCTGCTGCTGTTCCCGGAACATATTTTTTCTGACACTGAATCATTTTATTGCGGTTTTCCTGTTTTTGTAGTGACAGAACCGCCGCGATCAGCTCCTCTTTGGGATTGGTGACTGCCAGTGCCATGCCTGCCTTTTTAAAAAACTGCATATTCTTTGTTTCACAGCCCGGAATCGGACAGATGTGAATCAATGGAATCCGTGCAGCGGCGGCTTCCGTGCTTGAAAGCCCGCCCGGCTTTGTAATAAAGATACTGCCTGCCTTTAAATACAGCGGCATCTTATCAGTATATCCGACCAGTTCAATTTTGTCCGCATACCGCTTCTGCAGCCGGCTGTACAGCTGCTGATTGTTTCCACAGACCATAATCAGCTTACATTTATGCAGGGAACGCACACGGTAAAGAATTTCCACGACTTCCTCCAACGCACCGGCACCCATGCTGCCGCCCGCAATTAATAAATACTCCTTTGCAGGATCCAGCCCCAGCTGTCTTTTGGCTTCTTCCGGTGAAATGCGCTCTACACCCGTGTCCGCCGTCGGTATCCCAAGCGGATATAACTTTTCTTTTGGAATTCCGTATTTCCTGAATTCCGGTATCAGCTTTTCTGACGGAATCACAACATCATCGCAGTCGGTTTCTTCCGTAAACGGAATACATGCATAATCGGTAGCCACAAAAATACTTGGCGGCACTTCCATCCCAATTTTTTTCATATTTGTGATAATCTCCGCCGGATATAAATGCGGTGTAATGATGACATCTGCCGGATGCCGTAAAAGATACTCCTGTAAAATATATGCCATTTTACGGTTAATATAATAAACCGGTGACGGAAACGGCAGACAGCGGTATAATTCTCCCAGCCGGTATACAAATCCAAAAAGTGTGCTGTTTTTCTGTACCAGACCGATATACACTTTATCGATCACACCTGCCAGTCTGTTGCTTTTTAGCTGGTAAGGATTTATCATTACCACCTGATGTCCCTGTTTTTGGAGCTGTTTTTGGACTGCTGCCCCTGCGGCATTATGTCCACCGCCTGTTCCGCAGGATAAAATTAAAACATTCATCGGTATCACCTCTTTATCCACAATAACTGAAATGTCATTTTTTCACGTTCTTCCTGGCTCATATGCATTTTTAGCAGTATCAGCAGCGATATCAATCCTACACCGATATGCACGGCTTTGGGCAGATTAGTCTCTGAAAATACAATGATGAGCCAGTTTACAATGTATACCGCTACGGTCCGGTAAAAGTTCGGTGAAATCTGTATTACCAGTGAAAAGAATATAAAACACACCGCAAGCGAAAGCACCGGATACCACATCGGTATCAGTCCGAGCAGACTGCCAAAACTGACTGCAATTCCCTTTCCGCCTTTAAAATGATGCCAGACAGGGAAAATGTGTCCCGCTACCGGTGCTGCCAGCACCAGTGCCAGTCCGTTGCTTTCTGCTAAATTCATCTGTGTCATGTGAACATAGGCATAAACCGGGACAAAGCCCTTTGCCATATCAAAAATCAATGTGCAGATTCCGCACCAGAACCCGCCGTATAAAAATGCATTTGCCGTTCCCGGATTGGCATCCCTACTCTGCTCAATTGCATTTTTTCTACCAAAAATTCCGCAAAATACTTCCGCATATAATACACTGCCGGATAAATATCCAATCAATGCATATATTACCGCATATGGCATCTTTTTCCCTCCTGATTACGCTCTGATATTTGTATTTTTATTATGGCACTTCCCGCCTTTTTCGTCAATTCTTTGTCAGACTCACGGCTTTAGAAAAGCAGGGTCTGTCCACTTGGACATTCCCTGCTTTTGTTGTTGCCTGATATTTATTTAAAAATATTTTTAATTTTTTGCAGACTGATACGCACTCGTATATGCCGCCTTTATGGCATTGCTGGACTTTGTCGCACCCGATACACCATCCACACCACTGACACCGCCGTTTGCAAGAATCGCTCCCGGAACTTTGGCATTTGCCTGTGAGAAAAACATTTCATCTGCGCCGCCTGCCGTTGCGGATGCGGATACGCCTGTAACGGCATCACCTGAAATTGTCACAACAACCTTAACCGTGTATCCGTATGTATCGCATACGGCAGTTCCTGTATAATCGCCGTCTGCCTTAAATGTTCTCGGTGCTTCTGTCGGCTTTGGTGCTGCTTCTGTTTTTTCTTCCGCCGGCTGACCCGCACTGCCGCTGTCCGAACCCGAACTTCCGCCCGCACTGCTATTTGTATCACTGCCACTTTCAGATACCGTGCCGGAACTGCCGGAATTCTGACTATCAGTGTCCTGTTTTTCCTGTCTGTTCTCCTCTCCGGCTGTGTTTTCAACTGCCGCCGCTGCCGCATTTTCACCGTCCTGCGCATTCTCGTTCTCCTGTGCTTCCTGTGAATCACCTGCGCTATCACCGGATTCGCCCGAAGTCTGCTGTTCCTGTGTCACACCGTCCGCATTTAAAACCTCTGACGTTGTGCCTGCTTCTCCGTTCTTTTTTACGCCTTTTTCTGTCTGTGTCTGACTCAGTGTTTTATCTGCCGCCGTTTCCTGTGCAGATACTTTATTTTGGGTCTGCATAAAGCACATTGAAAATGCTGTGGCACACACAATCACTGCACACACGGATACTACCGCACTGATTTTCTTTATAAAAGCGCTGTCGGCATCCGGATTTTTCGTAAGCACCCATTTACGGATACGCATCGCCGCATATCCTGCAAATACGATACTGTATACAAGCACATTTACGGCATACATGCGCAGTCCCATGCGCGCATACGGAATATTAATCAGCATAATATGTACATATAAAAGCCCATAAAATACATAGGCGCTCCGCTGAATCTGCTTCCACTTTTTCGGATTCATCTTTTTGCGGACTGCCGGAAATGAAATCACCGTTAATCCAATCATCAATACAATCAGCATCAGACTGATCACCGCTGCACACCGCTGGACTGCCGGTAATGCCGCTGGTGCCGAAAATAACATCTTAAAATACGTCATGCCGTAGGTCAGGTTGTGCGAAAGCACCAGAATTGCCGCCATAATGGACAATTCCCCGCGAATCCGCATGAGCGGTCCGATAAGCTTTGAACCTCTCGGCAATGCACCTGTTATCATGACAATGATAAAAAATGCCGTTCCTATCGTTCCCTTTGCAAAAATGCCCACAATATTCTGCCGTACAAACTGCGGCATTGCCACCGTGCGCAGGCTGAATATAACAATCGTTACAACTGCCGCACCGATGTAAAAAATATTGGGATGCTGCTTTAGCTTGTCTTTTAAAAAGTATACAAATAAGGAAGCTATCACAAGCGCAATAATCAGTAACATAATTCCTCCTTTTTAAGTTTGTTCTTTATGATTTAAGTTAGAAAAATGTACTGCCGTTAGTTTCTTCTAACTCTGTTCTATCATAAATATAGAATCCTTTTCTGTCAAGGTCTGTTACTGACAATAATTATCAACTACTTTTTCAAGACATTTACGGTGTAATCCGAGGTAAAATTCTGTGCAATTCCCTCAGAAATATAAATCTGATTGTCTTTTGTAAGTAAAATGACATCAAAATCCAAATCCGTATTTTCATAAAAGCTTTCTGCCTTTTGAAGTCCCATTACAAAAAATGAGGTAGACAGCGCATCTGCCTTTGTTCCGTCTGCGCACACAATCGTAACAGACGTCAAATCGCTGTCTGACGGATACCCGGTCTTTGGGTCGATAATGTGGTGGTAAGTCACTCCGTTTTCTTCAAAATAACGCTCATATCCACCGGATGTAATGACTGCTTGATTGCTGGTTTCCAGAATGCCAAGATACTGATTGCCTCCCTGCGGACTCTGAATGGCTACGCGCCATGCCGTACCGTCCGTTTTCGTGCCGAGTGTCTGCACATTGCCGCCGAGATTGACCATGCCGTGTTCAATGCCGTATTCCTTAAAAATCTGCATGACACGGCTGGACGTATACCCCTTTGCAATACCGCCAAAATCAATCTGCGCATTATTTTTTAAGACCAGTTCGTGGTCCTTTAACGATACATTTTCATAGGATACTCTTTTTAACGTTTCCTGTAATTCGTCCGCCTGCGGCACTTTGTAATTTTTCGTGGTAAATCCCCACAGCTCCATGACCGGATAAATAGTAATATCAAATGCACCGTCTGTCTTTCTTGAAATTTCAAGGGACTGTTCCACTAAATATGCCGTTTCGTCAGACACCGTTGCACTTCCCTGCGTATTGGCAATTGTGACGTCACTGCCCGTATTTCCCACCGAAAACATCGCATCCAGTCTTTGAATCTCATGAATTGCTGCCGTCACGGCATCCTCTGCCTTTGCTCCGTATGCCGTCAATGACATGTAGGTATCCATTGCAAAAATATCGGATGAATATTTGTCATTTTCCGAAACACTTTCGCTCAGCACGCTGTCCGTCTTTTTGCCACATGCCGTCATGCCTGCCGCCAGTATCACGCACATTGCGGCGGCGGCTGTTTTCTTTAATATAATCGCTGCTTTTTTTCTTTTTGTATTTCTTTCATTTACGATTCTTCTCATAATAATCCTCACTTCTAAGCAACTTGTTGCGAAGCGGCGATGAGAAATTCGCACAGGCGATTTCTCCTCTGCCATCATAGCTATTTGTTTTTGCTCAGAAACAAATAGCTGTGTGAAAAATCAGCACATCAGTGTGATTTTTCACACTAGTTTCTGTCCATTCTGACCGTGGTTAGTCACGTAAAACTATATGCCATATCGTTGGAATTGTCAAGCTGCTACATCGTGTCCAAAATCCACAAAAAAATACCGCATAAAGAGAATCGTTTTTGCTCTCTTTATGCGGCAGTTTTTATTTATAATGTGTTTACTTTCTCAAACTTCTTACGCCATTACCGGTGCTTTCTTTTGAATCACCGCTTCAACAGCATCTACACTGATTTCTGCAACATCGGCAATCTGTTCTAATGTATAACCCTTTTTATACATATTCAGAATGAACTTTTCACTCGTTTTCTCTGTTGCCCGTTCTTCAGCTCTTTCTTCGATTCCTGTACTCAGATTACACATAACTCTCACGTCCTCTCTAATTTCATTACTGACCGGGATATTATATTCATGTTCTATTATATCCAGTTTTTCCTGTTCTTTCAACCCGCTTGAAAGAAGTGTCCCGATTAAACGGTGCAATTCGTATTTTTCATCATGCTGTGGAAACTCATCAGTAATACCAATCAGCACGATGTTGAGTAAATCCATATTCCCTTTCCAATCGTACGGCTCTAACATTTCATCTTTGATAAGGTGGATATGGCTCATGCTGTTTGAAGCCATGTTCATACAAATCCAGATACTGAATACCTGTTTTATATCGTCATAATTCGTATTGACAAAATCCCTCTCTTTCTGCGATGAAACAAGTCTGCTCACATAAAAGACCGCCCGGTTATATCTGTTTTTTCTGTATTGGTCAAGCCCGGTTCAACGGGTACAATCCCAATCTTTGGCTCACCCTCAATGTACATTACTGCATCTTCCGGCTTCATTTCCTTAAACTCATCCACCGTCTTAACCAAAATGTGTGCCAAAATATTTTTTTGTGCCAGTATTCTTTTGACACGGGTATCATACTGCACCTTATCTCCCGCCGCACTGACTGCATTTGTTATTTCTGTATTCAAGGCATTCCCCTCCTTTTGTAACATTGTAAATCTGCAAAAGCCCCCTTTGCCTTAATACTATTATAAGCGGGTATTTCTGTGGAATCAACTGAAATTTCTATTAAATATTTTGTTAATATCGCAAAAAAATACCGCATAAAGAGAATCTGTTCGGCTCTCTTTATGCGGGGATTTTATTTACAAACCATGTCTGCACAGTATTCTGTTATTCCAGTTTTAATATTTAAACTACAGATAGTATTCCATTGGATATGTCGGATAAGCGATTTCCTCCAGCTGATCCATCGTAACTAACCCTGCCGGAGCGCGCAGCACTGCCGGAATCCGGTTGACAATCGTTGCACAGGTATGCTCAACCGTTGCCGGTTTTACAACATGGAATTCCGTATCCGGTTCACCTGTAATCTTCCAGTCGCACATATCACCATCGTCCGGACCATAAACCTTGCCGATACACTGTGTTTCAATAACCGGTCCCTGGAATGTTTCGGTAGTTACAACTGCCGCCATACCGATACAGTTGCCTTTCGGTATCGTTGCATTCATGGTTGATGAGAACAAATCACTGTCATGGAAATACGGTACACATTTCTGTGTCTGGCTCTTAATCGTCCAGCCCATTTTTGATGCAAGTGCCTCATTGGAATTCCATACATAAGAAGGTTCAATCTCCTCCGGGTGTGCAATCTGTTTTTCAAATTCTTCCGGTGTTAAGCCTACGCCGTGAGCTTTTGCAAGTGCCAGTCCGTAATCTTCTACGTTATAGCTGACTGCGCCTTCAATTTTTTCAATCTTGTGACAGCCGCCTGCTACCATGCCGACCATATTCACCCAGAAAATATCTTCCATGCCGCTTCCTACAAAAGTACAACCGTTTTTCTTGGCGGTAACATCTAAGATATTGGCACGAACCGGGTCTGTTGTCCAGCAGTACGTTGCTTCTTCACAGGTTGTAATCACACTGATTCCACGTGTCAGACATTTCATATAATGCGGAAAGCAGTCACTTACCAGACTAAACAGCGTTACAACGGCAATATCCGCATCCGTGTTATCAAGCACTTCTTCCGCATTGTCGCTGATTAATACGCCGGTCTTTACACCCAGTCCCGCATAATCGCCGATATCCATGCCGACAATAGACGGATTACAGTCGATTGCACCGACAATCTGACAGCCGGTTTCATACAGATACCGCATTGTGTACTTGCTCATCTTGCCACAGCCATACTGAATTACTTTAATCTTCTCCATAACATCCTCCAATTCTACACCGCTTCCTTTTAAAATCTGTGTCCTGCGGTGCAAGGACAGTTTCAGACGAATCCTCATTCACGCTTTCGCTTTTCACTATTCAGTATATATTACGCGAACTGATTGTTAATTATTTAACTTTGCGTTGTATTCAGTATAATGTCTAATCTTAGATGAGAGTCAAGCCTATTTTTCCATTTTTACCGGCACCTGAAGCCGCAGATACATCGAGCGCTTGCGGCTGTCAAAGACGTTCATTTCCATAATTTCTTCGCAAATATAATCACCGCAGATTTGATAGCCGTGTTCGCGGCAGTACGCCAAAAGCTTTTTCGCACAGTCGCGTTCCTCATCAAAATCTTCCGTATAAATACATGCATACATGCCATTCTCGATTGTCTGCACACAGTCTTTCATCGGAAAATCGTCATCTACAAAGATAAAGATTTCTTCCGAATAAAAGGTCAGTTTTTCAAACAGCTCCCGCCGCATAATCGTCCCTGCATTGCAGTAATAAACCTGCGGAATATGAAATTCCATCAGCTTATTTTTTAACTGCTTTAAAATCAATTCGTACATATCAATGTTATAATCGTAAAAATTGGTATCCACACACATCGAGTAAATCGTCCTGTCCGGTATGTATTCCAGTGTAATCGTGCCGCTTTTCGGCGATTTCTTATACCGTTCAATGCTTGCAACCGTCCTGTCAATCGCCTGCATTTTAAATTTTAATTCCTGCATCTGGGCAACCGTCTGTTCCTTTTTCTGCCGTAAAATCTGCTCAATCAGATTAATATCCTGTTTATCGAACAATTCTTTAATTTCTTTTAATTCCATGCCCAGTTCTTTCATGTACTGAATCATATCAAACCGGGCATTCTGCTTGATGTCATAATACCGGTAATGTGTTTCCTCGTCTGTGTAATACGGTGTCAGCAGTCCCATTGAATCATACAGCCGCAGTGTCGGTACGGTTGTGCGGTTGATTTTTGCCATTTCACCGATGCTGATATATCTGTCTTTTTTCTCCATATAATTTTTCATTCCTATTTTGCAGACATTTTAATGCCAAAAAATAAACCCTAATGTAACATTAGAGTTTATTTTATCATAAATATTCTTATTTTTCCAATCCGGGACTGCTTTTTATAGTTTTACATTAACCCCGACCATCCTCGTAAAATTACACGGGCATATATAAAAATACCCTGTATGCCTGTCTGACATATTCTTTTACATTCCAATATGAATCTGTTATTTATCCCCACACCTTTTCTGCGATTTCCTTTACCAGTGCCAGCTTTGCCCACTGTTCTTCTTCTGTGAGCTTGTTACCGATTTCACAGGAAGCGAATCCGCACTGCGGACTTAAATACAGTCTGTCTAACGGCACGTATTTTGCCGCCTCATGGATTCTGTCAATTACTGCCTGCGCATCTTCCAGCTTCGGAGACTTTGTTGTAACCAGTCCGAGTACAACCTTCTTATCGCCCTCTACATATTTTAACGGTTCAAATCCGCCGGAACGCTCATCATCAAATTCCAGATAATATGCATTGACATTTTCCTTTGCAAATAAAGTCGCCGCTACGCTGTCGTAGGCGCCGCTGCTTGCATAGGTAGAATGGAAATTGCCGCGGCATACGTGTGTATTGTCAATTAAATCTTCCGGCTTTCCCTCAAGCGCGCTGTTATTAATCTCTAAAAGCTGTTCCTTAATCTTTTCAAGTCCCTTTGGTGTTACGCCGAATAATTTACAAGCCTCCGGGTCTACCACCATGCCCCATGAGCAGTCATCCAGCTGAAGATTTCTACAACCTGCCGCATAAACCTCTTTGATAAATTCACGGTATCCTTCAGCAATATCCTTTGCAACTTCTTCCTGTGTATCGTAAAACTTCTTGGTATTGCTCCATGCAAACGGCATAATCATCTGTTCCAGAAACTGTGCCGGTGCCGGAATCGTCAGCTTCGCAACCGTATTTTCATCTTCCAGTGCCTTTACAAATTTAAAATGTTCTACAAACGGATGATTTTTCTTATAAGAAATCTTTCCTGTCACATATGTATCATCAATCATTGCAGCTTCACCGTGGAACGGAAGTCCTGTTTCGGTTTTGCTGTGTCCGACTCCGTCAAATGCCCACATAAAATCCAGATGCCATGTTGCACGGCGGAATTCTCCGTCTGTAATAACGTGATAACCTGCCTCCTTCTGCTTTGCAACCAACTCTGTAATTGCCTTATCTTCTGTCTTTTTCAATTCCTCTGCGCTCATTGCTCCTGCTTCGTAATCCGCTCTTGCTTTCTTTAAATACTCCGGTCTTAAAAAGCTTCCTACAAAATCATATCTGAAAGGTGTATATAACTGACTCACTTTATTTTCCTCCTGTTTCCTTTGTTTTGTCGTATTATAGCGGACATTTTCCTATCTGTATAATATGAATTCATTAAGGTTGTCCATAGTTTAAAACTATATCTGTAAGCTAAAAAAATGTAAGCCGCACTGACAGCCTACACTTTTTATCACCACTCCTGATAACGAGCTTACACTTTTTTTAACTCTGCACGGAACATAATCTTTCTCGTTCCGGTTAATTTTTCAAAATCAATTTCATAAGACTGGGTGGACAGATTGATGTCTACAATCGTTCCGACACCGAAAATTTTATGCTCTACTTTATCGCCCACATCAAACGTCTTTTTCGGCAGCATCTGCGGTGTGGTCTGACCGTTTTGGACGACATTTCCCACACATTCCAGCAGGTTGTAGTCAATATCCTGTATAAATGCCGACGGACGCACCGGAAAGCCTTCCGACTTTGCCGCGTAACTGCTTAGATACAGCCGTGTCTTTGCCCGTGTCACCGCCACGTAAAACAGCCGCCGTTCTTCTTCCAGCTCATCTTCATTGCGCAGACGCCTGCTTGGAAACTGCCCGTCTACCAGTCCACAGATAAATACAATATCAAATTCCAGGCCCTTTGCCGTGTGAATCGTCATGACTTTTACAACATTTTTTTCATCGTCATCATCCTGAGCCGTAAACAATGCAAAATGTGCCAGCAGTTCTTCCAGCGAAAGCTTATCCTGATTTTCCGCTTCCATTGCGGCAATGGCTGTTATCAGTTCCGTCACATTATCCAGCCTTCGCTGTTCCACGTCCTGCTCCAGTTCCTCGCGGTATCCGAAATCCAGTACCCGGTTGACAAGCTCTTTGCATGAATACTTATCATATTCTTTATGCAATTCCGATATGTTTTTATAATAAGTAACTATTACTTCTTTTTTGACAATGCCCTGTTCAATCTGCTCACCAAGCGCCTGAAACAGTCCAATTTCATGTTCTGCGGCATATTTTTTCAAATCTTCTATAGATTTTTTACCAAATCCCTTGCGCGGTCTTTTTATAGTCCACAAAAAATCCAAATCATTCGGTGCATAAACCATGCGCAGATAGGCAAGCACCGTGCGGATTTCCTCCGAATCATAAAATCTTGCGCCGTTTAAAATCTTATACGGAATTTTCTTTGCAAGAAAGGCTTCCTCCAACGCTCTTGTCTGTGAAGCCGCACGCACAAGCACCGTATGGTCCGCATATTTTTTCCCGGTTGAAACCGCCGCTTCTATCTGTTCTGCAATCCACACCGCCTCGTCTTTTTCATACGGCAGGCAGTTATACACCGGCTTTGCGCCATGTGGATTTTGGGTATACATCTGCTTTTCCAGACGGTTCTGGTTCTTCTCAATTAAAGAATTTGCCGCCGCTACAATCTCCGGCGTACTGCGGAAGTTACGGCTTAACGAATAATCCACAACATTTTCATACCGCTCATTAAAATGCACCATATATTCCACATCAGACCCGCGCCAGCCGTAAATGCACTGGTCGTCATCGCCCACAACTGTCAGATTGTGATATTTTCCGCTTAATAAATAAAGTAAATATTCCTGATTTTTATTTACGTCCTGATATTCGTCACAAAGCAGATACTGACAGCGCCCCTGCCATTTTTCGAGTGCCTCTTTATACTGCGTGAGAATATAGATTGCAAACTGTATGATATCCTCAAAATCCAGCACATAATTATCGCGCTGTTTTTTCAGATAAGAATAGTACACCTGATAAAACGGATCTTGTGTGTGACTGATTTTCTTTTGCAGGGTCTCCCTGCCGGTATCTAACATCAGCGGAATATAGGCTCTATCCTGTTTTTCCTCACAGATTCTGTCCGCATATTCCTTTGCCGTAAAATCTTTTAACGAAAATCCCAGTTCATCGGCGACTTCACGAATCAAATCCACCTGCGCTTTCTTATCCAGAATCACAAAAGTCTTCGGATAAGAAAGGCGGTAGATTTCTTCTTTTAGAATTAAATTACAATATCCATGAAAGGTTCCCGCATAACACGTTGCAAAGTCCCCTATCATTTTTTTCAGACGGTACTTCATTTCATTTGCCGCCTTATTGGTAAATGTCATGGCAACGATGGACGACGGCTCGACATACAGTTCCAATATCAGATAGACGATTCGTTTCGTCAGTGCAAATGTCTTTCCCGAACCCGGTACCGCACGCACGCGGATATTGCCTTCTGTTGCTTCTATAATCTGCTGTTGTTCCTTTGTTGCCTGTCTTTGTGACATTTTCTACCTCCTGCGCCGCTTCCACTCCGCAGCGTCAGCGGTTTTTATTTTACACATCCAATCAGTTCATGAATGTCTTCAATGTTATTTTTCTTCATATAGGCGGCAATGCCGTCTACAATCTCAACGGTTGCTGTCGGATTATGGAAATTTGCTGTACCGACAGCTACTGCACTGGCGCCTGCCATGATAAATTCGAGGGCATCTTCTGCGGTTGCGATACCTCCCATGCCGATGATTGGCAGACGGACTGCATTGGCTACCTGATAAACCATGCGGACTGCGACCGGTTTTACTGCCGGACCGGACATACCGCCTGTTTTATTAGCAACTGCAAATGTTCTCCTGTTAATATCAATCTTCATGCCCGTAATCGTATTAATCAGTGAAACCGCATCGGCGCCGCCCGCTTCTACTGCCTTTGCCATTTCCGTAATATCGGTTACATTCGGGCTTAACTTCATAATAACCGGGTGCTTTGCGACCTTTTTCACTGCCGCCGTAATCCGTTCTGCTGAAGCCGGATTCTGACCGAAAGCGATACCGCCTTCCTTGACATTTGGGCAGGAAATATTGATTTCAAGCATGTCCACCGGCTGTTCGCTTAACTTTTCCACCGCATCGACATAATCTTCCTCTGTTTTTCCACAGACATTGACAATAATCTTTGTATCATACTGCTTTAAAAACGGAATATCTCTTGAAATAAACGTATCCAGTCCCGGATTTTGCAGACCGATTGCATTAATCATGCCGCCGTAGGTTTCTGCAATACGCGGTGTCGGATTACCCGGCCACGGTACATTGGCAACGCCCTTTGTCGTTACGGCACCGAGCTTATTCAAATCAACGTATTCTGCATATTCCATACCGGAACCAAACGTGCCGGAAGCGGTTGTAACAGGATTCTTCCATTCAACTCCTGCAATATTTACGGATAAATTCATTACAGTTCTACCTCCTCTGCGTTAAATACCGGTCCTTCTTTGCAGACTCTTTTGTTATGTACCTTCGAATGGTCGTCTACCTGTGTGGACTTGCATACACAGGCAAGGCACGCACCAATTCCGCATGCCATTTTTTCTTCTAAGGACAGGTAACATTCCAGTCCGTTTTCTTTTGCATACTGCTTAATAGCACGAAGCATCGGTGTCGGACCGCATGCAAATAAAATGTCACCTTCAATGCCGCATGCCTTTACGGCATCCAATACATTGCCCTTTGTTCCGGCACTGCCGTCTTCTGTTGCCAGATACACTTTACCGTATGCTTCAAATTCATCATTTAAAAACAATTCATCACGATAACCCAATACAATGCTCTTTTCACAATCTAACTGCTTTGCCAGCTCCAACATCGGCGGAATCCCAATGCCGCCGCCAAACAAGATTGCTTTGCGTTCCTTTGATACCTTTGAAATGTCATAGCCGTTGCCAAGCGGTCCCTGTACTTCAAGGGTCTGTCCTGCGTGCATTGTTGCAAATTCCTGTGTGCCTTTTCCGATTGCCCGGTATACAATGCGCAGGGTATCGCCCTCAATGCCGCAGATACTGATTGGGCGCGGAAGAAGCCGCGAACCGTCGTTAGAATAGACGGACACGAACTGTCCCGGCTTTGCTTCCTTTGCAATATTTTTTGTTGAAAAACACATTTCATAAATGTCCGTTGCGATTTCATCTGCACGTACAATCGTTACTTTTTCTCTATATGCCATTTCTGCTCCTCATTTCCGCCTACTTGTGTAATGCACCGTTAATGTCGGCAATCATATCGAGTGCCGCCTGTCTGGAAGCTTCTGCGAAATGCTCCTCACCGAATTTTGCGTACTGTTCCTTTGTATAAGCCGCAATAATGCCTCTTGAACTGTTGACAATCGCACCTAAGCCGTCTTCGTTAAAGAAATGTACCAAATCCTCTGCCTTACCGCCCTGTGCACCGTAACCCGGTACTAAAATATAAGCCTTTGGCATAATCTTACGCAGGGTCTTGCCCATTTCCGGATACGTTGCACCGACAACGGCTCCGACATAGCTGTAGTCATCACCCATACATTCACTGCCCCACTCGGCAACCTTTTCACCTACCAGCTCATAGAGCGGTCTGCCGTCAATTAAACGGTCCTGAAATTCGCCACTGGACGGATTGGAAGTCTTAACAAGAATAAAGATACCCTTCTTTTCTTCCTTGCAGACCTTTACAAAAGGATCGATGCCGTCTGAACCCAGATACGGATTCACCGTTGCAAAATCTTCGTTAAATGCGGAAAGCTTCTTGCTTCCAACCTGCACCTTTCCCAAATGTGCAACAGCATACGCTTCTGATGTCGAACCGATGTCCCCACGCTTTACGTCACCGATAACGACCATGTCCTTTGACTTACAGTAGTCTACGGTCTTTTGGAATACCTTCATGCCTTCAATGCCGAACTGCTCATACATTGCAACCTGTGGCTTGACTGCCGGTACAATATCATAAATATTATCTACAATCGCCTTGTTAAACTGCCAGATTGCTTCTGCCGCACCTTCTAATGTTTCACCGTATTCCGCAAATGCGGCTTTCTTTAAATGTTCCGGTATAAACTTCATCATCGGGTCTAATCCGACTACAACCGGTGCGTTCTGCTTTTTAATTTTGTCTACTAACTTGTTAATCATTTTTGTCTTCCTCTTTCTGCCGGTACAGGCGTATTTATTATATGAGTTTTGGAACGTCTTTGTCTACTATAATTTCACAGCCCGGCTTGTATGAATATACAACCTTACCGTCTGACATTGTATATCTGACTCTGCCCTTGACTGTCTTTCCGTTAAACGGTGTATTTTTTCCCATGGATGCAAACAGGGTGCTGTCAATCACATATTCTTCATTTGGGTCGATAATCGTAATATCTGCCGCACGTCCCGGAAGCAGTGTTCCTTTGTCGCTGTTGATAATCTGCGCAGGCTTATAGCTCATGCGTTCTGCCATCTGAAGCGGTGTTAAAACACCCTTGTCCACCAGCTCCGTAATCGTCAGGCTCACAGAAGTTTCAAGTCCCGTAATGCCAAATGGTGCTTCAGCAAACGGACGCTCTTTTTCTGTTCTGTGGTGCGGTGCATGGTCTGTTGAAATCACATCCATAACCCCTTCCTTTAAGCCTTCCTTTAACGCTTCGCGGTCTGCCTTAGCACGCAGTGGCGGATTCATTTTGTAGTTTGCATCATCACCTGTGATATCATCTTCCGTCAGTGTAAAATGGTGTGGCGTAACCTCTGCTGTTACATCTATTCCTTCTTCCTTTGCAAGCTTTGTCATCTTCACACTGTCCACGGTTGAGCAGTGGCACAGATGTAGTCTTGCGCCTGTGTTTTTTGCAAGCAGGATATCTCTTGCCACAATGACATCTTCCACCGCATTCATAATGCCATAAAGTCCGAGTTCTTTGGCTCTGTTGCCGGCATTCATCACACCTCTTGCAACTAAATTTTTATCTTCGCAGTGTGCAAATACAGGGATTCCAACTTCCGCAGCCAGACGCATTGCCTGTCTTGCCACTCTCGCATTCATAACAGACTTGCCGTCTTCGCTGACCGCAACCGCACCGTTTTTGTACAGATTTTCAAAATCTGTGATAAATTCTCCGTCCTGTCCCGCCGTAATTGCCGCAATCGGAAGCACATGGATGTCTGTTACTTCCTTTGCCTTGTCAATCACATACTTCACCATTTCCACGCTGTCTACAACCGGCTTGGTATTCGGCATGACACAAACGGTTGTAAATCCGCCTCTTGCCGCTGCTCTGGCTCCGGTACGGATTGTTTCCTTATGTTCAAATCCCGGCTCCCGGAAATGTACATGCAGGTCAATCAGTCCCGGCATGACATAAAGACCTTCTGCCTCAATTACATTTTCCGCATCGGTACTGATATGTTCTGCAACCTCTTTAATAATACCGTCTTCCACAAGAATATCCCTGATGCCGTCTGTGCTGCTTGCCGGGTCTAACACCCTGCCACCTCTGATAATTGTTCTCATCTCTACCTCATTTCTGCGGCATGCGCCGCCCTCGCATTTTAATTTCTTTTATTGTTCTTATATTTATGGTTCTTCCTTACTGCTCCGGCTTCCATGATGCTAAGTACTTTTGTTCAAAATCTTTTGCAGCTGCCGGTTTTCCAAAATAGAATCCCTGTATATAATGCACCCCCAGACCTCTGAGCAGCTCGTACTGTTCCTGATATTCCACGCCTTCAACAACCAGCTTCGTACCGATGGTTTTTGACAGCTCCACAATCAGTCGTACAAATGCCTGTGCATATTCATCTTCCAGAATATCATCGATAAATGTCTTATCCACTTTGATTAAATCCAGCGGAAGCTGCTTGATATAATTTAACGAAGAATATCCGGTTCCAAAATCGTCCAATGCAATCCGCGGACCTAATTTTTTAAGCCCCTTGATAATCTCAAGGACACGATTCATATCGTTAATAGCAAAGGACTCCGTGATTTCCAGATTAATATTCTTTGGATTTACACCCGTCTTTAAAAGGATTTTTTCAATATTTTTTACCACATCTTTCTGGAGCAGCTGAACTACCGACAAATTGACATTGACATGAAAGTCAGGATAGCCGTGCTCGTTCCAGTATCTGCACTGATTGCAGGCTTCTTCTAACACATAGTCCCCGATGGAGGTAATCAGTCCAAGATATTCTGCAAGCGGTACAAAGTCGCTCGGTCCCATAAATCCGAGAGATTTGCTGTCCCAGCGCACCAGTGCCTCACAGGATGTGCATTTTTTTGTCACTGCATCTACTACCGGCTGGTAATATACCAGAAACTCCTGAATCTCTGAGGCCACTGCCTGCCGCATATTATTTTCAATATCCAGCCGCTTGCTGACATTTTCACTCGATGTATTATCGTAAATGCTGTACTGGTTTTTACCGGCTTTCTTTGCCTCATACATGGCAATGTCCGCCGTCTTTATAATATCGTCCACTTCCGTTCCGTCGTCCGGGAAAAAGGCAACACCCATACTCATCGTACAGAAGTATTCTGTTTCCATCAGATACCACGGTTTACGGAACATCGCAATAATATTTTTAACAATCTTTTCCCAGATGTTAAAATACTGCGGCAGAATAATGATGACAAATTCATCACCGCCCATTCTGTAACAGTGTCCGCGGATTCCCGCAATTCCCTGCAGTCCTGCGGCGACCTGCTGTAACAGCACATCGCCGTACTGATGTCCCAGTCCGTCATTGATATGTTTAAAATCGTCCAAATCCATAAACAGCACGGCACCTTTTTCTTTGTCCCGCACCGCTTTACGGACAATGTGGCGCAGATCATTTTCACATTTCATACGGTTATACAGACCGGTCAGGAAATCGTTATGTGCCTGATATTCGATTTTCTGCTGATTCTTTTTCTTCTGTGTTACATCAACTGCCGTGCAGACTACTGCCGGATTGCCGTTTAACCACCTCAAATCCGAAAAGCGGACCTCGTACCACAGCCCGGACTGGGCATCACAGTGTTCCTGGATGCTTTTTGTATTTTCACCTGTAAAATAAAATGTCACACAGGTCTGAATGACCCGTTTAATATCATTGCAGTTTTTCACAATATCATTTTCAAACAGCACTTCTTTCGTCTGTCTGTCATACACCATAATACCCGAATCAATACTTCCAAGAATTCCCTTTAATACCTCATAGGAATAGGATAAGGAATCTTTGCTGATACGTTCCTGCATAATGCTTTGAATTACATTTGCTACATCCGATACAAACCGAAGCTGTTCTGCATCCAGTTCTACATCGTTTGTACTGTCCGATACACACAGATACATCCGGACTTTATCTTCCGCTTTTACCGGAGCCGTCACGCTCGTTTTGATATTTGCATCCGCAAGTGCCATACGCACCGGCTCCTGTGCCGTGTCTGCCCTGTAATAGCACAGTTTCTCACCATAAAGCGGACTATCTGCCGCCGCTTTTACCTGCCGCTCTACAGTTCCCTGCGGCGCAGTCTGTGCCGCTGCCGCCTGCACTTCTGCAGCTTGTATCAGATGGTGTCTGCCGCCATAGGAAAGTACCGGATACAGACAGGTTCTTTCTTCATCATACTGCATAACAGTGACATCCGGCATTTTCAGATACTTTGATACATTTTCCAAAATGACATAAATGACATCTTTAAAAGGTCCTTCATTTTCCAGCATACGAACAATGTTAGACATGACCTGACTTTTCACCTTCATTTTACCTCATACCCCAAAACTTGTGTTTTGTACTATTATACCTTATTTGCACAGGTTTGGAAACCATCAGTTAGAATTTTATTTATTTTTCATTGTATTCATTTTGCCGGCATGGTATTATTTGATATAGACTTAAAGAACAAAGTGTCCTGCACTTTGGAACGGAGAACATTATGGATTATATTAAATACGAAACCACACTCAAGGCAAGTGGCAGAGAATATTCTAAGATTGTATTCTGGAACCGTTTTATCAGAAATCCCATTGAGCTGATTTTAACATGGCTTCCCGCCGCGATTACAATTGTCTGCATTGCACTCGGCTGCTTTTCTTCTTATCTTGCCGTCATTTATGCAGCATGCTGGTGCTATCCCATTTATATTTTTGGTTTCCAGTTTAAAAGCAGCGTGAATTATCACTTAAAGAACAGAGATGCTTCCGAATCCGCACCATGTACAATTACACTGATGGAAAGCGGCATCCTTGCTGAAATCCCGGAATTTGAACTGACCTATAATTATAGCTGGGACGATTTTACAACCATTTATGATAAGTTTGGTTATTATATGTTTTTTGAAAAAGGGAAAATGACCGTCATGCTGCGTCAGGCAGATATGCCTGAACAGGAACGTCATGCCGCCGCAGATTTTATTAAAAAGAATGTCAATCAAAATATCTGCCGCGTATTATTTTAATGATATCAGGGTCACAAAGTCTTTTAATTTAAAAATAAAACCGCAGGAACATTTTGTATCTGCACCTGTCTTATGACTTGTGCTTACCGGAAGTTCCTGCGGTTTTTATTTACGTTGCTTTTTTACATCGTTTATCGTGCGAGCCAGCCACCGTCTACCGCTACAGTGTAGCCATTTACATAATCCGATGCTTTGGAAGCCAGCCATACAACTGCGCCCTGCATATCTTCCGGTGTTCCCCAGCGGCCTGCCGGAATTCTTGAAAGAATCTCATCACTTCTGTCATCATCACTGCGAAGCTGTGCGGTATTGTTCGTTGCCATATAACCCGGCGCAATCGCATTGACATTAATATTGTATTTTGCCCATTCATTGGCAAGCGCCTTTGTCAGCCCCATAATGGCACTCTTGCTTGCCGTATAGGAAGGCACGCGGATTCCACCCTGATAGGAAAGCATGGAAGCCACATTGATAATCTTGCCGCCGTCCTGCTGCTTGATATACTGCTTTGCAAATGCCTGGCTTAAGAAAAAGACGACCTTTTCATTAATATCAATGACCGTATCCCAGTCTGCTTCTGTCACATCGACAGCATCACAGCGCTTAATAATTCCTGCATTATTTACCAGAATATCTACTCTGCCGTATGCGTCCAATGCACCGGAAAGTACGGTATCTACCGCTGCGGTTGTTGACAAATCTGCCAATACCTCTGTAAAGCTTCCGCCAAATGCTTCAATCTTTTCTTTCGTTTCCGCACAGGAACGTCTTCCGACACCAACAACCTTTGCACCTGCCTCGGCAAGTGCGACTGCCATTCCCTGTCCCAGTCCGGTATTGGCACCGGTCACAACTGCAACTTTTCCATCCAGTTTAAACAAATCAAGAATCATTCACATTCCTCCTAGTTAAATCCAATCCACTTATTCATTACTTTGTAACCTGTCTTTGAAATCCATCTGCCGGATTTCCCCGGAAGATTGACTGAAAAACCAAGCATACTATAACGAAGCATTTTATAAACTTCCTTATCCTTTGCCTTGACGTAATTCCACAATTCCTGCTTTTTAGCAAGGTTTTCAGGCGTGCCTGAAAGAATCAGAAAGATCGATGATACTTCCATCATAATACGCAGATAATTGCGCATATACATACGGCATTTCTGATTGCTGATTTTCTGCTCTGTATAAAAATCTACCATTCTGCGTGTAACGCGCAGCTGCTGGTCAATTCTTGAAATCATGACCGTCTCATTGACAGACTGGTCATCCCTGCCGATAAAATAGCGGTAAAAATTCGTATTGATATAATACATTTTCTTAACATACGGCAGCGGTTCAAATACAAAAATGTTATCCACATAAAATGTATGTTTTGGCAGCTGCAATCCACATTTTTTCAGCAATTCCGTCTTATAAATAACCGTATGCATTAAAATGTACTGGTCCATCTTAAAATGTCCGATATCATTCCATGTAAAAAGAGTTTCTTCCGGAAATACATTGTCATAATGGATGACTTTCTTACGCTTTGCACCCACTTTTTCATAGACGTAATTTGCAATGACCATATCCGGTTCTTCTGCCTCGTCAAATTTTTTGAGCGTTGCCAGTACTCTGCGGTAACTTTTTAAATCCACCCAGTCATCACTGTCAACCACTTTAAAATATTTACCCGTTGCATGTGCCAGTCCTGTATTAACTGCCTGTCCATGTCCACCGTTCTCCTGATGAACCGCCTTAACAATCGTCGGATATTTTGCTGCATATTCATCTGCAATTTTTGCCGTTTCATCTTTGGTAGAACCATCATCTACAATGATAACTTCTACGTCCTCACCGCCTGCCAGAACAGACTGAATACATTTTTCCATATATGCCGCCGAATTGTAGCATGGAATAGCAAATGATAATAATTTCATAACTTTATACGGATTTCCGTTTCCTCCTTCTATAAATCCTATCCCTCTAAGCTTCTGACCTGTACAGCATATCGTCCTTTTCTTATCTGCGGCCGCACAAAATCTTAGCTTTTTCTTTTGATATTCTTATATATTCCTACATTCTGTCCGGGCATTCAATTGCCAGCAGTTCTATACACTGCTCTAATACGGCTTTTGTCAGACAAATTAACGCAATATAGCCCTTCTGCTTTGCTTCGTCTGTTTCTGCAAGAATCTTGGTATCGTGATAGAATCCGTTAAATGCGTTAGATACTTCATAAATAAACTGGCACAGCTTATGCGGCGCTTTTTCTGTATAGACTGCCGCCATAATTTCCGAAAACTTTGCCAGAGAAAGCATCAATGCCTTTTCCGTTGCGGAGTCCGCCGGATTAATGCTGAGATTTTCCAGTGTCTTTCCGCTATCGGTATATTTGTTTAAAATAGATTTAATTCTTACAATTGTATATAAAATATATGGACCTGTATTTCCTTCAAATGATGCAAAACGTTCAATATCAAATACATAGTCTTTGGATGCCTGATTGGATAAATCCCCGTACTTTAAGGCTGCAAGTCCAACAATCTTTGCCGTTGCTCTTGCTTCTTCTTCATCCATTGTACGGTTTTCCATCATCTTTTTATAGACTGCTTCATTGATATCGGCAATCAGATGTTCCAGACGCATCACGCCGCCTGAACGTGTCTTAAACGGCTTTCCGTCTTTTCCGTTCATTGTTCCGAAACCTAAAAATGTCATTTCTGCCTGTGGATTTACAATGCCTGCTTTCTTTGCCACACGGAATACCTGTGTAAAATGCAGTTCCTGTCTTTTATCAGCCAGATAAATATAAGCATCCGGCTGATACAGCTTTTCTCTTTCCACCAGCGTTGCCAAATCGGAAGTTGCATACAGTGCGGCACCGTCTGATTTTCTGACAATACATGGCGGCAGTTCTTTTGTATCGCCTTCTTCCTGAATATCCACAACCATAGCACCCTGACTTTCGTAAGCCAGTCCCTTGTCAATCATCTCCTGTACCATAGACGGAATATACGGCTGTGCATCGCTTTCCCCTTTCCACAAATCAAAGGACACATTCAGATTATCATAGTTTTTCTTTAAATCCGCTTTGGAAACTGCCATAATATGTTTCCAGATTGCCGTACATGCCTTATCCCCGCTCTGCAGCTTTAAGGTTGCATTATGCGCTCTTTCCATAAATGCTGCATCTTCTTTGGATTTTGCACTGGCTGCCGGATAGATTTCCTCCAGCTCGGAAATGGTAAACGGTGCTTCTGCCGGATATTCACCTGTAAACTGCTCGTCAAAATACGGAAGTTCCGGCTTTCTGTCACGCAGTTCTTCAATAATTAATCCCATCTGAAGACCCCAATCGCCAAGATGTACATCACCGATTACTTTATTGCCCGCAAAACGCTGGATTCTCTTTACACTCTCACCGATTACCGCAGAGCGCAGATGTCCTACGTGAAGCGGTTTTGCCGCATTGGCTCCGCCGTAATCCACAATGACCGTCTTTGGCTTTTCAGGATTTTCATAACCAAACTGCTTTGCCTGTGTCATTTCATTGACATAGTCTGCAACTGCCTGTCCGCTTAAAATAATATTGATAAATCCCGGTTTAACGCTTTCGATACGGTCAAACAGCGGATTTTTGTCCAATTTTGCAACAACTTCATCTGCAATCATAAAAGGTGCTTTTTTGTATTCCTTTGCCGCTGCCATCGCACCGTTGCACTGATATTCGCACAAATCCGGGCGGTTTGATAAAGAAACTTTTGCATACTTTCTATCATAACCACATTCGGCAAATGCATTCTGTAACTGTTCCGTAATCTTTTCAACAATTGTATTCATGACTCTCTCCAATTCTTTTTACTATATAAAAGGGCTGCTTCATTAAGAATCTATGTTCATTAACGAAACAGCACCTCATCATACACTAATATCGGACTTCTTCCAAAAACAGTCCATAACTTTCTGCCGGCAGTGACATCTGAACATCTTTTCCATCCAGAATGTCCCGTACATTTTCCGGCTTTTTTAGACCGGTTCCAACATCCAGCAGAATTCCTATCATCAGCCTTGCCATATTATGCAAAAAATCATTTGCCGTAATACGCAGCTGCGCAATACCGCTTTCATCACAGCTGATAGTAATATTCTTAATTTCCCGTTCGGTAGACTTGCTCTTTCTTGCTGTGGTGAAAGCCTTAAAGTCATGCTTTCCAAGAAAATAAGCGGCTGCTTTATTCATTGCTTCATAATCGAGCGGATGAAATGTGTGGTAACTATACTTTCTTTCAAACACACTGGCAATAGACTTCGTATCAATCCGATACAGATACGTTGTTTCCTTTGCAAGCAGCTGACTGTGAAAACGTTCATCAACTGCTTCCACTTTCAACACGGCAATGTCACGCGGCAGATATCTGTTCAGATAATTCCTTAATTCCATGCAGTTCTGTCTGGAATTCAGCTTGAAATTAGCCACCTGTCCATAAGCGTGAACGCCCTTTTCTGTTCTGCACCCGCAGAACAGTTCTGCTTCCTCACCTGTCATCTTTTTTAAAATTTCTTTAATTTTAAATTCCACAGTATTTTCCGAAGCATCTTTGCCAAGACGCTGCCATCCGTCAAAACGTCCGCCGTCATACTGTATCAAAATTCTGTAATTATACATACTGCCTCATTCTGCCGCTTATACGGCTTTATTATTCTCCCATAACCTTTTCGAGTACAGATACGATTGCACTGCTCTCAAACGGCTTCTGAATAAAATCAGCCGCACCTCTCTTTAATGCTTCTACAATATTGGTCTTCTGTCCGGCTGCGGTAACCATTACAATCTTAGCTGCCGGATTAATCTTTAAAATCTCACTGACTGCATCAATCCCATCCAGCTTTGGCATGGTAATATCCATTGTAACAATATCCGGTTTAAATTCCTCATATTTTTTCATGCCATCTTCGCCGTCAACTGCTTCTGCTACAACTTCGTATCCCGCCTCTGTAAGCATATTTCTTAAAAAACGTCTTGATGTTCTTGAGTCATCTACTATTAATACTGTAACCATACTATTTCTCCATTCCTCCGCTTTTGCGGTTTTTCATTTCTTTACAAATAGGTTTCCTGACTGGCAAGCTCCACATTCTCATTGATTGCCATAATCAAGTCAAATTGACTGCCTTCGTAACCGATGGTTACGACATAAAATCCTTTTTCACTTGTAATATGCACGTTATCATAAAATACCGGTGGATATAATACCACATCTATATCATCATCGCAAAGTCTTGTCGCAAATGCACCATTCGTACAATTAATCAATTCGCAGACTGCATCGTATGCATCCATATCAAATTCCTGAAAATCTTCCATTGCAAAATCCGATGCAACCTTTAACAATACCTCATCGCTTCCGATAATTCCAAAGAAAATATCCATATCGCCATCCATCATCTGACTGCCGATAAAATCCCCTTCATACTCCTCTTTTATCGTAATCTTTTCCAGTGTCATTTCGTCACCAAGATAATGTTTCAGGCTTTTTAATACACACTTTAACTGTAAAATATACTCCTCCTGACGCATCTTTACAAATGTAGACACCATTGCATCAATATCCCCATCTTTTAATACCCGCAGTTCCCTGTCTGTCAGATTGTTGCCAACGTGGTTGCGGGCGATATACCCGCCAAACATCATATCCTTCATTGCTATACCTCTCTTAACCCATCCATCATTATACTGCTCGTACAATCCCCTATGAATATCAGCACAATTATTTATTACATTATACAACACATAAACTATATTAATCAAGCAGTTTCCCAATAAAATGATATCATACCATATTCGGGCAGCACTGGCATTCTCCGCTCTTTTTCTGTTACTGTGCCTGTAATAATATTTTCCTTGAACATAACAACAGCCGCCCGGTCAACACGTTACCGGACGGCTGTCTTGTTATGATTATTTGTTTTTTACTTATCCTCTACACTGTAGTTTGGAGCTTCCTTTGTGATATGAATATCATGTGGATGACTCTCTCTTAATGCTGCAGATGACATCTTGATAAACTGTGCTGTTTCCTGTAATGTCGGAATATCCTGCGCGCCACAGTATCCCATACCGGAACGAAGACCACCCATTAACTGGAAGATGGTATCTTCTACAAGTCCCTTATATGCTACACGGCCTTCAACACCTTCCGGTACCAGCTTCTTAGCGCCGGTCTGGAAGTATCTGTCCTTACTGCCGTTTTCCATGGCAGCGATAGAACCCATGCCTCTGTATACTTTATATTTTCTTCCCTGGAATAATTCAAATGTTCCTGGGCTTTCGTCACAGCCTGCAAGCAGACTTCCGAGCATACATACGTTGCCGCCTGCTGCGATTGCTTTTACGATATCTCCGGAGTACTTGATACCACCATCGGCGATAACCGGAATACCGTACTTCTTCGCTTCTTCGTAAGCACTCATAACTGCTGTTACCTGTGGTACACCGATACCTGCAACAACTCGTGTTGTACAGATAGAACCCGGTCCGATACCAACCTTAACCGCATCTACGCCTGCTTCGCAAAGAGCCTTTGCAGCTGCACCTGTTGCAATGTTTCCGGCAATTACCTGAAGGTCCGGATATGCAGCCTTAATATTTTGTAATGTAGTGATAATGTTCTTTGAATGACCGTGTGCGGAATCGATTACGATACAGTCAACCTTTGCCTTTACAAGGGCTTCCACACGCTCCATAACGTTTGCCGTAATACCGACAGCAGCGCCGCAGAGCAGTCTTCCCTGTGCATCATGGGCAGATAACGGATATTTAATCTGCTTTTCGATATCCTTAATTGTAATCAGACCCTTTAACTTAAATTCGCTGTCTACAATCGGAAGTTTTTCTTTTCTTGCCTTGCCTAAAATCTTCTTTGCTTCGTCTAATGTAATGCCAACCGGTGCTGTAATCAGATTCTCGCTTGTCATACATTCCTTAATCGGTCTTTTATAATCTTCTTCAAACTTCAGATCTCTGTTGGTGATGATACCCACCAGCTTGCCATCATCATCTGTAATCGGCACACCTGAAATTCTAAATTTACCCATCAGATTATTTGCATCTTCGAGTGTATTGTCCGGATGCAGATAAAATGGGTCCGTGATAACGCCATTTTCCGAACGCTTTACCTTATCCACTTCTTCTGCCTGCTGTTCTACAGACATATTCTTATGAATAATACCAATACCGCCCTGTCTTGCCATGGCAATTGCCATTCTGTGCTCTGTAACAGTATCCATTCCCGCGCTCATCAATGGAATGTTTAACTTAATGTTCTTTGTCAACTGTGTTGACAGATTAATCATATTCGGCGTTACTTCTGAATACTGTGGAACTAATAACACGTCATCAAATGTAATGCCTTCGCCAATGATTGTACCCATTTCTACTGTATCCTCTCTTTCTTTCATTTTAATGTGTTTTGTGTATTATTTGACAATATAACAAAATACGCTGATAATGTCAAACACTTTTTTCTGTACATTCACTTTTTTATTCATCCATGCGGTCTGCGGCTTTCGGTACACCCGCCCGAAGTGCCTCAAGCATCTTTTCATCCGGTTCTAAGATGATGCGCACCATTTCATTGCTTGCATCCATTGTATATAAAACAACCGTCTTTTCGGGTGCTGTATTGGAAGTGTATTCTGAGGTCCGCAGTTTTTTGTGTTCCATTCCAAGCGCTGCCTGGCAGGTCGGTTTTGCAAGCATGGATGCTTTTGCAATATTGTATACCCCGCAGCGTTTTCTCATGGACTGTGACATAATTTTATCAATTGTGAGCTCACCGTCCACTAATGAATATTCATACTCTGCATTGTAATATTTAAACAATATCACCGTAAATACCACAAGTACCGCTGTGAGCAGAATTCCCAGTGCATAAGTTGATGGAATCGTTGTGACTGCAAGAATACATGCAAGAATCATAACGGTCTTAAATACTGCCGCCTGCTTTGGGGCTTTCGTTTTTAAAATCTGTTCTGTTGTAATATTATACATAAATTCTCCATTCTGCCGGAGTTTAAACCAGCCTGTCTGTTACTATCATAATCCTTTTTGTACTAAAAAGCAATAAAAACCGGCAGATTTGACAAAATCTGTCACCTCTGCCGGTTTCAATCTGCTGCCCGTTTTACCGTCCAGCCAAAAAATATTTATTTTTATGCATTTTAACAGCAGGAATTACATCATTCCCATGCCGCCCGCACCGCCTGCCGGCATTGCTGGAACATCTTCTTTGATTGTTGCAACAACGGATTCTGTTGTAAGCAGTGTAGATGCAACACTTGTAGCATTCTGTAATGCACTTCTTGTAACCTTTGCAGGGTCTAAGATACCGGCATCAATCATGTTGACATATTCGCCGTTTAATGCATCGAAACCTGTTCCTACTTCAGATTCTCTTACCTTATTAATAATAACAGAACCTTCCAGACCTGCATTTGCTGAAATGTGGTATAACGGAGCTTCGAGTGCCTTTAAGATAATCTCTGCGCCTGTCTTTTCATCACCTATCAGTGTTTCTGTCAGTTTCTTCACTTCCTTAGAAGCATGAATATAAGCAGAACCACCGCCAGAAATAACACCTTCTTCTACGGCTGCTCTTGTTGCATTTAAAGCATCTTCCATACGAAGCTTTGCTTCTTTCATTTCTGTTTCTGTTGCAGCACCGACTCTGATAACAGCTACGCCGCCTGCCAGCTTTGCAAGTCTTTCCTGTAACTTTTCTCTGTCGAAATCAGATGTTGTTTCGTCAATCTGTGCACGAATCTGTGCAACTCTTGCTTCGATTGCAGACTTTTCGCCTTCACCGTCAACAATAACAGTATTTTCCTTCTGAACCTTAACAGACTTTGCACGGCCGAGCATATCCATTGTAGCATCCTTTAATTCAAGTCCTAATTCTTCTGAAATAACCTGACCGCCTGTAAGGATTGCAATATCCTTTAACATTTCTTTTCTTCTGTCGCCGTAGCCCGGAGCCTTGACAGCAACAACATTGAATGTACCTCTTAACTTGTTGACGATTAATGTTGTAAGTGCTTCACCTTCAACATCTTCAGCGATAATTAACAGCTTTGCGCCGCTTTGTACAATCTGTTCTAAGAGCGGAAGGATTTCCTGAATGTTAGAAATCTTCTTGTCTGTGATTAAAATGTACGGATTATCAAGAACTGCTTCCATCTTATCCATATCTGTTGCCATATAAGCTGAAATATATCCTCTGTCAAACTGCATACCTTCTACAAGGTCAAGCTCTGTCTTCATGGTCTTAGATTCTTCGATTGTGATAACACCGTCGTTAGAAACCTTTTCCATTGCATCTGCTACCATCTGTCCGACTTCTGCATCACCTGCTGAAATAGAAGCAACCTTTGCAATCTGATCCTTGCCTGTTACCTTTTCGCTCATCTTTGCAATCGCTTCTACAGCACACTCCGTTGCCTTCTTCATGCCTCGTCTTAACACGATTGGATTAGCGCCTGCTGCAAGATTCTTCATACCTGCATTTACCATTGCCTGTGCAAGAACGGTTGCTGTTGTTGTACCATCACCTGCTACATCATTTGTCTTTGTAGCAACTTCCTTTACAAGCTGTGCGCCCATGTTTTCAAATTTGTCTTCCAGTTCGATGTCCTTTGCAATTGTAACACCGTCGTTTGTGATTAACGGAGCACCGTAAGACTTATCCAGAACAACATTTCTTCCTTTCGGTCCTAATGTTACACGTACTGTATTTGCTAACTTATTTACACCTTCTTCAAGAGCTTTTCTTGCATCAATGCCATATTTAATTTCCTTTGCCATGATATTTGACCTCCGATTTCTATTTTATACTGTATCAAAACTGCTTTTACCAGATTTTTCTATTCCATAATTGCAAGGATATCAGACTGTTTTACGATGATATATTCCTCGCCGTCTAATTCCACTTCTGTTCCTGAATATTTAGAATAAATAACTTTATCGCCTGTCTTAACCTGCATTGTTACTTCCTTGCCGTCTACAACTCCACCAGGACCAACTGCAATAACTTCTGCCTGCTGTGGTTTTTCCTTTGACTGACCCGGTAATACAATGCCTGATTTTGTCGTTTCTTCTGCCTTTAACGCTTTAATTACAACTCTGTCTCCCAATGGTACTAACTTCATATTATCCTCCATTCCGCCGCCGGTAAGGCTGCCTTTGCGCCGCCCCGAACTTGTATACGACAGCTGCTATTATTTTCCTTGTTAGCACTCATTTAATTTGAGTGCTAATTTCAATATCATTAAAATATCACTCTGCCTTTTGTTTGTCAACAGATAATTGGAAATATCTTTTGTTTTTAATAATTAGATTATACTTTTTTAATTTTTTGATTTTGCGTGCCGATACGCACTGTTTTTCCGTAAAAAAACAGATACTGCTGGGCATAGCCGCCGTAGCTTCCAAAACGTGTCTTTGCAAATGCCGCAATTTTTTCTTTGTCCGTTTCCTTTCCCGAAAAATAAAGCTGCTCCATAATCCGCTTAATCCACACATCCACCGGAAATGCATCGCGCTTATCCAGCCCGAACAGCATACAGCAGTTTGCAACCTTACTGCCAACCCCTTTTATCTTTGTCAGCATTTTCTCACATTCTGCGGTATCCGCCGCTTTTAATGCAGCCTCCGATATCTGTCCGTCTGCCGTTTTCTGCACCGCATCTACAATATACGGCGCTCGGAAGCCCGTTTTGCAGTCCCGCAGGTCTTCTTCCGTGACATTGCACATCTGGCTGACCGTTGGGAAGGCAAAGAATCGCATTCCGTTTATTTCACCCAGATCATCCCCGAAACGCTCCGAAAGCGTTTCCACAATCTTCTTAATATGCGGAATCTGCTTATTCTGCGATATAATAAAGGAAATTAAAGTTTCAAAAAATTCCTGCTGTAAAATATGTACGCCCTGCATGGTTTCCACTGCTTCCTTTAACGTATCGTCCGTCTGTAAAAGCGCCGCCTTTATCCTGCCGTAGTCCCTGCCAAAGTCAAAATAATCCCGCCATATCATTTCGTAATCCTGCATCGCCGTATCAAACAAAATTACGCTGTCTTTTTCCTGACGGATACGTAACAGTCTATGAAATGCACAGACTGCATATTCCTGTTCAGCGAGTTTTTTAAAATGAAAACACTGCCCACATTCGAGTGTCTGCGCAAGATCAAAATCCCTCACTTCTGTAAGTACAACATTTCCCTCATCATAAGAAATCTGCATTGCTTGTCCTTTCTGCTATAAAATTGAATTATCCTTTGTCATGGCGCGCGTCAGTGAATCCTTCGCATTTTTCCACGGCTCGTCTGCATATTTATGGTCAAATTTATTGATAAACCATGCCACATCATCACGCACACGCTTCATATTTTCCAGATACAGCCGGTCTGTATCCACACGGAAGTTTTCTGCCGTACTGCCCGAAAACTTCTGTGCACCGCGCTCGATTAACATGCCGTAATGCGCTGTACAAAAACCCTTGCTGTGCAGGTATTTCTCTTTAAATGCTACATCGGACTGATATAAATGCAGCACCGTATCCACATACCGCTCAAATGTATTTTGTATACGGTTACACACAAAGCAGGACTGTTCCAGTTCTTTAATATAATCACATGCTGACGGTGTTTCTGCCTTTTTAAACAGCGTCTTTGCCTTTACCGGCTGTTCATTTCTTTTTTCAATCTCGTTAATCACCTTGTCCATATGTGTCTTCATCACCAGTGCAAATCCCAGACGGTTTTCTACAGCATAAATCTTTTTCAAATGCTTCCGGCAGAATCCCATTTTGTCTGTTTCGGCACGGATATCGTCTTCCATGTAACTTGGTCCCATCGTATATTCTACCGCATTATTTTCCAGTTCCTGATACATTGCGCAGAGTGGACACTCACAGTCTTTGTCAAATGCATCATTAACGGGAATCGTATATATCTTTTCTTTCATTTTTATACTCCTTTTTATGTATACTGCCTGCATAACAGACAGGGCCGCCGGCACTCTTTGCGGCAGCCCCTTCTAAACTCTTTGATTGTATCATACTGTATGCACAAATGCTATTTACATTTTTTATCAAATTCGGGATTAAAGGCATAGAAATTATTAAAGTCTAAGCGTTGCTGCACTAAAGAAAGTGCCTCACCGAAACGCTGGAAATGCACGATTTCACGCTGACGTAAAAACCGCAGCGGCTCTAATACATCTGCATCGTCCGTAAGCCGGATAAGGTTGTCATAGGTTGAGCGGGCTTTCTGCTCTGCTGCCAGATCTTCAACCAAATCTGTAATCGCATCGCCTTTAGACTGGAACTCGCACGCATTAAACGGAATTCCTCCTGCCGCCTGCGGCCAGATTCCAGTCGTATGGTCTACATAATACGCTTCAAACGGTGTCCCCTTAATCTGGTCAACGCTTAAGTTCCTCGTCAGCTGATGTACCATAACGCTGACCATCTCCAGGTGTGAGAGTTCCTCTGTCGCGATATCCGTCAAAAGCCCGGAAACTTCACGGTACGGCATGCTGTACCGCTGGGACAGGTAACGCATGGAGGCGCTGGACTCCCCGTCGGGGCCTCCGTATTGACTGATAATCATTGCCGCAAGTGCCGGATTGGGATTCTTAATATGAATCGGAAACTGTAATCTTTTTTCATAATTCCACATCGTTTAACCCTCCATTTCCCACGGCATTGGTGTTGCAACCCAGTTCCAGTAGTTTTCATTTGTTACATGATAAAAACTTAAAGGACCTACATTTTCATTGTAAAGCCGCACTGCTTCTGCGTACTGATGCTTCATATCGGCATAAAATGCCAGTGCTTCACCGTCATCGGGATGGGTATCCAGATACAGCGCCGTTTCCACCATAACAAATCCCAGCTCATACACATCTGCGATATAACGGCTTTTGTTACACTGCTGATTCTGTACAGACTGCAGTCTTCTTTCTGACATTCTGTTTTCCGGCACCAGACGCATATTCTCCTGGCATCCCTGCATTGGCAGACGATGCTCCATTCTGTTTGGCATTCTCATTTCTCTTCCCATTCTGTCAGTACACGGACAGTTTTCTCCTGCCCTTCTACCGGCAGGATTTTTACTGCCTGCCTGCTCCGGCCGGATTCCCTGACAGCCGCAGGAATCCCCTCTACCTGGCATATATGGATTTCTCATATCCTTCACGTTTGCCATGCTCCTCTCTTTATACGCGGCATACTGTTTCACAGAGTCCGCAATGCCGCTGTTTGCCTGCACTCTGCATTTTAACCGGCTTTCTGCCCGTTAACGGCTTCTGTCGCATCTGCAGCCGACAAACGGCTTATTTAATATTGGAAACAATGTTCCGTATTTTAATGCTCTGCATGGTTCATACACCTCGCCCCAGTGCTGCCATGGCACATATGTCATGCCCACAACCTGCGGCGGATTTTTTTTATTCATACAATCCATACTTACTCCATATAATTTATTTAATACTATTATATGATTTCACACAAAAAGAGTTCTTCCCCTCTTTTGCCCCGCCACACTAAAAGACTGCCAGTCTTTCCTCGTCTACTTGCCTGATCTACATACATGGGTTACGGTTGCCTTTTGGACTTTTCTGTCCGTCATACTTAGAAACGTGCGCCGCCAGGCGCACCCATCAAAAAAAGCCCCGGCATTATCCGGAGCTTTTTTATCCATTTTTTATTACCACGACATCACTTCATATCCGTCATTGGTTACAAGTACCATAATTTCCCACTGTGCTGACGGCTTTTCATCATCCGTATAGATTGTCCAGCCATTCTGTTCATCAATGTAAATCTCACTTGTTCCCATATTAATCATCGGTTCAATTGTAAATACCATGCCCGGTGCCATCACCATTCCAGTGCCTTTTTTTATCACATAGCTGACATATGGGGCTTCGTGGAATTCCAGTCCGATACCGTGACCACCGACCTGACGGACAACAGAATATCCGTTTTCCTTTGCATGGTCCTGAATCGCCTGTGCCACATCACCTAAATGTCCCCATGGTTTTACCTGCTGTAAGCCCAGCTCCACACACTCTTTTGCCACACGCACGAGCTTCTGGTTTTCTTCGGAAACATTTCCAATACAGAACATCCGGGATGAATCTGAAAAATATCCATTATAAATGGTTGAGCAGTCCACATTGACAATATCGCCGTCAATTAACTGTACATTATTGGAAGGAATTCCATGGCACACCTGTTCATTAATGGAAGTACATACGCTCTTTGGAAACCCTTCGTAATTTAACGGTGCCGGAATACCCCCCATTGCCGTTGTCTTCTGATAAACCATCTGATCGATTTCTTCTGTCGTCATACCTGCACAAATGTGTTCTGCCACATAATCAAGTACTGCAATATTAATCTTGCTGCTTTCACGCATTCCCTGTAACTGTGCTTCATTTTTAATAATTTCCCGCGGTGGAACCTTATGAAATTTTCTTCTGTACATTTCAATTTTTTTATCAAAATCCATGTGGCATTCACCGTATAACTTTCCACTCTTGCACCAGCATGGCTGGTCCTTTGTCAGCTTTTTCAATTGTTTTCCTCTTTTCTTTTTATTTTTCTTTTCTGCTTTTCTAAAATCCGTTACTGCTGTAATGCCTCCACAATTGCCGGGAAAAACTGCTTCTTTCTGGATACGACACCCTGCAGCTTTACACAAGCATCCTTTACTTCTACGCCAAACGCCTGATAAATCACAGCATTGGCATTGTTACCCGCACAAAGTACCTCAGAGGATTCCGATACAATATCAGTGAGCAGAAAATAAACAATTCCCGCACTGTTATCCTGTACAACGCCCTGTATAAATTCTGCCAGACGCGGTTTTACTTTTTCTAACTCCTCCGCACTCATAGAATTAATCTGTCCGACACCAATTGCAACATTGTTAACGGAAAACTTTTTATAATCCTGATAAAAAATTTCTTTTGCAGATTTACCGGATAAATTGCTTCCGGCACGGAACATTTCCCGCCCATATGTTTCAATATCCAGCTCTGCCTTTTTTGCCAGCTGCATGCACGCTGCCACGTCATCCGACGTACACGTCGGTGATTTAAAAATCAATGTATCGGAAATGATTGCCGAACACAGCAGCGCCGCTGTATTTTTATCAATTTCCGCCTGATTTTCCTGATACATATGATAAATAATCGTTGCCGTACTGCCAAGCGGCTGGTTTCTAAAAAATACCGGTGATACCGTCTGAATTGCCCCCAGCCGGTGATGGTCAATAATTTCAAGAATTTCCGCTGTTTCAACGCCATTGACTGCCTGACCCCTTTCGTTGTGGTCAACAAGAATCAATTTTTTCTTTCCTGCTCCCAGTAAATTTCTTCTGGAAATCATCCCCACATAATTGCCCTGTGTATCCTCGACCGGAAAATCCCGGTGGCGAAGCTTTGCCATAACCGTCTGGATATCTTCAATAAAGTCTTCTGTTTGAAATTTGACAATTCCTTCTTTTTCTTTCATCAGAAAACGTATCGGCATACTCTGGTTAATCAGTCTTGCTACCGTATATGTATCAAATTTAGTTGTAATTAACAGACAGTTGTGTTCCTTTGCCACTTTTGTGATGGTCTTTGACACCTGTGCGCCTTCACAGATAATCAGGCATCCTGCCTCCATTTCAATTGCGCACAGCTGTGCCTCATAGCGGTTTCCCAAAATAACAATATCCCCTGTCCCGATATAATTTTCCATCATATCCGGGTTAGCCGCCGCAATCACAACTTTTCCTTCTTTAAAAATACCGTCTGCTTCCCCTGCAACAACCGTTCCTTCCAATGTATCCACAATATTCTGATACCGTGTCTGGGCTGTTGCAAGAATGGTGCTGTCATAAACCTGAAAATACGATTTTGCTATATCTCCAATCGTAATCAGTCCTTCCAGCACATTTTCTTTTGTTACCGGAAGTGTCACGACATTCTGCTCTTTCATCAGGGTCCACGCCGTTTTTACTGAAATCTCTTTAGAAACACCCGGTGTTTTTCGAATCTGGATATCCCGCACCTGCGGTCTGACATCCTTCATATATTCCGGCGGCTGTACACCCAGTTTATCCATGACATACTGCGTTTCTTCATTTAAATGTCCTGCACGTTTTGCCACATAATGCTGTCCTGTTATTTTTTCTTTTAGTCTTGCATAACAAATTGCTGAGCATACAGAATCTGTATCCGGATTTTTATGTCCAATCACATAAACTGTTTCCTTTCCTTCCATATCCACCTCTCCACTTAAAAAACTGTTATAGCTGTACCGTTTCTACCTAACATACATACTATAACAGTTCTTTATGGTTTTCAACCGTTTTGCCTTTATTTTGTCTGTTTAATCTGTCTGTAAGCACGCTGCACTAATTTGTGAAAACAACAATATTGGTCTTATCTGTTTCTCCCAGACGTGCCAGCAGCTTTTTAAGATTCTCAACCGCTTTCTTATAAACATAATATGCATCATATGTCTGCTGGAAATAATCCATGGCTCCCTGAATATCCTCACGGTCTTTTGCCTCCCATGAAAGTGTCGCATATTTATGGATATTATTATGCGTTTCAATAACTTCTTTAAATTCTGCACTGCCTGTAATCTGTGGATTCGTCTGTGCAGCAAGCCATTTACCGATTTTACAGGTCTTCGGATTATTCAGCTGTTCTTTTCTTAACCGCTCAAAATCAACGGCATTGTTATAAACTCTCCACATCAGGATAAAGTGGTCATTAATAAATACATCCAGCCAGTCCTGCTGTGTAATCTCAGCAAATCCACGTACCATATCACTTCTTGTTGTATCAATGTAACGCCCGATTTTATAGACATGCGTTCCCATTTCCGTACAGTCATCAGAAAGTTCTTTATAACTCTTGGAAATGCTTTCAATCTGCCTTGTAAAGTCTTTTGTTACGTCTGTCTGTGTATCAATATCCTCAAAAGCATTGTCAACACGATCCTTAATCTGATTCATCTGCTGATTCATCTGTCGGATTGATTCCAATGACTGTTCTACCTTTTCATTGCCCTCTGCAAGCTTGGAGGTTGTTTCATTCATGGAAAGTGCCAGTTCCCCGATATCCGTACGCAGTTCTGCTACATATTTAACAATGTCTTCTGCAGATTCTGCGGTATTGCCGGATAACTGTCGTACCTGATCAGCAACGACTGCAAAGCCCTTTCCTGCTTCTCCTGCTCTTGCAGCTTCAATAGATGCATTTAACGCCAGCAGATTACTCTGGCTTGCAACCTTCTTTACCACATCGACAATTTCACCGATTTTATCAATCTTGCCCTGAAATTCCTGTACCTGTTCATTGATTGCCTGAATCTTTTCAGAAGACTCATTGACAACCTGTATGCTGTTGTTCATATTTTCCGTACTACTGTCAGCGGTTGCAATGACATCATGTGTATTCTCACGGATATGTGACATTGCTTCCGAAATATTGTTAATAGATGTTTCCATGTCACGGCTTGCATTTTCCATATCCCGGATGGATTCTGTCTGGGACTGAACCTGATCTAATGTCTTTTTTACATAAGAGTTATCACCGATTGAACCCATTGCCTGATTCAGACGCATTACAAAATTGTTATTGGAACGCTTATATGCATGAATCAGTTCATTAAACTTTTCTCCATATGCCGGATTCTGAAATGCGCTTGTATCAATATCTTCATAATTACCGCCAATCACACCATCCATTGCCTGCATAAGCAGCTGCAAGTCCTTTTCTTCTGAATAACCATTTGCTGTCTTTTTTCCAAACATATCTATTACCTCTCTGATTCGCTTTTATCTTAGTCGTATTTTATCACATAATAACAAAAAATAATACTTATTTTTGCTTATTTTTTGCATATATTACAAAATTTTTTTCCTAATCCAGCGCAATTTCTTCCAGTTCCACAATGCTCCCAGTTTATTGTAAACCCAGTACCCTGCATTTGCCGCCTTTTGCAGCAGAAAATTTGTGTCCTCTTCCATTTCTTTTAAAACACTGCCGCCCTGTGCCTGCACCCATCCTTCTTTAATTGCCCGGATTAAATCATTGTTGTTTGCAATTTTTTGTGTGAATTCTGTATATGCTGCCCCGACTACGCGCATCTTATGTGCATCCGACCCTGCCACTTTCGGCTTATGCAGACAGCCTGCCAGATTATCAGCACAGGCATTTGCCCACGGTCTGATGCAGGCATTAAATGTTTCCACGAAATCAAATTTTTCCAGGAATTCATTGTGTTTTTTACCAAATCGCGTATTGGTAAATGCAAAAAATCCCGGCCCGTAAGGATGTGCAAGCCCTAAAATGCCCCCTCTTTCATGCACAATCTTTTCTAACTGCGCCAGTGTCATTCCACGGATTTCCATAAAAGCATCATTTATACAGTCCGGCAGTACCGCAATCACATGGCCGCCATCCCTTGTATCATACTCAATGCCCTTTAATACCGTAAACGGCTTTTCCAGATGCAGATTCTTTGCAATCTTTTCAAATTTGCGGTAGCCGTCATAGGAGTTGTGGTCTGTTACCAGCATTCCGTCAAAGCCCTCTTTTACCAGCTTCGTGATATATTCCTGAATCGGCACTTTTGCATCAATTGACCCCTCTTTTGTATGGCAATGCATATCCAGTTTCATTTTTATTCTCCATTCTGTATTTTTTAACATAAGTGTCAAAAACAAATTTTAACATTTATATTACCTATCATTATAAATCATTTGACAATTTCATAACCAGCTACACTATAACACAGCGCCACCTTTTTTTCCATATTTTTTCACTTTCCGGTCCCTTATTTCATATATTAAAATAACTCTGCTATCAAAGGATTTTGTTTATGAATTATCGGAACTGTCTTAAAATTTTATGCAGTATTTCTGTTGTCTGCCTGTGCTGTACATGTATGGGCTGCAGCAAAACAAAAAGCACCGGCAGCACATCCATCACTTTAAATGAAGTTGCGCACTCCGTTTTTTATGCACCACAGTACGCGGCAATTGAATTGGGATATTTTAAGGAAGAAGGCATTGACCTTACACTTGTGACCGGATTCGGCGCTGACAACGTTATGACTTCCCTGATTTCAGATGATGCACAGATTGGCCTTATGGGTTCTGAATCTTCTATCTATGTATACGCACAGGGTGCATCGGATTACGCCGTCAATTTTGCCCAGTTGACACAGCGCGCCGGCAACTTTCTGGTATCCAGAACGGCAGAAGATGATTTTTCATGGGAAAACCTGCGCGGAAAAACGATTCTTGGCGGCAGGGCAGGTGGTATGCCACAGATGCTTTTGGAATATATTTTAGAAAAGAACGGACTGACTAAAGAAGATGTCAATATTATTCAAAACGTAGATTTCGGCTCAACTGCCGCGGCATTTTCGTCCGGCATTGCCGATTATACCGTGGAATTTGAACCGTCCGCAACACTTCTGGAACAAGAAAGCGCCGGATTTGTCGTGGCTTCTTTGGGCGTGGAAAGCGGCTATGTGCCGTATACTGCCTATTGTGCCAAAAAGAGCTTCCTTTCTAAAAACTCTGATGTGATTGCTGCCTTTACCAGAGCCATTCAAAAAGGGCTTGACTACTGTAATTCCCACTCCGCCGAAGAAATTGCTGCGGTAATTGCACCACAGTTTCCGGAAAATACCCAAAACGATATCGCCGTCATTGTTGCACGATATCAGAATCAGGACACATGGAAAACCGATACGGTATTTTCCAAAGAAAGTTTCACACTGCTGACTGATATTTTACGAAACTGCGGCGAGTCAGACACGGATGTTCCTTATGAAGACCTTGTCACCACAACATATTCCAAACAGGCAGCGGCCGAATCTGTTTCATATTAAGCCACATGTAAGATTTAACTCTGCTGCTTTTTCATTTCATGATTTAAAGTGCCGTCCGAGTCGTTCGCGGAATTTTTTGCTGTGCTTTGCATGCCTTTGAACCTGTAACAGCACCAGACGGCACATCACTGCAAAGACCGGAACTGCTGCTGCCATTAAAATCCCCGTAACCATTACCCATACCGGTGACAACGGATACAATGCGAACAGCGGCTTTAAAAACAGTACACTGAATACTGCCCCGGATGCCATCAGTATACAGATGCCTGTTCTGATTTTATCCAGCGGCATACAGATTCTTATAAGTGCTGCCATTCCGACAGCCAGCAATATCATGATACACATTGTAGAAAGCTGCTCATGTCCGATGCCGGCACAATTTCCTGCAACGTTAAGCACTGCCAGCAGTATAAAATCCGTCAGTGCCGCAGGCAGTGCCAAAAGCACGACATTGGTTAAAAAATGTCCTTCTATGCGGCTTTTATCCGGCTGCATTGCCAGTAAAAATGCCGGTGTACCGATGGTGAATGTTCCCAAAAAAGACAACTGTGTCGGATACAGCGGATATTTACTGACTGCCACAAATGTAAACAGTGTCATCAGCATAGAAAACAGATTTTTCACCAGAAACAGCGAAGCAGAACGCTGGATATTGTTGACCACGCGTCTGCCCTCTAATACCACGGACGGCATCCTTGCAAAATCAGAATCCAAAAGAACAATCTGTGCCGCATTGGATGCCGCTTCACTGCCGGATGCCATCGCAATACTGCAGTCCGCTTCTTTTAATGCCAGCACATCATTGACACCGTCCCCTGTCATGGCAACAACATTGCCTGCTTTTTTGAGTGCCAAAAGAAGTTTCTTTTTCTGTTCCGGCGATACTCTGCCAAATACCGTATACACCGGTGCAGCTTTTTCCAATTCTTCATCAGAAAGCTGTGAAACATCAATATATCTGTCTGCTTCTGCAATCCCTGCCTTTTTTGCAACTGCCGCCGCTGCTTTGGGATGATCGCCGGATATAACCTTAATACAGACGTCTTCTTTCTGAAAATATTCAAATGTTTCCCGCGCATCCCTTCGGATCGGATTACTCACTAAAATAAATGCAAGCGGTTCAAACAAATGCTGTTCTTCCCCATACCTGCCAAATACAAGTACACGCACACCTTTGTCGATTTTATCCAAAATTTGCACGTCATATTTTCCGTAACGCTCTGCCAGAAGCCGCTCCGGCGCACCAATCAGATATAGTCCTTCTTCAAAACGTACACCGGAATATTTGCGCTGTGAAGAAAACGGAATGACTTTTTGTGCCTTTCGTTCACTTTTTCCATCAAAATAGTCTTTTAATGCCTGCATCGTGATATTATCCGCATCCAGATTTGCTACAACATCTCCGATTAAGGCATGAAGCGAAGTTTCTTCTTCCTCTTTTGCCAGCGGAATAATTTCCTGGACAGACATTTTATTTTCCGTAATCGTTCCCGTCTTGTCCACACACAGGACATTGACCCGCGCCAACGTTTCAACACACGCCATTTCATGAACCAGCACTTTTTTTCTGCCAAGGCGCATGACACTGACAACCAGTGCAATGCTCGCTAAAAGATACAGTCCTTCCGGTATCATACCGACCAGTGATGCAATCATGGATACGACACTTTCATGTATGGTCGAACCAATGACAAAATGCTGCTGCAAAAACAGCAGGATTCCAATCGGTATAATAACAATGCCAATAATACGCACCAGACGGTCTAAGGAACACATCATTTCCGTCTGTGTATTTTTACGCGATGCTTTTGCTTCTAACATCAGCTGTGCCGCAAAAGATGACAGTCCCACTTTTGTAAGTGTCGCATATCCTTTTCCTGAAACAACAAAACTGCCGGAATACAGTATATCGCCCGGATTTTTTACCACTTCATCCGCTTCACCTGTAATCAGTGCTTCATTGACACGCAGACTGCCTTTCTCAACAACTGCATCTGCACAAATCTGGTTTCCTGCCTGAAAAACGCAAAGGTCTCCAAGCACCAGCTGTTCTGAATCCACCTGCAGCATCTGCCCGCTGCGCACAACCTGCGTTTTAGGTTCATTCATCAGTGTCAGCCTGTCTAACACCCGTTTTGCCCGGATTTCCTGAACAATGCCAATCATTGTATTGCACACAATAATAGGCAAAAAGGTCATATTTACATATGACCTTACAAAAACTAACAATGCCGTAAACACTGCAAATATGAAGTTAAAATATGTAAAAATGTTACCGGCAATAATCTGTCCGACAGATTTGGACTGATTTTTCACCTGTACATTTCCATAACCGGCATACAGCCTTTTTTGTGCTTCTTCGCAGCTTAATCCACGGTTTTCATTAGTCATCTGAATATTCAATCTCCTTACCCGCAACGCGGAACGTATAATAAATAGTGACTGCAAAAATAACCAGCTTTACAGCAAAACTTACCGCTATGCTTGCAACGGATTCCTGATTGTAAAGCTGGAATGAAATCATCGCAAAAAATGTCACTGCCGCTGTAACGCCGTACCACCATTTTGCCAGATTTCCTTTAATAACACCAAAAATCACATTCATTAATGCGATATTTAAAACCATATCGAGAATACAGTTGACACCCAGTAACAGCCATAAAACGGATGGTGTTGTAAACAGTGCCGAAACCGTTTCATAGGTTGTTGTCACCTCTTCCGCCGCCAGCTGTGCCAGCATATCCTGTGCCTGTCCTGCCTGGATTGCGGTACACCACGTAATGTAGGAAATCGCTGTCATACCGTATAAAAGGCTGTCGCCGATTGAAAGACCGATTCCCGCAAGATAGACATCGCCTTTACGCTCAAAACGTTCATTTAACATATAGCCGGTAACAACTCTTGCTGCTGTAAATCCGGCTGTCGCAAACAGCGCATATACAATATTATACGTTGCCGGGTTGTTATAAAAAGTATTGTCTATACTCGGTATCAGTGCCAGCGCCGATGTTGCCAGATTGGCAAAAATAAATACAAAAACGGCATAGGCAATCACACCTAAAATCCCCGGCATAACTCTTGCTTTCCATCTTTTCATAATGACAACTACAAGTACAATAATTGCCGAAAGCATAAGAATTCCACCCGCCGAGAGCATGGATGACGTTCCTGCCGGCAGGGTCTGTGTCAAATCAATTGTTTCCATAAAATCTCCATTCCGCCGTTTCCATCTGCCACGGCTTTTTATCTTTCTTAATCATATCATTTCTGTCTGTAAAAGCCAATAAAATATCTATTAAAGTTTGTTCTGTACAGACGAAAAGAGCAGCCACATAGCTGCGGCTGCTCCTCTCATAATCTTAATTGCATAACAATATATCTTTTTTAATAACGAAATGTATATTTAAAAAGGCACACTGTAAACCATTTGGATTATAATTTTGTTACATTAATAGCCTGAGGACCTTTAGCGCCTTCTGTTACGTCAAACTCTACTTCTGCGCCTTCGTCTAATGACTTGAATCCGCTCATGTTCAGACCTGAGTAATGTACGAACACATCCTTGCCTTCTTCATCGCTGATAAAGCCATAGCCCTTTTGGTTATTAAACCACTTTACTGTACCTTTCATTTCAAGTACCTCCAAAAAAATATATGGTGCCAAACACCTTCTTTATCTTAGCATTTGCGGCAATTGTTGTCAATGAAATCTCACTATTTGTTTTCGGACTCCCCAACCTGTAAATACACACGGCTAAGCTCAATTTTATCATCGCCCTGCTGAACTACCGACACGATATTTCCGGCTGTAACCTGTGCTTTTTCCACCCGCAGCAGATGGCTGTTGATAATCTCTGTCGGATAGGCTTTGTCATTAATATAGACCACACTGTAATCATTAAAATTACTGCCTTCCACGCATACATAATCCTTGTAATTATATGCATTGGTGATTGTAATATCATTTTGTCCCATAATCAGATTGGTTGCCTGAAATGGATTTTCCCCGCCATATAAATCACAGTTTCCATATAAAATGTCGTATTCAAGAATCTTTAAATCTTTTAAATAGTCCGGCGTGTCCTTACGTTTCTGATGAAACTTTGTCAGATAACCTTCCGACATGCCAAGCATCTGCTGTACATGCGCTGCCAACTGATAACTTTCCAGATTTTCTTTTTCGGACGGCAGTGAAAAATTGCTCCAGACAACGTACTGTGTCTGATAAATGTCGCCATTTTCAAGTACTTCGTCCGTAAATGAAAATCCCGGCAGGTGGTCGCCGTACATAACAAGCACTGTCTCTTCATCCCTGCTTTCAAGCATCGCCGTCAACTCCCGCAGGAAATTATCCATTTCATGAATCTGGTTGACATAGTAGGTAAATGCCTTTTCCTTTGCCGTATCAAAAAATCCCGTTACCGTAATTTCCGGCACAAAGCCCTCCGGATACTCTGCCGGATAATCGCCGTGTCCCTGTACGGAAATTGTATAAATGTAATCCGAACCATCTGTGGAATCCAGTATTTTTCCGATTTCCCCGGTCAGAATCTTATCCTTTGCCCAGCCCATCGGTGTCATTTCGATATTGTCCATATATTCAATTGATGTAAAATCTTCATATCCCAAATGAGAGAAGACCTTATATCTGTCATAAAACGTTCCGTCATTGTCATGCAGTGCATGGGTGGCATACCCTTTTTCTTTTAAGTCATATGCCATGGATTCACAGACCTTGGACTGTAAAACCGTCTTGTACGGATATTCACCCGGTCCGAAATCATCCATATTCATGCCGGTCTGCACTTCAAATTCCGTATTGGCTGTTCCCGCACCAAAGCACGGCACAGATAAGTAGCCTGACGGATAATCTGCCACAAGCTGTTCAAAATACGGAAGCGGATTTTCCGAAAAACTGATGCCTTTTACCAGATTCGGATCAAAAAAAGACTCCAGCTGCAAAAAAATGATATTCGGTGATTTTTCCGAATTTTCGACTTCTATTTCTTCAATATCCTCTTTCAGACTATTAACATACTCCGGTGTATATTCATCCGATTTGCTGATTCCTCTGTCCACAACACTGCACGTAAAACAGTAAGCAAATCCATATTGTTTATAGGCATTGGCAAGATTGCCGAAATAACTGCTTATTGTTCCGGTAAGAAGCAGAAAGTGGGTAACTCCCATACAGCATAACAACAGTAATCCAATTTTTACTGTTGTACGGATATAGTGTATTTTTTCCTGCTGTTTCGGACCTTTTATCCACAGCCATACCAGTCCCGCAATCCCTGCGGCAACTGCCAGTACAATCAGAATTATCTGAAAAGCATTCAGATAGACCGGAATGACTTTTATGGCATCTTCAATTAAATAAATATCCATTGCCGTAAATGGCGTTTTTCTGGAACAAAGCACCACAAAATTTGTAATTGCAAGCAATAACCACACTACACTCACCGTACAGTACACAAATACTTTTCTGTGAAACAGCAGTACGACAGACATCGTCACCAGAATAATCAGCGTATTATATAAAAACAGAACCGGATTGGTAAAAATCATTACCAATCCGATTAAACTTCTCCTGTTGAAACACTCAACCAGCATATTCAGCAATGCCGAATATACGGCAGCATGTACAATCTCATATTGCCAGCATTTTTGTAAAACTGCCTTTATTCGATTCATAATCCTCACCTGTTATCTGCATTTCATTTTTTTTACTCATTTGTCGTTTCATGACGTGACTCACGGATAACTTCCATCAGTTCACGTGCCTTGTCTTTTGCTTTTGAAGATGCATTTCTTGAACCCATCACCATATAGGCAAACTTCTGTGCTGTATCGTCATCATTGCATTTATGCGCCAGCTGTGCAAGCAGGGAGTTGATCGTCACCTCGTCCATATTGCAGATTGGCGGATACTCTTTTAAAAGTGCTTCGGTAAAGCCTTTGTATGCTTTTTCGATATACTCCGCTTCCAGCTTGTTATACTTTGCAATCTGCCCCAGATTGGCTGTATCATCCTGCTGTAATTCTTCTGCTGCTCCTCTGTAAAGCCATGCAAGCTTTAAGCACAAATAAGCCTGTTCACTTCCTCTGGCCGGTTTTGTCATTGCGGTCAGTAATGCCATCTTATACCGTTTAATCGCAATATCATACGTATAATAATCTGCTGAATCCTCCATTGCCGTATATTTGCTTCCAATCATTTCCTTTAACAGCGCTCTCTGCTTCGGCGTAACGTTGTTAAATTCACGCAGTGTTGATGCATATCCGCACTTCGGGCACAGACATACATCATATTTGATTGTATCAATTCCGGAATACAGCGGTCTTAAATCTGCCTCAGTCCCTAAAAATCTGGCCTTTCCTGTTTTTACCTGCTTTGTCTTAAAATCCGCATCACAGACCGGGCAGTTCATGGATTTATCAAATACATAGGTGCTTTCATCTTTTTTATTGCTGCTGTTTTCCATACTAATCCTCATTTCTGAGCGACTTTGTTGCGAAGATGCGATGAGAAATTCGCGCAGGCGATTTCTCATCTGCAATCAGGGAGATTTGTTTTCGCTCAGAAACAAATCTCCGTGTGAACAAGCTTAGATTTATGGCTTGTTCACACTTCTCCATTTCTACAGACACTTATTGACGTCTTTTATTATTTGGCAGGCATTTTGAACGAACTCTTTAAAGATACAATCCGGTTAAATACCGGTTTCCCGGCTTCTGAATCTTTAGAATCCGCTGTAAAATATCCGTTACGTACAAACTGGAATTTATCTTCCGGCTGTGCCTTTAAAAGTTCCGGTTCTACATAGCAGTTCTTTAAAACGGTAAGTGAATGTGGGTTTACATTGATAGAACCATCTTCTTCATTGTATACGCCCTTTTCTTCATCTACGATATTCTCATAGAGTCTGACCTCTACCGGACTGCCTTCTGTTGCAGATACCCAGTGAATTGTTCCTTTCACTTTTCTTCCAGTGAAGTTACCGCCGCGTGTTTCCTCATCATAGGTTGCATGAATCACGGTAACGTTACCGTTCTCATCCTTTTCACAACCTGTACAGGTTACAAAATATGCGTTCATCAGGCGCACTTCGTTACCCGGAAACATTCTGAAATACTTCTTTGGCGGTTCTTCCATAAAATCTTCTCTTTCGATATATAATTCTTTTGTAAACGGTACTTTTCTTGTTCCAAGTTCAGGATTTTCCTGATTGTTTGGAACTTCCATGTACTCAACCTGTCCTTCCGGATAGTTATCAATCACCAGTTTTACAGGATTTAAGACTGCCATCATTCTCTTTGCTTTCAGCTTTAAATCCTCACGGATACAATACTCTAACATCGGATATTCAACCGCACCCTGACTCTTTGTAACACCCACAAGGTCTACAAACATCTTTATGGCTTCCGGTGTAAATCCACGTCTGCGCAGTGCCGCAATAGACACCAGACGCGGGTCATCCCATCCGTCTACAATCTTATCTTCTACAAGCTTTTTAATATAACGCTTTCCTGTTACTACGTTATTTAAATAAAGCTTTGCAAATTCAATCTGTCTTGGCGGATTCTCGTATTCAAGTTCCCTTACAACCCAGTCATACAGCGGTCTGTGATCCTCAAATTCCAGTGTACAGATAGAGTGGGATACGCCCTCAATCGCATCTTCAATCGGATGTGCAAAATCATACATCGGATAAATGCACCACTTATCTCCGGTTCTATGGTGTGAGATATGTGCTACTCTGTAAATAATCGGGTCACGCATGTTGATATTCGGTGATGCCATATCAATCTTTGCACGCAGTACCTTTTCTCCATCCTTGTACACACCGTTTTTCATGTTCTCAAATAATTCGAGATTTTCTTCTACGGAACGGTTACGGTACGGACTTTCCTTACCCGGTTCCGTAAGCGTTCCTCTGTATTCACGAATCTGTTCCGGTGTCAGATCACACACATAAGCCTTTCCTTTTTTAATCAGCCTGACTGCCGCTTCGTACATCTGATCAAAATAGCCTGATGCAAATAACACATCTCCGTGCCACTTTGCACCGAGCCATTCAACATCACGCTTAATAGAATCCACAAATTCTTCCTTTTCCTTTGTCGGATTCGTATCATCAAAACGCATATTAAACTGTCCGTTATATTCTTTGGCAAGTCCGTAATTTAGTAAAATGGATTTTGCATGTCCAATGTGGAGATATCCATTCGGTTCCGGCGGAAATCGTGTAACTACCTTCTTACAATGTCCTTCCTTAATATCCTGATCTATGATCTGTTCAATAAAATTCTTTGAAACAGCTTCGTTTTCCATTCCTCTTATCCTCCTGATTACTGCCGCATTGCAGCACCTTTTCGTTTCATTATAACGTACTTTTTAAAATGTTTCAATGGCTTTTATCGTTATCTGTGTGTGTCATACAGCCACTCATACAGCCTGCACAGTTTCCGTCACAGCCTGTATGATTTTCCTTTTTATCTTTATTGACCATTCTGGTACTGACAACATACAGCCACACTGCAATCACCAGTATAATGGCTCCGCCTATAATTCTCATCCAACTTCTCCAATTCCGCAGGCATTTTAATGCCGGAGGAATCGCGAGCCAAATAGACATTTGGCTCTGCGATAAAATGCGACTTTGTGATGCCTGCGGCACAAAGTGCTGTGTGAAAAATATGCTATCAAGCATATTTTTCACACTTCTCCATTTCTGTTTTCTGTTAAAATCCTATAAGCATCCCTATCATTCTGACCGCAAATGCTACAATCCATGCAATCACACACTGCATGATTACGACTAAAAATGCTGAACGCGCTGTTCCCATTTCTCTTTTTACGGATGCAATCGCCGCAACACACGGTGTATATAACAGAGTAAATACTAAAAATACCAGTGCCGAAAATGGTGTAAATAAGGTATTTAATGCACTCATATCTCCACCGAATAAAACTGTAAGCGTACTGACCACACTCTCCTTTGCGGTAAATCCCGTAATCAGTGCGGTAGAAATTCTCCAATCGCCAAATCCCAGCGGCACAAAAACCGGTGCCGCAAATCCACCGATTAATGCCAGCAGACTGTCTTTGGAATCCACGACAACATTCAGCCGTACATCAAACGTCTGTAAAAACCAGATGACAATTGATGCCATGAAAATAATCGTAAATGCCTTTGTAATAAAGTCCTTTGCTTTATCCCAGATTAACATTCCCACACTTTTTAAACTCGGCAGACGGTAGTTTGGCAGTTCCATAACAAACGGAACCGGTTCACCCTGAAATGCCGTATTCTTTAGCAGCAGTGAAAATAAAACACCCACGATAATCCCCGTGAAATACAGTCCCACCATCACTAATGCACGATATTTAGGAAAAAACGCATATGTAAACAGTGCATAAATCGGCAGTTTTGCCGAACAGCTCATAAACGGTGTTAAAAGAATCGTCATTTTTCTGTCGCGCTCCGATGAAAGTGTTCTGGTTGCCATAATCGCCGGTACAGAACAGCCAAAGCCGATAATCATCGGTACAAAGCTTCTGCCGGACAATCCGATTTTACGCAGCAGTTTATCCATTACAAATGCAATTCGTGCCATGTATCCGCTGTCCTCCAAAATTGATAAAAAGAAGAACAGCACTACAATAATCGGCAAAAACGACAAAACGCTGCCGACACCGGCAAAAATACCGTCAATAATCAGGGAATGGACAACCGGATTTAACCCATACGCCGTTAATGCACGGTCAGCAAAATCCGTTACAATATCAATTCCAACACTCAGCCAGTCCGAAAGACCTGCACCGATAACTCCGAAGGTCAGCCAGAATATCAGCCCCATAATTGCCGCAAAAGCCGGCAGTGCCGTATATTTTCCGGTCAGTATCTTATCCGCCTTTACACTTCTTGCGTGTGCCTTGCTTTCTGTTGGCTTAACAACTGTCTGCGTACACACTTTTTCGATAAATTTAAAACGCATATCGGCAAGGGCTGCTTCCCGGTCTTTTGCACATTCTTCTTCCATTTCATGAATCATGTGTTCCAGTGTTTCTTCTTCATTCCGGTCCAGTCCAAGCTGCTGTAAAATCAGTTTATCCCCTTCTACCAGCTTTGTTGCCGCAAAACGCGCCGGAATCTCTGCTTTTTTTGCATGGTCTTCAATTAAATGTACTACCGCATGGATACAGCGGTGAATCGCTGCCTGTCCGTTTTCACCGTTGGCATCGCAAAAGTCAAGCCGTCCCGGACATTCATCATAACGCGCTACATGAATGGCATGTTCTATAAGTTCTCCAATTCCTTCATTTTTTGCCGCTGAAATCGGAATAACCGGTATTCCCAATGCTTCTTCCAGACGGTTAACCTGAATCGTACCGCCATTTTCACGCACTTCATCCATCATATTCAGCGCAAGCACCATCGGAATGTCCATCTCAATCAGCTGCATCGTCAGATACAGATTTCTTTCAATATTGGTTGCATCGACAATGTTAATAATGCCGCGTGGTTTATTCTGAATTAGAAAATCCCTTGTCACAATTTCTTCATTAGTATACGGTGAAAGAGAGTAAATTCCCGGCAAATCTGTCACAGTTGCTTCCGGATGATTTTTGATTTGACCGTCTTTTCTGTCTACCGTAACTCCGGGAAAATTCCCAACATGCTGATTGGCGCCTGTCAGCTGGTTAAACAACGTTGTCTTTCCACAGTTCTGATTGCCAATCAGTCCGAATGTCAGCGGTTCTCCTTCCCGCAGTTCATTTCCCTTTTTACGCACATGGTAAATTCCCATTTCACCAACCTGCGGATGTGGAATGTCTTTTAAATGTGCCTGACGGCTCCGCACCGTATCGGTATCATGGATTCCGCTGATTTCTATTTGTGACGCATCTGCAAGACGCAGCGTCAGTTCATAGCTTCTTAGTCTTAACTCTATCGGATCACCCATTGGTGCTTTTTTCATCATTGTCACTTCCGTACCCGGTGTCAGTCCCATGTCCAGAAAGTGCCTGCGCAGTGCGCCTTTTCCGCCTACGCTTTCAATGACCGCGTCTTTTCCAACCTCTAATTTATCCAGTGTCATACTATCCTCTATTCCGCAGGCATTCTAATGCCGGAGGAACCGCGGACTGAACTTATTCAGTTCTGCGATAAAAGCAGCTTTGTGACGCCTGCGGCACAAAGCGCTGTATGAACAGGCTTTCGTTTATGGCTTGTTCATACTATCCTCTATTCCTTTTTTTGTCTATCATTTTCACAAATCTTTAATTGAAAATATTTCTCATTAAGTATATTATTGTACTTTTTTCCTGTCAACGAAAAGAATGGAAAAAATAATGTGTTGACACCTCTCTTTTCTTCTTATACTATAAGTACGTTGCTCATCAAATAACAAATTGATGCATAATTTTAAAATTTCTGTCCCACAGGGGGATTGCAAATATTAGCAGCAGATATCAAAACCATTAAAACAATATTAAAAGAAGTGAGGATTCGCATGAACAATACAACTGCAAATATGCCCTTAAAGGATTCCCTTAAACCTTCACCGCTGGCACTTCTGCCAATTGGTGTTTTTTTAGTGATTTATGCCGGTTCCGGTATTATATTTCACGACTTTTACAATATGCCTGCAATTATTGCTTTTTTAGCTGCTCTGCTGACGGCATTTTTACAGACACGCACACTTTCATTTTCTGAAAAAATCACGGTCATTGCCAAAGGGCTTGCCGATGAAAATATTATTACCATGTGTCTGATTTTCCTGACGGCAGGCGCATTTTCCGGAGCCGTATCCGCCGCGGGCGGCGTTGAACACACGGTAAATTTAGGATTAAAACTGCTTCCTGCCAGCTGGTCTGCCGCCGGACTGTTTATTATCGGCTGTTTTCTTTCCATATCCATGGGAACAAGTGTCGGAACGATTTCCGCACTGGCACCGATTGCGGTCGGTATCAGTGAAAAGACTTCGATTTCCCTTGCCATGTGCATCGGAGCGGTCATCAGCGGTGCGATGTTCGGGGATAATCTTTCGATGATTTCCGACACCACAATTGCCGCAACCCGCACGCAGGGCTGTTCCATGAAAGATAAATTCCGCACAAACTTTTTTATTGTACTGCCTGCCGCTATCCTGACTTTTGTATTACTGCTGATTCTGCCTTCCCATTCGGAGGTCGTTTCCGTTTACGCAAAGGATGCCAATCTGCTTTTGATTGCACCATATCTTTTTGTACTGGTAAGCGCCTTGTGCGGCATGAATGTATTCGCCGTACTGATTTTAGGCACGGTCTTTTCTCTTGCTGCCGGAATTTTCACCGGAAATCTTTCCGGCATGGAGATTTTTACATGTATGGGCGATGGCATTACCGCCATGTATGATATTACAGTAATTTCAATTATTGTCAGCTGTATCGGTTCACTGATTAAATATAACGGCGGTATTGACTGGCTTTTAACTGCCATCCGTCAGAGAATCCGCTCACCAAAGGGTGCACGTTTCGGTATCAGCGTTTTAACTGCCGGTATTGATACGGCGACTGCCAACAATACGATTTCGATTATTCTTGCCGGTCCGATTGCAAAGGAAATCAGTACCGAATATGATATTTCGCCGTGTGAAACAGCTTCTTTATTAGATATCAGCGCTTCCGTAACACAAGGGCTTTTACCTTACGGCGCACAGGTGCTTTATGCTTCCGCAGCCACAGCTTCTGCTGTTATGCCGCTGAGCGGTGTGGATATTATCGCGTATAACTACTATCCGATGTTTATGGCGTTCTGCCTTTTGGGGTGGATTTTTCTGCGGCGTACCCATAACAAATAGAGGCATATAAAAGGAACGCCTCAACGTGTTACTTGACTTCGGCTTATCCTTTTATCTGTCCTATTATCTGTTTTTACTCTTTCTTGCCCTCTTGATTTCGGTTGAGAGGGCTTTTAGTATTTTTAACAATAATCCTTTTGTTCCCGCATCCAGTGTACCGAACATTTTGATGGTGGCGTTGGCACTGCGAAGGATATCGGCGTTTATGTCTGAAAGAGTCTTTGCACCGCTTGCGGTAATAAGTTCAAAAAGTGTATCCACAAATTTTTCCCGTTCCTTTGCAGACAGACCCTCCAGCCATGATGTTATGGCTTCATGAAAATTCTTACTGTTCGCGCTGAGAGACGGACATGTCACAAAGCATTTGCCCTCTACCTGCCACGACATGGCATCATGCTGCATGATTCCTGTCTGACTGCTGCACACCACCAGATATTCTTCTTCCTGCCACAGTAACATACCGACAAGGGAATGCTGCGGTACAATCGTCTGAATCTGCGGCAGCATTTTCCGGTACGCTTCACTTTCAATCATCTCTTTTGTAAATCCCGGTCCATCATTGTTATAGACTTTCACCACCTTGCGCTGAATGGACGGCTTTGCAAAGACGGCGGCATAAATCGCAAGATTGCCGCCCTTTGAATGACCGCCAAGACGAAGCTTTCCGCGTTTCCAGCGCATAACGGTATTGACATACTCTACAGCTTCAAGCTGGGACGGCACCGGCATCATGACACCCATGTTAAAATCTTCTTTCCAGCCGATAATCGTATCATCTGTCCCGCGAAATGCAATGTAGTACGTATCATCGGGAAGTTCCGCACAGAATGCTGCAAACTGCTTCTCCTCATGGTCATCTGTCACATCTGCATAATCGGAAAGCACAATATCCCCGAAACGCCTGCTTTCCGCTGCAATCCGCATAAAAAACGGTGCTTCCCTGATAAACGATGTGACTTTTTGTAATTCTTCCTCATCATTTAAGTCAAAAAAATCATGTGCCGCCTGCCGCAGGGTAATTTTTTCTTTACTGCCTGCCGCCGGTATGATATTTTTAAAATCCACATAAGCAATCTGCGACAACACCAGATTATCCACCTCATTAAATGCAGACTGCTCAAACGTCAAATCCCCGCGCCATTTGATATAGTCTTCAATGCCACCCATTTTTACCGACCTCCGTTCTGATAATAAAACACTGCCAGCTGGGTTCTGTCCCGCAAATTCAGCTTTTCCAGTACGGTGCTGATATAATTACGGATTGTTCCCTCTGACAAAAAAGTCTTTTCTGCAATCTCCTTATTGCTGAGCCCCTGTGCAACGAGCTGTATCATTTCGTATTCTTTCTGTGTGATTCCCTGTGCCGCATAATCATAAGCGGCTGTTCCGCCAAGCAGTCCCGGCAGCTTATCGACAATTTTTCCGCCAAAGACAATCTGTCCGGACGCTGCTGCACGGATTGCCGGAACCAGTCCTTCGTAATCCTGTTTGAGCAGGTATCCCTTTACACCGATTTCGAGTGCTTCAATAATATATTCGTCATCTGAAAATGTCGTCAGGAAAAGAATTTTGGCATCCGGATATGCCGCAAGCACATTTCTTGCCGCTTCCAGTCCGGTCATATACTGCATACGGATATCCAGCAGTAAAATATCAGGACTGTATTTTTTATATAGTGACACAGCTTCCCGTCCGTCTTCTCCGACTGCCGCCACTTCAATATCCGTTCCGTTTTCCAGAATCATTTTCAAAGACATGCTTACCAGTTTATCATCGTCAATTATTACTACTTTCATACTTCTCCTTATTTTCCGGGCAATTTTGCCGCAAAACGGCAGTGAAAAAATCCCGGACAGTTTCTCATCTTCCGGCAGGAATATCTGCTTTTGGAATGTGGATAAAAATGCGGTATCCGTTTTCTGTGCGGATATCTATCGTTCCGCCAAACGTTTCCACCCGCTGGCGCATATTGGTAATCCCGATTCCCGTACCTTCCCCCGGATGCACACATTTACCGTTATCCTGAATTAAAATCTGATAAAAGGCGGGATGCTCCCGCAGTAAAAGCTTCACCCTGTCATCATCCTGTATGCGGATGAACTCCTTTTGCAGTTCTCTATCCTGCCATGTCATCTGCCGCAGATATACCGCCAGCATGTCAAAAACAATCCATAGTATCTGCCACTGTATCCTGTCTGTACCCGACAGGATATAGCGCGATGCCGCAACGCCAAAAAATACCCACAAAAAAACTGTAATGCCTGCTACTGCCGTCCTTTTTATCTCTTTTTTCTCCCATGCCTCCAGCACCTGTTCCCAGACGGCATACAGTACAACCGGAAAGCCATATGATGTCTCTTTTATCACTAAAAACGACAACAGATAGACCGTCACCGCAAATGTCCTTCCCGCCATGCTTTGCAGATATATAACGGCACACACCTCAATAAATAACAACAGCAGACTCACCACTACATGATTGGTAATCCCGCAGGCTGATTCGAGTACGGCACACAGCACGTACAGTACCAGCATATCTGTAATCTTTCTCACATTTTCCTCATTTCCATACGGCAGTCCCGCTAAAATCTGCCGTCCTTCTGATTATTTATATTTTTATTGTACCGCAAGATATGACAAATGTCACTTCCGATTCTGATATTCTTCACTACCGCATTCTGCCCTCACACGCTACAATGTTTATAACAGCTTACAATATGAACAACAACATTATCAGGAGGATTTTTATGGCAGAAACCATTGTAAAAATTGAAAATCTGGTCAAACGTTATCATGAACTGGTTGCCGTGGACCATTTTAACTTAACCGTATCCAAAGGAGAAATTTTAGGGCTTTTAGGGCCGAACGGTTCCGGAAAGACAACGACCATGAACTGTCTGCTGTCCCTGCTGGCATACGATAAAGGTTCAATCGAGGTCTTTGGAAAACCTATGAAGCCCGACAGCTATGATTTAAAGCGCAATATCGGCGTTGTCTTTCAGAATGTCGCCGTTTTTGACACACTGACCGTACAGGAAAATATTGATTATTTCTGTGGTTTATACATTAAAGATAAGAAGCTCCGCCGCCAATATGTTGCAGAGGCGGTTGAATTTGCGGGACTTTCGGATTTTGTAAAATTTTATCCCAAAAAACTCTCCGGCGGACTGCTCCGCCGTTTAAACATCGCCTGCGGCATTGCGCACAAGCCGAAGCTGATTCTGCTGGACGAACCGACCGTTGCCGTAGACCCACAGAGCCGTAATAAAATCTTACAGGGCATTTTAAAATTAAACGAAGAAGGCGCAACCATTATTTACACATCCCATTATATGGAAGAGGTGGAACAAATCTGTTCGCGCATTGTGATTATGGATAAAGGACGCAACCTTGCAAACGGTACTGCCACCGAATTAAAACAGCTCATTAAAAAAAGCGAAACTTTAACCGTAGAAATTTTAGAGCTGACCGATACACAGCTTGAGGCTGTCCGCAGGCTTAACCATGTCTATGACGTTTCTTATGAAAATAACAGACTGACCGTACAGTGCAGTGGCGGCAGCCACAACCTGATTCATCTTCTGTCTTACTTACAGGATGAAAACATTGCCTTTGGGCGTGTTTATTCGGAACTTCCGACTTTAAATGATGTTTTCCTTGAAATTACCGGAAGCGAATTAAGAGATTAACTTACATTGAGAGGAGGTTTATAATGTTTTTACGATTGTTTTTATACAGGCTGAAAAGTATATTTCTTCAAAAGGACCTGACCTTTTGGACATTGGCTTTTCCACTTATCTTAGGCACATTCTTTTACCTGGGCTTTGGCAGGCTTCTAAACGGCACGGAGCTGGAATTAAACACAATTCCTGCCGCTGTCGTGACGGTTCATGAAAATACTGCCTTTGAAACGGTCTTAAAAGAAGTTGAAAAATCAGACGGAAAAGCCTTATTTGATTTGACCTTTACCGATGAAGACACTGCCATCGCAATGTTAAAGGAAAATAAAGCCACCGGCATTTTTTATGTTGATGCCACACCGCACCTGACCGTTGCAGAAAACGGCATGGAACAGACCCTGATGCAGTCTTTTTTATCCCAATACTGCACCCAGAGCAGTGTATTTGAAAAAATTGCCGCAGAACACCCGGAAAAGCTGGCCGATTCCATTGATTTTTTATCCAAACGCCACTCCTACGGCAGTGAAATTTCTCTGGCAGATGCTTCCTACGACCCGTATATGCAGTATTTTTATGCTTTGATTGCGATGTGCTGTCTGATGAGTGTATCTTCCGGTGTAGAATGTATCGGCACTGCCCTTGCCAACTTATCGAGCCTTGGCATGCGCCGTGAATGTGCACCGACACGCAAGTCCGTCATGATTTTAAGTGACCTCGCTGCCGCTTTTGTGCTTCAGTCCGTCGGTGTTTTTTTACTGTTTTTCTATCTGACTGTGATTTTAAAGCTGGATTTCGGAAACCGCTTAGGACTTTCCTTTGCCACAGCACTTATGGGTACGCTTTTTTCCCTTGCCGCCGGTGTTTTTATCGGAATCGCCTTTAAATGCAGTATGCACATTAAAATGGGCATTGCCCTTGTATTTATGATGGTCAACTCATTTTTTGCCGGACTTATGGCGGCAACCATGAAAGATTGGATAGAACATATCTGCCCGCTGTTTAACCGCATAAATCCGGCGGCACTGATTTCGGACAGTCTGTACGCATTAAATATGTATCCTTCCCTGACCCGCTTTGCGCGCAATATGGGCATACTGGCTGTCATGACACTGGTGCTGTGCTTTATTTCCGGTCTGATATTAAGGAGGTCTGATTATGCAAGTCTTTAAAGCTTTTTATAAATCACTGCGCAGACAGATTACTTCGGTACTGCTGTATGTTATTGCTTTTGCCGCTATCAGTGTGATTATGGCAAATACCATGTCTGAAAATACCGACACTCTTTTTACCGCAAAAAGGCTGACGGTTGCCGTGTTCGACCATGACAATACAGATGAAAGCCGCGTGCTGTATAATTACCTTGACCGAACACAGAAACTCACTTCCATAAAAGACGACAACGAAGCAATTGCTGATGAATTATTTTTCAGAAATGTGGATTATGTGCTGATTATCCCTGACGGCTTTTCTGAAAATCCGGACTCACTTAAAAATGTGAAACAACAAAACAGCAGTTCTGCTTACTTTTTGGATAACAGCATTGACACTTTCTTAAATGTATTTTTTAATTTCAGAAATACCGGATATTCCTGCGATGAAGCCGAGCGGCTTACTTACGACTGTATCGGTTCTGTAGAGGAAGCAACACTGCTTTCCGATACCCGGCAGGACGATGTGCAGATTACCGTTCAAAATATTGAACGCTATTTTCACTATCTTCCGTACATTTTTATTGTTACTGTCATTACAAGCCTTGGCGGACTGCTGCTGATTTTCCGTGAAAAAAATGTCAACTACCGGATACGGTGCAGTGCCGTATCCGCCGTCCACTACAATACGGCGCTTGCCCTTGCCTGCCTGACATACAGCATTTTATTATGGCTTGTTTTTATGGTGCTGGCTTTGGCGGTCTGTGGAAAAGGGCTGCTGTCGGTACGGGGACTGATGCTGGTTATCAACAGTTTTGTATTCCTGCTGGTTTCTGTCGGCATTACCTACCTTATCAGCTTTTTGGCTTACAATCCGAACATTTTAAATATGTGGTCTAATGTTATCGGGCTGTGCATGTCATTTTTATGCGGTGTTTTTATTCCAATGGAATTCTTAGGAAAAAATGTCATAAAGGCGGCACACTTTCTTCCTGCCTACTGGTATATCCGCACCGATGAGCTTTGTACACAGTATACAGGAACTTCCGGTGAGTTAAAGACCTATGCCATGTATCTGGGAATCCAGCTTTTGTTTGCCTTTGCGGCATTTAGTGCAGCACTGGTCATTTCCCGTTATAAAAAAGATTCTGTATTATAAATCACAAAAAGGCAGATAAGAAACCACTTTTACGGATTTCTTATCTGCCTTTTTTATTTGCATTTTTTAATTTGCAAATTCCAGCCGTACCGAGCCGTTATTGCTGACTGCATACAGGTTCGTATCTGCCTGTGTATTTTGTGCGGTATAAGGATTTAACACTTTATTGTCATTGACATAGACACTGCCGTTGTCGGTGTGCGCTTCCACGCGGTACGCACTTTCCGGCTTTGGCGCCGTTACCTGTATTTTACCGTTATTGGTTTTACAGGTCACCGTTCCCTCCCATGCTCCGGCAAGCTCTACATTGCCGTTATTGCTTGAAAAAAGGCTCTCACCCTTAAATTCTGCATTTACCGTTATTTTACCGTTACTGCAATGCACCTGCGCATTTTTCTCGCAAATCATCTGCATCAGTTCAATTTTGCCATTGTCCGACTGTACATTAAGATTCTGTGTCGTAAACCAGGCATCGGCTGTCACTTTTCCGTTTGACGTATCAATTTTTACCGTATCAAGGGCTGCTTTTTCCGGCACATAGACCGTCACTACATTTTCCCGGTTTTCAAACAACGCGGCAAAACCGAAGTCTAAAATCCAAAATCCTCCGCTTGTTTTTTCCTCTATGCGGATTTTCCCATTGTCAACCGTAACCTGTGGTGTGCTGTGTGTATCCTCATAGGTCACGCTGTAACCGAAGGTATCATCCTGTGACGGCTTTATTTCAACTTTGGCATCATCCGCTTCAATCTCGATGTCTTTGATTTGTGAAATGCCATAGCGCTCATCAGAATAAGCACTGCCTTCCAGTTCAATACCGCGTCTTGAAATAAAAACACCGCTCTTTGCACCCGCAAAAACGCCCGATACAAAACAAATCAATCCCGCGCCGATACACACGGCGGCTGTTATTCCTGTAATCTTTATCCATTTTTTCATCTTCTTCTCCATTCCGCAGGCATTTTAATGCACAAGGAACCGCGAACTGAATTTATTCAGTTCTGCGATAAATTCAGAATCGTGACGCCTGCGGCACAATTCTGTTATGCGAAAATCTTTGGTTTATGGATTTTCGCATTTCTCCATTCTTTATTAGAAATCCACATCACAAACTTTTTAATTCCTATAACGCATCCATATGTCAGCAGCGCCGCAAGCAGTCCCAGTCCTACGCTCACCAGTCCCGCACCAATCAGCATAACCGCTGTCGGTATATGTAAAAACACAGTAACAAGTGCTGTTCCCACGGTAAATAATCCGGCAGCTACCATGACCGCCGCCGCAAATCCCAATGACAGCACCACTGCCGCAACGGTAATCACCACCGCAAACAGCACACAGACTGCCGCCAGTAAAAGACTTGCCCAGATTGGGGATGTAATCACCGCCAATGTAATGCCTGCCGCCGTATGCTTTTTCTTTGCGGCTGTCTGTCCGTTATCACTTCCAAAGCCCGGATTCTGTCCGGAACCTGCTGCGCCTGCAAATCCATTTTCCGCGGCAGCATCTGCCGCCGCCCTTTTTGCAAGCTGTTCGGGTGCGCCCAGCTCCTGCATTACTTTTTCCGCATTTTCTACACCGGCATCATCAAAATATTCCCGGTAATATTCCATGATATTTTCTGCTTCCTGCGGCGGAATACCATGCAGGTTATTCTGTAAAATATCTAAATATTCTTCTCTCGTCATTGCTTTTCCTCTCCTGTCAATATTCTGTCAATATTGGATTTGTATGCAATCCACTCTTTCCTGTACATTGCAAGCTGCTCTCTGCCCTTGTCCGTAATCTGATAATACCGTCTGTTTCTTCCTGCAAACGGCTGGTCATAGGTGACAAGATATGCTTCCTTTTGCAGTCTGCGCAGTACCGGATATAACGTGGATTCTGAAATATCCACAACCTCTTTAACATTCTGCGTCAGGATGTATCCATACATATCTTCCCGCTCCAGAACAGACAGAACACAGGCATCCAGCAGTGCCGAACCAATCTGAAAAATCATTTCTGTCTCCGTTTCTTTTTATTATTTTGTTGCATGATATTATATGTCATATAATATCTTTTTATTTATATTATTACACTACACGTTATCTGTCAAGTCTTTTCCAGTAACCTCCTATTGCTCAAATGTTACAAAATTGTTACAATTCATTTGTAATCAGCTGATACAAATAAACGAAAAACAAGGAGGCAATAATTTTATGTGTTTTAACTTTAATAGCTGTTCCGAGTTATTTAGCGTAATTTGCAAGTTTTTTTACTTCGGTTGCTAATATCCGCCGTAGGCGAAGTTTCATAAAGTAAAAATCCGGCAGACGCCGGTTGAAAGGTCTGATATTTCAGCCTGCCAACCGGTTTTCTGCCGGATTTTTTAATTGAATTTCAACTTGAATTTTAAAGTCAATGTGCTATAATGATTTCCATGCAGATATAGTTCATCGGTAGAACGCCGGCTTCCCAAGCCGGAAAGGCGGGTTCGATTCCCGTTATCTGCTTTTTTCATGCAATCATTTTTATTTTATGTATACTTTCTTTTTAAAATGCTTTCTTACCGCAAGTACAATCAATCCCGCAATGACAAGTCCTGTTACAATCCATGCCCATACCGGTACATTTTCAATATTATAACAACGCACATTAATCCACATCTGATTGATACGCGCATTTTCCTCTGTGTCAAAATAACTCATGACCGCACTGCGCTCTATCATTTCTTCGGTTGGATACTGCGCGGATAACTGGCGGTGTGTCTGTTCTGCCGGAACCGTCAGCATATACTTTTTATCTTCCGTATCACCGGAAAAGAAATAACCGAGCGGATAGGTCACGGTATCTTCCCCTCCGTCTTCTGCGCCGTAATTCCATTTAATATAGTCATAGACCACCGGACTGTCCCCGCCGGAAATCACGGACGTATATCCGATATAATCCATATTGCGGACTGCATTTTCAGGCTTTGAAAGGAAATTGATAAACCCTTCTGCCGCCTGCTTTTTCTCTTCGCTGTCTTTAATGCCGTTCTTTAACATGCACCAGCCGTCAAAATACAGATTCGTGCTTTCTCTTGGCACTGCAAAATCCAGATAAAAATCATCTTTTTCTGCCTGATCCATCGTATACACGGCATCGCCCGACCACTGGTAGCCCGCTACCACTTTTCCGGTAATCATATCGGCTTTTGCGCTGTCCGTTTCAAAAGAGTAGGCATTGTCTTTAACTGCCTGCAAATACTCCTGAATCTGCTCAATCGTTTCTTCAGATGTATCATTCATTTCTGCCGACAGACGTTCTTTATAATCTGCGGCATTTAAAAAGGAAGACGACAACAGCTTATCCGACTTTATCGCACCGACCGCCGCAAACATTGAATCCCTGACATTATCCTTAATCGTAATCTGCCGTTTAAACTTGTCATTTGAAATAATTTTCCACGTAGAAGCTTCCTCTTCTGTGACTTCCTCCGGATTGTATACAATCCCTGTAATGCCCCACATATACCCGGCGGCGTAACGGCTCCATGCCTCCCCGTTAATCGTATTTTCATCAAAGGTACTGCGGATAAACGGTGAAACGCCGCGTGTGTAATAATTTTCTGTTACATTTTTATCAAAGAACTGCTCTGAAAACGGTTCCAGCCAGCCCTCAGCCATCAGCTTCATAATCATGTATTCCGACGGACATATCAAATCATACTCATCGCCGAGTGTCAGCATATTATATAATTCTTCATTTGTTCCGACGGTGCTATATTCGACCACAACTTTTTTACCGTAAATCTGATAATACCAGTCTTCAAAATCCTTTACAATAGAATTTTCACCCTTAATTTCACCGCTGTCCAATTCTATCGCTTCGTCCCAGTCCCCGGTATCAATGTATTCTTCCCAGTTACACACACGCAGGATGATAGTATCCGAATCCGATGCCATTGCCGCCTGCTCACTGTTTTTTAAAGAAAAAATATCAACTGCCCCCACTGCTGTTGCGATGCCTGCCAGCAGTACAATGGAAATTATGACGGACAACAGCCGCTTATACCGTTTACTCATCAATTTCAGTCTCCTCTCCTGCTGCCTTCTTTGCCGGTGCCAGATTTAATACAAGTTCAACCACAACAACAACCAAAAAGATAATCGTAGACAGCGCCCACAGTGCCGTCTTAATCTCTGTCTGTGAACCCTTTGTCGCATTTACTACATAAGTACTAATCGTATCAAAGGTTGCCGGTTTCGTATAGGTTGCAACAAAATAATCATCCAGTGAAAGTGTGATTGCCATGACAAACCCTGATAAAATTCCCGATGCAATTTCCGGAATAATCACTTTGACCAGCGCATAAAACGGTGTTGCCCCCAAATCGAGCGCCGCTTCGTAAATGCTTGGGTCCATCTGCTTTAACTTCGGCACTACCGCCAGATAAACAAACGGCGCACTCAAAACCACATGTCCCAGTACCAGTGGAATATATGTATCCTTGCTCACACCGAACACAACCACAAGCAGAATACACATTGAAAATCCGGTTACAACATCTGCATTGACAACCGGCACCTGATTGAGCGCACTCATTGCCGTTTTCACTCTTTTTTTAGAATAAAATGCACCAATTGCACCCGATGTACCAAGAAGCGTTGCAATCAAACCACTGCCCACCGCTAAAATCACTGAGCCTAAAATCATGTTTAACAGCTCCGGTGTCGTAAAAAGTGTCACATAATTATGCACGGAAAAAGACCGGAACGGTCCGATATTGGCAGCATCCGTAAAGCTGTAGACTGCCAGAATCAGAATCGGTGCATACATAAATAACAAAACCAGACCAATCAAGCCATATTTAAATCCTTTTTTCATTATAATAATCTCCATTCCGCAGGCATTTTAATGCCGGAGGAATCGCGAGCCAAATCTTATTTGGCTCTGCGATAAAAAGCGACTTTGTGACGCCTGCGGCACAAAGTGCTAACATCAAGCTATGCTTGACGTGAAGAATCTTAGATTTAAGGATTCTTCACACTAATCCCCTGCCTGCATTTTCCGTATCATTTCCCTCGGATACGACCGCCACGATACCGATAATAAATAACAGTATCAGGGCAATCATTGAGCCGTTGTGCCAGTCGTATGCGCTGAAATAGCTGCCAATCAGACTGCCCATGATGTACGTGCTGTTATAGAGCATATCCAGCACAACATAGTTCGTCATCGCCGGTAAAAACACCATGGAAACCCCGCTGACAATTCCAGGAATTGACAGCGGAAAAATAACCTTTATAAATGTCTGAAATGAATCTGCACCCAGATCGCCCGCCGCTTCTATCAGCGAAGAGTCCAGTCTTGAAAGCGTTGTATACAGCGGCAGAATCATAAACGGCAGAAAATCATACGTCATTCCGATAACCGTATTTAAAAACGGGTGAAATGCCAAATTTCCTTCTATTAAAGAAAGGATTTCTTTTAATGTCGTAATACGCAGTGTAAAGTTAATCCACATCGGCAGCACAAAAAGCATCAGAATAACACCCTTTCTTTTTAATGCACTGCCCGCTAAAATATACGCCACCGGATAGGCAATCACCAGACAGACCAGTGTCACCGTTACCGCCAGTACAATACTGTAACATAACGTCCCCATTGTATTGGGGTCGACAAAGAAATTTTTCAAATTATTTAATGTAAACTGTCCTGAGCCGTTGGTAAAGGCATAATAAAACAGCACAATCAAAGGCGCAGCCACAAAAAATGCAAGGAACACGCCATACGGAATCCCCATCTGTCTGCGCGAAAACACGTTTTTCATATTCTACTCCATTCCGCAGGCATTTTAATGCCGAAGGAATCGCGGACTGAATTCATTCAGTTCTGCGATAAAAGCAGCTTTGTGACGCCTGCGGCACAATACTGCCAACATCAAGCTTCGCTTGATGTATGAACAAGCTATCATTTATGGCTTGTTCATACTCCATTCCGTTTCTACTTCTTCAACTGAAATTTCATCTTGTCTTCCGGCATGACTAAGCTGACCTTATCGTTCATATTCCACAGATATTCGTCATCTACAATAAGGTCATATCCGTATTCGGTACGCACAACGTAGCTGTAGTGATCGCCCTTGTAAATCAGGTTGATAATCTCTCCCGATACAAGACCGGCTTCTGCCTCATCGCTCATCTCAATGTCGTCCGGCTGAATGGATACCTGTACTTTTAACTTGGAAATATCCACCGTTTCTCCGTTTTCATCAATCAGCGCATTGTCCTTCATCTTCGACTTCGGTACAACTTTTGTCAAATCACAGCGGATAACCTTTCCGTTAAAATCTAATGTATAGTCGCTGTTTATTGTTGTTACAAAGCTGGTTGTATGGTCCTCGGCAAGCATGACATGAATACCGTCCGGCTCTAAACAGATACCGACTTCATCACCGACCGCATAACACTTTGTGGTACGGATAATAATTTCGTACTTTCCGGATTCCACCGCCACTTCATAATGCATCCCCTTAAAAATAACCGAAGTTACAACACCTGCAACCGTTCCGTCCTGCGGCGCCGTAATAATAACGTCTTCCGGTCTGACAACGACATCAACCAGTGTTCCTTCCGGCACATCATCCATTCCGGTAAATTCCCCGCCGCAGAAACGCACCTTCATATGTCCTGTCATAATACCTTTGAAAATGTTACTCTCTCCGATAAAATCGGCTACAAACGCATTTTTCGGTTCATTGTAAATGTCCTCCGGCGTACCAATCTGCTGGATTTTCCCCTCCGAAAGCACCACAATTTTATCCGACATCGTAAGCGCTTCTTCCTGGTCGTGCGTTACATAGATAAATGTAATGCCAAGCTGGTCGTGCATATTTTTTAATTCAAGCTGCATTTCCTTACGCATTTTTAAATCCAGTGCGCCTAACGGTTCATCTAACATCAGAATTTCCGGCTCGTTGACAAGCGCTCTCGCAATCGCAATACGCTGCTGCTGTCCGCCGGAAAGTGTTGCAATCTTTCTGTCTTCAAAGCCTTCCAAATCCACCATTGCCAGAACGTGCTTGACTTTTTTGCGGATTTCTTCTTTCGGTAACTTTTTGAGTTTTAATCCAAATGCAATATTTTCATAGATATTCATATGCGGAAACAGGGCATACCGCTGAAATACCGTGTTAATCGGTCTTTTGTTTGCAGGTAGATGTGCAATGTCCCTGCCATCTAATAAAATTTCTCCGCTTGATGGCAGTTCAAATCCGGCTATCATTCTGAGTGTCGTTGTTTTTCCGCACCCTGACGGTCCTAAAAATGTTACAAATTCTCCCCGCTTTACTTCAAGATTAAAATCATCCACTGCCTTAAAACCATTATCACTGTAAACCTTGGTAATATGTTTTAGTTCAATGATATTTTCTGCTTTTTCTGCCATTCTTCTTTTCCCTTTCGCCTCTTTATGTCAATTCAATTACCGCTGAAATTTGCCTATCTTTTTAATAACAAAAAAAGTGCCACAAATCAAGCATTTTTGATGATTTATGGCACAAAATATTAAAGATAACCGGATTCCTGAAATTTCCATACAAAAAGCCGGTACACAAATCGTTGATACGACTTAAATACCGGCTTCCCTGAAAATAAAAAGAGCGCGAGACGGGGATCGAACCCGCGACCCCCTCCTTGGCAAGGAGGTGCTCCACCACTGAGCCACTCGCGCATAAAATATTCAACTGACAAGATTGAATTATATAGGAATCTCCTTTAAATGTCAAGCATTATTTTTGACTTTTTGTTGATTTTTTGCAATAAAATTTTATTATGAAAATTTTGGTAGCAATTTATTTACTTTCCATTCATAATCTGTTCAAAAGTTTATCGCATTTTCGACACATTTATCTATTATTATAAATACTGTGATGAGGCAGTAAGCTTTTTTACAATTTTCATAAACCAAAACCAACCAAAAACCAAATGAGAGCAGATGTAAATATTTCGCGCATTTACATCTGCTCTTATTTTTGTTTTATAAGTGAAACTGAACCGGACACTCTTGGTCTTTTCTGTATCCTTCCCACTGCCAGGGCGGATTAGGGGCTTTCAGCCATTCGTGACATGCGCCGTCAGGCACAACGACAACAACCGATGCCAAAGCTTTTCAGCTTTAACACCGGTTTTATCTTTTCTATAGAGCGCGAGACGGGGATCGAACCCGCGACCCCCTCCTTGGCAAGGAGGTGCTCCACCACTGAGCCACTCGCGCATATTTCCCTGCATCTGGTTGTCTTACGACTGCCGCAATGCAAGGAACAATATACACCATTTTTAATGTATTGTCAATAACTTTTTTTGATTTTTCTGTCAATTTTTCTGTCACTCAAATCTTAGCGGTGTAATATTATACCCGCTTCCCGAATCCACACTGATAAGCGTTGCACCCCGTTGTTCTTTCTGGTTCTCAATGCCCGGATAAGCAATGTAATCAATTGATTTACCGTAAACCAGTTCAATGCCCTCATAATAGATTCCAAAGTCATTCACATGGTCATGTCCGCAAAACATCGCCACCGTGCTTTTTAATTCCAATGCCCTTGAAAAGATGCCGCTGTGCATCTGCGACACATCTATTGCCTCACGCTTTGTACCAAAGACCAGTGTACCGGTATCCCATGCCGTCTGATATTCCTGAAGCGGAATATGGAAAAACATCAGCGTTTTTGCATCTGCTCCATACTGTCCCTGCAACAGTCCAATCTGCTTTGCATACCACTCCACCTGGTCATCACGAATATAATCATACCCCAGACTGCCACCGTTTTCATCAAAAATGCGGTCGCCGGAATCCAGCATGACCAGTCCCATAACAAGATTTCCTTTTTTATTGCACAATTTAAAAATGCCGTTGGTGTAGCCGGAAAGCGTTTCATTTTTCGGATAAATGCGAAGTGTGCTGCTCTGCGCCAGCATGGCTGCGATTGTAGATGATGAAAACTGGTCAAAAAATGTATGATCATGATTTCCAAATGTCCATGTCCATGGAATCCCTATCGTATCCATCAGTTTACTGACAACATTTAATGCACGCATGCCGTCATTGGCATCGTATCCGTCCACACCAAAAATGACATCTCCCGTCAGCACGATAAAATCCGGTGTTGTGCGCTGTATCATTGTATACACGGTATCAATCGCCTGTATATCCTTTTTATAAGAACCTTCCGTTCCCGTAATATGAATATCCGTCAGCTGCAGAATGTTAAAATTGCGCGAATCGTCATTGCTGTTCATCTGATAACAGCCGTCTTTGCCCATCTTCATCTGAAGCCCGCGGTTTGGCACTTTCTCCAGTGTATCCAAAAAATGATACACATTGATATAATCACCGGTTGCATACTGCGTTTCATCGCTGTATTTCTGCGTAACAGCCGAAAGTGTCTGTTTTTCCTGCGTATCAGATTTATCGGTTTCTGCCGCAAACCACGCACCGGTATTTAACAATTTACCGGACGGTGTCGTAAAAACATACCAGCCTGCTGTCAGTGCCAGTGCAAGCAGTGATAAAAGTATCAGATTTTTATGCCGCTTTCCGGCTTTCTTTTTGTTTTTCTTAATCTGTTCCCGCTTCAACTACCCTTTCACCTCTTTTTTATTATCCGCTGCTATTTATTTTATTCAAAAAGCCTTAAAATTAAACTCTTATAAATCTTTAAATTTCTTAAGAATTTATCTGCAATTATTTATTGTAGCATACTGTGGAATAATTTTCAAAAAGGTGTCGTGACTTTTTATTTAAGTCCTTTTGTTAGCGGAATCAGCATCATTAAAACTATCATTCCTGCAAGTCCGATAACAATTCCCAGTATCATCTTTGCAAATATCATAGTAAGGCACATTCCAATGCCAAACAGCAGTGCGCCAAAAACACCGGTGCAGACAGCCGCTATTCCCTGCCGGAACATGCCCCATTCCGGCAGCAGTGCCATGCACATTCCCAGTGCAAAAAATACCATTCCGATTGTTCCCAGTATCATTGCCGTAAAATTACTCTTTTTCATTGTCTTCTACCTCTTTTCTTCCAAAAATCTGTCTACAAATGCATCTTCAATTTTCTGATAAGTTCCTACCACACCGTTTTCGATTTTTTTGTAAGTCCCCGTCACACCGTCTTCAATCTTCTGATACGCGCCGGTAACTTTTTTTGCGTTTTTCCCTGTCTTTAGTGTATATCCACCCGGACTGCCTGCATCTTCCTGTAAAAAAGCATCAACAAATTTTTCTTCGATTTTTTGATATCCTGCAATCAGCTTCTTTCCAATCTTCCCCGGTTTTAATGTGTACCCTGTCATCTTTTTACTCCTTCCGCTGTAGTTTGTTTTTGCAAGTGTCTGTTTGCTTTCTTGCTTTTGATGTGGTTATTATATCTTCCGATTGTTTCATATTTGCTTGAGTTTTGTTTCGGAAATATTAAAAATCCCGTTTTTGAACAATTTCAAAAAACGGGATTTTCCTGTAAATGTATGTTATTCTTTGTATACTCTCGTATATCTTCCTATAACAGCGCATGTCCTTTTTCGCAGATTTCATAAATTTCATCGTATTTTTCTTCAATATACGGCGTAACTTTTTTTATCTTTTCCGCCTTGACTTTTTTGTATACAAAATACGGTAAAATCCAGCCTGCAAATGCCGGAACTGCCAATATAATGCACAACAGAATCTGCGACGGGTCTGCCGTCACCGCCGCATCGGACAGTTCGGCAATCCTTTTGACCAGTGCCAGCCCCAGACCATTTCCCGCCGAAGCATGACTTTCGTCTTCCTGATAAAATTTATCAAAAATGCGGGAAACAGCTTCTTTTTTTATCCCGCCCCCCGGGTCGGCGCCGCACTTGCGGAATGTGGACTGCCAAGAGAAGAATTTTTTCTGACAACAAAGGTATGGATTACCAATGCCGGAAAAATCCGTGCAATCGGTGTTTCTAATTTCGGACCGGACCGCTATTTAGACATTGAACATTTTGCAACGGTAAAACCGGCGGTTAATCAGATTGAAACACATATTTTCCAGCAGCAGAAAACCGCAAAGGAATATCTGAAAAAATACGGCTGTCAGATTGAATCATGGGGACCGTTTGCAAAAGGACGGAAAGATATGTTTACAAATCCGGTGCTTACAAAAATCGGCGCAAAATACGGTAAGACTGCTGCCCAGACTGCACTCCGTTTCTTATTGCAGAGTGATGTCGTTGTCATTCCAAAGTCTGTACACAAAGACCGTATGCAGCAGAATTTTGAGCTGTTTGACTTTACACTGTCACCGGAAGACATGGCTACCATTGAAGCTTTAGACGAGGGCGAAAGCCTGTTTTTCTCCCACTACGACCCAAAGACCGTTGAGTGGTTTATGTCAATCCTGTAAATTTTAAAGTTAAAATAAATAAAATCCCTTCCTGCCGGAGTTTGCGTATGTGCTGTTGTCCGGCGGGAGGGGATTTTTATCTTACATTCCCCGACGAATCAGGGAGTTATATTTTTTTCTGAAATAATACAGTTTAACACCTGCGTATTCTTCACGTTCATCACTATTATATAATTCTTCTATTAATTTTTTTACGGTAACGGATGTACATTTCCCTTTCGCATTCAACCTATTCATCATCTTTCTAGCTCTTTCATATGTATCTTTTCTGCCTTTTAATAATTCGGTTGATGTGTCACGTACTGTTCCGTCACTTTTTTGAATTCCGTTCAACAACAAAACATCATTAATATCTTTTTCCATATCCGCATCCCTGGGTTCCGTATATATCTTTCCCTCACTGTCGTACGCAATTTTATCCATTTGAGTTTTATTTAGCGGACTGAGTTTTATTTCTGTTTCTCCTTTATGAGCATCACAGCAAAGAATATGTCCCTGTCTGCCTGTTATTTTCTCTCCGCCGTCACATACGCCAAGCATATTGTTATAATCTATTGCTTTTTCCTTATTTTTACTTAAAGGCAGCAGATGCTCTACTCTAGAATGATTGTCCATATGAATCCGCCTCATGCAATAAGCACAAATGCCATGCTGTTCATGCAGTAATATCTCTTTTACATCATTTTTCGGAAAATCCGTATCGAATACACGGCGAACCGCTTCTGTGTCATCTTCTTTTATATTCTTCCATTCCTCACTTTTACGAAGTTCTATAATCTTTCGATTAATGTCATCCGGTAAACCTTCTTTTTCGATATATAACATATCAGCACTCCTCTATCAGCTTCGCATCTGCAATTATTCCTGCCATTTTCTTATACTCGGAATTATCTTTTCCCAAGACCGTTTTTAAATTTTCCAATAATACCAAAGCTGTGTCAAAATCAATATCATCTACTGCATTTTCTATCTGCTGAACCAGCACTTTGACCTTTTTAGGTCTTGATACACTCTCCTGACGGTAACGAAGAACATCCTCCACCTCATAGCCATAACAGTCCGGTAAATAACTGACCTCCTGTTCATTGTCCAAAAGAACAAGATTGGTTTCTTTTGACGAAGATATTACAATAGGGGAATGTGTTGCAATAATAAACTGTACATTTTCAAATGTTTTACGTAATGCTTCTATTACATTCCACTGCCACTTTGGATGTAAATGTAAATCTATCTCATCTATTAAAACAATCCCACTGATTTGATTCTTACTTTCTAATTCCGGGTTCAGCATACATACACGATATGCCAAATCCATTATCATCCATAATAAAGATTGATACCCTGCACTCAGCTTTGAAATTGGCATTTCGGTCTTATCATCTTTATAAACCAGTTCATCAAACTGTGGCGAATAGTAAATCACCGGTGTATTCTCCAGTTCATTTATTTCTTTCATAAATGAAGCTACAATTCCCTTAAACATTTCATATTCCCGTATTTTTTTCTCTTTTGCTAAAGCTGTAACTTCCTGTTTAAGACACCACTGCTGGACGGACTTAACGTCCATAGACGAATCCAGACACCCAATATATCCGCACCTTCTATCATCCAGTTTTTTCTTTAATTCTGTTCCAAAGTCGCCTCTTTTTACTCTCCATGCTCTGGCTGCACTTTGAAAACTAATCAACGGGAGAAGGGTTTCAGAATTATTGGTCATTTTTTTCATCCATGTGCACACATCTTTATTCTCAATTTTTGTATGCGTGGAAGACACTTCCTCTTTTATTCTGTTCCATGTAAAATCCTGGCCTTCCGATACATGAAGCATGCATCCTGCCAAAACCGGCTCACAATATTCAACCGATGCAGAAGAATCCCCAAGTGGTTTTATTTTTAAACGTACATCATCTTTTACAATGTTTTTTGTGTTGACACCTGCGACATTTACAAACATTCCGCCAAGCGCCACCGCAATTCCCTCTAACACCGAAGTCTTTCCCGCTCCATTATCTCCGATAAGCAGATTCACTCCCGGCTTTAAATCTATGTCTAATTCCTCGATTGCTTTGTAATTCTTTATATGAACCTTTTTTAAATACATCTTTTCCCCTCCTCCTTTTTCTATTTTTACCGTCAAACCAACATTTAATGCTTTATGCAAAACCTTATTGTGACTATTTTACAATAAATGTGTTATTCTATCAACAATATTATTTTCCGTGTACTATTGACTTTTCGTTACTGCTACAGCTATTCCTTGATAAGTTCAAACATTTTATATAAATCTATGCGGTTATTGTATGCTTATCTTACTGTTTTTTCTTATATCCGCAGTCACAGTACGGTCCTCCGGACGCCAGCGTATACTCCCGCACAAAATTTGTCACACCGCCTGCTTCACTCATCGTATAATCCAGACGGCACATTGCAGGAATCTCATTCTGCAAGCCCAGTTCTGTCATCAGCGTACAGATACCGCAGGCGGTGAACCGTGCTTCGTAACCGCTTCCATCCGCATATTCGTAAAAATCCATATTCCACGAATACGGATTTCTGTCCCCTGCCCGAAGCTTTGCCGTTTCTTTCATAGACTTTATATCCGAAGCAGAATATTTTTTCTTTCCGCTCTTTCTGCAAAACCACTGCATTGCAGGAATCATCATGGCATTTTTATAATACTCCGTCACCTTTTCCACAGACGGAAGCTTGCCTGCTTCCTTTACATTTAAAAGAAATGCGGACAGCATGGCACAATTTACAATGTTCATCTTAAACCGGTCTTTTTTCTCAAATTCCGGCAGTTTTGCGATAATTTCTTTATATCTCTGCTTTGCCTTTTTTGTAAGCTTTTTGGCTTCATTGGGGTTCAGCCCGAATACCTCAACCAGATTTCTTTCAAACGACCTGTTAAAAATCACCCACATACCCATTGGCATTCCCATGTATTTCATTGTAAAAACCTCCCTTATCCCACACTTTCAATCTTTTATCTGCCGTCAAAGTACTGAAATATGATATTTAATAGTATATAATTCTCTGTTATATGTTAGCTACAACGAACTACTTATACTATACTATAACACCTGACGTAAAACAATCCCGGCGGCACATCTGTTAAAATGAATTCAGAAAGTCCTTTACGATTTAACTCCATTCATTTTTACTTCCTATCCATGTACCGAAAAATTCTTCTTCATCTATAATCGCCTGAAAAACCGGTCCGATAAATCGCTCTATCTGCAAAAGTACATCATGAAATTCCGGTTTTTCCAATCCCGGTCCGGGATTATAATTTTTCCACAGCCTGCTGAGTGCTTCATTTTCTTCAAAAAGCATAATTTTTTCCATACTGTCTTTTTCGTAAACTGTCCCTCTATGCTGTATTGTCTGTGCAAAAGCTTCCTGTAGTTTCCGACCGTCAAAGTCATATAAATACGGAATGTAATATAAATCGTAAAAATCCTTCATTCTGCTTGTAGCTGTCATTCGTTTTAAAATGGCATCAAATTTTTCTGCCAGCGTGCTTTCTAATGAATATGTATAAACATTGGGTACATGAAAATCGGGAAGTCTGGTTGATACTTGTCTAATCACTGCTTCTGGAATAACAATATCGTCCACACCTATATCTATCGAAAAAGGTATTCTCACATTTTTGATACGTGCAACTAAATTTATTCCTATACCGGAATATTCTTTCTCCGGTGTAATTTCCTTTGTTCCGGTTGGTTCAATGCTTATAAATTCATTACCTGTATCAATATCACATATTTCTTTTATTTTAAGTTCCATTCCTTCAATATCATTTGACATTCTTCTCATCATAAAATCAATATCCATTGTCGGACGCCCTGCAAAATTTGTTATCGTATACAGAAACATACCGCCTTTAAGAATTAAATTTTCTGCATATCTTGATTTTTCCGGCTTGCGTAAAAATTCTTCCTGTGCAAATAATTGCAGACAGCTTTCATAGTTCAGTCCTGTTTCTTTGGACTGCTTTTTTATTCTTGCCAGTACAGATACCCCCATATCTTTTACAGCCATACTCCGATTATCCCCCTTGCTTTCTTTTCTACCCCCAGTCTTGCGGCATATTCCATAAGTCTTGCGGCATTTTTATTTCTGTCCTGAACATACCTTTGCACTACAATATTAAAGCTTTCTCCATCCATTGTATTTACATGTCTAAGACAGTCACAGATTACTCTTTCTCTGTCATAAATTTTCACTTTAATACCGTCAATTTCACCTTCACTTATACCAATCCCAAGCCTGTCAGGAACAATAAAATGTGGTTTTATTTCCGGAAAATCCACTTTATATTTATTTCTTGCGGATTTACTATCCACCGCAACATGCCATATTCCCGAAACCCGGTCTGTATAACCATAATACATCATTGCGGACGTATCACAAATAACAGCCTCAGGAAAAAGCGATGTGATAACTGATGCTTCTGTAAATGCTTTTTCATCCTGCCACTGATAATAACCGTATTTTATCTTCTCAACACTGCCTTCTTCTATCAGTTCCTGTAGACATTGATAAAAAACACCTTCTTTTGTCAGTTCACAGGTGCGCATAATTCCATTATATTTTTTAAAAATCTTTTCACAATCAACTTGCATATTCATCACCTTCAATATAACTTCATACAATTATTAAATACTTATTATATTAAGTTCTAATGTAATTTATCTTTATTGAAATTACAATAGTATTTTTAAACATTTATATTAATTTAGTTTTCTCTCTGTCCTCCCCAAATCCTCCCCCATAATTTAACCGCACCAAAAAAGGAAGCCTGCAAACTACCGGCTTCCCTAAAAATAAAAAGAGCGCGAGACGGGGATCGAACCCGCGACCCCCTCCTTGGCAAGGAGGTGCTCCACCACTGAGCCACTCGCGCATAATACAAATATTAAATTTGCTGTTGCTTATAAACTCGCACCAACGAATATAAGTATATCTGATTTTAACTTCTGTGTCAATCTTTTTTTACAAATTTCTTGCAATTTTTCTGCAACATTCGTTACAAACGCCCCACCCATCATAAAATCAGCCTTTGCCTTTATTATCAAAAATCATCAAAAAAACAGACCGCCGTGCAAATCCGGTAAAATAATTTCACCTTTCGCACAGCGGTCATTATTTTTTATATCTTACTTTTTATTTTGCCTGACGCTTTTTCGATGTAACTACCAGACCAAAGCATCCAAATGCTGCCAGTAACATGACTGTATACGGAAGTGTTTGCGCCATATCTGCTGTTTTTACATCGTCTGTATCTGTATTATGTGTCGTATCTGCTGACCGAACTATATCATAGCTGACAACAAAATCACTGAATCCCGTTGTTTCTATTACAATACCGTTTGCAGATAACTGCACCGGCATGTTTTCTATTTCTCCGTTATCCTTCACATGATACACAACAAAACTGTCCTGTTCCCCTGTTCCGTCCGGATATGCAAGAAGAAAACGAATTGTTCCCTGTACCAATTCTGCCGCATTTCCTGCCATATCTGTCAGACCGATGTGGTAATAAGCGTTATTTGCCTTTAATGCCATAGCCTGACTTTCCAATTTATTTTTGATTGCAAACTGCTGTTCATTCTCTGTCACAGTTGTCAAAATAAGCTTTATTTGGTCGGCTGTAAGCACAGTTCCATCCACAGTCTTTACAACCGCATCAGGACCGATTGTTGCCGCTGCCACACCTTCAACTGTAATATCTACATACGCGGCTTCCGGTTTTGTTGACTCTGCCGGTGTCGTTGGCTGTTCCGGTGTCGTCGGCTCTGACGGTGTTGTCGGCTGTTCCGGTGTCGTCGGCTGCTCCGGTGTCGTTGGCTGCTCCGGTGTTGTTGGCTGCTCCGGTGTCGTCGGCTGCTCCGGTTCGCTTGGCTGTTCCGGTTCTGCTGTGACTTCCCTGCCGTCTACGATAAGCTTTACATCAGAGAATGTTACATCGGCATTTCTTGCCACATACATACCCACATAGACATAATCGGAATCAATCGTTGTCAGTTTGAAATCAAATCCGCCCGTAACGGTTGCTTCCTGACCGAATGTGCAGGCATATCCGTCTGCATTGCTTTCAATCTTTAAGTCTACGGTATCTCCATTTGTAATCGCATTTTCACAAGTTCCGCCCTGTGTCAGCACACCGCTCTTTCTTGCAAAGCAGTTCCATGCGCCGCTCTTTAACTTTAACGGTCCTGCCGCTACATAATCACCCAGTGCATTGGTTGTATTTGTATCAAGATACATATCATCTCTTGCCATTAAACCAAAGGATACCTGGTCATTGTTGTCAAAAGAATTAATGGTTGCTTTTGCTGTCAGTGTAAAACTGCTTGCTGCCGGTACTTTGTAATAATACATGGCAATACCGTCTGCCGTGCTTCCAATCTTACCCTTATTTTTTCTGACTGCAATATGGATATTTCCATCAGCATCTGTTTCCAGTGTCTGATTAACTGTTGATGGATTACCGCCAACATTTCCAAATACAGAACCGCTCCATATACCTGCTTTCTTCCAAAGTGTACTCTCACCCGTTACCGGTTTATAATCCGCTTCCTTATAATCCGAATTTGGCTTTAAGACTTCGCTCTTTACCGGTGCTTTGGCGGATAAAATATGGTCTGCAATGCCTGCCACATTTAACTTCTTGATTTCCTGTGTCAGCATATATGCATTGTAACGCGCACCGTAAATGTTGGTGTGTGTATTATCCACGCTTGCGGCACTGGATGATGTCCATGAATGTAAATTTACGGTTTCATCTGCGCCGAGTGAATCATACAGATTCTTTGTCAGTGTTGTCATATCCACTACAGGAACATTGACATCACTGCCTAATTTTCTGACGGCTTCTGCGTAGTCGCCGCCCGCATAAGTCTTTCCTTCGCTGACAGTATCGGCTGTAACGTGCAGATTTGAGCTGCTCCATTCACCGTTTGCGGTTCTTCTGACAATCGGTGTGCATAAAATTACTGTTACACCCTTTTCCTGTGCAGGTTTTACATAATTTTCATATAAAGAATTGGCAAATGAACCTTCTGTTGTATAAGCTCCGTTCGGGTCTGTATATCTGCCGTCTTCTGCCTTTTCATCATTGTGTCCGAAGCCTACCAGCAGATAATCTCCGCTTGTCATGCCTTCCAACAATGTCTTATAGTTGTCTTCTGACGTAAAGCTCTTTGAGCTTCTGCCTGAAAGTGCAAGGTTTTCAACCTTTAATGTGCTGTCAAAATAGTTGGATAACTGTGTACCCCAGCCGTATCTCGGATAGTAGTATGCATCTGTAAAGCTGCATACGGTTGAATCGCCGACTACCCATACAGTTGCCTGTTCTTCTGACGGTGTATCCGGCTCTGACGGTTTACTCAATTCCTCGTGCTTTTCACCAATTTCGGTAATCAATGTCTGTCCATATTTTGTCCAATACTCTGATACTTTTGTGTAATTACCGTCTGCATCTTTGATATATGCTTTTAATGCATTTTTACCATTTACCGTAAATACCTGCTGTCCATCCGGATTATTTCCCGCAATCTGGCTTGGCATTTTTACAGCTGACGAAATCGTTAAATCCATATTCTGTAACTGCTGTGCAATCATTGCAGAAGTCAGGAAACCTCCCAGCTTATTGCTGTGTGTCTTATCTCCCTGTGCCATTACCTGTGTACCGTATTCAGATACCCCATTTGATGCTGCCGTATCGTTGGCATAAGCCGTTTCATACATTGTCTTTGTCAACTCAAACGCATCCATAAGCAGTACATTCTGTTCTTCTGCCAGCTGTTTTACCGCTGTTACATATGCGTTGTTCTCTGTAACAAGCGTTCCTGTTGTTGTATCCGTAGAGTCATGATGTGCTTTAATCGTTCCATCTGCCGTATAATAAAGTCTCGAAACCGGTGTTACAAGAACCGGTGTTGCACCTGCTGCTTTTGCGACTTCAATATACTGCTGTAAGTACCATTTATAAGTACCGCCACAATTGTATGAATAGAACGTATCACCGTATTTATTCGTAAGTGACGATGGCGTCACCACCTTTGTTCCTGCTGTTGTCGGGTAAATTCCGTTTTCATCAGGTGTACCCAGCGGAACATACCGGTCTTCTAAATAACCGGACTGGTTTGAACAGTCATTATGTCCAAACTGAATAATCAGATAATCTCCCGCTTTAATATTTTCTGCAATCTTATCCAGTGAACCTTCGTTAATAAAGTTTCTGCTGCTTCGTCCGCCATTGGCATAATTGACAACCTTGACCTTTGAATCATCAAAGAAACTCTGCAAATATTCGCCCCATGAACCTTCTGCCTGTGCCTTGCCGGACATATACATTCCGTTTGCAGAATAATCCTTTACCGTAGAATCTCCTGCAAGGAAAATATTAACGCCCTTTCCCAGTTCAATATCCGAACCTGTAGAAGACGGGTCTTCGTAACCTTCTCTTACAAATGCTTCTACTTTATATTCTGCTGCTTCACCAGTTGTTCCACTGATAGTCTGCGGAATAACAACAACCTTAATACGTTTGCCTTCTGCTTCTGACGGAATGGTAAAACTCTTATCTGCATTTGCCGTAGAGCTGCAGCTAAGTGTTTCTGTTCCGTCATCTGCAACGATATACCAGCGGATAACCGAAGCATCACTGGCATCATTTACTTCGCCTAAAGAATAGCCAACTGTGAGTTTGTGTCCCGGATATGGCGCATTAATATCACCGTTATCCACAACATAAGGAACCCTTGTAAATGCAACGCCGTCTGCTTCCTTTGTGTATGCCTTTGGTGTCCAGCCGTTAAAATAAGCTGTTACATCAACTGCATTTGCTGTATCCTCAGACATAATTCCTGTTACACGGGCAGATAAATCCACTTCCGTACCGTCCGTGCGTGTTGTATTAAATTCATTATATTTTGCATTTTCCGGCTTTTTACCGCTCATCTCCGTCCAGCCGTCTGCAACGATAAAGTCACCTGCAAGCTTTGTATTTAAAAATGTCACATGTGCATCAGCGCCCCACGGTCTGCCGAAGTATCCCGGTGTCACCGTTAATTCATCATTTGCTGTAATAACACAATTTCTGAACAGATAACCGTTTTTTGTATCAGATGTCGGTTTGTGTGCTGTAATATATCCGCCGACTGAATTGGTACTGTATCCGTACCATTTTAATTCGCAGCCGTCAAATACACAGTCACCGTCACCGAAAATATAATCCGTATTTCCTTCAATACGGCAGTTCTTAAAATACAGACTGGTTGCGGAATTTCCTGTATACAATGTATCCTGGCTTCCTAAAAATGCGCAGTTTGTAAATTCCACTTTATCTGCTTCCACTGCCATCGCTGTTGCACGCTCTGTTGCTGCCTTGGAAGCTACATCTGTACCATATTTTCTCTGTGGAAGTCCTGTATCCGCCGCCGGTGTTACACCGTCTTCAATTTCTTCGTCTGTCAGATACCGGTTAAATGAATTTTCAAACACAATGCCGTCTGCGCTAAATCCGGTTGCCGTATTTTTTACGTAAACAGCACAGCCCCACTTCGATGCAGTTGACTTTGCATACTGGTCATACGCATTTTCCACATTATAATATCCTGTGCCGTCTGCACTGTAATATTCATAACCGATTCCGTAATACCATGTCATCAGAACCTCTTTGTCTGAATCATTAACAAGGGACAAATATGGTGTTGTAATGATAACCTGTTCACGGTAAGTTCCCGGTGCAATATGAATCGTAATGCGTTCTTCCTCCGAAGACGGATTCATTGCTGCTGCTGCCGCAACTGCCTCTTTTACCGTATTATAATTATATTCTGCCTTGTCTTCATAACCCACATATAAATCCGGCACACGTGTCATTGGTTCTGCCGCTGCTGTCGATACAAATAAAATATCTTTCTTTACCGCAGCACCGTTTACAACTACATGAGTCGTTGTGCGGTATCCGTCTGCTGCTGCACTGACTGCATAAGCACCGTTTCTCAATGATATTTCATAGCCATCATTTGTTACCGTTCCTGCATACACATAGTTGTCATCTACGTTGGTAAATGTAAGTTCTGTTACATTTGTTCCAGCCTCTAATCCTGTAAATTCACCATTTACCGCATAAACTGCCTTTGCCGCTACAATAATATCCTCTGTATGATTCTGATTGTCATTTACTGTTTTTCCGGAAATGATTTCATAGTCATTTACTCCCTGTAAAGAAGCTGTATATTCTACATCCGGTTCAAGAACTGCCGTAAATGAAAAATCTTCTGCAATCTTTAATTCAACGGCATCTGCCATTGCACCTTCTGCCGGTTCCATTGTCACTTTTAATTTTGATATATCATAGCCTTCTGTAAAACCACTGATTTTTCCGGTATATGTATAGACACTCTTTGTTTCAACTTTCAGACTGACATTCTCCTTACCGGTCAATACCTCTGATATATCTGTCGTTACAACCTTTGTATCATTGGTGAAACCGATGCCGGTTACACCTGAAAGCACTGCAGTGTATTCTTCTCCTGCCGCCAGTGAAACACTGTAGGAATTTCCGTTCAACTTGGCCTGCGTTGCTGTATTTGTACGTTTATTCATAAACAGTAACTGACATCCTGAAATATCCTCTCCATTTAATTCAATCGTACCACTTACTGTTACAGCCGGTATTCTCATCACTCGGTTATAAATTGGTTTACCAGCTGCTGCTGTAGTATAAATTTTATAGGAACCGCTATACTGGGCAATAAATTCATATTTTGTTCCTACATTTGTAAAACTTTCCGTATCCTTCTGTGTTCCATCTTCTCCAAGATAGGTAAATACAAGTTCGCCTGTGACAGCGTTGCTTGATGCCATATACACTACAATCTTATCCCCGGCTTCTACATTGGCAATCGTTATATTTCTTCTGCCTTCACCACCTGTACCGTTGCAGTAATACATCCCACCTGCGGTATATCCATCTGCATAAGCCGTTTTCGCAAGTGCATTGGTTCCATAATTTTTGCTGCTCGTTGAAAACAGGCGGTCATTCACTGTATGTGTCAATGTCAAATCGCCAAATACTGTTGTGCCTTCCGCAAATTTTCCGGCACTGCTGACATTTTCGCACTGTTCCCAGTCCTGTGCGCTGATATGGTTGTTGTACAGTTGTGTGTCACTTTCCTGTACAGCACCAAAGTCCCAAACGTCAATTTTTCTGGCTGTTGCGGCAAAAACCCCGGTAAATGCCGATGTTTCAATGCCTGTTACAAATAACAGCATTGCACATAAAAAACAGCTCAAACGTTTCTTTGTCTTTTTTCCCATAACTCCTCCATTCCGGTTTTTAACCATAATAAAAATCCGACAGAAAAGCCCAGTCCTTTTCTGTCGGATTTTATTATAAAGTCTGACCTCGTGTCAGAGTCAATATTTTTTATTCAATTTATACAATATTTTGTTCTACATCAGATACAATAGGAACACTCATTAACAGATACATGACTGGTTTCCCATTTTCAACCGCCTTACTGACAATCACACCTATAATATCTCCATTAATACACATATGATGTTCTTTCATATATTGCAGATGTCTGCCAATCATCAGCTGTTTTAATGTTTCCTCCTCATAACCTGACAATTCCTCCAACGTTGCCGGAATTTTTACAATTCCCATAATTGACGGTTTCTGGCGATAGCGCACTGTATACTCATTTTCAGTCATACTATACTTTTCCATGTGCATATCTTTTACCGACCAGCCATTACAAATTGTAAATCTGCCCTGCTCCAATTCTTTTTGTGGAATCAGATAAATGTGCTGCACCTCCGGAGATTGATATAAAAATTCTTCAATTTTCTTTAACCGGCCTGCTTCCTGTAAAAGCTTTCCGCCTTCCTTATATAATACATAAATCTGCTCCACACAGTCTTTTTCATAGACATCTATCATCTGCGCCGCTTTTTGCATCAGCAGAACATCATCTTTAATACGATGCCGCACATAAGTCATATAAGCAATTTTCTTATCCATTTGCTGCATACGTTCCTGATATGCTGCTATTTCTTCCTGTATAGTATAACTTTGCATTTCAAGGAGTTTTTCATGCGGAAATCCATATTTACGCAGCAGCCTTATATTCGTTATGTCAAACACACCATCTTCATCATAGTAACGGTATCCGCTGTCTTCGTTCCGTACTGCATGAATATATCCCTGATTTTCATACCGCCGTACTGTGTTGGTAGAAATATTCAACAGTTTTGCCAGCTCGCCAATTTTATATTTCAATTAACCCCACTCCTCTAACAGTTTCCCAAAGACATCAAGTGCTTCCTGAATTACCTGCGGACTTTCCATATCAATGCCGCACAGCTTTAAAAGGTCAATCGGGTGCATACTGCATCCGCCCGATAAGAACTGCTTGTATCCTTTCAGTGTCTTTTCATCGCCCTTAAAAATCTTGGAAGCAATCGCAATCGCCGCCGAATAGCCGGTTGCATACTGATAAACATAAAACGGTGTGTAAAAATGCGGGATTCTGGACCACTCCAGCGCAATCTCGTCATCAATCACCATATCTTCACCAAAATATTCTTCATTGAGCTTCCTATAGACATCGCATAGTGCCTGTGCGCTCAGCACCTCGCCGTCTTCTGCCATTTTGTGCGTTATCATTTCAAATTCAGCAAACATCGTCTGACGGAACAGCGTTCCCTTAAACTGTTCAAAATAGTGGTTCATCAGATATTTCTTTTCCGATAAATCCGTGCAGTTTTTCAGAAGATACTGCATTAACAGGGCTTCATTACACGTAGAAGCGACCTCTGCCACAAAAATGCGGTAGCCCGCATACGGATACGGCTGATTTGTATTGGAATAATAGGTATGCATGGCATGACCCATTTCATGCACCAGCGTAAACACGTCATTTAACGTATCCGTGTAGTTTAAGAACACATAAGGGTGTACGCCGTATGTGCCCCATGAAAATGCACCGGTGCGTTTGCCTGTATTTTCATAAACATCAACCCAGCCGCTTTCAAAACCTTCCTTCACCTTGGATAAATATTCCTCACCCAGCGGTGCTAGCGCCTTTAAGGCAATGTCTTTTGCTTCTTCATACGGTATCTTCATCGTAATATCCGATACCATTGGTGCATAAATATCATAAAAATGCAGTTCGTCCACGCCTAATACCTGCTTGCGCAGTGACACATAGGCATGCATTTTATCCAGATTGTTATGAACCGTTTCAATGAGGTTGTGATAAACCTTTTCCGGAATAAATGAACCGCTTAAATACATTTGCAGCGTGGAGTCATACTTTCTTGCCTTTGCATAAAAGCACGCCTGCTTGACATTGGCATAATATGTTGCCGCAAGTGTATTTTTATAATTTCCATACTGGCGGTAAAGTGCTTTAAATGCATTTTCACGGACACTACGATTATTGCTTTCCATAAAGACACTGTATCTGCCGTTGGTTAATTCAACTTCATTGCCGTCCTCATCCAAAATCGTGCCAAACTTCACATCGGCATTGTTAAACTTTGAAAAAATCTCATTCGGTGAAGCCGTCACCTGCCCTGCCATTGCAAGCAGGCGTTCCCCTTTTTCGGAAAGGGCATGTTCTTTTTTTACAAGTATATCCTCCAGTGCATGACGGTAAAGTGCGAGTGTATCCGAGCTCAGATATTCCTGCATCTTCTTTTGATCAATCGCTAAAATTTCCGGTGTTAAAAATGCATATTTTTCAGACAGCTTCGTGACAGCCGCCTGCGCCCTGCCGGACATTTCCTGATACACAGCATTGGCAGTATCCTCGTAATATTTCATAAATGCATACACGTATACATGCTCCACAAGCAGATCCGCTTCATCGGATTCCTTTAATGCCTGATACAGTATCTGGGCGGACTCTGCCAGTCTGCCCTGATAAACACATTTTTCTTTTGCCCTGCGGATACATTCGTTGTAATCGGCTTCCCATGCTTCGTCTGTCGCATAAATATCTTCGATTCTCCATTTATCCTGCTGTGCGATTTCACTTCTTTGCTTTGCCTTCTGCATATGCCTCTCCTGCCCTATCTTTTCATTACTTCGTATCATCTTCCGGAATATAACAGGTCATCGCAATTGCCAGCGCACCCTGTCCGATATGACATGCCACGCTTAATGAAAGCGGATCCATGTGGAAATCAAACTGCGGATACGTTTCCTGTATCAGCTTTGCCCATTCTTCTGCTTCTTCGCGGTTGCCTGCATAAGCAGCTTCCATATGCACGCGGCCTTTTTCGGCACATTCCTTAAAACGTCCTTCCAAATCGTCCGCCATTGCCTTTAACATAATCTTCTTTGCTGAGTTCTTGCCTCTTGTCTTAGAAAATGCGTCCAGCTTCTCGCCCTGAATCTGCAATACAGGCTTTAAATTTAATACCGTTCCGATTGCCGCTGCCGCCGGTGTGATTCGTCCGCCCTTCTTTAAATATTTTAAAGTTTCCAGTGTAATGTAAATGCTTGACTGCATCTTTTCACGCTCCAGCACTTCCTTAATCTGTGCCGCAGAATAGCCCTTGGATACCAGTAACTTTGCATCTAACACAGACTGGCGCATGGTTACGGAAATGCGCTGGTTGTTGACAACCTGAACCTTACCGTCATAATCGTCAGAAAGCATAGCCGCCGTCTGGCATGTACCGCTTAATCCACTGGACATCGGTATGAAAACAATCTCATCATATTCTTTTAAAAGCTTGTCCCATTCGTCCTGTAACTCGCCTACGGACGGCTGTGAAGTCGAAATATCCGCATCATTTTTTAACTTTTCGTAAAATTCTTCCTGTGTCAGATTAATCCCTTCAAAATACTGCTGTCCGTCAATAAAAAACGGCATCGGAATCACGTATACCCCCAGTTCCTTTGCCTGCTCCTGTGTAATACCGCTGTTACTGTCTGTTAATACTGCTATTTTACCCATCTATATGCCTCATTTCTACTTTATCGCAAAAATCTTTTCCTTTATTGTACCTTATCTTTGAATTTGCTACAATATATTTTATAAAATTTTTATGTTAGATTGGAAGAATAACGATGAATCATACTGTTTTTCAGATTGACCCGGCTGACAGCCGTTTTACAGATACATTTGCACGTTTTTTTACAGACTGCGGGGAATATGAACTTTTTTCGGACTGTGACACGCCGTATTTTGCCGTATTTTCAGACATAGACCGTACACATTGTACCGGACTGCTGACTTTTCTTATCAGTGAAAATGAATCCTTTACAGAAGCGGAGGTGGCAGCTTTCGTACTGCCGGACTATCGCAGACAGGGCATTTTTACCGCCCTTTGCGGGACGGCATACCACAAAATCAAAGCACAGTACCCGGATTGTATGCTTACCGGGATTTTCCCGGATTTTTTAAAAAAATGTGCTTTATACGGCGGCACCGCCTACACCGAATATCTGATGATGCTGACGGCGGAAAATGCCTCCATGGCTGCTCCGGCTTTATGTACTGCAAATGGGGACATTCTGCCGGATTCTGCTGCCTGTTCAAACATACACTCCACGATAACCAGCTCACCTGCAAAAGATTTCAATTCCTGCAATGATAACTTTTTGTATGAAACCTGCTTTTCCGATGATGAACAGGATTTTCTGCTATACCGGGGAGAGGAAGACGAACCGTGTGCCGTATGTTCCCTTGATTATGAAAACGGCTTTACGAATCTGTACGGGGTCTATGTCGATGAAGACTGCCGGGGGCAGGGAATTGGCACACTGCTTCTTGCACACCTGATACCGGCTTATTTTAAAAATCACAATCTGCCGCTGATATTAAATGTCCGCAGCACCAATACGGCTGCTATGCAGCTTTACCGGCACTGCGGATTTGAAATTACAAGCTCTGTTGAATTTTCTTATTTTACTGCTTTGCCGCAATAACATCTCTCATGTCATAGTAGCCTGCCGGTTTTCCGGCAAGGAACTTGGCAGCTTCGATAGAGCCCTTTGCAAAGACAGACTTTGAATAAGCGGTATGCTTAAATTCAATGACCTCGTCCTCTCCTGCAAAGATGACTTCATGTTCTCCGACAATCGTACCGCCACGGACAGCGCTGATTCCGATTTCTTTCGGATTTCTTTGTGCGCGCTCGCCGCTTCTGTCAAACTTATAGAAATAGTCTGAACCTAACACTTCTTTGATAGAATCTGCCAGTGCCAGCGCTGTTCCACTCGGTGCATCCAGCTTCTTATTGTGGTGCTTTTCAACCAGTTCCACATCAAAGCCCGCATCACAGAATACTCTTGCAGCATCCTGGAGCAGCTTGAATAATGTATTGATACCCAGGGACATATTGGCTGACTTTAATACAGCAACCTTTTCAGACGCTTCTCGGATTTTTGTAAGCTGTGCTTCGCTTAAACCTGTTGTGCAGACAATCACCGGAAGCTTGCTTGCTGTGCAGTAATCAATCAGTGCATCCTCTGCCTTGGCTGATGAAAAATCAATGACTACGTCTGCATCAACGTCACATTTTTCAATAGATGAAAAAACCGGATAACTGTTGTGTCCGTCATCAAACGGATCCACTCCTGCTACGATTTCCACATCGGTATCTTCTTCTGCCAGCTTTGTAATGACCTGTCCCATGTGTCCGTTACAGCCGTGCATAATTACTCTTGTCATGTCCTGTTTCTCCTTATTTCTCTAAGATTCCGTACTGAATCATAGCATTTCTTAAACGTTCAAGGTTTGCATCTTCCATTTCACAAAGTGGCATACGCAGCGGTCCCATATCCCAGCCCTGAAGATTTAAGGCGTGTTTTACCGGTACAGGATTGACTTCACAGAATAATGCGTCTACCAGTTCGAGTGCATTAAACTGTAACTGTCTTGCCTCTTCAATCTTGCCTTCCGCAAACTTTGCGCAGATGTCATGTGTCTGCTGTGGTGCAACATTTGACAATACGGAAATAACACCCTTTGCGCCGATAGACATTAACGGAACAATCAGTCCGTCTTCTCCTGAATACATATCCAGACGGCCTTCTGCAAGTGCCATGGTCTTGCTCTCCTGTGCCATATTGCCTGTAGCGGCTTTAATGGCTACGATATTATCAACATCCTTTGCCAGTGTTGCTGCTGTTTCAGGCTGGATATTGCAGCCTGTACGTCCCGGCACATTGTACATGATAATCGGTAAATCTACAGACTTTGCTACGGTTGTATAATGCTTGATTAAACCTTTCTGTGTTGCCTTGTTGTAGTACGGTGTTACAACCAGACAGGCATCCACGCCTGCTTTCTGCGCTTCCTGTGAAAGATATACGGCTGTTTCCGTACAGTTAGAACCTGTTCCTGCAATGACAGGCACTCTTTTCTTTACATGGTCTGCCGCAAAACGAATGGTTTCGATATGTTCTTCATGCGTTAATGTAGAAGCTTCTCCTGTTGTTCCGCAAATTACAATGGCATCGGTAGAATTTTCAATCTGATAATCGATAAATTCTCCCAGTTTCTCATAGTTGACTTCTCCATTTGCTTTCATTGGTGTAATAATCGCTACACCAGCTCCGGTAAATACTGACATAACTCCTTCTTTCCGCTGATACCAGCCTCTCTTATTTTACAAAGGCAAAGCCGGCTCATGTCTGAAATGAACCGGCCCTAAAGAATTCAATATAGTTCTTTAAGTAGCCCTCCATCTAAAGATGACAGTCGCAAGACTCTTAATCTTACGCCCAGCAGAAGACCTCCAGTAATCTTCCACTTCGGCGTCATCCCCTTTCTTTTGGTTTCACCTGTGTCTGGCACATCTTACCAACGTACTGATGAATAACGCGACCTCTACTTCACTGACTGCCGCATTTTCTACGGCTCTGTTCGGTTTACAGGCTGCCCTGTAATTATATTGAATATATCACTTACTTATTATGATGTCAACTTCTATTCTGTTTCAGGCTTCTTCTTCCTCAACCACATCAATTTTGCTGACGGAAACTTCATATGCCACACGCTTTTCAACCTGCTCCTCGCTGATTTTCTTCGTGTATTCACGGCTCTGGACCCTGCCCCATATCTGAAGGTGTCCACCGACTTCGATTGTAGAGGCATATCTCGCATTTCTGCCCCATGCAATGCACGGTATGTAATCGGACTTTCCATACGGACGGTTAACGGCGACAAGGATATCTGCTATTTCTCTGCCAAGCGGTGTCTTTCTGTAGACCGGCGGCTTGCACACATAGCCATCAAGGAATATCTGATTGGTTCTTGCCTGTTCTTCCGGAATTTCTTCTTCTTCAATAAACTGCATTTCCCTTACAAAAATGGATAAAATGAGTTTATTTTTAACTCCTTCATGTCTGTTATAGGAACGGAACTGTCCGGATACCTCAATCTTCCTTCCCCTGTAATCCTTTGTCACATCGACAAGCCTTTCAGATATCATTAATGGGATGATATCTACCATATCGCTTAATCTGTTAACCGATACATTTACCAGATAAAAGCCCTCGCCAAACACTTCATGGCTGAATTCAAATTCTGAAACGACTTCTCCGATAATACTCACCCTGTTGTTTTCAATCACCTTATCAAGCATCTTAGTATTTCTCCCTTCTTAATACCGGTCATTTTCTTAAAACCGGTTTTGTGCTTTATTTTGTGTTCTTAATATGTATATGTATCGATATGGGGATATATTACAAAAAAAATGTGTTTTTTTTACGTACAAACCATAAAATTTTCTTATATTTACAAAACATCTCATAAAATTTTAAAAAAATACAAATTCCGACAACCCGCATAAAAACAGGGGTTGCGCTCGTGTTTCCCTTATGATACAATCAATTTTATAAGTTTACTCTTGTATTTTTCTAATATTGTGATAGAATATAAAAGTTGCTAATCATAGTCGGATATAGTTTATATACATTCAGAAAGGAAAAAACAATGATTACAAAACGCGAAGATATTCGTAATATCGCTATTATTGCGCACGTTGACCACGGTAAAACAACACTGGTTGACGAACTTTTAAAGCAGAGCGGTACTTTCCGTGAGAATCAGGAAGTCGCAGAGCGTGTAATGGATTCTAATGATATTGAAAGAGAACGTGGTATCACGATTCTTTCAAAAAATACTGCCATTACTTATAAAGATACAAAAATCAACATTATCGATACTCCGGGTCATGCCGATTTCGGTGGTGAGGTAGAGCGTGTCTTAAAAATGGTAAACGGTGTTGTTCTTGTTGTCGATGCATTTGAAGGTGTTATGCCGCAGACCAAGTTCGTACTCCAGAAGGCTCTGGAATTAAACCTGTCTGTTATCGTATGTATCAACAAGATTGACCGTCCGGAAGCCCGTCCAAATGAAGTTATTGATGAGATTCTGGAACTGTTTATCGATCTGGATGCCAACGAAGACCAGCTTGACTGTCCGTTTATTTTTGCTTCTGCAAAATCAGGATATGCCATTGCTGACTTAAATGACGAAAGAAAAGATATGCAGCCTTTATTTGACTGTATTGTTAATAATATTCCGGCACCGGAGGGTGACCCGGATGCCGATACACAGATGCTCATTTCCACAATCGACTACAACGAATTTGTCGGACGTATCGGTGTTGGTAAGATTGAAAACGGTAAGTTAAAAGTCAATCAGGAAGTAACAATTGTAAACCATCACGACCCTTCTGTACGCAAGAGAGTCCGCATTACAAAGCTTTATACTTTCAGCGGTCTGAATAAGGTTGACGTACCGGAAGCATCTTTTGGTGATATTGTTGCCGTATCCGGTATTGCAGATATTCACATTGGTGATACACTCTGCTCTGTTGAAAACCCGGTAGCCATTCCGTTCCAGAAGATTTCAGAGCCGACACTTTCCATGGATTTCATGGTAAATGACAGCCCGCTTGCCGGAAAGGAAGGTAAGTTTGTCACATCAAGACATATCCGTGACAGACTGTTCCGTGAATTAAATACAGACGTCAGCTTACGTGTGGAAGAAAATCCGGGTTCTGAAAATTCTTTCAAGGTTTCAGGCCGTGGTGAATTACATCTTTCCGTATTAATTGAAAACATGCGTCGTGAAGGCTATGAATTTGCTGTCAGCAAGGCTGAGGTTTTATACCATACAGATGAACGCGGCAAAAAGTTAGAGCCAATCGAACTTGCTTATATTGATGTTCCTGAAGAATTTTCAGGTTCAGTTATCCAGAAGTTAAGCCAGAGAAAAGGTGAACTTCTCGGAATGACACCAATTAACGGCGGTTATACCCGTCTTCAGTTCTCGATTCCGTCCCGTGGTCTGATTGGCTACCGTGGCGAATTTATGACAGATACCAAAGGTAACGGTATTATTAACACTTCTTTTGAAGGTTATGAAGAATACAAAGGTGACATCTCTTATCGTAAGACCGGTTCTTTAATCGCTTACGAAGACGGTGAAGCTGTAACTTACGGTCTTTTCAATGCACAGGACCGCGGTACACTCTTTATCGGACCTGGTGAAAAGGTTTATGCCGGTATGATTATCGGTGAAAATCCGCGTACGGAAGATATTGAGGTCAATGTCTGCAAGACAAAGCACCTGACCAATACCCGTTCTTCCAGCGCCGATGAAGCATTAAGACTTGTTCCGCCTAAAATTTTAAGTCTGGAACAGGCTTTGGATTACATCGATACAGACGAACTGTTAGAGGTAACACCAACCCATTTAAGAATCCGTAAAAAGATTCTGGACTCTACATTAAGATACAGAGCCAACAAAAAGTAAAACAAATTATCACAAAAACACAGAATTTGGAGGTATGTGACATGGACAGCGATTTAGGAGCAAAGGTAAAGAAGTTAAGAATTGCACACGGACTGACACAGGAGGACGTTGCAAAAGCCCTCGATGTAACACCTGGTTACATCAGTAACGTAGAAAACGGACGTAATCTGATGACACTCAGAATGCTCTCTTACTATGCAGAGCTTACCGGAGTTTCTCTGGATTATCTTGCAGGAAGTGTTGATAAGAACTATCAGAATACTGCTCTGGATAACGAAATCATGCAGCTCGTTCAGAAGATGGATGCTGATTCTAAGGAAAAGCTGATTGCTACGCTGCGTATCTGGAATACAAACGAAAAGTAATAGATTTTCTTTAAAGCTTAAAAAAAAGATTTAAAAACAAAAAGGGATAGGAATGCAAAAGTTGCTTCCTATCCCTTCTTTGGAATTTACAAAAAATATTCTTATCTGCTTTTGTGCCTGTATTTAACTCTGTATCGACTTCATCTGATAGAACTCGCCCTTTAATGCCATCAGTTCTTCAAATGTGCCGTATTCTACGCAGTGTCCGTCTGCGATGACCGCGATTTTATCGGCATCGCGGATTGTTGAAAGGCGGTGTGCCACAATAAAAGTCGTCCGTCCCTTCGTCAGGTTATTCAATGCTTCCTGTATCAGTTTTTCGGAGATACTGTCAAGCGCCGAGGTTGCCTCATCTAAGACGATTACCTGTGGGTTGCGGATTAATGCCCTTGCAATGGAAATACGCTGTCTTTGACCGCCTGAGAGCTTTCCGCCATGCTCTCCGACCATGGTATCAAGTCCCTTTGGCAGGGATTCGATTAAATCGGTCAGATTGGCAGCTTTTACAACCTCCTGTAACTGTTCCTCGCTGACATTTTCAATGCCGTATGTAATATTGTCACGGATTGTACCCGAAAACAGTATCGAGGTCTGCGGAACAACTGCCAGATGCTTTCTGTAGCTTCTTAAATCAATCCGGCTGATGTCCTCACCGTCAACCAGCACTTTTCCGTCCGTAGCAAAATTAAACCCAATGACAAGATTTAAAATTGTCGATTTTCCTGCGCCGGACTCTCCGACCAGTGCAATCGTTTCACCCTGATGAACGGTAAGATTCAGATCATTTAATACATTTTTATCTGTATTATTATAATGGAACTTTACGTTTTCAAAACAAAAATCACCATGCACACCGGCAAGCTTTTTCTTGCCCTCGTTGTGTTCCACATCTTCTTCTAACAGCACTTCACCAATGGAATTGACAGATTCAATACCCTTTGCAATCGTTGGAATCAGCGACATCAGTGAAGATACCTGACTGACAATGGTGCTGAAATAGCTCTGGTACAACGTAATATCACCCGGCTGGATTGCCGCCCGCAGAGCCAGCACACCGGTAAAGGCAAGGCAGACTACCTGAAAGACCTGGAAAATCGCCCAACCCACCGAACCAAACAGCGACTGGATAATATCCAGCTTGTAGCCTTTTTCTGCCACGGCAAAGAGCTGTCCGCTCATTTTGTGGACTTCTTCTTCCTCCAGCGCATGTGCCCTTGTCACCGGAATCAGTTCCACCATTTCCATGACTTTTGCCGAGGTTTCTTCCATTTCCTTACGGAATTCTGTATTGCGCCTGCGCATGACATTTCTGAAAAAGACCATGGTAAGCGCCGCAATCGGTGTCGTCAGCAGGAAAAAGATGAACACCACCATACTTTTTGAAATCGTTACTGCCAGTGCAATGATGATGTTTAACGCAATATTTAAAATGCTTAAAAACATCTGCGTTGAAAGCGTTTCCACGGCTTCCACGTCACGCATGATTTTCGACTGCAGCCGCCCCGACTGCGTTTCTTTATGATACGAAATCGACAACTGCTGCAATTTGCGCACCAGTGCCTTTCTAAGTCCCGTTTCCGCATATCTTGTTGCCAGCGATTTGTATCTTGTATACATATAATTGGTCGGAATGTTGAGTGCAATCAGTACAACCATGATAATCGCTTCAATAAAAATATGCTGGTATGCGTCCGGTGCGCCGCTCGTAATATCGTTGATGATATTTGCCGTAATAATCGGCAGCACCCACACCGGACAGTGCTTGATAAAGAAAAATACAACCGCCATAAAGAACTTGTTGTAATTTCCCTTATAAAGTCCTAAAAGAATCCACATCGGATGTCCTTTGTATTTTCTGTAACATTCAATAAACCAGTTTTCTACGTCAATTCCTTTTGGTGCATGAAGATTCATAATCTATTTTACTCCTGTATCAGTTCATCTACATTGCCTGCAACAATCGGGTCACCCTCACAGCCTGTAACCTTTACATTCTTTAAAATAAGCTGTTTTACGTTATTGACAACCAACCCCTGCTTTGAAGCCTCATCACAGCCAAGCATCATTGCCGCTACGCCGGATTTTGCATTTTCCGCATAAGAGAAGCTGATATTCTCAAAGGTAAGCTTTTCAATTTTGCTTTCCGGCAGACCGTAAATGTACGTACCCGCAACGTGGCAGTTGGTTGCCTTAATATCTTTAAACGTCAGACGCTTAATAGACGGCGTTCTTCTGTCCACCGGCAGCGGTTTTTTCGTACCGACATATTCGGTCTTGCCGTCAGGATCACAGAAATAAAAGCTGTTGACAACAAATGGTGTCATCACGTTATCCATGTCAATATTTTCAAAGGAAATATCATCCAGAACGGATAACTGTCCTCTGCCTCGTCTGGTCTTTACACGCAGACCACGGTCCGTATTCATGAAAATGCAGTCTGTAATATGAACGTCTTTAACACCTGCCGCAATTTCACTTCCAACTGTGACCGCACCGTGTCCGTCCCTCATACAGCACTGTCTGACAATCATATTGGAAGTTGGCACCTGATATTTTTCTGCCATATAAATTTTACCGGACTTAATTGCAATGCAGTCATCACCGACAGAAATATACGTACCAAGCACCAGTACGTCTGTACAGCTTTCCGGGTCTAAGCCGTCTGTATTGTGTGAATTTGCCGGGTTTTTAATCTTTACATCAATAAATTTCAGATGTTCACTGAAATACGGATGAATTGTCCATGACGGAGAATTCTGTACCGTAATACCGTGCATCATCACATTTTTGCAGTGATTGATAAAGAACAGTCTTGGGCGCCATGCCGTATCCCTGACCTTGCAGTTCTTCCACCAGTTCTCAAAATTGGTACAGCCGTCAATCGTTCCTTCACCGGTGATGACAACATTTTCCACATTAATACCGCATACGATTGCAGAAAACATATCGAGCGGGTTGCCTTCCCATGAACCTAAATTGTATTGTGCCGTTTCGTCATAGGACTCAATTTCACCCGGCAGAACCGGGAATTTTTCTCTGTCGGTAAAGGCGGAAAGCACTGCACCCTTTGCGAGTTCCAGTGTCAGATTATCCTTTAAAAAGATACTTGAAATCTTATAAACACCTTCCGGCACTAACACGCGGGAATCCTTCGGGCATGCCATAATCGCACACTGAATGGCATTGGTATCATCATGGACACCGTCGCCGTATGCGCCGAATTCCCTTACATTTAACGTTACAAATTCATACTTTGTCTGAACGTCTACCGCCGCAATTTCCTGTCCGTCATACACGGCAGAAACCTTGTATAACGTATCTGGTTTTAAACCGTAAAGTGTTGTAATAACCTTTTCACTGTCCATATATTTACTGCCGTCTACGTAGATTTCATACGGCTTTTCTGTATAAAATTTTCCTGATTCCGTCAGTTCTACCACTGCACTTCTGCTTGTTGCTGTAACAAATTTTAACTCCATAATGCGCCTCCCTTAGTTCTTCCGTAGTCCTGATATTCTCTGTTGCGCAGGCTTTCCGCGTAAGCCGTTACCAGTACGGCTGTATAAGCTGCATCTGCGCCAAATGCGTCATTTTCCTGTGCTTTTGCTTCTGCCGCTTCCAATATATCCAATGCTGCTTTTTCGTATTTTTCAGTAATAAGCGCCTTCATGCGGCAGCCCTTTAATACGGCATACGCATAAAACAGTCCTGCCTCCTGCGCTTCTTTTGCAAATGTATCAAGGCTCTTTGTATTCATTGCAGCGACTGCCTGCTTTAAAATCTGTCTTAATCTGTCAAAAATCTCATATAACGGCTGTTCCATAACCTCCATGGTATCTACTGCCGCTGCTGCGTACGCTGCCATTTCAAGTTCTGCCGCAGCGTTTCCCAATTCATTTTCCACAGACGGATATGCCTTCTCCTGTAAAATGTTAAACTGCGCAATGATATCATTGTACTGTTCTTTTCCGCCAAATTTTGTTTCATAATTCATATAAAACGGCTGTGTCAGATATGCATCTGAAAGCTTTGTGGAAAATGTGCCTGCGCAGGTTTCTGTTGCATCAAAACGTGCACCGGAAGTCATCACCTTTTCCTGCTTTAAAATGGCTTTTTCTGTCTTTTCAGCTGCTGTGTCCTGCGGATTGTATACAGTATCCATTGCACGTACTGCAAATAACGCATTGCCAAATAAATTATCGGAAAGGCTGCCCTCTGCCTTTGCATACGTTCCGTCTTCCGCTACAAGGTTATCTACTGCCTTTTTTGCAAATGTGTGATAATCCGCATCACCTGTTGCCTGATACAGCTTTTCCAGCCCCAGAATCAGCTGCCCCTGCTGTTTTGCTGCCAGCTTTTCAATATCCACCGACAAAAGCCAGCTTTTCAACTTACCTTCCAATATAATATTTCTTTCTTTCAAAGTTCATTCCTCCTTATTTTTCCGGCTGGTAGTCAAACCAGTCAAAATCAACATACAGGGTGTCATCCCCGTGTCTTCCGTATTCGTCTACATATCGGCTGCCAAAATCACCTGCATAAGCGTACATGCCTATCATTGCCCCTGTAAAACGCTTGCCCTTCTTTAAACCTTCATCACACAGGTAATAGACATTTTCAAGCACTGCCACCTTTATGTACTCTTTACCATCATAACTCATATAGCAGGTACGTTTCAAATCATTCGTTTCAATTTTTAAATAAACGTCCTGACGTCTGAAATCCAGTTCAATGCTGCCGCTTTCTTTCACCTGTTCTCCAATGACTTCTACTGCTTTCACAATCAGACGCGGCTGCGGCTCCTGTGTCGCAAATACACCAAATTTTACAAAAGTATTCTCATCATAATAGCAGGTCATGCCCGCATCCTGTCCCGGATACAACTGTGGCATTTTCATCTTGCAGACTGCCGTAAATTTAAAATGCTGCTGTCTGCGAAGCAGGATATTTCTTGCTCCCATGGAATCCAAATCCGCGCAGCTTCCCTTTATCTTTACATGAGAATCCTGCAACAGCACGCCGTCCGGTTCCGGCACTCTCGGAAACATCCAGTCTGTGCTTAAATATTCACCATCAAAATCATCAAAATAGGAAGACTCCCACACTGTTTCCGGCAAATCCGGCTTTATCTGCATGGCACTCGGACCGTCTAAATTATTGACAACAGGCCAGCCGTCTGCAGTCCATGTAATCTTATCCAATGCCGTTTCCCTGCCTAAAATGCTGTAACCGTCACCGATTTTTCTGCCGCACAGATACACCATATACCATTCACCGTTCTGTGTCTGCACAGGCTTTCCATGTCCACAGCGCTGGATAATAGCCTTTTCATCTGTCTGGCGCATAATCGGATTATATGGACACGGCTCATACCGCCCCATCAGCTCGCGGCTTCTTGACACGGTAATACGGTGTCCAGGTCCTGTTCCGCCCTCTGCTTCAAACAGATAGTAATATCCATCCTTTTTTAATAAATGTGGTCCCTCCGGCGCTCTTTTCTGATCGCCATAATACAGTAACGATGCTTTTGATATCTGTGCCGTGGCATCTTCATTTAATTCAAAAATACGCGCACCTCTGTTTAAAAGCATATAGCGCCGTCCGTCATCATCATTAAAAATAGAAGGATCAATACCGTCTTCATCTATCACCGCCGGTTTACTGTACGGTCCTTCCGGTCTGTCCGAGCTTACAACAATCTGCTTTCGATAAACCGTTCCGTCATCATTTAAGCGATACGTTGCCGTAATATAAAATCTTCCTTTATAGTAGGAAATATCCGGCGCCCAGTATCCTCTGCCGCCCTCTAAATGCTGTAAACCTGCCCATTCCGGATTGGTAATGGCGTAACCGATAATTTTCCAGTGAATCAAATCCTTTGACGTTGAAACCGGAATACACGGATAATAGATAAAGGATGAATTCACCATATAATAATCTTCACCCACTCTGACAATCGACGGATCCGGATACATTCCGGTACGAATCGGATTGTGATACATTTTTTCAAGCGGTGCGCCAGTCTCCTCCTGAAAATACTCCTCTAAATCAAAAAATTTGTTCTCATGCGCGATTTCATACGGTGTCAAAAGATTGATGTCTCCGGATAACGGTGACAATCCAACCCGTTCCACAAGATACTTACAGGTCGCAACATTACCGGACATCGCTGCATAGTGTAGCATATTTTTCTGATTTTTATCCGTAATATTCATACTGGCTCTGGAGTATTCAACGATGTAACGTACCAGATTCAGATTGCCTGTTTTGGCTGCCAGCAGTGCCATTAACACACCATCTTCATCTACTTCGTCAATCAGCGGCGGATTTTCTTCCAAAATACGCTTCACTTCATCTATCTTTTCCAAATATATGGCATCTTTAAGCGTAATCATTTTCCCTCCTGTTCTGCCTTTTAAAAAGCATCTTTTTAAATCTTTCTCTAGTATACATGACCTTTTTGTTTTTTTCTACATATTAAAGCAGAATATTGTAAAAACCTACAGAAAAAGTGTTCAATCGGAATACCTATGACTGAATACACAAAAAGGCTGCCGCATATGCGACAGCCTGTAAATTCTGTTGAATTTTTAAATTATTCCTTAACGGCACCAACATTAACACCCTGTACGAAGTACTTCTGACAGAATGGGTAGATGATTGCGAAAGGAAGGATAGCCACGATAACGGCTGCATTGGCAATCGTATTCGGGTCGATACCACCTTCATCAGGGATATCGTTATCCATAACCATGTTACGCAGCTTCATCTGGAAGTTGAATAACTCGTTCTTGTTGATATAAATCTTGAAGTTTGTATAATCGTTCCAGAACTGTACGGCATACATCAAACCGATAGAAGCCAAAGCCGCCTTTGAAAGCGGAAGTACAATCTTAAAGAATGTACCCATTGGAGAACAACCATCAATTTCAGCTGCTTCAAACAGTGATTCAGGAACACCTTCAAAGAAGTTTCTCATTAATACAAGGTTATATACATTGATAGACAATGGCAGGATTACTGACCAAAGTGTGTTCAGTAAGTGTAAGTCCTTCATAACGAGGTACTTAGGAATCATACCACCATCGAAAATCATTGTGAATAATAACATATATGCGAAGAAGTTTCTTCCCGGCATTTCCCACTGAATTAATACATAAGCGCCTAATGTTGCTAATAACAGACCGATAAATGTACCAGCAATCGTTACAACTACTGAAATTAAGAACGGTCTATAAAGTGCAACTCTGGAAAGGATTGAACTATAACCACCGAGTGTAAATGTCTGTGGCAGGAAATTCATACCATAACCGGCTTTTGCATCGAATGAATCGACGATAACCTTCCAAATAGGAACCATGATAATTAATGAAATTACCAAAAACAAAATTACGTTTACGATAGGGAAGATTTTGACTTTTTTCTTCTTTTTTCTTGCAACTACTACTTGTTCTTTACTCATTATCTATCCCTCCTATACAATACCGCGACCACGTACTTTTTTACTTGCATAGTTACATCCAAGTACGAGGATCATACCTACAAATGACTTGAATAAACCAACCGCTGTTGTATAACCATAATCGGAGTTACCACTACCGAATGTCTTACGGTATACATATGTCTGAAGTACGTTAGAAACGTTAACGACTGCATCGTTCATTGTTACGAATACTGATTCGAAAAGGTTCATAACCTTAGCAAGGTTCAGAATGAATACAGTAATAATAGTATTTGCTAAAGCAGGAAGTGTAATATAAATTAATCTCTTCCAACGGTTTGCACCATCAATCTGGGCAGCTTCATAAAGGTCTGGGCTGATACCTGATAATGTAGCAAGGAAAAGGATTGTTCCCCAACCTGTATCCTTCCAAACGTTGATGAAGAAGAATGTGCCTCTCCAGTATCTTACATCACCAAGGAAGAAAATTGGATTATCAATCACGCCCATTCCCATTAACATCTGGTTAATCATACCTGAACTGTTAACTGAAAGAATTAAACGGAAGATAGAAGCAACTACTACCCATGACATAAAGTGAGGTAAGTATACAATTGTCTGTACTGTCTTCTTAAATGCAAGGTTTGTAATTTCATTCAGTAATAATGAAATAATAACGGCTGCACCAGTGTTAAGAATTAACTTAACGATAGAAAGCAGTAATGTGTTACGGAATGCATCCCAGAAGAATACATCGTTTGTGAACATCGTATTGAAGTGAAGAAGACCTACATAATACGGTGAACGGATAATATATTTTGTAAAGGCATATCTACAACCTAACATTGGCCAGTAGTTAAACAGTAAAATCATGATTAATACCGGCAAAAACATTACATAGAACCATCTGTGGTAGTAGATCTTTGACCATACTTTCCTGTTGATTGAGTTTGTCATGTACTTAGAGTCAACGTTGATATCTTTCTTGAAGTACTTCATGATATCAATAAAGCATCCTGCAATACCAAGAATGAGACCAATGATAACTACATATACACCGCAACCTACTGAATATGAAGAACCTTCATATCCGTTAGATAATAAATCTGTCAATGAATGAAGATTATAGAGCTTTCTGCTCTCGTAACCTCTGAAGTTCATTCCTACGAATGAAACAATAAAAATTATACCTGAAATAGCTGTAGGTATAATTGAAAACATATCTTTCTTTACTGCTAAAAGTACCAGAGATACTACAATAGCCAGCATGTAAAGGTACCACATAGCTGGTACATCAATGTTCATAAAACTGTAGGCATCAGAAATCAACTCAACATCTGTATTCTGAACAAAAGGCAATAGCCCGCCTATTAACGCAATAACTAAACCGGCGACAGCAATTACTTTAAGGTTGTCTGACTTCTGCTTTCCAACGAGTTCTCCGCACTTCGGACAAACCTTTGCTTTTTTAGGTAATTCTGTTCCACAAGACTTACATTGCATCTTCATACCTTCTTTCCTAATATTTTTTGTAAAATTCCAAGCCTACTCTCGATATAAATAAGCTAAAAATTAGAATCCATTCCGGGTGGGTTCCCCCACCCGAAAGTGGATTCTTATAAAGTGGCTATACAGCCGTGTTTACATAATCAGTTACTGATTACTTGTTTAAAGACTTAAGTACTGTATCAGCTAATGAACCAACTGTTGTCTTGTAGTAGTTCATACCTTCGTCTACTGTCATGTAACCTAAAGCTACCTGAGAGATAACGTAGTTTCTAGCTGTGTTGATATCAGTGATGTTCTCAGAAAGAGCAGTTGTCATTGGAAGTGGAACTGCTACAGTTGAGTTTTCAGCGAAGAAATCACCGTTAGCCTTAGCTGTTTCTGTCATAGCACTAGCACCTGGATCTTCCTTACCATCCTGGAACTTAGCAAGAGCAAGGATTGGATCGATGTGGTTCTTAGACATTAACTTATCCGGTGATTCCGGCTGTGGAAGGAAGTGGAACTGGCCTTCTTCATAAGTCTTAGTCTTCTTGCCTTCGTCATCCTTAGCAAGTGTTACAGTTTCTGCCTTTGTATCCCAGTGGGTTCCCTTTGCGCCGTACTCCCAAAGTGTCTGAACGTCGCCGCCATCTAACATTGTATCGATGAAGTACTTAAAGATACCTTCCGGGTTCTTAGCTGCTGTAGTAATACACCAGCATGGTGCGATTCTTTCTACATATGTACCAAGTTCTTTGATTGGCTTAATAGCAATCAGTTCATTATCAAGACCCTTAGTAGCAAGCTGAGTCTTTAATGTATTAGCCCATGTACCAGCCCAGTATGTGAATACGCCTGATTCAGAGCCTGCATCTGTTGAATAGAACTTATCACGTGCATTAGATGTAGAGTTGTTTACAGATTCCTTATCAATAATACCATCATTAACAGCTGTCTGGATTCTCTGAAGAGCCTCTTTCATCTTGTCTTCTGCGAAACCATCAACATACTGTCCTGATGAATTCTTGTAGAATGTGTAGCTAGCCTGCTGATAGAATTCTGGCAGGTAGTTTGTGTAAGGTGCTTCATTGCTGATGAAGCCCGGAGCAGAAATTACATAATGACCCTTATTAGCAGCCATCTGCTTTAAGTAGCCATAGTATGTGTTGAAATCAAGTGTCTTGCCTTCAACGTCTGCTGTATTGATGCCAGCTGCGTCTAACCAAGCCTTCTTGATGTATGTACAACAACCATTACCACGGTATGGAGAGAAGCCGTACATAGCCTTTGTTCCATCTTCACCATTAACCATAAGAGCTGAAAGAACGTTATCAGCTGTGCTGATTAATCTTCCTGATTTCTTTGTTTCTGATGAGTTCCAAGCATCTGTCATGTTCCAAAGGAAACCATTTGAAGCATATAATGCATAGTAGTCAGATGAAAGTAATACAACGTCTGGCATTGTTTCATCTGAGTTAAATGCATTAGCAACTGCATCATAGTAACCGCTGTGGTCCGGACGAGTCCACTGGAAGTCAAGACCTGTTGCAGTCTTTAACTGTTCGTAGAATGCCGCAGCACCATTTGTTTCTGTAACTACCGTACTATCGCACATAATTGTGAACTTATCCGGTTTTGTTACTTCCTTGCTTGAGCTTGATCCGCCTGCTGCATTGCTGTCATTTGAGCTGCCGCAAGCTACGAGTCCCATTACTGAAGTAAGTGTTAAACCTACAGCAGTAAGCTTTTTGATTGTTTTCTTCATAAACCTATAAACCCTCCTTGTTTGGTTTCGCGGGGGAACCACCCCCAGCCAACATTCATTGACATAGGTATAATAGCATTTTTGTGTGATTTTAACAAGACTATTTTGAACAATTCTTGTACTTTTTTTGAATTTTTTGTGAAACCCCAGTATTTATGCGGCTTTCCAGTTTTATTTTTTTTTACATTTTTTTCAGTTTTCTTATATTTTTATTCTTATTAAATAAATTCTCTGCGCAAAATATACCATGCATTATGTAAATTATGCACTATCTGTACCATATTTTTTGTTTATTTTTACATCACATTTACAATACAAATTGAATTTTTCGGTTTTCAAAACTTCTTTTTGTGATATATTACTATCTTTTCCCATTATTTTGCTCAGGAAAGCAGAATCACCTCTCCGCTTTCACTTTTGCCAAATTTCTGTTGTTGAATTTTTACAACAGAAATTTTCCCTGAAAACGCATCGGTTATTTTCTGTACAAACTGTCCATAATTTTCTGCCTGTACAATCATTTCCATATAAACATTTTCAGTATATTCGGTTTTTAATATATCTATGTCCATTTCCGAACAAATATACTGAATTTTTCCAATGCTGTTATAATCCGCATCAATCTGTGCCAGAACCCCGTCCGATACCGAAAGCACGGTGCTGTGTTCCAGTCCTTCCTTGGAAGCTGCCTGATAAGCGCGGATTAATCCGCCTGTTCCAAGCAGCGTACCACCGAAATATCTTGTCACAATAATCAGGCAATTATAGATGCCGCTTTTCATAATAATATCAAGAATCGGTTTTCCTGCTGTCCCCTGCGGCTCTCCATCGTCACTAAACCGCTGAAAGCCCGCATCCTCTCCCAATACATAGGCATAACAATTATGCCTTGCATCCCAGTATTTCTTTTTTACTTCATTAATATATGATACTGCCTGTTCTTCCGATTGTACCGGATATACGTGTGCAATAAAACGGGATTTTTTTTCTTCAATCTCCCCTTCGCCTTCCTTATATATAATCTTCATATTTTCTCCATTCTGTATGCCTTACATTTTTAATGACCGCCGGAAGTATAATTTCCCATATGGATTGTTCCGCAGCAAACATTTATTATATAGTACGAATTTCATTTCAATTTGTCAAAGTATTTTCGTTATGATATAATAGTAAGAACTTATCAAGGAGGACAATCTATGAATTATGGCAGACAAGGCATAAAACAAAAGAAAAAACTGCTAAATTCCGCCGCTACAAGACTTCGAACAAAACTTGGCGTTCTCGCCATCAAATTTATACTGATATTAGCAATTGCCGTTGTGGTTTCAGGCTCATGTCTGGTACTGGGTTCTGTACAGGGTATTATTTCGAGCGCCCCTGACGTTTCGACAATTGACGTATCACCTGACGGATTTGCCACAAAAATCTACGATAACGAAAGCAATGAAATCCAGACGCTCTCTACCACCGGCTCTAACCGTATTTCCGTGGAGCTGGACGTTGTGCCTCTTGAATTGCAGCATGCTTTTGTTGCAATTGAAGATGAACGTTTTTACGAACATAACGGCATTGACATCCGTGGCATTATCCGTGCCGGTTATAACACTATTACCGGTGGTGGTCTTTCACAGGGTGCAAGTACCCTGACACAGCAGCTTTTAAAAAACAATGTCTTTAATGCATATAACGAAACAGACATTGAAAAGATTAAGCGTAAGGTGCAGGAACAGTATCTTGCAATTAAGCTTGAAACGTATATGAGCAAGGACGATATCCTTGAAAATTACTTAAATACAATTAACCTTGGAAACGGCTATTATGGTGTACAGGCAGCTGCCAACGGTTATTTCGGAAAAGACGTTTCCGAACTGACTTTAAGCGAATGTGCCGTGATTGCTTCCATTACACAGAATCCGACCAAGTTAAACCCGTTAAAGTATCCGGAAGACAATCAGGAACGACAGCAGAAGGTTTTGCGCAATATGCTCAAGCACGGTTACATTACACAGGAAGAGTATGATGAAGCCCTTGCAGATGATGTATATGCGCGTGTAGAGGGTCTTGACATTGCAACCGGCTCCTCTTCCACATATTCTTATTTCGTTGATACGCTCATCGAACAGCTGATTGACGATTTGATGACACAGAAAGGTTATACGGAAACGCAGGCAACCAACCTCATTTACAAAGGCGGTCTGCAGGTTTATTCCACACAGGATACTTCCATGCAGGAAATTGCCGATGAAGCGATTAACAACTCTTCATTTTATCCGAGTTCAACAGAATTTTCGATTAACTATGCATTAAGTGTAAAAAACGCTGACGGAAAAATTATCAATTACTCCCATTCGACCATGCAGACATGGTATCAGAATGTACAGGGCAATTATAATTTCAGTCTGACACAGACTAACGAAGATACCGCACAGCAGTATGTGGATACCTACCGCGAAGCCATGACGGCAAATGGTGAAACGGTTGTTGCAGAATCGCTGCATTATGTAATCCAGCCGCAACTTTCATTTTCTTTAATGGATCAGCATACCGGCTATGTAAAGGTACTTGTCGGCGGACGCGGAGAAAAATCAGGCAACCGTACTTTAAACCGTGCAACTGATTCGCCACGCCAGCCGGGTTCTTCCATTAAACCACTGGCAGCTTACGGTCCGGCGCTTGATACCGGTGCGATTACACTTGCCAGTGCTATTGATGACTCTCCGTACTATTATTCAAGCGGACAGCTTGTTAAAAACTTTACTGCCGGAGAATACCGCGGACTGATGACCGTGCGTGAAGCGATTTACCGCTCGCAGAATGTACCGGCTGTCAAGGTGCTGACGTTAATCACACCGCAGGTCGGCTTTAATTATCTGGAAAAATTCGGTATCAGCACACTGGTATCTCCACAAAAGGCAATTAACGGCAGCCACGATATTGTTCAGCCGCTCGCCCTCGGTGGTATGACACTGGGTGTTACCAATATTGATATGACTGCAGCTTACGCTGCCATTGCAAATCACGGTACGTACACCAAACCGGTATATTATACCGCTGTATACGACTACAAGGGGAATCTGCTGCTTGACAATTCCTCCAGTGAAACACATACCGTATTAAAGGAACAGACGGCATGGCTGCTGACCAGTGCACTGGAATCCGTTATCACACAGGGTACCGGTACATCTGCAGCTCTTTCCAACCAGCCGGTTGCCGGTAAAACAGGTACGACCAATAATGAAACCGATAAATGGTTCTGTGGTTTTACACCGTATTATACGGCTTCTATCTGGCTGGGCTATGATGATAACTCTAAAGTTTTGTCCAAGTCTATCAGCCATACAAAGATTTGGCAGACGATTATGTCACAGATTCACGAGGGACTTTCTACCGGTGAATTTACACAGCCGTCCGGCATTGTGACTGCCCAGGTATGCTCACAGTCCGGTAAACTCGCTGTTGCAGGTTTATGTGATGAAGACCCGCGCGGCAGCCAGGTTATTACAGAATATTTTTCGGCGGATAATGTACCGACAGAAGAATGCGACACCCATGTTAAAGTAACAATTTGTAATGATTCGGGCGATATCGCTTCCGCAGGATGTACAAACACCTCTACACGTGTTTATATTAAAAAATCATCCTCCGGTACTGCTTCTGATGAAGAATCTTCTTATAGTGCATATGATTCTTCTTACGCAATTACAGATGAAAAGCTTTCCAGACTTTGCAGCCTGCACAACGGCTCCAATGCTTCCGCTGTAAAACCCGGAAGCCAGACAACTAAAGCTTCACAGGCGGTAACCACTCCGTCCAACACGGCAGGAACAACCGCCGCAAATAACAACGGAACAAACGGAAATACTTCCAACACAACCGGCACAAGCGCCGCACACAACAACAACCAAAGCAGCTCCGCTGCCCAGAATCCAACTACTGCCAGCCAGAATTGGAACACCGCGGAATAACCAATTAAAATAATGCAGGATATCTGCAAACTAAAGAAAAAGACTTCTGATAAACACCGTTTAACCCGGTACTGTCAGAAGCCTTTTTCTTTTTATTTCATGTGAAGTTAAGCGCCAGCGTTGAGCCGCAATCATATTTCATGCGTCACTTCTTCTTCATCTTCGGTTCAAACAGCACGGATGCCAGATATCCGAAGATGAGCGCGGCGGATACGCCGACGGCACAGGCTTTAAAACCGCCCTGGAACAGCCCTAAAAAACCGTTGGCATCGACTGCTTCTCTGACACCTTTCCACAATACATTTCCAAAACCTAACAGCGGCACAGTCGCACCTGCACCAGCAAATTCCGCAAACGGCTCATATAAACCGACTGCCCCCAGAAACGTTCCCAGTGTTACAAGCAGTACCATAATCCGTCCGGGCATCAGCCTGGTTTTTTCCATTAATATCTGTGTCAGAGCGCAAATCATTCCGCCGATTACAAATGCTTTTATAAATACCATCATTTTCTGTTCCCCTTTCTTTCCAGAATTACCGCATGCGCAATACCGGGAACACTTTTTCCTTCATTGTAGCTGACTGTGGATAAAAGCGCTCCCGTCGGTACAAACAGCACCCTGTTCCAGCTGTGATTTTTCATTTTTTTCATAATATATGAACACATTGTAACTGCAGAACAGCCGCAGCCGCTTCCACCCGCTTTCGTATCCTGGCTTTCCGCATCAAAGATTTCCAGTCCGCAGTCAGTATATCTGCCCGTCAGGTCATATCCCTTTTCCTTTAGCAAATCCATAAGAATGGTTTTACCGACTCCCCCCAGATCTCCCGTAATAATGCAGTCATAATACGTAACATCCTTTTGCATGTCTTCTAAATTGGCTGCAATGACATCTGCTGCTGCAGGCGCCATACACGCACCCATATTCATTGAATCTTTTACACCAAAATCAATCACTTTTCCGGTCGTAATGCCGCGGATACAGACCTCGCCTTTTTCCGTACCAATAACGGCTGCCCCGCAGCCTGTAACTGTCCATGTCGAAGCCGGTGGCCGCTGGTTGCCGTATTCCAGCGGATAACGGAACTGTTTTTCGGCACTTGCAAAATGACTGGAAGCCAGTGCAATGACATGACCGGCGTAACCTGCATGAACCGTCATTGCCGCAAGCGACAGCGCTTCACCAAAAGTTGAACAGGCCCCGTATAATCCGAACATCGGAATTTCATACTGCATCAGCCCGAATGATGTGGCTATCAACTGCCCCAGCAGATCTCCTGCAAAAATATAACGCAAATCTTCTTTTTTGCCATCCCATTTTTCAAGCAGTTTATCTACAGCCAGCTGCTGTAAGGTACTTTCTGCTTCTTCCCAGTTTTCCATGCCTGCCATCGCATCTTCCACAACCACATCAAAAAGTTTTCCAAGCGGTCCTTCCGATTCCTTCTGTCCTGCAACGCATGCCGTTTCTTCTATATATACATTTTCTTCAAATAAAATACTTTGTTTTCCCACAATCATTGCATCAACTTCTCCCTTCATTTTTACACGGTTACACAGCACGCAGGCTGACAACAATCAGGTAAATCACGCCCAGTATCCAAGAACTTAAAATGCCGTACAAAATCACAGGACCACTGATAGTAAAAATTTTGCAGCCGATACCGAATACCTGTCCTTCTTTTTTATATTCAATCGCAGGCGCTACCACGCTGTTTGCAAAGCCGGTAATCGGCACTAAGCTTCCCGCACCGCCCCATGTCGTAATCAGCGGATATATATTTAATCCCGTCAGCACAACGCTGGCAAAAACAAGACTGATTGTCGTATACGCAGCAGCTTCGTCCTTTCCCATGCCGCTGTTTAAAAACAGCACCGTCAGAATCTGTCCAACTGTACAGATACAACCGCCTGTGATAAATGCTTTGACACAGTTTAACAGGCAGTTTGCCTTTGGCGTCACCTGCTCTACATACTGGTTATACTGCTCATTTCGCTGTTGTTCCCTGCTTTCTTCTCTTTTAACCGGACCGCCGCCCGTCCCCGGCTCTGCACCCGCACTTACAATCTCAATTTTATTTTTATCGTCTTTTTCTTTTCCCATTACACTGCCTCCTTATACATCTGCGCTGCATGCCCTGATATACTTATGATGCCCGCTGCATTTTCTTTCATTTTGTATTCTGTATACTGTATTATGGATATAATTTCAGATAATACAATAGATGTCCTGCTGCTTTCCCCAGACCGATTGCAAGCACGACAAAGCCAAGTCCTGCACCAATCCGCACACGCCTTACAAAGATTGGCAGTGCCTTAATATTTTCTGCCAGACTGACGGCAAACAATCCGATAAACATCCCGGAAAGCAGACCGTATAAAACAGCACCCGGCATACCGGCCGGCAGCGGCAGGTCAAAGATGAACCATACATTTCCAAGGGATGCGCCCCAGATGATGACTTCTTCAAAATACGGAATGTACGCTTTGGTATTGGTGACGTCGACAATGCGGTTTATCATGCCGACACTGGTAATTACCGCAAAATATCCCGCCGCCGTAAAACCGCCTGCTGCCAGTCCGATGGCAATCTGTACTGCCAGCTTTAAAAGTTCCATCCCATCCATTATTTTTCCTTCCCTTCCGTGCTGCTGCGGTCAATCATACAGTTGTCAATATCCGTTTCATATTTGTCCATTTCCACCTGAATCGGTGTCGGATCGCCCGTAAAATGTTTTCCCGCAAAATGATTGTAGAAAACGACAATGCCCAGCAGCAGACCCACCGCGTAAGCAATTTCGATGACCTTATATTCCTGAAAATTACCCATTCCCATCATCTCGTATACCTTTTCAAAGATTTCATTGGTACTGACATCATTGTTGTATGCCATGATGGCATAGGCACTTCCGACAAACGTAAAAACGGAAACAAATGCTACCATCAGCCCCTGCCATACCCGGCTCTTCTTTTTCTGGCGGATATAATCCACAATAAAGTCGCTTTCCCCAATGCTTACAAGCTGTAAATCCGGGTAAATCTTTTCGATTTTTTCCATTACGGTTATTACAGAAAAAGAAACTCTCCTTTTCGGAACATCCGGCAGCGTAATCAGCTTTATCGTTTTTACACGTGCTGTTATGCCGGCGTTCTTACAAAGGAGAGCTGCCACATCGCCGATAGTGATTTCCCGTTTATCGACCTGAATATTTCTGTTAATCTGGATATATAATGTTTCACTCATCGCTTTCCTGTCCCTTTCTGCTGTTTACAAGGGAAGTATCTGCAATGACCTCTGTTTTTATGCGCTTTTACGCAAGTTTTTTCTTCATGGATGCTAAAATTTTCTTTTCCATTCTGGAAACCTGTACCTGTGAGATTCCAAGCTTTGCCGCTATATCGGTCTGCGTGCGTTCTTCAAAATAGCGCATCCGGATCAGTGTACGCTCTTTTTCAGGCAGTTCTTCCATAATCTGTGCAATCACCATGCGGTTAACACTTTCTTCATTATAATTGCGTTTTTCTTCGATTTTATCAATCAGGCAGACTTCGCTTCCATCCCCCTGATAGACTGTCCTGTAAATGGATTCCACATCTGCCGCCGCTTCAAAAGACATGACAACTTCTTCCGGGGGAATTCCCGTCTGCTGTGCAATCTGTTCCACGGTTGGCTCGCACAGGTGTTCTTTTCTGTATTCCTCAATCATTCTCGCCATTTTTACTGAATTTTCCTTCAGTGTCCGGCTGACCTTTATCATGCCGTCGTCCCGCAGAAACCGTTTAATTTCCCCGGTAATCATCGGTACGGCATAGGTTGAAAATTTAACGTCAAATGCCGTATCAAACTTATCCACAGCTTTAATCAGCCCGATACTCCCAATCTGGAACAAATCTTCCTGCTCATACCCCCTTCCGGCAAAACGCCGCACGATGCTTCCAATCAGTCCCATATTTTCCAATACGAGTGTTTCCCTTGCTTTCTCATCTCCTCTGTGCGCTCTTTCAATCAGTTCCTTAGTATGATTCATATAATCACACCCTATCTGCTAATTTTCTACACCTATTCTTTTTTTCATAATCACCGTTGTTCCGCTGTTTTTACCGGAATACACTTTTAACTCATCCATAAAAGCTTCCATAAAGGAAAATCCCATGCCGGAACGTTCCTGCTCCGGTTTGGTTGTATAAAGCGGCTCCATTGCCTGCTCTACATTTTCAATGCCGATTCCGTCGTCGTGGACTTCAATCCGTACTTCCTGTCCTACTAGGCTTACCTTTAACGTGATTTTTCCTTCTATGCCCTCATATCCGTGTACGATACTGTTTGTAACAGCCTCTGAAACCGCTGTTTTAATATCCGCAATTTCCTCCACCGTCGGGTCTAGGCGTGTGCAAAATGCCGCTGCTGTTACTCTTGCAAAACTCTCATTTTCAGATTTTGCATCAAATATCACTTCCATCGCATTATCTGCTTTCATTTCCATGTCCTCTCCTATTTTTCTATATTTTTTGCCGCCTGCGAAACGTCCTTACAGGTATGTACCAGCTTATGCAGTCCGGATATTAAAATAATCCGCTGGATACTGTCATTTGCCCCCGCAATGCTGATACTGCCGTTTTCCTGCAGTTTCTTATACCGCCCCATAATCAGCCCGATTCCCGAACTGTCCATAAAACTGATTTTTGAAAAATCAAAAATGAGATGGCGCACCCCACGTTCCTCAATAATCGTATCTATCACATCCCGCATTTCATCTGCCAGATGATGGTCAAGTTCCGCATTCATACTGATTACCAGCCTGTCCCCTGTAACCATATAAATGTAATCCGTATGCTTATTTTCCTGCATTTCTTCATTTGCCGCACTTTTTGCTGCTTCCATGCCAATCCTCCCTTTCTTTTTGCAACACTTTCCGCTTTTTGTGCCTGTCCGGCTGTTCCTGCCTGAAATGTCGTCTGCCGTCACATTTTTTCCTACTGTGGCTTTTCATTTTAGACAGCTTTCATTTCAGACAGCAAAAAACCTGCCAGCGGTTTTTACCGTCTGACAGGTTTATCTTTTTTACGTATCTTTATGAATGCGATGTTACATATGCATTGGCTTCTGAGTAGTACGAGCTTGAGCGGAATCCATCCACAATGTACTGATAGTACTTCTTGGCATCTTCCGTCTGGTTTAACGCCACATAACTCTTTGCCGCATAATAAGCTGCTTCTGCCTTCGTGCTGTCACACTTATACGCATTTACAAATGCAGTGGCGGCTGTTGTGTAATCCGCTTTATTGTAAGCTGTTGTACCCTGTGTATAAAATTCATTTGCCGCAGGCTTCATCGCCGCTTCTGCAATGGTATTATACAGTTTCTTGGCATCATCTGTCGGCAGTGAGCTGACATCAATATCCATGAGTTCCTTGGCTGCGGTTGCAGTATCATTTGCAATATATGAATTAGCTGCACTTATAACGGCAGTTAACAGCTTATTGCTTCCGCCTTCTCCGCTTAATCCCGAAAGCTGTCCTTCGAGTGCCTCTTTTTCCGACTTTATATCCTCTAACTGCTTCGTGAGGGAATTGATTTCCACATTGCCGGATGAGAGCTGTTCGCTGTAATCCTGAAGGCTCTTATTATAATCCTCCGTAATGCCCTTGTAACGGGACGGCATTACTAAAAACCAGATGAGTGCAGCACCGATTACAACACCGACAAGGATATTCACAATCGTAATAGCACCGTTGCCCGGCTCTTTATACGATGACCGCGGCAGAATCACATCATTTCCACTGAGCGGCTGGCTTTCTATCACCTTTGTTTCACGCTTTTCACGCTTCTGCGGTAAAAATTCATTGGAACGCGCACCCTGCTTTTTCTTTAACTGCTGTGCTTCTTCGATTTCCTTTAAATACAGCTGCGCAAGCGTGTTGTTGCGGTCAATTTTTAAAACAGACATCAGCAGCTTTCTGGCTCTTGCATATTCGCCGTCTTTGATATAAATCAGCGCTAAAAGCTGGTGTGCCTTTATCAGATGCGGATTCTGGCCAACAATTTTTTTAAGCTGTATGGTTGCCATGTCCAGATTGCCTTCTTTGGCATAGTTTAATGCCTGGTTATATTTCTTTATCGTTGTTGTTACCGCATCAAACCTGCCCTGATTCGACTGAATCTGTGCAATATAAGACCCTGCCGGATTGTTGTCCGGCTGTAAATTCTTACTGATAACCCACTGGCTGAGTGCCTCAACCACTTCACCCATTTCACAGTAAACAAGTCCTAACAGGTTCCTTGCCTCTATGTTGTTTTTGTGAATCATCACACTTGTTTTTAAGCTTTCTGCCGCACCTGTCAAATCCCTGACCTTTGCCTTTGCAAGACCAAGATTATAATAGGCGTTGGAAGCTTTTGCCGCTCTTTTATAGACTGAAACGTCCGCCTTGCACTGCGGACATCTGTCAGATGCCGTCAGTGTGGCACCGCATTTATAACATCTCATCTTTTCCTCCAAATCCAGTACGTCTTACTTTGAAATATCTTCCATAATCTTTGCAATCAGGTCTGTGATGTCCGGCACATCATTATTATAAATCGCTTCTTCCGCATCATCAACTTCCAGACTCGGCTGAAACTTCTTAATTTCTTCATCAAAATCTATCATAATCTTATACCAAACCTTTCCTTTTTCCTTATCTGCCATTTTGCAGCTTCTGTTTAATTTCACCTGCCAGATATAAAGACCCTGTACAAAATAATACGCTGTCAGGAATCTCCTCTTGCAGTTTCTTCCCATATAAATATCCGTCAAAAGATTCGTCAAACTCTGTCAGGGGGGCTGATGTATACTTTGCAAACAGTTCTTCGATACTCTCACCTGCAAGATGCCTTTTTGTCTGCATCTGTACAATAATATAATGGGTAAATACCCCGGATTCCGCAAGCATCCCAATCATCTGCTCAAAATTCTTATCTTTTACAACTGAAAATAAAAGAACTGCCGGTCTTTTCCCGCAAATAGAACGCGCCGACCGGATAAATGCTTCAATGCCCTCCGGATTGTGTGCACCGTCAATATAAATATCCGGCTCAATTTCTTCCATTCTGCCTTCCCAGCAGGTTTCAAAAACGGCCTGCCTTACTTTCCCCTCATCAAGCTGTAAAATGCCTGCCTTCTGCAAAAGTGCCGCACCGGTTAAAGCGAGGCTGCAATTTTCCGCCTGATAAACAGCTCCTGTTGCCAGAGAAAAACAATCATTCTTATAATAACCATTATGCAGTGAAAAATCAATACACTTTCCTGTGTTTTTCGTAATTTGATAGTCTGCCGGTGTTACACCTTCCAATACCGGAACACCTGCATTTTCTGCGGTCTGCTCCATCACGTGAATGACTTCCGGTTCTTTTGCCGAATAAACTGCAGAAACACCTTGCTTTAAAATGCCCGCCTTTTCTTTTGCTATCTGTGAAAGAGTATCCCCAAGCACCGCAGTATGCTCTAAACTGATGGTTGTAATCACGGACAGCACCGGATTTTGTACTGCATTGGTGGCATCGAGCCGCCCGCCAAGTCCGGTTTCCAGAATGACAAAATCGGCCTGTTTCTGCACAAATAACAGCAGCGCCATGCCAAACAGCCAGTCAAAATATGCCAGCGTGATATTTTTCTTCTTCAGACGTTTTGCTGCACTGTGTACCCTGTCAAATGCCTGTACAAAATCACTTTTGGAAACCATTTCATTATCAATGCGGATACGCTCCCTGACATCAACTAAATGCGGGGATGTAAACAGTCCTGTCCTAAAGCCGTGCTGTATCAGAATCCTGTTTAAATAGGCACACACTGAACCTTTTCCGTTGCTGCCTGCAACATGAATGATTTTTAATGTTTTTTCCGGATGTCCCAATTCTTCAAGCAGTGCGCCTGCCCGCACAACACCGCTTTCTCCTGCATATTGTGGAATCGTATCCAGAAACGCTTCTATGTCACAATATCTGTTTTCCGCCATTTTTCACTGTCCTCTTTATCCTATCTGCATAATGTGTGTTTTCTCATAAACGATACGGATAACCTTTTCGCCCGGCGTCACCGTATAGGTCACGCTTTCCGTATGGTCTTCTTCCTGTTTTGTTTCATAGGCAAAACTTCCCGTATTCCGGCTTTCATGCAGTTCTTTTAACATTTCTTCTATAATTAAAACCTCATCCCTTGTGAAATGAATCACAACCGACTCAAACAAATCCTCCTCAAATGAAAACCGGAAGAAAAAAGCTTTCCACACTTTTTCAATTTCCCGCGCCCGTTCACGGACTTCTTCTTCCGTTTTGCGCTTTACCACTTCCAGGTTAAGCATCGCCGTATTCTTTTCGGATTCTGCCCTGCCGCGCTTTTCTTCCTCTTCGCGGTATTTTGCTCCGGCCTTTGACAGCTGTGCCTGTGCCCGGTCTAACCGGCGTTTCGTTTCATTGACTTCGCTGTAATAGTCTTTTGTTTCATTTTCCGGTCTTGTCCTGTTCATATATTCATCTTTACGGCTTTCAAGCCCCATAAATTTCATCTGTAATTCATCATAATCCCGCTGCATCAGTTCCAGCCGCTGTTTTGCATCGGCTGCTTTTTCTTCCTGTTTTGTGACTGCCTGTTCACACTTTGCATACTGCTGCTCCGATTCAATTCTTCCTGCCAGCGCCGCACGGAATTCCTGTTCCTGTATCATAAATTCCTGACGTCTGACCGGGTCCAGATATGCCGGAAGGACATTTTCTGCTATGGTAAATGTCAAATGACTTGTATTTTTTATTTTCCATATCATCTGTGCAAACAGTACACGTGAAATCCGTTTGAACGCCCGCATCGCCGAAAAGACGGCAGATACGTTGGATAATACCTCATCAAAACAGCCGTAGCCTAAAAATGTCACCGTATACGAAAGGTACTTTGTGGAACGTTCCAGTCTTAAAATACGTCCGATGCACCGTCCGCTGAATTCCTTTGGCATAAGCGCAGACTGCAGCTGGCGCTTGGTATCCAATGATACGGCATTCATGGCATCCTGAATTTTCTGGTCGGTATGGATTACTTCTTCTTTGCCCTGCTTTTGCAGTCTTGTATGTATCACGGACAGCAGTGCATTATTATAAGCTGTACTGACAGCTTCGATTTTACCCGACGGTGTCTTATATTTATGGATTCCGTAGACTTTCGCTGCTTCATTGATGATTAAAAAGGAGAGCCGTTCTTCATCCGGCTCTTCGGATTCTTCCGGCACCAGCTCCCTGCATTTTTCGGTCAGAATTTTTTTGAGTTCGTATTCTAACTGCACCCGGTCATTTGCCTTTAAACGGTCATATTCTTTTCGTACCATGTCACACACGCGCGTTACCTGAAAATCAAACGGCGTTCTTTTGCTGAAGCTTTCCGCAAATGCGTTGGCAATGTCTGCCAGCCCGCCAAGCACCTTACCCGACGTTTCTTTCGCGGCATTCAGCAGGGTGACATTGCGAAACAGTGCGATCTGCATACGGATTTCGTCATCCGTCATCTTTCTGACACCTTCAAATAAGTTCATCATCTGCAACAGCCTCCTCTTCTTTTATTTTAGGTATTATACCACGGATTCATTACCCCTGCCATAGCCATAGCTCATGGAATTATAAAAAGACACATTCTTACAACCGCTATCATACCGAATCCGGAGTGTAAAAATGTGTCTTTTTTTGTCTGTGTGATGAAATTTATTTTAAATTAGCAAACACCCTGAGCGAGCATAGCGTTTACAACCTTTTCAAAACCTGCAATATTTGCACCGGCTACATAGTTGCCTTCCATGCCGTATCTCTTAGCAGCATCATCAATATTGTGATAGATATTAACCATGATGTTCTTGAGCTTAGCGTCAACTTCTTCAAATGTCCAGCTGAGTCTTTCGCTGTTCTGGCTCATTTCAAGAGCAGATGTTGCAACACCACCGGCATTAGAAGCCTTACCACAGATAAACCATACACCGTTGTTCTGGAAATACTGTGTAGCTTCAAGAGTTGTAGGCATGTTAGCACCTTCACAAACAGCCTTTACACCGTTTGCAACTAACTGCTTAGCGTCATCAAGGTCAAGTTCGTTCTGTGTAGCACATGGAAGTGCAACGTCACACTTCACTGACCATACGCCGTGTTCGCCGTTCTTCTTTTCATGGTATTCAGCAGACTTTCTTGCAGCTGCATACTCTGTTAATCTTGCTCTCTTAACTTCCTTAACTTCCTTGAGAAGTTCTACATCGATTCCTTCCGGATCATAAATCCAGCCTGTTGAATCTGAGCATGTAACAACCTTAGCACCGAGCTGCTGTGCTTTCTGGATTGCGTAGATTGCAACGTTACCGGCACCTGAAACAGCAACTGTCTTGCCTTCTAATGAATCGCCATGGCACTTCATTAATTCTTCTGTGATGTATAATAAACCATAACCTGTAGCTTCTGTTCTTGCTAAAGAACCGCCGTATGTAAGGCCCTTACCTGTAAGAACGCCTTCAAACATCCCTCTGATTCTCTTGTACTGTCCGAACATATAACCGATTTCTCTTGCGCCTGTACCGATATCACCGGCAGGAACATCGACATCAGCACCGATGTACTTGCAGAGTTCTGTCATAAAGCTCTGGCAGAATGCCATAATTTCTCTGTCTGACTTACCCTTTGGATCGAAGTCAGAACCACCTTTACCACCGCCGATAGGAAGGCTTGTGAGTGAGTTCTTGAAAATCTGTTCAAAACCTAAGAACTTGATAATACCTAAGTTTACAGATGGGTGTAAACGAAGACCACCCTTGTAAGGTCCGATTGCATTGTTAAACTGTACACGGAAACCTCTGTTTACCTGTACCTGTCCGTTATCATCTACCCATGGTACACGGAACATTAACACTCTGTCTGGCTCTGTAATTCTCTCTAAGATTGCGTTCTTTCTGTAAAGGTCTTCATTTGCCTCTACTACCGGTCTTAAAGATTCCATAACTTCTGTTACTGCCTGTAAGAACTCAGGCTGATCTGCGTTTTTCTTAGAAACTAATTCTAAGACTTCATCAACATATCCCATAACCTTAAAAACTCCTTTTCTTTTACGCCTTTGGCGGAATCTATGCTTATTATATAAAAACAGTTTTCCCATTGCAAGTTTTTTAGCTATTTTTGCTAATAAAACAATGCTATTTTGAATAATGTAAATCCAGTTGTCCGCTCTGCTGCTTTAGCGTAGTAACAAAACTTAATTTTTTTAAGTGCTTTTGCATTAATTGTCTTTTAATTAACCATTTTCACACTTTTTCTGTTATTAAATAAGTTTCAATCCTGTTTTTATTAATTTAATAAATCGTTTTTTCATTTTTTCTTATGCTTTCTTTCATATAAAGTAGCTCTTGTTATTTTCCCAGGAAATATGTATAATGAAGTTTATGTACTTTTTGTACATTGTATAAGGAAATCGTGCAAACAATAATGCCCGTGCAATTATTGTCCGCTCAGGAATGGAGATTAGTGTGAAAAAATATGCTTGATAGCATATTTTTCACACAGCACTTTGTGCCGCAGGCGCCACAAAGTCGCTTTTTATCGCAGAGCCAAATAAGATTTGGCTCGCGATTCCTCCGGCATTAAATTGCCTGCGGAATGGAGATTAGTGTGAAAAATAACGCTGATGCGCTTATTTTTCACACAGCTATTTGTTTCTGAGCAAAAACAAATAGCTATGCTGGCAGATGAGAAATCGCCTACGCGAATTTCTCATCGCCTCTTCGCAACAAGTTGCTCAGAAATGAGGATTATTATGTCAAATATTATTAAACGTACAAAGGGCGATTTGAAGTATCTTTTCAAAGACAGCGACAAGCTCTCGCCCAAAGCACTCAAGCGCAAACAGCGCGGCAAACGTGTTGCGGCAGGACTGGTTCTTGTACTGATCCAGCTGATTCTTACGATTCTTTTTTTATTCAGAATCATTACATTTTCAATCCTTCCGGTACAGTATCTGCTGATTGTCAATGCAATCCTGATTCTTTTGCTGCTGTATGATTTTTGCTCACAGTTTACGAAGGCACATATTCTCGGTAAAATTTTAGCCGTGATTATGTCGTGTGTCATGCTGTTTGGATTTATCTTTATGACACAGCTTGCACAGACCTTTAATCTGATGTCCGGTTCAACAAAGACCGACATTGTGGATATTATCGTACTGGCAGATGACAAGGCCGACTCCGTGCAGGATGCCCTGTCTTATTCTTTCGGATATAACAGCGGCATTAACAGTGAGGCTGCCACAAAGGCCATTTCAGAAATTGAATCTAAAAATAATACGACATTAAATACGAAAGATTACACCGACTGGTCAGAAATGGTCAATGCCTTATATGCCAATAAGAATATTCAGGCTGTTGTCATGAGTGATTCACTCCGTTCAACTTTAACGGAGGAATTTGAAACATTTGAAGATAAAACAAAGGTTATCGGAACGATTACGATTACTACCCAGGTCAAGCTTTCCGCTTCCGATAAAAAGGTCAATGAAGAACCGTTTGTCATTTATCTGTCCGGAAATGACGGATACGGTCCGGTTTCTTCCAACGGCAGAAGTGATGTCAACATTCTTGCCTGCATCAATCCTAAGACCCGCCAGGTACTGCTTGTTTCGACACCGCGTGATTACTATATTACGATTGAAAATGCTTCCGGAAAGTCCGGTCTTGATAAACTGACACACGCAGGAAATGCCGGTGTCGATTACTCTATTAAGGCATTGGAAAATCTCTACGGTGTTACCGTGGATTACTATGTAAAGATTAACTTTACCGGTTGTGTAAAGGTGGTTGATGCACTTGGCGGCATTACCATCAATTCAAGCGTGGACTTTACAAACGGTCAGGATGCAGCTCCTGAAAGCTATCATTTTACAGTCGGCGAAAACCAGTGTGACGGTGAAAAAACTCTTGCTTTCGTAAGAGAAAGACACGTTTTCGGCGATGGCGATTTCCAGCGTGGACGAAACCAGGCTGCTGCCATCACAGCAATTATCGACAAGGCGACTTCACCTTCGATTCTTGCCAATTACAGTGCAGTGTTAAGTTCTGTTTCTAATATGATTTTAACAAATATGCCGCCTGCAACGATGACGTCATTAATTAAAGGACAGATTGCCAACACAACTTCATGGAATGTCCAGTCTTACAGCGTAGAGGGAACGCCGGCATCCCGCGATTGTACCGTATATAACCTTTCAAAGAAGTCTGTTGACCTGCCGGATTACGATACCGTAAATACAGCAGTCGAACTGATTCAGAAAATCAACAACGGCGAAGTATTCGATGTTTCCGAATACGTTTCTTCTAATTAATCAGATCTCTGTAAAAAAACTGCCGGTGCAGGATATGTATATAAAATACATTGCCTGCCCGGCAGTTTTTTTGTCTGACCAGCTACCTCCGTGTGCTGTTCAGCCTTTCAGATCCATTGTCGGAAATACCATTGAAAAGTACGCTTCTCTTGCTTTGTTGTTGTAGCCGTTCATTCTGCCGTTTAACACGTCAGGATTCACATTGACAGGTCTCTCATCGGCGCATCTTACGCGTGCTTTCTGTCTGCTCTGTTCTAATGCAAGCATCTGTTCAAAACTTTCGCTGCTGCTGTTTTTCTGTTCAGCGGCAACTCTGGCTGTATTTCCAACTTTTGAAACACTTTCGACTTTGTTAATGAGTTCCACCCTGTTTACGATAAATGTTTCTGCTGTAATCTCCTCCTTGAAATTATGCTGTACTTTCTTTTGTTTTATAGTTCTTTCATACTATATCGGCACATCTTGTGTCCTATTTATAGTATCGGCACATTTTCTAAAAATACTTAGCAATAATTTCGGCAACACCGTCTTCATCATTAGACGGTGCTATAATATCCGCTTTTTCTTTTACCGGCGGATACGCATTTTCCATGGCAGCACCAAGACCGGCATATTCAATCATGGAAATGTCGTTCATGCCGTCACCGCAGGCAATCAGTTCTTCCCTTTGCAGTCCCAGCTTTTCAAGCAGCGCTGCAAGGGAACGGTCTTTTGCCACATTTTTCGGTACAATCTCTAAAAAATAATCGGCAGAACAGAATGCATCAATGACATCTCCGTGCCGCTTCTGCAATTCCTGCTGAATCGGTATCAGCTTTTCATGCTCCCCTGCAATTAAAAATTTGGCAACCGGATAATTTACATACTGTTCCAGATTTTCCACACGGCGGACGGATGCATCATTACATTTTGCCTCCCGCAGCACATATTCATCTGTATCACTTTCCGAAATCACCTCGTCCTTGTCATATGAAAGAGCATACACACCGTATTCTTTTGCCAGTGTACAGACATCGTGTATACATTCCGGCGGAAAATTCCGGCTGTAAATGACTTCTTTGGTCTTACAGTCGATAATATTGCCGCCATTGTATGCCAGAATATAACCGCCGACACGGGAAAGCTCCAGCGCTTCTGCCACCGGCTCTATGCCAAACAGTGGTCTTCCAGATGCCAGAATAATATGCACACCGCGCTGTGCCGCCTCTATAACCGCTTTTTTGTTTTTAGTTGAAAGTTTTTTCTCACTATTAATTAATGTACCGTCCAAATCAAGGGCAAGTGCTTTATATTTCATTTTCTCTCCGTTCCATAAACTGCTTATTACCTGCAGTTGCATTATCCTTTCTATATTTTATTGCAATAGTTCCAATTTTCAGTGTCACTATACATTTATTTACTTTATCATTCCCTGCTTCTTTTTTCAATCGGAAGTTCCTGTTTTAACCGGTCCGCAATTTATTAAATGCTTCAATGACATCCATTTTTCCATAACCATAAATATTGTTCGGATACACCGTACTGTTTTCGCGCTTTGCCCCCCGGATTAACACCGATTTAACCTCGTTTGTTCCCATATAGGGCAGATTGCCGTCCGTAACACCCCATGTCAGAAGAAGGGCAGCAGCACCTGCCGCGTGGGCTGCTGCAACACTTGTTCCTGTCCGTGTCGTATATCCCCCGCCTGCCCGGACACCATAGACATCTACTCCAGGCGCAACAAAATCTGGTTTTATCAGACCTGTCGCTGTATAGCCGCGTCCGGATGCTGCATAAGATGCATCTGTAATATGATTATATGCCCCGACACTGATTACGCGCTCTGCCGCACCGGGTTCCGTAAGTGTTGTGGAAGGATTGGAATTCAAAAAATACGTATCCCCTGATAAAAACTGCTTTAATGGCAGCCATGCATTATATCGTCCCACAATATTAGTCAGGCTGTATACATGAATTTTCCAGATTCCCTGTGCCGGATTTATAAAACGCATAAAAATAACTTCATAACCTGATGCAGATTCCACTACTCTGTAATCCACTGCAACCTGTGAACGTTCCAGTAAAAAATTGTAGACTCCTCCTGTATCAATTCTTGCCGGAATCCGTGGAATCCGCTCTCCAGAAGGTGAGGTAATTGCCACCGATAAGATATCAAGACTTTCTGCCCATATTTCCATCACAAATCCGCGTTCACCTGCACCAACGGTAATTTCTATTTCGGAGGGTTCTGTATCTGATACCGCCAGACCTGATGTGTGTGTTCTGTTATTAGCTTCATTTCCTGTACAGGTTACAACTACTGTATTGACCTGCCTTGCCAATGTATTTAATAAATCTGCAAACGGCAGCGCACCGGTTCTTGAACCGGAAGCTGTTCCCAGTCCGACACAGATAACCAGCGGCTTTTTTTCTCTGATGGCATACTGCTGTAAAAAGCGCACCCCCATCATCATATCCGTTTCCGAATAGGCTTCTACCCGCTCCGGCAGCAGATAAAAGTCCCGCAGATACTTTTTGGCAGGTTTTAGCTTTACCATCAGAATCTCCGCATCCGGCGCTGCTCCTATGTAATCTGCGGTTTCCGATGCGGCAGCAACCCCTGCAAGAAATGTTCCATGTCCGTTTTCATCTCTTGACGGCACAATATCATAGGGATTTTGTCCTTCACGCTCTGCTGCGAGTGCCGCATTAATGACCTCCCGTGTATACACCGTGCCATACTGCACCATGCCTTGTGCCTGTTTTCTGTCATACTGCTCTGTCCCTGCTGCTTCTCCTGTATCTTCTTCATAATTTACAGATTGTATCGTCTGGTCCCAGACTGCCGCAATCCTGGTTCTGCCGTCTGACACTTTAAAATCTTCTCTTAAATAGTCGATTCCAGTATCTAAAAAGCCAATCAGCACGCCCTGTCCACGCACATTTAACAGGGGCTGATTCAGTGTTGCCGTAATTCCCGATGCATCAAAGCTGGTCGTATCCATCAGTCCGTACAGTTTCGGCACACTATAATATCCCTGTTGTATATTAATATTCCGGCTGCCCGGATAATTTGTATACAAAATACACCACGTATCATTAACACAGGAAATACAGACACCGTCCTGTCTTTGGATTTGTTCAAAATAAAGGGAATTAGATTCAATAATATAATCCCCCGTTTCTTCCGATACAATGAGTGAACTGCAATCCGGCACTTTTTTACTCCCGCTTTTTGTATAGTATATTCAGTTATGCCTTTCCTTATGTATCCATTTTATATCTGCTTTATCCTATGGATTTACTTTATCAGCCTGCTTTATCCGTTCTGCTGTGTCAGTGCCGGTATTTCCATGCCACGCATCTGAATTACCGGCGCACCCGTCTTTTTAATGTAATCGCCTGTGATAATGACTGTTCCAATATTGTTGTCCTTTGGAATTTCATACATAATATCCAGCATATAATCTTCCAGAATGGACCGCAATGCACGCGCTCCGGTCTTTTTCTCCATTGCTTTTTGGGCAATTGCTTCCAGTGCATCATCCGCAAATTCAAGCTTTACTTCATCAAGTTCCAGCAGCTTTTCATACTGCTTTAAAATCGCATTGCGTGGTTCTTTCATAATCTTAACCAGCATATCTTTTGTCAGGTTTTCCAGCGAAAAGATAATGGGCAGTCTGCCTAAAAATTCCGGTATCATGCCAAAATTGCGCAGGTCTTCTAAAGTTACCTGCTGCAGCAGGTTCGGGTCTTCATCATATTTATCCTTTAAATCTGCTGCAAATCCGATAGACGACTGCTGGTTTAAACGCTCTTTGATAATCTCATCCAGCTCCGGAAACGCGCCGCCACAGATAAATAAAATATTTTTCGTGCTGACTGTGACCTGCGGTACCATCGCATTTTTACTGGTTGCACCGACCGGCACCTCCACATCACTTCCTTCTAACAGCTTTAACATGCCCTGCTGTACGGATTCCCCGCTGACATCACGGCTTCGAGTTTCCTTCTTTTTAGCAATCTTATCAATTTCATCAATAAAGATAATGCCGTGTTCTGCACGTTCTACATCATTATCCGCCGCCGCTAAAAGCTTGGATACCACACTTTCAATGTCATCACCGATATAGCCTGCTTCCGTAAGGGACGTTGCATCGGCGATTGCAAGCGGCACCTGCAGCAGGCGTGCCAGGGTCTTTACAAGATAGGTCTTTCCGCTTCCGGTCGGTCCGATCATTAACATATTGGACTTTTCAATCTCTACATCTGCCTGATCTCCTGCAGCTACCCTTTTATAGTGATTGTAAACAGCAACCGACATGACTTTCTTTGCATAGTCCTGTCCGACCACATATTCATCGAGCATATGCTTAATTTCGTGCGGCGCGGGAATGTTGCGTAAATCCAGTTTTTCTTCCGGTTTCTTTACCTTTTTCTTTTTCTTTATTTTCTGATTTTCCGGTATATCCATATCCTGATAGTTCATATTGCCAAACATTCCCATATTCGGCATCCCGCTCATTTTCATCATATCATCATAATTCATACCGCTGTTATTGATGGTATCAAATGTCTTTTGCAGGCAGTCCTGGCACACATAGACATTTCCCGGCATTGCAATCATTTTACCCGCCTTGCTTTCCGGTCTTCTGCATATATAACAAATCTTTTCGTATTCCTCTTCCTGATTGTTGATTGTATCGTTATTTTCACTCATTTTTTCACCATTCTGCCGCAAAATACGGCACCTTCTTTTACTGTAATTTTGTATACACGTTTAGTATACAGATTTGTCTTTGTTTTTACAATAAAATCTCTATAAAAAAATACCCGGTATGATGCAGATGGACAACATCTGTCCCTGCATTTTACCGGATATTTTACTTTATTGATTTACAAATTTATGTTTGTGCTTTATGTGCTTTGCCGGTTCCTTTTAAAGCATTATGCCGGAATGCTTATCAGCTCTTTTTGCCGAGAGTTACTTCAACACTCTTTAATACATACTCACTGCCTTCCTGATGATAGTACTGAACCGTTACCTTTTCACCGGCTGCGTAGTATTCCATAATAGACTTGAGGCTGGACATAGAGTTTACGGACTGGTCGTCAAAGCTTACAATAATATCATAAGCGCCCAGACCTGCCTGTGCAGCTGCTGAATTATTTTCAACGCTTCTGATTAAAACCCCCTGCGGATAACCATATGAAGAAGACATTGCACTTGTAATATCCACACCACTGATTCCCAGGTAAGCAGTTTCTGAACTTGAAACCTTGCTTCTTGTTTCACGGCTCATCAGGCTGTCAATGATATCCATGACATTCGATACCGGAATAGAATATGCCATACCTTCTACACCATCACTGGAAGTCTTTGCAAAGTTAATTGCGATAACCTTACCTTCTGCATTGAGTAATGCACCACCGCTGTTACCGGAATTAATCGCTGCATTTGTCATTAAAAGTCCTGAAAATGTCACATTATTAACCGTAATAGAACGGTTTGTCGCGCTGATAATACCATTTGTTACAGACTGTCCTTCACCCAATGCATTACCAATAGCAACAACCTCCTGTCCGATGGCTACATCATCACTGTCTGCCAGTTCTGCGATTGCAATACTGTTGATGGTTGAATCCTTAATATCTGAAAGATTGATTGCCACTACCGCAATATCCTTATCAGACTTTGAACCCTTTACGGTTGCGCTGACAGATTCCCCGTCTACAAAGACACATTTTAAATCATTCACATCTTCTACAACGTGTGCATTGGTTACAACAAGCAGTTCCTTATCGTTTTTGCCAACAATAATACCGGTTCCGCTCGTCTGTGCTTCATAAGACTGGCTGCCGCCAAATAATCCGTAAAATGAAGATGAACTTCCTGACGATACCGTCGTTGTACCGTTTAAGGCAACCATTGCCGGAAGGGCTGCATTTGCAACAGACTGTACGTCCATGCCTGTTGAAGAAGAAGCGGTACTCTGTGCTGTCGTTGCGGTTACATTGGAAGTCACGGTTGCAATGTTGTTATAGTCGCTTGATGATTTTACCGGAAGAAGAGTACTTCCCGTGTAATATACGCCATACATTACTGCGCCGGCAATTACACCGAACACGGCTGCCGAACCTGCCAGTTTTGCAAGCCTTTCTCCAAAACCTTCTTTGTTTCTATCCTTCTTTTTCTTCTGCCTTCCATTCTGCTGATTCATACTGCCCTGCCCGGTGCCTGCCTGCTGATAGGTTGTATCCTGCTGGAATGTACTGCTCTGCTGATAATAGGAAGTGTTATTGTTTTCCTGTTCAAACGGAATATTTCCTGCGCTGTATCTGTATTCTGAACTTTCTGCCTGTGTTGTTTCCGTTGTATTTTCATCGTCGTAATGAATTCGTTCTCCTGTCTTTGGGTCAAATCTCGGTCTTGGGTTATACTGGTTATTTTCGTCGTTATACATATCGATTTCTCCTCTCTGTCGTGTCTTTTGTTCTTAGATAAAAAAGAACACATCTCGTCTATGCTTTGTAGTATAGTAACGAAATGTGTTCTAATTGTGTTTTCTCTGTTAAGAATTTCTGAACTCGCTCTGCGATAAAAAGATAATTGTGACGCCTGCAGCACAATTATCTATGTGAAGAATCTTAAATTTAAGGATTCTTCACATTACTACTGTCCTGCTACTTCCATAACAGCCTTTGTAAGTTCTTCAAGTTTTGCATCTGCATCCGCTAAGTTGCTGCCCTTAACGCCCATGTAGAACTTAATCTTTGGTTCTGTTCCGGACGGTCTTGCACAGCACCATGCATTGTCAGAAAGTGCATAATATAATACGTTGGATGACGGAAGTCCGGTAGACTTCTTTTCGCCGGTCTTTAAATCAACACATTCATCCTTCTTGTAATCTCTTGCTTCGAGTACATCCCATGAACCGAACTTCTTCGGTGTTTCGTTGCGGAGCTTATCCATCAGTTCTGCAATCTTTTCAGCCCCTTCTGCACCCTTCATGGTAATTGCCTTCTGACCTTCTTTGTAGTATCCGTATTTTTCAAAAATCTGAATCATCTGATCCCACAGAGTCATGTTCTTTGTCTTGTAGTATGCTGCTGCTTCACATAATGCCATAACGGCAACAACTGCATCCTTATCTCTTGCATGTGTACCGACAAGGCAGCCATAGCTTTCTTCAAAACCAAATTCATATTCGTATGTACCCTGCTGTTCAAAGAACTTAATCTGCTCACCGATATACTTAAAGCCTGTTAATACCTCAATCAGCTTTACATTGTATTCTGCTGCAATGGCATCTGCCATATTGGTAGATACGATAGTTTTTACAAATGCGCCGTTATCGTGTAACAGATTCTTTTCCTTACGCTGTGAAAGCAGATATTCTGCAATCAGCATACCGGACATATTTCCTGTAAATGCCTTGTATTCGCCTGTCTTGGTGTCTTTTGAATATACACCGAGTCTGTCGGCATCCGGATCTGTTGCCAGAATGATATCTGCATCTTTTTCCTTTGCCAGCTTTAATGCCAGTGTGAATGCCTTTGGGTCTTCCGGGTTTGGATATTCAAGTGTTGTGAAATCCGGGTCCGGTTTTTCCTGTTCTTTTACAATATAAACATGCTTAAAGCCCAGTTCTTTTAAAATTCTTCTGACCGGAACGTTACCTGTTCCGTGGAACGGTGTGTATACAATCTTGATATCATCCGCTACCTGCTTGATAATATCACCGTTGATGCTCATTTTCTTTAAAGCCTTGATATAAGCTTCATCCATATCATAGCCAATAACATTGTAAAGACCGCAGGCTTCTGCCTCGTCTTTTTCCATGGTCTTTACCGTATTATAATCTGTAACAGCCTTTACTTCTGTAATAATCTGTGTATCCTTTGGTGCTGTAATCTGTGCGCCGTCTTCCCAATATACTTTGTAACCGTTGTATTCCGGTGGATTATGGCTGGCTGTAATGACAATACCTGCGATGCAGTGCAACTGTCTTACGGCAAATGATAATTCCGGTGTCGGTCTTAATGACGGGAAGATATATGCCTTGATTCCGTTCGCATTCAGGCATAATGCTGCCTCGTCTGCAAATTCAGGGGACATTCTTCTTGAATCATATGCAATCGCAACGCCTCTGTCTGCTGCATTTTCCTTCTTAATAAAGTTTGCAAGTCCCTGTGTTGCCTTTCTGACAGTATAAATATTCATGCGGTTTGTACCGTTGCCGATAACACCTCTTAAACCACCTGTACCAAACTCTAAATCTTTATAAAAGCGGTCTTCAATTTCTTTTTCATTACCCTCAATTGATTTTAATTCAGCTCTTGTTGCCTCATCAAAATATTCATTGGCACACCACGCCTTGTAAGACTCCATGTAACCCATAACTTTAATCCTCCATATTTCTTCTTTTTACTGATTGAATTTATAAAAATTATAATACAATCCCTTTTTGAAATCAATCTTTTAATGATTCTTTAAATGCAGCAGCAACATTTTCTAACGCTTCCTGCTCATCCGGACCGTCTGCAATCAGCTCTATTTCATCACCGCATTTAATTCCTGCTGCTAAAATTGAAATGACACTCTTTGCATTGGCCGTCTTTCCTTCTCCATAAGCAAATGTAATATGGGAATCGTATTTGACAGCAGCATCGCACATTGCCCCCGCTGGTCTTAAATGTATTCCCAATGCACTTCCTACGACTATTTTTTCACTAACCATCTTTTCTCTCCCATCCGCTGTTTTCAGCTTTTTATTTTACCGGTTCTGGCCGGTTGTTTCAGAGGTACCGGCTGTTGTTGTTTCCTGTGTCTGCTGTGTTGTTGTTTCCGGCTGTGTCTGTGCTGTCTGCGCCTGTATCTTTACGGCTGCCTTATAGGTATCGTCCAGACTGCAGCCGCCCGGCAGCTGAAACTGTATCGATAATGTATATGTTCCTTCTTTTAAGCCTGTCAGATTCACCGTAGCTTTGATATCCGATGCCTGTGCTGCTGCCAGTGCTTCATCTGAACCTGTCAGTATTACATGAATGGTATCCTGATCGGTAATTGCTGCTTCCAGACCTGATGATAAACCGGAAAATGTAATATCAGATGTCTTCACCGTAAATTCCCTGCTGTGCACATCGGAAATCTTTACCGTAATGGAAACAACCGAATCCGATACCACACTCACATCAGACGGCACAAAATCTTCCATCCACAGACGAAATGTTTTATCACTGCTTAATCCCGTCACCTTTAACTGGTCGGAAGGAATCGTAATCTGTGTAATCTGATCTAAAACCTTTGTCTCTCCCGAAATCGTAATCTGGTCTGCGGAACTTTGTACCTTATGAACGGTATAACCGTCCGCCGGTTCACCCGAAACAGAATATTTTAACGGTACGGTTTTAGACTTTTTGACACTTGCCGTATATTCCACTTCACTCTTTGACAGTTCAAGCTGCGGATCATCAATTACATTACCGTCCGCATCGTATAAAACAATCGGTACAACACTCTGGATATTATCCTGTGCATTGCTGATGTCGCAGATGGCTTTAACCTGCGCAATCTTTGCAATGGTGGTTGATGAACCGGTAATCTTGATGGTCGATGGCGATACGGACTGTTTCGTGACTACATAGCCTTCCGCTTCCGTACCGTTGACTTCCATGCCAACATCAAACTGCTGTGTTACCCTGTTTTCAATATCCAGCTTAACCGCTGTTGTCTTTGGCGTCACTTCGACATTGGTCAGCGTTTTGCCGTCTTTGACAACCTTTACATCAATATCGGCATAATCGGCAAATGCCGTAATCCTGCTTAAATCTGCCGTAGCTACAATATCTGCCGCTTTAATATCCGTGATAACACTTTTAGGTCCGCTTACATAAACCGAAATTTTACTGCCATCTGTAATCTCATACGTATAGCCCTTATCCGTAAGACTTTCTGTATTAATCAGCTGCACCGGAACGGTACTGATTGTCACCCCCATGGTCGGGTCGTAAATATTGACAATAATCGTCCACAATACAATTGCGCATAAAGCTGACAGGATTTTCAGGCTGAAATTTCTAAATATCTTTTCTTTCATTTTTCAACCTTCCTCTCCAAATCTTAAACGACTTGACATCTACTGTTTTCTTGCGCAGATACTCCAGCTTATTTCTTAAAGAATCCCTGTCAATGTCGCGGATAATTGAACCGCCCACCGCCACGGATACTGCACCGGTTTCTTCTGATACAATAATTGTAAAGCTGTCGGTGCCTTCACTGATGCCGACACCCGCACGGTGTCTGGTTCCCAGTTCCTTACTTAAGTTTGAATTATCTGACAACGGAAGATAACACGTTGCCGCTACTACTCTGTTGCCCCGCACAATTACCGCGCCGTCATGCAACGGTGTATTATGCTCAAATATATTAATGAGCAGCTGGCTTGTTACAACACCGTCTACCTCGATACCGGTGCGGACATATTCCTCCAGAACCATATCCTGCTCGATAACGATTAATGCACCGGTCCGCACCGCTCCCATTTCATAAGCGGCACGGACAATCTCATCGGCTGTTTTGCTGCTGAACCGTTCACCCTTTTCCCTGCCTTCACCAAAGTTAAACAGTCCGACAACCAGTTTTTTGCGCCCGAGCTGCTCTAACGCACGCCGCAGCTCCGGCTGGAAGATAATCACCAGCGCAATAATGCCGACACTGATGGTTTTTCCCGCAATCCAGAGAATTGTCTTTAAATTCAGTATATATGCAAACAGCGCAAATAATACTACAATGATAATTCCCTTGAGCAGCGCCCATGCTTTTGTATTTTTAATCCACACCAGAATGTTATACAGTACCACTGCAATAATGATAATCTCAATGACATCTGTCCACCCAATCCGTGGAATATATAATTTTGATAAATAATCGCTGAAAAAATTATTCCATGCTGTCACATACTCACCTCATTTCTGTTCCTTCCGGTCTTTACTCATTTTACCGCTTATAGCTTTTTTAAATATTTTCGTCATCCTGTTCTGATGAAGTCATATCACTGATGTCATGCGCCTTTTTCGTCTTTCTCGCATTAATCTGCTTGACCTTGACTTCGGCATTGACAATATTAATTTTCGGAACAGCTTTTACGTAATAATAGTACTCATCATCTTCATACTGTACGTATTCCGTTCTGGAATAATCCACACTGAAAAACAAAATCTGGCACAGATACCCTACAACCCCGCCAAGCACGGTTCCCACAATCATCAGAATCAGATTGATTTTGGCACCTGTCACTAAAATTCCTGCAAGCAGTACGATAAACTGTACCACAATCCCTGCCGCAATGGCATAGGTCCACGCATTATCAATCTTTAGCCGTCTGACTGCATATACTGCCGTAATCGTAACAACCATTGCAATTACAAACAGAATCATTTCTTTATTATTAAACAGACTTTCTACAATATACGAAATCTGCTGCATACTGTCATTGACTGACTTTGTCGTCAGTGCCGTTTCATATTCACTGGCTGTCTTAATAATGTAAAAAATAATCACACCAAATGCCGCCGGAATCATGGCGAATGCGTTAAAGCACAGCCCCGCCGCAATTGGAAGCAGGTACGGCATTTTTATCCAGCAAAGCAGTACCGTAATCACTAAAAGATACCCCTGCTTCGGTGTAAAACGGTAATACAGCAGATACATTAAAAGCACGATTCCCAGTACAATCAATGCAAATTCCGCAGAAATCGCATATAAATGAACCAACATAAATACCGATAAGAAAAATATCATAAATCCATTTGGAAGAAAGGCACACAATACTGCCATTGCCACGGCTATCAGCGGATTTTTCAGCTTTGACATATATCCGATGCTTGCATTGAGCATCAGAAAAGAAACCAATGCCATCACAAACCGTACTGCCGGAACCAGATACGTATCGTATTTATTATAGAATTTCTTAAATCCTTCCTTTAATTCCAGTAAAAAAACCATGTGAGTCCTCCAATACTATTTTTTCTTTCTCTGGCTGTCGTAAAAACGTTCCAGCTTGTTTAGTCTTGAAAAATACTTTTTCAGACCTTTCCGCGAATGATTATACTGATAGGCATAAACCATTGCCGCAATGATGGTATATACAATTAACATCAGGATATAATATATTCCCAGTCTTTTTCCCACTGCCGCATAATCGAGCGAATTAATGTCGGCAACCAGTTTTTCAAGGTTGCATAACACATACAGTATCACCATGATTATATATGCAAATGTTGTTGCAATTAATGTACGGAGTACGCCAAACGCTACATAATCCCCCTTAAAATAGCGGGAATTTTTAATCATCTGCCTGCCTTCGTTTTTTTCATAAATTGCCATTTTCGTCATCATTTTAATCTTATTTTCATTCAGCAATTAATTCACCTCACTGCAAGTCATATTAGTGTAAGCATATCATATTTTTGTCTAATTGTATATTACTATTTGCGAGTGACCGCCATTCGGGGCTACAACAATTCGTACCCGTCTGCCTTCTGCCGTAAAAGTTCTGTCTGTGTTGGCAGAAAGATAATTGCTCCACACCTGTCCGTACTCGTCCGGAAGCAGTCTGGCAAGCACCGTCTGAATCCTGCTGTCAAATGTGCCGCTTCTCTGCTTGATATAGATAATGGTTACATTCGGCTGTGTGATGATTTCTCCATAATATGTATCATTTTCTTCGCATACATAAACATTGGAATACCGCTGTGTAAATCCGATTCCTGAAAGTCCGTCTGAAATGCTGCCGCTGTTGTCACCATTGCCGGTGTTACTGCCGCTATTACTGTTGTTTGAGGAATTCCCGCCGTTTGTGGATGAACCGTCGTTATTGCCGGAATTACTGCCGGAAGAACCGCCCGTCGTGCCGGATTCACCATTTGAAGAACCACCGGAGCTTCCCGAACCGCTGTCCGTACTGCCGGAATCATCTCCGCCGTCCGAATCCGAATCACCGGAACCGCCGTCATAGGAGCCGCTTCCCGAACTGCCTGAGCCTGTCCATGAACCGCCTGCCTGCCCGCCGCCTGTACCTGTACTGCCGCTGTCAGATCCGCTTCCTGCGGATGTTCCACCGGATGACGTACTGCCCGATGCACTGCCGCTTCCGGATGCATTATTTTTTGCAAGGGTTGTACCGGTGTAAACCGGAAGGTTATTTTTTGAACCCTGTGCCACATTTTCAATTCCTTCAATGACAACTGAATCGGAAACGGTTCCGACAGTTGCTGTTACAACGGTTGTTCCCACTGCCTTCACTGTGAGAATTCCGTCTTTATCAATCTCTGCCACAGACGAATCCGAACTGCTCCAGATGAGTGCCTGGTCCGTATTTTCGGGAACAACCAGTGCTGTCATCTTTAACTGCGTGCCTACCGGAACGGCACAGTCTTCAAATTCAATCTCTACTTCTGTTTCTGTATTGCTCATCTGCTGTGCCTGCGCCGAATCATCTTTTAACTTAATCCGGTCTACGCTGACACTCGCCGCATTGCTTTCCTTTTCCTTTTTTTGCTGTATAGAACCGGAAACGATGGAAGCAACTGTCAGGATAATGACCACGCCTCCGACTACACCCGGAATGACCCAGTTCTTTATTTTATTTTTCTTTGCCATTTCTTACCTTTCCCGTTTTGTTTTTTACTTTAGTATACCACAATCCTGTGTGAATGAAAAATAAATATCGTGTAAAAATTGCAGAATCTTTCGACACAAACCTACAATTTCAGTGCAAAACATAAAAACATATGGAAATCTTACAAAGATTGAAATTTATTTGATTATTTGGATAATAGTGTGTTCTACTCACACAGCTGCTCATACCACTGCTTTGTCATACTGCTGTCTTTTGCATTAAAAAACATCGTCTGTGTGTCCGTCTGAATCAGAATGTACGGCGCATTTCCTTTATATATAAAAAGCATACATTTTCCGTAAGTATTCCCTTTAAAATGCCCTACCGCATAGGTTTCTGTGGCGCCGCCGTTGGTTTTTGTGAAATTATCACGCGGCATTGTATCCAGCATCTCTGCTCTCTGAATGGATTCTTTATCAAATGTGATTTTATAACCGCCGCCCTCAACCGTTACCCTGTTATTATCCATGGTAAAATCCACTTTGACATCAATCAGCGGAAGCATTGCCGCAACCGTAAATACGATAGTTCCTGCAACAACAAATGTTATAATGCCCGTCCATATTTTTGCCCCTGCCGTTGCATAATTAAAGGAATAATTTCCCGACTGCATACGGTCCGCCACAAGCATATGTCTGTCATTGGGATTGTAGTAAAATCCTGTTTTCCAGTATTCGTCATCATCGACATATACCAGCGTGTTATCTGCATTTAAAAACTCATTTTTCTTTTTATACATCCGGAAAATCAGCACCAGAAATGCCACGCCTGACAGGCTTTCCAGTACGACATAGCTGTAAAACACAACCGCGTTCAGACTGTTAAAAATAAGTGCCTGTACGGCAATCATCACCCATGCCGCCGCATTACAGCTGCTCATGGCAAGGAGTGCTTCCCCGATGTATTTTTTTATCAGATAATTAACCTGCAAATTTTTTTCGGTATCCTGACTGTAAACCGCATGCTGTCTGCGGTTGATAAACACATGCGCTATCCATGCCGTTACCGATACCGCCACGGCACAGATACAGAATATCCCCATTTCTTCCCAAAAAACCGGACGTTTTCCACACAAAAACGGCAGTACGCACAGGATTTCTATTAAAATTACGACTGCATGATACCGGTACGGCACTGCGCTTTTTTCCGTCATCGTCAGTACCGCCGTGTCGATATAAACTTTCTTTTTCTGTCCCTCTGCAAGCCAGCCCTGCGCCACCTTATAGTCATAAAGTTTCCGGTGTGTTTTGGCATTGAAGTAAATTGCCGCTCCTATGTATGCAAAAATCCACACAATCCAGATGATAACATAAAGTGCCATATTAAAAAAACACAGTATGCTGAGTGCCATGATTAAAATCAGATTAATGATATGAAACCGCTTCATTTTTCTTTTGGCATTCGTGACCTGTTCTGTCACCCCCGGTTCTTCTGCGTGTTCCGATGGAATATGCACCCCCAGAACCATTCCGTTATTATACCGGTACTGGCTCATGAATCCATACCACATTGCACCGATTGTAATTAAATTTGCCGACGCAAATGTTATAAACATAAAAATCCCCATACTTCCTCCTATCCGCAGACGTCACAAAGCGTTGTGCGAAAATCTTTGATTTTAGGATTGTCTGCATACCTTCATCTTAGAATAAATCCCATCGCACAGCTTTAAAAACTCTGCCTTTTCCATTCCCGTAATGCTGGCTTCCGCTGACAAAAGCTCTAATTCCGCTTCTAACTTTTCCCGAAACTGCAAATCCATATCAACGACATCTGCCACTACCGCGCCGTGCCGTCTGTCAATCTTGATATAGCCTTCCGCCTTTAATATCTGATAAGCTTTATTCACGGTCATTGTATTAACGCCCGCTTCTGCTGCCAGCTGGCGGACTGTCGGCAGTTTTTCCTGCGCTTTTAATTCTCCTTTTCCGATTCCTTTCACTATCTGATTGCGAAGCTGCACATATATCGGCACTTCACTTTCCATATCCAGTTCTATAACCATATGTTCGCTCCTTTCCTGCCGTGCTTTTGTATTATTTGTATTATACATTATAATACAAATAATACTTTTGTCAACAAAATTTGGACTGATTTGCAGCTGTCTGTGCAAAAAAGACTGCCGTGCGAATGGCATCGCACGGCAGTCTCGTCTGTTGTCCTTATTAAGCTTTTATACATCTGCTGTAAATTTTCTCAAAAAACATTCCGTACAACGCACCGAACGCATTATGAAAAACACGGTAAAATACTGCGCCCGGAAGTCCTAAGAAGCTGACTGCAATAGCCATCGCTCCAAGTGAATTAAACACCGCCTGCCAGCCGTAGGTGGCTGACAGTCCCACACCGATTCCACCAAATATCCCGATATATGAATGAAGGGACTTCGGAACAAAACAGTAAATTAATATAAATACCAGTCCGCCGATGATATTGCCGGGGATTCTTCCCCCTACACGTTCCTTGATTTCTTCCGGGAACGGCAGTGTTACTGACATCACTGCAATGCCTGCCCACATACGGCGCGGCAGATGAAGGATTCCCGCAAGAAGCAGTGCTGTTGCAATCGCAAGTGCAAGGCGCAGCTGCCACTGTGTTCTTGACGACTGAAAATCCACTTCTTTAAATAAGTCTTTAAACGTTCTTTTAAAGGTCCGCTTTCTGTGATTGCGGTAATAAACCGCCATTGTCAGAGCCGCTCCTACCGCAATCGCCACAAGACGGTATAAATAAGCTTCACCGGTCACATCATATCCGTATAACAAAAGATAGCCGAGTACCAGTGTCGCATGATTAAACATTAAAACATTATGACAGCTAAGAATCATAATCGCCATAATGCAGACAATATGTATCATACACTCCGCCACAAGTCCGCAGGCGTTGGCAAGCCGCGGTCCTGCTGCCAGAATGGCAAAAATCACTGCAAATGCCCACATGGCATCCTTATTTTTAATTCCTAAATCCGCATACCTAAACGACAATACGCACAAAAGCATAACAACACCTACGATATTGTTATCTTCTCCGAAAACTGCGCCGAATGCCATTACAAATGCGGTACAAAATGCCACGGTCAATAGGATTTTAAACAGATAAACGGCAATGTGCCTGTATTTTTCCTTTTTGCTCTTTGATGCGCGGATCACCGCTTTAGAGCCTGCCTGATTTAATTGTAATTCCTGATAAAATGTCATAAATTCTCCCTTATCCGATTCTTTTTTATCCGGCATTTCCCGCCGGTTTTTAAATATCGAGGAAAAATTATAGCACCCGCTCTTTTTTAGTGTCAAATTATCATTTTATAAACTAATTATAAAAACGAAGTTGCTTTTCTACAAGTTTTTCGCCCTCATAGACCAGTTTTAAGGTAAAGAACCGCTGTTCGCCTTCTAAGAGCAGCTTTAAAAAGACGGCATCGCCCTCCCATGTCGGCAGCTTTAAAATCTCTGTTTTATCAATCCACGCAAGCTCGCCCTCGTCACACGGACAGATTTCACCTTCAAAGCCGTCTGCCGTAAACAGACACATCTGCTCCGGTTCACACGCATCACTAACGAAGGTTATCAGCCCGCGGAAACGAAAGCGTGTCAGTGTCAGCCCTGTTTCTTCTTTTACTTCTCTTAACAGGCACTCTTCCGGGCTTTCTGTGCCTTCCGCATGACCGCCGACACCAATCCACTTATCCTTATTGATGTCTTTTTTCTTCTTGGTGCGATGCAGCATCAGATACTGTCCGTCTTTTTCAATATAACACAGCGTTGTCATTTTCATGTTTTTTAATTCTCCTTTATATGGAAATTTTTTCCACGAATCCGTACTTTTATGCTACAATATCCTGTGCAAAAAGTGAAGTTATATTTAGGAGAAACTCATGAATACACAAAAAAATTTTCTTAGTAACCCTGTAGTCGTGCTGTTTGGCGCATTAATCTGCTGTGCCTTATGGGGCAGTGCATTTCCCTGTATTAAAATCGGCTACAAAATGATGCACATTGCATCTTCCGATACGGCAAGCCAGATTTTATATGCGGGCTGCCGCTTTACGCTTGCCGGAATCCTCGCTGTCTTTCTTGGCAGTCTGACACAGCGGCAGTTTCTGCTTCCGACAAAAGCCTCTCTGCCGCATATTCTGGAACTGAGCCTGTTACAGACCATTTTACAATACCTGTTTTTCTATATCGGACTGGCACATACGACGGGTGTCAAGGCTTCTATTATTGAAGCCGTCAGCACGTTTGTCGCCATTTTCGTTGCCGGATTTTTATTTCATCAGGAAAAGGTTACGGCACGGAAAATGCTTGGCTGTCTTGTCGGTTTTGCCGGTGTTGTACTTGTCAACGTTGCCGGAAACGGAATGGACCTACATTTTACCGTAAACGGGGACGGTGCAATTCTTTTATCAACCGTTGCATACGCTTTTTCATCGGTATTTATGAAACGCTTTTCCGTTCAGGACAATCCTGTAATGTTAAGCGGTTATCAGTTTATTTTAGGCGGCATTGTCATGGCTGTGTGCGGCTTCTTTATGGGTGGACACCTCTCCGGATTTACCCTGCCTGCGTTTGCCATGCTTTTTTACCTTGGTGTTATCTCGGCAGTGGCCTACTCTTTATGGGGGCTGCTGTTAAAATACAATCCGATTTCAAAAGTTGCTGTGTTCGGCTTTATGAATCCGGTTATCGGCGTGCTTTTATCCGCTGTGCTGCTTGGCGAAAAAGATTCTTTGGGCTTTAGCAGTATTGCCGCACTGCTTCTTGTATGTATCGGCATTTATATTGTCAATAAAGCTCCGAAGGAAACCGCATAACTTGTAAATAAATGTGCGGGACGGCACTTTATTTTTATCACCGGTCAGCCTTTTTAAATCTGACCGGTGTCTGCCCTTTCCATAATTCAACTGCAATTTCCACGGCACAGATTCCTGCCGGAAGAACGTATAATACCGCAAGCGGAATCAATATATTTCCTATTGAAAAAGTATGTAATGCCACAATCGCAAAAAATGTCTGTCCCACTGCCGCAATCACCGCGATTCTACCACAGATTTTTAATGTCTTTTTCGCTTTAAAAATCGCTGTCTGTACTGACGAAACCGGTAAATTCTGCAGTATTTCACTGAGATTCCTGCTTCTTTTACTGCCTTTATACGATGTAAACATCTGGCTGTAAAAACTAAAACCCAGCAAATATATCATTGCATAAATCCCATACGTCTTCATGCTTTCATGAATGGACACCCATTCTGCCTGATAAGGAAACAGCCAGCCGATAATGCCACAAAAAAACATCATATATGCCGCAAATTTGCACCCGAAATAATCGGGATACCATGTTTTTTCTTTCGCAAAAAATTTTTCCAAACACTGCTGTTGTCTGTCGTCTGTTATTCGATACATAACGCCTCCTGTTCCCGGTCATCCTGCCGTAAAATTCCGTCAATGCTCTCTGTCCACCCGCTAAACCGACCGTTTTCCATCACCGCACTGTAATCTGTATTTCTTTCAAGGTCTGTGATAATATGGCTTGTCAAAAGCACACCGCATCTTTCGTCCTCCACCAGCCTGCGCATACAGTCAAAAAACTGAAGCCGGAATACTGCGTCCATTCCTGCCGTTGCCTCATCAATCAGATATAAAACCGGCTGATGGGCAATGGCAAATGCCAGCTGACATTTTAACTTTTCACCTCTTGACATTGCTCCGTACTGCTTTGAAACCAGCACGTCAAATGCCTGCATCTGCTTGCAAAACCGTTCTATCTGGAAATCATCATAAAAAACGCCCAACGCTTCTGCATTTTGCATTGCCGTACATTTTTCAAAAAATACGTTGTCCTCGGATACATATCCGATTTTCCGGCATGCCGCCGCATAATTTTCCTTTACCGGGATTCCATCCACGTAAATTGCACCTTTATACCGGGACTGCTCATGCAGAATTGTCTTGATAAGCGTTGACTTTCCGGCACCGTTTCTGCCCGTTAATCCGTAAATGTAACCGGACTTCATCGCAAAATCCACATTTTGAATCGGGAATTTCCTGCCCCTTCCCGTCACCTGTTCAAACCGCAATATTTCTTTTTCCAAGCTCTTTTCCTCCTCTTTTTTTGTATTCGCCACAATCTAATAAACCGCAGATACCTGATGCCGCCTGCCCCCACTGCACAGACATTTTCTAATCTGTAATCTACTGTTCGTATAATGCCTGCACCATTTCCTCAAAATCTTCTTTGGCAAGCCCTGCCTGTTTTGCTTCCTCTATCACTTCATTTAAGCGTTTTTCCAACAGCACCAGCTGTTTTTCCTTTAAGTAATCCGCATTATATTCACAGACATAAAAGCCCTTTCCTGCCACCGAGCGCACCAGCCCCTCTTTTTCCAGCTCCTCATACGCTCTTTTTGTCGTAATGACACTGACACCCAAATCCGCCGCCAATGCGCGGATAGACGGCAGTGCCTCTCCTGCTTTTAATTCTCCTGTCACCACCGCATTTTTAAGCTGATTGACTATCTGCTCGTAAATAGCCAGTGTTCCCTGCGGAAGTATTGTTATTTTCATACGCGCCTCATTTCTACTACAATATATTTATGATATCAGGGTCAAAAGGTCTAAACCCACATGAGCTTGCTCATAGGTGGGGACTTTTGTCCCCAACATCTTTTTATGGTGAATCTCCCTAAACAGCTCTGCCGCTGACATCTATACCGGTTTTATAAAATACTGCTGACCGGATATGGCTTTTTACCCGTCTGACATACCATATAAAAAGCGGTAACTGTACCAGTCCTATAAACCCGGCAATCAACACTGCATAAACAATCTGTATATTTTCTTTATCTAAAGCATTTTCAAAATATACGGCATTTAATATCAGTACCACAGGAATCATGATATTTTTATAAATCAGCTCCTTTGTCCTGCTATCCGTCTTTTCCGGTTCTGACGGAATAAAAATGCTGATGATAAAATCATTCCATAAAATAAGAAGATACCAGTACAGTGCGCCCCGCGCCATAAATGCTGCCAGAACCGTGCCTGCTATGCAGACCGTCATATGAAGCCCCACCCGGAAAAGATATTTGTCCATAACCAGCTTTTGCCGCTCCTGACTGCCCAGTGGACACAGATACATCTGCTTTGACAGTGCTATCGGATGCAGGGTATAGGAAATAAAGCTAAAGACCGTCGGAAAAATAACCACTGCCGCCAGGATTATTTTTTCCGTAACAGATGTTGCATCCGTCCCTGCCGCATTTCCAAAAACCAGACTCCAGCTCCAGTAAATGACAAAATAAAGCAGCGGAAGTTCTGCTCCGTACATATTTTTTACATACTGCACATCAAATTCCTGCCAGTATTCAGTGAATAACTTTTTCATAATTTCTCCTTTCCGCCGTCTTTGCCTTACTCAAAAAATACATAAATTCTTCTACGGTCGGCGGTACTGCTGTCAGTTCTGTATCATAGTGCTGATAACCGTGATGTCTGACAAGCGCCTTTGCCCCGTATTTTTTCTGTTCCATGGCAATGATATCTTCCCGGTCAAGCAGCTTGATTTTATAAGCTTCTCCCGACACAATACGGTACTGTTCCCGGAAATCTTCCATCTGTCCTGCGAAAATGCTTCTGCCGTCTTCCAGATAAATCAAGTAATCTGCAAGGCGGTCGATATCTTCCATTAAATGCGTTGCCAGTACAACACTCTTCTGTCCGTCTGCGATAAACTCCTGTAACAATTTCAAAAAATCTTTGCGGAATTCCACATCAAAGTTGGCTGTCGGCTCATCTAAAAGAAGCAGTTTAGGATTGCATGATAAAGCAAATGCAAACTGGTATTTTAATTTTTCTCCTTTGGACAGCTTTCCGAATTTTCTGTTCTTTTCCAGTCCGAATTGCTTTAAATATGATAAAAGCTGTTCTTTTTGATACCCGGAATAATATGTCCCGAAATAGTCCCCGTTTTTCTCAAGGTTGAGATGTTTCATCATCAAATCTTCATTTAAAACAACGCCTAAGCTGTCGTGAATCTGCTTTTCCTGTGTATCGTACCTGCTGTCAAATATCATCACCGCTCCGCTGTCCGGCCGGTACAGCCCCGAAAGCAGATGTAACAGTGTTGTTTTTCCTGCACCGTTTCTGCCCGCAATTCCGCAGATATAGCCCGCAGGCAGACTAACGCTGATGTCTTTGAGTTCAAATATGCCAAGCTTTTTTGATACCTTATCCAGTTGAATCATCTTCCCCACTCCCTCCATTTTTGCATCGTCTGTATATACACATATATACAGTATATATACACATTTGTCAATATGTAATTTTATTTTGTGTGGGATTTCGGCTCTTTTAAATTTGAACAAGGTATGCTATGATGTTTTGAGTGCATATTTAAACATTTATACATCTTACTATAAAATAAAATGAACAGGAGAAATACTATGCTTGTATATGATTCAACCAGTACATCCAATACGGCTTCCGCCTTTGAATGTACTTATACAACTTTTCAGTCCAATCACTCCACAGCCACACCGGAGCATCCGATTCTGGTTTTAGATAATTCTTCTCACCCATGGGAACAGGATTCTGCCGGTATTTTTGCAAATCCATATAAAAAGACCGCCTTTGAATTCCAGCTTGATGACGGAGTGGAACTCAGCAATATTTTACAGATTGACTCCCGTTTTACAAGCCTGATTAAGTGGCTTGGCGAAAACCGCATTAAGGTCAAGCTGACCGGTGAAAACCGCAGTGACGGCTATGCCGTATATAAAATCCGCGAAGTGGCTTTCAGCAACAGTCAGAAACTTTCTTCCGAAGACGGATTTTTACAGTTTATGATTGAGCGTCTGCTGGAAAGTGATGCGATTGCCGAGGAAACCTCCGATGAAGATTTAGATGAATCCGCAGATGATATGAAGCTGACAAGCATCACAAGCATTTCCGACTTTTTAAACTGTGCCGGTAAGACGCTTCCTGAAAATATCCGTCTGTGGGCACGCCGCAACTTAGTCGTTGCACGCTCCAACGAGGTTACACCGGAAGAAAAACGTCACGCACAGCGTGCTTTATCCATTATGTTAAATATTAAATGGAAAAGCAATTATTTTGAATCCATTGACCCTGTAGAAGCCCGCCGGATTCTTGATGAAGAATTATTTGGCATGGAACGGGTAAAACAGCGGATTATCGAAACCGTGATCCAGATTAACCGTACACACACCCTGCCGGCATACGGCATTTTGCTGGTCGGACCTGCCGGAACCGGTAAATCCCAGATTGCCTATCTGGTTGCCAAGATTTTAAAACTGCCGTGGACAACGCTCGATATGAGTTCCATTAACGATGCCGAACAGCTGACCGGCAGTTCAAGAATTTATTCCAATGCAAAGCCGGGTATTATTATGGAAGCTTTCAATATGGCAGGTGAAAATAATCTTGTCTTTATCATTAACGAACTGGACAAGGCAACAGCCGGAAACGGCAACGGCAATCCTGCCGATGTGTTACTGACACTGCTGGATAACTTAGGATTTACGGATAACTATATGGAATGTCTGATTCCGACTTCCGGCGTTTATCCGATTGCCACCGCGAATGACAAGGAAAAAATCAGTGCGCCGCTGTTATCCCGTTTTGCCGTTATTGATATTCCGGATTACACAAGGGAAGAAAAGAAGACAATTTTTGTGAAATATTCTCTCCCGAAGGTTTTAAAACGTATCGGTCTGCATGAAAATGAATGTGTTGTTTTGGATGACGGACTGGATGCTGTCCTTGATATTTTTAAAGATACTACCGGTATCCGTGATTTAGAGCAGGCTGCCGAACACCTCGCCGCCCACGCGCTCTACATGATTGAAGCCGAGCATCAGACACAGGTTGTCTATAATGCGGAAATGGTACAGGAGTTGTTCCACTAATCCTCATTTCCCATCTGCCCTCATAGCTATATTAGCACATCCGTGTGATTTTTCACACCAGGCTTTATAAAGAGTAAATATCTGACCGTATGAACGAATAACTTCCCCGTGATAAAGGGGACAGCGAAGTTAAGTAACACGTTGAGCTGCCCCCTTTATCACGGGGTATTCTATTCTTTCTCCCCTTCAGCGCGGATTATGATGATATCGCCCTGTTTTAACAACGTATCTTTTTGTGGGAGGATTGATAAGTCTTCTCTTAAAATCAAGAAAATGGTCAGCTGCTCCTGTTCTTCCACTTCTTCAATTGATTTCCCTGCATAGCGTTTGTCTACAAATATTTCAGCAATCTGCTTGATGTCCGCGTTTTTGAGATTGGACAGACTGCTTTTGCGCTGATACTGTTCTACAAAACCTGCACTGATAATACCGGTTGGAATTGCAACTGCACCGACTCCCAGATACGCGATACAGATTGCCATCACACGCCCCAGTGTCGTTACCGGATAAATGTCGCCGTAACCGACTGTTAAAAGTGTGGACATACTCCACCAGACACCGCTGAACGCATTGCGAAAAACGTCCGGCTGTGTGTCATGCTCAACACTATACATACACAGACTGCTGGCAAGCATAAGTATCAGTACAATAAATACCGAAGAAATAATCTGGTTGCGTTTTTCATAAAGAACCGTTGTGATGACATTAAACGAGTCATATTTTGCATTTAACCGGAACAGGTGGAAAATTCTTGCCACCCGTAACATTCTGAATATTACAAATCCCGATAAGAAAAATACAGGTACAATGGTCAGTAAATCAATCACTCCATCAAATGAAATCAAAAAACGAAGTTTTGCCTGTCTTCTGCCGATATTGGGATATAAGTACTCTGCCGTCCAGATTCGCAGGACATATTCCACACAGAAAATGCCCAGTGTCACATATTCTATCGCTTTTAATCCCATTGTTATCCGTGACAATTCATCAAACGTCTGTGCAAATGTCACCAGAATATTTAAAACAATCGTAATTGTTATAAATATATCAAACGCCCTGCTGATGCGGTTACTTTTATCACCAATCTGAATAATGTTAAATATCTTTTTCTTTAACGAACAATCTTTATCCAATGACTCTGATTCCTCCATATCTGCGTATTTTTAAAACATGACACGAATCCGCTCCAAATACGGCTTCCATTGCATTTTTATAATCCAAAACCGCAGCTTCTTTTACAAATGCCTGTATCGTTCCCGCAAAACCGCCGCCATGCACACGGCATACGCCCTTATCCGCAAGCGCCCGTTCACTCACTGCCAGCGCAATGGCAACCGGCTCACTGACCGTATCATGACTGACATATACATTTTGCAGATATTTATAAGACGAATCGCCCGACTCTTTTACCAGTTTTAAAAAACGGTTCCAGTCACCGGCGCGAAGGGCATTAACTTCCTTTACAACCCGTTCATCTTCTGCAAAAAAATGTATGGCGCGCAGTACTGCACGGTCGCCTGATTCTTTGCACAAAACCGGAAGTGCCGCATAAAAATCTTTTTCTTCAACCTCACGCAGTACATTTTTTCCAAAATGTGCTGCAATCTGCTTCATTTCTACGGGAATCTGTGCATATTCGTGTGTCAGTCCTGCATGCGACCCTTTCGTATCCACAATACACAGTGTCAATCCTGCTTTTTCAAAATCCGCATCAATTTTTTCTACCTGCGGTTTTTCTTCATTTTCAAAATCAATATAAACCATGCCGCCGATGGCACATGCCATCTGGTCCATCAGTCCGCTTGGCTTGCCAAAATACACATTTTCCGCATATCTGCCGGTCTGTGCAATGGTTACTGCCGGAATTTCCGCATGATTGTACAGTCCCGATACAACCGTGCCAATCAGTGTTTCAAATGCTGCCGATGAAGACAGCCCCGAACCGGAAAGCACATCACTTGTAATATATGCGCAAAATCCACCCATTTTATATCCCTGCTGTTTCAAGCCTGCAAGCACGCCGCGGATCAATCCTTTAGTTGTTCCCTCTTCGCGCGTTTTCTTATCCAGTTCGTCCAGCCGAATTTCACACAACTTGTATCCTTCTGACTGTATCCGCACCAACGGCTCATCCACCCTGCCTGCAACTGCAATGGCATCCAGACTTACAGATGCCGCAAGCACTCTGCCATGCTGGTGGTCTGTATGATTGCCACCCACTTCACTTCTGCCCGGTGCACTATAGATTTCAACCGGCATTTCGCCAAAAATTTCACAATAAGATGCCACTGCTTTTACATAACGTTTTTTCTGCTGCTGTATCTTTTGGTTATCCATATAAAGCTTTTTTAATGCCTCATCCCATTTTCCTGACAGAATTTCTGCTGTCAGTTTTTTACCTGTCCTCATACCCTTCTCCATTTCTGCTGTTTTTTTTCATGCTTTTATTTTAATTCTGCATACGGTCATTCTGTATTTCCTATAATTCGCTTTCATTGGCTTCTTCCATCTCAATCTGTTCTTCACCGGCACCTTCCTGAAAACGCACCCGCAGTACCGCCTGCGCCCGGTTGACCGATACAAAGGATTGTTTTCCCTTTGCCTTTGCTTCTTCTGAGAAAATGGAAAGCAGTTCCTGCAGCACTTCTTTGGTGAGATACCCTCCCCGCCAGTGAAATAACAGAATTTTTCCCTTTTTCACTGCCTGACGCGTCCGGTTTCTGACTTCATCCGTTGTTGTCCACGACAGCTTCTTTTCCTTATAATAAAAATGGTCGCCGTCCGGGCAGGCAGGAACCTTCCAGATGACCGGTTCATGGTCCCTTGCAATCTGCTTGTCCGACAGATTCACATAATCATACCGGATTGTATCGTCTTTGGAGAGCGTATTGTCAAACGTTGCATCCAGATGATAATACTGCCCACCGATTTTAATAACATTCCACGCATGACGGTACTTGATTCCCTTTTCGTGATTGGCCTCCGACAGCGCAATAATACACCAGATTCCAAGCTCATCACAAAGGATTTTAACGGCTTTTGCCATGCCCTCACAGACGGCAACACCATTTCCCAATGCCCCGATAATCTCGTGGGAATACTCTTTTTTTAATTTGTCATACCGCACATTTTGTACGATAAAATCATGGATAAACAGCTCTTTCCCCTTTTCATCCAGTCCCTGCGCCTGTCTTGCAAGCTTTTTGACACGCGCCTGCATTGCCTGACGGTGCTCCCTGATTTTGTCTTTTTGAAATAAATACTCCGGGATAAATTCAACTGCCGTAGAATCCGGATAATACCGGTACGAAAAACGCACGGAATAAAAAATTTCCGGGCAGTCCATACGCACCATAAAATAAATGTCAGATAATTCCTTTTTATCAAGCATTGGCACTGCAAAAGAGTCCTGCTGGTTTAACAGCCCTTCTTTCATGGCATAATACGCTTTCTGCTGTTCTTTATTTAATTGTTCATAATAGTAATTGGATGCTTTACTCATTGTTTACTCTGCTGATTTCCTTTTCCATATTTTTAAATGTCTGAATTTATTATAATATAAGCAAAGTGTTTACACCACACAAGACTGAAAATTTCACATCAAAAAACCGGCAGTCCAAAGCCCGATTTTCTTATCAGCTTTTCACTGCCGGTATTTTTATGTATTTTACTAATATATTTTATTCACATATTCGTACCGATATATTTTGATTTAACGTTTTCCGCTTACAGCATTGCGCCGAAATCTGTTACGATAATCTGACCTGTAATGGCTCTGGCTTCATCACTTGCAAAGAATAAAACTACATTTGCAACATCTTCTGCCGTACAAGACTGTGCCTTAATATCACTGTGTGTCATCATTGCACCAATCATATCCGGGTCTAATGCCTTCGGATCTGTTCCCATGGTCATCGGTGTAATAATGTTGCCCGGACAAATGGCATTACAACGGATTCCGTCTTTCTGGAAACGCAGTGCCGTATGCTTTGTCAGACCGATAACTGCCGCCTTAGACGCTACATAAGCCGCACCGCCGCAGCCTTTTTCACCGGCTACCGATGCCACATTGACAATCGCACCGCCCGCCGTCATTCTCTTAGATGCCGCTCTCATGCAGCGCATTGTGCCTTTTTCATTGGTTTCGATAATTCTGTCCATATCTTCATCTAAGAACTTATCAATTGGCTTTAATCCCTGCTCCAGAATACCGGCATTGTTGACAAGAATATCTATCTTTCCGTACTTGTCCATAACCTTCTGCATCAACATTTCAGGGTCTTCCGGCTTGGAAATATCTGTTGAAACGGCATATACTTCACCGCCTGCCGCAGTAATCTCATCTGCCACTTCTTTTAATGCTGCTTCCCTGCGTGCCGTAATCACAACGGTTGCTCCTTCTGCCGCAAACAGCTTCGCCGTTGCCGCACCTACACCTGAATTACCGCCTGTAATCACCGCAATTTTTCCTTTTAAACGATTCATTGAAAGTTCCTCCTTATTTTTTTGATTTTTACTGTATTTTGTGCATTTTGTATCATTTTTCTTGAAAGCACGCACAATATTTATTACAATTATACATCATATGAACAAAAATGTAAACAATAAAGTTTATTTTCAATGAATTGTATGATTATTTATTCTGACAAGACAACCGTGATATAGTCGTGTGATACTTCTTTTAAAAAGGTATTAAAGATGTCTGATGTCTTTAAACGCAGACTGGACGTATTCACACATGGGTGACACCCCACATATTCTGCATTCAGCACATCTTCATCGACCAGAAGCTGTACCTGATGCTCTTTGTCATTCATCAGTCCGAGGACACTTACCGAACCCGGAAGAATATCTAAATATTCTTCCATTTTTTCAGCCGGTGCAAAGGAAAGTCTTGCACTGTGAATCTGTGATGAAATCTCTTTTGTTTTAAATTTTTTATCACCGCGGATCATCAGCAGATAAAATTTCGTTTTCTGTGTGTTGCATAAAAATAAATTTTTACAGATAACCGCCGGTGCAAGAAATTTATCAATTTCTTCGCAGGCTTCCATCGTTTCTGCCGCCTCATGGTCAATCCGCTCATAGGCAATACCTAATCTGTCCAATAATTCATATACCCATTTTTCTTTATCCTGCCGCCCGGTCATATCCGCCGGTCTGCCCTGATATAACTGCATTTTCATTTTTCCTTTCCTGTTCCGGTGCTATATCGTTGTGTACTCCGGCTTAAAATCCATATTGATTTCTGCAATTTCACGCTTGCCATTGATGTAATCCGCATACATATCCCACAAATCAATCTCACAGTCCTACAAGCCGCAAATCCTGCTGATTTGTTCTATCGGTATGACGGTATTATCCGTCATTACCAGCGTGCGGTTATATTTATCAATTTTTCTGACCGTTCCGGCGCAGTCTACATACGCGCCACCGGATTTTTTGGAATCCGGCACAAAATACGTGACGGTTATTTCCTGTTCTGCTCCTATATTTTCTGCAATTATTTTTAACTGTCCGTTTATCTTTTCAATGACATCTTCACTTAAAATTTGCTTATCGTCCGTCAGTCGCGCCGTTTCTTTTATCGCCGCTTCATGCCCGGTGAGTGCCGCAAATGGCGAAAACTGTGCCGCACGGTCATGCAGGGACATCCTCGGATGATTTTTGGATGTCGGATGTGGCAGATTAAGGATGTCGTCGTATTGATGTTGATTCTGATAATCCATTCTGATCACTGCTTTCTTTTTATTTTAAGGACAACAACCTGACATCTGACGTATAATCCGCTCTGAATTAACAGGATTCTATGCTTTACGCTTTATGCCCGCCTATCTGTTCGTTTCTGTCTTTCGCCGTTGCACCTTCCTCAAGATTCATGCCTTTTAATATAGCATTTTTTCCAAACTTCTTTTTGATGTCAATCATTGCTTTCTGCATCCGTTTTTCACGCTCTAAATCTGCATTTTCCGCTGCCTGCTGTTCCTGTTGCACACTATAATCCGTAAAAAAGTCTAGCTGTTCATATTTCGGTGTCTGTTCTGCACGGCTTTCCTCGACCAGATGATTGGCGGTCACGGTGATTCTTTTAATCAGAAGCTTCGGATGGACAATTTTATCATATAACTGCATGACTGCATCGGTTATCAAATGTGTGGACGACGTCTGCCTTTTTAAATTGGCAGTCCCATGTGCGTGTTTCGGCACTTTCCGCCCGTAACGGTCAACAGTAATCTCTCCGTAATACTGCCGCCTCCTGTCCGCATCGGTAAGATTCTCTATATCATAACCGATTGTCAGCACAATCTGATCTGTTACAAGTCCCTTTTCCACCAGATCCAGCACCATCAAATCTACCATTTCCTTGACCACCAGCTTCGCCTTATCAAATTCATAGGCGCAGTGCAGTACCTGTCCCGAACTGACGCTGTTGGTTTCCGGCTTATAGGCTTTTATATCCTGCATGGTACAAGGCTCGTGTCCCCATGCATGGTCAATCAGCAGCTCTGCATTGATTCCAAACAGCTTATAGAGCAGTTCTTCATTGTAAAATTCATTTGTTTTGCCTATGGAACATCTTGCAATATCGCCCATTGTATACAATCCATTTTCTGCAAGCTTCTTTGCATAGCCGCCCCCGACCCGCCAGAAATCTGTAAGCGGTCTGTGATTCCATAAAAGCTTCCGGTAAGACATTTCATCCAGTCTTGCAATCCGCACTCCATCCTTATTAGGTTCAATATGCTTTGCCACAATATCCATTGCAATTTTGCTAAGGTACAAATTGGTTCCAATCCCTGCGGTTGCCGTAATGCCGGTTGTCTGCAGAACATCACGAATCATTTTCATGGCAAGTTCTTCCGGTGTCAGATTATAGACTGCAAGATAATTCGTTACGTCCATAAATACTTCATCAATAGAATAGATGTGAATATCCTCCGGCGCAATATATTTTAAATAAATATTATAAATTTTTGTACTGTACTCCATATAAAGTGCCATGCGGGGCGATGCTACAATGTAATCAATCTCAAGCGCCGGATTTTCACAAAGCTCCTCACTGTCATCCGAAGTCCCTGTAAATGTATGATTCGGTGCTTTCCACTTACGGCTGCTGTTGGCTTCCTTGACTTTCTGAATCACCTCAAAAAGCCGCGGCCGTCCCGGAATTCCGTATTTTTTTAATGCCGGTGATACTGCAAGACATATCGTCTTTTGTGTACGGCTCTGATCCGCCACAACCAGATTGGTTGTCAGCGGGTCACGGTTACGCTCCTTACATTCTACCGAAGCATAGAACGACTTGAGGTCAATTGCGATATAGATTTTGTCACATTTCATCGGCTCTAAGCTCCTTTATATTCTCTCCTGTCAGTATTTCCTTATATATATCATACCATACTTAAAGATTTTACACATTCAGGCTTTCTTTTGCCCATTTTGTGACTGCCTGCTCTGATTTACTGGCATCTGCCCCATGAACGGCAAGGCCTGTTTTTATTACAGCACCCTTGCAGATTCGGTTTATATCCTGCATGGAACGTCCCAATCCACTGCCTTCGTGTGTCATCAGCGGCATTACATTTTTGCCCTGGAAATTCAGGGACTCTATCAACGAAAATACTGCCATTGGATATGTTCCACACCAGCACGGACCGCAAATGAAAATATTGTCATACCCGCTGATGTCTTTAAGATATGCTTTAAGCTCCGGACGTGTATTGTTTTCATACTCCGTCTTTGCCTCTGCTGTACATGCATGATAATCTGACGAATAACCATTGACGGTTTCAACCTCAAATAAATCTCCGCCAACTGCCTTTTGAATAAATTCTGCACAAATTTCCGTGTTTCCTTTCGTAAGGCTCTCTATTCTGCCATTTACATAGTTTTGACCTTTACGTGAATAATAGATAATTAAATTTTTACTCAAAATTATCAACTCCTTTTTCTTGATAATTTCATTATAGTATTTCTAAAATGATATATCAATTCCTTCTACCCGGATTATTGATAAGTTGTGCTAATCGTTATGTACTATTCCCCCTTACCTCTCTGGTGCGCGCCACTATATCTTTCATTTTTTCAGTATCGCTCTCATCCGAATCAACGCTATGCGCTTCAATTTATCTTAATGATGTCTTATTTACAATTTTCATATGGATATTTCAATGTATTTCATGTTAATATTTATCTTTCAGGCACAGCTCTAAAATCCGCTCCGTTGTTACTGTTTCAATACATCCTATGTTAATGTTTATCATCATGCAGGTGTGGGAAGTTGATTCCGCAGTCAAGTTTCAATACATCCTATGTTAATGTTTATCAGAAATACAGTTTATACAGAATCGGTCTTCTAAAGTTTCAATACATCCTATGTTAATGTTTATCTCTTTGGGACTGCCGCCTAATTCACTTTCAACAGAGTTTCAATACATCCTATGTTAATGTTTATCTCATCGAAGACATGACAGACACTTACAACGCTCTGTTTCAATACATCCTATGTTAATGTTTATCATATCAACTAGCTCCGCACTATTGAAATTAATAAGCGTTTCAATACATCCTATGTTAATGTTTATCTTGCCCCTTGCAATATAAAGTTGCTGAGTTTTAATGGTTTCAATACATCCTATGTTAATGTTTATCCAACGTATTTCCGCCATTTCTAAGAATAACTATACCAACTTTTCCAGTATTTATCAACTCTTTTCGATTTTTTACCAGCCGATAACCCATTTTATTGTTTTTAAATAAAAATGACACACAAATCCCATATACTGTGGCTTTGCTTTATCTTTCAATATTTTCCAGCTGGTATTTTTTCTAAGTATCCGTATCAATTTTCTAATAATTTTCCCACATTTCTTCAGTCAACAGTGTTTTATCATAAAGACTTTTCACTCAATCTTTCTTCATAATCAAATTACTTTTTGAACTTATATTTTCCCTTTCCGCGACCGGATACCAGTTCAATAATATCTGCCTGCATCAGATTGGAAAGAAATTTTGAATCACCTGAACCTTTCAGCTCAAGAAGTTGCATAACTGCACTTCTTCCAAATGCTTCATCAAAACCAAACTTCTCAAAAAGCCTATAGAGTTAAAAAAGCTAAAATCTGTCGAAATCTTTGTAGCAGTAAAATTACTGCTTTATTTTGTAAGGACCTTCTTGCAGTACTTATATGCACCACAATTAGGACATACTAATTTACGCTTTGTTATTGTGTGTGGTCCCATAATATAAGACTTCATATCCGGGACAAATCTATTCTTACAATCAGGACATTCATATGCTCCTGCATCTCTGTCAAGAATACACGCAATTACAATTCCGCCACATATTACAACCAAACCTATAATTATAAGCAGAATCCTCATCCAGTTCTCCATCGCAAGCATTCCTGACAACAGAAACAATGGAACTGCAGCAATAATTGTAAGACCTGCTGCCATTGCTGATAATATAATTTTCTTCTTACTCTCCTGAGCTTCTCTAACTAAATTCACCATATTTTCCTCCGCTTTCTTTAGATAATCTTCTTCTGATACTCTTTCACCAGACAATAATTCGTTCACCGTTATCTCTAATTCATTACATAATGGCAACAACAGTGATACTTCCGGAAAACCATTTCCTGCTCGTGTCAACCCTAGACCAAAAAAAAATTGATTTTTTTGTACCCTCAAATATCACTTTCCATTATACCTGCTATCGCAGTATATTGAAAGTAATACTTATGCCTGCAGAAGAAAGGAGTGCCATATTTTCTCGACACTCCAAACTCCATAAGCATCCATCTTACTTGAAAAATGGATCATCTGTATTCCATACAATCTCTATATTGTCCTCTCCATTGATAATCACTTTTTTGATTACCTTCTGGATTTTCTCTCTGTCAAAAGATTCCATATTGATGATACTTTCTAACTGTGTCTCAAACTTACTAGAAGAATTATCTTCTGGCGGTATTTCTGTTTTAAGCTGTTCGATTTCCTGATGCAATTCATCAATCTGATCCACCATCGCCTTTGAACGCTTGACATACTCTTCTCTTGTGAGCTTGTCATCCTTATAATCAGAATACAACATCATCTTTTTACTGCTGAGGCTCTTCACCTTCTTTTCAAGTCTCGATAAATCCTTAACTATAATACAGTTAATTCTTCCTGTTTTTGCATCCTCAAGCATTCGCTGGAAATCCGGTCTTTCAAAATTAGTACCAGTAAAGGAAGCATCATAATATTCCTCTTCAATCACAATATCTCCGTGATCTTTGACATAATTCTTCATAAGCTCCATCTTTGTTTCGATTGTCCCTCTCTCAATGTTCTCTTCCTTTTCATGGGACAGTCTTGCATATAATCCAGCCTTAAAAAGAACCTTCTTCTCTTTATCCGGTAAGGCTGTGCTTTCCTGTGGTATCACATTTTTTCTACTTTTTCTTGCCATATTACACAGCCTCCCTTCTTCTGATATTTAGTTGTCCATCCGGTTCTTTATCTACTTGGTATCCAAGTTTTTCGACCGATTCTAAAATCTGATGCTTCTGCTATTACAGGACATTACCGATAAAAATTGCAAGTCCTTTTTATCGGACACATTATTTTGCATAATTGACAATAAGAAAATATCTATAGAACTGAAAGAAGGGATTTTTATGGCGGTTACCAATAATATCAGAGAAATCCGGGAACAGCGTGGCATTTACCAGGATGACCTTGCCG